>Ga0209809_1000002_pt1 | contig 647094 bp, 609 predicted proteins | sample YNPMSTMetaG_FD_186172 | JGI IMG/M metagenome (GOLD analysis project Ga0209809, IMG submission 186172) | Anoxygenic and chlorotrophic microbial mat microbial communities from Yellowstone National Park, USA - YNP MS-T MetaG (SPAdes) (version 2) ...
GCCCACCCCTTGAAGCTCAACACCTTCGTGATCGCCGCCGTCAACGTCGTCTTCCCATGATCCACATGCCCAATCGTCCCCACATTCACGTGCGGCTTCGTCCGCTCAAAGCGCGGCTTGCTCATCGACAGTCCTCCTCGATCCCTTCACAGATCTCCACACCAAAGAGCCCACGTGCCTCACCCGTGGGCCCATTCGCGCGTCCGCGCCTTCCGGTGGGGGGAGAGGGATTCGAACCCCCGCAGCTTTCGCACCTAGTTTACAGCCAGGCCCCTTTGGCCACTCGGGCATCCCCCCGTGACTGGTACTGGTAGAGCCGATGGTGGGACTCGAACCCACAACCCGCGGTTTACAAAACCGCTGCTCTGCCCATTGAGCTACACCGGCGTGCGCACCGCGCCAGCACCAGCCGCAATTCTACGGTGCCGTTGCTCGCCTGTCAATCCAAGCCAGCATGCCCGCTCCCGCCAACGCGTAGACCCACTCGATCCACTCGATCGGTGGCGCCATGCTCGTTCCCGTTCCGCCGGGCAACCGCCCGGCCATGTCGCCGACCAGGACGATCCAGTGCCCCAGGATCCATGCCGGCACCCCGAACACACTGGCCAGCCAGGGCATCACGCCACCGATGAGGGCGATCAATCCCGCGGCCAAGAGCCAGGGAACCACCGGTTCGACCAGCACGTTGGCGAGCGGTGCCACGAGCGAATAGGTTCCGAAGCGAGCCAGGAGCAACGGGGTCACCACGGCGTGGACGACCACCGGCAGCAGGATGAATTCCCCCCAGCGCCGTCCAGCGACGAGCAAGCGCCCGACGCTCAGTGCAGCCGTTGCCAGCGCCGAAAGTTGAAATGCCAGCGACGCGAGCAGCTCCGGTCGAAGAATGAGAACGAGGACGACTGTCCAACCGAGCGCGTTCAGCGGCTCGCGGGGCCACCCACGCCAGCGAGCGAGCACGTACAAGCTCGCCATCGCTGCTGCCCGGATGACGGGTGGCTCGAGACCGGTCAGCGTCGCGTACCCCCAGACTAGAGCCAAAATCGCGAGCGGCCGGATCCATCGTCTCGCACGCAGTACCGATAACAGTCCGTCAGCGAAAGCCGTCACGACGGCAACGTTCCAGCCGCTCACGGCTGTCAGGTGAGAAAGCCCCGCCTCGCGAAGTACCAGCCGCGTTGACCGCGACAAACCGCGGTCATCCCCGGTCAGGATGCCGAGTGCCAGCGAGCCACTCGGCTCGGGAACACTGCGCAGTACTGTCGAACGCACCCGGTTCCGCACCGACTGCAGAACGCCCTCGCGCTGACCGCGCTGGACATCCTCCGCCGAAACGTGGTACATCCCAGCGACTGGAACGCCGGCCAAGCGCGTCCGGTCGACCCGGTACTCGCCACGCCAAGCGATTGGCTCACCTGGCAGGAGTTCCAACCGACCGTCGACCTGGAGTCCGACGAGTCGGCCGTCATCGCGCAACGCGACCAGTCGCTGTAGAGAGGAAGTGTCGTCGATCCAGAGTACCTTCCCTCTTCCTTCCGCTAGCCGATCGCTCGCCGGATCCCACATAGCGTACCGCGCCAGCCCGAGAGTGAATCCCGACACGACCAGGAAACTGGTCACCAGGACCCGACGCTCATCGCGGGCGAAGAGCCAGGCGATAGCCACGCTCGCGGCAACGATACCCAGGGCAGGGAGCATACCGACGGTTGCTCCCGCCGCCCCAATCACGAAACCGAAGGCGACCCACGCGCCGGTCACTCGGTCGTTCCCACCGTGATCAGCCCAGCCCACTCGTCGACCATACGAGGCGAGATACCAGGAACCTCAGCCAGTTGCTCGGGTCTCTGGAAGGGTCCGTGCGTTTCACGGTAACTGACGATGCGCTGGGCCAGGATCGGTCCGACCCCTGGCAGTCGTTGCAGGTCTTCCACGGTAGCTCGATTGATATCGATCAGTTGTTCGGCTGAAACAGTCGGCTCCGTCGACGAGCCAGCTGCATCACCTCGAGCGTGACCGAGATCCGGGCTCGCCCGAACCGGCACGACCACCATCTGCCCATCTTGAAGGCGCGCTGCCATCTGGACGCGCGACAGGTCCGCTTCGGGAAGCGGCCCGGCCTGCTCCACGACCTCCGCCACCCGAGCCTCGCTTCCCACCGTGTACAGCCCAGGTCGGGCAACCGCGCCGGTGACGTAAACGACCACCGCCGTCGGACTCGCCAGCGGCTCCACGCGCAGCACCAGATCCGGTTCGCGCCGCATGATCAGCTGCGCCGCTCCGAGGCCGACCATCATCCCCACGAGGAGACCCACCCCAAAAGCGCGCCGGCTCATGATCCATCGCGACTGCGTCATGTTCTCGCTCTTCCAGCATGGTATGGTTGCACAAGATGCCTCGAACACCCCGCCCGGTGGCCGGGATTGGGGCACTTGGTATTGTCGTGTATCCAACGATAATTGGCGAGATGACCATCGAGCGTCTCACGAACGCACTCGTCGGTTCCCGAACGATTCGCACGGTCGCCAGCCGGCTGGCGAGCGGGCAGCCGCTCGTGGCCGAGGAACTCCCAGTCGCCGCGCGCCCAGCAGTCCTGGCGGCCCTCGCCCGCATCTTGGACAGACCGCTCCTCGTCATCGTGCCGCGTCAAGCCCACGCCGATGAGCTCGCTGATGCCGTCGGCCAGCTTCTCGGCGAGATCCCCGTCGAGGTCTGGCAAGCCCCAGAAACGCTCCCGTACGACGTCTTCGCACAGGATCGAGCGAGTGCCGTTGAGCGAAGCTGGTTTCTTCAGCGGATGACTGAGCCGTCCCCAGGTCTCTTCATCGCACCGGCCCGCGGACTGCTGCAGTTGCTCCCGCCGAACGAATCTCTCCGAGGATGCCCGCTCACGCTGCGGGTTGGCCAGAAGATGGCCCTGCAAACTGTACTCGACTATCTGGTCGATTCTGGGTATGCACCAGTACCGCTCGTCCAACAGCCTGGATCCTTCAGTCGCCGGGGCGGCATCGTCGATGTGTGGCCGCCCGGCAACGACCTCGCTGTACGGATCGAGTTTTTCGGCGATGAGATCGATTCGATCCGGCGCTTCGAGCCGACTACTCAGCGTTCAGTCGATCGCCTCCACTCCATCACGCTCTTGCCGATCAGTGAAGCACCTCTCCCTCAGCTGCAGGCAACCGCGACAAAACTGCGGCGACTCGATACCTCGTCACTCCGTCCCGAAGTACGAGAAGAATGGGAACGACTCTGCCAGCAGATCGAACGCGGGGAACTCGTACCGCTACCGGAACTTGTCCTTCCCTTCGTCTTCCCGGAAGCATCCTCTCTCCTCGATCGCTTTCCTCGATCGTTCCCGGTGGTCGTCGTCGACCCGGGAGCGGTTCGTCTGACTATCGATCAACTGACGCAGCAAGCGGAAGAACTCCGTGAAACCAGCGAGCTGAGCGGTGAACTTCCCCAAGGACTACCTCGTCCCTATCATCCTGACGATCGCATTTGGACTGCACTGCGAGTTCACCCGATTCTTTGGCTGGGTACGGTAGAGCAGGGAGACTCCGCGAACGGCGACATACCATCCGATCTCGGTTTTACAACGGACATTCCCGCTATCGCTGGACGGCTCGATACACTGCCCGCAGTGCTCGCTCCCTTCCTCGCTGAGGACTACGCCGTCACACTGGTGACCGAGCAAGCCGACCGCTTGGCACACCTTCTGAGCGAGAGTTCCCAGTACGCGGAGGCAGCGAGCATCGCAGCACCGACTATCGCGCGGGGGCGTCTTCTAGGCGGGTGGAAACATCGCGAAGCACGCCTGCTCCTCTTGACCGATCGCGAGCTGTTCGGTTTGCGTCGGTTGCCTCGACCGCGCGGTCGCCGTCGCTTCGAGATGACGAGCGATCTTCTCAGCCGGCTTGTCCCTGGAGCATACGTTGTTCACGTCGATCACGGAATCGCACGCTATGGGGGACTCGTCCATCTCACGATCAACGGGGTGCACCGCGAGTACCTCTTGCTCGAATACGCCGAAAACGATCGACTCTATCTCCCCGTTGACCAACTCGATCGCATCACGCTTTACGAGAGTCTCGACGGCGAACCAAAGCTGACGCGCCTCGGCTCGCCGGAGTGGTCACGCGTCAAGCGACGTGTCCGCGAGGCAGTCCGCGAACTCGCCTTCGAACTGCTGCAACTCTATGCTGCGCGCGAAGCCGCTCCCGGTATTGCCTTCGGCCCCGACACCCAATGGGATCGCGAACTCGAGGAGAGTTTCCCCTACGAGGAAACCCCTGATCAATGGCGCGCCATCCAGGAGGTAAAGGCCGACATGGAGCGGCCTCGGCCGATGGATCGCCTCTTGTGTGGAGACGTCGGTTTCGGCAAAACTGAAGTCGCGCTGCGCGCCGCCTTCAAGGCGGTCAATAACGGGTATCAAGTCGCCATTCTCGTCCCGACGACTGTTCTCGCGCTTCAGCACTACAACACGTTCCGCGAGCGGCTGGCTTCCTATCCCGTGCGCATCGAGATGCTCTCGCGTCTGCGCAGCAAGCGCGATCAACGAGCGATCATCGAGGGACTTCGCGCTGGTACCGTCGACATCGTGATCGGTACCCACCGATTGCTGCAGCGTGACGTCGCCTTCAAGCGCCTCGGCCTCGTCATCATCGACGAGGAGCATCGCTTCGGGGTCGCCCACAAGGAGCACTTCAAGCGACTCCGCACCAACGTCGATGTCTTGACCATGACCGCCACGCCGATCCCCCGCACGCTCTATTTGGCACTGTCCGGGGTGCGTGATCTTTCTGTCATCGCCACTCCACCCGTCGACCGCACGCCGGTGCGCACCTTCGTGACGCCAGCACGTGATTCCGTCACCCGTGAAGCGATTCTCCGTGAAATCGCACGCGGCGGACAGGTCTACGTCGTTCACAACCGCGTTCACTCGATTCTGGATTTCGCTCAGCGTTTGAGAGGCTTGGTTCCCGGAGCCCGTTTCGCGGTCGCGCACGGACAAATGCCAGAACAGGAACTGGAGCGCATCATCGTCGACTTCATCGAGCGAGAATACGACGTGCTCATCTGTACCGCCATCATCGAATCGGGCGTCGACATTCCCTCGGTCAACACGATCATCATCGACCAGGCACAGCAGCTCGGTCTCACCCAGCTCTACCAACTGCGCGGGCGCGTGGGGCGAAGCCATCAGCGCGCGTATGCCTATCTCTTGTACGACGACCAGCGCCCACTCTCAGCCGAAGCACGGGCACGCCTGGAGGCGATACAAGAAGCGACAGAACTCGGTGCCGGACTCCAGATCGCGCTCCGCGATCTCGAGATCCGCGGCGCGGGCAATATTTTGGGTCCAGAGCAGAGCGGTCATATCGCGGCAGTGGGCCTCGAGCTCTATACCCAACTTCTTGCGCGCGCGGTCCAAGAACTGCGCGAAGGACGGCCGATCGATGAGGCGCCGAGTGTGACCATCGACTTGCCGATCGAGGCGACCATCCCCAGCGAGTATTGCGGGGACGAAGCGATCCGCATGCGCTTGTACCAGCGCTTCGCTGAGATTCGGACTGATGAACAGCTCGAGGATCTCGTGTCGGAAATTCGCGATCGCTTCGGGCCGCTCCCGGACCCCGTGCAGCGGCTGGTCGATCTCGCGAAGCTCCGGCTGTGGGCAAATCGACTCGGCCTCGCCTCGCTTAACGAGCGTGATGGCGAACTCTTCATTCGACCAGTCGTGGGCACTCGCCTCGATCAAGAGGAACTTCGTCGGCAAGTCGGCTCCGGCGTCTATGTGACCCCGCATCAGATCCGGCTCGTCATCGCACGCCTCGAGGTGCCGCTCTGGGAGGCCGTCACCACTGCACTTCGAGCGATCGAGCATCGGCGAGCGACGGTTCTCCTGATATCCCCACATGCGGCCCTGACCACGACGTGAAGCCTTCATTCCTCGGACAGCGACGCGAGGATTTCCTTGGCGCGCTCGGCATCCTGCCGACGCACGAACAGTGCGCGATCGGCGACGAAAGGCGACCAATATGCGTAACCCAAACCCAATACCTTGACGAGTACCGGTATCCCTTCTTCCTCCAGAGCACCCTGCCACAGGGCCGCAACGATTTCGTTCGGAGCCACTGCCACTTGCACGAGTTCATCGTCCGCTGTCATGCGACGCTCCTACACTTGGAGATACACCACTGTGACCCCAAGACCACCCTCGTGAGGCCCAGCCAGTTCCCAGCTCTTCACGATCGGATGATCGCGGAGAAAGGCATGAATCGCCTGTCGCAGGGTCCCGGTTCCTTTGCCATGGACGACTCGAACCCAGGGCAGGCCAGCTCGCACAGCTCGATCCAGGTATCGGTCGAGTCGATCCAGTGCTTCTTCCACATGCAAGCCACGGAGATGGATCTCCGGCTCCACGCGAGGAATCGTCGTGACGGAGACCGGCGGTACAAAGGTTTGAATGACCTCCTCCCTTCGAGGCCCGATGCGGCGCACGCTCGCTTGAGGCTGACGCACGCGGAACTGGCCGATACATACCTCGACCTCCTCGCTCTCCGGATGGATCGCCACGACATCTCCCTCGAGTCCGAGCGCCGTCAACTCCACGCGGTCACCCACCGCGATCTCCGGAACCCTCTCTTGCCCTGACTGTCGCCCGCTCGACTGGACCCGACGTTTGACCTCCTCGAGGGCTCGCAGGCTGTCCTGGGTGACTTCGATCGGCGGATAAGCAGGCGACCGTGCCGCCCGTTCGATCTTCCGAGCGAGTTCACGCGCCCGCGCGAGTTCTGCCTCCAACTCCCGCAGGACCTCCTGGCGAGCCTCTCGGCGTTCTCGCTCGGCCTCGGCGAGCAGGCGCTCGGCCGCTGCCCGCAGCTGCTCAGCCTCGCGCCGAGAACGCTCCGCTGCCGCTGCCAGCGACTCGGCTTCATCCAGACGACGGTGCATCTCCGCGATCAAGCGGTCGATTTGAGGGGCACCGCTGCCGAGGAGTTCGCGTGCCCGTGCGATCACGTCCTCCGGCAATCCCAAGCGACGAGCGACTTCCAGTGCATGCGACCGGCCGGGGAGACCGACCAACAAGCGGTACGTCGGGCTGAGCGTGACCGGATCGAACTCGACGCTCGCGTTCTCGAGCCCTGGTGTCCCGGTCGCGACGACCTTGAGTTCCGGATAATGCGTTGTCACGATACCGAGTGCACCGATCTCCAGAAGACGCTCCAGAATCGCCCGGGCGAGCGCTGCTCCCTCCTGTGGATCGGTACCCGCTGCGATTTCGTCGAGGAGTACGAGGCTGGACGCATCCGCCTGCTGGAGCGTCGCGACGATACGGCGCATATGGGACGAAAAGGTGGACAGATTCTGCTCGATACTTTGTTCATCACCGATGTCGACGAAGATCGCCGAGAAGACGCTCAGACCACTCCCGGGGGCGGCGGGTATGAAGAGCCCCGCCTGGGCCATCAGTGCCAGCAACCCGACCGTCTTCAAGGCGACCGTCTTTCCACCGGTATTTGGCCCAGTGATGACCAGAATCCGGAAGCGCTCTCCCAGTTCCACATCGATCGGCACGGCGGTCCGACGATCCAAGAGCGGATGACGAGCCGCTCGCAAGCGAACGCGCAGGAACGGATGTCCTTCAGGAACGATCGGTCCAGACGGCTCGAGCAACTCCGGTTCCACCGCATCGAGGTCGTACGCCAGACGCGCTTTCGCCAGAGCGAGATCGAGCGCCGCACCCGCCTCCACGATTTGCAACAGCTCATCCGCTACATCGGCAATCCGTTGCGTCAAGACGCGCAGGATACGCTCGATCTCATGAGTCTCTGCAGCCTGGAGTTCCCGCCACCGGTTGTTGAGTTCCAGGACCTCGAACGGTTCCACGAAGAGCGTCTGGCCGCTGCCCGAAACATCGTGGGTGATACCAGGAACAGCCTGACGCCGGTCAGCCCTCACTGGAATCACATACCGTCCATCGCGGATCGTGACATAAGCATCTTGGATGGCTTCCTGTCGCTCCGCGAGGAGTCGTCGCAATCGTTCCCGGAGACGCTCATGCGCCTCTTTGAGGGAACGCCGTATTGCCGCGAGTTCCGGCGAAGCCGTGTCGAGCACCTCACCGCGCGGGCCGATGCTCCGCGCCAAGTCAGCTCTCAATCCAGGAAGGTCGACCATCGCGAGCACGAACTCGGCCAACGCGGGATAGCGTTCGCTCCATCGTTCGTCCGCCATGAACTGGCGACGCAACGAGGCGGCGACCTCGAGCGTGTCGAGAACGGTTCGCACATCCGCGGGTGCGAGGATATTCCCCCTTTGCGCAGCCTGCACGACAGACCGGATGTCGCGGAATCCACCGATGGTGAAGCTCGGTCGCTCGTTGAAGAGACGCGCTGCCTCTCGCGTTACGCGGAGGAGATAGGCCACTTGATCCCGGTCGGCGGTCGGTGCGATTTCGCGGGCCCGCTCACTCGCAACCGAGTACTGGCAGCGCGCAGCGAGGAGTTCACGGATCTTGTCGAACTCCAGGAGACGAAGTAGTTCACTGGCCATCGTGTTCCCAGGACCCTTTCAAGATGGTCGGTGGATCACCGGGAAGCCAATCGAGCGCCACCCACTCGATCGAGCGTTGTGCGTCGCGTGCGAGCGGGATCAGCCGCGAGCGCACCACTTCCCGGCGCAACCGAATTCCCACACGATCAGCGGGTAGCTGATCGATCGTGTTCGAGATGATATTCACGACTGTCGCGAGCACCACGCTGGTCACCAGCAAAGCGACGACCGAGCGAAGAACGAGCGACGCCGGTCCTCCAACGCTCCCGAACCAGCGGCGCGTCGCCACCGGTGCGAGACGCCAGGACCAGACGTTGCCGAGTACCCCGAGCACGACGATCGCCGAGACCACCAGCACCAGGGCGACGAGTTCGCTCGTCCAGCGGGACATCCCGGGAACGATGCCCCAGAATACCGTCGCGAGCGGTGCAACGAAGAGTGCCGCCGCAGCGAGGACAACGAACGACGCAACCAGCACGAGCAGGCCGCGACCAACACCAGCCAGAAAGATCGCAGTGTAGAAAGCCACGAAGAGGAGCACGATCAGGAGATCAGCGATCGCCATGATGACCCTCGACCGCTAGACGATCCTCCCCTTGACACGAACGGATGTTCGCACCTATACTGGCACCGATGGTCGGGCCTGACAGAGAGTGACGGGGGCGAATGGGCAAGCGACTCACCAAACGGCAAAAGGAAATCCTCGAGTTCATTCGTCATTTCGTAGACGAGCGAGGCTATCCGCCGACGGTGCGCGAGATCCAAGCGGGACTCGGTATCTCGTCCACCAGTGTTGTCGATTATAACCTGAATGTCCTCGAGTATCTCCGTCTCATTCGCCGTAATCGAAACATTTCGCGCGGCATCGAGCTACTCGATCGCCGACTCAGTCGCCACGATGCAGTCGTTCGTGTCCCGCTCGTCGGCACGATCGCCGCGGGTCAGCCGCTACCTGTACTGGAGCCGATCGAAGTCGATGGCGCTGCCGAATACGTCGAGCTCGGTAGCCAACTCGTTGGACATCCAGCGCGTGACCTGTTTGCCCTGCGCGTCAAGGGGCAATCGATGATCGACGCGCTGATCGACGATGGAGACATCGTCGTCTTGCGCCGGCAAGCCACCGCCGAGAACGGCGATACCGTCGCCGCGTGGCTCCGACGGGAGCAGGAGACGACGCTCAAGCGCTTCTACCGCGAAGGAAATCTCGTGCGGTTGCAGCCAGCCAACGCCACCCTCCAACCGATCTATACGACGATCGATAATGTCGAAATTCAGGGAAAGTTGCTTTTGGTCATCCGGCGCTTGGACTGAAGCGCCTGCGCCCGAAGCCGATATGTCCTGCCTGCACGCCTCCAGCGAGCACCGACGCCACGCCCCCGCGATCGTGCGCCTCGCCGGCTGACATGGGCAAAGTGGTCGTCCCGCGATGTCGAGGAGCCGAGCTATCCTGGTCTGGCAAGCTACGCTTCCTGATCGACCAATTGAAGAAACCTCTGGGAGAGTCCGGGCGACTGCTCAGCAAAACACCAGTCATCTTTCCGATTGACGACGACTCGCGCAATCCCTACAACGGGATCGAGCCGTCACTGTGAGCGAACCCGATCGACGGCCACCAGTCGGGAAGGGGCAGGTGGATGGATATCGGGCTGGCCTTCAGCTATGCCTTTCGCGATCCTCAGTGGGTCAAGAAGGCGTTGATCGCCGTTGTCATGCTCATCATCCCCATCATCGGTTGGCTCATCTTGTACGGGTACGTTCTCACGATCGCGCGTCGAGTCGCCCTCGGAACCGAGCCGAGCTTGCCGGAGTGGGATGATTTCGGCGCGTTCCTCTCGCTCGGCTTCCGCGGTGCCGTGGTCGGTGTCGTCTGGTCGATCCCTGCTTTGGTCATCTCCGTCTGCCAATCGATCGCGGGCGCCTTGCCAACCGGTCGAGAGAACGATGCACTCTCAGCGGTTGCTGTCGTCGCGGTGTGCCTCGGCTGTCTCTCCTTGCTCGTCGGCGCTGCCATCAATTACCTTGTGCCCTTGCCGCTTACGCGCCTGGCTATGACGAATCGAGTGGCGGGCGCGTTCGCGTTCGGTGAGATCTTCCGCGCCCTCCAGCGGGTGCCCACCGATCTCTTGATCGTATTCGTTCTCTCGTTGGTTCTTGGATTCCTCGCTATTTTCGGCATTCTGCTCTGCATCGTCGGCATCCTGGCAACGCTGCTGTATGCGTTCTTCGTGCAGGGTCGTCTTTGGGGGCAGCTGCGACGCCGTCTTTCGGCGGGAGATGTGTCTGCCGCAGTCGCGGTCACCTGACGCACCACCAGATCACCTGACCGCAACGGTCGAGGACGATCCGGGTTCGGAACTCTTCGTCCAGAGCAGCCAGTACTGGTACGGGCGGCTCTGCTTGGACACGGTTGAATCATCGGCTGATCGATCGTGCGAGGATCGACGTGGAAATCGCTCGTGCGTTGAGCGCTCGGTTTCGCGACGATGACTGGCCAGAGAAGCTGGTGATCGCAGCCCTGCTTCTCCTGCTCCCGCTCATCGGTCCGCTTTTGGTGCTCGGCTGGGCCTTGCACTACGCCCGCGAAGTCGCCGAGCAGCGCGATCGAGTCCTCCCCAAGTGGCAGAACTGGAGCGAGCACCTGACGCTCGGTCTCTTGGGCGCTGTCGCGACCGTCGTCTGGTTTCTCCCGACCCTCGCGGTACTCGCCCTCAGTGCTCTCGCTCTGTTCCCCGGCTTGCTCGGTCACGACCGAGCCCGAATCATCTCGCTCGCAATCTCCCTGGCCGGACTCTTCTGCTTGGCCCTTCCTCTCGCCATGCTCACGACGATCCTCTTGCCTGTCCCGCTCGGACGTTTGGCCACGACAAACCAGTTATCCAAGGCGCTTTCGGTAGTGGACGCACTGCATGAGGCCCGGCAGGTTCTTCCCAGCCTCCTCGTGACCTGGATGGTTCTCCTGCTCCACAGCCTCGGACAAGCGGTTCTCGTCAGCATTGCGTCACAGTTCGCGCTCTTCCTGTGTTTGCCTGGCATCGCCGCGTCGGTCATCCTGGCGACCGGTCTCCAGGCACACCAGTACCTGGTGATGGCCCATTTGACCGGCCAGATCCGCTATCGGCTCGAGCCTCACCGCGAACGCGCTGCGGGAGAAGCGTAGATCAGATGCAGGGCCCGATCTTGCACGACGCAAAGGGGCAGGACTTGCTACGGATCGACTCAACCTCTATACTCGAAGTCGGAACGTGGCAGATTGGGTGACGGGCGACGATGGAGTTCAAGGACTACTACAAGATTCTCGGCGTGCCGCGCGATGCGGATCAGGAGACGATCCGCAAGGCCTACTTGCGTCTCGCGCGCAAGTACCACCCTGACGTCAACAAATCACCGGACGCCGAGGAGAAGTTCAAGGAAATCAACGAAGCGTACGAGGTTCTTCGGGATCCGGAAAAGCGTGCTCGCTATGATCGCTTCGGAGCCGACTGGGAGCGCTATCAGCAAGCCGCTGGAGCACAAGGAACCACGACCGACTTTGAGGAATGGTTCTTCGGCACTCGCGATCGAGCGCAGCGCGAGCGTCGTCAAACGAGTGATTTCTCCGACTTCTTCGACCTTTTGTTCGGTGATCTCGGCGATTTCTTTGGGACGACTGGTGAGCGCATCCGGACACGCGCCCGGCCGGAGCGGGGACAGGATTACGAGCATCCGATCGAAGTCACGCTCCGCGAGGCCTATCGCGGCGCAACCCGCCGCATCGACGTGAAGATCGACGAGCGTTGCCCGGCCTGCAATGGCACAGGACTGAACGGACGCGGCATCTGCCGTGTCTGTGGCGGTAGCGGCTACGTGACTCGTACCAAGACGCTCGAAGTCAAGATCCCTGCTGGGGTACGCGATGGCTCGCGCATCCGCATCGCCGGCCAGGGTGGACCGGGTGTAAACGGCGGACCACCGGGTGACCTCTATCTCCGGGTCCACCTGTTGCCGGACCCGCAGTTCGCACTCGAGGGCGACAATTTGCGAACCGAGGTGGAGGTGCCGCTCTACACGGCGATTCTCGGCGGAGAGGTCACTGTTCCGACGCTCGACCGACCGGTCGTTCTACGCATTCCACCCAGTACACAAAACGGGCAGGTCTTCCGCTTGCGCGGCAAGGGGATGCCGTCGCTGCGCACTGGTCAGCGCGGTGACCTCCTGGTCAAGGTCAAAGTGATCCTGCCGACTGATCTCACCGAGGAAGAGCGACGCCTCTTCGAGCGACTTCGCGAACTCCGTCAGGTTCGCACGCGCGCCTGATCGCCCTGGCGATGCTATAGTTCACCGGGCAGCATCGCTCGGAGCGACCGAGCTGACGAGGAGTCGACGCGATGCCAGTCACGATCGTTCTCGGCGGCCAGTGGGGCGACGAGGGGAAAGGGAAAATCACCGATGCCCTCGCCGCCACGGCCGATATCGTCGTCCGGCCGAACGGGTCCACCAACGCTGGTCACACCGTCGTCACTGATGAAGGTGTCTTCAAGCTCCACGTGATCCCCTCGGGGATCCTTTACCCGCACTGCACCTGCATCATCGGTGCCGGGGTTGCCGTCTCGCCACCTGATTTCCTTCGCGAGATCGAAAGCTTGCGCGAGCGACACCCACGTCTCGGGCAGCTCTACGTCAGCGACCGAGCCCATGTCATCATGCCGTATCACCCCCTCCTCGATCTCTACGAAGAACGGCGACGAGGAGCCGCTGGCATCGGCACGACCCTGCGCGGAAATGGCCCAGCCTTCACCGACAAGATCGCTCGCCGGGGCATCCGCATCGCCGACCTTTTGCCTGGATCCGAGCGCTCGTTGCGTCACAAACTCGAGACGCTTTTGCCCGAGAAGAACACACTGTTCATCCATCTCTACGGCGAGTCACCGCTCGATCTCGATCAGCTCTTCGAGCAAGCGCGTACCTGGGGCGAGGCACTCGCTCCGTACGTGATCGCGGCGGAAGTCTTCGTACAAGACGCACTCGATGCTGGAAAGTCAGTGATCATCGAAGCCGCACAAGGCACCATGCTGGACCCAGACTATGGGACGTACCCCTATGTCACGTCCAGTTCCCCCAACGCAGCCGGCGCCTGCCAGGGAGCTGGCGTCGCACCGACGCAAGTCGATCGAACCGTCGGTGTCTTCAAAGCCTACACGACGCGGGTCGGCGCTGGTCCCTTCCCAACCGAACTCACTGACGAGACTGGCCAGCTCATTCGGGAACGCGGCCGCGAGTACGGCACGACGACCGGGCGACCGCGGCGAGTCGGTTGGTTCGATGCGGTAGCCGCGCGGTATTCTGCACGTCTCAACGGCATGACCGAAGCGGCACTCACGAAACTCGACATGCTCGACCCCTTGCCGGAAGTGCGCATCTGCGTCGGCTATCGTATCGACAACCAGGAAGTCCCGGCGCCGCCCGCCCAAGTGGAGCGCTACGCAGCGGTGGAGCCGGTCTATGAGGTTTTGCCCGGCTGGCAGTGCGATACCAGTCAGGTAACTTCCTTCGATGATTTGCCGCCGGAAGCACAGCGCTACGTGACTCGGATCGAGGAACTCATCGGTGTACCCATCACGATGATCGGCGTCGGACCAGCCCGTCATCAAATTCTCTGGCGACCAGCCGGTGCCCTGACGTGATCGAGACCGAGGAGACCAGCATGTTGGAAGCCTGGCAAATTCAGGAGATCATTCCTCACCGCTATCCCTTTCTCCTGGTCGATCGCATCATCGAGATCGAATGGGGGCAACGCGCCGTCGGCATCAAAAATGTGACGGTCAACGAGCCGTTCTTCGTCGGTCACTTTCCCGGAAATCCGGTGATGCCTGGTGTACTCATCATCGAAGCACTCGCCCAGGTCGGTGCCGTTGCCCTCCTCGGCCACCCGCAGTATCGGGACAAAACAGCCTTCTTCGCTGGCATCGATGGGGTGCGTTTCAAGCGGCCAGTGCGCCCCGGCGATACCTTGCGGCTCGAAGTTCAAATCGGTAAGGTCCGTCGCAATATCGGAACTGGTACCGGCCGAGCCACCATCGACGGAGAAGTCGCCGCCGAAGGGGAGATCCTCTTCGCTCTCTTGGACCCGGAAGCTGCGCGTACGACACGCTGACCGATGCGCCACGTTCTCGTCGTCAAACCCTGCTGCTTGGGCGATGCGCTGATGGCGACCCCTGTCCTCCGAGCGCTCCGTACGACGTACCCCGACATGACGATCGATATCGCCGTCACTGCCTGGGCTGCTCCGGCCTTCGACGGTCATCCGGCTGTCCGGCGACTCGTTCCCTATCCGGAGCGCCCCACTCTCCCGCGTTTCTTCCGGCTCGCGCAGCGTTTGCGAGCCGAACGATACGACGCGGCGCTCGGGCTTGACCGTTCCCCCTGGGTAGGACTGCTGCTCTGGGCCAGCGGCATTCCCGTACGGGCGGGGCTGGCAGCTGGCTGGCGGGGACTCCTGTACACGCACCGCGTACCCCCTCGCCTGAGTCGACACGAGTCCGAGCAGTATCTCGCCGTCGCAGCACGGCTCGGAGCGGTCCCAAGAGGTCTCGAGACCGAGTTCATCGTTCCTGAGCCCATCGCACGAGCGATCCGCGAGCGTGTACGACATTTCCGTCGGCCACTCATCGTCATCCATCCCGGCGGAGCGATCAACCCTGGTAGTCGACTCCTGGCCAAGCGTTGGCCGCCTGAACGCTTCGCTTTGGTAGCCGATCGCCTTACTCAGGTGTGGGGCAGCACGATCGTTCTCGTCGGCGTCGCAACCGATCGCGACGCGACGGCTTCCGTTCTTGCTCATGCTCGTACGCCTCTCATCGACTGGACTGACCAGTTGAGCTGGTCAGAGTTGGCGGCTCTCCTGGCTGAGGCCGACCTCTTCATCGGCAACGATACGGGGGCCGGCCATCTGGCTGCCGCAGTAGGGACACCGACCGTCTCGATCTTTGGTCCGACGAGTCCGCTGCTCTATCGTCCTCTCGGTCCCAAGAGCGTCGTCATTGCCCCGTCGGCGAGTTGGGAACTGCGTGAGCCACGTGACCTCCGTCGCCTCTCGACGATCGCGGATCGCCTGGACATCAGTCAGGTCCACGTGGACCAAGTTGTCGAGGCTGCGTCTCGGCTTCTGCAAGGGGAGCAGGGGACCGCATGACGCGAGACTTCGTGCGCCGGCTCGTGCGTCGGTTGGGATCCACAGTCCCTGCTCTTCCCCTCGCACCGAGCACTCGACGCGAAGTCATCCTGATTCGCCCTGACCACCTGGGCGACGCACTCCTGACGATTCCCGCCTTGCGTGCTCTCCGGGCCACCGAGCACCGGTTGTACCTGACGCTCCTCGTCGGGCCATGGACCCGAGAGGTCTTCATGCTTCGCGGGCTGGTCGACGAGGTACTCGTTGCGTCGTTTCCAGGCTTTCGCCGAGAGCCCACTCGAAATCCGTTCGAGCCCTATAGACTGCTCTTTCGACTCGCTGGCAGTCTCCGACGACGCGGTCCCATGGCCCTGGTCGTCCTGCGCGATGATCACTGGTGGGGAGCCTGGCTCGGCGCACTAGCCGGTGTTCCGGTACGGGTCGGAGCGGATCATCCTGCTGTCCGCCCGTTTTTGACTCACCCAATCCCTCTCCAAAGCCAGCACGTCGCGGCGCGAAATCTCGAATTGGTGACTGCACTGTTGACAGTACTGGGATACACCGGCGATTCTCGCCTGCTGGCACCGGAGGCCTATCCATTGGTATGGCCATCCGATCCAGTCGCCGCACGAGCTGTCCGGGATATCCTCGAACGCCATTGCGTTGTAGCTCCCTACATCGTTGTGCATCCGGGTAGTGGAGCCGCCGCCAAGTGCTGGCCGGCGGAACGGTGGGCAACGCTCGTCGACGCCCTCGCCGCACAGGGTTACCAGGTGCTGCTCACCGGCTCCGCCTCCGAGCATGCGCTCCTCGCCACGATCGTTGCCGCGACCAGCAGCGCTCCTCATAACCTCGCGGGACAGCTCTCCCTTCCAGAACTAGCCGAGTTGTTGCGGAGAGCAGCGCTCGTCATCGGAACCGATACGGGTCCCCTCCACCTCGCGGTCGCCGTGGGCAGCCCAACTGTCCATCTCTTCGGTCCGACCCGACCCGAGCGGTTCGGACCATGGGGTCCTCGAGCCCGACATCGGGTCGTCCAGGCGCAGTTGCGCTGCCCGCGCTGCGGCGATATCGGACCGGATCGCGCATGCGGTACTGCCTGTATGATGGCGATCGACGTCGACAATGTGCTGGGAGCAGCCCTGGAGTTCCTCGAGAGTCGTTCTATCCGATGAGTACTCTGTTGATCGGTATCGACGCCAGCCGCGCTTGTCGCGAACAGATGACAGGAACCGAGCGATACGCGCGACGTGTGATCGACGGCTTGCTCACGTTACCGAGCCCGGTCCGCTTTCGTCTTTATCTTGATCGGGTCGGTCCGATTCCCACCGACTGGACACGGGTTGAGATTCGCCCGATACCGTTCCCTAGGCTCTGGACGCATCTTCGCCTCGCCTACGAACTGCGGCAGAACCCGGTCTCGCTCCTCTTCGTACCAGCGCATGTCCTGCCCTTCTGCTGCCCCGTGCCTGCCGTCGTCACCGTCCACGATCTCGGCTATCGCTACGAGCCGGACGCTCATCCACTGGCGCAACGCCTGTACCTCGAACTCGGAACGCGCCGAAGTGTTCGCCAGGCCCGGCTCGTCATCGCGATTTCACAGGCCACAGCTCGCGACCTCACACGTTTCTACCGGGTTCCCGACGATCGCATCAGGATTGTCTCGCATGGTGTAGACGAACGGTTCTTCACACGTCCTGACTCTGAGCGAGCTGCTGTCCGGCAACGCTACGGTCTCGCACGGCCGTTTCTCCTCTTCGTTGGTACACTGCAACCGCGCAAGAACATCGTGCGGCTCGTGCAGGCATTCGAACTCCTGGCTCGCTCCGAGGAAGAGCTGGATCTCGTCCTCGCCGGCAAGCGAGGCTGGCTCGCTGGCCCTATCGAACAGGCACTGTCATCGAGCCCTGTGCGTCACCGAATCCACTGGCTCGGACACGTCGCGGAGGAAGACCTTCCCGCGCTCTATAGCGCGGCTGAGGTCTTCGTGTACCCATCGTTGTACGAAGGGTTCGGTCTGCCAGTCCTCGAAGCGATGGCGAGTGGCGTACCAGTCGTAACGACGCGTCGCGGCGCACTGGAAGAGATCGCTGGCCCAGCTCTCTTCTGTAACCCTTTGGATCCGCGGGATATCGCAGAGGCCATCCGCGCGGCCCGCGAGCCGCAACGTCGCGCGCGACTCGTCGCCGCGGTGCAGGAACATGCCCGGCGCTTTACTTGGCATCGCACAGCCAACGAAACGCTCGCAGTTCTGCTCGAAGCGGTGGGCACTCCATGAGAATCGGACGCTTCGAACGGATGCTCCTCATCAAGATCGCTGATCTCGGTGATGCCGCCATTACCTTGCCGGCCATCCACTCGCTCCGAAGGGCGTATCCGCAGGCGTCGCTCCACGTTGTCAGTTCGCCGCTCGGTACCGAGCTCTACCGGCTTTCCCCTGACATCGATCGCTGTTTCGTACTGGAGAAGTCGCGCCTCAAACGTCCCGCTGGAGCCCTCGCTCTGGCTCGTCTCCTGTGGACACTCCTCCAGCAGCAGTACGACGCGGTCGCACTGTTCCACCATCTCACGACCAACGCCGGACGCTCGCTCTATCAGCTGCTTCTAGCTGCGACCGCCAGTCCGGTCCGGGCAGGTCTCGACAACGGTTTGGGGACTTTTTTGACTCACCGGGTTCCCGATCGGGGCTTCGGCGCCTGCCCCGAGTGGGACTACGCTCGGGCTGTCGTCGAAGCACTCGGAGCGAGTCCTCAGCTCGAACGACCACGCCTCCGAGTCCCAGATGCCGCCTTCCGACGAGCCCAGGAGCTCGTCGGTGATGCACGAGATGGCCTCGTTTGCATCCATCCGGGCGTTGGCCCATTCGCTCCAGCGCGACGCTGGCCGATCGAGTCGTTTACGACCGTGGCACGTGAACTCACCCGACAGGGTTACCAGGTCGTGGTCACCGGAACAGTCAATGAGGAACCCGAAGCCAGACCACTACTGCGGACTCCTGGGGTGACGAGTTTGATCGGCCGAACCGACCTCGCGACTCTGGTCGCCGTTCTGCAGCAGGCCAAACTCGTGATCGGCAACGACTCGGGAGTCACCCATCTCGCGGCCGTGCTGGGTCGTCCCACGGTGGCCATCTTCGGTCCCTCGAATCCCGATGCCTGGCGCCCTTTCGAGGCCGAGATCGCCACCCCAGAAACACTGACGACCACGCGGGCTTCGGTGCTGGCTCTCACGGCCGCGCTCCCCTGCGCACCCTGCTGCTATGTCGGTTTCCGCGTTGGTCGACCCCAGGGCTGTTCCACCCGGACATGCCTGATCGATCTTCATCCCGATGTCGTGCTGCGTGCCGCACTGCAACTTCTCGAGGGAGATCGCGACTCCTCCTGGTAAGAAACCGTCGAGCGTTGCGCTATCGATGCCCTTTGCTCCCGTCTTGCAGGCTCGTTGGGCCAAAACAGCGTGTATGCGCAGCGAGCGCGGAAGCTGACGCGACGGTGATGCCCAGCGGGGACAGGGAAGTCTCCCAGCGTCCGGCGGAAGTCCTCACCCGCCACATCCAATAACGGCAAGAGTCGCTGCGAAGTGTGAACGATACTCCCAGCATTTCCACGAATTCTCGCCGCACACCGATCGTGGACCGAGGACACGCAGCGATCGACGTCGAGGCATCTCCTCGTTTTCCGTCGACTCTTGTCCTTTGGATCGCGTGCTCGCGTTGACGCACCTTCGAAACGGTTTTACAATGCCAGTCATGGAGCACAGACCTCCCGTCTTTGCGTGGGGATCGCCGATTGCAGGAGAGGAATACGGTCAATCGTGGGAGAGCGAAAGATCCGCGTTGCGATCATCGGAGTCGGTAACTGCGCCTCGTCCTTGGTGCAAGGTGTGCACTACTACCGGAATGCTGATCCGAACCAGTTCGTGCCTGGTCTCATGCACGTCGAACTGGGCGGCTATCACGTCGGCGATATCGAATTCACCGCTGCTTTCGACATCGACGCCAACAAGGTCGGCAAGGATCTGTCCGAAGCGATCTTCGCTCCACCCAATAACACGTACAAGTTCACCGATGTTCCGTACTTGGGCGCCCCGGTCTATCGGGGCATGACCCACGATGGATTGGGCAAGTATCTCTCTCAGATCATCACCAAGGCTCCCGGACCGACTGCTGATATCGTGGGCATCCTCAAGGACACGAAAACGGATGTCGTCGTGAACTTCCTTCCTGTTGGAAGCGAGATGGCCACCAAGTGGTACGTCGAGCAGGTGCTCGATGCTGGTTGTGCCTTCGTCAACTGTATTCCCGTTTTCATCGCCCGGGAGGACTATTGGCAGCGGCGCTTCCGCGAGCGCGGCCTCCCGGTGATCGGTGACGATATCAAGAGCCAGGTCGGCGCAACGATCGTGCACCGCGTGTTGGCTCGCTTGTTCGCCGATCGCGGCGTGCGCATTGATCGCATGTACCAGATCAACTTCGGTGGGAATACCGACTTCCTGAACATGCTGGAGCGGGAGCGACTCGAGTCGAAGAAGATTTCCAAGACCAACGCGGTGACGAGTATTCTGGACTATCCGATTCCCGAGGAGAACGTGCACGTTGGTCCGAGCGACTACATCCCTTGGTTGAAGGATCGCAAGTGGTGCCACGTTCGTATCGAAGGCACGACCTTCGGCGACGTGCCGATCAACCTCGAACTGAAGTTGGAAGTCTGGGACTCTCCTAACTCTGCTGGTGTGGTCATCGACGCAATTCGCTGTGCCAAGTTAGCCCTCAACGCAGGCATCAGCGGCGCACTGATCGGCCCCAGCGCCTACTTCATGAAGTCGCCACCAGTCCAGTATCGCGACGAGGAAGCGCGCGAGATGGTGGAAGCGTTCATCCGCGAGACGGTCGCCCAGCGCGAGCGCCTCGCGACAACGGAGAATGCGTGACTCCGGCTTTGTCTCTGGAAACTGGGGGGTGGTGGCTGGTTCACACCACCCCTCTGTGTCTCTGCTGAGCGACGATGCCGAGAAACATCGGCGGCTCTCTATCTTGCGCATCAATTTGTCTTACGTTCTTCACGAGTCCTCTTCCAGCGCAACAGTCGGACGGTTCGCCAAGCAACTCCTCGTCAACGCTCGAGCGGCTACCCGGGCCACCCGTCGGGTCGAAACCTGGACCGATGAACGTTTTCTTCCGACTATCGTGATTCGCGATGAGCGCGTGCTCTGGGACTTCCAGCGTGACGCATCCCCCTTTGTCCTGACCATCGATCTCGGCGCTTCCTCGTTATTGCATCGTGCCCTGCACCTGCTCCTCCCATCGACATGCCCGGCAAAAACCCTCTGGTCGGTCGATCGCTGGTCAGCTGAGGCACGGTCGTACTCTTGCACGCTCTTTCGCGCTGAAACGACGGTGGCTCTCCCAGCGTTGTCCGAAATCCCCGCGTGGTTCGCTCTACTCGTCTTCCGCCCGGCTTGGCGCTCGATGTTGCTCGACTTGTCGCGCTTGTCAGCGGCAACTTTCGACCGCGATCTCGTCCGCACGCTCGAGCGCGTCATCCGCGACTACACCGATCAATGGTGGTGCTGGCGACCGTGGTGGCCCGTACCCGCTGAGAAAGCGCTACCCGAGCTGCAGGGGGAACGATGAGTTTGCTGTGGGCACTTCGTATCGGCGCACTTCTCACGCTCATCGTTCCAGCGCGACTCGGCTATTGGCTTTGTCGTGTCATCGGCATCGCTGTCTTCCTCTTTCACCCGCGCGCACGACGTGCGGTCTTGGATAACCTTCGCCACGTTTGCCCTCGCTGCTCTCGTCTCTGGCGAACGCGCCAAGCCGCGCGAGTCTTCATCACGGCAGTGATGAACTACTACGATCTCGTCCGTATCCGCACGGTAAATCGTCACCGCTTGCGAGAACTCATCGAGGTGCGCGGTTGGAACCACGTCGAAGCAGCGCTGGCTCGACAGCTGGGCGTGATCGTCCTCTCAGCTCATCTCGGTAATTTCAACGTCGTTGCTCAGCATCCGGCCGAACACGGCCTGGAAGCCGCGATCGTCGTCGAGCGCGTGCAGCCCCCCTCACTCTTCGCCTATCTCTGCCGCTTACGAAGCGCTACAGGCGTTCGCGTCCTGCCATCCGGACCGGAAGCTGTGCCAGCGATCCTTCGGCTACTGCGTCGGAACGGGATTCTCCTCGTCGCGGGCGACCGCGACGTGACGGGGCACAGTCGTCTCGTTCGCTTCTTCGATGCACCAGCCCGGTTACCGATCGGTCCCATCATGCTCGCGCGACGCACCGGAGCCACGCTTCTACCCGCCTACACGATTCGCCTCTCCCCACGCCGATCGTTGGTCGTCGTCGACCCACCATTGGATCTCGTCCACACGGATGATCAGGAACACGACCTGCTGGCCAACCTCGAGCTGGTCGCCCGCGCGCTGGAGCGGATGATCCGCACTGACCCCGGCCAGTGGGCCGTGCTCCAGCCGGTGTGGGGGGACGCATCCCCACGGACTCCACTCGCTGAGGCACTCGGGACTGTACCGGCGAGCGCTCCCGGAGGCACAACCCTCCAGGCCACCAGCGACTAGCCGACCTGACGTTCGCACAACGAGTAAGCATCCACACTCGTTTTTCACAGTCAAAGGCTCAGCGCGGGCGGACGCCTGGACCTATCAGGAAGTAGGGTTACGACTTTGGTAAAATCCAGTGGGTGGGTCAGCGATGGATGGCGGAGCGATGAGCGAGCAACAAATCGGACGCGTCCGTGTCATCAGCATCGAAGAGGAGATGAAGCGCTCGTATCTCGATTACGCGATGAGCGTGATCGTGCAACGAGCGCTGCCAGACGTGCGCGACGGCCTCAAACCAGTCCAGCGGCGCATCTTGTACGGCATGTACGAAATGGGCCTGCGCCCAAATGCCAAGTACCGTAAGAGCGCCGGTATCGTCGGTGAGGTCCTGAAGTCGTATCACCCCCACGGGGACAGTGCGGTCTACGACGCCCTGGTTCGCATGGTCCAGCCATTCACCATGCGGTACCCCTTGATCGACGGGCAGGGTAATTTCGGCTCCGTCGACGGCGATAGTGCCGCCGCGATGCGCTACACTGAGGCGCGCCTCGCTCCCATCGCTGAAGAACTGCTCGCGGACATCGACAAGCAAACGGTCGACTTCGTTCCCAACTATGACGATAGCACGCGCGAACCCTCGGTCCTCCCAGCCCGTCTACCGAACCTTCTCGTCAACGGGGCAAGCGGCATCGCGGTCGGTATGGCCACCAACATTCCCCCACACAATCTCGGCGAGGTCGTCGATGCAATGGTCTACCTCATCGATAACCCTGAAGCGACCGTCGAGGAACTTGTCGAACGATTGCCCGGTCCGGACTTTCCGACTGGAGGAATCATTCTGGGGCGAGAAGGAATTCTGGCCGCCTACGCCACCGGTCGCGGACGCATCGTCGTCCGAGCACGCGCTCACATCGAGGAGACTGGGCGGGGTCGGACCAGCATCATCGTGACCGAGCTACCCTATCAGGTGAACAAGGCTGCGCTCATCGAGCGCATTGCGGAACTCGTCAAGAGCGGGCGCCTGGAAGGAATCCATGATCTGCGCGATGAATCCGACCGCGACGGTATGCGCATCGTCATCGAACTCAAGCGTGACGCACAACCCAAGGCTGTGCTCAACAATCTGTTCAAGCATACGCAACTGCAAACCACGTTCGGCGTCAACATGCTCGCACTGGTTGATGGAGTTTTACCGCGCGTCCTGACCCTCAAGCGTCTGCTTCAGCTGTACTTGGAACATCGCCAACAGGTGATCCGGCGGCGTACCGAGTTCGACCTTCGTCAAGCCGAGCGGCGAGCACACGTCTTGGAAGGTCTCAAGATCGCACTGGATCACCTCGACGAGGTCATCAGCACGATCCGGAACGCCCGCTCGGCTGAGGATGCCCGACAGCAGTTGATGGCACGCTTCAACTTGACCGAAATCCAGGCGAATGCCATCCTCGATATGCAACTGCGTCGCCTGGCAGCGCTCGAGCGACAGAAGATCGAGGACGAGTATCGGGAACTTCTCGCGCGGATCGCCGAACTGCGTGCGCTTCTCGCCGACGCGGCGAAGATCTTGGCCGTCGTGCGGAAAGAGCTCCTCGAGCTCAAGGAACGATACGGCGATCCCCGGCGAACTCAGATTCAGGAAGCCGGTAGCGAGATCAGCGACGAAGACTTAATTCCGCGTGTCGATGTCATCGTGACGCTGACCTCGCGAGGTTATGTGAAGCGGAGCACGAACGGACATTTCCGTGTCCAACATCGTGGTGGCCGGGGCGTGAATGGAATGGCCGTCCGGGACGAAGACTCGATCCAGCACATCGTGCTCGCTAGTACGCATGATTCGCTCCTCTTTTTTACCAACCGCGGTCGCGTCATCCAGCTGCCAACCTACGAACTTCCTGATGTGGGGCGCAACGCGCGGGGGCTCCCGATCGTCAACTTCCTCAATCTCCAACCGGGTGAAGAAGTCACGACACTCCTTCCCGTACGGGACTTCTCGACAGCCACGTTTCTGTTCTTCTGCACGCGTCAAGGCCGGGTGAAGCGTGTGCGGCTCGAGGAGTTCTCCAACGTTCGCGCGAGCGGCCTCATCGCCATGTCGTTGGACGCGGGAGACGAATTGGCCCGGGTACGCCCCACGAGCGGCTTGGACGAGGTCATTCTGGTCACCGCTCATGGCCAGGCGATCCGCTTCCCGGAGGACGACGTGCGACCGATGGGCCGCCAGGCTGGCGGAGTGATCGGTGTTCGTTTGGACGAGGGAGACGCTGTCATCGCGGCAGAAGTTGTTCGCCCAGAAGGCGACCTTTTGCTGGTCTCCCAGTACGGCTACGGTAAGCGCACTTCTCTCGACGAATTCCGAACCCAAGGACGCGGTGGATCCGGTGTCATCGCCATGAAGGTCACGCCGCGCACCGGCCACGTCGCTGCCGCGACGGTCGCGCGTGAGGAAGACACCGCTGTTCTGGTCAGTCGGCGTGGACGCATGATCCTCGTGCCGGTTGCACAAATCCCACGCCAAGGTCGGCACACGCAAGGTGTGAGCGTCATGCGACTGCAGGAAGGGGACGAGGTCGCTTCAGTCGCGGTCGGTCTCTTGGGCGAAGCCCTCGCCCCGTCGCGATCGACCCAGGAGGTACTTAGCGGTGACGGTGTCGAGGGAGCGAACTAGCCAGCGACGAACCTGCGGGAAGAAGAGCGCCACCGCGATCAGCGCCTGGCCAATCCACAAGAGGACACCGAGCGGCTGATTCTGCAGCAGCCGTTCGAGTGTTCCATTCGTCCCCAGAAGGCCGAGATAGACGACAGTTCCGCTGATGACGACCCAGGAGGCAGCTCGTGCCGGCACCATGCGCGCCACGAGCGTTACGAGTGCTCCAGCCAAGCACGCGATACTGACTGCGACCGCCAACGCGGGAGTCGTCGCATCGCGTGCCCCTGGCAGGATACCGGTCGGCCCGGCCAGGACGAGCCACAACGCCAGCATCCGAGCCAGCGGGCTCCACAGTGCCCTTCTGCGCTCGACGAGGATCGCCGCCGCGATCATCACAAGGACGAGCGCGAAACCGATCTCTGTCGCCAACAGGAGCGATTGTCCAGCAGAGACTTCCGTCGGGAGGAGCACCCAAGCCTGCACGACGGCGAGGGGCAGCGCCAAGCCGAGCGCGAGAGTCTCGATCAGGCTTGCCGTCCGGAGACGCAACGGCAGGCGGAACAGCGGCGAGGCGACCAGCCCGTTGGCACCGGCCAGCACAGCCAGCAGGAGGAGCGCGGTCGTTCGGTTAGGTTGTGTCACGGCCAGCATGGCAGCGAGCGTCGCCACCACGCGTAACGCGATCAGCCAGCCAATATCGAGACGCAGTCCTGGAGGAACCCACCCCTGCCGAACTGGTCGCTGCCCCACCGCCGAGAGTCGTGGCGGCTCCCATCTCGTTTCGGCTCCGTCTCGACTCTCAGTTGGATAATCCATCCGTCCGCTCCTCAGTCCGAACGCAGAGTGTACGATTGCCCACGACTGTAAACGAAGCGGTCGAGGAGGAGCGACGGGTGTCACGGCTCGGGATCTTCGGCGGAACGTTCGACCCTATCCATCATGGGCACCTGATCGTCGCTGAGGTGCTCAAGGAGGAACTCCAGCTCTCCCATGTCCTCTTCTTGCCAGCCGGGCAGCCACCCCACAAGACCGGGCGACCCATCACCCCGATCGCTCACCGGCTCGCGATGCTCCAACTCGCCCTGCAGGGGAACCCGCATTTCGCGATCTCCTACGTCGATGTTCGCCGCCCCGGTCCCTGCTATACTGTCGACAGCCTCTCCCTGCTGCGCCGAGAGTATTCCGATGCGGAACTCGTTTTTCTGATGGGTGAAGACTCGCTCCATGATCTTCCGACCTGGCACGAGCCGAATCGCATCGCCGAGCTGGCACTTCTCGGGGTCGCTCTGCGCCCTGGGATCGAGGTTGATCTCGAGACCATATTTGCTCGCGTACCGGCAGCACGCGATAGGGTCATACTCGTCCCTGTACCGCTCATCCAGATCGCAGCCAGCGACATACGGCGGCGTGTCGCTGAAGGACGAACGATCCGCTATCAGGTTCCGCTCGTCGTCGAGGAATACATCGCTCGGCATGGACTCTACCGGACGGTCGAAGCGATGATGCCAACGATGACGCCGCGAACCTCGGGAGTATAATCCCCGCGGCGTGGTACACCACGCGAGAGGAAGCGAGGAACGCATGCGTATCCGTCCGTGGCAAACGTTGATCGTCATCGCTCTTCTCAGCCTGGCAGCGTTCTGGGTCGATCTCCCCGGGCAGCAACTCGACCCGTTCGGGTGGAAACGCTCGATCACGGTTCGGCTCGGGCTGGATCTCCAGGGCGGCGTCCAGCTCGTCCTGCAGGCACGCCCACCGGCTGGTGTCACGGTGACGCAGGACGTGCTGCAGGGAACGCGAGACACGATCGAACGCCGCGTCAATGGGCTGGGGGTCAGTGAACCAGTCATTCAGACGCGCGGGACCGATCAGATCCTCGTGGAACTCCCTGGCTTCCAAGATCCGGAGCGTGCGGTGCGCGTCCTGCAACGGACTGCTCTGCTGGAAATCATCGATACGAGAGGCGAATTCTTACCGGTTGGCACGACCGTGAACACCACACTTGGCCCAGCTAGCGATGTCGCGCCGACCCCGACAGCGAGCGCGAGTACACCAGCGTCAGCGACTGAGCCTGCGGCTGCGAGCGAGACAGCTGCCGCAACGCCCGGAGCCACCCCAACTCTAGCAGCGACACCGACTCCAACCGGTACAGTTTACGAGACCATCGTCACCGGTGCTGATCTGAAAGACGCCTACCCGACTACCGATCAGTTCGGTAACCTCGTCGTCGGCTTCGAGTTGAAACCTGAAGCAGCTGGCCGTTTCTATCAGTACACGAGCACGCATATCGGCCAGCCCATGTCGATCGTCGTCGACAAACAGGTCATCAACACAGCGACCATCAGAGATGCGATCCGCGATCGCGGCATCATCCAGGGTCTGACGGCGCTAGAGGTCCGCGATCTGGCACTCCAGCTGAAGTCCGGTGCCCTCGCTGTGCCGCTCGAAGTCGTCCAGAGCCGAACTGTCGGCCCGACACTCGGCCAAGACTCGATCCGCAAGAGCATCGTTGCTGGAATCGTCGGGCTCGGCTTGGTGGCACTCTTCATGATCTTGTACTACCGGCTACCAGGATTCATTTCCGTCATCGCACTACTCTTGTATACGGCTTACGTTTTTGCACTCTTCAAATTGATTCCGGTGGTTCTGACACTTCCGGGCATTGCAGGGTTCATCTTGTCCATCGGTATGGCCGTGGACGCGAACGTGCTGATCTTCGCACGTATCCGCGAAGAGCTCCGCCTCGGCCGCCCGATCGCCCGCGCCATCGAGGAGGGTTTCAATCACGCTTGGCCCTCCATTCGGGACTCCAACATTTCCACGATGATCTCCTGCATGATCTTGTTCTGGTTCGGACGGTACGTCGGTGCCACGATCATTCAAGGGTTCGCCCTAACGCTCTTCATCGGTGTTGCGGTCAGCATGTTCACAGCGATCGTCGTGACTCGTACGCTCCTGCGCCTCTTGTTGACGCGCCATCTGTTCCGCGATGTCCGCTGGTTCGGAATTTCGCCGTCACAGGTCGCGATGGCACCAGCACGCGGTGACTGAGAGGAAACGTGGATGCTCGATCTGGTCGGTAAGCGGTACTACTGGTTTCTCCTCTCGTTGATCGTCATCATTCCCGGCCTCGTCTCGCTCGCCGTGCACGGTGTGCGCTTGAGCATCGATTTCACCGGCGGAACACTCTGGGAAATTCAGCTGAGTCGGCCCGTCCAGCCCGGTGATGTGCGACAGGTTCTCGCCCAAAACGGCATCGATGACGCGATCGTTCAGACAGCCGATAACAATGTCGTTTTGATCCGTATGCGAGAACTCAAAGAGGGTTCCCCGGAAAAGGAGAAGCTGACTCAGGCTCTCCGCGCCTCGTTCGGCGACATCACAGAGCTTCGTCTGGAATCGGTCGGACCGACCCTGGGTACAGCGATCCGGAACCGCGCAATCACCGCCGTTGCGCTGACGACGGTCGGTATCTTGCTCTACATAGCCTGGGCTTTCCGGAACACTAACAATCCTTTCCTCTACGGAATCGCTGCCATCATCGCGATGCTGCATGATGTGGCTGTCGTGCTCGGCGTCTTCTCCATTCTCGGCTGGTTGCGCGGCGTCGAAGTCGATGCTTTGTTCGTCACAGCCTTGCTCACGGTGATCGGCTTTTCGGTTCACGATACGATCGTCGTCTTCGACCGGATCCGCGAAAATCTCGCCCATCGGGCAGCTCCGACCTTCGAACAGATCGTGAACTACAGCCTGGTGCAGACGCTCGTCCGCTCGATCAACACCTCGCTCACGGTCGTGCTGACGCTGCTCGCGCTCTATCTGCTCGGCGGCGAAACGATCCGGACATTCGTGCTCGCCTTGCTGATCGGTATCGTCAGCGGAACGTACTCGTCCATTTTCAATGCCAGTCAAATCGTCGTCGTCTGGGAAAACCGGGAACTCCATCGATTGTTCGCTCGCTTGCGTCGCCAACACGCTCCTGCCTGAGGGACACTGCATGCCAACTGCGCTTCGCATCGGGATCATCGGTGGCGGTATCGCAGGCTTGACTGCAGCCTCCCGTCTCGCGCGCCAGGGACACCGGATCGATCTCTGGGAACGACAGCGGCAGCTCGGTGGACAAGCGGCCGCTTTCCCCTTACTCGGGACAGCGCTGGAATACTTCTATCATCACCTCTTCCTGAGCGACCGGGATATCGTCCGTTTGCTCGAAGAACTCGGTTTGGCTGATCGGCTCGTTTGGCTACCTTCTCGGGTCGGCTTCTTCGCCCGTGGACGCATCTATCCGCTCTCAAGTGCGCTCGATGTTCTGCGACTCGGGGTCGTTCCACTGCCCGATCGCCTGCGTATCGGCCTCGTGACTTTCTACCTCCAGCATGTCCGCGATTGGCAACGCTTCGAGTACGTGACCGCGGAACAGTGGCTACGCCGCTGGGTCGGACACCGCGCTTTCGAGCGTGTCTGGGGCGCTCAGCTTCACGCCAAGTTCGGTCCGCGCGCCGGGGACGTCGCCATGGCCTGGTTCTGGAACAAAATCTATCTTCGAACGCAGTCTCGGCGATCGCTTTTCGAGCGCGAGCGGCTCGGCTACATTCTCGGCAGTTTCAATGTCCTGATCGATAGCCTCGCAGCAGCGATCCAGGAAGCAGGCGGAGCGATCCACCCGGGAGTCGGGGTCGAGGCGATCGTACGGCATGAGGACAGCTGGCTCGTGCGCGATTCGAGTGGCGCGACCACGCTGGTCGATGTCATCGTAGCCACCGTCCCCAGTCCGCTCGTCGCCAAACTGTTTCCGCAACTTCCTGAGACCTACCGGCACAAGCTGCTCGGTACCACGTACCAAGCAGCCGTCACTCTCCTCCTCCAGTCGCGCCACCGACTCAGTGATATCTACTGGCTGAATATCGGCGATCCCGATCTCCCGTATACCGGCATCATCGAACATACGAACTTCATACCACCGTCCTATTACCAAGGACGTCATCTCATCTACGTGAGCAAATACGTCGAGCAGAGTCATCCCTATCTTGTACTGCGGGATGAGGAGGTTCTCGCGGCTGCACTGCACCACTTGCCGAAAGTGAACCCATCGTTCTCACCCGAGTGGATCGAGGACTACTGGGTTTTTCGAGAGCACGCTGCCCAGCCGATCGTGGCCCTGCGCTACAGTGAACAGATCCCGGAGCATCGGACACCGCTACCCGGCGTCTACGTCGCCAATACCGCGCAGATCTATCCTGAGGATCGTGGCACCAACTACAGCGTGCGCCTCGGCAACGTCGTCGCTGCAATGATCGCGGATGACCTGCGTCAGGGCCGGATCGCACCATCCACCAGAGTCAGCGGTTCCTCCGATCGCTAGACGAGAATCGCAATAACCTCCAGCCGTGGGAGCGATAAACCAGCGGTTGACAACGGGCCGGTTTCTCGAGTATGGTGCCGGTTCGGGCTGGGCCGACCGCCAGCGATGGAGCAGTCAGGAGGAAGCGGTACAACGATGAAGTACGTCGTGACCCCGAATGGGAAAAAACTCGTGACCTTGATACCTGGCGACGGCATCGGACCGGAGGTCGTGGAGAGTGCTTGCCGACTCATCGAGGCAGTTGGTGCACCGATCGAGTGGGAAGTCCGCCGGGCCGGTGCGAGCGTCTTCCGAGAAGGCATCGCGAGCGGTGTACCCGACGACACGATCGAGTCGATCAAGCGCACCCGGGTGGTCCTGAAGGGACCACTGGAAACACCGGTCGGCTATGGCGAGAAGAGTGCCAATGTGACGTTGCGCAAGCTCTTCGAGGCATTCGCGAACGTCCGCCCGGTGCGCGAACTCCCCTCGGTTCCCACACCCTACCGCGGACGCAACATCGATCTAGTCGTCGTTCGCGAGAATATCGAAGATCTCTACGCTGCTATCGAATATCGCGAAACTCCTGGAGTGACCATCGCCCATAAGCTGATATCTTATAAAGGGAGCGAAAAGATCATCCGCTTTGCATTCGAACTCGCCCGCGCTGAAGGCAGGAAGAAGGTTACCTGCGCGACCAAGTCCAATATTTTGAAACTGACCGAAGGATGGTTTCAGCACACTTTCGAGGAAATCGCTTCCGAGTACCCCGACATCGAAGCCAACCACCTCATCATCGATAACTGTGCACACCAACTCGTCAAAGCTCCTGAGCAGTTCGAGGTCATCGTCACGACCAATCTGAATGGTGATATCATCTCCGATCTCGCCTCGGGTCTGGTCGGCGGGCTCGGCTTCGCCGCCTCAGGAAATTACGGCCACGAGGTAGCCATTTTCGAACCTGTTCACGGCACAGCACCGAAATATGCTGGGAAGAACGTCATCAATCCTACTGCCATGATCCTTACTGCGGTGATGATGTTGCGCTACATCGACGAGTTCGAGGCAGCGGAGACGATCGAGCAAGCCCTCATCGTCACGCTCGAAGAAGGGAAAGCGCTCACCCGCGATGTCATCGGCGACGAGCGAGCCGTTTCGACGACGTCCTTCACTGATGCGATCATCGCCAATCTCGGCCGTCGTTCCGCAACGTGGCAGACACGTCCTTACCAACCGATTCGTATTCCGGCACAGCGCCCGGAACTCGATCCGGTTCGTCCCAGTCGACGCCGTGTGGTGGGCGTCGACCTCATCGTCGAGCAAACCGAACCACCCCACATCTTGGGGCCTAATCTCGAGCGCCTGATCGACGATCTCCCGCTACGGCTTCACCTCATTTCGAGTCGTGGCCTTCAGGTCTATCCTGACGTCGGCACTACCATCGATTACGTCGATCATTGGCGCTGCCGATTCCTGAGCCACGACGGGGAGGTCTCCACAACAACGGTCACTGCCCTGCTCGAACGACTGAGCGCTCGCTATCGTTGGAGCCGGGTCCAGCTGCTGTACGAGTTCGATGGAAAGCCTGGTTTCACCCGTGCCCAGGGCGAGGATTGAGAGAGGTACGACACTGTGCAGGTAACAAACGCTTCCTCGCGCCCGCTCGTCGGCATCATCATGGGCTCACGATCCGACTGGGAGACGATGAGTCACGCTGCCAGCACGCTCGATCACCTGAATATTCCGTACGAGGTTCGTGTCGTGTCAGCGCACCGGACTCCGGACCTCATGTTCGAGTATGCGGCGACAGCCGAAGCACGCGGGATCGAGGTCATCATCGCCGGAGCTGGGGGCGCCGCCCATCTGCCCGGGATGACCGCCGCCAAGACTGTCGTACCGGTTCTCGGCGTGCCGGTGCAGACCCACACGCTGCACGGACTCGATTCGCTGCTTTCGATTGTCCAGATGCCTGCCGGAGTACCGGTCGGCACACTCGCCATCGGTCGTGCCGGTGCAGTCAATGCTGCGCTCCTGGCAGCAGCTATTCTCGGGACGAAGTACCCCGAGATCCGCGAGCGTCTTCGCCGTTTCCGAGACGAACAAACGCGCGCGGTTCTGGAGAACCCTGACCCGCGACAGGCACCGTGAAGGAGCGACCGATGCGCATCGGCATCCTCGGCGGAGGGCAACTCGGGCGAATGCTGGCGCTCGCCGGTTATCCGCTCGGTCTGCACTTTCGCGGTCTCGATCCAGCTCCCGAGGCACCGCTCGGTCACGTCGCCGAACTGCTCGTGGCCTCCTACGACGATCGCCTCGCCCTCGAGCAGTTTGCAACCGGGTTGGACTGCGTCACGTATGAATTCGAAAACGTCCCGGGCACGACGGCCGAATTCCTGGCGACACGGCTGCCGGTTCTGCCGCCACCAGTGGCCCTGTTCCGTGCTCAAGACCGGCTGGAAGAAAAGCAACTGTTCGAATCGTGTGGTATTCCCGTCCCTCGTTACGCGCCGATCTCGTCGCCCGAGGACTTCGGCCCGGCCATCGAAACTGTACCGTTTCCAGCTGTTCTCAAGACGCGACGCTTCGGTTACGACGGGCATGGGCAAAAACGCGTGCGCCAGCCTGCAGAACTCCCGCGAGCCTGGGAAGAGCTGGATCGTGTCTCCTGCCTGCTCGAGGAGTTCGTACCGTTCGACTACGAAGTCTCGCTCCTTGGGGCGCGTTCACGCACCGGTGAAATCGCGCTCTACCCACTCGTCGAAAACCACCATACCGAAGGCATTCTCGCGCTCTCACGTGCACCGGCCCCACGCGCGAGCCGCACCCTGCAAGAGCAAGCCGAACGCTCAGTGGCAGCTCTCCTCGAAGAACTGTCTTACGTGGGCATCCTGGCCGTCGAGTTCTTCGTCGTCGGCGAGACGCTCCTGGCCAACGAAATGGCACCTCGCGTGCATAACAGTGGCCACTGGACGATCGAAGGAGCGGAAACGAGTCAGTTCGAGCAGCACCTGCGCGCTATCCTGGGATGGCCCCCCGGCTCGACGGCGATGCGCGGCTACGCGGCGATGATCAACCTGCTCGGTTCCCTACCACCGATCGAGTCGCTCCTCGCGATTCCCAATGTGCACGTGCACCTCTACGGGAAAACCCCGCGACCACGTCGAAAACTGGGTCATGTCACGATCCGGGCCGAGAGCCCCGAAGAACGGGATGAAATGGTTCGCCTCGTCCTTTCGATCGTTGAATTCCCTCAACCCGTCACGATCTAGCAAAACAGGTGGGGCTGAGTGTAGTCTCAGCCCCACCACCCGTTTCACGATCTCATTGCCAGGCAGGTGTCCGCAAGACAGCACCCTGCGAGGCAGAGCTAACGAGCGCAGCGTAGCGCGCGAAGACCCCATTCGTGAACCGTGGTGCTGGCGGCGACCAGCGCGAACGCCGTTCGGCGAGTTCCGTCTCTGACACCTCGAGATCGATCCGCCGCTTCTCCACGTCGATCACGATGGTGTCACCATCCTGGACGAAGGCGATCGGTCCACCCACCGGCGCTTCGGGTGCCACATGGCCGATCATGAGTCCCTTGGTACCGCCTGAGAACCGGCCATCGGTGACCAGCGCGACATGCGGACCGAGCCCCTCACCCACGATCGCTGCCGTGATCCCCAACATTTCCCGCATGCCCGGACCACCCTTGGGCCCCTCGTACCGAATGACCACCACATCGCCTGGCTTGATCTGCTGCTTGAGGACCGCTTGCATCGCTTGCTCTTCGGCGTCGAAGACGCGAGCCGTTCCGCGGAAGTACATCTGCTCTGTGCCGGCGACTTTCAGAACAGCACCCTCGGGAGCGAGCGATCCACGCAGGATAACCAGACCACCATGCGGTTTTAACGGAGCGGACGGATGATAGACGACCGGCTGACCAGGAGCCTCCTGAGCATCAGCGACTGCCTCGGCCAGGGTCTCACCCGTCACCAAACGAGCATCCCCATCGACGAGTCCAGCCTCGAGGAGTCGCTTCACTACGAGCTTGGTCCCGCCAGCCTTATAGAGGCTCCATGCCACGAACTTACCCCACGGTTTGAGATCAGCGATGATCGGCGTTCGCTGGCTGATCTCATCGAACTCGTCGATGCTCAGCGGAATACCCAACTCGTGCGCGATCGCCAAGAGGTGCAAAACCGCGTTGGTCGACCCGCCCGTTGCAGCCACTGCAGCGATCGCGTTACGCAGCGAGGTCTTGGTCAAGAAATCGCGCGGCGTTCGGTTCGCCCGGACGACCTCCATGAAGCGACGGCCAGCCTCGCGGGTCGCTGAAGCCTTCTCCGGCGCGATCGCTGGTATCGCGTTGTAGCCCATCGGCGACAAGCCCATCACTTCGAGTACCATCGCCATCGTGTTCGCCGTATACTGCCCACCACAGGCTCCCGGCCCCGGGATCGCGCGTCGCTCGATCTCCTGCAGTTCCTCCAGCGTGATCTTTCCGGCCGCGTAAGCCCCTACCGCTTCAAAGACCTCCACGATCGTGAGTTCGCGATCACGCCAGTGCCCGGGCGCGATCGAGCCTCCGTACAACACCATGGCAGGAACCCTAGCACGAATCACCCCCATCGCCCCTCCTGGAATCGTCTTGTCACAGGAGACGATAGCGACCAGGGCATCGAACTGGTACCCATACGCCATGAGTTCGATCGAGTCAGCGATCACCTCGCGACTGATCAACGAGGCCTTCATCGCTTCGGTTCCCATCGAGATGGCATCGTTCACCGCGATCGTGTTGAACTCGACTGGTACACCGCCAGCCTCGCGGATACCCTCGCGCAAGTGCTGGGCGAGTTCCCGCAGGTGGTAATTACACGGCATCGCATCGGTCCACGTATTGGCGATCGCGACGATCGGTTTGTCGAAGTCCTCGTCGCGAAAACCGACTGCTCGCAGCATGGCGCGGGCCGGTGCTCGATCGATCCCGTGCGTGATCCGCTCACTGCGCATCGCTTTCTCGACTCCTCTCCCATCAGTCCCTTGACTACAGCCCGCATTGTACCGCGAGCGTTTCGCGAAGCGGTTTGTCAGGAATGCCAATGATGTCTACCATCAGCGCGAGGGTGATGGCACCCATCGACTGGGGAGGGGGCTCTTGTGGATCGACCGCCGATGGTCTGCCTCGTCGTCCTGGACGGCTGGGCGATCGGCCCGGACTATCCCGGCAATGCGATCCGGGCTGCCAACACGCCGGTCATGGATCGTCTCCAAGCAACCTATCCGATGACGACACTCCGCTGCTGGGGTCGGGACGTCGGCCTGCCCGATGACCAGATGGGAAACTCTGAGGTCGGACACCTCAATCTGGGTGCCGGGCGCATCGTCTATCAACTCATTACGCGTATCGATCTTGCGATCGAGGACGGTTCATTCTTCGAGAATGAGGCATTCCAGCGAGCACTCGACCGCGCGCGCAAGCCGGGACGCACGCTCCATCTCATGGGCTTGATCGGTGATGGTGGCGTGCACAGCCATCAACGACACCTTCTGGCCCTGGTGGAACTCGCTGCTCGTGCTGGGATTTCCCGTGTCGCCGTCCATGCCTTTACCGACGGTCGGGACACCGCTCCGACGAGCGGTATCGAACACCTGCGCGAGCTACTCGCTGCGCTGGATCGCCTCCGTACCGGTTTCGTCGCTACCGTGAGCGGTCGCTATTATGCGATGGACCGAGACAAGCGCTGGGAGCGGACCAAGCTCGCCTACGACGCCATCGTCTGTGGGCTCGGCCAAACCGCGCGCTCGCCCCTCGAAGCGATCGAGCGAAGCTACGCACAGGGTATAACCGATGAGTTCATCGTCCCAACGGTCATCGTCGATGCAGAAGGGAAGCCGCTCGCGACCATCAACGACGGGGATGCGGTCATCTTCTTCAATTTTCGCGCAGACCGCGCCCGGCAGCTCACGCAAGCGCTCACTGATGCCGGCTTCACTGCTTTCCCACGCTGTCGATGGCCTCGTGATCTCCTCATGGTGACGATGGCCGAGTACGAGCCCCACTTTCCTGTGCTCGTCGCCTTCGCCCCTGATATCGTCCGCGTTCCCCTCGCTCGAGTACTCTCCGATGTTGGACTCCGGCAGTTCCACACCGCCGAGACGGAAAAATACGCGCATGTGACGTATTTCTATAACGGCGGCCGCGAAGAACCATTCCCCGGCGAGGATCGGCTCCTCGTCCCCTCACCCAAAATACCCACCTACGACCTCAAGCCGGAAATGAGTGCTCCCGAAGTGACCGATGCCGCGGTCCAGGCGATCGTTTCGCAACGCTACGCCTTCGTCCTCGTCAACTACGCCAATCCCGATATGGTCGGGCACACGGGTGTCTTCGCGGCCGCAGTCGCTGCGGTAGAGTGTGTCGACCGTTGTCTTGGACGCATCGAGCAGGCCGTGCGTTCGGTCAACGGCTATCTTGTCGTCACGGCTGACCACGGAAATGCCGACGAGATGCTGGTTCCTGGAACCAACGAGGTTTGGACCGCGCATACGAAGAATCCGGTACCATGCATCCTCGTCGCACCGAACCATTCGCCATTTCGCTCGGTGGCTCTGCGGACCGGTGGGCGCCTAGCCGATGTCGCGCCGACGATCCTCGAGATCATGGGCCTTCCCCAACCGGAGGAAATGACCGGCCGGAGTTTGATCGTCGCACCACCCGTCAGCAGGTGATCGGCGCGGGCTCGCTTCGCGTTGGTGAGCACCTCGAGCCGAATCGAGCGCGCGAGTCGTCATCATCAGTGTCGAACTGTGCGGTCACAGACCAGCCCCGCAAGACGTGCAGGGCTAGCTGACCGGCGTGTCCACAGAATCATCATCTTGGGCGTTGAACTCCATGGAATATTGCTCAGCCGCAGCGACGCAAGCCAGCCGGAAATCCACGCCAGCCAGCGTAGATGCCAGTAGACCCGAGTTCATCCTCGATGCGCAGCAGTTGGTTGTACTTCTCGACCCGATCTATCCGTGCTGGGGCCCCGGTCTTGATCAATCCAGCATTCACCGCTACCGCGAGATCAGCAATGAAGGCATCGGCGGTCTCACCGCTCCGGTGCGAGATCACGGTCGCGTACCCATGCGTCTGAGCCAGATGGATTGCCTCGAGCGTTTCCGTCAGAGTCCCGATCTGGTTCGGCTTGACCAAGACCGCGTTGGCGACACCGAACAGGATACCCTGGCGAATCCGCTGCGGGTTCGTGACGAACAAGTCATCCCCGACGAGTTGCACACGCTGGCCGAGCCGGGCCGTTAAGCGCTGCCAATGATCCCAGTCGTCCTCCGCGAGCCCGTCCTCGATCGAAACGATCGGATACCGCTCGATCCACTCCGCCCAGAAGTCGATGAGTTCGTCCGATAAAAGCGTGCGACCCTCGCCTGGCAAATGGTAGATTCCATCCCGATAGAGTTCGGTCATCGCTGGGTCCAGTGCCAGCACCACCTGCTCACCGATTCGGTAGCCAGCGCGATCGATCGCTAAGAGGATTACCTCGATCGCGTCCTGGTTACCCGGCAGACGCGGGGCATAGCCGCCCTCATCACCGATCGTGGTCGCAGCACCACGCTCCGCGAGCACCGATCGAAGAGCCTGGTAGATCTCGCTCGCCCAACGGATGGCCTCGGCGAAGGACGGTGCCCCGACCGGGACAACCATGAATTCCTGCATGTCGACACCGGAGCCTGCGGCATGCTTGCCACCGTTCAAGATGTTCAGCATGGGAGTCGGGAGAAGATGAGCGTTGGGCCCTCCGAGGTAGCGGTAAAGCGGGAGTTGCACCGCAGCAGCCGCAGCGCGGGCGACCGCGAGCGAGACGCCGAGAAGCGCATTGGCACCCAAACGGCTCTTGTTGGGCGTGCCATCCAGTTCGATGAGTACTTTATCGATCGCACGTTGATCGAGCGCGTCCATTCCACAAATCGCCGAAGCGATCGGTCCATTGACATGCTCGGCCGCGCGCCGCACCCCCTTGCCAGCATAACGCGGCTCGCCATCGCGTAACTCCAGGGCCTCATGGCGCCCAGTCGACGCACCGGACGGCACCGCCGCTCGTCCGACAGTCCCGCAGGAAAGTTGGACGTCCACTTCGACGGTCGGATTGCCACGCGAGTCGAGAATCTCCCGTGCCCGGACTGCTGCGATCGTCGTCTGGCTCATCGATTCGACCTCCTGTCTTACCCGTTTCTTTCGGGCGAAGTGTACCCGGCATCGGTGAACTCGACCCTCGCTTGACACGCGCCATCACGCATCCTTATGCTCAGGCCGCGTCCCGACGGGCGCGCCTGCGCGTGGATGAGCGCGACGACTCCGGAGCAGGAGGTATCCGTGAACACCGATCGGATCGAGGAACTGCGACAGCGTGCCAAACGAGAACTCCTGGCGATCACGACACAGGCTGCGCTCGCCGAATGGTACGCTCGATACCTCGGCCGACGCGGAGAGCTGACGCAACTTTTGCGAGCCTTGGGTACGCTGCCACCAGAACAACGGCCGATCATCGGGCGACTCGCCAATGAACTTCGGGATGAACTCCAAGCCGCCTACGAGGAACGCGAGCGCGAGGTACGCGAGATCGAGCTCGCCGCCCGCATCGCGGCGGAAGCGATCGATGTGACGCTTCCCGGCCGGCGCCCGCGCATCCGGACACTCCACCCTGTTACGCAAATGATTCGCGAGGTAACCGACATCTTCGCCCATCTCGGCTTCCAGGTGGTCGAGGGTCCTGAAGTGGAATATGGCTCTTACGCGTTCGATGCGCTCAACATTCCACCGGAGCACCCGGCTCGCGACGTGTGGGACACGATCTTCATCGAGTCCGACCAAAAGGAGATCGTTCTGCGTCCGCATACTTCGCCAATGCAGATCCGCGTGATGGAGCGCCGAAAGCCACCGGTTCGCGTCGTGGTGCCCGGTCGTTGTTACCGGTACGAAGCGGTCGACGCGACGCATGAATGGCATTTCCACCAGATCGAGGGGCTCGCCGTTGATGAACAGATCACGATGGCTGATCTGAAAGGGACGTTGGCCGAGTTCGCACGCCAGCTTTTCGGTAAGGAACGACGCGTCCGCTTTCGCTGCGATTTTTTCCCCTTCGTCGAACCGGGGATCGACTTCGCCATCGACTGCATGTTTTGCCGTGGCGAGGGCTGCCGAGTGTGCGGCCAAAGCGGGTGGATCGAGATCCTGGGTGCAGGGATGGTTCACCCGCAGGTACTCCGCAACGTCGGATACGATCCTGACCGGTATACCGGTTGGGCATTCGGCATGGGTGTCGAGAGACTGGTGATGCTTCGCTATGGTGTTCCTGATATCCGGTACTTCTACCAAGGCGATCTCCGCTTTCTTGCTCAGTTCGACCGCATACCGGTCTGATCCAGTCGAGAACGAAGGGCAGGCGCACCACCATGAAGGTTCCGATGCGCTGGCTCCAGGAATTGGTCGCGACCGACCGCTCTGCAGAGGAAATCGCCGAACGGCTTACGCTCGCCGGACTCGAGGTCGAGTCGATCGAGCGGATCGGTGCACATTGGGACAAGATCTACGTCGGTGTGGTCGAGAAGATCGAACCCCATCCGAATGCTGATCGACTCGTCTTGGCCACGGTCGATACGGGAGCCCATCGTTTGACCGTGGTGACGGGAGCGCCGAATATCGCCGTCGGACAGAAGGTCGCGCTGGCTCTCGCTGGCGCAACGCTCTACGATGGCCATAGCGCAGAGCCCCGGCTGATCACGCTCAAACCTGCCACCATCCGCGGTGCCCGCTCGGAAGGAATGGTGTGTTCCGAGAAGGAACTCGGCCTTTCCGAGGAGCACGAGGGCATCCTGGTGCTGGATCCGGACGCTCCAGTCGGTATCCCGCTCCGTGACTATCTCGGTGACGAGATTCTGGAACTGTCCATCACACCGAATCGTGTCGACGCCTACTCGATAGTCGGGATCGCACGCGAGGTCGCTGCACTGACGAATTCACCGCTCCGGCTTCCCGAATTGGCACCGATCCAGGTCTCCGTCGACCCGACCCTCGCGACAGTCGAGGCGAGCGACCTCTGCCATCGCTTCTTCGGTATCGCACTCGAGGGAATCCGCGTCGCCCCCTCGCCGTGGTGGCTGCGCCGCCGACTCCAATTGGTCGGCCTTCGCCCGATCAACAACGTGGTCGATGTCTCGAACTACGTCATGATCGAGTGGGGACAGCCGCAACATGCCTTCGACCGGTCCCGTCTGCGTGGCGGCCGCTTGATCGTGCGGCGAGCCCGGCCCGGTGAGGAAATCGAGACGCTCGATCACGTCCGTCGTCCACTCAACCCCGACATGCTCGTCATTGCCGACGCCGAGCGTCCAGTCGGGATCGCTGGCGTGATGGGCGGGCTCGAGAGCGAGATCAGCGACGAGACGACCGATGTCCTCTTGGAAACCGCGAATTTCGACATGCTCAGCATTCGACGCACCGCGCGTACGCTTCGGTTGCGGACCGAGGCCTCCGCTCGCTTCGAGCGCGGGCTCGATCCCAATCTTTGCTGGCCCGCCGCCCAGCGCGCGGTGCAATTGCTCAGCGTACTGGTTCCGACCTGCCGCGTCGTCGCGATGGTCGATCATTATCCGGTCCCGCGCCGACCGTGGCAGATCCGATTCCCGCGCAGCGAGATCCCTCGCCTCCTCGGAGTGGACTATCCGGACGAACGCGTGATCAGCGTCTTCGAGGGCTTGGGGCTTTCGGTCGAGCGTGGATGGGACAATGGGCGCTCAGTTTGGTTGGTCACAGTGCCAACGTATCGCAGCGACATTACGATTCCCGCTGACCTCGTAGAGGAGGCGGCACGCGTCATCGGTTACGACACCATTCCCGAACGTCTGCCGGTGGGACAAACCGTCCCCGTCGAAATCGATCCGGAATTGCGCCTCGTGCGCCAAATCCAAAACGGGCTCGTCGCTGCCGGCCTCCACGAAGTGATCACCTACCCGATGGTCGATGATCAAGCGCTCCTGGCACTCACACCGTCGGGCGACCGGCTGCCGGAACGCATCGGCTTCTTCATACGGCCAACTCAAGAGTTCGTGCGAGCCCGCAATCCAATCCGGCCGGAATGGTCGATCATGCGACCGTCCATGTTACCGACGCTCTTGCGCAACGCTGCCGAACAGCTCAAATTCAATGAAGTGGTCGCCATCTTCGAGACAGGAAAAGTCTACCTACCGCGACAACGAGACGAATTGCCGGACGAGCGACGGGTAGTCGGCTGTCTGCTCGCGGGGCTCGCGACACCGCGTGATCTCTACCAAGACGAGCGTCCGGTCGATTACTTTGATCTCAAGGGCATTCTCGAAACGATCCTGCCGAGGATCGGCGTCGCAGACGTGGCATTCTGCGCGCTCACGCATCCGACACTTCAACCCGGCCGGAGCGCCGAGATCCGCGCACGAGGACGTCCGATCGGCGTGCTGGGCGAAGTACTGGTGACCGTCGCCGAACGGTTCGGGATCCCGCCACAGACGCGTGTCGTCGTAGCCGAAATCGATATCCCGGCGATCCTGGAGATCGGCCTGGCGCCCATCAGCGTCCGACCGGTTTCGCGCTATCAGCCTGTCGACCAGGACTTCGCGATCGTCGTCGACGAGTCGGTCCCGGCCGCCGATGTCGCGGCAGCCATTCGGGCTGCAGCAGGGCCGTTGGCCACGGAGATCAGGCTGTTCGACGTCTATCGTGGTCCAGCTATACCTCCCGGGAAGAAGAGCCTCGCGTTCCGAGTCATTTTCTCGGCTCCCGACCGCCCATTGAGCGAGCAGGAACTGCAGCGCCTGCGCGAACGGATCGAGCAACAGGTCCGTCGACGGGTCAAGGGAGAGTTCCGCCGGTGACCATTTACCAGCTCACCGAACCACCGCAACCCAGAGAACGCTTGCGCGGCATGCAAGACACTCCCCCTGCTCTTCATCGGCGGCGACAAGCGGTTTTGCGCCGTATCGCTCGTGCGCTCGAACGTCACGGATACGAATTCATCGAAACACCGATCTTGGAATCCACCGAACTCTTCCTTCGCAAGTCCGGTCCTGAACGGATCGCTCAGCTCTACGCCTTCAGCTTCCGGAATCGCGATATCGCCCTCCGTCCCGAGCACACGGCATCGATCCTTCGCTACTACGTGGAGTCGAGACAGAACGATCCCTTACCGCTGCGCTTCGCGTATGCTGGTCCTGTTTTCCGCTACGAGCGACCGCAAGCTGGGCGCACACGCCAATTCACCGAGATCGGGGGTGAACTGCTCGGTGCTCCGGGGCCGAGCGGGGACGCTGAGGTCATCCACCTCGCTGCTGAGATTCTCGAAGCAGTCGGGATCATGCCCCGTATCGTCATCGGGCACGTCGGTATCGTGCTGGACTATCTCGCTCATCTGCCCCTCCGGCAACGTGCGCGCGACTGGCTTCTTTGGAGCATGGAGCGACTGCGCAAGGGGCAAACGATCGACATCGAGAGCGAACTCCCGGCATTCGTCGATTCCACCGATATCGTGCAGATCACCCAGGAAGTGCGGACAAAACTCGCCTTGACCACGGAGGACCTGGAACGGTTGATTCTCGCACTGCTGCGAGAAGTCGGCGTGCCGATGACCGGTGCATCCCGCCAGCCCGAGGAGATCGTTCGCGGTGTCCTGGCAAAGCTCCAACGCAGCGCCGATCCTGACGCGTTGCGGCAAGCACTCGCTTTCGCCCGCGAACTGGCGTCCCTCTCGGGTCCGCCGGACGACGTACTCTCCGCGCTCCGCCGGATCGTCGAGCGCTACGGACTCAGTCCCGCACCACTGCAGCAAATCGACGAGGTGCTCGATCAGCTCGCCGCCTATGGATTGAAGACCGATCGGATCGTGCTCGCGCCAGGAATGGCACGCGGACTGCACTACTACACGGGCATCCTCTTCGAGATGTATTCCCAAACTGACGAGGGACTGCAACTGTGCGGCGGCGGCCGGTACGACGATCTCACTCAGCTGCTCGGTGCCCGCCAGCCGCTCCCAGCGTGCGGCTTCGCCGGTGGCCTCGAACGGATCGCCGATGCTTCAGCCTTGCAGCCGAAGACCGAGCCCCGCCTCCTCGTCACCGCGGCCGATTGCTCCGCCATTACAGCCGCCACGCGTTTCGCCGAGCAGCTGCGAGCCAGCGGCGCGATCGTCGAACTGGACGTCCGTCACCGGTCACTTTCTTCCAACCGTCGTTACGCCCGTCGGCGCGGCGTCACTGAAATCCTGATCGTCGACGCGACGGGTTCCGTTCGCCGTATCGACCTCTCCACCGAGGAATGACCTGATGGCCGAACCGCTCCGAATCGCCATCGCTTCTAAAGGAGAATACGAGCAAGCAACCTTGCGTTTCCTCGAGAGTGCTGGCCTCAGCGTGTGGCGGCCCAACCCACGTCAGTACGTCGGGCGACTGGCTGGCTTCGAGGACGTCGAGATTCTTTTTCAGCGTACGGCCGATATCGTCCAGCAGGTCGCCAGCGGGGGCGCTGACTTCGGTATCACCGGTTACGATCTTGTCGCCGAACTCGCCGGCGACGATCCCGATGTCCTCGTTGTCTTCGACGATCTCGGCTTCCGGCGCTGTCAGCTCGTCCTCGCCGTCCCCGAAAGCTGGCTGGACGTTACGACACTGGCTGACCTGGCCGACCTCGCTGTCGAGTGGAAGCGACGCGGGCGCACCATGCGCATCGCCACGAAGTTTCCCAATCTGACACGCGAATTCCTGTTGCGCAACGGCGTCAATTACTTCACGCTCGTCGAGGGACACGGCGCGCTCGAAATCGCTCCCGCACTCGGCTACGCTGATTTGATCGCCGATCTCACCGAAACAGGCGTCACCTTGCGCGAAAATCGGCTCAGGGTACTAGAGGGTGGAGTCATTCTCCGCGCCCAGGCCTGCCTCATCGCGAGTCGGCGAGCGCTGCGGGCAGCACCGCAAAAACTGCAGCAGGCTCGCGCCATCATCGAGCTGATCGAGGCGCGTCTCCGCTCGCGACGCTATCGCCTCATCACAGCGAACATTCGCGGATCGAGCGAGGACGAGGTCGTCCGTCACGTCACGGCACACGCGGCAACGACCGGCGAGCGCGGACCAACCGTTGCGCGCGTCTACCCGAAGTCGGGTGAGGACGGTCCGGGTTGGTACGAAGTGACGATCATCGTTCCACAGCACCTCTTGCTGGAGGCGCTCGACCATCTGCGCTTGGCCGGAAGCTCGGGGATCACCGTGACTTCCCCCGAGTACGTTTTCGATTCCCGCTCTCATGCCTTCGCCCGCCTCTGCCAGGCCTTGGAGGAGAAAGCATGACGCGCATCATTCGCGTGATCGAGAGCATCGCTGAAGCCGAACGCTTCCTGTCCCGCTCCCGTCAAATCCCAACCCACCTCCCTGCCGCCGTGCAGGAACGCATCCGCGCCGTCTTCGGTGGCGATCTGACGCCGCTTCAGGTCGTCGAGCGAATCATCGACGATGTTCGTTCACAGGGAGACGATGCTGTCCGCCGTTATACGCTCGCCTTCGATGGTGCTTATCTCGATACGTTTCTCGCCACTCCGGAAGAGTTTCTGCGAGCACGTCGAGCGATCACGCCTGAGCTCGAGGCAGCGCTCCGCTTCGCCCGCGACCGCATCGTGGCGTTTCATCGGCGAGCGATCCCGCGCTCTTGGATCGAGTTCGACGAAACAGGCGCCTTCGGACAGCTCGTGCGACCGGTCGATCGCGTCGGCATTTACGTGCCAGGCGGCCGAGCTCCGCTCCCCTCCTCGCTCCTCATGACCGCAATCCCGGCCCAACTAGCTGGTGTTCGTGACATCGTCGTCTGCACGCCACCAGGCCGCGACGGGACGATCTCGCCTGCTGTACTGGCCGCAGCGGAACTTCTCGATATCGAACGCGTCTTCAAGATCGGCGGTGCCCAGGCGATCGCTGCACTGGCCTATGGCACACAGACGGTTCCAGCTGTCGATATCGTCGCCGGCCCGGGCAATCTCTTCGTCGTCCTCGCCAAAAGACTCGTTTACGGGGACGTCGGGATCGATCAGCTACCAGGGCCAACAGAAACATTGCTGATCGCTGACGAGCAGGCTGATCCGGTGCTCTGTGCGGCTGACTTGCTTGCCCAGGCTGAACACGATCCCCTGGCCTGCGCGATCTTGATTACTCCAGCGCGCACGCTTGCCCACAAATTGGCGCAGGAACTGGAACGGCAGCTCCAGCAGCTGGACCGGAGCGAGATCGCTCGTGCTGCCTTGGAAGCGAATGGAGCCATCATCATCGTTCCTGATCTCGAGCGCGCCTTCGATCTGGCCAATCTCTTCGCGCCGGAACACCTCTGTCTGCTTGTCCGCGATCCCTGGCGCTATCTCCACCGGGTCCGTCATGCTGGTGGTGTCTTTCTCGGCGAGACTTCACCCGAGGTCATCGGCGATTACACCGCCGGCCCCAGTCACGTCATGCCGACCGGCCGGACCGCACGCTTCGCTTCACCTGTGACCGTACAGACGTTTCTGAAGGTGACGAGTCTCGTCGCGGTCGCACCGAAGGCGCTGGAACAGCTCGGAAGCCCCGCTCTTCAACTGGCCATGAGCGAGGGGCTCACTGCACATGCAGCTGCCATCGAGCATCGCCTGGAGCGCACGCGGCCTGATTGATTCAGGGTGGTGCCAATTGACGGAGCGCAGCGACGATACGCTCCTCGAGGGACGGGGCACGCCGCACCTCGGGATGGGTTGCGGCATGCCGTGCCTCCTGCGCCGTATAGCCGAGCGCATGGAGCGCGGCGACCAGTTCCTGGTCGATCGGCTCCCCCGCCTGCACCTCGGTGAGTGCAGGTAAGCGACCCCGCAACTCGAGCACGATGCGGCTGGCGGTCTTCTTCCCGATACCTGGTGCGCGAGCGAGTTCCTCGATCCGCTCTCCACGAATCCACTCGGTCAACCGATCCGGTGCTGCCAAGGAAAGTAAGCTCAATGCCCCACGTGGTCCGACGCCGCTCACAGCCAAGAGCGAAAGAAACAGCTCCAGCTCCGCTTCGGTCGCGAATCCGTAGAGCGCAAGCTCATCCTCGCGCACGATCAGGTGCGTGACCAACGACACCAGGTCTCCGGGCTCGCCGAGTTCTTGCAACGTGGTCGCTGACGTTTGGACGCGAAAGGTCACACCCTGAACGTCGACGAGAACTTCGCCAGAACGTTTCGCGACCAGCGTACCACGCACTCCCCGAATCACCGGGCATCCCTCTCGGAAGGGAGAGTCAGACGATAAACGCGTCGAGCGTTCTCGCTGAGAACGAGAACGAGTTCCTGTTCCGTCAAACCGCTTTCCCTTCGCACTCGTTCGAGAAAACGGCCTTGCTTCAAGACCGGAAAGTCGCTCGCAAATAGCACCCGCTCGACACCCACGAGGTCAACGACAACACGGAACACGGAAAACCGATAGAGATACGTGCTGGCAGCCGAGTCATAGACCAGATTGCGCGTCACCGCGGCAACCTCTGGCATGAGTTCGTAGAACGGCAAGCCTCCACCCCAATGGGCCGCCACGACGACTATCTCGGGAAAGCGTTCGAGGAAGCGCACGAAACGTTGCGGCCAGGCGGTCCCCTTTCCAGGATAGTCATGGCCCAAGGGCTCACTGACGTGAGCCATGATCGGTCGCCCTGCTGCACGGCATACTTCGACCATTTCGGTCAGCTGGTCGGGTTCTGACCAGTCGAAGCCTTGGGCATCCGCGTTCAGCTCCCCGATTCCGCACGCCCCGGCCGCGAAACTGCGGACCGCCTCCGCAGGAGCCGAGCGATGGTGCGGGACGACCGTCGCCAACCAGGCGATTCTCCACCCGCTCGCACGGGAAGCCTCGGCAAGATAGTCGTTGTGATAGGCGCAGAGTCCTGAATCGGCCCAGGGAAAGCCAGCCGCAATCGCAACGTTTATTCCCGCCTCCTCCATCGAGTTGGCGAGTTCCTCCGCCGTGACGAGGCGAGCCCGCGGGTTACCGTAGAGGAGTCCGAACCAACGGTCTCGCTCGCAGTATGCGGCCCGGCTTCGGACGATGTCCGGCGGGAAGATATGGACATGCGCATCGACGACCGGGATCATCCACCGGGACCCAAGACGAGAATGACACCGATCAGAGCGATGAAGACGAGGAGACCGATGATCAACAGGACGATCATCCAGCGGCTACTGGATTCCTCTGCAGCTGGCGACGGTTCGACCGGTAGATCGGCTGGCTTGAGCCAGGCGACGACTGCTGTTGCATTGTCTTGCGTGCCAGAGGCGAGTGCCTTTTCCACCAGTGTCCGAGCGGCCCGTTCGGGCGACTCAGCGAGCACGACAGATGCGATCTCGTCGTCTTTTACCACATCGTGAACACCGTCGGTCGTAAGGACAATTCGATCATCGCTCATCAGCCGGACTTCGAAAATGTCGATATCGACTCGAGGTCGATAGCCGAGTGCCCGCGTGATCACATTCCGATACGAGCTCCCGCGTGCCTCGTCCGGCGTCAAGAGACCTGCCTCCACCTGCTCGGCTACCAGCGAGTGGTCACGCGTGATCTGGGTGGCACGACGCGCGCGCACGAGATACGCCCGACTGTCTCCCACGTTGGCAACGGTCAGACTGTCGCCCCGGATTACCGCTGCCACCAACGTCGTTCCCATGAGATGCGTTTCGCCTTGCGGTTCCCATTCTCGATAGATTCGCTCGTTGGCAGCCCGGAAGGCTTGTTCCAGCCGTTTCGCGATCTCGGTTGGCTGGACAGGTGCAGCGTAGAACTGCGCGCGCAGCGTCTCCACCGCGAGCTGCGCAGCGACCTCACCACCGCGATACCCGCCCATCCCATCGGCTACGGCCAAAAGGACGCCACACTCCTGAACCTCTGGCGAAGCCGGATCGGTGATCAGGACCGCATCCTCGTTCTGTTCGCGCACCGGTCCGGGATCGGTCGCAGCTCCGACCAACAGTGTGGTCTCTCGAATCCGTGTGCGGGTACTCACGATCGACCGCACCCTTCCGCTCGTCCGGACCAAGTATGTGCGGCCCTTTCGCTCCTCGCAACTCCGCTGCACTCTTGTGCGACCTGCACGATGAGTCGCGAGCGACCATGACTCGTTCTGTCACATTGTTGCAACGACGAGCCACCATCAACGATCTATCATCCAAGTAGCGGGCAGCTTCACCCGCGGGAGGGAGTGCAACGATGCGACCCCAACCCGCCTCCGAACAGTGGCAGTGCGAGCTCATCGGCGAACTGATCCTGCGGTATTACTTCCTCCAACCAGCTTCGACGCAGTGGGTCGCCGTCGGCTTGTTGGGAACGGAAGCGGGTACGATCTTCCGCGTCGGTTGTGGCAGCGAGCCGGAGACTGCGCTGGTCGATCTCCGAGAGCGGCTGCTTGTTGCGCTCAGCGAACTCACGGAGCGATCGGTGCCCTCACGGCTGGTCAACTGCGCTGCCTGACAAGTCCGCGTCACTGTTCAGGGCCCGGAACGTCGCTACCTGCGCTCATCGAGAAATCCCAGAGGGCTGTTCGACTCACCCGATTTTCCTCACCCTGGCGTGAACGTTCGACAACGATACGCGCGACATGGGATATCGCTCTCGCGGATCTGGTTTGCGCGGTACGACACGCGCGAGTTGCCTCGGCACGCGGCCAATTGCCTCACGTCCCCACTGGGCTGGCAGCCACCGAATGGCGCGGCGAGTACCCGCGCGCCGTCCTGCTCCTGATCGCGTCGCCGGAGACCGATGGTCCGACCGGTCGTCATCACACTGTTTCTGTTCAGCGCCCGAAATCCCCGATGCGCCGAACCGGTTCGCGTTCGGCGGACCGAGTTCTCACATCGGTGCCCAGGGCCGCAAGACCGAATTTGACGACCACTCACGAACGTTCGAACGACCGCGGAAGATTCACGTGGTATGAGTCACCCGGGCCGCCCCGGGACAGCAGTGCGCGGTTAGCCAGACCTCGGTCACCCATCCAGGCTACAACAACACACCCGAACGCTAGCCCCTGTAAGCGAACCAGAAGGGATCATCGGATGCCGACCGACCGCTCGAAACCGACCACCTTGCTGCAAGACAGGCACAAATGGAGGAAAACGTGGATCGCAGCTCGAACGGGTGGCACTCGATGCACGGGTCGTTCCCGCTGCTGCGTATCGAGAGGGCGGCAAGCGCGAGATTCAGTCGTCCGATCGGGCAGAAACGCTTTTCCCGCTTCAGTGCGCGGTTGTCACGCCGTGACGGGAACAGCTGGGTCGGCCAGCCGATAGCCGAGTCCCGGCCGGGTCTGGATGATGCGATGCGGCTCCTCGTCGTCGCGCAGTTTAGCCCGCAGCCGGCTCACCCACGTGCGCAGGTAATGGGTCTCGCAAATGAACTCCGGCCCCCAGACATGACTGAGGAGTTCACTGTGGCGCACCACACGACCGGGTTGACGGGCCAACTGTTCCAGGAGCGACCACTCGGTTCGGCTGAGTCGGACTTCCTGGCCATCGACAAAGACGCGTCGATTCGCCAGGTCGATCGTCACGCGATCGTATTGCAAGAGTGGTGACCGTTCCACAGTTAAAGAGGTACGGCGCAGGACTGCCTCGATGCGCGCGACGAGTTCATCGAGATAAAACGGCTTGGCAACGAAGTCATCGGCACCCAACTCGAACCCTCGGATGCGATCGTCCGGAGCGGCGCGAGCGCTGACGATGATCACCGGCACGGCTGACCGCAGGCGGATATCCTGCAGTAATTCGAACCCGCAGCGATCCGGAAGCACGATATCCAGGAGCACGAGATCTGGCTCATGCCGATCGAGCGCGCCCAATGCCGCCTCTGCCGTCGCCGCGACAACGAGGCTGTAGCCGCGCGTCGTCAAGCTAGCCCGGAGCAAACGCTGGATGACCGGATCACCGTCGACGAGAAGGACGAGTCGTCTCCGCATGCCAACCTCCCATCACCCCAGCAATCGATACCGGGACAGGATCGTCCCTGTTGTCGACCTGATCCGCAGCGATTCCATCGTAGTCGCTTCTGTGCTGCTCGTCAAGACGTCTCCTGCTCGTTCTTCCAAAGCGCCGACGGTGCACGACTCCATCGTGCGATTCCGGCAACGATGATCACTGACCGATCTCTTCCCGGCTCCGCTTCCCGACACGGCCTTTTGCTCGCTGTCATCGGCACGGTCGGGTGACCCGATTTCCCGGTGCCGAGGAGCGCATCTCGGTCGACTGATACAACCCATTTCTGGAGCAGCGCTCAGTCGGGACGAGCGGCATCATTCCCTGGTACAGCCAGACACGACGCAACTCGAGGAAAACAAAGGTATCGCGTCGTCCCCTTATTCCCTGACGTGCTACCATCGGGCTTGCAGCCTGCTCGAGTACGAGTCATACTTCGCCGGGAACGAAGGACAGCGTTGTGAACGATCCGGACCGATCGACCTTACCCAACGAGCAGCAGATCGCGAGTCGATTGGCGGGTGCCCGCGAGCAACTTGCCATCTTGACCGAAGCGCTCCGCACGCGACGTCCGGTTCTCGCCGAGGCTGCCGCCTGCGCCGTGATCGACCAAGCACTCAAGACAGTCACGGCAGCCCTGCACGGTTTCAATCTTTTGCTTCCCCAACCGCTTCCGGCCGAACGAGTGAGTTGGCGAAACCTCCGGGCTCGCTTTGTTGCTGTGCAGGTAGAGAGTGCGGTGTTGGACCTCGTCGAAGAACAGCTCAGGCCGCGTTCCGGTTGGCTGTGGTGGCTCGACCGGAAAGAGCATGCCAGCACCTTCGCCCCGCTCCTCCGCTTCGACAGCGAGGCTGGATCAGTGGCGATCTGGCGCGACCCGCTCGATCCTACTGCCGGTGTGGAGTCGGGAGCTCTGGAAGACTATTTGGCGACGGTTCTGCAGCGAATCGAAGAACTGACGCGCGAAATCGGGCGCCTTGCCCGCAAGGATGCCGAGGCATACCGGCAGGCAGCTCGACGGCAACCCGGGAGAATGCTGTGATTCCTCACGCAACCGATGTCAATCGCGAAGAACCCGCGCGCCAGAGTGCTCACCGTCCGAGAGACTTCCTTTCTTCGTTCTGCCGATAGCGCGATCGGTGAGCCGACGTTCTTGTCGCGCACGGACCCGTTTTCAGTGAGGCACGCGACATGGGTCGCGGCGACGGAGGAACTCGCGCCCTGATCGCGGGAGCGGGTAGGCCCTCTGCCGCTGACATACTCGATCACACCGCGAGCAACCCTTGACACGAGAGCGATCGTCTGCTAATCTGAGACCAAGTGTGAAGCCTCAGAAGGGCCAGCAGGTGGATGCACCAGAGCGCAATCGGATGAAGCTGATGACACAGGGCCAGCTTGGCGTGTCCTGCTGGGCACCTCTCATTGTGCGGCGTTCGCTCAGCACCATTCTCTTCGTCGTACTCGTAGTACTCGTACTTACGAGCCTGATGGTGGTGGGAGGCTGAGCGAGCGCGATCCAATAACTAGCAAGGAACGAAGCGTCTCGCGAGCCTCCCCCAGCGGGAGGCTCGCGATGTATCGACGACTGTCGAGAAGGGAGGGCGAACTGATGGCGATCGAGACGAAGGAACGACGAACGGTCGAGGAAGAGCCACAGCGCGATCCGCAACTCGGTGCGCACTTGGTGATGCAGGCGCTGGTTCGCGAAGGGGTGGAAGTGATCTTCGGTTATCCCGGCGGGGCGATCCTCCCCGTCTACGATGCATTGCCGAGTTGTCCGATCCATCATGTGCTCGTCCGTCATGAACAGTCGGCAGCGTTTGCCGCTGATGGCTACGCTCGGGCAACCGGCAAAGTCGGCGTTTGTATGGCAACCTCTGGCCCCGGCGCCACCAACCTCGTCACTGGGATCGCTAACGCGATGATGGATTCCATTCCCATCGTGGCGATCACGGGACAAGTGCCACAAAGCGTGATCGGGATGGACGCATTTCAAGAGACGGACATCACGGGGATCACCCTGCCCATCACCAAGTACAACATGGTCATCCGGAGTGTCGAAGAGATCGGGCCAGCCATTCAGAAAGCCTTTTACCTCGCGCGCAGCGGTCGGCCAGGGCCGGTTCTGATCGATATTCCCAAGGACGTGCAGCTGGCCAAGGGGTATTTGGCCCTCAGACAGGAATTGCATCTGCCTGGTTACCGACCGACCATCGTGCCGCATCGCCGGCAAATCCGTCGGGCAGCGGAACTCATCCGGCAAGCCGAGCGCCCACTCATCCTTGCCGGTCACGGCATCATCATCAGCGGTGCCACTGAAGAACTCGTTCGGTTCGCCGAACGGACACAGATTCCCGTCGGCTTGACACTCCTCGGGATCAGCGGTTTTCCCGCCTCTCACCCGCTCTGTCTCGGCATGGTCGGCATGCACGGACTCGCGCACGCCAATCGAGCGATCCACGAAGCGGACCTCATCATCGGCATCGGCATGCGTTTCGATGACCGCGTGACGGGTCGACCGAGCGAATTCGCGCCACACGCGAAGATCATCCATATCGATATCGACCCTGCGGAAATCGGCAAAGTCCTCAAGACCGAAGTACCGGTGGTGGGCGATGCCCGCGAGGCCCTGCGGTTGTTGCTCGAGGAACTCGAACCGCTCGAGCACGACGACTGGCTCAGCGCGATCCGCAGTTGGTACCGACCGATCCGCACCGAGCCCTCGGGACCCGACGGAGCGCTGCAGCCGCAATACGTGATCGCCCGGCTCCATGCCCTAACCGAGGGAAAGGCGATCGTGACGACCGACGTCGGTCAGCATCAGATGTGGACGGCCCAGCTCTACCGCTGCGACATTCCCAAACAGTGGATCAGCTCGGGTGGATTGGGTGCCATGGGCTTCGGTGTGCCGTCAGCGATGGGCGCAGCGATCGGGCGACCGGATGCCGAAGTGTGGGCGGTTGTCGGCGACGGCGGCGTCCAGATGACACTCAACGAGTTCGCCACGCTCGTGGACGAGCAACTCAACGTCAAAGTAGCCATCATCAACAACGGGTATCTCGGTATGGTACGGCAGTGGCAACAGTTGTTCCACAACCGCAATTACTCCGAGACACCCATCTCCAGCCCGGACTACGTTTTGCTGGGCCAGGCCTACCGCATGGCGGCCCGTCGCGTGATACGACCTGCTGAGGTCGACGACGCGATCAAGTGGGCACGCTCGTTCCGCGGCCCAGCCCTCATCGAGTTCGTGGTGAACCAGGAAGAGAACGTGTTCCCGATGATTCCATCGGGGGGATCTTTCCGCGACATGATCGACGATTACCGGATCGAGGGGGAATGGTGAGCGTGCGGAGCCACACGCTGGTCGTCTTGGTCGAAGACAAACCGGGTGTCATGAACCGGATCGTCAGCCTGTTCCGCCAGCGCGGATTCAATATCGACTCGATCGCCGTCGGCCACTCGGAGACGCCCGGCTTGTCCCGTATCACGCTCGTCGCGCAGGGAGACGATCGCAAGATCGAACAACTGGTCAAACAGCTGTACAAGATCCTCGAAGTGATCAAGATTACTGATGTGACGGACGAAAACTTGATTCAACGCGAACTCACCCTGATCAAGGTCACAGCGACGGACCGGAATCGTAGCGACATCATGCGCTTGGTCACGGACGTCTATCAGGCGCGCATCGTGGACGCGACTCCCGATTCGCTCATCGTCGAGGTCACCGGACCACCGGATAAGATCGATTCTTTGATTACGATGGTGCGGCCTTACGGGATCAAGGAGATCGCCCGCTCCGGCGTCATCGCCATGGCCCGCGGTGCGCGAGTGGTTGGGACAACTCCACAGCCCATTGTAGCATGAGACATGGAGACTCGGTTGTCGAGCAGTTGGAGGGTAAAGAGACCGATGGCGACGATCGATTACGACTCGGATGCCGATCTCGCGTACCTCGCTGGCAAGACTGTTGCCGTTTTGGGTTATGGAAGTCAGGGTCACGCCCATGCCCAGAACTTACGTGACAGTGGCGTCCAGGTGGTGGTCGGCCTGCACGAGGGAAGCCGCAGCCGCGAGCGAGCAAAGTCCGACGGCTTCGAAGTTCTCACTCCACGCGAAGCGGCCGCTCGTGGCGACATTATCTCCATGCTGATGCCTGACCACGTCCAAAAGGGCGTCTACGAGGAAAGCGTCGCGCCGGAGCTCCGTCCAGGAAAACTCCTGATGTTCGCTCATGGTTTTAACATTCACTATGGGCGCATCGTGCCGCCGCCGGACGTCGATGTCGCGATGGTCGCACCAAAGAGCCCAGGGCACATCTTGCGCGATCTGTATGTCCAGGGGATCGGCGTACCCGCACTCGTTGCCGTCCACCAGGACGCCAGTGGCCAGGCCAAGCAGATCGCGCTGGCTTATGCGAAGGGGCTCGGCTGCACCAAAGCAGGTGTCATCGAGACAACGTTTAAAGAAGAGACGGAGACTGACCTCTTCGGCGAACAAGCAGTACTCTGTGGTGGCGTCAGTCACCTGATCCAAGCTGGCTTCGAGACGCTGGTCGAGGCAGGATACCAGCCGGAGGTGGCCTACTTCGAGGTCCTGAACGAACTTAAGCTGATCGTCGATCTGATCTACGAGGGCGGTCTCAAGTTCATGCGCTACTCGGTCAGCGATACCGCGGAGTATGGTGACTATGTGAGCGGCCCCAAAGTCATCGACGACCATGTACGCGAAACGATGCACAAGCTCCTGCACGATATCCAGACGGGACGTTTCGCTCAGCAATGGATCGCTGAGAACGAGGCTGGTCGTCCCAACTTCTACCGGATGCGCCAGGAGCATCTGCAACACCCGATCGAGGAAGTGGGTGACCGCCTCCGAGCGATGATGCCCTGGCTCAAGCGACGCGAAATTCCGTCCTGACAACCGAACCCACCGGAAACAGGAAGGGGTATTCGGCGAGCGGTCGAATACCCCATGCCTTTCTCCGTGGTTATCATTTGCTATACTGTCGGTGTTGTGCGTGGAAGCGCTGAGCGCCTGAAGATCGGGGGATTTACAAAACGATGGCGTTGTACAAGGCGCAAAAGGCAGCGATCATCGAACAGTTTCGTCAGCATATGAACGACACCGGTTCGACCGAAGTGCAAGTCGCGCTGCTGACCGAACGGATCAACATCCTGACCGAGCACCTGCGCGAGCACAAGCATGACTATCATTCCCGGCGTGGACTGATGAAGCTGGTCGGTCAGCGCCGACGCCTGCTGCGCTACTTGAAGCGGACCGATGCGCAACGATACCAGGCACTCATCCAACGACTCGGGCTCCGCGGATAATCGCGGCGTCGATCATAACCATTCCGGCTCGGTCGGTACCGGCTGGGTACCGCAACGTACCCAGCGCGACGTCGATCCCTGCCTTCTCGCGATGGCCCAGGGTGTTGTCCCCTGGGCCATCTCATTGCAGCGAGCGAGAGCACGACTGTGCGTTGCCACGATACGATCACGAACGGAGGAGAGTGGGAGCCATGCCACCGATCATCCACGAGCGCTCCATCGAGATTGCCGGTCGTCTCCTGACGATCGAAACTGGCCGGGTAGCGGAGCAAGCTGATGGTGCCGTCCTCGTACGCTACGGCGAAACCGTGGTCTTGACGACGGTCGTCGGTGCAAAACAGCCGGTCGAAGGAATCGACTTCTTCCCCTTGACGGTCGAGTACGAAGAGAAAATGTACGCCGCTGGCAAAATACCCGGCGGCTTCTTCAGACGCGAGGGTAAGCCATCCGAGGCCGCGATTCTCGCCGCCCGGCTCACCGACCGCCCGATCCGTCCCCTGTTTCCCAAAGGCTATCGGAACGAGGTCCAAGTCATTTCGACGGTTCTCTCTGCCGATCAAGAGAACGAACCAGATGTCCTCTCCATCATCGGTGCGTCAGCTGCCCTCACTTTGTCCGACATATCTTGGTACGGGCCAGTCGGTGCCGTCCGAATCGGCGAACTCGATGGTGAGTTAGTGATCAACCCAACGAGCCATCAGCTCCTCGAAAGCCGGATGGACATCGTTGTCGCTGGCACGGCCGATGCCATCCTGATGGTCGAAGGGCAGGCGAACGAGATCTCGGAAGACCGCTTTATCGAAGCTGTTGTCCGCGCGCATCAGGAGATCATGCGGATCGTTGCTGTGCAGCTCGAACTCCAGGCTGTGGCTGGCAAACCGAAACGAGAATTCATGCCACCACAAGAAAATCTCGAGCTCAAACAGCAGATCGCCGACTATCTCGGTGATCGGCTGCGTGAGGCTGTCTTCAATCCAGACAAGACACTGCGCGTCCAGGCGACCGCTGCACTGCGCGAGGAAGTCATCGCTCACTTCGTTCCGAACGAACCACTGGCCATTGGCACTCCCCAGTCTGGTCTCCCGACCTCAAAGGAAGTGAGCGACTTGTTCGATTCCCTTGTCAAGGAACTGGTGCGCTGCACGATCCTCGAGCAGGGCGAACGCCCCGATGGTCGCGAGCCGGACGAAATCCGCGAGATCTGGATCCAGGTCGGTCTGCTTCCGCGACCGCATGGCTCTGCACTGTTCACGCGCGGCCAAACGCAAGTCCTCACGGTCTGTACGCTGGGAACCAAAGAAGAGGAACAATTCCTCGATTCCCTGGGAATCGAGGAAACCAAGCGCTACATGCACCACTACAACTTTCCACCCTTCAGCACTGGTGAAATCCGGCGGCTGCGTGGTCCGAGCAGGCGAGACATCGGCCACGGCGCTCTGGCCGAGCGCGCTCTTCTGGCTGCCCTACCGAGCGAAGACGAATTTCCTTACACGATGCGACTCGTCTCGGAAGTTCTCAGCTCCAACGGCTCGACCTCGATGGCCAGCGTCTGCGGCTCCAGTCTCGCCTTGATGGATGCAGGTGTACCTATCCGCAAGCCGGTCGCCGGCGTAGCAATGGGACTCGTTACCGATCAGACGACCGGCCGCTACACCATTCTCACTGACATCCAGGGAATCGAGGATGCCCTCGGCGACATGGACTTCAAGGTGGCAGGCACGCGCGACGGAATCACCGCCATTCAAATGGATATCAAGGTGATGGGAATCACTCCCGAGATCATGCGCGACGCGCTCGAGCAAGCGCGCCGTGGTCGTCTCTTCATCCTCGACAAGATGTCCGAGGTGATCGACGCCCCCCGTCCGGAGATGTCGCCGTATGCACCACGCATCCTGCGGATCAAGATCAAGCCCGAACAGATCGGCGAAGTGATCGGGCCGGGCGGACGAGTCATCCGCGCCATCCAGGAGCAAACCGGAACCAAGATCTCGATCGAAGAGGATGGCACTGTCTTCATCAGTGCTGCCAACGAGGACGCTGCGCGACGCGCTGTTCGGGAAATCGAGCGGCTCACCCGGGTGCCGGAGGTCGGCGAAATCTTCTACGGCCGCGTGGTCACCATCATCCCCTCCGGCGCCTTCGTCGAGATCCTTCCCGGCAAGGACGGCTTCCTCCACATTTCAGAGATCGCTCCCGAGCGGGTCCGCTCAGTGGAGGATGTCCTCAAGGTCGGGCAAGAGATCAACGTCATGGTCGTCGGTGTCCGTCCGGACGGCAAGATTAACCTTTCCCGCAAAGCTCTCCTGGAGAAGGAAGCGGCAGAACGCGCCGCCACAGCACAAGCACCAGCCGATGGGCGAAGCCACCAGCCGCGAGCACCGCAGCGGCCGAGTGGAACGGCTCAGCCTGAGCGACGTTCTGGTCCTCCAGCACCCCGGCGACCGGAACAGCGTGGTCCGAGCCGCCCACCACGGCCACAAGCTCAGCCTTCCACCCCACCACCTGGTCGATACCGCATCGGAGACCGCCTCAAGGAACTTCTGGGGGAAGACGAATCGAATTGACCCACCTTCCCTCGCCGGGCTCGTCGTGCGTACTCGCCCAACAATGACGAGCCCGGCGCGGATATCCGCTCACTCGGCCATCAGCGAGCGACGTTCGGGCGCAGCCAGTGCAGTACGCTCGAGCCAGATCAGGGCGATCACACCCACCAACACGCCGAACCAAAGTGTCCCGAGACGGATCGCGACGGTAGCGGCTGCTGCGACCGCTGCCCCGATGCCCGGTCGCAGCACGATCAAGAGTCCAGCAATGCTGGCCTCGGCGGCTCCTAAGCCACCGGGCAAGAGCGAGAGAGCTCCAGCGATCGAAGCCGCCGAAAGGGCAAACGTCGCCACCGCCGCGAGCTGCCCATCGGGGGACAAACCGAAACCGACTAAGATGAAGAAGAGCGCTGCACACTCGAGCGACCAGGAGACGATGCTCATCCCGCTGACGAGCAGAAGTCGCCGCCAGGCGAGGAGTTCCCGAGCTGCCTCATAAACGGTCATGATCGCATCAGTCCGTTTGCGAGCGAACGGAACGCGCTCGGCCAGGCGCAACAACGGGATCACCACCCGCTCCTGCTGCACCAGCCACAGACCGACGAGGACGAGAACCCCCAACAGGACGAGGGGTTGCCAACCCCAGCCGGTTCCGAGCACGGCACTCGCCAGACCCAAAACGAGCATCGCGATTCCGTCCGTCAATCGCTCGATCGCCACCACCGGTACGATCGGCGCCATCGGTACCCGGGCGAGCTTTGCGACCAGCAGTGCCTTGATCCACTCTCCGACCTTTCCCGGTGTAATAGACATGGCAAAACCGGCCAAGAAAATACTCAGGCTCGTCGTGCGAGGTAGGTGACGGACGCCGACCCATCGCAGAAAGAGTTCCCATTTGAGGAAACGCAGCAGGTAATTTCCCGTCGTCAAGGTCAGAACGAGCGGAACAAGCGGCCATGGGAAACGCGCGAGAACCGGCAAGACGGCCCGGACATCGGCCACGACCAGGACACCGGCAAGTACGGCGATACCGAAAGCGAGACCGGTGAGCACACGTCGCCAGACCGACCGTCCGCCGAGCACCTCGGACTCGTTCACCGACTGGCCCATCGCCACCTCGCACCAGTGTGTTACCCTTGCCGACCGGACAGCGAAACGGCTGATCGGAGCGTGCGATGCTCGAAGAACTGCATGACAAATACGAGCGATTGCTGGAGCGTCTCCGGCGCCTCGGTTCCGTCGTGGTCGCTTTCAGCGCTGGCGTCGATTCCACGCTTCTTCTCTTCGCAGCCCGGGAAGCGCTGGGTGACCGCGTCATCGCGGCAACCGGGCTGTCGGAAACCTATCCCGAGGAAGAGATCGAGGAAGCGCGTCAACTCGCCCGCGAACTCGGTGTCCGTCACATGCTGATTCGAACCGAAGAATTGACTGATCCACGGTACGCGTCGAACTCCCATCAGCGATGCTTCTTCTGCAAGCAGGAACTGTACAGCAAGCTCCGAGCGCTCGCCGACGCAGCAGGTTTTGCCGCCGTCATCGATGGGACGAATGCGGACGACCTCGCAGACTATCGCCCCGGCTTGCGGGCAGCCCGTCAACTTGGCGTGTACCACCCGCTTGCCGAAGTAGGGCTGACCAAGCGCGAGATCCGCGAACTCAGCCGTCGCTTCGGCCTCCGCACCTGGGACAAGCCAGCATACGCCTGCCTTTCGTCCCGCTTCCCCTACGGCACCCCGATCACCGTCGAGAAGCTGCGTCAGGTGGCCGCAGCCGAGCGAGCTCTTCGGGAGCTGGGGTTCCGTGCTTTCCGAGTACGGCATCATGACCAGATCGCTCGTCTCGAACTCCAACCGGAAGACTTCCCGCGCGCGCTCGAGCTGCGCAATGAGATCGTGACACGGTTACGGGCTGCTGGATACGAGTTCATTACACTCGATCTCGAGGGCTATCGTTCCGGCAGCTTCAACCGTACCCTTCCGGACGCCCTGAAAGTCGGGAGCACCGGCCACTCATGACCTTCGCCCCGATCGACCGAGCCCGACCAGCCGTCGAGTTTTGGGTTCACGTCCAGCCGCGCGCTCAGCGAGCGGAAGTTGCCGGTTCGCGAAGCGATGCCCTGCTCGTCCGAGTGACAGCACCGCCGCGTGACGGTGAGGCGAACGAAGCGGTCCGCCGCCTTCTCGCCGAGACGCTCCATCTCCCCTCGGGAGTATCCGCATCATCGCCGGGACAGCACAGCGACGCAAGCGCATTCGCATCGACGGCCTGACCAGCAAGGAATTACTGGAGCGACTCGCTCCCATCCTTCACCGCTCCTGAGTCGGCCACCCACCGGCGAATCGTCGCCAGAGCCAGTACAACGCGGTCGCTCCGAGTCCCACCATTACCCCTGCCCGGACGAGCTGGCTGGAACGCGGCTGCGGGCGCCCACGTCCGACTCCACGCGGCGGTTGATACCAGAGTAGCTGCCACCACAGTTGCGCTACCTCGCAGACGGCTCGCTGGATCACTCGCACGCTACCGCCGGATGGTTCACCGCTCAAACGCGGATAGTGGCGGACACCGACCTCGACGATGGTCGCTCCCGCGCGTTGTGCCTTGACCAGGAGTTCCGTATTGACCAGTGCCCCGTTCATCGTCAAGTGCAACGCACGGACGAGATCACCTCGGAGCACTTTAGAGGCGCAATCGATATCCCGAACGGTGATACCGAACAGCAGCCGCATCGCTGCATTGAAGATCGCGGCATAGACGAGACGGATCCAGGGATCACGCCGCTTGACCCGATACCCGGCAACGATGTCCGCATAGGGGACAAAGGGTGCCAGATGCGCAAAGTCAGCTGCATCGAACTGTTGATCAGCATCCATGAACATGATCAGGTCACCGCGTGCCGCGGCGAAGCCGGAACGCAGGGCAGCACCGTATCCGCGGTTGGTCCCATGGTGAACCACCCGCACACGCGGATCGGAAGCAGCGAGTCGGTCAGCGATCTGGCTCGTACCGTCCCGGCTTCCATCGTCGACGATGACCACCTCGAAGTCCTCGACAAGAGCTGGCAAAACCTCCAGCGCTCGCCGGACGACTGCTTCCAAATTCGCTGCTTCGTTATACGCAGGTAGGACGAGCGAGAGCGTGCCACTGATCGGCAGCATCGTATCTCGAGTCTCGCTCGGGAGTCTGTTCATTTCGGCATCTCCTGCAACGCCCGATATGCCGGCCGAGGGTTCCAGTCAGCATAAACCACGGACCAGGGATACTTCTCGTCGCTCGGTTGCGTGATCGTACTGAAGTTCAGGTTCCAGACCAGAAGCACACCGGCCCACGGCCACTGCGAGCGTGCGATCTGGAATGCGCGCACGAGATACTGCGCCTGCTGCTGCTCGCTGACGTACCTGCCGTACTCGTAGCCAGGAGCCTGGTTTGCCGTCGACCAGCCGAACTCGGTTAGCCACACCTGCTTGGCACCATCGCCGTTTTCGACCATGACCTGCCGGATCTGTTCTGCGCGACGGAAGTAGAAGCTCGGGTGGTCGATCCAGCCCGGTCCCGGCCCCGGTCGTTCCGGCCACAGGGCATCAGGCGGGTTGAGCGTGCCGCCGGGATGTGTCGCGATGTGGTCGAAATAGCGCTTGATCTCGCCATTGTTATGGGCATACGCCTGCCGCAAGTACTCCACGTCGTCGATCGCGATCGAGGGATCCATCACACCAGTCGGCGTGAGACCACCGAAGAGGACGATCGCCTTCGAATCCCCGCGTTTCACTCCCTGATAGCCTTCCTTCAGCAGACGTACATAGCGACCGACATCGACGTGTCCGCCGGTTTCCAGCGCCAAATTCTGTTCATTCCAGATTTCCCAGGCATGAACCTTGCCAGCGTAACGCTTGGCGAGGAACTCCATCAGTTTCCCGAACGGCGCCGGATCAGCCGGTATACCGCCGTTCGGATCAGCCCATGCCGGTGCCTTGACGACGCTCACCACGACTTTCACGCCATTGCGTGATGCTGCATCGATGATGCGATCGAGGGCATGCGTATCGTATCGTCCCGGTCGCGGCTCGATATCCCGCCAAATCGCCTGCACACGTATCCAGGAGAAGCCTGCACCCTTGACGAGCTCCATGGTCCGCTGATTGAAAGCATCACCGTCGTTGTCTCCGCGCCACGCCACATTAAACCCATAACCGACATGAGGACCATACTGCCGCTTCCAAATAGGATCGTAGGGCGGCAAAGTCGCATCCTGCTTGGCTCGGGCCTCGGCAGGAGCTCCCCGGGCCTGGAGGTATTCCCACCCTAAGAGACCGAGCAACACCTCATACGGCGTTCCGCGATTCTCAGGATGGTACTCGAAGCGTGCGCGCTCGAAGTACTGCACCGTGTACGAGCGCCCATCTCCCGCCGGAGGTGGCGGATTTTGCTCCGTGAACTCCTCGGACAGCGGTAAGCCGAACATCCGCCATCCCCCATACCGATCCCAGTAGTTCTTGAAGCCGTATGCCAGGGAATGCTTCGTCTCCGGGAAATACCGCCGATCCGTGGTATCGGGAAACCAGGCCACCGGTCGGAACGGCTCCTCCGTCTCGCGACCACTCACCCGCCACGCTCCGACCCGCACGAGCTGGACTTCGTCGACTGATCCGGCCTTTTCCGGGTGATACTCGAAGACGGCCCGCTCGAAATATTGTCGCCAATACCCATCCTGCTGAAAGACACCCGTTATCGGGTACCCGAAGACAAAGAGAGCTCCTTGCGTTTCCCAGAAGCGGCGGAACGGCCCCTGGATCCAGAAACCTGTTTCGCGAAAATAGCGTGGCATCTCCAAGTCTTCTGGAACCGTCGGCGCTGCTGCCTGCACGTGTTTCACTGGTACGACGTTCGCCAGAACGCCAAACACGAGCAACGCGAGAACGATGACTCGCGCGACCTTCACTGATCCCCCTTCCCTCAGCGCGCGGCAGTTCGAGAGACGTCCAAGCCGCTCTGGCTATCTTCGATCTGCCGCTTTCGCTCCACCCGTGACGTCGAACGCACCAGGCACGCCCGGTCCGCGCCTCATCCTAGCATCCGCTCAATACCCACCGCACCTTCTCCGACGGCCGTGCATCGTCTCTCGTTCGTGACCGGTCACGGCGACACACGATGCTTCACGGGGCGAGGACCAGCCGAACGTCTCCCAACTCGATCAAGTCGCCGTACCGGAGCCCCGTCGGCGCAGTGACCGGTTTCCCGTTGACGTGCGTTCCATTGGTACTTTTGAGATCGGCGATCCACCATCGTCCCTGTTCCCACGTCAGCTGGGCATGCTCGGTCGAGATGAACGCGTCGTCCAGCCGCACCGTACACGAGGGATGACGCCCGATCACCGTGACCGGTTCTAGCGGCAAGCGTGTGCCCGGCCGAAGACCAGTCGATCCAGGTGATTGCACGATCAAGTGGCCGGGCGGCCCTCCCTCCTCGCTACTGGTCACGGCGGCCGCGGCCAACTCCCTCAGCATGATCCGTGCCAGGAGAAAAATGAAGAAGTACAGCAAAAAGGCGAAGACGAGGCGCAGGAGCAAGACGAACCACTCAAACGGGAGTTGCGTCACCAACTCCATCCTCGACCATCACGCTCCCGGCAACGAGAACTCGAGAACGACCGTCCCGAGCGTCAGCCGGTCACCGTGACGAAGGAAGGAACGGTCGACCGGCACTCCGTTCAGCAGCGTGCCATTCGTCGAGCCGAGATCGATGATCTGGAACATCCCTGCATCGAATTCGATCCGGGCATGACGACGCGAGACGTCGAGTACCTCGAGCTGGATGTCGTTCTCCGGGGCGCGTCCGACCGTGGTGACACGCTTGCGGATCAAAAAGGTCTGGCCAGCTAAAGCCCCTTCGACGACACGCAAGAACGCACGCGGAACATTCCCGGTATCCTGCAAAACGCGATAGACCTCGGTCCGCTGCCACAGCTGTCGAGCAGCGAACTCGTCCGCCGGGAGCGTGGCGATTTTCGCCTCTACCTGAACCTGCCGACGAGGAACAGAGGGATCGCCGAGGATCCGCACCCGCACCTGATCGACGAATCCGTACTCGCGCTCGTCAGCGATATCCAGCAACCACTCCTCGAGCTGGAGCGACAACGAATCGGCAAAGTCGGCGAATTGCACGAAATCCTCTGGATGCAGCCGCACGAGATAGTCGTTGGGAACGATCGGTCCCTCAGGACTCTCCAGCCGCTGGCTCTCCATCGCTCGTTCCAACCAGCGCGCGATCTCGGCCGGCTGGATGGTGGTCCGGAAGATCCGGCCGACGGTACCTTCCATCAGCCGCTCGACGAAGTCCTCGAATTGCTGCAACTTGCTCAGCATGCTCGCTCCGAGACCCTGTCCGAGTATACGCGGGCGATCACTCGCTCTCAGTTTCCAACTCCCGGCGCCAGCGCGGCGGTACCCGAGCTGCCTGGGTATCGACCAAAAGACCGCCATGCGCCAGGCGTGCCATGAGTGGCCGGTCGATCCGCTCGTCAGCGAGTGCGAAGGGAACGATCAAATCGAAGACCGATGTCCGTCCATACATCTCACAACTGGCCAAGCCGAAGATGGGCACCGAATCGCGGTACGCCACCCAAAACATCGTTCCAGGGTCGACCGGTGCACCGTGGACTGTCCGCTCCGCCCGGAGACGGCGCACTGCCCGCAAGAACGGATCGTCAGGGTCCAACATGATGGACCCCGCCGTCATGACGAGTTCGATGCCGCCCGCTACCCAGTGCGCGATGCGCTGAGCGATCACACTGGTGTCATCCGCATCCAGTCGCTCGATCTCCTCCAAGCGAGCGCCAAAACGAGCCAGCTTCTGCCCGAGGGCTCGGCCAGCCACCTCGAGCGCCGCCGGCCGCACCCGCGCCCCAGCCAGCAGTGCCACTCGTCGACGGCGAAACGGCGCGACGTGAACGACCGATCGTCCGGCAAGCACCGCCAGTGCTCGCTCCAGGCGCTCGACGCGCACGAACAGCGACGGCGCTTTGGCAATGGCGATCACTTCGCCTTCCTCGGCGACCCGACCATCGAGGACTGTGGCCACGAGCGCAGCACCGGTCCGCACCAACCGCTGCAAGCCCTGCTCGTCGACACGGACGAGCCCGAATTGTCCGGCCCGAATCGTCACTTGTCCCTGGTGCGGCGCATCGAAGCGTGTTCCGGTCCCGGCTACCGCTCGGGCGATGCGCAGCGATGCCTCATGCTGCTCGATCTCGCCGGCATCCGGAACCGCGATCGGAATACGCAGTCCCTCGGGAACGCTCGCTTGGCTCAGCAGTTCCTCCAAAGGAGTTCCACGGCGAAATTGCCGCCGACCATCGCTGTGCAGGATCAGATCCCGCCGCAAGACGGCACCGGTCGGAAGCGGCTCTCGACCCGCGAGGTACCAGGTTCGGCGCACGCACTTCCTCCTCTGCTTCTCTGCAAGCATAGCCGAAGGCGGAATGAGTACACTGACCCGCACAGTGCTCGATTCGGTCGAGCGCGAGAGGACACGCAGATGACGACCACCTTCGGTTATCGGCTTCCGATGCTCTCGCCGTCGATCTTGAACGCCGATTTCGGTCACCTGGCCGGCGTCGTCCGCGAGCTGGATGAGGCTGGCGCTGACGCCATCCACCTCGACATCATGGACGGCCGGTTCGTCCCGAACATCAGCTTCGGCCTCCCGATCGTCCGAGCCGTCCGTGATGCGACGACCTTACCCTTGGATGTCCACTTGATGATCGTCGAACCGGAGCGTTACCTCGAAGCGTTCGCCCAGGCCGGTGCCAGCGCTTTGACCGTCCATATCGAAACCTGCCCACACCTCCACCGGACCATTCAAGCCATTCACGAACTCGGGCTTCTCGCCGGAGTAGCGCTCAATCCCGCGACCCCGCTCGCTGCGGTCGAGGAGATTCTGCCCTTCGTCGATCTCGTGCTGATCATGACAGTCGATCCGGGCTTTGGTGGGCAAGGCCTCATTCCCGCGGTACTCGGGAAACTTCGGCGCTTGCGCCAGATGGTCGATGAACGAGGGTTCCGCTGCCTGCTCTCAGTCGACGGCGGCGTCAAACTCTCCAACCTGGAATCGGTCATCTCGGCTGGTGCCGATATCGTCGTGACCGGTTCCGTCCTCTTCACGGCCGAGGAACGGCCCGGCGAAATTCTCCGTCGTCTGCGTGAACGCGCGACGCAAGCCTATCGGACGCGATCCCTCCGGTAAGCGTTCCGAATCACGGTATGGCCAGGCTGCAACGATCCGGTCTCTTTCCTCTGTTCTCGGGCCGCGGCGACCCGCGCGAACTCACCGGTGCCCGATCCAGGATCGTCACCACCACGTCTGGTAGCTGGCTCTCGAAGGCTCGCCCGCTCTCGCCACCCTCTTGCCACCAGGCAGCCCCGCATGCTATACTACCTGCCGCTGGTGGATCGAACACCGGCACCAGAAAAAGCGTCGTGCGCCCGTAGCTCAGTGGATAGAGCGTTAGGTTGCGGACCTAAAGGTCGGGGGTTCGAGTCCCTCCGGGCGTACCAATAAGTATGCAGGGCTTCGGCCCTGCATCTGCCATGTGGAGGGGTGTCCGAGTGGTTTAAGGTGCCGCTCTCGAAAAGCGGTAGGCGTGAAGAGCGCCTCGTGGGTTCGAATCCCACCCCCTCCGCCACTCTCAGTCAGCCGAAGTCGCTCGCTCCTCGACGCAGGGTCGATGCCGAGCGTGTAAGAGGTATGAGCCGCTGGCGGGCACCTCGGGACACCGCGCAGAGGGAGGATACGCCCACGACCCATCCGCTCGTCCCGGCGTCTCGATATCCTTGCCCAGACGACCGTCGAGAGTACTCGGCCCCTTGTCCGGCAGCCGAGCCGCTGGGTAGACTCTTTGCGGAAAGGCGATCGCGTATCGCGCACGGAAGGGTCGCATAGTGGCCGAGTGCGCACGGCTGGAAACCGTGTGGGGGCGCAAGCCCCTCGTGGGTTCGAATCCCACCCCTTCCGCCAAACGTCAGTCAGACACATGAGGGCCGGCAGTGCATCCCGGCCCTCTTTTGGCTCGAACAACTTTGCCTCAGTACGCGCGCGCCCAAATGACTTGATACTTCCCCGGTGCGCCGCACACCAGGCAGGGCTCCAGTACAGCCGGTTGCTCGAACGGAATGCACCGGACCGTTGCCTTCGTCTCGGCCTTCACGCGGGCTTCGCACGCCGGATCCCCACACCAGAATGCTCGGTTGAAGCCAGCGTTCGTCGCCACCCGCTCCTTGAGCACCTCGTAATCGCGGACATCTTCCGTATAGCCTTCCAGCATAGCGCGCGCCGCGCGGAACAAACTTACCTGGATCGACTCCAGTTCGCTCTGGACCGCACCCACGAGGTTGGCGATGGGCACCGCCTGTCGCTGCCCGAGCACGTCGCGGCGCACGAGCGTCACTTGGTCGCTCGCCACATCGCGCGGACCGATCTCCAATCGGATGGGAACACCCTTGAGATCCCAATCGTTGAACTTCCAGCCAGGCGTCTTGTCGTCCCGCAAGTCCGCATGGACCCGCACGGCGCGCCGCAGCATGGCCCGTACGCGGTCGACCGTCTCCTCGACCTGCCGCCGCTCCTCGTCCTTGCGCCAGATGGGAACGATCACAACTTGAATCGGCGCAACGCGCGGCGGGAGCTTCAGCCCACGATCGTCCCCGTGTACCATGACCATGGCACCGATCGTCCGATGTGAGAGTCCCCAGCTTGTATTGAACACATAGCGCCGTTTGCCTTCGCGATCCAAGAAGGTAATGTCGAACACTTTCCCGAAATGATCGCCGAGATTGTGCGAGGTCGCGGACTGCAGCGCCCAGTGCTTCCCACCCATCATCGCTTCGATGGTGTACGTGCGGAGAGCTCCAGCGAACTTCTCCGACTCCGTCTTCTGACCCGGGATCACCGGGATAGCCAACTCCGACTCGACGAAGTCGCGGTATACCTCGAGCATCAAGCGAGCACGTTCTTCTGCCTCCTCGAGCGTGGCATGAACCGTATGCCCCTCCTGCCACAGGAACTCCAGCGTGCGCAAAAAGGCACGCGGTCGCTCTTCCCAGCGCACTACGCTGCACCACTGGTTGATGAGGATCGGCAGGTCACGATACGACTGAACCCAGCGAGCGAACATCGGGCAGATGATCGACTCCGAGGTCGGGCGAACCGCGAGCCACTCCTCGAGTTCCTTGTCTCCGCCATGGGTTACCCAGGCGACTTCGGGCGCGAACCCCTTGATATGTTCGGCCTCCCGCTCCAGAAAACTCTTGGGAATGAACAAGGGGAAATAAGCGTTCTGGACTCCCGTCGCCTTGATACGGCGATCGAGTTCGGCTTGCATGTTTTCCCAAAGCGCAAACCCATAGGGACGAATCACCCTGGTACCGCGGACAGGCGATTCGTCGGCCAGTTCTGCCTTCTGAATCACCTCGACGTACCAGCGGTCGAAATCGTCTTCCTGCTCGATCAGCTCTTCGACGTACTTGCGATCCGTCGTCATCGTCCGCTCTCCCTCGCGCGGTCGATCGATACCGCGCAGTCGTCACCCGTCCTCGCGTAGAATGCGCAGGGGCCACGTCGAGCAGCGAACACCCACCCGTCTCGACGTGAGTATACCCATGTTGCCGAATGCCACGATCGAGGAGGTTTACCACGATGGCAAAGATATCGCTCCGCCGGATCGGCATTCTCACCGGCGGGGGCGATGCCCCGGGACTCAATGCCGCCTTGCGGGCCGTCGTTAAGACAGCCATCTTGCGCTACGGTTGGACGGTGATCGGCTTTGAGGACGGGTACGAGGGCGCGATCCTCGGCCGCGCTCGGCAACTCGGGCTCGACGATGTCCGCGGTTTGCTCGTACGAGGTGGAACCATCCTCGGCGCTTCCAACCGTGCCAACCCGTTCTTCTTCGCGCATCCTGAACAAGGCGACACCGAGCCGCGTGATCATAGTCGGACCCTGCTCGCCACGCTCGAGCGCATCGGCATCGATGCCTTGATCGTCATCGGCGGCGAAGGGAGCCTGTCCATCGCGCATCGCCTCAACGAGATGGGACTTCGTGTCATCGGCATCCCCAAAACGATTGACAATGACGTCCGCGGCACGCTCCAGACGATCGGCTTCGATACCGCTGTCACCACCGCCACCGAGGCGATCGATCGCCTGCATACGACCGCCGAAAGTCACCATCGGGTCATGCTGGTGGAACTCATGGGCCGGGACGCCGGGTGGATCGCGCTGTCCGCTGGAGTCGCTGGTGGAGCAGATGTGATCCTGATCCCGGAAATCCCGTTCGTCCTCGACCGCGTCGTCGAGGTGATACGAGGACGACGGCAACGCAGGCGTTCCTTCACCATCGTCGCCGTTGCGGAAGGTGCTCGGCCACTCGGGGGCGAAGCTGTCTTCGAGCGCACTGGCCCGCTCCCCTACCAGCGAAAGTACGGTGGCATTTCGCTCGTTCTCCAACAACAGTTGAGTCGCATCCTCCCGACCGAAGTTCGCGCAGTCGTCCTCGGTCATCTCCAGCGCGGAGGTACGCCGACACCGACCGACCGTGCGTTGGCGACTGCACTCGGCTCGGCTGCAGTTGACGCACTCGCCGACGATGACGATGGCAACATGGTCGCCATCCGCGCGCACCCTGCCGGGCAAGCGACCTGGGGCATCGTACGGGTTCCATTGGCCGAGGTCGCACGCGGCCCACGGCTGGTCCCTCTCGATCATCCCCTCGTTCACGCAGCGCGTGGAATCGAAATCAGTCTCGCGCAACAGGACGAGGAGTGAACGCGTGAGCGACAGGCCTCTACCAACCGGGAAGCTTCCTCCCCAACTCCTGGCTGAATTTCTCGGGAATCTTTCTCCAGATCCGAGCGTCCTGCTCGGTCCTGGTATCGGTCACGATGCCGCGGTCATCCAGATCGATACTATCCGGCTGGTGTTCAAGAGCGACCCGATCACTTTCGCGACCGAGGCGATCGGCTGGTATGCCCTCAACGTCAATGCCAACGATGTCGCCTGCCTCGGTGCTCGCCCGCGCTGGTTTCTTGCGACTGTCCTCCTCCCCGAGGGAACGACAGCGCACGACGCGCAAGTCATCCTCGATGACCTCGCTCGGGCCGCCGAGCGACTCGGTGTCAGCCTGGTCGGTGGTCATACGGAAATCACGGTCGGGCTCGATCGTCCCATCGTCGCCGGCACCATGATCGGAGAACTCACGACCGAGTACGTTCTGTCACCGGCCCGCGTGCGGCCGGGAGACGCGCTTCTCTTAGTGCGCGGCATCGCCATCGAAGGGACTGCTCTCCTCGCACGCGAGTGCCGCCAGACTCTCGAGCGGATGCTCGACCAAGATCTGCTCGCTCGCTGCCGTCGCTTTTTGTACGAGCCGGGCATCAGCATCGTCCCCGCCGCTACCCTCCTGCTCGAGAGACTGGGTGAGGACCTCCGTTACTTGCATGATCCCACGGAAGGTGGGCTCGCCACCGGCCTCCACGAGGTTGCTGTTGCCTGCGGTACTGGCCTCGTCGTCTCGGAGGAGGCGATCCTCGTCTATCCGGAAACCCGCGCCGTGTGCACTGCGCTGGGTTTGGATCCGCTTGGTCTCATCGCTTCGGGAGCGCTCCTCGCTGTCGTCACGCCGCAAAGCGTCGAGCGCGCGCTCGACACGTTAGCGCAGCACGATATCCCCGCAACGCCACTCGGCTGGCTCGACCCTGATCCCGGTCGTCGTGTCCTCATCGGGTCGACTGGCGAACGACCGCTTCCCGTCTTTCAGGTCGACGAGGTCGCGCGCCTCTTCGCGAGCGGTGGCTGTGTCTAGGCTTGCTTGGGCATCGCGCTGAGCGCTCGATACGCCGGACGCGGAGACCAGTCAGGGTTGAGCACTGACCATGGTCCTTTCTCATCGTCTGGCCCGACGATGGTCGAGAAGTTGAGGCACCACACGAACATACCAGTAACCCATGGCCACCGCGTGCGGGCGATCTCGAAGGCTCGGACGAGATACTCGGCTTGCTGCTCCTCGCTGACGTACTGACCGTACTCGTAACCAGGGGCCGGATTGTTCGTCGTCCAGCCGAACTCAGTGATCCAAACCGGTCGCCGATCACCGTGCCGTTCCATCACGGCCCGCAGTTGCTCGACACGACGAAAATAAAAGCTCGGGTGATCGCGCCAGCCTGGGCCCGGCCCGGGACGCTCTGGCCACAGCGTATCGGGCGGATTGAGCGTCGCGTTGGCATGCGCTCCGAGTACGTCGAAGTACCGAGTACAGGATCCACCATCCAGTGCATAGAACGCCTCGAGATAGGCGACGTCGTCCATGGCGATAGTAAGGTCGTTGACACCAGTCGGGGTGAGCCCACCGAAGACGACCAGAGCCTCCGGATCTCCGGCCTTTACCCCCTCGTACCCGGCGCGGAGCACTGCACAGTACGGTTGCACCCGAACGGGACCATGGAGCTCATGAGCCAAGTTCTGCTCGTTCCAAATCTCCCATGCGTGGATGCGGCCGCGGTACCGTGAGGCCAATCGCTGCATCGCCTCGCGAAAGGTCGCTGGATCCGCGACGATTCCCCCATTCGCTGCACGCGCCCACTCGGGTGCGCCGACGACTGACGCCAGGACCGACAAGCCGGCTGCTTCGTACACTGGCAGAACGCGGTCGATCGGCCGGAAATCCCACTCTCCGGGCCGCGGCTCGAGTGACTCCCAGCGCACCTGAAAACGCACCCACTGAAACCCGGCCTGGCGCACCATCTCGGCGGTACGCTGGTTGAAGGCAGCCCCATCTTCGTCTCCACGCCAGGCGACATTGAAGCCATACGCGAATCCGCTCGCTGCTCTGCCTCTCGGCGTCGCTTGGCTCGCCTCGAGTACCGGCGTACCGACCGCGCCGCTCTCTTGCGATGGGGTCGGTACGGAGCCGAGCAACGTCGACCGAGTCGGCGTCACCGTCGGATAAACAGCCGGACCTCGGCAAGCTACCAGTGCGAGCATCGTGACGATTGCGACGAACACGAGAGGCCTTCGCCCGCTCACGGATGCCCTCCTCGAATCAGCAACAGCCAGCGCGGCTCTCCACCCTCGTCGTCCCGGCTCGCATTCTACCGCTCGTTCATGCGAGCGACGTGGCAAAGACGACATCGACTTCTTGGTGGGGCGCGCTTCCGAACGAATTCGGAAACTTACTGCTTGACAAAGTCGATACCAGAGCGTATAGTGGAAGCGGTTCCGGTACGTCTGCGCGGCGAGCGGAACCATTCCGAGTTTGCAGACGTCCTCCCTCCCCTGTCACACCCATCCCCCACCTCACCGTGCGGGCGTCGGTCCGTTCCGGCGCCCGCTGGTGTATGCTCGTAGCGGCGACCGCGAGGAAGATGGGACCGATCATGGGCAGACGGCACGAATACCCAGAGCTGACGGTGCTCGAGGCGGAGGCGATCGGCCAACCGGGCCAACGACGTTTCCGCCTCATCGCCGGTGTCGGCTTGGATCTCGTCTCGCTCTGGATGGAAAAAGAGCAACTCCAAGCCCTCGGTCTCGCCATCGAGCAGCTGTTCGAGCAACTGCGGCTGGCAGGGCTCGTGCGCTCCCGTATCTCCGAGCAACCCGCGGCACGCACGGCGCCGCTTCCCCCCGATCTCCCCGAATATGTCGTTGGGAAAATGGCCATCGGGTACGATGAGGAGCACCAGCGCATCGCGATCTTCGCGCACGATATCGAGCAGGACGAGGATGACGACCCGGTGTTCGCCGGACGCGCGAGCTTACCAGCAGCGAAGGCGCTCGCACGCCAGATCGCCCAGGTCATCGCGGCGGGACGTCCGCGTTGCCCACGCTGCGGCGCCGTTATCGGACCGGAAGGACACGTCTGCCCGCACGACAACGGCCATCTCCCCCTCGAGTGAGGCTCACCAGCCCAGAGCGTAGCCTTCAGCGCGCGGATCGGAAGCTCCGGAGAGCACCCCATCGTCCCCGATCATGATCAGATGGGCATGGCCCATCAACGAAGACCAGCGTTCGACTATCTCGACGCGATGTCCCAGCCAAGCCAGTTCGCCCGCCGCTCGCTCCGCCAGTTCCGGTTCCAGATAGATCGTCTCCCCTGCTTCCCCCGGCTCGCGGCGCGAAACCCAGCGCGCAACCTCGATCGCTTCCTGTGGTTCGAAGCCGAAGTCCACGAGCCCGTTCACCAGTTGTAGGTGGATGACCGGCTGGCTATGGCCACCCATCGTCCCGAACACCACCCAAGGGCGTCCGTCACGCACCATCATCCCGGGGATCAAGGTATGCAACGGCAGCTTGCCCGGCATGAGTGCATTCGGTGATTCTTCATCCAGCACGAAACACGCGCCACGGTTGTGGAGGACGATGCCAGCAGCGACCAGCCCGCTCCCGAATGACTGATAAATGCTCTGAATCAGAGACACCGCTCGTCCGTCGCGATCGACGACACAAAGGTAGATTGTATCCGAGTCCCACTGCGGCGGTGGAGAAACGCTCGCCCGATCCGGGTCGATGCGACTCCGAAGTTCAGCTGCGTATGCTTTGCTGAGCAGGCGAGCGACGGGAACATCGACGAAACCCGGATCGCCCAGATAGCGATCGCGGTCCGCAAAGGCGAGCTTCTTCGCCTCGAGCATCAGATGCAAGAGTCGAGGGGATCCCCACTCGTCCGCACCGATCGGGAAACCCTCAACGATATTCAGAAGCTGAAGCGCGGTCACCCCCTGCGTATTGGGCGGCAGTTCGATCACCTCGACCCCTCGATACGTGCTGCGCAACGGCTCCACCCACTCGGAACGATGAGCAGCCAGGTCGTCCAATGTCATCGCTCCACCAGCGCTCCGGAGGACGGCGACGATCGCCTCGGCGATCGGTCCGCGGTAGAACGCCTCGGGACCATGCTCGGCGATCAGGCGAAGGCTCGCTGCCAAATCCGGCTGGCGCAGCAACTGCCCCGAGCGCGGCGGGCGGCCTCCTGGCAAGAACTGGCGGGTAGCCGCTTCCTGGCGCCGAAAGATCTCCTCCTCAGCCGCAATGGCTCGTGCCAGCAGCGGACTAACCGGGAACCCCTCTTCCGCATAGCGAAGAGCTGACTCCAGGAGCGCTGCGAGATCACGCGTCCCATAGCGTGCCAAAACCGTCGCCCACGCATCGACTGCTCCGGGAACCGTCACCCCCCAGGGGCCCTTCGCCGGCACCTCGCGGAACCCGCGATCGCGTAACGCCGCAAGACTGATGCCTTGCGGTGCGCGCCCGCTCCCGTTCAGGCCAACCAGCCGTTGCTCCCGCGGTTCCCAGATGAGGAAAAAGGCATCGCCGCCGAGCGAGCACATGTGCGGATAGACCACCGTCAACACGGCGTTCGCGGCCACGGCTGCATCGACGGCGTTCCCACCATCTTGCAAGACCCGCAGACCAGCGAGCGTCGCGAGGTAATGCGGTGTCGCCACCATCCCTTCCGTCGCTCGAGTGGTCGGTCGCCCGGTGACTACCTCCCTCACCACGTACCCCCTCGTCCTGGAGCTTGTCTTCCGCCGCGCATCCTAGCATGTCGGTAACAGACGCCCAACGTGATACGATTCGCCACCGGCGTGGAGTTCGCTGAGGTGCACAGCCATGGTCGACGTCTGTCTTCTCGGCACCGGTGGGATGATGCCGCTTCCGGAGCGTTGGCTGTCCGCTCTCCTTGTCCGGTGCGAAGGGCATGTTGTCCTCCTCGATTGCGGCGAGGGCACACAGATTTCCTGGCGGTACACCGGATGGAGCTTCCGCGATCTCGATGCGATCGTCTTCACGCACCTCCACGCCGATCATGTCGCTGGTCTCCCTGGTACCCTCTACGCTCTTGCCTTCGCCGATCGTCAGGAGCCGGTTCGCATCATCGGCCCTGTCGGTACCGCGCAGGTGGTCGCTGCACTGCGGAGCATCGTACCGACTCTTCCGTTTCCTGTCGAAACACTGGAGCTCTCCGGGACCAGCGAACTCGAACTTCCTGGCGGACTCCTCCTGCGCGCCCTGCCGGTCACACACCGGATTCCTTGCTTCGCATACACACTGCACCGTCCACGGGGACGCCGGTTCGACCCACAGCGAGCGCAGGCGCTCGGCATCCCGATGACGCTCTGGCACCGTCTGCAGCGTGGAGAAACGGTCGAGTTCGCAGGACAGCTCCTGACCCCTGATCTCGTGCTCGGCCCGCCGCGACGCGGTATCACCGTCGCCTTCGTGACCGATACCCGACCCACCCCAGAGCTTCCCGGGTTCGTCGCTGGAGCGGACCTCCTGGTCTGCGAGGGGATGTACGGCGACACCGCTCTGCTGCCGCGAGCGATCGAACGCGGTCATATGCTGATGCAAGAGGCAGCCGAATTGGCCCGTGCCGCCAGCGTCGAGCGCCTCTGGCTCACTCATTTTAGTCCTTCGCTGACCGATCCCGAAGCCTGGTTACCCGCCATTCGCGCGATTTTCCCCGCGAGCGAGATCGGCCCCGTGCACCGGACTGTGACGCTGCGTTACCGGGACGCGTGAGAGGAACCGGAAACATCGCGCAGGGAGCGAGCCTGCTCACTCGCATCGCATCTGCGTTGGTGAATCACCACTTCACCGTACAGAATGATTTCGCTAAACTCCCGAGAAGATCCTGCGTCAACGGTCGAGCCACGGAGGCAGCAGGTGTGACTCCCGGCTCACGATAAGGACGACTGCGCTTCCGCCACACGGTACGATATGCGCGCCCTGCTTTGGGCGATGAGTGCACCGCATGGGCGAGAAGTCCTCCAGGCGGTCAGACGATCCGATCGACCCTTCTCGAGAGTGCACCCGAGAGGCCATAACGAACACGCGCCGCCGAGAAGAGAGAGGCGGGAGAGTGGCACGCGCATGAGACGACGAGCACTATTGTCTAGCGCACTGGTGATGAGCCTCGCCGCTTGTCGGAGAGGCGGGCAAGCAGGTGTCACCACCGAGACTGTCGAACTGGGCGAGTATGACATCAAAGTCGACAAGGCGGAAGTTCCGGCTGGGAAAGTCGGCTTCGCCGCCAAGAACGTCGGCCAGATGGAGCACGAGCTGATCGTCCTCCGCACCGACTTGCCGGCCGATCGTCTTCCCTACAATGAAGCTGAACAGAAGGCCGAAAAGGAACAAGCAGGCAAAGTGCTTGGCGAGATCGAGCAAGATTTCCCGCCTGCCAAGAGGGCCGAGATGACACTCGACCTCACTGCCGGCCATTACGTTCTCCTGTGCAATATGCCGACCCACTACAAGCAGGGGATGCACCTCGACTTCCGCGCCCGGTGAACAACGCTCGGCCCGGGACGGAGTGGTACCCTCCCGGGCCGAGCGCGTCTTCTCGACAATGTCAATTGGCTCTTCCACGGACGAGCTGGAACAACAAGGGATCGTTGCGAAACGCCTCATCCAACAATTCCAGACGCCGGATTTCCTCACCGAGGAAAAGTTCGCGTCCGAGCACATCGGTCACCAGGGTTTCCACAGCGGTGAACACTTCATTCGCCATCGGCGAGACATCGGACGGGAGCAGCGCGACGATCCGCTCCAACCGTTCGCTCAGGCGCTTCCGTAGGCTACCCTGCTGCTGATCAGCCACGGGGTAATCCAAGAGAAGGTCCAAATCATAGAGGGCGCAGATGAGCGGGGTGAGGCGCTCCAGGACGACGAGCGCGCCGGGAGAGAGTACTGCCATGAGCACGTCCCGATAGGTTGGCACCGTTCCCATCCCGATTCCCGCTTCAGTCGAGCACTGGCGCGCCGGTCCCAGTCGCCTGACGCCGCGCTCCGTCGCCAGCTACCCGAGCGCCCGAGGCACGATGCGTGTAACCGAGGCGCGCCCCGAGCCAACCACTGAGAAAACTAGTACACAACTCCACGATCGCTCTCCGATCGCTAACGACTACACCGACGTAACCCGGCGAAGGAGGCCGTCGGCGCAACAACTCTGCTGCGTAATGCCGACCTGTCAGTCGACCTTCTTCGTGATCACCGAGTGCCCTGCTATGATCCTCCCCCACCAGAGGCCCGGTGAGGTTTCCTCGATCTTCGAAACGTCGTTTGCTGGTCGCGTTCGAAGTAACGGGTCGCTTCCGACACTTGCACCTCCGCGTTGCATCGCGTCAAGTCGAGAATATCGAAAGGTTTCGTTAACACCCTCCAACGCGAGGGAGCAACATCCCCCATTTCCGGCAATACCAGTAGTCGCTAGGCTCCCGCGGTCGAGAAGCGAACGAGCCTACTGATGAGGAACGAACCATTTGAAGAAGAGTTGGTAGCTCCACGGGATATCGGAAATCCATGAGACAGTCAGCCCCAGTTGGATACGCCGCGGCGTCCCGCCGCACATCAACAGGTCGTTCGAGACTCGAGGGTGCACATGGACCCGGAAGCGACCGTAGATCGGCACGAGCATTGCCGATGCATGCCCGAAGTATCCTGCTCGGATCAACGACCTCCCATCGTCTGTCGGCGTAACTCTTGCCGATCCATGCGCCTGTCCTTTGCTCGCTCGGGGACTCAGCAAGCACACGCAAACTGGTAGTGTGCGACATTTCTCAGGTCCAACCGTCGATGAAGCGAGGAGCCGGCAAACGGCTCGCTTGTCAGTCATCGTCCACTTCGTTACAGTATTCGTTCGACAACGAGACGGCTGCGGGAGCTCGGGGGTCACCGGGCTGAGAGGGTGGCGAACGCCCTGCCACCGACCGCGGAACCTGAACTGGGTAATGCCAGCGGAGGGAAAGCCGTGACGCTCATCGGACGCTCCACCTTCGCCTCTCGCTCCCAATCCAAGATTGTGCTCGTCATCTCCTCGCTCAGCGGCAGCGGACACAGGTGTCTACCGCTCGACGAGCGAAGGCTCTTCCTGCCCCACCGGTCGCCCTTCTGCGGAGGTCACTGGTGAGCCGCGTCGATACCGACTGGCGCCTGGAACTTCGCGGTGTCACCAAGGTCTTCCAGCGTGACCAGCTGCAGGTTCATGCTCTCGGCCCGCTCGACCTGCGCGTCGCCGACGGTGAGTTCGTCAGCATCATCGGGCCGTCCGGATGCGGGAAGAGCACGCTTCTCGACATGATCGCCGGTCTCGAGCAGCCGACGAGCGCAGAGATCTGGCTCGATGGAGATCCCGCCCCGTACCGACTCGGTAAGGTCGCCTACATGCACCAACGTGACCTCCTTCTCCCCTGGCGGACAGTGCTCGAGAACGCGATCCTTCCCCTGGAGGTAAAACGCATTCCTCGTCGCCAGGCCATCGAGCGAGCGATGCCGTGGCTCCGCCGTTTTAGCTTGGCCGAGTTCGCTTCTCGTTATCCAGCGCAGCTTTCGGGCGGCATGCGCCAGCGCGCGGCGTTTTTGCGCACGCTGCTCACCCAATGCCCGCTCATGCTCCTGGACGAGCCGTTCGGTGCACTCGATGCCTTGACGCGCTCGAGCATGCAGAGTTGTTAACTCATGCTGTGGGAGGAGCTCGACCGCACCGTCATCCTCGTCACGCATGACGTCGTGGAGGCAGTCTTGCTCAGCGATCGCGTCGTTGTCCTCAGCCAGCGTCCCGGAACGATCGTGGCCGACATTCCCGTCGATTTGCCCCGCCCCCGGACATACGCGATCATGACCGACCAGGCATTCGTCTCCCTCAAAGCGCGCTTGCTCGCCACGCTGCGTCGCCAGCAAACCCTAGGAGTTGTGACCGATGATGCGTGACCGAGTGTTGCCGAGCCTTCTCCTCATCACAGCTCTCTTCGCCTGGGAACTGGCCTGCCGCGTATTCGCGGTCCCAGACTGGGTTCTGCCTCCACCGAGCGCGATCCTCGCCGCGCTGCTCCGCGATTACCGTCTTCTGCTCTTTCATCTCAGTGTCACCATGCAGGAAATCGGGTTGGGGCTCATCGTTTCCATCGTTCTGGCGATCGTCCTGGCGATCGGTATCGTCGCCTCGCGGCTCATCGAACGCTCCGTGTACCCGCTCGTTGTCGCTTCCCAAGCGATCCCGATCGTTGCGCTGGCTCCGCTGCTCCTGATTTGGTTCGGCTACGGCTTGACGCCCAAGGTGATCGTTGTCGTTCTCATCTGCTTCTTCCCGATCGCCGTCAACATGGTCGACGGCCTCCGCGGGGTCGATCACGAACTGATCGATATGGTCCGCAGCTTGGGTGCCTCCAAATAGCAGACTCTCCGTTTCGTGCGGCTCCCGGCAGCTCTGCCAGCATTCTTTTCCGGACTCCGCGTCGCTGCTGCTGTGAGCGTGATCGGTGCTCTCATCGGGGAATGGATCGGCGCTTCCGCTGGGCTCGGCTATCTCATGATCCGGGCACCCGCGCAATTCCACACCGATCGTGTCTTCGCTGCTGTTCTCGTGAGTGCACTCGTCAGCATCGCGCTGTTCGCGAGCGTGACGTGGCTCGAGCGTCAGACTCTTCCCTGGCGCACCCGGCCACGAACGGAACCCTGAGAAGAGGTCATCGATGTTCCTGGCCGATCGCTTCCCCCGCCGGCGTTTCTTCGCCCTCGGCGCCATCGCTCTCGCTACCGCCTGTCGTCGCGGAGCGGGGTCGCCACCGACCGAGACGGCTTCGACGGCGACTCCGCCTGCACTCGGCCCCACGCCTGCATCCGGCCAACTCGAGGCAGTCAGTGTCGCGCTCGACTGGTACCCCTGGTCCAATCACACCGGACTGCTCATGGCGCAGGAACGAGGCTTCTTTCGCGGGCAGGGACTCGAGGTCACGCTCGACGTGCCAGCCAACCCGAAAGACGTGCTCAAACTCGTGGCCACCGGACGCAATACGTTCGGTATCAGCTACCAGACCGACGTCCTCCTCGCCCGCGCCGAAGGTATCCCGACCGTCTCGATCGCAGCGCTCGTTCAGCATCCGTTGAATTCCGTCATGGCGTTGGAGCGAAGCGGTATCACGCGACCACGCGATCTCGTCAGTAAGCAGGTCGGTTACCCAGGCCTCCCCAGCGACGAAGCCCTGCTGGCGACCATGTTGGAAACCGACGGCGCGCACCTCGACGACGTGAAACTGGTGAACGTGGGTTACGATCTCGTGCGAGCCTTGCTGAGCGGGCAGGTCGATGCAGTGATCGGTGCCTACTGGGTTCACGAGTCGATTCTCATCGAGCAACAAGGCGAACGACCCGTCATTTTGCGCGTCGAACAGTGGGGCGTGCCCGATTTTTACGAACTCGTCATGGTGACGAGTGAGCAGCAGGTCCGCGAGCAACCTGACCGCGTACAGCGCTTCGTAGGCGCGATGATCCAGGGCTATCGTGAAGCAGCGGCCGATCTCGATGGAGCAGTCCAGCTTCTGGTTCGGAAGTACCCGGAAACGAATCAGACGCTCGAAGAGCGTGGCATCCGCCTCCTGGCCCCGCTGTGGACGGAGGGAGTACCCATCTTCGGCTGGCAAGAGGAAAAGCGCTGGACCGACTACGCCGCTTGGATGCGATCTCGTGGACTCTTACACGGCGACCTGGATGCCCGGCTCGCCTTCACGAACCGGTTCGTGGAGGCAGCACGCGAGTAACCGGAGGCACTCACGCTGTGCCTGTCCGCACCGACAGAGTATCGCACCCTCGCGGCCTGACGATCCCCGATTAGCCCAGTGATACACCGGTGCTTCCGAGGGGTGCGATGCGCACGTTCCGATCGAGCGGTGGTACGTGCACCAGGCGCCAACGACTGCGGGACCGGATCGGACTCGCGGGAGATACTGGGTATCCCGTCGACATCGCGATCGCTACTCCGGCGCTGCTACGCGCATCTGTCGGCTTCACCCCAGAGCGAGCATCGCCTCCAAGGCACGGCGTGCCGGCACAGCGATCTCCTCGGGAACCGTGATCACATACTTCAGATCGCGCAGCGACTCGTACACCTTTTCGAGCGTGACTCGCTTCATGTAGTGACAGATCGCGTCCTCGCGGATTGGGATGAAGCGCTTCCCCGGGGCTTTCTGGTGCAACCGGTGCAGGATACCGACTTCCGTTGCCACAACGAATTCCCGTGCTGCCGACTGAGCAGCGTAGCGAACCATCCCTTCAGTCGAGAGCAACTTCGCATCCGGGCGGAGGAAGATGCAGGTCGAGCTGCAACCACACTCCGGATGGATGAGGAATTCGGCGTCCGGATGCGCAGCGAGCTACGCTGCAAGATCTTGACTTCGAATCCCCGTATGGACATGACAAGCGCCGAGCCAGATATCCAGCTTACGCCCCGTCACGCGCTCGACATGTGCATCCAGGAACATGTCGGGGACGAAGAAGATCGGTCGATCCTCTGGCAGGCTCGCGACTACTTCCAAGGCGTTCGCGCTCGTGCTACAGATGTCGGCCATGGCCTTCACTGATGCACTGGTATTCACGTAGGCCACGACGTTTCCGTCAGGGTGTTGCTCGCGCCAGCCCCGCACGTCCTCCGGGTTGATCGTCTCGGCGAGCGAACAGCCGGCCTCGAGATCAGGCAGTAGAACCGTTTTCTCGGGATTCAAAATCGCCGCAGTCTCGGCCATGAAATGCACGCCACAGAAAAAGATGACGTCGGCATACGTCCGCGTCGCTTCGCGCGACAACCCGAGCGAATCACCGACGAAGTCAGCGATATCCTGCACCTCTGGCCGTTGGTAGCTATGTGCCAGGATGACCGCAAGACGCTCCTCCTTGAGTCGGAGAATCTCTCGAACGAGGTCCTGCTGTTCCATCAGCTCGACTGACCCTCCTTCAGCGTCCGTCGACAGCCACGACCTCCAGGGAGATGTCGAGTGCAGGCGCTGTGTGCGTCAGCGCGCCGACCGAAATCGCATCCACTCCTGTCTCGGCGATCGCGCGCACGCGCTCGAGCGTTACACCACCGGATGCCTCCAGCTTGGCACGCCCGGCCACGCGACGGACGGCCTCACGCATCGTCTCGACATCCATGTTATCGAGCAGGAATCCAGTCCGCACCAGCGGCCAGTGCTTCGTCCAATTCCTCGAGCGTCGTCACCTCGACTTCGACCAGCATCGTGTGTGGAATCACGTTGCGTACCCGCTGCACAGCTTCGCGCACACTTCCCGCCACTCGGACGTGGTTGTCCTTGATGAGAACCCCATCGAACAGACCGAAGCGGTGGTTCCGCCCACCCCCGACGCGTACCGCGTACTTCTCGAGCAAACGAAGCCCCGGTGTCGTTTTGCGAGAATCCAGGATCATCACGCCCGTCCCAGCCACTGCATCGACGAAGCGACGAGTTTGTGTCGCGATACCGGAAAGGCGCTGCAGGAGATTGAGCGCCAGTCGCTCACCAGCAAGGATGCCGCGCAGCGGTCCCACAACTTGGCCGACAATGGTGCCCTCCGAAACCAGTTCCCCCTCCCGTCAGATCGTCGTGACCTTGAGGCGTGTGTCGAGCTCGGCGAAGACTGCTTCGATCACGGGCATTCCACAGAGGACACCGGGTTGCCGCATCACGATCGCCGCAGTGCCGGTCGTACCCGGAGACACGACCGCAAGTGTGGTGCGATCCCCTTAGCCCAAATCCTCGCGCAACCACGCGCAAACCGATTCGCGGAGGACCAGAAGCGGAATGTCGCAGTCGGGTGCAACCAAGGTACCGCTCCTCAGCACAGTCACCACCGTTTGCAACTCACGCTTTCTCGCTTCCCAGGATAGTCGAGCGCCCCTGGCCCTGGCCAACTCGCTCCTCGATATCCCGAACACCAAGCGTAGCGGGCAGTACCTTTCTTGGAGCCAGCACCACCCTCGCCAGTTCGTCGCGAGGGTGATCGTCCGCCAGCTCCGCGCAGCACCAAGCAAGGCTCGTGCCCCGCGCTGTAAGAGTGTCGGGAATCATCGGCCTACGGCCGGCTGGACGACCGTGCCAGCGAGCACCCGAGCGACTAGCCGGTGCCAGCGGCCGGTCATGTGCATCTCTCGCAAGAACGAGGTGCTCCAGCTCGCCGATCGTGTCTTTCGTGGATCAGGACGGCGAAGGCGGTCAGAACGCCCCCAGCCCTCAGACGCTCCCCCACTGCGCCTGCTCAGAGCGTCACGCGCGAGCGACAACCTTAGGGTGGCCAGCTGGAAAGTGCTGGCCACCCGTGCTGTGGGAAGGCGGAAGTGTGCGAGGTGAAAGGAATTAGAGTCCGCTCGTTGCCTCCGACAAACGGTCATGCCGACCAAATCACGTCGTGCTCTTGATGTACTCCACCAGAGCATCCAGGACTTCTGGCTTTTGGAGTTCCGGCATGAAGGGCATAATCACATTGGTCATCGAGCCCTTCGGATAGCCCTTCACAATCTTGGCATCCGGTTGGAGGATCGACTCCCGCAGATAAGCGTCATCACGGACGACACTCGAGCCATCCTCGAGCTGCACCTTTTTGCCGTAAATACCATTTAGCGCCGGGCCGATCCCCGCTTGGCCTGCCATGCTATGACAAGTACTGCACGCATATTGATTGAAGTATTCTTTTCCGGCAGCAGCGAGTTCAGCGTTGACCGGTGGCGGTGTGACCTTCTCCTCTGACCTGCCTCCGCCTCCACCACAGGCAACCAGAAGCAAGGCCGACAGCAGGCACCCGAACAGGAGTAGGCGACGCATTGCGACACCCCCAACGTCCGCATGTTCCCAAACCCGGACTCCACGCTTCGTGGTCCTCGCTTCACCACGCAGCCTCGGGAGACGATCGCGGTGGGGGAGATTCGGGATCCTGCTGTACTCCGACCGGATGATCGATCGTTTCGCCTGGACGCACTCGACTTCGATGTCCCACGACCAACATTCCTGGGAACTCGCCAAGCAGCGGCAACCCGGTCATGACCCGAAGGTCAGAGTCCGCTTTCAGCTCGGCATCCGCAACCGGGTCAATCGAGCGCGTCACAGTTGTCTGACCATAACGGTGATGCGGTGAGAACCCGAGCGCGCTGTGCTCGTGCGGAAGATCCGCCCCGCAACGGCACTCGATGCGGGGAAGCGGCACGAGCACGACCGCAACGAGACAGGTAGCTACTATGAGCGCACGAAGAACAGTACCAAAGAATCGCCGTGAACCGAAAAATCGCCGTCGCACCACGCCCACCCGCGACCACGAGCACGATCGCTATCCTGAAGATAGTAAATCAGGGCCGCGGTCATCGTCAGGGTTTTTCCGATGTTTTTACGGGATCGACACCTCAGTTCGGGGAAGCACCCCACGGGACGATCGATCGACCCGAGAGGTGATCAACCTTCTTGCCTCAACCGCTCTCACGCGTGCCCAACCAATGAACGCTCGCATCGTCGGGCTCGATCTGCCATGGATCCCGTCGCGCGAGCGAGGCCGGTAAGCTTTGGCATGACACGAGCAGCTACAGCGGGCGCTGCGCGACTCGCGCAGCCCCTTTTGGGCGGCGAGCCGTCACGTGAAAATGCACTGCCGCTGGCTCCTACCTCAGCACGCTGTCGTCGAGAAAAGCAAAAATCCCGGCTTCCAGTCCAAAAGCGCCTGGTGGGACCACACGAGGCTCTATGCCTCCGACATCCCTTTTCCGAAGAAGTGCGCACACGAGCGGAGATACCATTTTCTCTTCCTTCGAGACGCCGTGCGCGACGGGCTCGGCAGGCGCGACACCGCAGCTCTGGTCCGATGGGTAAGCGTGTCGCCACCCACCACCCGCACGTGGGGCTTCGACGAGGCACAGCAGCTACTCATCCCGGCGCACGACCACTGGCTCAGGCCGCTCTTCGCACTCACGCTCAGTCTCGGCTTGCGACAAGGCGAAGCCCTTGGCCTGGCGTGGGAAGACGTGGACGTCGAGCGCAGCGTGCTCATGGTGCGCTGGCAACTCCAGTTCGTGGACGGCCAGTGGCAGCGCTTGCCGCCGAAGTCGAAGCAGAGCCGCCGCACCCTGCCGCTGCCGCCACATGCCGTTGACGCGCTCGAGCAGCAACGTGCACAGCAACAGCAGTGGCGCGCATGTCCTGAGTGGCAAGGTAACCCATGGAACCTTGTCTTCACCACGCACACTGGTACGCCGCTGTTTGCGCGCAACGTCGTGCGTGCGTTCCAGCAGTGCTGCGTGGCGGCTGGCGTGCCAGTCATCCGCTACCACGATCTGCGGCATGCCACGGCAACCTTCTTGCTCGCCAGTGGTGTGGATTTGAAGCTGGTGAGCAGCATCCTTGGCCACAGTCACATCAGCATCACGGCTGATTACTACACGCACGTCACCAGTGGCCTCTTGGCGCCAGCGCTCGAGCGGCTGCGTGACGTGTTTGCGTTGCCGGGATGACGGCCGCGGTCGGACAGCGACCGGCCGCCGTGCTTATTGCAGTACAATTGCAGTACTCGGCGCCAGGAAGCTCACCAGCGGCAACCAGTCTGCTGATTGGTTCCTTGTCCTACTGCGGGTTCTGCTGGTAGGCCATGAGGGGCTCGAACTCCCAACCCACTGATTGGCATGTCCCATAGACATTCCTTCCGACATTGCGAACACAGGCCGGCCGTTTCCCCCTCGTGCGGTGTGCTTCCCGAGAATGGAGGTGGCATGCCAGCGCGCATGAGCAGGCGCTCAGCATCGTGGAGCGGTGCGCGGTGGGCATGGGTATCAGGGGTCGGTTAGGCGGGTGCGGGGAAGGACCTGCATAATTGATCACGCCCAGTGCCGTATTTCCAACCAAGGCGCAATGCATTGATGAGAACAAGAGGAGGTAAGAGGATGAACCACTGGCGTGTCCATCCATATTGGTCGCCGGAGGAAGTTGCAGCACTGCTCGACCGCCTAGGACACTCTGCCGCGCCCCTGGTGCACCCCCAACGTATCCTTGCCCAGCTGCGCCGTCTGCGCTCAGCAATCGGTCGCTTTAACGGCTGGCTCGCTGATCATATTGTGGGGCTTGCCGGCACCATGGCATTCTTTTACTTCTTTTGCATCCTGATGGCCGGCTGGGCTTTCTGGCAGAGCGGAATCGAGCATAACCACGGCTTCGACCCCTACTCATTTCTCTGTTTCTTGAGACCAAAGCTAGTCAGGGCGCAGCGAGAGACACGTACCTGATCCTGCTATTACAGTAGCTAACGTAGCCAGCCAAGTGACAAGGCGGGAACCACAGGGTTCCCATTGCCGAATAATACTGGAAGCAACTAGAGGTACAAGGAGGAGCAATGAGCGAACCACTGACACTGGCAAGCCGTACCGTTGACCTGGTTTTCCCTGTAACACCTGTCGAGGGAGGCACGGCGATCCTCCCAGTCGATCATGCCTATCCCCTCTTCGCTGCGCTGTGCCGCATCGTGCCGCAACTCCACGGAGACCGGCACGTTGGCATCACGCCACTTGCAGGGCGCCTCCTAGGCGAGCGGCACATGGCCATTGACCGCTGGGCTCAACTCATACTCCGGATGCCGCTGGAGCGAGTAGCCACTTTTCTCACGATTGCTGGAAATGTCTTGGATATTGATGGCACCCGGCTCGCAGTTGGGGCACCCGATGTGCGCGCCCTCCGTCCAGTTTCAGCCCTCCGTAGCCGGCTCGTTGTGATCCGCGGTTTCACCGAACCTGAACCGTTTCTCACGGCAGCCCACGCCCAACTCGCAGCTCTTGGGATCCGTGATGCGACGGTGCGGCTCGTGCCGCGTCGTGCGGCTCGTCCCTGGGAGCGGGATGGGCGCGGTGGCCACGGCCCCTGGATCCGACGGACAGTTCGCATCCGCGATCACGAGGTGGTTGGCTATGCCCTTGACGTCGAGGGATTGACCTCAGCCGATTCCCTCTTGCTCCAAGCCATCGGGATCGGCGGTCGACGCCGGTTCGGCTGTGGCCTCTTCCTCCCGCGGAAGGAGCGTTGATAAATGTTCCGCGTGTTGCTAGCGAAGCGCAGTGACACCCCTGACGCGCCCGAAGATGCAGAGACCCTCCCAGGGCATTTCGAACTCGTCCTACGCGTGGCCCAGACACTCCTCTTTCATCGTCGTACAGCAACACTCGACATGCTCGGGCTGGAGGCAGAGCCCTGGGGGCTCGTGCTGGAGCAGGCTGTGCTGTGTGCAGCGGCACTCCACGACCTCGGCAAGGCCAACGACCAGTTTCAGCATCTCGTGCGCGGCTATCGCCGCAGACAGGCCTATCGGCACGAAGTGCTCAGTCTTCTCCTTCTCCAGCAACGTCCCGCACTCGATGCCTGGCTTTTCGACGGAGTACCACCAATTGCCCGGGCACTCGCGCTCCGTGCCGTTTGCGGGCACCACCTGCGTTTCTCGCCAGACACCTCGTTGCAGCCGCAACCATCCGGGCAGGTCACGCTTCGCCTGTTGCTCGACCACCCCGATGTGCACGCAGCGTTGCAGCGGGCGAACGTCTTCCTCGCACGCAACACGCCTCCTGAACTGGACGCGTTCGAGCTTGCGCTTGCCGATGAACCAGCGAGAGCACTGGCTCCATGGCTGGTCGAAATGCTTGCTCCGGTCTGGGCGGACAACGATGCTCGCCGCTGTGCCGGGGCAGTCTTGGCCCTGCTGGTGGCAGCTGATATCTGCGCATCGGCAGTCGTGCGCCAGGGGATTGATCCGGCCCAGTGGGCTGAATCGGCACTGGCGGCCATGCTCCAAACTGGCGATCTGGAGCAGATTATTAAGCGTCAACTGGCAGGAGGCTCGCTTCGCCCGTTTCAGGCAACGGTGGCGTCCTCGCCCCCTCGGCTAACACTGGTGACGGCCGGTTGTGGTACCGGAAAGACGCTCGCGGCCTATTGCTGGGCCGCCCGGCAAGCAGTGGGCCGCCGACTCTTCTTCTGCTACCCGACGACGGGCACAGCGACCGAGGGGTTCACTGCCTACGCCTTCCCTGACTTCAGCGACAGCGCTGCGCTCATCCATAGCCGTGCGGCCTATGATTTGATGGAACTCCGGGCCAGCGATGACCAGCCGAGCGCGATTGAGCAGGCATGGAGCGGACTGGTGCCCTGGGATGCGCCGCTGAGCATTGGGACAGTCGACGCCGTGTTGGGGTTGCTCCAGCACGCCCGCAGCGGATTGACTGCTTTCCCAGCACTTGCGGGAGCAGCGTTCGTCTTCGACGAGATACACCTCTACGATGATCGCCTCTTCCGCACATTGCTTCGCTTCCTCGCTGCCTGCCGCAACGCACCGGTGCTCCTGATGACTGCCTCTCTCCAGCCAAACCGGCGCGCATCGCTCGAGCGCCTCGCGCAACAACTCGGTCAGCGGCTCACCGTCGTGTCCGGCCCTGCTGACTATGAAACGCTGCCTCGTTACATTCTCCAGCAGGCTGATCAGGAGATGGCAATGGCAGCAGTTGCGCGTGCGCTTGAGTCGGGTCAGCATGTCCTCTGGATCGTCAACACTGTCGAACGTGCGATGGAGATGGCACAGATGGCCTCCAAGCGAGGGTGGCCAGTCGCGTTGTACCACAGCCGTTTCCGCTATCGCGACCGACTGAACCGACACCATACGGTCGTGGAGGCTTTCCAGCGAGGCGCAGCGAGTGGCCCGATTCTGGCAGTCACAACGCAAGTCTGCGAGGTTTCGCTCGATATTTCAGCCGACCTCCTCGTGACCGAAATTGCACCACCCCCTGCGCTGATCCAGCGCTTGGGTCGACTCAACCGCTGGCTGATTCCCGGATCACATGGCAAACCAGCACTCGCACTGGTGCTCACAGCTCCCAGTGCTGCCCCCTATTGCCCTAATGAACTTGAAGAAGGGAGGCAATGGCTCGCGCAACTGAGCAACCGGCCAGTAAGCCAGCAAGATCTCCGCGATGCCTTCGAGCAACTCGCACCGATGAATGAACTTCTGCCTGCGACCGAGGTAGCCTGGCTCGATACGATGCTCGACACCACCCCGCGGTCACTACGTGAACCCGGCACTACAATCGAGGTACTGCGCGAAGAGGACTTATCGTTCATCACAAAGCGTGCCGATGCAATCGCGCATGCGATCCCAATGCTCCTCGGTCCAGTGAGCCAGGAACTCCCCTGCTGGCCACGTCGCTTCGGCATCCCGGTCGCGCCAGCCGGCCGCATCGACTATGACATGACATTGGGTGCACGCTGGTCTAAGGCAGGAGGCAGATAATGGGCACGCTGCGCATCAGCCTGTACGACCCTGGGATGACTTTGCTGCATCACGTTGGACTCAATGGACTCTGGATGACACTCGAAGCCCTCGAACGGGAATATCCTGAGCAGACTGCCGCAATGAGGAACCTCGGAGGCTTCTGGCAACGGGAGCGCACCGCGGTCAAGTTGTGGTGGGACGGCGACGGAAAAGCCTTCTTCAACCGCCTCTTCACTGTCTCCTTCCGCTTAACCCCGGATGGGCGCATCTGGCTGCCGGGAATTGGCCACCCAGATCAGAGCGGCGACCTCGGGGTAACGCTCCAGAACGCGCTCCTGAATACATACCTTCAACACGGTCGCCACCGGTGTGCTGACTCGCCGAATCAACCGACTGGAACTCTGACGCTCACCATTGATGAGACACAAGTACCAGTACGATACCGAAAGGTCGCCTGGTACCAGCACCAGCGCGCTGCCAATGATTTCGCCCTCGATCGCCCCATACGGGTCAAGGGCTGGCTGTTCCCCGGCGGTGCGGTTCGTCATTCAAGCTACGAGGATGCTACCGCACTGACAGAACCGCCTGAACGCTGGCTTGCCCTGCTCTACGCTCCTGTCGCTACCTTTTACTTCTCGGTACGGCGGGCGGGGTTGGCCGTTCGCCCTTCATTCTGCCTCGTGCTGGCGGAACTCGATGACCTGCCGACCCTGGCAACTCTACGCCGGGCGCTCGTCCCTAATCCAGTCAAAGAACTTGTTGTCAGTGGCGGGGCAGATGCTGCACTTCGCGTCCTCAGTGCTATCGAGGCGCGACACCTTCAGGAACATCTGAGAGCAGCGCGCTGTCAGGTCATCACCTCCGGCAAGGTTGGATGGGTTCAGGCGCAGCAGATCCGCATCGATGTTTTCGACGCGGAGGCAGTTCCTGCGGATGCCCGCCGCCAATACGCGCTTCTCCACCAGGCACTGCCTGCGATCCTACGGCCCAAAGCCGTGGGCAGACAACAAAATTCCCGTCGATCGCTGCGCAGTGAAAACACAACGTCCGACGATGCCGAGAGCGAGGTGACCGAACGCTACATCGTTTCACCAGTGCTCGACCTTGCCGCACGCAACCTTGTCAACGGTAGGTCCTGGTGGATGGGCTTTGCCCGGCTGCTCAGCGACCAGTTGCTCCGCCAGCAACTCAAAACACACCTTGGGGGGTTATACCAACAGCAAAGGCAGGAAGGAGGGTTAGCTGCAGTGGTCCGCAACGCATCGGCATTCACTGATCCAGGGGCAAAAGCAATAGTAGAAGCCTGCCACGAGGCTTGGCGCCGTCGGCTGGGGCAATTAAGTAAGGAGGCCAAGCGCGGGCGGTTTGAGTTCGGAACGCTTGTGGAGCGCGAGCGCGAGCGCTGGCGTGTCGCGCTGGCCAGCTGCCGCAACCTCGCGGCGCTCCGCGCCACACTGATCGATTTCTGGTCTCGTGCCGGCGCGCCCATCCCGGTGCTGCAGCAGCACTGGCAGGAGATCCTTCCCTACCTCACCGAGGCGCGCTGGCAGGAGGCGCGTGACCTGGCCCTGCTTGCGCTGGTGAGCTACGCAGGCGAGGAGCGTCCCGAGACAGCAGAGGCTGACGTCGAGGCTGCAAAAGTCGGAGAGGAGATTAGTGCATGAGCAAGCATCTGTTTGGCATTGTCTGCACGCACCACGGCACAGCCGCGAACAACCGGGGATAGACCGAGGGGAACATCACCACGCTGCAGAAGCTGCTCTGGCACAGTGAGGTTCATACCACGGTCTCGGCCGAGGCGATCCGCTGGGCTATCCGTTACTTCTGGCAGATGAACGGCAAAGCCGTGAACCGACGCTGGAACGACATCACAAACCAGCATGAATGGACGGAACAGGACTTTGATCCAGAACGTTACATCGACGATGATGTACTCGGCTACATGCGAGCAGAAGGCGCCAAGCAGGAGGCTAACGAGGCAGAGCAAACAACGTCACCAGGTAATCGCAAGACACGGAAGCGTGGCCAGACGACCGCACGCCGTTCACGGCTCGAGGTCACCCGCGCTGTCTCGCTGACCCCCTGGCGCGGCGACGTGACGTTCAATGCGGCTAGTATTAACGCCACACCCTCAGCGGCACGAGAGGGTTCCTTCCCCGTTCCCTACGGCACCGAGGTGCATGCGACACGCTACCAGTATGGCTTCGCGCTCACGCCAGCGGCCCTCGCAGATCCGGCGCGCGCGCTGGACGTGGTGGATGCCCTGATCGCGCTAGGGGAAGTCGCCGGCAACCATGCACGCTTCTTCTTCGACTTCTCACCTGAAACAATCGTATTCCGCTGGACAGACGACTTTGCACCGCGCATGCTCTACGCCTTTACAGCCAGCGCAGACGGCCAAGTACGGGTACCGCTGCTCATCGCGCGCGTCCAGGCCGGCGATATCCCTGCGAACGAGTTGGTGATTGGCGGTACACTCGCCATGACCGAAGACGGGCAAGTGCTCGCTGAGGCCGGCGCCACAGTCCTTGCGAGCGTCCGCGCGGCTGGCAAGGAGATTAAGAAGAAGATCCAGCAGGAAATAGAGCAGAAGGGAAACGCACACCACGCGCACGAGGTCTCGGACGTCTGAGTACTATCGAAGGAGAGTCGGCATGACGACGTGTGCCTGCTACCTCGCCGCGCCGATCGCGAGTTTCCGTTCCCCCTGGGCCCGAGAGTATTTTGAGACGCTGCCCGTTCCTCCGCCGTCGACGATTTACGGCCTGCTGCTCTCGGCCGTCGGTGAGCCGAACCGACTTGTCCACCAGGGGACTGAACTCGCAATCGGCCTGCTGAGCCAGCCGACCCGAGCGCGCATCTTCCGCACACTCTGGCGCATCAAGGATCATCATGTCCCGTTCGGGCACGGTGAGAACAAGCGTCCGGACTTCCAAGAACTTCTGATTGATGTACGGCTTGTCGTCCACGTCCGAACCGGCTCTGATCCTCACCAGCCGCCCCTCGCCGACCGAATCCGGAGAGCCCTGGAACAACCGGCATCAGTTGAGCGCTGGGGAGCACTCGCCATGGGGGAGAGTACGCATCTCGTCGACGAGTTCCGCTTTCTGCACACTGCAGAGGCGCAACTCCCGGCACGGTGGCTTGTGCCCGATGATCGTGGCCCACTCGCGCTTCCGCTCTGGGCTGACCACGTCGGCTCGAAGGGCACGCAGTTCGTCCAGTGCCGCCTCGATCAGGGCCAAGCTGATAGCCCACCTCAGTTCGCCTGGATCCGCATCACGTCGAACCAGACAGACTGAATACCGAGCCGGTTGGAGAGAGGAGGAGCATACCGTGTCGACAGAGGATTTCTGGTTCGTCTCCGAGGATATTGGGACAGATCCTGCCCCTGAATCGCTCGCAGTCGACGAAGAATGGGTGAGGGTTATGGGGCTTCACTCGCTCACGTACTGCGAGCGTCTGTACTATTTGGAAGAAGTGGAAGGGCTGCTCGTCGCGAACGAGCGCGTCTATGCAGGCCGCTCACTGCACGAGGAGCGCACAGCTCCCGACGAGACGGGGCGTGAGCGACGGAGCCTCTGGCTCACGAGCGAACGGCTGGGGCTGTATGGACGAGTCGATGTGGTTCGGACACGGGATGGGCAGCCAATTCCCTACGAACACAAACGAGGTCGGGTGCGTCGTGGAGCCAACGGAGAACCTGAAGCCTGGCCGTCGGATCTCGTTCAGCTTGGCGGGAATGCTCTCCTCCTAGAAGAACAGATGGGACGGCCGGTGCTAGAGGGACGTATCCGGTACCATGCTGATCAGGTCACAGTCCGTGTGCCGATCACGGAATCGCTCCGCGCACAGGTACTCTCGGCAATCGCTCGGGCAAAGGAGCTGCGCACGTACACAACGCGGCCACCGGTCATTGACGAGGAGAGCAAGTGCGCGCACTGCTCGTTGGCGCCGGTCTGTCTGCCAGAGGAAGAGCGGTTAGTCGAAGGGACGACCACGGAGCCAGGTCGTCTCTTCCCGCCGCATCCGGATCGGGAGATCGTGCACGTCAATGCACAGGGCGCGCGCATTCGCCGTACCGGCGAGCAACTTGTCATTGAAGGGCCAGGGTCAGAGAGGGTTTCGCTGCCAATCCATACGGTCGATGCGCTCGTCCTGCATGGAAATGTCCAACTCACAACGCAAGCCGTGCACTTGTGTGCTAGCCATGAGGTCGGCATCCATTGGCTAACCCGCGGGGGGCGTTACCTTGGCGGGTTGGCTGCTGGTTCAAGCCCAGTCCAGCGCCGCATTCGCCAGTATCAAGCCCTGACAGATCCTCGCCAGCGGCTGGATTTAGCGCGTCGGTTGGTCACAGCACGGCTCGACAGCCAACTGCGCTTTCTTCTCCGAGCAACACGCACTGATCCGGCAAAGCGGACAGCGATCCGTGAGGCAATTCAGACAATCCGGCAGCAGCGAGCGAAGGCGGGGCATGCAGCTGACTCTGATACGCTGCGTGGCTATGAAGGTCTCGCCGGTCGCGCGTACTTCGCTGCCCTACCACACTTACTTGATCCCGAAATTCCCGAGACAATGCGACCAAGCGGCCGGTCACGGCGACCACCACAAGATCGATTCAACGCACTGCTGAGTTTCGGCTATGCACTCCTCTATCGGAGCGTGCTGGCAGCGGTGCTTGCCGTGGGCCTCGAACCGGCTTTTGGCTTCTTCCATACGCCACGCTCCACCGCCCATCCCCTAGTGCTTGATCTGATGGAACTCTTCCGGGTTCCATTATGGGATATGGTCGTGATTGCATCGTGCAACCGAAGGCAGTGGGATCCAGAGGTCGACTTTCACGTCGCGCGCGATCACGTATGGCTGAGCGATGAAGGACGTCGGAAGGCAATCACCCTCTACGAGCGCCGGCTGGAGGACACCTGGAAGCATCCAGTGCTCCAGTACTCTCTAAGCTATACGCGGACAATCGAACTCGAGGTGCGGTTGCTTGAGAAGGAATGGACGGGGGCGCCTGGGATGTTCGCCCGGGCGAGACTACGTTAGGATACAGAAGCAATGCGGAAGTGGCATGTAGTGGCGTACGACGTGTGCGATGATCGACGCCTACGTCGGGTGGCACAGGTTTTATGTGGTTATGGCGAACGACTCCAGTACAGCGTGTTTCGGTGTCGATTAAATGCGGTTGAACTCGAGCGGCTGCTCTGGGAACTCGAGAGCATCCTAGCCAAAGAAGATCGCCTTCTTGTCATGCCACTGTGCCAGCAGTGTGCGGAGGCGATCCGTGGGCGCAGTCGTGCAGAGTCCTGGGAGATTCCACCGCGGTATCGGATTGTGTAGCAACGAGGGACATTCAAGCATCGCCCTGTGGCGGGACAAACAGCGCATTGTCACGTGTCTACAAGAGCTGGCTAAAAGGAGGTGCTTGATTCGACTCAAAAACGCTCGCGATATGCTCGGGGATGTCGCTCCATGTTCCGCAACATGATAGGGAAATCGCAGAGAAGGCCCATGGACAGCGTGCTGGTGTTGCCGGTGCTGTGCAGTAACCTCTGATGTCACTAGGCGCTGAGCACCAGGCGACGACGTCCCGTTCGACTTCCGTTGCCTCGTGCAGTAACCTCTGATGTCACTAGGCGTTGAGCACTTCCTACTCCTTACCAATGCCCCCGCCCCGAAGAGGTGCAGTAACCTCTGATGTCACTAGGCGTTGAGCACATCGCGTCGTCACCCAGCCGCGTGCCGCGCGCGCGTGCAGTAACCTCTGATGTCACTAGGCGTTGAGCACGTCCTCGCCTGGATTCGCCCACGCGTGCTCGAGCTGTGCAGTAACCTCTGATGTCACTAGGCGTTGAGCACATGACCTCGTCGCCCAAAGGGACGACGCTCCCCGGGTGCAGTAACCTCTGATGTCACTAGGCGTTGAGCACCCGAAGACTGCACGAGAATGGTTGGAGAAGGCTACGTTCGTGCAGTAACCTCTGATGTCACTAGGCGTTGAGCACGAGTTGCTTGCCGGTCTTTTCCGGGTCCAGAACCTGTGCAGTAACCTCTGATGTCACTAGGCGTTGAGCACATCCCGTCCATGACCTCGGCACCGCCGCCGAGACCAGTGCAGTAACCTCTGATGTCACTAGGCGTTGAGCACTGGGAGTACGCGGCACCGGTCGAGATGGGTGGACGTGCAGTAACCTCTGATGTCACTAGGCGTTGAGCACATCCGCTCAGGCAGGTAGTCGGCCTCATCGACGAGTGCAGTAACCTCTGATGTCACTAGGCGTTGAGCACACGACCCCACTCGAGCCGGTGAGGGAGACTGAGACGTGCAGTAACCTCTGATGTCACTAGGCGTTGAGCACATGGTGGCTGAAGCAACGCCGAGCACATAGATCATGTGCAGTAACCTCTGATGTCACTAGGCGTTGAGCACCAGGAGGAGGGACTGAAGGCGGTCTTTGGCTGGTGCAGTAACCTCTGATGTCACTAGGCGTTGAGCACAGCTCGAGGCGCCATGCCTCCTCGAGGCAGGCGCGGTGCAGTAACCTCTGATGTCACTAGGCGTTGAGCACCAGGAGGAGGGACTGAAGGCGGTCTTTGGCTGGTGCAGTAACCTCTGATGTCACTAGGCGTTGAGCACCAGGAGGAGGGACTGAAGGCGGTCTTTGGCTGGTGCAGTAACCTCTGATGTCACTAGGCGTTGAGCACCTGCAGGTTCGCGTTCACGCGACGACGGAGCGCGATCTGTGCAGTAACCTCTGATGTCACTAGGCGTTGAGCACCTGCAGGTTCGCGTTCACGCGACGACGGAGCGCGATCTGTGCAGTAACCTCTGATGTCACTAGGCGTTGAGCACCTCCTTTCTACTGCAATGCGATGGGCCGAGGGGTAGTGCAGTAACCTCTGATGTCACTAGGCGTTGAGCACATGGATCTCCTGGACACCCCGCGGCGCGACACCAAGTGCAGTAACCTCTGATGTCACTAGGCGTTGAGCACCAGAACGGGCATGGGAGCACGTGAGCGGCCACATGTGCAGTAACCTCTGATGTCACTAGGCGTTGAGCACAGGTGCTGCGGCAGGAATTCTCCCGCGAGCTCGAGGTGCATTAACCTCTGATGTCACTAGGCGTTGAGCACAGTTCGCGGAAGCTGACTGCTCCCTCGAGCGAACCGTGCAGTAACCTCTGATGTCACTAGGCGTTGAGCACACCAGTTGCACGCAGTCCTCGACGGCCTGGCTTCGTGCAGTAACCTCTGATGTCACTAGGCGTTGAGCACCTCGCCGCGGCGGTGCGCCGCGCCGGCGGCATGCTGGTGCAGTAACCTCTGATGTCACTAGGCGTTGAGCACCGTTTCTTGCGGTGCACCGCAAAACCCTGGTCCTCGGTGCAGTAACCTCTGATGTCACTAGGCGTTGAGCACCCTCGAGGCAGGCCGCGCAAGGCGGTCACCGAGCGAGTGCAGTAACCTCTGATGTCACTAGGCGTTGAGCACTTGGACCAGTCGTCCGACCAGGTCCGGCCACCGTCGGGTGCAGTAACCTCTCATGTCACCAGGCGTTGAGCACAAATGCGCGCGAGTGGCCTCGACGTTCTCGCTCGTGTGGAGTAACCTCTGATGTCACTAGGCGTTGAGCACTCGAGATGGGCCCCTCGATGTCACCACTGAACCAGGTGCAGTAACCTGTGATGTCACTAGGCGTTGAGCACCGGTGTAACGGGGGCACGGTTCATACCGCTGCTCTGTGTGCAGTAACCTCGTGCGCACAGAGCAGTGCAGGCGAACACCAGCTGGCCGTCGTGCGCATTGCAGTACGATTGCAGTACTCGACGGCAAGAGACCCACCAGCGGCAACCAGTCTGCCTCTTGGTTCCGCGTCCTGATGAGAGTTTTCGGGGAGCCGGTGGTCGGATTCGAACCGACGACCTGCTGTTTACGAAACAGCTGCTCTACCGCTGAGCTACACCGGCTTCTGGAGCCCACGCCGGGACTCGAACCCGGGACCTCAATCTTACCAAGATTGTGCTCTGCCTACTGAGCTACGTGGGCCCAGGCTCGACACCCTCCAGTATATCCAACCGCTTTCCGGCATGCAATGTCGGTCGCTGCTTCCACATCGCCCAGTCCCCGCTGCCCGGTCATCAGTTCCAAACGGTTGGCCGAGTCGACCAGCACGAGTCCACGCGCGGGCGGCACCCCCTGGGGCACCCTACAGGCGTCCCCATGAGCGAACCGGTCACACGAGAAGCAGCTCCCACCCCGAGGAGCCGCGCCGCTCGACCTCCGCTGGGCTGGTCGCTGGTGATAACGACGTCCTCGCTCTGCGACAGCACACTGCCTGAATCACCCATTTCGACATGTCCATTCTTCCCCATCTGTATCCGAGCTACGCGAATGGATAGTCTTGTCATATTCTTCACAGCACTGGCTGTTACGCTCAGATAATGAGGCACTCTGCCACGCACTGGCCTCTCCGCCTGCATCGCTCTCGGTCATGGTCAGTGAGAGAGACAACAGGGGTCGGCTTTCCCTCGGTTGAACTGTTGGGAGAACCTACAAAGGACGAGAGCCAGCGTCGTGCGTGGCGCGAGCTCCGGTGATATCGCCCTCCGCGAGACTCGTCGAGGGAGGACCACTGATGCGGTCGATCACGATCCCATTCGAAGTTCTCTGGGCTTACGTCGATCCTCTCGGCTATGTCTAGTATCCCGCGATTTTCCGTTACGTCACCCAGGTAGAAGCCACGTTGTTCTGCCTGCTCGGCTTTCCGGTTGCCGACTCGCTTGCGCACGGTTTCGGTAGCCGCCTGTCCGCGTCGAAGTGCAGTATCACTGCCCCCTCCTGTTACACGATACAGGTACATGCACGCTCGCCGTCCAGGATGTCCAGCGCTCGAGCCTTCCCTTCGCGTTCACCCTGCAACGACACGGCGACGCTCGACCTACGGTGACGGGATCGATGCTCTGTGTCTTCATCGACGGAGCAACGCGCCTGCCGCTCCATCTTCCTCGGACGATCCGCGAGGCGCTTCCAGACGATGCCGACATGCTCGCCGCGGCGAGCTGAAGTGACTGGCAAGGAAGCACGCACTCCCGACTCCCTCGACGAGGAAAATCGGTCCACCGTGGCCCGAGACCTTCTGTCCGTGACCGACATCCTCCGTTGTCGGTCGAGATCGTCGTGGAGTGGCTCCAGGCGCACGTGCACTGCCCGGAGCATGCAGACAAGCCGCTATCCAGTGTCTCCCGGGACGCCGTTTGCTGCGAAAACTGTTCGCCGCGCGCGTTTCAGACCGCTTGTTTCCTTCCGGGTGATGACCTACGGCGCGGCAGTTCTCTCCATCCTGTACAATCCGTGCTCGCTCTGGGAGGAGAACTCGCCTCGTCTTCCACATCGATTCCGACAACTGACCCCAATAGGGGACTGACCGAGGCAGAAGTCCACGCGCGACGCGCGCGATTTGGGCCGAATGAACTTCCACAACCACAGTCTCGAGCACTGTGGCGGTTGGCACTCGCCCAGGTCACGCATCTCTTCGCTCTCCTGCTTTGGATAGCCGCTGCCAGTGCCTCCATCGCTGGAATGACCGAACTCGCCCTCGCGATCGTCGCGGTGATTCTCCTCAATGGGACCTTCGCTTTCATAGGAATATCGCGCAGAACGAGCCGCAGCCCGTTTACGTTCCCTTCTACCACTACGAGTCACCGTGCGTCGCGACGGCCACGAGATCGTCATCGACGCGAGCGAACTCGTCCCCGGTGACATCGTCATCCTGAAAGCTGGCGACCGCGTCCCGGCCGATGTTCTCCTCCTCGAAGGCATCGATGTCGCCGTGGATGTTTCGACCTTTACCGGAGAGTCCGTTCCGATTAATCCCTCCCCAGGCGACGCCATCCAGGCAGGAACCTCTCTCACTCGTGGGCGGGCGATCGCCGTGGTGACCGTGACGGGAGCCAACACCCGCTTGGCTCAGCTCGCCCGCCTCACCGCGGCACCACGACGTCAACCGACACCGTTGACACGAGAGTTGCAACGCCTGGTCCGAATCATCACTGTGCTCGCTGTGAGTGTCGGTCTTCTCTTTTCCGCGGTCGCGGTGTTCCTCCGACTGCCGGTTCTCGATGCATTCGTCTTCATGCTCGGTGTCACTGTCGCCCTGGTCCCTGAGGGGCTGCTCCCGACACTCACGCTCTCTCTCGCCGTCGCTGCACAGCGCATGGCCGAGCGACGAGCACTGGTCCGCCACCTCGAGGCAGTCGAGACGCTCGGACTGACCACCGTCATTTGTACCGACAAGACGGGCACACTCACACTGAACGAGCTATCGGTAATGAGCATCTGGACCCCAGCGGGTAGCGCCCGGCTCTTCGGTCAGGGCTACGAACCTGATGGGGAAAGCGACATCGAGCCGGGCGCTGAAGCCTCCGTTCGAGAGCTCGCCCGCGCTGCTGCGCTCGCCGCCGACGGACGAGCGGTATGGCGTGACGGTCGCTGACTTCCCCTCGGTGATCCATTGGACACTGCGCTGTGGGTCATGGTTCATCGCATCGGCTTGGATCCGGACGCGATCCGAGCCAAGGCTCCCGTGCTGTCGACCTACCCGTTCGATCCGCATCGTCGGCGCTCCAGCGTGCTGACCGAATCACAGCTCATCGTCAAAGGCGCACCAGAAAACGTTCTTCCCAACTGTCGCAATGCCGAACAGGCTCGTCAGGTGGCCGATCGAATGGCTGCTGAAGGACTCCGCGTCATCGCTATCGCGTCTCGGCCTGTTCAACCGGGATCCGCGAGCGACGTACTCGACCCGGACACGCTCGAGCGCGAACTCATCCTCCTCGGACTCATCGGATTCAGCGATCTGCCACGCCCAAAGGCCAAAGAAGCCGTCGCCCGCTGTCGGAAAGCTGGTATCCGCGTCATCATGGTTACCGGTGATCATCCTGCTACCGCACTCGCCGTCGCGCGTGAGGTCTGTCTCGTCGGCGATAATCCGCTCGTCGTGACGAGCGCCCATTTACTGCCGGACGATACCGCTCTCGGTGCGCTCGTCGACCGAGACGAGGTGATCATCGCTCGCGTCGCGCCAGAGGATAAGCGCCGTATCGCGCGTGCACTCCAAGCGCGTGGTCATGTCGTGGCGATGACTGGAGACGGCGTGAACGATGCTCCGGCACTCCGTCAAGCTGATGTCGGCGTCGCCATGGGACGGAGCGGTACGGACGTCGCTCGCGAGGCGGCCGATCTCATCCTGCTCGACGACAACTTCGCCACCATCGTGGCTGCGATCGAGCAGGGGCGCACGACTTTCCAAAATATCCGCCGCTTCCTGACTTTCCACCTCACCGACAACGTTGCCGAACTCGCTCCGTTCGTCATCTGGGCACTCAGTGGTGGGCGCGTTCCCCTTGCACTGAATGTTCTTCAAATCCTGCTTCTCGATTGGGGAACGGATGCACTCCCCGCCCTCGCACTCGGCGTCGAGCCACGATCGCCGCGAGTCCTCGACAGTCCACCCCCACGGTTTCATCTCGTGGCTCGGTCACTTCTCGTACGGGCATTTCTGGTGCTCGGACCGACCGAGGCGTTGCTGGAAATGATCGCGTTCTTCGCAGTGCTCTCCTCCGCCGGCTGGCAACCAGGCATGACTGTTCCCAGCGAGATGATTCTCCTCGCTGCCTCCGGAACAGCATTCACCGCTATCGTTCTCGGGCAGGGAGCGAACGCAATCGCGAACCGCAGCGATGACCGCCCGGCGTGGCGCGTCGGCCTTTCTGGGAACCGTGCTCTGGTACTGGCACTCGCTGCAAGTTGTGTGTTGCTCTTGGTGACACTCTCGATCCCACCGCTCGCACGGATCGTCGGCCAAGCTCCGCCAACCGCCCTCGGATGGTTCTTGGCAGCGCTCACCGTGCCGGCCGTGATGCTGATCGATGCGCTATGGAAGACAATCGTCCGGCGCCAACCGAGCGGATGACCTAGTCGATCACTAAGACGGCTGCACCGCGGATGCGCCCGTGCCGCAGATCGTCCAGCGCCCGGTTCGCCTCTTCCAACCGGTACAGCTGGACCGCTGTCCGCACCGGCACTCTTGGGGCGAGCGACAAGAACGCTTCGCCATCCTGTCGGGTCAAGTTGGCAACGGAACGAATCACCCGTTCTTCCCACAACCAGGCATATGGAAACGACGGAATATCGCTCATGTGGATACCAGCGCAGACGACGATGCCGCCTTTCTCCACCGCGCGGAGCGCCTGTGGGACGAGCGCCCCCACCGGCGCGAAGATGAGCGCTGCCTCCAGTTGTTCCGGCGGCGATTCGTCCGAACCCCCTGCCCAGACAGCTCCGAGCTCTCGCGCGAAGACCTGACTCTCCAGATCACCAGGCCGGGTGAAGGCATAAACGGTCCGACCCTGCCACACGGCCACTTGCGTGAGAATATGTGCCGCAGCACCGAAGCCATAAAAACCCAATCGTTGGGCCTCTCCCGTAAAACGAAGCGCACGATAGCCGATCAACCCGGCACAGAGGAGCGGTGCTGCCTGCTCGTCTGGGTAACCCGCTGGAATCGGAAAGCAATAGCGCTCGTCAGCGACCGTGTATTCAGCGAAGCCGCCATCCAGCGTGTACCCAGTGAAGCGGGCACGATCACAGAGGTTCTCGCGCCCGCTTCGGCAATAGCGACACTCTCCGCACGTCCAGCCGAGCCAGGGTACGCCGACACGCTGACCGGGAACGAATCGATTCGCCCCCGGCCCGGCCCGGACAACCTCTCCGACGATTTGATGCCCGAGGACGAGCGGCAACTTCGGACCCGGCAACTCCCCAGCGACGATATGGAGGTCGGTCCGGCAGACACCACAGGCACGGATCCGGAGCAAGACCTGGCCCGGACCCGGCTCCGGGACGGGAAGCTCCTGGAGAACCAAGGGTTGCCGCGGTCGTTCGAGCACCATCGCCCGCATGCTCAGAGTTCGTCCTCCGGCACGAAGGCCACGAAGCGACAGAAGGCTGCTTCTCCACCCTTGAACCGCCAGGGGAAACAGCCCACCATGATCCGGCGGTTCAGGACTTTGTCGATTTCACCGCCAGCATTCTCGATATGAATCACACCATGCGGAAAGAGCGCGAAGTGCATCACCTGGTAGTCGCTGTCCGGCAAAAGCTCGCTGATCGATTTACCGTGTTTGGCCTCGAACTCAGGCACGAGGTCTGCGCGAATCTTCCGTATTACCGTGTTGAACGGGTGATCGGCCGAGGCACAATCGACCGCGAGCCACGAGATCTGTCGCCGAAGGACCCAGTCGGCGAACGCGCGGGTCGGGCCCGGATGCTTGATGAAGTAGCGGGTCTCGTCAGGCTGCCGCAGCGCTGGAACCGTCGCCCAGTCGCTCGGATAGTAGTGATGGTACCCGGTATGGATGACGAGAATGTCCCCCGGCTGGATGCGGATGCCGGTATCGCGTTCCCACTGCTCGAAGTGCTCTGGACCGTAGATATCGTAATCGCCAATCCCGTAGCGGGTGAGATCGACGATGCAGGCCCAACCGACCAGCTTGTTCAACGGGATCGCTGCGATATCCTGACCACCCGTGATGAAATGCAACGGCGCATCCAAGTGCGTCCCCACGTGGAGCGTGGAGGAAATCCACTGCCCACCGGCTCGCTCGAACGCCACCCGCTTGATCCACTTGACCGTGGGGCCCTCGTAGAGCGCGAATCCAGGCGTATGAATATCCCAGTCTTGGGAAAGATCGAGTACGCGACAGCGCGCCAGATCGATGGCCATTCGTTCCCTACTCCTCATTCATGCTCTGCTCTCGCCGACCGCAAAGACGAGATCACGATTCCTCGACGAAGGCGACCACACGGCAAAAGGCAGCCTCACCGCCTTTGAAGAGCCAGGGGAAAACCCCGAGCCTCAAGCGACGATTGTGCAGCTCTCGGCGGCCGATCTCACCACCGAGATTCTCGACATGGATGCAGTCATGCGGGAACAGTGCGTTGTGCGTCAGCTGGTAATGCTCCTCCGGAAAGAGCTCGGTGAGTTTCTCGCCGAACTTCCGCTCACAGATCGCCCGCACGCGCTTCCACTGTTCCAGACCACCACGACCGAGAAATCGCCCGATCGGGAGATTCATCGGATGGTCCGTCGACACCATATCGACGCCCCAGATCTTGATCTTCTTGGCGATCAGCCAATCCACGATCAACGGATGCGGACCAGGATGTCGGAGCAGGTACTTCTCCTCGTCGGGCGTTTCGCCAAACTGGGCGTAGCGATGCCATCCGGTGTGGATGAACAGGATGTCTCCCTCCCGCACCTCGACGCGTTGCTCGATCATCTCCGGCGTGAAGATGTCGAGTTCATCCAGCACGTCCGAGAGGTCGACGATCACGCCCGGACCGTAGAGCCACTCGAGAGGGATCTGGTCGATCGTCTTCCCGTTCGTGATGAAGTGACGCGGGGCATCGAGGTGCGTCCCCATATGGTTGGATGTCATGATGTACTGCGCATTGACCCCATGCTCGGCCTTGCGTTTGATGTACTTGACCTCAAAAGGAGGATAGAATGGCCAGAATGACACTTCCTGATTGAGCGGCTGCGAGAGATCATACAACGTCACGCTGCCCATCGCCTCTCTCCCTTCCCTTCCTCATCGGCGAGCCACGACTGCTGCCGTACGTACTGTCTTTTGTGCGCGTTTCGACCACTCCTCGCTGTGCAGTCGTCTCCAACCGCGGTCATGCCGTCTCCTCCGGATGCGTCATGCGCCAGATGGTATCTGGATCGAGCGGCATGCGCGTGATCCGTACCCCGAATGGCCGGAGGGCATCCTCGACCGCTGCCGCAACGAGTGCCGGCAACGGGATCGCGCCAGCCTCGCCGACCCCTTTGACACCCAATGGGTTCAAGGGCGAAGGGGTCTCTTGATGCGCGACTTCCATGCGCGGGATTTCCATCGCGGTCGGCATCAGAAAGTCCACGAAGCTCGCATTGAGCAGCTGGCCATTTTCGTCGTAGTGCAACTTCTCGTACAGTGCACCGCCGATTCCTTGCGCGATCCCGCCGTGAACCTGTCCCTCGACGACGAGCGGGTTGATCATTTTTCCGCAGTCGTGGACGACCCACAATTTGCGGAACGTCACCATCCCAGTCGTGACATCGACTTCGACCAGCGCTCCCACTGCTCCACTCGCCCACGTCGCATGCGGCGGCGAGTAATACTCGGTCGCTTCCAAGGCCGGCTGACGACCAGGCAGCAAGGTCGGACCGGTCCAGGGTCGCGGGCGCACGACGAGGTCACCGGCATAGGCGTACCGCAAGGGATTCGCCAGCTGCGCGAGCTGCGCCCAGGTAAAACCGCGTTCCGGCGCACCGCGCACGAAGACCCGGCCATCTTCGACGACCAGATCTTCCACTGCCACCTCGAGTTCCTCCGCCGCAAGAGCCAGCCCCTGCTCCCGCACCTTCCGTGCCGCGAGCGCAACCGCACTCCCGCAGACCACAGCGCTTCGGCTGGCATACGTCCCTGATCCGAATTGAAAGTGTGCGGTGTCGCCCTCGAACACCTGCACAGCATCCAGCGGAATCTGGAGTTCCTCCGCCACGATCTGCGCTAGTACCGTCTTGTGCGCCTGCCCTTGCTGGGGCATCCCCGTCGCGACGTACACCTGCCCGGTCGGTTCGACGCGAACCGTCGCTCCTTCGTATGGTCCGATCCCGGTGCCCTCGACGTAGCATGCGATTCCTACCCCAACGAAGCGCCCCTCGGCGCGGAGACGCGGCAGTTCTTCCCGCACCAGCCGCTCGTACTCCATCTGCTGGAGGAGTAGTTCCAGCATACCCGGGTAGTTCCCGCTGTCGTAGCGCGTCGGTGCGCCATCCTGGAAGATCAAGCCCACATCGTAGGGAAACTCGTGGGGCTGAATGAAGCTGCGCCGCCGTACTTCGGCGCGGTCGAGTGCGAGCTCGTCTGCGACCCGATCGAGCAGTCGCTCCATGACGAAGGCGGCATGTGGTCGCCCAGCTCCGCGATAGGGGCTCACGGGAACGGTATTGGAGTAGACCGCACGAAACTCCACGTGATAGTTCGGCACCTTATAGGGACCGGGCAACTGGCAAGCTGTGATGATGGGGACGATGATGCCGTAGGGCGTATATGCCCCGGCATCGTGCAGGAAGCGGTCGCGAATAGCCAGGATCCGCCCCTCGGCATCCACCGCGATCTCCGCTTCATGGATCTGCAGTCGTTCGTGATTCGTCCCCACGAAGTGCTCCAACCGATCCTCCGTCCACTTCACGGGACGTCCGAGCACCATCGCGGCATACGGCACGAGGACCTCTTCCGGGTACACCATGATCTTGCACCCGAAGCCGCCGCCCACGTCCGGGGCTACCACCCGCACCTGCGTCGGTGCGAGACCGAACAAGGCTGCCAGTGCGTTGCGAATCACGATCGGTGCCTGCGTGGTGTCCCAGACCTCGAGCAGCTCGTGAACCGGATCCCAGGTCGCCAGCACGGCACGCGTCTCGAGCGGCATACCGGCACTCCGTTCGATCACCAACCGCTCGCGGAAGACGTGCGCAGCCCGAGCGAATGCCGCCTCCGGGTCGCCGACGACCCCCACATAATGCGCGGCGACGTTGGTTCCCAGTTCCTCGTGGACGAGCGGCGAGCCCGGTTCGATGGCACGCTCGATATCCACGACCGGCGGCAACTCTTCCCACTCGACCACGATCGCTTCCAACGCATCCTCTGCCACGTAACGGCTCTCGGCGATCACCATGGCTACCGGCTCACCGACATGGTTGACCTCGTCCTTGGCGAGCGCGTACCGAGTGGCTGGATGCGTGAGGTCCGGGTGCGGAATCAGCAACGGCATTCGCCGCTGACACGGTCCGATGTCCTGGTAGGTCCAGACAGCCACCACTCCGGCCATCTCCTGCGCCGCACGCACATCGATCGCTCGGATACGGGCATGCGCCAGCGGACTGCGCAGGAATGCGGCGTGCAGTTGCCCCGGGAGATCGATGTCATCGACGTAACGTCCATGGCCCGTCAAGAGCCGTGGGTCTTCGGCCCGCTTGACTGGCTCCCCGAAAATCCGCGTCGGCATCGTCGCTCTCCTCCAGCGATCAGCTCTGTCGCATCAACTGTGCTGCGTACCGAGCCGCTTCCACGATGTTCTGGTACCCGGTGCACCGGCAGAGATTCCCGGATATCGCCTCGCGGATCTCCTCTTCGCTCGGATCAGGGTTTTCCGCCAGAAACGCCTTGAGCACCATCAGCATCCCTGGCGTACAGTACCCACACTGGAGACCGTGCTTTTCCCAGAAAGCCTGCTGCAAGGGATGCAGCTCCCGCTCGCTCGGCGCCAGTCCCTCGACTGTCTCGAGTTCGTGACCGTGTGCCTGGACCGCCAGCAGGAGGCAGCTCCGCACTGGTTTGCCGTCGAGCAGGATCGTGCAGGCGCCACAGACGCCATGCTCACAGCCGACGTGCGTTCCCGTCAGCCCGAGTTCGTGTCGCAAGAAGTCAGAAAGCAACAACCGTGCTTCCACCTCACGCTCGTAGGGAACACCGTTGACCGTCACGCGGATAACCCGCCGCTCGCTTCCGACCGCCGTCATGCGGCGACTCCTCCCTGTGCTCGTGCTGCAGCGATGGCGAGCGCCCGTTCAGCCAGCACTCCAGCCACCGATCGCCGATACTGTGCTGAGGCATGTAAGTCACTGGGCGGGTCGAGTTCTTCGCGAACCGCTGCAGCTGCCGCCTTCCATGCTTCCTCACCGATCGATTGCCCGCGCAGGATCGCCTCCGCCCCGCGTGCTCGCACTGGTCGTCCGGCGACCCCGATGAAGCTCAACCGTGCATCCTGGATCGTTCGCCCATCCTCCGCCAGCACGAGCACCGCTCCAGCCCCGACCAATGCATAGTCGCCATGTCGTCGCGCGATCTCCAGCCACGCGCTGCCGCTGCGTGGTCCGAGCAGCGGGAAATGCACTTCGGTCACCAATTCGTCTGGTTCTGCCGCTGTGGTGAGAAGATCCAGGAAAAACTCGTCGGCGGGAACCAGCCGCTCGCCACGTCGGCTCGCCAACCGTACCGCTCCGTCGAGCGCGACGAGTACTCCCGGAACTTCCGCGGCCGGGTCAGCATGGGCGACACTGCCGCCGATCGTTCCCCGAGTTCGGATCGGCAGATGGCCCACCCATGGGATGGCTTCGGCCAGGAGGGGAACGTGTTCAGCGACCAGTGGCGAGCGCTCGACTGCTTGATGCCTGGTCATTGCCCGGACGACCAGCACACCGTCGCGGAGCTCGATTCCAGCGAGTTCGCTGAGACCGGTCAAGTCGATGAGCAGACTGGGGCGAGCCAAACGCATGTTCAACATCGGGATCAGGCTTTGCCCCCCGGCGAGCGGTTTGGCCTCGTCACCTGTCTCGGCCAGAACCGCCAGTGCCTCATCGAGACTTTCCGGCTCGTGATACCGAAAGCGCGGCGGCTTCATACGAACCCCTTTCACTCTCCACGCCCGGATCGACCGTTCCGCGCCAACGAGTCATGTCGCCGCATTTCCGCGTGCCTCTCACGTACACTGGCACGCATGAGCGAGGGCGACACACCATGGCGATCGCCGTCCAACGCTTGGCTTCCCCGATCCTTCCACTGCTCACGAGCCCCTCTCGGACTCTGACCGTCGTCGCAGCATACCCACGCGCCGCGTACGCGACCGACGGCACCACCTGGCTCTCCGTCGTCACACCCGGCGCGCTCCTCCCACCTGATGCCTTGCAGCTGCGGACAAAATCCCCACTCGTCGCTCTCGTGCCCACGGGAAGCCAGCTCATCGCCGGACAGGGAGCACTGTTGCTGCCCGACGGGACGCCACTGACCATCGACCAGCAGACCCGCGTATGGCAGCCGACCCTCCGGACACGCGGGACATGTCAGTGGAAGAGGGCACGGCTCCAGGCCCTTCTCGACGAACTGACTGATCCACCACGCGGGGACCGCTTCCTCGCCACGACGATCAGCCGGAGCAAGGCGCTGCTGGCCGAACTCATCGGCGCCATCATCACCGCTGACCGTGCCCATCTTGCCCAACAGGTCGATCGCTTGGCTGGGCTGGGACCAGGTCTGACCCCACTCGGCGACGATCTCCTGGTCGGATGCTGCTTGGCACTCACCTTGCTGGCTGCGCAAACGGGAGAGGAGCGCTGGTCTTCGCTGCGGCAGGAGATCGCTCTGCAAGCTGCTAGCCGTACGACTCCACGCAGTGCAGCCTGGTTGCAGCAGGCCGCTCGCGGCGAGTACGCGCGAGAGTTCCTGCTCGTCGCACAGGCGCTGTGCCGAGGCGACCACCCGTGCCTCCCCCACCTCCTCGCACACGTCACCCAGGTCGGAGCCACATCGGGTTGGGCCGTCACCTTCGGCCTGATCGCTACACTCGAACGCTCGATTCTCCCACCAGCCTGACCGACCAACGCTCCGCTGCAGCGCTCGGCCCACCAGTCCTAGGTGAATCGCTGCACCGGCGCACGCGCCCGATACGCATCCCGGCAGCATAGAGCTCTGATCGGCTAACAGGAAAAAGTAGAACACCGCGCCACCGACCTTTCGCCGATGGCTTTGCGACCGCGCTCCTCGTTCCGTGCCGAAAAAGCGGAGAGGAGCCCACCGCGAGCTCCTCTTGCCTTCCGACAACGTCCGGAGTATAGTCAGAAGCGGTCGAGTTTGTCAACTTCGCCTGAAACGACGCTCGTTCTCGATCGAGGTTCAGGGAACGTCGACCGACAAGCGGGTCGCAGGAGAACGGCCAGCCTGGGCAGACAACCAGGTTGGCCGGGTCGCTTTTTCTTTCCATCACCCGAAGGGGAGGTGACATGGTAGTCCGGATTCAGATCGAGCCTAATTCGTACTTCGATTCGGTGGCGTTGATGGCTGTCGCATCGGTAGTCAACCGGTTGCCCGGCGTCGATTTGGCCGCACTCCTCATGGGTACGAGTGCCAATCTGGAACTTCTTCGCGATTCAGGTCTTTGGGACGAGCGCCTCGAGACTGTATCCCCCCACGATCTGGTGATCGCCGTTCGCGCAAGCGACGATGCCGCCGCTGAGCGAGCGATCAACGAAACGGTGCACCGGCTCCGCTCGTCCGCTCGCACCAGCCAGGTGAGCGAAGCGAAGGTCACTTTGCGCACCCTGCGGACAGCACTCCGGCAAGTTTCCCAGGCCAGTGTGGTCGCGATTTCGGTACCCGGTCCCTATGCACCGATCGAGGCCGAGGAAGCGCTGCGTGCTGATCGCCACGTCTTTCTCTTCAGTGACAACGTGCCGATCGAGGAAGAGGTTCGCCTGAAAGAATTAGCTCAGGAACGCGGCCTTCTACTCATGGGACCGGACTGTGGGACGGCCTTCATCGCCGGACTCGGTCTCGGCTTCATGAATGCCGTACGACGCGGCCCGATCGGTATCGTTGCCGCAGCGGGAACCGGGTTGCAGCAGCTCGCCAGTCTGATCGATTGGTTCGGCTCCGGCATCAGCCATGGCATCGGTACCGGTGGACGAGACCTCGACGCCCGAGTCGGCGGACGTACCATGCTGGCCGGTCTCGAGGCACTCGCTCATGACCCGGCGACACAGGTCATCGTGCTCGTCTCCAAGCCGCCAGCTCCCGAGGTCGCGGAAAAGGTTCTCGCCTTCGCTGCTGCGTGCGGAAAGCCGGTCGTCGCGACGTTCATCGGCCGGACAGCTCCTGTCACAGAGGGCGTTCATGTGGCCGCGAACCTCACGGAAGCCGCGCGTCTCGCCGTGCATCTCGCGACTGGCCAGTCTCTCGCCGACCTCGACCTGCCAGGTCGCCAAGAGGCGCTCGCCCGCGTTCGCGCCGAGCGGTCGCGCCTCGCCCCGACCCAACGCTATCTGCGTGGGCTGTACAGTGGGGGAACACTCTGCGACGAAGCGATGGTCTCGCTCCAACCCCGGATCGGCCCGATTCGCTCCAATATCCCTTTGCAGCCGGACCTGCGTCTGACCGATCCGCATCGCAGCGAGGAGAACACGTTCGTCGACCTGGGCTCCGACGAGTTCACGGTCGGTCGCCCACATCCCATGATCGACCAGACGATAAGGCTCGAGCGCTTCCGACGGGAGGCGGCCGATCCCACGGTTGCCGGTATCCTGCTCGATCTCGTCCTCGGTTATGGCGCAGCCAGTGACCCTGCTGCAGAGTTGGCACCGGCTATTCGGGAGGCACGGGTAGAGGCCGAGCGAACCGGTCGCATTCTTCCGTGCCTCGTCGCACTGGTCGGGACACTGTCCGATCCGCAGGACTATGCGCGCCAGCGTCGCACTTTCGAAGATGCTGGAGCGATCGTCGTTCCGAGCAACGCTTTGGCAGCCGAGCTTGCCGCCGAATTGATCGCTTGATCGACGCAGGAGGAGCCGAGCGATGGACGGAATGCACGAGAAAGTGCAAAAGCTTCTCGAGACCACACCCGCAGTCATCAACGTCGGACTCGACCTCTTCGCCCGATCGGTGCAGGATCAGGGCGGAGCAGTCTATCCAGTCGAATGGAAGCCACCGATGGTCGAGCCGCGCCGACTCGCGCTGCCGCTTTTCAACGACCCAACGATCGATGCGGCGAACCGCGAAGCGGTGACACGCATGATGCGCGCTCAACCGGTCGTCGTTGGCGTAGCGCGCGCCCGTGACGCGATACCCGGCATGACCGACCGGACGTTCCTCCACGCCGGCCCTCCCATCGACTGGGCTCACGCCTCCGGTCCGCTCCGCGGAGCCCTGATCGGTGCCATGCTCTTCGAAGGATTCGCAGCGACACCAGAGGAGGCGATCCGGAAGCTGGAATCCGGCTACGTCGAACTTTCCCCAAATCACGAGCATAGCGCAGTCGGGCCGATGGCCGGTGTCATTTCCCCTTCTATGCCCGTCTATATCGCGATCAATGCTGCCGGCGAGAATCGCGCCTACACCAACTTCAACGAAGGCATCGGCAAAGTGATGCGGATGGGTGCCTATGCCCCGGAGGTGATCGATCGACTGCGTTGGATCAGCACCGTCCTCGCTCCACTCGTCGGGCAAGCTCTGGCCAGGAGCCGTGGCATCGATCTCCGCAATATCATCGCTCAGGCCTTACAAATGGGTGACGAATGCCACAATCGCAACAAGGCCGCAAACTCCCTGTTCTATCGTGAAATCGCGCCCTACCTCGTCGAATGCGATGCGCCCTCGAGCGATATCGCTGCCGTCCTCCGGTTCATCAATGCCAATGACCACTTTTTCGTGAATCTCGCGATGGTGGCAGCTAAGGTGATGGCGGATGCCGCACACGGCATTCCGGGAAGCTCGCTCGTCACCACTCTCTCGCGGAACGGTACGGAGTTCGGCATCCGCGTTTCCGGGCTGGGCGACCGCTGGTTCACCGGTCCAGCCAACGTTCCGCGCGGCTTGTACTTTCCTGGGTTCGGGCCTGACGACGCGAATCCCGATATCGGTGACAGCGCGATCACTGAAACCGCCGGTTTCGGCGGTTTCGCACTCGCTGGCGCTCCGGCGATCGTGCAGTTCATCGGCGGCACGCCGGCCGACGCAGTCCAGGCCACGCTCGAAATGTACGAGATCACCGTCGCTGAGCACGAGGTGTTCCGCATCCCCGCGCTCGACTTCCGCGGTACTCCCGTCGGTATCGATCTGCGTTCGGTCGTGCGGAGCGGTATCTTGCCGGTCATCGATACGGGTATCGCCCACCGCGAGCCTGGCATCGGGCAGGTGGGAGCCGGTATCGTCCGACCACCCGCGCGATGCTTCACCGAAGCCTACCGGGCCTTCGAGGATGCGTATCTCACCGGACACAGCCGAACCACTACCTTGGAGTCGAGGGGGATGGCATGAGGCGCATCGTCGTTGCGCTCGGCGGCAACGCCATCATTCAGGCAGGCCAACGCGGCACAGCCGAAGAACAGCAAGCCAATGTCGATCTCACCTGTCGCCAGTTGGCCGAACTCGTCGCTGCCGGGTACGAACTCATCATTACGCACGGTAATGGTCCACAAGTCGGAAATCTCCTCGTCAAGAACGAGCTGGCTCGCGAGGTCGTCCCACCCGTCCCGCTCCACTGGTGCGTTGCACAGACACAAGCGACGATCGGGTTCATGATCCAACAATCCTTGGGAGCAGAACTGCGGCAACGCGGCATCGACCGGGTCGTCGCCACGCTGGTGACGCGCACCGAGGTCAGTCCGGACGACCCGGCTTGGAATGACCCCACGAAGCCGATCGGCCTCTATTACCCGGAAGAGCGGGCTCGGGCCATCATGGCTGAAACCGGCCAGGTGTGGAAGCCACAGGGCACGCGCGGCTGGCGGCGAGTCGTTCCCTCACCCGATCCGATTGCCATCGTCGATCGACCAGCGATCGAACTGTTGCTCGCGGCTGGAGCACTGGTCGTCGCCTGTGGCGGTGGCGGTATCCCGGTCGTTCGGCGCCCGGACGGACGGTACGAAGGTGTCGAGGCGGTGGTCGACAAAGATCTGGCTGCCGCGCTGCTCGCCCACGAACTCGGAGCAGATGCCCTGCTGATCCTGACCGATGTTCCCAACGTCATGCTTCATTACGGGTCACCCCAGGCCCGTCCACTCGAACGAGTCCTCGCGAGTGAACTGCGGCGCTACCAAGTAGAAGGACATTTTGCGAGTGGGAGCATGGGTCCAAAAGTAGAAGCCGCTCTCCGATTCGTGAGTAGGGGATCGACCCGACGCTCGATCATCGCGGCATTGGATCATGCTCGCGATGCGCTCGAAGGACGCGCCGGCACGCACGTGCTGCCCGATCCGTGACCGCCGGGCCGATCCGCCCGTCATGTCGAGGGGGACTGATCGGCTAGCCAAGATGAGCAACAGTGCTCCTCCCTTTCGTCTCTACTGAGACCGCGTCAGCGGACGATACTCAGAGGAGGAGAGGAGCAGCAGTTGGGGCAAACGCCTATTCTTCGCCCACTCCAGCCGAACGGACGAGTCACCACCGTCCCGCGGACAGCAGCCAGCGCGATCGGGAAGCCTCGCTGGTGCAATCGGCTCGTTCATCTCGTGCTCGCTCTGCTCGGGCTCTCGGCGACACTCTCCACCCTTCTCGTCACCTGGAACGAGCGTTCCCGAGCGATCACCGCTCCCCTCCTGCTGGGGCGCTATGCTGCGGCAGGGGCTCTTGCCACTGACGGGCGAGCCATTGTCCTTGCCATCCCGGAGACAGCGGACTCGACCCTCCTGCTCGAGGTTTCCGACAACGAGCATCACGCCACGCTTGCTCGCTCAACCGGCCAAATTTCTGAGCTCGCTCTGGCGCAGGGAACGGTTCTCTGGCTGGAGCGCTCATGTACCGACTGTTCCGGTCGCATACGGGCTCTTCGACTCGAAACACGAGAAACGTGGACGCTGGCCGAGACCGGTATCCGTTCCGGGCCACGCGCCAACGGCCGCTGAACAGCGTGGGTCGCGCGCCATGGGACCGATCGTCTTTTCGTCGCTGATCTCGAAAACACGCGCCATCCACCACGCATCCTCACCGTGCTCCCTCCAGAGCACGCGATCACCGATCTCCAGTTGCGCGCTGGCCGTGTGGCGTGGGTCGAAGTCACGAGAACCGAGGAGTGGCGCATCCAGGTTCAGCCTGTCGCGAGCGCTGACGCTCCGGTGACAGTGCTCCAAGGGGAGGGAACTCCTCCATCAATCCTCCTCAGCAACGATGCCTTGATCACGATCGACCAGACGATGCGAGTCATCTCCCTCGATGAACCCCGACTGAACGTGCCCATTTGGGAGAGTGTCCCCAAAGCAGTCACGGCGGACGGACGATATGTCTTCTGGATCGATACAGCTCTCCCGGAAACTGGACGACGAGCCATCATGGCCTACGACACACTGAGCAAGAGTCGTTTCCTCGCCGTACCTGACGCGACCCATGTCAGTCAGCTGGCAGTCGGCGGTGATCGATTGGTCTGGTTCCGAGAGCATGGACCCGATGACGTCTCCCTCTGGGCCGCACCGATCGCGGATCTCTTGACGACGGCTCGCCGGGCGAAGCCCGAGCGCCAGAATCCCGATGGGCGCTATTTCCCGGAGACCGGTCACTATCTGGCGAACGGATTCCGGCACTTTTGGGACCAGTTCGGCGGAGCGAGCCTCTTCGGCTTTCCACTGTCAGAAGAATTCGACGAATACGATCCGGATGCTGGTCAGTTCCGCACAGTCCAATACTTCGAACGTGCCCGCTTCGTGTGGATTCCGGACTCACCGATCGCCCTCGATAGTGTCGTGCTCGACCAGATCGGAGTCGAACTTGTCCATCAGCTCGGACTCGCATCGGCACGAGTCTTTCGCTCACCCGCTTCTGCATCCGACGGAGCAGCGATGACGACTTGTCGCACCTTCCCGGAGACCGGTCACGAGCTGTGTGGGCCGCTGCTTGATGCCTGGTTACACATCGGATCGAGCGTAACCGCGCGCATGCCACCCGATCAGGCCGCCCTGCTCATCACTAGGCTGGCTATCAGTGAGCCGACCGTGCTCCCGGACGGCACGATCGTGCAGTACTTCGAGCGCGCCCGTTTGGAATTCCGACCGCAGGCCGAGCCCGATCGAGCCGTCTCGCTAGGCCGGATCGGGGCAGAAATCCTCGCCGACCGTGACTGGCTCCGGTGAAACCGTTAACCGCCAACGCACTGCATTCGGCGTCGTGCGCGGTGATCGCGCGCTCTCAGGCGACAGTGGTCGTCGATTCCTTTGCTGCACGACCGGCAGCCCATCCCTAACCAACCATCGGGGATCGTCGCGCTCACCGCTGTGCAATCACACCGGAGTGAGAAGCACGCTATCCGCTCAGCCGACAGGTAAGGTTCCTCGTCCCACCAACCTGCTCCTTCGATCGATGTGCCAGCCGCGATGGTCCCGAATATCGCCGAAGCTCTTCAGATGACAGATCTCGGCGAATCCGCTATCCAGGAGTGGCCGGAATCGCAGACCGAGTGAGGAGCGACCACGTGGTTTTCCAAGATCCGTATTTCCACGCCCTCCGCCGCCGGTTGCAGGCTACCCCTACGATGAGGCCCGCCGCCGATTGACCGCCCGGTTGGCCGAGACGACTCCTCATCCCCCGCGCCCACCCCACTTGACAGCCGACAAGATCGCCCAGCGCGAGCAATGGCTCTATCGCGAAGGTCTCGATCTCTACCTCCCCATCCTTCGTACCGTGCTCCGCGCCATTGCCCGCGAAGTCGAGGCTGGGCTCGTCGAGCCGACCGATCTCGATCCGGAAGAGCTGACCTTCGTGACCTACCAGCGAGCCCGCAGCGAACTACGAGAACTACCGCAACTTCCCCGCGACCGCTTCGCGTGGCTCCGTCGACTCGCACACGACACGGTCCATCGAGCGGCACTCGCCCGCCACGCCGAGCGGCACCGAGGCACTGCGAGCGAGCCAACCGAGCACCACGAAGCGCCGCCAGCCGAATTGCAGGGGACAGCAGCTCGTCTGGCCGCGGCCCTTGCAGACCCAGAGCTTCCCTTGCCTGCCGACTTCCTCGCTGATCCCGAGACCCGTCGGTTGCTCGATCAGCTCCTGGAGCGGCTACCCGAACAGTGGCGCGAAACGTACCTCCTTTCAGCTCTGGATCGTTAAAGCGACGAACAGATCGCGGCAGTCACTGGCTTGCTTCCGGACGAAGTCCGTGCTCTCGTTCATACGACGGTTCGACTTCTGCGTGCGTGGCTGGAGGAATCGACTGTCCAACCGACTCGGCCGAAGGAGTGAGCAGCATGCGACGGAACGAGGAGGTTGCTCTGCTGCTCGACAACATCGCTGAACTTCTGATGCTCAAGAACGAGAACCCCTATCGGATCCGCGCCTACACGACGGCCGCACAGAACATCCGCGTGCTCGATGAGGACTTCGAGGAACTCGCCCGGCAAGGAGAACTGGACGAAATCCCTCGCGTCGGCAAGGCGATTGCCGCCAAGATCGAAGAGTACCTGCGAACTGATCGACTGGAATACTATGAACAGCTCAAGCGCGAGGTACCTTTGCAGGCAGTTGATCTGCTCGAAGTACCAGGGATCGGCCCCGCTCGAGCACACCTTCTCTACAAACAACTCGGAATCACGACCATCCAGGACCTGCTCCAGGCAGCACAGGAGCACAAGCTGTGCAAGCTCCCCGGCTTCGGAGAGAAACTCGAGGAGCGCATCGCCCGCGAAGCTGCACGCCTCATGCAACGGAGCAAGCGTCTCCTCCTCGGCATCACGCTGCCGGTAGCCGAGGAGGTGGTGGCAGCCCTGCGACCGCATGCAGCTATCCGGGCGATCGATCCTGCCGGGAGTCTCCGCCGCATGAAAGAGACGATCGGAGACATCGACATCGTAGTCGCCAGCGACGATCCTCCTGCAGTCGTCGATGCCTTCGTTCATCTGCCATTCGTCAAAGAAGTCCTCGCTGTTGGACCGACGCGCCCCTCCATTCTCACCCGCGAAGACCTCCAAGTCGATCTGCGCGTCGTGCGATCGCACGAGTACGGCTCGGCGCTTCTGTATTTCACCGGATCGAAGGAACACAACGTTGCCTTACGCTCCTTCGTCCAAGAGCGTGGCTGGAAACTCTCCGAGTACGGCCTCTTTGACGAAACCGGCAAGCTTTTGGCGAGCGAAACGGAACATGAGATCTATGCGCTTTTGGGAATGGATTGGATTCCACCCGAGCTGCGGGAGAACCGTGGTGAGATCGAGGCGGCCCGCGAGCATCGCTTGCCCATGCTTGTCGAGCAGCGGGATATCCGCGGCGACCTCCATGTGCACACCGATTGGAGCGACGGACACGAGCCACTCGAGCGGATGTGCGAAGCTGCTCGCGCGCGCGGCTACGAGTACCTGGTCATTTCGGATCATTCCGCTTCCCTCACCGTGGCCCGCGGCTTGTCCATCGAGCGTCTGCGCGAACAACGCGAGCGGATCCGCGAACTCAACGAACGACTGGCACCATTTCGTATCCTGCAGAGCGCCGAAGTTAACATTTTGTCGGACGGGACACTCGACTATCCGGACGAGATTCTCGCCGAACTCGATCTCGTGATCGTGTCCGTGCACAGCGCCTTCGATATGCCGCAGGAACGCATGACGGAACGCGTCATCCGTGCGCTCGGCAACCCCCATGTCGACATCCTCGGTCATCCCACCGGACGCCTGCTTACCTCTCGACTCCCGTACGAGATCGATCTCGACGCCGTGCTGGATGCCGCTGCTCACTATGGGGTCGCGATCGAGGTCAACGGACAGCCGGATCGGCTCGACCTCCCGGACATCTGGGTCCAGCGGGCAATCAACCGGGGAATCTTGATCGCTTGCACCAGTGATGCCCACTCGACACGCCAGTTGGACAATATGCGCTGGTCGGTCGCGACCGCGCGTCGCGGTTGGGCGGAGCCCAGACATGTTCTCAATACTCGGTCGCTCGGGGAACTCCGCACCTGGCTCGCTACTCACCACCGAGGAGCTCCCGCGCACCGGACATGAGCGGACATGCCGACTGCCAACCGAGTGCTTCCGGCGACCGACCGCGCGATCGAACTCGGCGCTGCTCGGTCTGTGCCGAGGCGTACCTGCGTCCATCCTGAGAACCGAGAGCGGAGCGATCGAATCAGGAAACGCTCTGAGCTCTGTAGGAGGCGTGTGCGCGAGCCACCCCCAGTCCCCAGAAAAGCAACAATGCTGCGATCTCCAGCACCAGGGTCGCACCGATGGTTCCTCGAGAGCCGAGTTGCTCGTACAGATAACCGAGCACGGCTCCACCGGCCAGCCAGGCTGTCCCGAACACGGTATTGAAGACACCATAGGCCAGTCCGCGCGCCGACGGAGAGGAGAGTTCGCCGACCGCGGCTCGCATCGTCGTTTCGACGAGTCCCATCGCGATTCCCCAGACGACGACCCCCGTGATAATGAACCCGGTGGTCGACTGCAACGCAGCAGCCGTTCCCAACGCGATGCAGACGGGTACCGCTGGCAAGGTACGCAAGCCGAAGCGATCGTATCCCCAGCCTGCGATCAATGCGATCGCTCCGTCCACCCCCATCGCGACCGCGTAGAGCAGTGGTATCAACGGCGGACTGAACCGACCAGTCTGTTCCACATGATACGAGAGGAGAGCGAAAGGGACGAATCCGAGAGTGGTCAACGCCGTAAAGAGCGTGTAACGCCAGAACGGTCCGCTCAGCCGACGGGAGCCGCTGGCTCCCGTCGGGCGGTTCACGCGTGGAGTAACGCTCTCGAGCGACTCTGGCTCCGGCTCCTGCCTCCACGCGAGGACGAGAATGACCATCGCGAGGATCGCAGGAACCGTGAGCAGCCCGAAGCCGAGCCGATAACCGGCTTCACCGTCGAAAGTGAGCGCAACTGCGAAGATGACCGGGCCGATCAAGGCACCGAGTTGGTCGAGTGCTTCGTGGATCCCAAAGCCCTTGCCGCGCCCTACCTGGCTAGCTGCATGCGAGAGAATAGCGTCGCGCGAGGGTGTCCGCAGCGCCTTACCTAATCGCTCGAGCACGATCAACGCCGCAGCGAGTTCCCAACGGTGAACCAGCGCCAGCAAAGGTAACGTGGCGATCAAACCGTAACCAACGACCGTCAACAACCAGTGCAGGCGCAAGCGGTCCGCTAGATACCCCGATGCCGTGCGCAGCGCGTAGCCAGCGAACTCGCCGAGACCGGCTACCAGCCCGACTGCGACTGCACTTGCGCCGAGCAATGCCAGGTACGGCCCCGTCACACCACGAACCCCCTCGTAGCTGATATCACCGAAAAGGCTGACGAGGCCCAAAAGAATGATCAAACGGTAGGCCCGTCGTTGCAACGACGGCGCGCTCATCGTCCTGAGCGTCCTCATGAACCACTCGCCTATGGCCGATTCGTCCGGAAATAACGGACGTACCCATCCACCGTCATGCGAAAGCTACCGGACGCCCACTGGTACGCAGTAACCGACGCACGCTCACCCAGGAGACGATGGAACTCTCCGTCCGTCAGCTCCTGCAATCGCCCGGCGATCGTCTCCGCATCCAGGCCCTGCTCCAGCAACGCCCCGATCCATCCTGCCCAGAGGAAGAGCCTCGCCAAGAGATCGTCCAGGTGCCAATCGATATCCTCGACTGGTCCGAAGTGACCAAGATAGAGGCGACTCGGTTGGAGACGGCGCAAGCGCTCGATACTCCGGCGCCACTGTCCGAGATCGATATCCGGTGGCGGGGTCGGTGGAAAGACAAAGGGGAGCGCGCTGATCCGGATACCAGCGATATCGCCAGCGAAGACAGAACCAGTGGCGGTATCCAGCCAGGCATGATGGTGCGAGGCATGTCCTGGCGTCGCCAATGCCCGCAATCGGCGCCCATCACCCAGGTCGATCGCCTCCCCGTCCGCGACGCCCACGACTCGCTCGGCAGCACATGGGCGAATCGACCCCCACAAGAGTTCCATACGATCGCCATAGATACGAGCGGCGCTCGCCCACAAGCGAGTCGGATCGATCAGGTGCGGCGCACCGAGCGGATGGACAGAGACACGCGCATTCGGAAACCGCTCCAACAGGTGCCCAGCTGCTCCGGCATGATCCAAATGGATATGGGTCAGAACGAGATGCCGGACCGCCTCGGGCGGAACGTCCAGTTCTTGGAGCACCGCTACGAGACGCTCGATCGTCGTACTCGGCCCAGGATCGACGATCGCTACTCCTTGACGACCGACGAAGAGGTATGAGGCGATCACGTACTCCACACCTTGGAATCGGAGATCGACGAGGTACCACCCAGGTTCCAGTTCGCGCACAAGCTCCATTGTGCCCCCTCCGAAAGGAACCCGCGTAAGCATACGGCGATACTCTTCAACTGTGTAGATCAAGGATGATGCGAGCATTATTGAAGTAGATGACCAGGCCTGTTCCGTCAACGAGCGTCGCGATGAACGGCGACGACACGACCGCCGGATCGATCCCGAGTTGACGCAAGAGGAGCGGCAAGAGCGTCGCGACCGTCACCGCCCACAGCACGATGCAGAAGAGCGCAACGCCCACCGTCAACGAAATCGCCGGATCCACACCCAGAATTTCCGCACGCAGGAAGCCGGCAGTACCTATAACAACACCCGCCAGGAGACCAGCGATGAATTCTTTGGGGAAAATGCGGAAAAAAGCGCGGATACCGATCCCTTCGACCGCCATACCTCGCACGAGTGTCGTGACGACTTGCGAGCCAGCATTTCCACCAGTCCCGATCAACAGAGGAACGAAAAAGGCGAGAGCGATCGCTGCTTCGAGTTCCTGCTCGAAATGGCGAAGAACCGTCCCCGTGTATATTTCAGCGACGAACAGGAGGAGAAGCCAACCAACTCGTCGCCGCCACAGATAGAAAGGCGTCGCCCGGGTATACGGAACCTCGAGCGGTTGCGAACCACCCAACCGCTCGATGTCTTGCGTCACTTCGCGTTCCAAAATGTCCGCCACCTCGTCGACCGGGATGATGCCAAGCAAGCGATCCTCATCATCTACGACCGGTATGGCCAAAACCCCTCCGCGACGAGCAAACGCGCGGCTTCTTCCTAATCGGCGGTGGCGCGCACTTTCACGATGTCACGCGTCATGATCTCGCCCACAGTCCGTTAGGGCGGGCTCAACACGAGATCACGCATGGACACAACGCCCAAAAGGTGATTCGCTTCGTCGACGAAATAGGCGTAGTAGATCGTCTCGACTTCCGCAGCCACCTTCCGCAGCGCCGCGATCGCCTGGTCAACGCGGACATCCGGCACTAAAGCGACGTACGAGGGTGTCATCCGCCCGCCAGCAGTCTCGGGCGGATAGCTTAAAAGCTCCTGCAGCTCTTGCGCTTCGAGCGGTTTCATCTCGACGAGGATCTGACGGGCCTCGTCGGGATCGAGACGGGCGAAGACATCGGCCGCATCATCAGGGGCCATCGCCTCCAGGACATCCGCTGCCTCTTGCGAACTCAACCGTTCGAGCAGATCAGCCGCATCGCTCGGATCCAGCTCAGCCAGGAATTCCCCGAACGTCTCATCGCCGAGGAGTTCGGCAAGGCGCGCGAGTTCGAAGGGCTCCAGCTCACAGAGAACAGGATAGAGCTGCCGTTGTTCGACGAGTTCCCACAAGAGATCCTCGACCGCTTCCCGTTCTCCACGCTGGAGAAGTGAGCGGAGCTGCATCTGGATGTCCATTTCCGTGGCCATACGGTCTCCCTTCCCAGCTACCGCCGAAGATGTCGCCGCAGCTCGCCGTAGAGAGACTCTTCCAGCTCTCGTGCGTCCCGCCGCTCGACGACAGCACGACGCGGCTGCTCTCATCGTTCGCGATGTAAGAACCTTTGGTACCGAGGGAACGCTCGGCGCACCAGCGACCTGCTCCGTTGTGGCTGGTCTTACCCGGCCACCCCGGAAAGTCGCGTCTGCGCCGTGTGGGGTCAGCCGGGGAACTCGTTGGAGTGGCGACTCGGACTCGACACGTCCACCGCTTCTGCCGTCCCGTTCTCGATGCCCAGATCCGGTCGGGAATGACCGGTCGGGCTCAGCCCAGTGTACGCTGCGAGTAGCGAACTGGCAATGGAGCAGCCCTGCATTCCGACTCGGTGGTCGCAACCTCCCCCAGTCGACTCGATGAGCACTGCAGCGCTCGCCGGCAGGACTCCCCTTCCAACGTGACTCGAAGTGCCATCACGGCCGGTGCGGCGCGCGATGTCTCCTCCATCATCAGCGCGTGCCACAGTCGCCACGAGACGCTGTAGTCCAAGAAGGAGCGACGACCGAAAGGACCTCGGCCACGCTCGATACAGATGCCCGCGCACTCGCCCTCGGGGGCATACTCAATACCGCGACGGAGCCGATTCTCTTCTATTCGACTGGATCGGCTCGGTTCGAGAAGGAGCGAGCGGAGTATGGCCAAGCAGATAGGTCGATTCGATGCGATCGTCGTGGGAGCCCGGATCGCTGGCTGCGTCACTACGGCTGCCCTGGCACAGCTCGGGTGGTCGATCCTGCTCATCGAACGAGCGCAGTTTCCACGCCCGACGCTTTCGACCCATCTCTTCTTCAGCGATACGCTGCATGCCTTCCAGCGAGCTGGTCTTCTGGAGCCAGTTCTCCGAATCGGAGCACCACGTCTTCGCTGGCTCCGTTTTCCTTACGTAGCCGCACCTTTTCCGGAGTCAGGGGAGTTCGACTTCGCCCTGTGCATTCGCCGCGACGTGCTCGATACCGCGCTTTTCGAGACAGTGAGATCGCTTTCCAACGTGACCGCACTGACGAGTGCTCGGGTAACTGCCGTCCGTCGGGTGGACGATCGGAGATGGGATGTCGTCGTCGAGACGACGAGCGAAGAATGGCTCGCCTCGGCACCGCTCGTGATCGGAGCCGATGGAAAGGATTCGATTGTTGCCCGCCAGGTCGGAGCACTCGTTCTCCAGGAGATTCCTCCCCTCTTCGCGTGGTACTACACGTACGTCGACGACTTACCATGGGACAGCGACTTGGCTGCGCTGGCCTATCGCGGCGACTATCCGGAGATCGGAGCAGAGTACGCCGCTGCTTTCCTCTTCCCCTGCGACACTGGTCTCACGCTCGTCGGCTACGGGGTGGAGCACCGGGCCTTCCCGGCATTCCGCCGCGATGTCACCCACCACTTTTTCGCTGGACTCCGCCGTATCCCTGCGGTCTGGGAAAGGTTCGCTGCGGCACGCCAAGTCGCTCCGATCCGCGGTACGGGCCACCTGCCGAATTTCCTCCGCCAGGCTTATGGCACCGGCTGGGCGCTCGTCGGCGACGCTGGCTGTCATCAAGACCCGCATAGCGTGCAAGGTATGGGAAATGCAGCGCGCAGCGCCTGGTTGCTCGCTGAGGAACTTGCTCGGGTGCAGACCGAGGGCATCGATCTCCAGCAGGCACTCGCTCGTTATGCCAGCCGACGAGACGATGATCTTCTTCCCATGTTTGCGTTTACGACGTTCGAGTTGCGGCGAAGGCTTCCCGATGACATTTGGGAACAGTTCGAAGCGCGAACGCGCGAGGATCCCCACCTGGCCTCTTTACGCGTCGCGGCCATGGTACACGCGATTCATCCGGCGACTGTCTATACCCCGGAGCGGGTCGTGTCTCTTGCCAACGGTGAGGCCGTCCTACCTCTCCACTCGGCTTAAAAACAATCCTTTTGCCTCGTCCAGAATAATCGAATGATCCAACATCGTAGTGGTGTATCGAGGAGTATCATTGGTATGCGGCATCCACGGGCTCGGTGGCATGCGGCCGAGAACCTGGCGAAGTGTCCCGAGTCTCGGTGTCGAAGCGAAAGCGACGAGGTGGGTGGGCGCCATGGTGAATCAGCAAGAGGCACTCGAGCGGCTAACTGGCCTGAACCTTGGTTACATTCTGGAACTGTACGAGGTCTACCGTCGGGATGCGACAGCCGTCACGCCGGAGTGGCGGGCATTCTTCGCGCAGTGGGGACCTCACCTCGAGCAGCTCGCTGCTCCGTCGCCGGCCGCTGCGACCGCAGGGCCGGCATTCGATTTTACGAAGGTCGCTGCTGTCGTTCAGCTTGCGCAACGGATCCGGCACCGCGGCCATCGTGCAGCACGCCTCGATCCACTGGGGAGCCCGCCACCTGGTGATCCCGCACTCGACCCAGCCTACCATGGGCTGACATCGCAGGACCTCGAGCATCTCCCAGCCACGCTAGTCGGTGGGCCGGCCGCCCAGGGTGCTCGCAATGCAGCCGAAGCGATCGAGCGCTTGCGTGAGATCTACTGTGGGACGATCGGCCACGATTACGGCCATTTGCAGGATCGCACCGAGCGCGAGTGGCTCGAGGAAGCGATTGAGTCCGAGCGCTATCGCGTTCGCCTCTCACCAACGGAGAAGCGTGCGCTACTCGAGCGGCTGACCGCGGTGGAGGTGTTCGAACGCTTCCTCCACCGAACCTTCGTCGGGCAGAAGCGTTTCTCGATCGAGGGCACCGATACGCTCGTGCCGATCCTCGACGAGATCCTTCGGCAGGTCGCCGAGACGGGTATCCCGAAAGTCGCGATGGGCATGGCGCATCGCGGCCGCCTGAACGTGCTGGCCCACGTACTGGGCAAGCCGTACGAGCAGATTCTGGCCGAGTTCATGGGTCTCGATCACCGGGAACCTGTCGCCCTCACCGAGGGCGGTACCCTCGGCTACACGGGTGACGTCAAGTACCACATGGGCGGTATCCGTGCCGCCGGCCAACTCCAGGTCATTCTCGCCCATAACCCCAGTCACCTCGAGTTCGTCGATCCTGTCGTCGAGGGCATGGCACGCGCTCTCCAGGAACGACGCGACCGACCGGGTGCACCCGAACAGGACGTCGATGCCTGCTTACCTATCTTGATCCATGGCGACGCTGCTTTCCCTGGCGAGGGCATCGTTGCCGAAACGCTCAACATGAGCGGTATTCCCGGTTACGCGACTGGCGGAACGCTTCACATCATTGTGAACAATCAGCTCGGCTACACCACCGAACCGCAAGAAGGTCGCTCGACCTTCTACGCCTCCGATCCTGCCCGCGGTTTCGAAATCCCGGTCATTCACGTCAACGCCGATGATCCGGAAGCCTGCCTCACCGCCGCTCGACTCGCTTTCGCCTATCGCCAGCGATTCCACAAGGATGTCCTGATCGACTTGATCGGCTATCGTCGGTGGGGTCACAACGAGGGCGACGAGCCGACCTTCACGCAGCCGGTGATGTATCGCCGGATCGCGGAACACCCAACGGTTCGTGGACTCTGGGCCCAGCGACTCGTCGCCGAAGGAATCGTGACGCGAGACGAGGCAGCTGCTCTCGAGCAGGAGCTGTTCGGTAAGCTCCAGCATCTCCGCCAAGAAGTTCTCACCCGGGCGCAACGAGCCGATCAGGTGAACGGAAGCATCGGCTCAGGTGCACCCACGCTGCCGACGATCGCGACCGCCGTACCGCTGGAAACGCTCAAGGAACTCAATCGTCAAGCACACACGCTCCCAGCGGGGTTCAATCTGAATCCGAAACTGCGTCGGCAGTTGCAGCGCCGGCTCGAGGTCGTCGAGCGCGAAGAGGTGGTCGACTGGGCCCACGCGGAACTGCTCGCCTTCGCCTCGCTTTTGGCCGAGGGGATACCCATTCGCCTCACTGGCCAGGACACTATTCGCGGCACCTTCAGCCAGCGGCACGTTGCCTTCTACGACTTCGAGACAGGGGAACGTGTTATTCCGCTCCAGCAGATGCCGGCAGCTCGGGCGAGCTTCGCCGTGTACAACAGTCCGCTCTCGGAAGCTGGCCCGCTCGGGTTCGAATATGGGTATAGCGTCCAGGCTCCGGATGCGCTCGTGCTCTGGGAAGCGCAGTTCGGCGACTTCGCCAATGTGGCGCAGGTGATCATCGACCAGTTCATCGTCAGTGGATGGGCCAAGTGGCGCCAGCGCTCGGCGCTCGTCCTCCTCTTGCCACACGGCTACGAAGGCCAGGGCCCGGAGCACTCGAGCGCGCGGTTGGAGCGCTTCCTCCAGCTCGCTGCCGAGGATAACGTGCGAATCGCCAAGTGCACGACAGCTGCCCAGTACTTCCATCTGCTACGACGCCAGGCCATCCTGCGCACGGTGGACCCGCGTCCGCTCATCGTCATGACGCCGAAGAGTCTCCTGCGTCATCCGCGAGCCATGTCACCAATGCGCGAACTCGCTGAGGTCCGATTCCAGCCCGTTCTCGATGACTCCACCGCCCGCCAACGGCCGGATGACGTGACGCGACTCATTCTGTGCAGCGGCAAAGTCTACGTCGATTTGGTCACGAGCCAGTTCGCCGCTACCGCCAGCCATGTGGCCATCGTTCGCGTCGAGGAACTTTATCCCTTCCCGGGTGATGAACTCGCAGCGATTCTCAGGCAGTATCCCAATGCGCGCGATGTCGTCTGGCTGCAGGAAGAGCCGAAGAATATGGGAGCATGGACCTCTATGCAACCGCGCCTGCAACCCTTGCTCAACGGGCGGACTCTGCGGTACATCGGTCGGCCAGAGCGTGCAAGTCCAGCTGAAGGGTTCGCCGAAATGCACGAGCAGGAGCAGGCACGGATCATCGCCGAAGCATTCGCTGGCGTACCTGAACCTGCTGTTCCGGCATGAACCGAACGCGAGGGTAGACGATGGCTTTCGAGGTTCGTGTGCCGCAGATGGGCGAGTCGATCGTCGAGGCAGTCATCGGCGCCTGGCGGAAACGCGAAGGTGATCCGGTCAACCCAGGCGACGTGCTCGTCGAGTTGGAAACCGAAAAGGTCAACGTCGAGGTGACAGCGGATCGAGCTGGTGTTCTCCAGCACATCCTCAAGCGCGAGGGAGAAACGGTGACCGTCGGCGAGGTCATCGCGATGATCGAGGAGACCGCGCAGGTGACTGCTCCCGCTCGGGAAGCCCCTGCCGAAGCGGGCAGAGCACGAGAGCCAGCTCCCTTGCCCGAGGTCACGACAGCCGCAGCGTCGCAACCGGCGCAACCCGCCGGCGGACCAGCGGTTCGGGCGACGCCAGCTGTCAGGCGACTGGCCGAGGAATACGGTATCGACCTCGCTGAGGTACCTGCTTCTGGCGAAGGTGGTCGGGTCACTCGGGAGGACGTGCTCCGTTACGTTGCTCACCTTGGAGCAGCCGCCCGACCGGCTGACGGTGCGGCTCCCCAGCCAGTCACAGCGGCCCCACCGCCAGCTGCCCCACCGGCACCAGGTGTCACACCACCGGAGGCACCGGTTGTCTTGCCCTTCTCTGCTGCCGGACGCCGCGAAGAACGGATTCGGATGAGCCAGCGACGCAAGACGATCGCCCGGCGGTTGGTCGAGGCCCAGCACACCGCAGCGATGCTGACGACCTTCAATGAGATCGACATGAGTGCCGTGATCGCCCTTCGCAACCGGTGGCGCCAGCAGTTCCGGGAACGCTACGGCGTGAGCCTCGGCTTCATGTCATTCTTTACCAAAGCTGTCGTCGGTGCGTTGAAAGCTTTCCCCTTGTTGAACGCTGAGATCCAGGGTGACGAGCTCGTCGTCAAATATTACTACGACATCGGAATCGCCGTCGCGACCGATGAAGGACTCGTCGTGCCCGTCGTCCGCGACGCGGACCGTAAGTCGTTCGCGGAGATCGAGCGCGAGATCGAAGAACTCGCCCGCAAGGCACGGGAACGACGACTGACGCTCGAGGAACTCAGCGGTGGAACCTTTACGATCACCAATGGCGGCGTTTTCGGCTCTCTCCTCTCGACTCCGATTCTCAATCCCCCTCAGGTCGGCATCCTCGGGATGCACAAGATTGAGGAAAGACCAGTCGTGTTCAACGGCGAGATCTTCATTCGCCCAATGATGTACGTCGCCCTCACGTATGACCATCGGATCGTGGACGGTCGGGAAGCTGTGCTTTTCCTCGTCCGCGTGAAAGAACTCATCGAGGACCCAGAACGCCTGCTGCTCGAAGGCTGAACGCGATGAGCGTCACCGAACTGAGGTGGGCAACTACACCGAACGGCACCAAGATCGCGTACGAGCGACGCGTCGGATCGGCCGGCCCGCCAATCCTCGCCCTGCACGGAGTGCTCGTCGGCACGTCCAACTGGGTTCACCAAGTGCTTCGGCTTCCACAGTTCCAGTGGTTGCTTCCCCATCTGCGTGGACATGGGAACAGCCCGCCGCCCATGCCGCATCAGACCATCGAAGAAGCCGCCCTCGACGTGGAGTCCGTTTTGCTCGCTGAACGGATCGATCGTGCGGTCGTCCTGGGCAACTCCCTGGGTGCGACCATCGCGCTCGCCCTGGCCCTGATGCGTCCCCACCGCATTCATGGGTTGGTCCTCGTCGAACCCTCTCTTCCAGCACTCGCCGGAGAAGAAGAGCGTGAGCGGCTCCGGCACTCGGCTGCCCTGGTTCGCGAACTCTTGGCAGCAGGCAGGATCGAGGAAGCCTTGGCCCATTTCCTCGAGCCCCGCCTCGGACCGAATTGGGCAGAGAAGGCCGGTCAGCGCCGACTCGAGGAGTGGCGGCGCAATATCTTCAGTACGCCAGCCTGGATCGATGCCGTTCTCGCCTTCGACCCCGGTCCGGTTCCGCTCGCCGCGATCGATTGCCCCACGCTCCTTGTCTATGGCGCCGAGACCCAGCCAGGCTATCGCCGGACGATCTTCGCCCTCGCTGACTTGCTTCCCTACGCGCAGATCGCTGAGGTTCCTCGCGCCGGACATGGTGCGCCTGTCGATAACCCCGATGCCTTCAATGAGCTCCTTCTCGGTTTCCTTTCCGCGATCGAGTGGCTGCCTTCTCCAGGCTGACGAACGAGCCTTCCCCGACAACGAGCGAACCCGTGCAAGCGGCGACGGTACCAGCGGGCACCAAAAACGATGGAACGAATAACCTGCTCCGTGCATTAGAATGAGGCGCGTGGCGCAGTCAGCCACGTCATCGTTTCCCGGCACCGCTGGCCAGAATAACGCGACGCAGCGCTGCACATATCGTCGTTCGGGTCGAATGCGACGTGCGAGAGGAGCAACGCAATGCCCCTGCTGACCGGAGGTCAGGCGCTGGTGGCGCAATTGCTCGAGGAAGGGATCGAGATCGTCTTCGGACTTCCCGGTGTCCAACTCGACTGGGCCTTCGATGCCCTCTACGAGGCGCGCGACCGGATCCGCGTCATCCACACACGACACGAACAAGCCACGAGCTACATGGCCGACGGCTACGCTCGCACCACCGGCAAGATGGGCGTCTGCTTGGTGGTTCCCGGCCCAGGCGTGCTCAACGCCATGGCTGGGCTGGCCACGGCCTACGCCTGCAATTCGCGCGTTTTCTGCATCACCGGACAAATCCCTTCGGACCAGATCGAAAAGGGGCGAGGGTTTCTCCACGAGATTCCTCGTCAGCTCGAGGCGCTCCGCTCGGTCACGAAATGGGCTGCCCGAGCGATGCATCCCAGCCAAATCCCCGCACTCGCCCATGAGGCGATCGTTCAGCTCTGGAGCGGACGCCCCCGGCCCGTTGCGCTCGAAATACCACCCGATGTGCTGCAGGCGACCGCTGAGGTGGAAACGATCGCAGCAACACGTCCTCTCCCACCTGAAGGAGATCCCGAGCTGATCGAACGGGCCGCCCAACTCCTGGGTACGGCCCAAAAACCGCTCGTCTTCGCGGGTGGCGGTATCCTCGCCGCCGAAGCCTGGGAAGAACTGCGGGCGCTGGCCGAACTCCTCGAAGCACCGGTCGTCCTCACGATGGACGGGAAAGGGGCCCTCGACGACCGGCATGACCTCGCCCACAACATCATCGCTGCCCGCGAACTCGTTCCGGAGTCCGATGTCATACTCATCGTCGGCTCCCGCTTCCTGCAGCCAGCGACCTCGGATTGGGGACCTCGTCACCAAGCGGTCATTCAGATCGATATCGACCCGGACGAGATCGGCCGGAACTATCCCCCGACGATCGGCATCGTCGCCGACGCCAAACGAGCGCTTTCGGCACTCCTGGAGCGAGTTCCGCTCTATAACCAAAAACGTGACTCGCGACGGGCGGAACTGCGCGCTCTCAAGGAACGAGTCTTCGATCTGCTCTGGGAAGTCCAACCCCAAGCATCGTTCGCGATGGCGCTCCGCGAGGCGCTCCCCGAAGAAGCCATCGTGGTGAGCGAGAGTACCCAGGTCGGCTACTGGACGTGGAACGCTTTCCCGGTCTATCGACCACGCACCTTCATCACGTCGGGATATCAGGGGACTCTGGGCTTCGGCTTCGCGACAGCCCTGGGGGCGAAAGCGGGCAACCCTGAACGGCCGGTTCTCTCGCTGAACGGCGATGGAGGATTTCTGTACAACCTGCCTGAACTCGCTACCTTAGTGCAGCATCGCCTGGACGTGATCACGGTCGTCTTCAACGACAACGCCTTTGGGAACGTCCGCCGGATCCAGAAGGAACGATTCGGTGGGCACTACATCGCATCCGAGCTCTACAATCCGGATTTCGTCGCGCTCGCGCACAGCTTCGGTATCGAGGGAGTGCGCGTTTCCACTCCAGAAGTCCTTCGCGACATCGTCGCCGATGCCGTTCGGAATCCCCGACCCATCTTGATCGAGGTTCCCGTTGGCGAGATGCCGAGCATCTGGGGCATCGTCATGGCCGGGCGGCGCTCCTGAAGATCGCGGATAACTGGTCGTTTTCACTGGTGTCCGCTCGCATGGCAGGTGACCCGCACGCGAACACGTCTCGACTGAGGTACCGGAAGCACGTTGTCAAAAGAGGGCGAAACCCAGCAGAGTACCTGGCAGGACTCGCTATCCAGAAGCGGTCGCGAGCCGAGAGCGGCTGATCTGCTCTGCTGATCCTGCACTGTGCGAACCAGAGAGAAAATGAAGAAAGGCACGGCGAGCAACTCGCCGCCCCTCGACCGTCGCCCGAATGCCCTTCAATACACCTTGATCGGCGGCGAAACGCTCTGCAGGGGGAGATAGAGGAGAATAGTCGGAATGTACGCGATCGCCACCAGGATGACTGCGATCAAGAACCAAAAGCCGAGCTGGTCCAGTCGCGGTGAAGTCTCCCGCGCACCGAAGCGCATTTCAGCAACCGGGATCTCCAGCGGTTGAGTGAGACGCCGACCAGCACAGACCGTCCACAGGACGACGATGAAGTACAGGAGGCCGCTGATCACCATCAGCGTACCACCGATCGCCGTCAGCCAGTTGTCCAAACCAGCACTGACGAGATCGCGATAGGGAGCTTCGCCGATCGACGACCGCCGCAGTTCGCCGAGGAGACCAGCGGCGATCTGCCCGCGGGCGAAAAGCAAGACACCGGCGAACCAGAGCCACGCCTGCGCGAGTGCGAGACGGCGCCCCATCAGCTCGCGCCCCGTCAAGAAGGGAATGAGCCAGTAGCTGATGCCGATGAAGGAGAGCACAACGGCCGTGCCGACCGTCATATGAAAGTGTCCAGGAACGAACGACATGTTGTGGACGACATTATTCAGGTTGTAACTCGCATTGACGATGCCGGTAGCCCCGTCGGGGATGAAGACGAGCATCGCCAGGAGTTGCGCAGCCACACTCGGATCACCCCAGGGAAGCTTCCAGATCCACCCGAGCAGCCCTGTGCCACCACGGGCGCGTCCACCATCCTCCAGCGCAGCCATAACCGTGAACGCCGTCACGAGACTCGGGAAAACGACCGAGAACGTCGTGAAGAGATGGACGACCTTCATGATCGCGGGAACACCAGGGTCGACATATTGGTGATGAAGTCCGGTCGGTACCGAGAAGACGAGTAGAAGAATGAAAGCCAAACGTACCAGGCTATCGCTGAAGACGCGACCACCAACCTGACGCGGAACCATGAGATAACAGGAAATGTACGCTGGCATCAGCCAAAAATAGACGATCGGATGCCCGATATACCAGAACAATATTCGGTTGAACTGTGGATCGGTCGTTTTGAGCCAGCCGAGCGACCACGGCAAAAGGAAGAACACGACGAGTACCACCACGCCCAACGAGGCGAGCGCCCACATCACGTACGTCACCACACCCACGAAACCGAGCAGCGGAGTGCGTTCCCCGGGATGCTCGCGCTGCCAGGCACGGCGCGTGAGCACGAGGTTGAGCGCAGTGAGCAGTGTCGAGATGACCAGCAGCGCTGCGCCGAGGAAGAAGAGGGAGCTCGCACGCAGCGGCGCGTAGGAGGTGAAGAGGACTGTCGCTTGATTGGTCAAGATCGCATACGCGGCCAATAACGTACCGACCAGCATCGTCCACAACGCTCCCTGGGCCAAGAACGTGCTCGCCAGGGGGCGCTCGAATCCACGGATCGCCACCAACGACACGAAGGCGTTACTGAAGGCAAACGTGAAGAGAAAGGCGAGCAAGACCCCATGGATCGTCAAGCCTTGATAGTAGGTTTGCATGAGCATCGCTTTGTAGATGACAATTCCCACACGGTCCAGTACCTGCATCAAGCCCATGAGCCCGCCGATCGCGAGGCCGATCAGCGCCAGTACTAGTTGCCCCTTGATCAGCCACAACTGTTCGGCCAGAAAGATTCCCTCGTGAGTGACCGCTCCCCCGCCCGCCACTGTCCGCGCGCGTGCTGTTGCGCTCATCGCGCCACCACCTTCCCGTACATCTGGTGATGCCCGAAGCCGCGATATTCGTGGCAGACCCAAAGATATTCACCGGGCCGGTCGAAACGCGCGGTTACCTGGGAGATCTGACCCGGAACCATGACGTTCGAGTTCGTGCCGGTGAGGACGAGACCATGAATGACATCGGGGCTGGCGAGCGTGAATGTCACCGTTGCCCCGACCGGAACCTAAATCTCATTGGGTTGGAACTGCCAAGCATGGGCGATGACCACGGCTTCGTACTTGCCACCACCCAGATCGCGCAGGCCAGGCTGATCGAAGGGTGGGGTCGTGGAGAGTGCACGCGGATCGATCCGCCCGGCCGGCGACGGAACGTGTACCCCCGCGACCAGTGCGCCGATCTCGATCCCGACGATACCCAGCATGAGCATCAAACCAGCCAAAATCATGAAGATTCGTTCGTACGCCTCAATCCGCACATTCACCCCCGCCCCAGCATGTCGAAGTAGACGGTGAGCCAGATGCTCACGATCACGATCAGCATGAGCAGAGTCAAAAACAGCGTTCCGACCGGATATTGCTCGGATCGCTTACCTTTCTGACCAGCTCTGCCCGACATGCTGTCCCCTCCTTCCCGTTCCTTCCCCTGCCGTGTCTCCCGCTGCACGCTTCTCCATCCCACCGACCAGCGCACCAGTACGCCGGAGATACCAGCGAGCCACGACCAAGCTCACCAGCACACCGAGGAGCCCGCCCACCAGTCCCAGCCAATCACGCCCAGTTCCGAACCCACCGACCACTCGATTGAAGCTCGACCAGAAAAGCATCGCGCTGGCTCCGCCGACGACGAGCAGTGCAAACCAGGCGCTGAGGATTGGCCACTGCATCCTACTCTCCCCGGGTAGTCTACCGCTCCTCCACCGACACAATTTCCTACATGTCGACAAAAAGGGTTACAATGCCGTAACAAGGCGCTCCCAACCCTCATCACAATCCATCGAGTGGTCTAATGGTCGAGGCTCCGAGCCGCTGTTCGCGGTTGATCTCACAATCCACCGAAGCCCACGGGATCAGCAGTCGGGCCCCTCGGCACGTAACTCCACAGCGCGGGCGATCTCCGTCGGGCGGCTCGCTCAGATGCTCCCACAACGAGGTCCAGCACGGAGGCATTGCTTACGCGACGGCAACTGGTGCCAGCTGGCTCCAATGCGGAGGCAATGAACCGATACTTGCCACAGCAGAAGCTGATGCGCCCCCGCCCATCAGTGTCACGCTGTCCAGCGACTTCGCCTGGCGTTGCCTCCGGCTGCGCGCTGTCGTCGCGCACTTGGCTCTCCTTCCCGTCCTCGACCAGCAACTCGCTTCGCCCCATCCCAGCCTTCTCCAGCCATCCTTTGTCGCGCACTGCGTCAGTTCGTTTGCTCGATGCGACGATTCGTTCGCTCTGCTATCGGTTTACAGGAACACTTTGAGCCCCCGCTGTCGACGACTGCGTGCTCGAGGAACCCAACTGCCGATCGAGCCCTGAAGACTGTTTTACCTCTTGCACCGGCGCACCGACGGAAAACCGCGACAGTCTCCACTGTGCACCGCTGACGAACGGTTCGGGGGTCAAAGCTCGGTCGCTCCCGACTCGAGAAGTCACCTGTTTCCTCATCTGGTTAGCGACGGGCGGTACACTTCGACGAGTGAGCGAGCGATCGACCGGGAGCGACCGCCTATGACAGCAGCGATCGAAGTGCACGAACTAGTCAAGCAGTACGGGAACGTCACTGCGGTTGCCGGGATCGACTTCACGGTCGCACGCGGAGAATTTTTCGCCTTTCTCGGTCCCAATGGAGCTGGCAAGACGACGACGATCAACATCCTTTGCACGCTGGCTCGCCCCACCAGTGGTCGAGCGCGTGTCGCAAGCTATGATGTTGTCCGCGAACCCCATCGCGTTCGTGAACGCATCGGCATCATCTTCCAGGATCCCAGTCTGGACACCCAGCTGACCGCGTGGGAGAATCTCGCTTTGCATGCCCGCGTCTATGGGGTCCCGGGTACTCTCTGGCGGCAACGTGCCGAACAGCTTCTCCGCCTGGTCGAACTGTGGGACCGTTGCCACCAGCTCGTCCGCACGTTCTCTGGCGGGATGAAACGGCGGCTCGAACTGGTGCGGGGATTGCTCCATCGTCCCGAAATCCTCTTTCTCGATGAACCGACGCTCGGCTTGGACCCACAGACGCGCCGACAAATTTGGTCCTATTTGGAAACGTTGCGTCGCGAGACTGGCGTCACCTTGTTCCTGACGACGCACTACTTGGAAGAAGCGGAGCAATGTGACCGGGTCGCGATCATCGATCACGGCCGCATCATCGCTCTCGATACGCCCGACCGGCTGAAGGCACGCGTCGGCCGAGACATCATCGTCCTGGCGACAGCCGACGATGCGCGAGCTGCCTCGGAAATGCGCGAGCGTTTTAGTCTCCAGCCCCTGGTCGTCGATGGGACACTCCGCGTGGAAGTGCAGCGAGGCGACACCTTCATTCCTGAGTTGGTGCGACAGCTCTCGGTACCGATCCGTTCTGTCAGCTTGCGACGCCCGAGCCTGGACGATGTGTTCCTCGCTCTCACTGGCAGACAGATCCGCGACGAAGAACCGTCGAGCCTCGATGAGCTGCGCGAACGGATACGAGCCAGGCGCTGAAGATCGAAAGGATGCGCTGCTATGGCGTCGATCGAACTCATTGAGCCAGTCCGATCACCCTCACCGCTTCTGCGCGCCTCGATCGGCGTGCTCACGCTTTGGCAACGAGACCTTCTTCGCTTCTGGCGCGACCGGACTCGTATCGCTGGCGGGCTCGCTCAACCCCTGTTGTTCTTGGCCATCTTCGGCGCAGGTCTCTCCCCCTGGATGGGTAATCTCGGCGGAACGATGTTCGGACCGGACTACTTGCAGTTTTTGTATCCCGGCATCATCGGCATGTCGGTCCTCTTCTCGTCCATCTTCAGTGCCGTTTCCGTCGTCTGGGATCGGGAGTTCGGTTTCCTCAAAGAACTCTTAGTCGCACCGATACCGCGCTGGTCGATCGTCATCGGAAAGGCCCTGGGTGGAAGCTCGACCGCGATGTTCCAGGGGCTTCTCCTTCTGATTCTGGCCCCCGCGATCGGCGTCAGACTCTCCCTCAGTACGATCCTCCTCTCGATCCCTCTTCTTTTTCTTCTCGCCTTCTCGCTCTCCAGCATCGGTCTGGTGATTGCAGCACGAATGCGTTCGACAGAGGGGTTCGGACTGATCATGAACTTCCTGGTTACTCCACTGCTCTTCTTGTCGGGGGCTCTCTACCCGCTCAACAATTTGCCCACTTGGTTACTTATCCTGACACGCCTCGATCCGGTCACCTACGGTATCGACGCCATCAGGCGCGTCGTCCTCTCCTCATCGGGCGTTCCCCAACCAGTTATCGATCAGCTCGGTGTGACGCTCTTCGGCCACCCGCTGGATCCGCTCACTGATGCAGCTATCGTGCTCGGCGTAGGACTGGTGCTCATCACCGTCGCGGCTCGCCAGTTCGCTCGACCGGACTGAGAAGTGAGAGGAGGACACGCCGTGCTCTATACCGGCAAAGGGGACCAGGGGTATACCGACCTCCTGGGTGGTCGCGTCCCGAAGTATGCCCCACGTCCCGATACGTTCGGCACCCTGGACGAAGCCACCTGTGCGATCGGCCTCGCCCGCGCCCTCGCCCAAGACCAGGAGACCAAGCAGACCCTGATCCGCGTGCAACGTGACCTTTATGTGATGATGGCAGAACTGGCTTTCGCTCCCAGCATCGAGCAGGAGAAGTACCGTATTACCGCAGAGCACGTCCAACGTCTGGAAGTGACGATCGACGCGATCGGCGCTCGTGTCCCGATCGGACGCCATTTCGTGTTACCCGGCGATACGGTAGCCGGTGCGGCGCTGGATTTTGCGCGGACCGTCGTACGACGAGCAGAGCGACTCGTCGCCCGACTCTACCATGATGAGGACATCCACAACGAGCATCTGCTCGCCTATTTGAACCGGCTCTCCTCGCTGCTCTTCGTCCTCGCGCGGTACGAGGATCACCGGGCTGGCGTGACACCGACTCCAGCCAAGGAGCCGTGACGCGAATCATCGACCACGCAGCTGCTCGAGACTGAGTTCTTCGGCAAGGCGACTGGGCTTGGGATCCTTTTGCCCGGCGTACTTGTTCCCGCGTTTCATCCGATACGGAACCATTGCCGGCGAGCTCAGTTGCTCGAACGTAAACGAGCAAATTCGCATGCCCGGATAGAGCGCGACTGCCATGCGTCCCAGATTGGAAAGCTCCATCGTGGCGGTGCCTGCCCACCCAGGCTCGAACAGCGCAGCAGTGCTGTGCACCGTAATGCCGAGCCGAGCGATACTCGACCGTCCCTCGAGTCGGCCCACGAGATCGTCAGCGAGTTCGATGTACTCTCGCGTCGAGGCCAGCGCAAAGTCTCCGGCCTGCATGATGAACGGCTCACCGTCCGGCACCACGATCGTTCGCATCGCATCTCCGATCGATTGCGGTTGCCGCGGGTCGATGTAGGAGAAGCGCGAGTGCTCGAACACCATAAAGGTATTACCGAGATGCAGGTCGATCGAGCACGCACCGAGTTGCGTCTCCAAGTCCAGTTCGGGAGTGATCTTGATCCGACCGCTCTCGAGTGCGGCGATGATATCCCGATCCGACAGGATCATGTGTCTCCCCCGTTCGATGCTCGGCGACCGCGACGGTCACTGTACGGACACCAGTATGGGGCGGAACCGCTGCTGCGTCAACCGGAACCCGTTTCCGGACGGCTGCTATACTGCTGCCCGGCGCATCGGCGCTCGCTGAGAACCGAGGAAAATCATGATCAGCGATCGTCCACCTGATGGTTCGCTTCCACCGACCCGATTCACGGCTCGGCAACTGCGAGCCGCTCGACAGGGATCCTTCGAGTCGCTCGACGCTCCAGTGAGCGTCCCGCCGCGACCATCGCGCCGGCGCGTCTCCCTCCCCGCTCTTGCGGCGACTCTCCTTCTCGTCATCGTTGCTGGCATCGCTGCCTACCTCGCTCCGCTCGCCTGGGCCAGCTGGCGGGCGTATCAACGCGTGTTCACGACACCCATCCCGCGTGCGAACGTCACCATCAATGCCCAAGGCACACCGGAAGTCGTTCTGGTCTCACCGAACGACCCAGCGATACAGTTGCCCGATTGGGACAAGAAAGATCGCATCAATGTGCTTCTGCTCGGAATCGATCGACGCGAAGCAGGAGACGTTCCCCGCGCCGATAGCATCATCGTGGTGACGATCGATCCACTCACCAAGGACGTCGGGATGCTCTCCATTCCACGGGACCTCCTCGTGACGATCCCGGGATATGGCCAAGAGAAGATCAATGCTGCCTATCCCCTCGGAATGAGTTCGCCCCTTACCGGATCAGGTTTGCTCCGGGCAACGATCGAGTACAACTTCGGTATTCCGATTCACTACTATGCAGAGGTCGACTTCGAAGGTTTCGTCCGCATCGTGGACACGCTCGGTGGCGTCGTCGTCGACGTTCCAGCACCGATCAAAGACGACGAGTATCCCGGCGAAGACTACAACTACACCCGCGTCTACTTCGCTCCTGGCCTCCAGCATATGGATGGCCGAACGGCGCTCCGCTATGTGCGAACGAGGCACGACGACAATGATTTCTCGCGCGGTTACCGGCAACAGCAGGTGCTTCGTGCGCTGCGCGAGCAGGGACTACGGCTCGATCTGCTCCGCAAGGCTCCGCAGCTGGTGGACGCGCTCGCCGATACGGTCCGCACCGACCTGAGCCCACAGCAAGTACTTGCCCTGGCTAAGCTCGGCAGCGAAATTCCGCGCGAGCGCATCCGTTCCTTCACGCTGCTCGAGGCGACGACCAGTTACTGGGAACCGGGCCAGCCCTTCTACCTCATTCCGAACTGGCCAGCGATCCAGGCGATTCTCGACGAAATGTTCCCGCCCCGCGAGGGTCAGCCGCGACCGCGTGTTCGCTCCACCACGATCGCTCCACCGGCTCAGCCATTGGCCCCTAATCTCGTCGAGCCCGTACAGACACCACCACCCGAAGTGGAGGCACCGGCCCAGCCACAACCGACCGAGACTGCGCCGGTCGAAACCGAACCCACCCCGTCTACCCCCACCCCTGGAACCCAACTCACCCCGACGCTGCCGCCCGCAACCCCCACTCCGCACGGGATGCACACACCAGTACCGACGGTCGTTCCGACCGCGGAATCGACCACGCCCGAAGCGACCCCTTCCCCGGAAGGGACACCGACACCCTGAATCGCTCGACCGATGAGGCTCACATCACCTCGGGCGCAGCGATGCCGAGCAGCTGCAAGCCATTGGCCAGTGTTTGCCGCGCCGCAGCGACTAGCGCCAATCGTGCCGACCGCTGCGGCTCCGGTGCCTGGAGCACTGGGCAGACTCGGTAAAACTCGCTGAATCGCTTGGCCAGCTCGTACACGTAGTTGACGATAACGAGCGGCTTGTACTCGTCGGCAGCACGCTGCACTTCGTCCGGGAAGAGCGCGATCTGCTCGATGAGATCGATCTCCTCGCGGGTCAAAGCATCGAGCGCGTACGGCCCCTCCGGCAACGTATCGACCTTTTCGAGAATCCGGCAAGCCCGAGCGTGGGCATACTGGATGTAGGGAGCTGCATGCCCCTCGAAAGAAAGAGCCTCCTCGATATCGAAAACGATGACCCGATTGTTATCCCGCGAGAGCATTCCGTACTTGAGGCTGCCCAACCCGACCTGACGCGCGACCGATGCCTTGACCTCCGGCGGCAAGGTCGGATTCTTCTCTTCGATGATCTCCAGCGCACGCTCCAACACCTGGCGCGCCACATCCTCGTACAGCACCACGTTACCGAGCCGGCTGCTCATGGCACCGCTCGGAAGCATGACCGTTTCGTAAGCCAGGTGATAACACTTCGCTGCCTGCTGAAATCCCCACAGCTCCATCACTTTGAAGATCTGCTGAAGATACAGGGACTGCCGGACGTCCACGACCCAAATCGCACGGTCGACGTGGTACTGCTCGAACTTGCGCTTCGTCAAGGCCAGGTCTTTCGTCGAGTACAGAGTCGTCCCGTCCGACCGCAAGATGGGAAGCGTGCGGTACGTCTCCTTCTCCAGCCCAAGCTTTTCGTCGATCTTGACGACCGGCAAACCGTCGCTGATCTCGGCGATACCCCGTTCCAGGAGCTCGCGGACGATCTGCCGACCCTCCTCCTCGACCTCGCTCTCGAAGAACCAGACGTCGAAGTGGACATCGAGTTCCTCGTAAATCCGGTAGAACTCCTCCATACTCCAGGCGCGCGTTTCTTCCCAGAGCCGGACGAATTCCGGATCCTTGCGCTCCCAGCGCTGAAACGTCTCCCGGACCTCGCACTCCCAGTCAGGGACATGTGGCCACCAGTTGAGCGTGGCAGCCAGTCGGCGCCAGCGGTCGTACCATTCCTCCAAGCGCTGGATACGCTCCGCAGCCTTCTCCCCCTCGTCGCTCGCGCGCGCCTCGACCAGTTCCTGTTCCAACTGACGACCCACGATCGGCCAGAACTTGACGATCGTCTGGTCGTCATAGAACGCATCAGGCTTGATTTCGCGTCCGTGCGCGATCTGGCCCAACAAGTACGCGATGTCCTCACCGACCTTGTGTTCCTGCCAGAGTTCCTTCAGCATGCGATCGATGGCTTGCACGAAGGCCTGATCCTCGCGCGCCAGCTCGTTCAAGAGTTCGATGACATCTTGCCGATAGCTCAGGCGCCGGTCAGCCTCCGCATAAATTTCGCCGAGCCATCGCCCACGCCGTTCGCGAGGCGGTTCTTCGCCCTGGTGAAAGCGCAAATAGCACCAAAGGCATTTGATCACGTGCAGGCCGATATCGCCGATGTAGTTCGCTTCCAATACATCGAACCCAGCGAAGCGCAAAATGCGACTCAGCGCATTACCGAGGCACACGTTGCGCAAGTGACCGACGTGAAAGGCCTTATGCGTGTTCGGTTGTGAGTATTCCACCATCACCCGTTCGCCGCGAGCCTCGCCACGCCCGAACTCGCTGCCCTCGGCGAGGACGGTCCGCAAGACATCGTTCGCGAAGCGGTTCGAGTCGTAGACGATATTGAGGTAGCCATTGATCGCTTCGACCCGAGCGAATCCGGTATGCCGCGACAAGCGCCGAGCCAACTCTTCGGCGATCGCCTGAGCACGCTCGCGCACACGTTCTTGCACCAGCCGCTTCGCTTCCTTCTTGGAGAGACCAGCGACGACCCGCTCCAACTCTTCGGCCAATTGCTCGTTCGCGATCTGGTAGCAGACGGTCGTCGACGTTCCCCAGACGCCAGGAAACGGAATCGGGCGCATTTCCAATGTCCGACGACCGTACCCGAGTGCCTCCAGCTCGGCGTTGATCAGTTCCGCTGCACGTTTTGCCCCACGTTTGAACATCGTTCCTCCACGTCAGTGTGTGCTGCGCCCAGCAGGAAGAGCTGACGGCAGATTAGGGTCTGGGTCACGATAGCCGCGGCGCTCTGCCCAGTATCGGTTCGCGCGATGCAAACTCTCGATCGTCCCCGCGTCGCTCCAAAAGCCCTGTAGTTCCACCCAGTGTAAGAGACCCAGTTCGAGATACCGGTTGTTGACGTCGGTGATCTCGAGTTCGCCGCGAGGCGAAGGTTCCAGCTCGCGGATGAACTCGAAGACGCGATTGTCATAGAGGTAGAGTCCGGTCACGGCGTACGGGCTTTTCGGTTCTTTCGGTTTTTCTTCGATCCGAAGAATCCGCGTCGGGTCGTTCGGATCGAAGACCGGGCATCCGAAGCGGTGCGGGTCGGGAACGCGCGCCAGGAAAATCAGCGCCCCGCCCGTGAAACTCTTGACTGCAGGGCGAATATCGGCGTCCGTCGTATTATCGCCCAAGATCACACAGATATGCTCACCATCAGCGAATTCCTCACAGAGACTGAGCGCATCCGCGATCCCTCGTTCTTCCTCCTGATACGCGTATTCGAGATGGCGCACACCGAGATGCCGGCCGTTCCGAAGCACTCGCAAGAAGTCACCCGCATGGGGACCACCAGTCACGACCATGATCTCGTCGATGCCAGCCTTCACCAACGTCTGAATCGGATAATAGATCATCGGCTGGTCGTAAACCGGCAGGAGGTGCTTGTTGGTCGCGAAGGTCAGCGGGTAGAGCCGCGTCCCGAGTCCTCCCGCGAGAACGACCCCCTTCATGATCCCCCCTGTCGCCGTGTTCCTGTGCCGGTGGGCACAGCACCTCGGCCTTAGTATAGCGACCAGTTCGGCGCTTCTTCCGCGCTCGCCAGCCACGCGGCTGATCCACGCACCGAAGCATAGTGCGAGACGAATCGTCATGGGGTGTGCACCGGCTCGTCACCTGCACCACGAGCGAGGGCTGGCGGCGACGATTCCTTTCCGAGCTCCACCATGTCCCATACCAAAAACGCCTTCCAATCGTGCTCCGACGCAAAGTCTTCCACTGCGCGGGAACGTGCACGGCACCACCAGGCCGACGACCCGATGGTGACGCCACACTGGCAGCACCTGCTACGCGGCATCATGAGCCTCGTGCACCCGACCGCTTGACACCGTCCGCTCACCACGATACGGTACATGTCGTGCACATCGCCCCGGGAGCTCGGGTGAACCGGGCTGAGAGGGTGGCGCAGGATTCCGCCGCCGACCGGCACCGACCTGATCTGGGTAATGCCAGCGAAGGGAGGCCATCCACCGAACCGTTCCCCTTGTACCATGTTTAGGAGGCACGTCGCCGATCTTCGGGAGGTGCTCCATGCCCAGCACCTTGCTCGACGAGCTGCTCGCCGAAGCACGACCGATTTGGGAAGCGATGATCGCGCATCCCTTCCTGCAAGAACTCGCGACCGGAACGCTCCCGCGCGAGCGCTTCCGCTTTTGGGTTCAGCAGGATTACCGATTCGTCCAGGACGGCATCCGCTTCCTGGGCCTCCTGATCGCTCGCGCACCGGATGAGGAGCTCCGACGCGGACTGCTCGACGCAGCTGTCGCCTTCCGGAACGAACTCACCATATTCGAGGAGTACGCCCGCCAGCACGCTCTCTCGCTCGCCGTCGAACCGACGCCGATCTGTCTCGGCTATACCTCTTTCCTCCTCGCGACCGCAGCCACCGGGTCCTTGGTCGAAGCCCTCACCGTTCTCTGGGGTGCGGAAAAGGCATACTACGACGCGTGGTCAGCTGTTCGAGCACAACTCGGTCTCGCGCCAGCCTATGCGCGCTGGATCGAAAACTGGACGAGTCCGCAATTCGCGAGCTGGGTCGATTGGCTCGGTGAACAACTGGCCAAGCGAGCCACCACGGCAGACCAACCGCCTATTCGGGCTGCCTTTCTGGCCACTGCTCGCTACGAGTACCTCTTCTGGGACATGGTCTATACCGGCTCCAACTGGCCCATCTAGCGAGAGGAGTGGATGATGACCAGCTTCACCCAAGAGCTCTGGCGCTCGATCGATCCGATCTACCAGGCGATCGTCGTTCACCCCTTCCTCGTCGGCCTGACCGACGGCACCTTACCCGAAGAAGCATTTCGCTTTTACGTCGTGCAGGACGCACTGTACCTGCAGGACTATGCCCGCTGTCTCGCGCTGGCTGCTGCCAAGGCACCGCGCGAGACGTGGTGCGAGCTCTTTGCCGACCACGCCAAAGTAGCGCTGGTCGTGGAGCGCGCCTTGCACGAGAGTTTCTTCGCTGCCTGGGGACTTTCTCCCGACGAGATCGCAGGCACGCCGTACGCGCCGACGAACCTCTCCTACACCTCTTATCTTTTGCGGGTGGCCTACGAGCGTCCGTTCGAGGAGGTCATCGGTGCACTGCTTCCCTGCTATTGGATCTACTGGGAAGTGGGCAAGCACCTGGAACGATCTGGTTCACCGAACCCACTGTATCAGAAGTGGATCGACACTTATGCGTCGGAAGAGTACGCAGCTGTCGTCCAGGCGGTACTGGATGTCACCGACCAGGTGGTGACCGACCTCCCCGAATCGCGCCGGCAACCCATTCGGACACACTTCGTTACGACCGCCCGCTACGAGTGGATGTTCTGGGACGCTGCTTGGCGCTTGGAGCGCTGGCCAGTGTGAGCCTCTGGCGTTCGCACCCGGCCGAGGAACGAGAACGCGTACCACTGGGTGCAGTGATGCAAAGATCGACCGCAGTAGCAGGTCCGCAAAGCGCGTGGCTCGATTATGGTGGCTGGAAGCGTGATCCGTCACCGGTCGGCGGTTACCGCCGTCGCTCGTCCGGCGTCTGCCGCCGTTCTTCAGTTCCCAGCCTTCTGGGCAAGCGCGGCAACCTCACGATCAGTCCTCCTCGTTTGGTCGACGGGCCACGAGGAGCCAGTACGGCAAGAAGGCCACGACGTTCAACAAGGCGATGACCAGGATCCAGAGCCATCGGCCCCCGGGGAAGCGGTGAGCCGGACGCCTCATCAGGTCAGCGAGTGCGACAGCGAGCGCGAACCACGTCACGATCAAGGAAGGGACCGCCAGCAGCGGGATGATCCATGGTGCAACGGACCATATGGTCACCGCGGCGATCGACCCAGCAACGAAAAGCACGAACGTGGCTGTTGCCACCGGCAACAGCCACGTCTGGCGCATCAAACGTTTCCAGAACGAACCCCTGGGTTGCGTATGCACGTTTCGCGCTGATCCGTTCCACACTCAAAGCCCGAGTTGGCCCTTCTTGGCGAGCTTCGCGAGCTTGCGCCGCCGCCGGTGCTCCGCCTTGCGGATCTTGGCCCGACGCTGCTCCGACTTGCTCACGTAATGCCGCCTCGCCCGGTAATCACGGAGCACCCCGGCCTTCTGCAGTTCCTTAGTGAATCGCTTCAGGAGAGCGTCGAAGCTCTCGTTCTCGCGCAGCTCGACGTGAACCGACTTCGCCACCTGACCTCACACCCCTTCGGTGCAACTGGATTGGTACGGCGATTCCGTACCGGCACACTAATTTAGTATACCACAGAGCTACACTCACGTACAGCTCGATCAGCCCGATGGGGTGCTAGGGAGCGAGGCGGTCAGCCGTTCCTCGCCGATCTCGCACGATACCGGCCGAATGACGCAGCTCCCGCGGCGTCGCGTACTCTCGGTCCACCTCGACGATCGAGTGATGGCTCCCTCTCGTGAGTTCGACGCTCGAGAACAAGCACCTGCCTCGGTTTCTCCCGACTCGGAAAGCGCCAAACCTCGTTCGTTCCCGAGAGTACAGGAGAACGCGTAACGGGTCAGCGCTGTCTCCACTGACGGATCCAGCGAGAAACGCGAGCCGTCGACTCCACTCGCCTTCACGCATTCGAAGCAGCCGTACCGAATACCACGCCGCACCCGTTCCGAACCCACCGCCATCCCTAGCACCGTCCAGCCCCGGCGATCCACTCTCGCAGGACGGAAAGAGGCAGAGACGCAAGGGAGCACCGAACAGCACAGAATCGATACCGTAATCCGATCCACGATGGACATGGACCATCGAGCAGCGCTATACTGCAGTGCTGCGGAGCAGTGACGGGAGCGATCGATGATCGAGATCGATGGTGTCGAGTATCTCACGGCGAACGAGGCTGCAGCCCTACTCGGCGTCAAGCGCGAGACGCTCTACGCGTACGCCAGCCGGGGTCGCCTGCGGAGCTACCGGCGCGGGATTCGGCGCGAACGTTTGTACCGCCGCAGCGACATCGAGGCACTGCTTCGCTTGCAGCCTGCTACCGGGGAGCGCGACGATCTGCCTCTTCCCAAAGCCGAGTCCTGGATTCCCTTCACCTCCTGATCCTCGCCTCCCTTCTCGTGAGATCGAGGCAGCTGGAGCGTATTATGACCGAGCGTCGACTCTATATTTGGCTCGAGCGTGATCCACTGGCCGGACCGCCGGATACTACCATCGAGGACGTACCAGGACGGGCCGACCTCGATCTCCTGGCGGAAGCCATCCGACAAGGAAAACTCGGTCGATATCTCCCGACCAAGCTCGCTCTTTCCCGCCACCGTGTCCCCTTGCTGCCGTCCGGTTACCGCCGAGTCACTGCCGCGAACCTGCTCCGACAATACCGTATTCCCTATCGAACTCGATTAGAAGTGCTGACGGATGCCTCATCCCTCCAAGACTGTTCGTCCCGAATCGCGCGTTCGTCGTGGGAGCACGAGCCATGTACGTGACCCCGAAGGAGCTCGACCGGTTGACCGTGTTCACTTTGGCTGAACTCGCCCGTCGCCACCGCGCACGCGGGATCAAGCTTAATTACACGGAGGCTGCTGCCCTTCTCTGCGACGAAGTGTACGAAGAAGCACGCGCTGGTCGCTCCTACGAGGAGGTGGTCGCGCATGCCAGTTCCCTCCTCACGCGCGATGACGTTCTCCCTGGTGTTCCGGAAATGCTCACCGTTCTCCACATCGACGCGCTCTTCCCTGACGGTACGCGCCTCGTGACCCTCAGGAATCCCATCCGATGAGCGAGCATCCTGTCCCGCCCGGTGGAATCATCCCTGGTCCTGATCCGATCGAAATCAATGCCCGCCTTCCCGTCACCCGCCTGCGCATCACGAATCGCGGCACCGTCCCGATCCATCTCACCGCCCACTTTCACGTTTTCGAGGCCAATCCCGCGCTCTGTTTCGACCGGCGCAAGGGTTTCGGCATGCGACCGGACCTCCCAGTTGGCTGGGCAGTGCGCATCGAACCAGGCCAAACCGTCGAACTCCCCGTCGTGCCGATCGGCGGGCAGCGGATCGTACGCGGTTTTCACGGTTTGGTCGATGGCCCCCTCGACGCGATCGACCTGGAGGCGCTTATCGAACGGATGATCGCTCGAGGCTTTTGTCACGAACCGGAGGAGTGAGGACTGTCATGCCGGTCCGGATCGATCGTCAAGACTATGCTCGTTGGTACGGCCCCACAGCGGGCGACCGCATCCGGCTCGCCGACACCAACCTGTACGCTCGTATCGAGCGGAACGACACCCTGCCCGGCTTCGAACCGCTCGTTGGCTTCGGTCGTCCTGTCCGTGACGGCATGCTGGCCGGGCGCGACCACGGCCCCAGCAAGCTCGATCTCGTCATCACGAACGTCGTCGTGATGGACCCGGTACTCGGCATCTTCAAGAGCAACATCGGCATCAAGGACGGTCGTATCGTCGCGATCGGCCGGGCCGGAAATCCGGACGTCATGGAGGACGTCGAGGTTCTGATCAGCAATGCTACTGGAATCATCCCGGCTGAGGGACTGATCGCCACGCCCGGCGGGGTCGATGCCCATGTGCACCTCTCTTCCACAAGCGTCGTTCCCGCTGCTCTCAGCGCTGGCATCACGACGCTCGTCGCGCAGGGATCCGGCGGTGTCTGGGATCTGGGTGTCAATCCCGTGAACAATCTGCGTCATCTCTTCGAAGCATTCGAGACGATCCCGCTGAACCTCGCCGTGCTCGGTCGCGGCTCCTCCGACACCGCACAGCTTGTCGAGCACCTGGAAGCCGGCTGCGCGGGATTCAAGATCCACGAAGATGTCGGCGCTTTCCCAGCAGTCATTGATGCGTGCCTGACCATCGCCGACCAGGCTGGTGTGCAGGTTGCCCTGCACACTGACGGATTGAACGAGGCTGGGTCACTGCGAGAGACGATCGCCGCGATCGCTGGGCGCTCCATTCACGCGTACCACGTAGAGGGATCCGGCGGCGGCCACGCACCCAATATCCTGGAGATCGTCTCGGAGCCGAACGTCATCGGTTCGTCGACGAGCCCGACGATTCCTTATTCCGTCAACAGTACAGCTGAGTTGCTCGATATGATTATCGCTGTCCATCGCCTGGCCACTGATATCCCAAGCGACCTCGCCGCCGCGCGCGATCGAGTACGAGCGAGCACGATCGCCGCGGAAGATGTGCTTCACGATCTCGGTGCCATTGCCATCATGTCCTCCGACTCACAAGGGATGGGGCGGATCGGCGAAGTGATCACCCGGACCTGGCAACTGGCTCATCGCATGAAGGAGATTCGCGGCGGTGGCTACGACCCTGCATCCGGGAACGGCGATGACAACCCGCGCATCCTCCAGTACTTGGCGAAGTACACCATCAATCCAGCCATCGCGCACGGACTGGATCACGAAGTCGGAAGCCTCGAACCGGGCAAGCTCGCCGACATCGTCCTCTGGCATCCCGCCTTCTTCGGAGCCAAACCCGCTGCGGTCATCAAGGCTGGCTTCGTCGCCTGGGCACCTGTCGGCGACGGAATGGGCTCGACGCGCTGGAGTCAACCGTTGATCTACCGACCGATGTTCGGGGGACTCGGACGAGCTCCGGCTGCCCTGAGCGTTGCCTTCGTCGCACCAGTTGCCGCCACATCGAGCCACCTCGAGCGCAGTGGACTGCAACGCCGCCTCGTAGCCGTCCGCAATGTCCGCCGTGTCTTCAAAAACGCCATGCGCTATAACACCGCCTCACCCCGTGTCGAGGTCGACCCGCGCACCTATGCGGTCGCGATCGACGGCCAAGTGGTCGAGATTCCACCAGCGGAGCGCTTGCCTCTCACGTTTTTGCATTTCATCGCTTGAGCGTCGTCAGTCATAGATACGGACGAGAATATCGGTCGGATTGAATGCATTGCACGGATTCTGGTCCTGCGGACAAGCCGAGACCGCCACGACGAGATCCATGAGCGCCCGCAGCAGCACGTAATCGTTCCGCTCGGACAGCGGCTCGCGGATCTCGAACCGCCCTTTGGCGACGATCCCCACATTCATGAACCAGTTGACAGGAGCTGGGATATCGTCTTCCTCGATTCCGTACTCGCGCAGAACGGCCAGGAAGTTGTCCTTGCAGTTGGGGTGGTCAGGAATACCGTAGTCATCGAGATACCGACGACGATCGCAGGCGGGGAACAAGATGTCATGACGCCCGACCGTATCTTCCAGCAAGACGAGCATCGGGTTTCGTCGATTGCTGTAGAGCGCCATCCCCTGAGTGAGGACGAGCGAATTATTGATTGCACGGGTATGCGACGTGGAAAAGTACTCGCGCACGTCGTGCAGGTTGAAGGCGACCATATCAGCCACTTGCTTGCCCTGCACGTCGGTGATCTGGAGCAGTTGGCCCTCGGCGAGCGGGAAAGCGATCGGTACGGTCGGGCGCACTTGCGCAGCTCGCTTGGGTACGCGTCCGAAAAGAATCTGCTCACTCGGCGCGCTCGGCTGTACCATGTCGTTCCCTCCTCGTCGCTGCGAGCACCGCGAGCAAGTCGAACACGATGTTCGCCGCGCTCAACGCCGTCACTCCAGCCGGATCCCGATCGGGCAGGACCTCCACGACATCCGCCGCAACGATATTCAGCCCGACCAAGCCCCACGCCAATTCCTGGGCTTCCCACATTGCGAACCCGCCTACTTCGGGCGTTCCGGTACCAGGAGCGAACGCCGGATCCAGGAAATCGATGTCGAAACTGACGAAGACCGGATGCTGTCCGACCCGCTGACGGACCGCTTCGAGAACACGTTCGATTCCGGCTCGTCGAACCTCCCACGCAGTCCACACCTCGAAGCCGAGCTCGCGCGATTGCTCGACCTCCCCGCGCTCACCGAGCGAACCGCGGATCCCGATCTGAATCGAGCGAACCGGGTCGACCACTCCTTCTTCGACGGCTCGACGGAAGGGCGTGCCGTGGTTGTACCGCGTTCCCCAAATGGTGTCCCAGGTATCGACATGCGCGTCGAAGTGCACCAGCGCGAGAGGGCCGAATCGGCGAGCGACTGCCCGCAGTTCGGGGAGCGTCACCGAGTGATCACCGCCGATCCCGACCGGGATCACCCCGCCCTCCACGACCGTCCAGATCGTCTCCTCAATTAGCTGGTACGACTCCAATGTCTCCATCGGGACGACCGGCGTGTCGCCGTAGTCGATCACCGTCAAGTACTCAGTCACATCCACGTCCAGTGGTGAGTGATATTGCTCGATGCGGGAGGAGTGCTCCCGTACCGCGGCCGGCCCAAAACGTGCCCCGGGCCGATAGGTGACGCCGGTATCGAAGGGAATTCCGACGATCGCCACATCGACTCCCGCTAGTTCCGCACGGTGGGGAAAACGCGCGAAGGTACGGAGCCCGCTGAAACGGGGGCGCCACCGCACCCGACCCTGGTCTTCACGCTCGTCCATCGAACTTCCTCACGAACGACTTCACCACACCAGTACGAGAAGGGCCTCGTGCATCTCAGCGCGTCATCCCGCGCCGGTTGAAGGCCAGAACGGCCAGAATCTCGAATAACAGGTTGGCCGCAGCCAAGGCAGTGACGCCGCTCACGTCATGGGCGGGCAGGACCTCCACCATATCGGCTGCCACGATGTCCACACCAACCAGTCCACGCAAGAGTTCTTGCGCTTCGCGCGTCGTGAACCCCCCGACCTCCGGTGTCCCGGTACCTGGCGCATACACCGGATCGAGGAAGTCGATATCGAAGCTCACGAAGACCGGCCCCTGGCCGACTCGGCGCCGGATCGCTTCGATCACCGCGCCGAGTCCGGTGCGCCGCACGTCGTCCGCTGTCCACACCTCGAATCCCAGCTCCCGCGACTGGTCCAGATCCTCCGGTCCATAGAGCGAACCACGCATCCCGACCTGAATCGCTCGCGTCGTCTCGATCAATCCTTCCTCTACCGCTCGCCGAAAGGGGGTCCCATGCGCGTACTTCTTTCCCCAATATTCGTCCCATGTATCGGTGTGCGAATCGAACTGAATGAATCCGACCCGGCCGTAACGGCGCGCGACCGCGCGCAGCTCCGCTAAAGTGATCGAGTGGTCACCACCGATGACCAGCGGGACGACATCGTGCTCGAGGAGCGGTAACAGTCCCTGTTCGATCCGCTGATAGCTGTCCTCGATGTAACCAGGCACGACCGGCAAGTCCCCGTTATCGACGACCGACAGTACCTCGTAGACATCGACATCGAGTGATGGATGGTAGGTTCGCAGCATCGCCGACATCTCTCGCACGGCCGCCGGTCCGAACCGCGCCCCAACACGATAGGTCACGCCGGTATCGAAGGGCGCACCGACGATCGCGACATCCACCCCGGCGAGCTCTCGCACATGGGGCAAGCGGGCGAAGGTGCGGATTCCAGCAAAACGCGGGCTCTCGAGCCCGCTCACCGGAGCATACCCCTTGGGCATCTCAGCCTCCTACTCCGAACGCCGAGAGCTCGGCTCGCTCTGTTCCGGCCCTCTCGCTCCATCCCACGCCGCGAGGACTAAGCAGCAATTCTGCCCACCGAGACCGAACGAATTCTTCAAGGCGACCCGTATCGTGTGCCGACGCGGCCCCTCCGGCACATAATCGAGATCGCACTCCGGGTCAGGATACCGGTAGTTCCGCGTCGGATGCACGATGGCATCACGGATGCTCAGGATGGTGACGATCGATTCGACCGCACCAGCCGCACCCATCAAGTGCCCGATCATCGATTTCGTCGAACTGATCGGAATGCGATAGGCCCGTTCCCCGAAGACCGCCTTGATCGCCAGCGTCTCTGCCCGATCACCGAGCGGCGTGGACGCCGCATGCGCATTGATGTAATCGACGTCTTCCGGGCCGACGCACGCATCGGCCAGCGCAGCCCGAATCGCCCGCGCTGCCCCACTCCCCTCTGGATCAGGCGCGATCGGATGGTATCCATCGTTGCTCGAGGCATAGCCGAGGAGCTCGGCATAGATACGAGCACCGCGTACCTGCGCGTGCTCGAGCGCCTCCAGCACCACGATTCCCGCTCCCTCACCAACGACGAAGCCGTGACGCTCCGAATCGAAGGGCCGGCTGGCCTCTTCCGGACGATCGTTCCAGGTGGAGGCAGCCCGTTGCACGGCGAAACTCGCGATGAAGAGCGGAAAGACGCAGTATTCGGTTCCCCCCGCCAGCGCGATATCCGCCGCGCCGTTCCTGATCATCTCCGCGGCTTCCCCGATCGCCTGGGCACCGGTCGCGCAGGCAGTCGAAACCGTCAGGCTCGGACCGAGAAAACGGAACGCTTGCGCCAAATGATACGCCGGCATGTTGTGTGGGAACATCGTCATGAAGTGCGGCGAGATTCGCAGAAGGCCTCGGCGCTGGGCCAGGTCATGTGTCTCCAAGATCGTCGCCATGCCTCCAGCACCGGTACCGATCATGACGGCTGCCCGCGCTGGATCGATCGCTCCACCATCCAGACCGGCATCCCGCCACGCTTGACCCGCCGCCTCCACCGCATACTGACTGAACATGGCCATCTGCCGCGCAGTCTTGGCATCGACCCAGTCGCCGAGCACGAAACCGCGCACCTCGCCGGCGATCTGCACTGGCAGATCGCTTGGATCGAATCGCTCGATCCGCTGAATTCCCGACTCCCCACGCAAGATCCGCTGCCACGTTTCTTCCACGCTCAAGCCCAGCGGCGTCACTGCCCCCAAACCGGTAATGACCACGCGTCGCCGCCCACCAGAGGCTTCCGCGGTGCGAGCCCGCCCGCACCACGGGCAGTAACGAGCCCCCATGGGCACCTCACCACCACACCACCGGCAGCCCATACCCTCCCTCCTCCTGGCGAGCGATCCTAGCATCTCCAGGCGACGCGCGACAGGAGCAGTATCCCGATCGCTCAACGTTTGGGTTGCAACATCATCACCGGCTTGCGCGGCTTTTTCACGGCTTCCACCGAGAGACGCGCTGCCGCTTGACGAGCCGCCTCCCGGAAGGCCTGGGCAGTCGACGAACCAGGCTGGCCGACGACGACCGGCACGCCGCGATCGCCACCCTCCCGGACAGCCGGATCGATCGGAATCTGACCCAAGAGGGGCACTCCATACTTGTTCGCTACCCGCTCGCCGCCACCCGAGCCGAAAATTTCCGCGACATGGCCGCAATGCGGGCAGACGAAGTAGCTCATGTTCTCGACGATACCGAGAACCGGAGTTTTGACCTCGCGGAACATCTGAAGACCTTTGATCGCATCAGCGAGAGCGACATCCTGCGGTGTGGTCACGATAATCGCACCGGACAACGGAATAGTCTGCACCAAGGTCAACTGCACGTCCCCCGTGCCCGGTGGAAGGTCGATGACCAGATAATCGAGATCACCCCACTGCACGTCGCTCAAGAACTGGCGGATGAGTTGCGAAACCAGTGGCCCGCGCCAGATCAGTGCCTTCTCCGGATCCAGAATGTATCCGACAGACATCACGGCGATACCGTAAGCACGACCGGGAATGATCTTGTTGTCGACCAGCCCTGGCTGCTCCTCCGCTCCGAGCATGAGCGGAATGCTGGGACCATAGACATCGGCATCCAAGAGGCCGACTGTCGCTCCTTCTTGAGCCAGTGCGACCGCCAGATTGACCGCGACCGTCGACTTGCCGACGCCTCCCTTCCCACTCGCCACTGCAATCGTGTTCTTCACCCCGGGTATGGGCTGACGATCCGGTAGACCGGTTCCCGCCGCGCGTACGCGCGACGAAAACCCAACTTCGACCGTCTGCACACCAGGGAGCGCACGCACCGCGCGTTCGACGTCCTCCCTGATGCGCTCGCGCAAGGGGCACGCTGGGGTCGTCAATTCCACCTGAACGCGGACGCTCGCTCCCTCGATGGTCACCTCTTTGATCATGCCAAGGTCGACCAGGCTCCGATGCAGTTCCGGGTCCTGGACAGGACGCAGGGCTTCGAGCACTCGTTCGCGTGTCAGCTCGCTCATCCTTCGGGTTCTCCCATCCGTGCCATTTGGCACTTTCCTTTCGCAACCGTCATGTATCGTAACACGTCCGATCCCTACAGGGCGCGGCGGCTCCGCCACAGCGAAAGGATTCGCGCGTACCACGCGACGAGGAGGACAGTCGTCGCTCCGATGAGTCCGGCAGCTGCACCAGCCAACTGAGCTGCCTCCCCCGGCGCGAGCGCAGCCCCGATCCACCAGCTCGCTGTCATGAGGACTGATTCCAGGATCACCCAGCCAGGCCACGTGGCCCCCGTGCGCTCACCAGCGAAACCAGCGAGGAGCAACGGGCCGACGGCGGTGATCAACACCAAAAGGTAGCCGACGCCGACTAGATGCCACTCGAGAGCTGGTGCTGGCAGAACGCCACGAAAAGTCGCGCCGAGAAGCAGGAGAGCGTCGGCACCCAACGCTGTGTACGCAAGTGCTGCCAGCCAGGCGTAAGGATCCTGCCAAAACGAACGTTTGGCTGCCGGACGAATCTGCCGCGGTTCGAGCAACCGCAGAGCCACGATCGCTCCCACAAGCCCCGCTCCCTGCAAGGCGCATCCGAAGCGTACCCCATAAGACCATTCCGCGACGAGCGCGCCGACACGCCACCACAGTCCGCCCGTCGTGATCATGAGTGCCCAAGCCAGATACCGTCGATGTGGAACGCGCGTCTGGAAATACAGGGAGAACAGGCGCCCGGTCATGGCCAACGCGATCGGGACAGCCGCACCGTAGAATCCGACGAGCACGCTGACGACCTGCCCGCCCGAGCAGATGCCCACCATCGCACACAGATCGGCCGCGAGTCCCATCGGCAACGCCACGACGGCCACGATGACGCCGACGACGAGAGCAGGATCACGCGCCTTACTAGCGAGCGGCGCTTGCACAACCGAGCGAGTGAGGTCCCATCCTGCCTGGACGAAGGCGACGAACTCGAGTCCGCCTCCCACAAGAGCCAGCCATGGTCGATCGAGGATCGATCCGAACACGCGGAGCAGGAGACCGCTGAACAGGAACATTCCGACGAGCCACGGGACACCACGTTGCGAGCGGCCCCAAAGCCGCGGCAAGAACCAGTAGGCAACGCCGATCGTCAACGCGAGCACGAACCCGTACAGTTGGACTTGGCCGTGCAGAGAGACGAGCTGAGCTATCCTGCTCGGCGAAATCGCGAAGAGAGGAGCGGCGGATACGAGTGTACCGGCAACGAACCCGAAACCAACAGCGCTGCCGATCGCACCGAGATCGAAGAACCGCCAGGCTGGAAAGTCTCTTCCCTCGCGAAACGTCATACTTCAGGTTGCACCGGCTACGAGAATCGTCGGACGAGCCACATTCAGTCTAACCGGAGGAGTCGGATCCGATGAGCGAGGCGTCCGTGCCCGACGCACTTTATCGATGGGCGACCGGGTACCTCCGGGCACTCATTCAAGCTCCACCCGGTCCCCCTCCTGGGACCCCGCCAGAGATCGTCCGCCTGCGGGCCCAACGCCGATTGGAACGACTGCGTGACTTCCTCGCCTACCTCGGCAACCCGCATCGGGTCTATCCCGTCATCCACATCACTGGCACCTCGGGCAAAGGTTCGACCGCTGCCTTCATCGCCAATATCCTGCATGTTGCTGGATACCGCACAGGCCTGCACACTTCTCCATACTTGCAGGTAGAAACGGAGAAGCTCCAGATCGCAGGACAACTCATGGCACCGGAGCGATTCGCTGAGGAGGTCGCCATACTGGACCAAGCGGTTCGCTCGTGGATCGCCCGAGGTGGTCAACCGCTCACCTACGGCGAATTTTGGACTGCGCTCGTCTTTCAGGCTTTGCGATCGGAGCGGGTGGATGTCGCCGTGATCGAAGTCAGCGTCGGAGGACGGTTCGACCTCACCAATGTCGTCCTGCCGGAAGTCGCGGTGATTACCACCGTGGGGCTCGACCACGTCCGCACGCTCGGCCCGACAATCCGCGACATCACCTGGCACAAGGCAGGTATCATCAAGCCGGGTCGTCCCGCCATCACCGGAGTCACTGATCCCGAGTTGCTCGCCATCATCGCCGCGGAAGCCGACGCTGTCGGCGCATCCCTCACGGTCGTGCGCGAAGGCAGCGATTATGGGGTCACCTCGACCGGTCTCGGCACAACACTCACTGACCTCCGCACTGGGCACACCTTTCCGATCGGCTTATTGGGATCGTATCAAGCTCGCAATGCGGCACTGGCCATCGCTGCCATCCGCACGTTCGCCGATCGTATCGGAGGACGGATTGATGACGAAACGATCGCACGCGGCTTGGTGACCACCCGCTTCCCTGGGCGCTTCGAGATCATCCAGGAGACACCCCCCGTCATTCTCGATGGTGCGCATAACCCGCAAAAAATGGCGGCTTTGCTCGAAGCGCTGGACGCATTGTCCGTGCAGGGGCGTCGACTAGCTCTCTTCGGCGTCCTGGAAGGACACGATGCGCTGACGATGGCCACGATGCTGGCAAAAAGTGTCGACATGGTGGTGCTCACCACCCCACGAGCATTTTTACGAACTGCTGCCGACCCGGTCGAACTCGCAGCGGCCTGTCAGGCGCAAGGGACACACGCAGTCACCGTCGATGATCCAGCTGAGGCGCTCGCCCTGGTCCTCGAAATGGCACAGCCGAACGATCTCATCGTGGTCACTGGCTCGCTCTACCTGGTCGGGCACGTTCGTGAGCACTGGTATCCGAGTTCGCTCATCGTCACGCAGCGAACCTGCTGGCCGATTCGCCGATCGATCGCGATTCAGGGAGCCGAAAGCGCTTGTCGACAGCAACACGGTTCGGTATAGAATGACCATGACGCCGACAATCCTGGGGATCGAGACAGTCTGCGCGAGCGGCATGGGAGGGATGGAACCGTTGGAGCGCCCGATCGACGTCGAGCTTCTCGATGTCACCAAGGTTTTCGAGAATGGCGTGGTCGCAGTCGATAGGGTTTCGCTCCAGATCTATCAGGGAGAGTTTTTCTCCCTGTTGGGTCCTTCGGGCTGCGGGAAAACGACCACGCTACGCATGATCGCAGGGTTCGAGCATCCGACCGCGGGCGAGGTGCTCATCGAGGGCCGCCGGATGGGTCATACGCCCCCGTTCCGGCGTAACGTGAACACCGTTTTCCAGAACTATGCGCTCTTTCCCCACATGACGGTCTTCGACAATGTGGCCTTCGGCTTACGTATGAAGCGCATTCCGCGCGATGAAATCGCCCGTCGAGTTCGCGAAGCACTCCACCTGGTCCGCTTGAGCGGTATGGAGAAACGGTATCCGCGGCAGCTCTCCGGTGGACAACAACAGCGCGTGGCCTTGGCCCGAGCCCTGGTGAACCGGCCGCGTGTCCTCTTGCTGGACGAGCCACTCGGAGCGCTCGATCTGAAGCTGCGCAAAGAAATGCAACTGGAACTCAAGCACCTCCAGATGACCGTTGGTATCACCTTCATTTATGTCACGCACGATCAAGAAGAAGCGCTCACCATGTCGGACCGTATCGCGGTGATGAATGCCGGACGCGTTCTGCAAGTGGGAACGCCGATGGAGATTTACGAGCGACCAGCCTCGCGGTTCGTCGCCGACTTCATCGGCGAATCGAATTTCCTTCGTGGGACTGTCCAGGCTGCGAGTTCGGCCGCGGCCACCGTCGTCATCGCTGATCGCTTTCCCGTCGAGGTTCCGGCTGATCGCCAGCTCACAGTCGGCCAGCGAGTCACCGTTGCCGTTCGCCCCGAGAAGGTTCGGCTCGTTCCCATCGAGGCTCCGGGGACCAACGGGCTCCTGCACGGGCGAATCGAAGAAGTGATCTACATCGGAACCGATACGTTTTACGTCGTCCGGATGAGCGATGACACGACGATCCGCGTCCGCAGTCAGAACGACCGCAACCGCTTGGACGGGGGAATGCTCCTTCCCGTCGGGACTCCTGTCTCGCTCACTTGGGCGACCGATGCGGCGCGGATCCTCACCGAGTAGCGCGAGAGGAACGCCAAGATGAGCGCCATCGACCGTGTACGAGTCCGAGAGCGTTCCCTCGGCCGGCACGAGCGCGCCAGTGAGCGGATCCGGCAAAGCGAAAGAGTGCGCGCGCTCTTCCTCGCCGGGCCAGGCGGTTTGTGGCTCCTCCTGTTCTTCTTGTTACCGACAGCCATCGTGTTCGCCTACAGTTTCGCTCACCGCGGCCCCTATGGAGCGGTAGCCTGGGCTTTCACGCTGGAGAACTACGCGCGCTTGTTCGATTGGCTGTACATCCGAGTCTTTCTCGTGTCGGTTTGGCTCGCCTTGCTCACCACGGTCATTTGTCTCGTCGTCGGTTATCCCTTCGCCTTCGTCATCGCCCGGAGTCCACGCCGCTGGCGCAACGCACTCCTCGTTCTCGTCCTGATCCCGTTCTGGACGAACTTTCTGGTGCGCACCTATGCCATCATGCTCCTCTTGCGCGCTGATGGGCTCATCAACAACGCGCTGCAGTGGCTGGGGCTGATCGATCGTCCGCTCTCTCTGCTCTTCACCCCCTTCGCCGTCGTGCTCGGTCTCGTCTACGGCTATCTTCCCTTCATGATCCTACCGATCTATGCATCGATCGAGAAGTTCGACTTCACGCTGGTCGAGGCTGCACAGGATCTGGGTGCGAATGCGTGGCACGTCTTCTGGCGCGTCTTGCTCCCTCTTACTCTTCCTGGTGTTCTCGCTGGCTCGATTCTCGTCTTCATTCCGTCAGTCGGCGCCTTCGTAACCCCTGACTTGCTCGGGGGCGGCAAGGTAGTCATGATCGCCAATCTGATCAATCAGCAGTTCCTGACCGTGCGACACTGGCCCTTCGGTTCAGCGATTTCGTTCGTCTTGATGGCGATCGTCCTCGCAGCGACCATGCTCTACTTCCGAATCGGGGAGACGCAGCGGATATGAGTTCGTTGGCAACGGCACGACCAGCGACGACGATGCGGAGCAAACGTCGTTTTTCTTTCGGGTGGGCAGTGCTCAATCTCAATGTATATCTGACTTTCATTTTCTTGTACGCCCCCATCATCGTGATGTCGATCTTCAGCTTCAATGCCTCCCGCCAGGTGCAAGTCTGGATGGGTTTCACGCTCGATTGGTACGCGCGCATGATCGCTGACGAGCGGGTCCGAGTCGCCGCGCAGAACTCGCTGGTGATCGCTCTGGTCTCGACGATCGTTTCGACGGTGATCGGGACACTCACCGCGCTTGCCTTGGAACGCACGCGTTTTCGCGTCAAGCGCATGTACGAAGCCGCGATGTATCTGCCGATCATCGTGCCCGAAATCGTGATGGCTATTGCCCTGCTGGTCTTCTTCAATCTGGCCTTTACCTGGCTAGACCAGTTCTTCGGTCTTAAGCTCAAGTTTGGTCTCGGGACGATCACGATTGCCCACATCGCCTTCTCTTTCCCATTCGCCGCGGTCGTTGTGCGCGCCCGTTTGGCAGACTTTGATCGCACACTGGAACAGGCCGCTCAGGATCTCGGTGCGAACGAGTGGCAGACGTTCCGACACATCACGCTCCCGCTCCTCATGCCGGGCATCATCGCCGGAGCGTTGCTGGCGTTCACTCTCTCGATCGACGACTTCGTCATTACGTTCTTCACGGCCGGCGTGGGCTCGACGACGCTGCCGCTCGAGATCTACGGCCGAGTTCGGCGCGGTATCACGCCGGATGTCAACGCGCTGTCCACCGTAATGCTGCTTGCCTCCATCGTGCTCGTTTTAGGATCACTCCTGTTCCAGCGTCGTCGGTCGTTCTGACATGAGGAGGAGACGATGAATCGACCGGAACTCATCCAGCGATGGATCCGCGATTGGCAGCAGGGTCGGCTCTCGCGCCGTGAACTCTTGCGGCGAGTGACACTGCTCGGCATGAGTTCGTTCGCGCTCGCCAACTTGCTCACTGCCTGCGCTCGATCGCAGCCGACGCCGACACCCGCGTCCACTGAGGCATCACCGCGCGTCGGGGCCGCAATCCCTGACTATGTCGATCGCAGCAAGCTGGACAAGGAACTCAACTTCTACACCTGGTCGGAGTACATCGATCCGGACATCCTGACCGAGTTCCAAGAGACCTATGGCGTCAAGGTCACGATGGACATCTACGCTTCCAACGAGGATCTACTCGCCAAGCTCCAAGGTGGCGCGACGGGCTACGACGTTATCGTTCCCTCCGACTACATGGTTAACATCATGATCAACCTCGGCCTCCTCGAGCCACTCGACTACTCTGTCATCAAGACGATCGCGAACATCGACCCCGACAATCTGAAATCGTACTATGACCCCGACAACACCTACAGCGTGCCGTACATGTGGGGTACCTCCGGTTACAGTTACGATACCAGTGTGCTCGGCGAAGACCTCGCCAGCTGGAAAGAAGTGTTCGAACCACGACCCGAGGTGCGCGGCAAGGTGGTCATGTTGGATGACCAGCGCGAGGTGATCGGGGCCGCCCTCGTGTATTTGGGCTACGAGATCAACGAGACCAGCGATGACGCCCTCGCTAAAGCGAAGCAACTACTCCTCACGCAGAAGCCGTACGTGCTCGCCTATTCCAGCCAGAACAACGATGACTTGCTCGTCGCCGGCGAAGCACTGATCGCCCACATCTGGACCGGCGATGCGCTCATGAGCCAGCAAGAGAAGCCGACCCTCCGCTATGTCATCCCTACCGAAGGTTGCACGGTCTGGCAGGACAACCTTTGTGTTCCCAAGACGGCCCCGCACAAGTACACGGCGATGGTCTTCATCGACTTTCTCAACCGGCCCGACATCGCTGGGCGCAACGCCAACTACATCATGTACGGGAGCCCGAACAAAGCAGCCCGAGAGCAAGGCTATATCGACCAAGAAGTGCTCAACAATCGGGGTATTTATCCGCCACCGGAGGTTTGGAAGGAACTTCAATGGATCAAGGACGTCGGTGAAGAGGGGGCTCTCAAGCTGGATCGTCTCTGGACAGAGATCAAGACGGGCTGAGCTCCGCGTGCCTTCTGGGTAGGAATGCGATTCACCCTCGCTGCTTGGCCATCCCTTTGTCTGTGCGGTCGCGACGCGAGGGGCATCCTTCAAGGGAATGCCCCTCGTCTGTCCTCTAACCCTCCAACGCGGGTCCAGCTGCCTCGACCGGCCGCCGCTCCAGCCCCAACTCGTGAGCGATCTCCTTCATCGCGTCCAGCACGATGCGGATGTGTTCCTCGAGCGGAACCCCGAGCGCTGCTGCTGCCCGCTCGATCTCCTGGCGGTTCACCGCGGCAGCGAACTCCTTCGCCTTCCACTTCTTCTTGACGCTGGACACTTCCACGTCGAGGATGCTCTTGGTCGGGCGGACCAATGCCACTGCGACCAGAAACCCGGTCAGTTCGTCGACCGCGACCAGCGTCTTCTCGAGGAGGGACTCTGGTTCGACCCCAGTGACCTCGCTCGCATGCGCCAAGATCGCTCGGATGACCTCTTCCGGGTAACCGCGCTCTCGCAAGATGCGCGCGCCGACGACCGGGTGCCCCTCCGTACTGATGTCCGGGTACCGCTCGTAGTCGAAATCATGCAGGATCCCGACCAACCCCCAAAGTTCCTCATTTTCACCGAACCGTCGGGCGTAGGCCCGCATGGCCGCTTCCACCGCCCGCATGTGACGCAAAAGATGGGGCTGTGACGTAAACTCCCGCACCAGTCGCCATGCTTCCTCACGCGTCGGTAGCGACCGTTCCACTCCCATGCCTCCCTCCCACGACGCTCACTGCCGTCGCTGCCGCGCTTCGTCAGGCGAAATCAAGGCGCGCATCGCCCGGAACCAGGGATGACGGCGTCGCAGTTCAGGAACGAAGAGGTTGGCCGCTGCACGACCAAGTAGTCGCCCAGCGATCGCGGCGACATCCGAACCGGCAGCGCTTCCCGTTCGACTCCCAGCGGCCTTGCCCCCACCGGCGAACCGCCGCGCGCTCACGCGAGCCGCGCCTCGAATAAGCGCCTTCCGCCAGTCCGTTCGCGGCTCCAGATGACCTCCCCGCCGTTTCCAACGCCAGCGACTCACCAGCATGCCAAGAAACCCGCCCAGGATGGCGAGGATCGCGCCCGGGCTATTGGGGCGAGTCTCAACGAGATCGAGCCCACCGACGTCGGTCAGCCACAGGACTCCCGCGGTCGCCAAATAGCCGACGATCCAGGCCACGGTTTCGTTGAGAGCCTGTCCCCACCGCCGGGTCATCCGCCAGGAGAGGAGAAGGATTACCGGAACGATCAACCACATCGCACGCTCCGCTCCTCGATCTCTTCAAGACTACTGGTTCCGAGCGCTCTCGACCAGCTACACTGCTCGTGCGAGGACCAGGAAACGATGCACGACCAACGAACAGTGCGTGAACTGGCTCGGCAATACGACCGCCTCGCTGGCCGGTACGATGCGGCGATGGATCGCATCGAGCGCTGGTTATTAGGCGACTGGCGTGCCTGGGCGGCGCACCAAGCTATTGGGTGGACTCTCGAAATCGCCATCGGAACCGGTCGAACGCTGCCCTCCTATCGGCCAGGGATCGTCCTCATCGGCATCGATGTCAGTCTCGGTATGCTGCGCGTTGCCCACCGTCGCGCCCGCGCGCACGGCCGTCCCGTGACACTCTTGCGTGCCGATGCGCAGGCCCTTCCACTGCGCGACGCCAGCGTCGACACGGTCCTCTCGATCCTCAGCCTCTGCACGATTCCGGATGTCCAACAAGCACTACGCGAGGCATACCGCGTGCTTCGACCTGGAGGACGCCTCATCCTCGTCGAACATGTCCGCAGTGATCGGCGACTGCTGGGACTGGCACAACGCCTGATCGAACCGCTCAGCGTGCGATTTGCTCACGATCATCTCGCCCGCGAACCACTTCCGATGGTCGTCGCAAACGGCTTTCAGGTACTCCATACGCAGCGACGACTCGCCGGGATCGTGCAGCGCATCCTGGCTGTCAAACCATCATGATTCCCGTCCGTCGCCATGCGGAAGCCCGAGCGCCCGCGGCAGATCGTCACGGTTCCCCCACTCCGCCCAGCTTCCGACATAGACCCGAACGTGTGGGAACCCAGCCCGCGCCAGCGCCAGCGCAGCGTGCGCAGCACGCACTCCTCCATGACAGTAGGTGATCACCGGTGTCGAGGTGGTCACACCGAGTTCTGCCAGCCCAGCTCGCACCTCTTCCGGAGACCTGAACATCCGTAAGCCATCCCAATCGAGACTCCGTTGCCAGAACCAATGTCGCGCCCCAGGCACATGCCCACCGTGGCGAGCACGCACCTCCTCACCGGTGTATTCGCTCAGCCGCCGCACGTCGAGCACGACGCTCTTCGCAGACGCGAGAGCCTCCAGAACGTCGCGAGCATCAGCGACGAGTTCCGGGTGCACAGGTGTCGACGGCAAGTGGAAAGCAGCCCGAGGCCACACCGGCTCATCGGTCGCGGTGGATCGTCCCTCAGCCACCCACCGAGTCCAGCCCCCCTCCAGGATGCGCAGCCGGTCGGCTTTCCCGTAATAGGCAAGTGCAAGCCAGAGGCGGGCAACGAAGTGTCCACCCTCGTCGTCATAGCCAACGATGAGATGCTCGTCACCGATACCCAACTCACCCAGCCGGCCTGCTACATACTGTGACGGTGCGAGTCGGTACGCCACGGAGTCGTGCGGATCGACGGTCACCACTGTCCAATCGAGGTAACGGGCACCCGGAATATGGCCCTTGCGATACTCTTCGTACCCGTCCCGCCCATCGAAGTAATACCGGCAGTCGACGATACGAACCAGCGGGTTTCCGAGCCGCTCGGCCAGCCAACCCGTGTCGACGAAGTGTGCCGTCAGTCGCTCGCTCACCACGGATCTTCTCTCCCTCCGCACGGTCACCTTTGAACGCAGTGCGAACGCCGCCAGCGCAAGTATTCGGCATAGCACCCCAGTTCGGATCGTTCGGCCGGGTCCAAATCCTGAAATTCGGCGTCGTGACGTACTTCCGTTGTCGGTTTCTCCAGGCGGTCGGCGAGCAAACGCAGGAATGCCGCCAGGTTGAAATCGAACGCTGCCGCCAGCTGATCCAGCGCCTCGAGAGTCGGTAACTTGCGTCCACGTTCCAACTCGCTGAGATAAGCGATGGAAAGACCGCTCCGTTGGGCGAGTTCCCGCAGGGGCCACCCGCGACGCGCTCGCAAGTCGGTCAAGAGTTCGGCGATCGTTCGTACCACGTCACGTCGCACCGAGCACCTGCACCCATACTGTGCGTGTCCGCGGATGGGTATCGAAGTCGAGCAGGACGACGCGTTGCCATGTTCCCAGTGTCAATTCACCTGACACGAGTGGCACGGTGACCGACGGCCCGACGACCAGCGAACGCAAGTGGCTGTGTGCGTTGTCATCAGCATTGAGACGGTTGTGCGCGTACGCTGCCCCCTGTGGAGCGATTCGCTCAGCAACGATCCGGACGTCCTGCATCAGGCCTGGCTCGTACTCCGAGACGGACACGGCTGCCGTGGAATGAGCGACGAAGACGCAAACCAATCCTTCCCGGATCCCGCTGGCTTCGACCGTCTCGCGAACCTGCGGAGTGAGATCCAGCATCTGATCGCGCCCACCCGTCGCAACCTGAAAGCGGCGGGCGAAAGCTCGGCTCATTCTGCCGCTCCTCGTCGTTCCGCCCAGAGCTCCACGAATCGGAGCAGCGTCCGCACACCGTGTCCCGTCGCACCGGCCGGCCCAATCAACGTTGCCTGCTCCGACCAGGCGGGCCCGGCGATATCCAGATGCGCCCAAGGTCGTCCCTCGGTAAATTCGCGGAGGAAGAGCGCGGCATTGATCGCTGCCCCCCAACGACCAGCTGTGTTCTTGAGATCGGCGTGCTCGCTCTTGAGGAGCTCGCGATAGTCGTCCCAGAGCGGAAGAGCCCACATCCGCTCACCGACCTCGTTCGCTGCCTGGAGGATTAGCTGGCCAACCGAATCATCGCTGGCGAACAGGCCGCTTCCAGTGCGCCCGAGCGCGACCGCACAGGCACCGGTCAACGTCGCGATGTCTACCAAGAGGTCAGCCCCCTGTTGCACGGCAAACGTCAGCGCGTCTGCGAGCAGTAACCGTCCCTCGGCATCGGTACTGATGACCTCGACCGTCTTCTCGCTCAAAGTGCGCAGGATGTCCCCGGGCCGGAATGCCTCTCCATCGGGGAGATTCTCTGCTGCTGCCACGACTCCATGCACTTCCACGGGAAGGCGCAACGCGGGAAGCGCTCGCAGCACCGCGAGGACAGCTGCTCCTCCCGCCATGTCTCCCTTCATCCGCTCCATTCCCTCGGCTGGCTTGAGGCTCAATCCGCCCGAATCGAACGTCACTGCCTTCCCGACCAGAGCCACGCGACCGAGGACATCACCATCCGGCCGATAGACGAGATGAACGAGTCGCGGTTCTCGGCGGCTACCCTGCCCCACCGCGAGAATCGCCCCCGCACCGAGTTCCTCGAGCAGCGCCCGATCGTAGATGGAACAGGCCAGCCCAGTCTCCTGCGCGATATCCCACGCGATCCCGCTGAGCCGCTCGGGGTCGAGCACATTTGCAGGCTCGTTGGTCAGGTCACGGGCGAAGCACACCGCAGCGCTCGTCAGGCGCCCGCGCTGGATTCCCTCCTCGACCTCAGCCCCCTCACCGAGTACGAGCAGCTGCCGCAACCGCGTCCCACCCTCACCAGATCGGTAACGGTGGAAGCGATAGCTGACCAACGCCGTCGTCTCGACGATCGCTTGGACGACCTGAGCTGAACTCGATCCGCTCACGGCCACGATCGGCCAAGCGAGCACACTCGCACCGACCTCGCCGGCGAGTTTTCCGGCAAGTGCCACCCCACGTCGCAGATCGGCAAGCGATCGCTGATGCTCAGCTCCCATGCCAACCACGATGAACCGTTCAGCCGCCAGACCGTCGATCGGGGGAAGGAGTCCGGCTTGTCCGACACGGCCCGCTAACCCGATCGACCGCGCAGCTCGAGCCAGCCGCTCGGCGACTCCTGGTTCGATCCCGGCGATCCGCTCCAGTTGGCCCTCCTGCCCGATCGGGAGGACGACAGTTGCCTCCACGAGCGCCAAAGGCGTCGTACTCGCGGTGACCTCGAGTCCCACCTCATCCTCCGATCAACGGCATCGGTCCTGACGGTTTTTCCTGTTCGGTAACCGAGACGTAGTCGGGATAGGCCATTTCGCCAGCTCGAATGGGCACATCGACGATATTCTCGCGGGGCGGGATAGGGCAGGTCCAACGATCGTTGTACGCACAGTACGGGTTATACGCCATATTGAAATCGATCACGAGCTTGCCATCCGGCGTCTCTTGAGGATCGAGATAGCGACCGACTGAATAGGTCTCGCTTCCAGCAGTGGCATCGCGGAAGGGCATAAAGTAGCGCCCACGGCCGACCTCCCGGTAGACCGTGAACGTTACGGGCTTCCACTCGATTTCGACTGTCACGCGACCAGCGACGATGAATTCCTTCGGCTCACCCGTGGTGGTACCGAGTATCACGCGCTCTTGACTGACACCGTCGCGTTGCAACTCGACGACGAAGCGGTATTCAGGCTTCACCGGATAATAGCGCAACCCGCGAAAGCGCTCCCGCTGTTCTGGTAGGAGCGGAGAGTTTTCATTGGATTTGAAGAACTCGTCCCGTCGCTTGCGATACTCCTCGATGCGGCGGATATACGCGTCGGTCGCCTCGGCACTACTTGTCACCTTGCACGCCCCTTTCGCTTCCATGCTTTCTTCCATGGCGAAGGATACCCGAGAAAACACCGAGCCGGCCTGATGAGGCCGGCTCGGTGGTTGGTGTGGGCGCCCCCGGGGGAAAGCCGGTTATCCGACTACCTCCACGGTGACGCCCGGAAGTTCGTAGCTACTCATTCCGGGCATCACCCCCTTTCCCCTGCACGGTCTCGCTCGAGAGCCGCACATGGGCTTAGCCTATCACGCCGAGCCCCCTTCGTCAACCGACCATGGAGCGCGCTGTGCTGTAACTGGCAAGAAAGGATTCGGGCGCTCACCTGAGGAAACACCGCGAGCGATCACTCGATCACCCACCTCGAGCAGCCACTTTTCTTGGGTACCCAGCGTTCCTGTCCCACCAGGCCCGAGGATCGGCCTCAGCGCTCGCTCCAATTTCGGACGATCCACCGCAGGTACGGCCAAGGGTCACCCACACATGGTTGCTCCGACGAGGCAGCGCAGCGTCTTCGGACACGAATCGGGTATCATCGAACGAACCGGCGGACGCTGGAAACCGGCGAAGAAGAGTGCACAGGAGAGCGAGGTTCACCATGCCGAACCGCCTCGCCAACGAAAAGAGTCTCTACCTGCGTCAGCACGCTGACAATCCTGTCGACTGGTATCCCTGGTGCGAGGAAGCCTTCCGTGTTGCCCGCGAGCAGGACAAGCCGATCCTCCTCAGCATCGGTTACTCCTCCTGCCACTGGTGCCACGTGATGGAGCGCGAGTGCTTCGAAAATCCGGAAATCGCTCAGCTCCAGAATGAGCTCTTCGTCAACATCAAAGTCGATCGAGAGGAGCGTCCCGATCTCGACGAGCTGTACATGAATGCGTTGCAAGCGATGACAGGCTCCGGTGGCTGGCCACTCAACGTCTTCCTGACACCCGATGGCAAACCGTTCTACGGCGGTACGTACTTCCCACCTGAAGACCGGGGTCAGCTACCGGCTTGGCCACGCGTCCTCCTCGCCGTCGCCCAGGCCTATCGGGAGCGCCGCGCCGATGTCGAGCGCGCGGCCGAGGATCTCGTCAGGTATCTGCAGCAACAGTCACGCCCACCGCTCCAGGCCGCACCGTTGCGGGAACAGTTTCTCGACGAGGCTGCCCGCAATCTCGTCCCTCACTATGATCGGGAGCGTGGGGGATTCGGGACTGCACCCAAGTTTCCCTCCCCGCTGCAACTCGAATTTCTCCTGCGGACGTTTCGCCGAGCCGGCGCACCACGCGCACTGGAAATGGTGCTGCAGGCGCTCACTGCAATGGCCCGTGGCGGAATCCACGACCAGATCGGGGGCGGCTTTCACCGCTACACGGTCGACGAAGCGTGGCTCGTCCCGCACTTCGAGAAAATGCTCTACGACAACGCCCTGCTGGCGCGTGTGTATACCCTCGCCCACCTCGCTTCGGGTAACCGGCTCTGCCGAACGATCGCCGAAGAGACGCTCGCGTACATACAGCGCGAGATGCGTGGAGACCATGGAGCGTTCTTCGCTGCTCAGGATGCCGATAGTGTGGAGGGGGAAGGAGCCTTCTACCTGTGGACGCCGGAGGAAATAGCAGCCGTCTTGGGAAACGATGACGCTGGACTTGCCTGTCGATACTTCGGTGTCACACCACGAGGAAACTTCGAGGGCAAGTCCATCCTGCACGTCGCGGAGGATCCAGTAACGATCGCGAGCGAGTTCGGCCTTTCACTCGATGACCTCGAGCAGCGCATCGGCTCGATCCGTGCTCGCCTTTACGAAGCGCGAGATCAGCGTCCTTATCCAGCCCGTGACGAGAAGGTAATCGTCGCTTGGAATGCGCTGGCCATCCGCGCCTTCGCGGAAGCCGGCACAGCGCTCGATCGCCCTGACTTCGTCGCACTCGCTGAGAGAGCAGCCACCTTTCTCCGGGATCAGTTGTGGGACGGGAAGACGCTTTACCACGTCTGGGAGGAAGGTGAGGCGCGCTTCCCTGGATTCCTCCACGATTATGCTGATCTTGTGAATGCGCTCGTGTCGCTCTACGAAGCGACCTTCGATCCGTTCTGGATCGCGTGGGCTCGCCAACTCACTGAGGCGATTTTGGCCAAGTTCATTGATCCGGTAGCCGGTGACTTCTACGACACAGCGAGCGATGGGGAACAGCTGATCGTCCGCCCCAAAACGTTCATCGATCAAGGTACGCCGAGCGGCAATGGAGCAACAGCCGAAGCGCTCCTCCGACTGGGTACACTCTTGGGTGAGCATCGCTTCATCGACCAGGCGCGAACGCTCTTGGAACGCTATGCACAGCTCGCCGTTGAGCACCCGATCGCTTGCGGGCAACTGTTGCTCGCCATGGACTATGCGCTCGGTCAACCATTCGAAGTCGCCATCATCGGTGATCCGACGCAACGAGAGACGCGAGCACTCCTCCGGGTCGTCCAGGCGAGCTACCTGCCGAATCGTGTCCTCGCTTTGCGCCGCCCGGAGGACGAGACTGCCGCGTCGATCGTTTTGCTTCTGGCCGAACGCTCCCTGGTCGACGGACATCCGGCAGCGTACGTCTGCCGCAATTTCGCGTGCCAGCGACCGGTTACCACGCCTCAGGAACTGGCGAGCCAGCTCGGAATCGCGCTGCCGGACAGTTGAGTGACCGGTGCGAGGGGAAGCGCGGCCACCACAACCGGACCAGCTGGTCCGCCGAATCGGTAAGAGAGACACGCGCAGACGAACGCATACGCCTCGCGTGTCGTGAGCTCGAACGCACGCTGGACCAGGGCGACGGCGTTTTCGAGCGCAGCCTGCTGAGCGCTCGAGATATCGGGTCCAAGACCGAACACCAGGAGTTCATCATCGCTGCGCACCAGCGGCCCGGGAAGCCGCAGTCGGTGATCGACCGCGACCTGAACTGTGACACGTGCGGCAGCTTCGATCGCGACATGTGCCGGTTCACCCGCACCGATCGCAGCATGCACGTCACCCAGGAAAAGGAACGCCTCCGGTCGCTGCACAGGTAGCCAGATCGTGCTTCCGGCATGCAGTTCGACCAGATCGAGGTTCCCACCCCATGGCCAGACCGGCCGGAACGTCGAGCTCGCTCCACGAGCGGGAGCGACTCCGATGCAGCCGATACTCGGCTGGAGAGGAAGCTGCAGCCGTTCGGAGACGACGAGTCGTCCGCCATGCACGTCCAAGCGTTCGCACACCGTCTTCGGTAACAGTCGCCCTAGCGGACCGAATGAGCGGATGAGGACCAGCCAAGCGCGCTCGATGCTGATGGAGAGGATATCGACTCGGAGTGTGTCACCCGGGAGCGCTTCTTTGACCGTGAGCGGACTAGTCACTTGGTTGAAGCGATCCAATCCGATCTCCTCGACTAGGATGCCACGAGCGAGCAATTCGTACGGCTCATCGCTCGTCTCGAACTCGACGACCGCGCCTGTCTCGCCACGGAGCGCTGGTAGCGCAGTGGCATCGAGCGTCGCGTACCGCGAGGATCGAGGAATCCGATACGGACTGACCGACACCGGGCCTGCTCCTTCCCCGTCGTGATCGTTCTCTGCAACCACACGGTACACTTTCGCGAGAGAGTGGGAGGCTCGAGCCCGGGATGGCACGTCAGACCTTCGTCATCGGCACTGCTGGGCACGTCGATCACGGAAAATCGACGCTCGTCAAGGCACTCACCGGGATCGACCCCGACCGGCTCCGCGAGGAAAAGGAACGGGAGATGACGATCGATCTCGGTTTCGCCTGGATGACGCTCCCGAGTGGCCGCCGACTGAGTATCGTCGATGTTCCTGGGCACGAGCGCTTCATCAAGAATATGCTCGCTGGGGTCGGCGGTTTCGATGCCGCTCTTCTCGTGGTCGCTGCTGACGAAGGTCCGATGCCGCAAACACGCGAGCATGTAGCCATCCTCGACTTGCTCGAGATCAGGCACGGTCTCGTCGCGCTGACCAAGAGCGATCTCGTCGAACCCGACTGGCTCGAACTCGTCATCGTCGAAGTCGAGGAACTCTTGCGAGACACCGCTCTTGCCGGCGTCCCGATTGTTCCTGTCTCGGCCGTAACTGGCTATGGTCTCGATGCGCTCGTACGGGTGATCGACCAGGTACTCGATCATGTTCCGCCTCATGCTCGGAGCGGCAAGCCCCGCTTGGCGATCGATCGTGTTTTCACCGCCGCGGGCTTCGGCACGGTCGTCACGGGTACGCTGCGGGACGGCGAACTGGAAGTTGGCCAAGAGGTCGAAATCCTCCCCCGCGGGCTTCGGGCACGAGTGCGCGGCTTGCAGAGTCATCGGACGCGAGTCGATCGGGCTCTCCCTGGATCGCGTACCGCGGTCAATCTGAGTGGCGTCGAAGTCGAAGACCTGGTGCGCGGCGACGTGCTCACCGTCCCTGGCTGGCTCCGACCGACGATGCTCCTCGACGCTCGCTTGCGCATGCTGCCCGACGCCCCGGAGCCGCTCGAGCAGAACGACGAGGTCGATTTCTTCGTCGGAGCGAGTGAGACACTCGCCCGCGTCACGCTTCTCGATGCTGAGCGACTCGAACCGGGCATGGTCGGCTGGGTTCAACTGCGCCTTCAAGAGCCGGTCGTCGCCGTGCGCGGCGACCGTTTCATCATCCGCCGTCCCTCGCCGAGCGCGACACTCGGGGGCGGCATCATCATCGATACGGCTCCGCGCCGGCATCGGCGCTTCCGTCCAGACGTTTTGCGTACGCTCGAGCTTCTCGCCTCCGGCTCCCCGGAGGCGCTGGTGCTCCATGCTTTGGAACGCGGTATCGCCGAGTGGCGTGATGTACTCCAACGAACGAATCTCGACGAGACGTCTGCCACGAGAGCCATCACCCAACTGATCCAGCAGGGCCAGATCGTTTGTCTGGAAAATGCGGAAGGCGCGCTGAACCCGGGCAGCGCACTCGCCGAGCGCACGGCGTTGGAGCGGATCACTGCCCAGCTACTCGATCTTCTCCGCGACTATCACGCACGCCATCCGCTTCGGCGCGGGCTTCCACGCGAAATGGCACGGAGTCGCCTCGGGCTCTCGCCGCGTTTCTTCGAACTCCTTGTCCACTGGCTCACTCAGGCCGGCGCGGTGATCCAAGACGACGATGTGCTGCGTCTGCCCGAGCATCGGATCCAATTGACTGAGGAGCAAGAGAACCGAGCGCGGGCCTACGAAGCTGCTCTGCTGCGTGAGCCGTTCTCTCCGCCGTCTCCCAGCGAGTACGGTATCGAGCCGGAACTCGTCCAAGCGCTCGCTGACCTGGGACGTGTCGTCCGCGTCAATGACGAGGTCGTCTTCGCTCCGTCTGCATGGGCCGAAATCAAAAAGCGTGTGCTCGCACTGATCGATGCTCATGGCAGTGTGACGCTCGCTCAAGTACGTGATGCACTCGGGACGAGTCGCAAGTACGCGCAGGCACTCCTCGAGTACCTCGACCAACAGCGGGTTACCAGACGGATCGGTGACGCTCGTGTCCGTTATGCGTGAGCTGACCGCTGACGCGATTTTCCTTTCCCCACACTTCGATGATGTTCCACTCTCGTGCGGTGGAACTGTTGCCCTCTTCGCCGCGAGTGGTCGCAAGCCCGTCATCCTCACGCTCTTCGGCGGAGAGCCATCTGAGCCGCTCAGTTTCTTCGCGCAGCAGCAGCACCGATGGCGGGGCATGGACGATCGAACGGCTGTCCAATTGCGGCGCGAGGAAGAGCGTGCCGCGGCTGCCGAACTCGGGGCGACGGCACACTGGTTCGATGTCCCGGACGCAATTTACCGCGATGCCCGTTACAACTCGGACGACGAACTCTTCGGACCTCTCCACCCCGATGATCTGGCGCTGGTCGATGAGCTCCTCGATCTCGTCGAAGAGGTGATCCGCTCCCGCGCCGAATCACCGGCGATTTTCGTTCCCCTCGCTCACGGCAACCACGTCGACCACCAAATCGCGCGTCTGCTCGGCACACGCCTGGTCGAACGAGGTTTTTCCGTTTGGGCCTACGAGGATCAACCGTACAGCGCCATGCCAGGGAGCCAGGCCGAGCGCGACTGCACTATCCAGCGCTGGACAGCCGGTCCGCCATGGCTCGTCTTTCTTTCGGAGGAGCTCTTCCAGAGACGGCTGCGAGCGATCAGTCATTATCGAAGCCAGATCGCTTTCGTCTTTCGCGACCTCGGCCCCTTCGATCGAGTTCTTCGGTCGTATACGTTGGAAGCCGGACGAGGCCAACTCGCCGAGCGTTTCTGGGCGCTCCAGCCACTTTCGACCGTCGAGAGAGCGCCCGAACAACCGAGAGGCGAACTGTCCTGAGTTGCTCGTCGGCGAGCGCCAGTAACCGCTCGCCGGCGCTCCTCCCGTCTCACTGCCCTCTCTGCCAATCGCGGTCATGACGGGCGGGAGAGATCCTGGAGGAGCAGACCGCGATCGCGCTGTACCCACTGCCGATAGTGCACACCGATGTTCCCCATCTCAACCTGCCAGCCCGGCGGGTTAGCCGGCGTGAACGTCAGACAGCGCCGTTCGAAACACTGGACGAGGACATCCTGCTCGACACCCCTGACCGGGACCCTCACCCAGTACGGTTCAGTGATCGGATAACCGACGACAGCTATCCACGGCGAGAACAGCGGTTCCTCGCGCAGTCGGTATCCGGCCCAAACCGACCCTCGTTGCTCGAGCCAGTTCGCGAAGATGGACGCCACGCCATGGTTGGTCTCTCGATAGACCGCGCCGTACCTCACCCCATAACGAGCCAATTCCACGTCGTGCACGACCGTCCCATCGGGAAAGAGGCGAGCTGTGACGGGTTCGTCGGCAGGCCCAGAGGGCGCAGCGAGCAGTGTTCCCAGCAAGGCATAGGTGACAGGATTACCGGGATCGCCCGCAACCGCGATCGCAGCCGGTTTTCGTTGGACGTGCGTCTCGTCACCGATTTGCTGCCAGCCAGTCAGGAGCTCCCAGGCTAACCGACCGCCGGTCACGCGCCAGCGTGCGTCGACGGCACGGTCGGGATGAGTCAGTTCCATCCGGCCTTTCTCGTAATAGCGGACGAGACGCTTCCCGTCGGGTGCGTCCGCGTAGGCTTCCCACTCGACCGGGCCGAGAGCTGGACCCCAGAGCCAGGTCCGCACGACGAGCCCCCGCGCGACTGGATCCTCCGTCCGGCGCCACCACCAGTCGAACAGTCGCTCGGAATCGGCTAGCCCAGCGAGGCGATCGAGTTTCGTCCAGCCATAGTCGAGGAGCTTGGCCGCGTCGTCGTACCAGGCGGCCAGGGTCGAGCCGGTCAGTACCACGATCGCTGTCTTGCCTGCCCGCTCAGCAACCTCGATCAAGCAGAGGCCCGCTTCGTCGGTCCAACCCGTCTTCCCACCGATGATCCCTGGATAACGCTCGGGCAGTCGATTGGTGTGCCGCCACGAGAATCCCTCACCGTGATAGCTCGCCGCACCGAATATCTCGACGAAGACCGGATCGGCGAGCGCAATGCGCGTGAGCCGCGCAAGATCGTAGGCACTACTGACATGGCCAGGTTCGTCCAAACCATGAGGATTGCGAAAAGACGTCGCCTGCAGGCCCAGCTCGACCGCCTTCGCGTTCATCCAGGTGACGAAGCGCTGGCGAGCAGCAGGATCCTCGGCATTCGGACTTCCACCGACTGCCCGCGCGATCGCCATCGCGGCATCGTTCCCGCTGCGGAGCAGGAGACCATACAGCAGCGTTCGCAGCGTCACGACTTGCCCAGCTCGCAACCCAGCCGACGACTCGCCGATCAAATCCTCCGGCACGATGGTGACTGGCTGATCCAACGCGCCCCGTTCGAGCGCCACGACTGCAGTCATCACCTTGGTCAGGCTCGCGATGGCGACTGGTTGGCGTGCCGCTCGCTCAGCGACGATCTGGCCCGTTTCCGCGTCCATGATGATCCAATGCTGGGCAACGACTTCCGGTAACGAGTCCGCTCGAACAGGGATCGGGATGGCGAGCGCGACGATGAGGAGACCGAGCACGCAGCGCACGATTCGCCCGGACACCGTTTTCCCCTTCCCCAGCGTTTCCGGGTCGCACCCCCTACAGTTTCCCAGAAAAAGACGAGTCTGAACAAGTGATAATGGCCATTCTGAGGGGAGAGGACACGCGTTGCACTGATGCCCTCCCGTGCCCCGCTGTTCTACCGCGCTCCGAGATACGCGCAGAGCCGGGACACCGTTTGCGGTACTCGCCGGGAAAGCATTAGGCGTGCGAGCACGTTCGCGCGTGCTCGGTACCCTGCATTGTCGGGGAGTGCACGAACACTGCGGCGTGGCGCAGTGCCGGGCGACTCATCCGAGACGGTCCGTGTTCGCCCGAAAACGCACCGCAACTCAGGTAACCGTTCAGGACGCAACGCGAACCTCGAGTGGATCGATGAGCAAACGGGACCAAATCAGCCCACAGCACGATCGCTCATGGCCTCATCGTTCTCGAGTCCTCGAGCCGCTTGCGAACCCCGCCGCAGCTCAGCTCGCCGACTGAGCGGTCACGCAGCCTCTCCTGATCGGCAGCGTGCCCGCAGACCGGTCGGGCTCTCCTCGAGCCGCTCTCGCCGGCAGACGACGGATCGGCACGACTGCGTCGAATCAGCACACTCGGCGTACCTCACGCTTCGAGCGGAGTCACGGCAAGACGATCCAGTTCAGCCAAGACGTTGGCCATCTCGATCGCAACGAGCGCTGCTTCTGCTCCCTTGTTCCCCATCTTGGTTCCCGCACGCTCGACCGCCTGCTCGATGGTGTCGGTCGTCAGCACCCCGAAGACAACCGGGACATTGGTCTGCAACGCCACATGAGCGATTCCCTTGGAGACCTCAGCCGCCACATAGTCGAAATGCGGCGTGGCTCCCCGGATCACTGCGCCCAAACAGATGACAGCGTGGTACCGGCGCGATTCAGCCAGACGCTTGGCGACGAGCGGAATCTCGAACGACCCAGGAACCCAGACGACCTCGATCGCCTGTGGCTCGACGTCATGGCGTACCAGCGCATCGATCGCACCGTGGAGCAATTGCCGCGAAATGAACTCGTTGAACCGGCTGACGACGATGGCGAAGCGTCGGCCTCGTCCGATCAACTTCCCTTCGACGACGCGGATCGCCTGACCATTCAGCGACATCATCGCGTGCCTCCTCGTTTCTCGTCGCCCATCGCCGCCAGTTCCTCCAGCAACACGAGGTGTCCGAGCTTGTCGCGCTTGGTACGCAAGTAGCGGTGATTATGTTCCGTGGGTGGCAGTTCCAGTGGTACCCGCTCAACGATCTCGAAACCGAGTTCCTCGAGTGCCGCGATTTTGCGGGGATTGTTCGTCAGAAGTCGCACGCGTTCGATACCGAGATCGCGCAGGATGATCGCAGCCTCCCGATAATCGCGCAGATCGGCCGGGAAACCGAGGTGCAGGTTGGCCTCCACGGTATCCAGTCCCATGTCCTGCAGGTGATACGCCCGCAACTTGTTGAGCAGGCCGATCCCCCGTCCCTCTTGACGCAAATAGACGATGACACCGCGTCCTGCTGCGGCGATCCGGTCCAGCGCTGCTTCCAACTGGGGACCACAGTCGCAGCGTTGCGACCCGAAGACATCACCGGTGAAACACTCCGAATGCAAGCGGACGAGCACCGGCTCGTCCCCACTGACATCCCCATGGACGAGTGCCAGATCGATCTGGTCACCGCCGAGTCGGCGATACGCCCGTAGCTGGAACCGTCCGTAGCGCGTCGGCAGCGTCGTCTCGGCGACGCACTGCCCAGGACGCTCGTGAACCAGCCGATAGGCAATGAGATCGGCCACGTGGACGAGCGGAATATCGTGTTCAGCAGCGAAACGCTCGAGTTCCGGCAAGCGCGCCATCGTCCCGTCGGCGTTCATGATCTCGCAGACGACCGCGACCGGATGCAGGCCTGCCAGACGAGCCAAGTCGACCGACGCTTCCGTTTGCCCGTCTCGCTCCAGTACTCCGCCCGGTCGAGCACGCAGCGGAAACACATGGCCCGGCATCACGAAATCCGCCAGCGTCGCCGAGGGATCAGCCAGCTTCCGGATCGTCACAGACCGATCGTACGCCGAGATGCCGGTTGCCACACCTTCACGCGCCTCGACGGAGATCGTGAAGGCTGTTCCGAACTGTGAGCCGTTCGTTTCCGGTGGAACCATCAGCGGAAGCCCCAAGCGGTCCACCCACTCCGCTGCCATCGGCACGCAGATGAGTCCCCGTGCCTCGCGGGAGATGAAGTTGACCGCTTCCGGCGTACAAAACTGCGCTGCGATCGCCAGATCACCCTCGTTCTCCCGATCGGCATCATCGACGATGATGACGAAACGTCCAGCACGAAATGCCTCGATCGCTCGTTCGACTCGTGCGAAGCGTGTCACGACTCGACCTCCGTTCGCGCACTGACGAATCCGGCCCGGTGCAACGACTCGAGAGACAGAGCACCGCTGGCACCGAGCGCGAGAAACTGCTCGACGTACTTGGCGACGATGTCCACCTCCAGGTTGACCAGGGCACCTGGTCGCTTGCGCGGCAGCGTGATGTGCTCCTGCGTATAGGCAACGAGGGAAACCTCGAACTCGCTCGGGAAGCGACGCTGCACTGTCAAACTCGCCCCATCGACAGCAATGAATCCTCGTTCGACGACGTACCGCATCGCCTCTGTTGGAGCAGCGATGCGGACGATGAGGGCCGCGCCATCCCGATACATCATGACGATCCGACCAACCGTGTCCACGTGACCTTGCACGTAGTGTCCACCGAACCGTCCGCCGACCGGCAGCGCCCGCTCGAGATTGACGAGATCACCGACCGCGATCCTGCCGAGTGTCGATCGGCGCACCGTCACCGGCTGCAACTCCACCTGGAAACTGTCCGGAGCGAGATCGGTCACGGTCAGGCAGACACCGTCGACCGCGATGCTGTCCCCGAGCCTGGTTCCCTCCACGACGGTGCGACAGCCGATGCGCAAGCGAAGCCCACCTCCGCTGACCGGCTGGATCGCGAGCACACGACCGATTTCCTCGACGATGCCAGTAAACATCATTCCCCCTCAGGCACCCAAATCGGACGCAACCGTCCTTCGATCACCAGATCGTCTCCCACCTGTCGGACACGCACGCCGGTGAGTCGAGGAGCGTCTTCCATGCGTGCCACGCCCTCACCAGCCAACGGGACAGGGGCAGCAGTCCCACCGACCAATACTGGCGCGATGAATGCCACGACAGCATCGGCCAATCCCTGCTCGAACAGACTGCCGAGTACTCGACCGCCTCCCTCGACGAGGACCCGGTTGATGCCTCGTTCCGCCAGTACCCGTAGTGCAGCTGCCAAATCGACGTGACCGCAACAGAGAGGAACGAACGCCAACTCGGCTCCCGCCTTCCACAAAGCTGCGACCCGCTCCGGCGGTGCAGCCTCGGTGGTGATCACGAGCGTGCGTGCCGGTAGGCGACTGTCCAGCAAGCGAGCCGATGGCGGCGTTCGGGCTCGTGTATCGATCACCACGCGGAGCGGCGAGTGCGGCCCCCCATCACCGGCATCGCGCGGATCGAGACGAGTCGTCAACTCAGGATCATCAGTCAAGACCGTTTCGACACCGACCAACATGGCGTCATGTTGATCCCGCAATTGGTGCGCGTAGCGGCGGGCCTCCTGACCAGTGATCCATTTCGAGTGACCAGTACGAGTCGCAATGTGACCGTCGAGCGTCATCGCATACTTGAGCGTGACCTCTGGCAGGCTCTCGCGCAAGCGCTTCAAGTAGCCGGCATTCACCTCAGCTGCAGCTTCAGCTTCGATCCCGACCCTTACGTCGACTCCGGCTTGACGCAAGAGAGTGAACCCGCGTCCAGCTACTGCCGGGAAGGGATCGAGAATGGCAGCAACGACACGCCGGATTCCGGCCTGAACGATGGCCTCGACACAGGGCGGCGTTCGTCCGTAGTGCGCACACGGCTCCAAGGTGACGTAGAGCGTCGCCCCACGGGCTCGCTCCCCTGCTCGCTGGAGCGCGACGATTTCCGCATGCGGCCCTCCCGGCGGCTGGGTGCAACCCTCGCCGACCACTTCGCCGTCGCGCACGATCACCGCGCCCACTGCCGGATTAGGAGCGACCCGCCCCTGCGCCCGTCGGGCAAGAGCGATCGCACGCTGCATCCAGTACCGATCTGTGTCGAGTTCCTGCATCACCGTCGCCCATGACGAAGAACCCGGGTGGCAAAGCCCCCGGGTTCAGGTTCGGTCGAAGTTCGTCGTTGACCGGTATCGAGAACCGGAGCAACGACCTTCTCCCATCCGGACTATACCGTCGGCCCCGGAATTGGCGCTGCTGACGCCTCACCGGATCCTGCGGCCGCTGGCCGCTCGCGGGCTTTACCGCCGGTCGGGAATTGGCGCTCCGCGCGCCTCACCCTGCCCCGAAGGTCTTGCATTGCTTAGTTTACGCCATGCTCAGCGCGCCGTCAACTCAGCACTCACCGCAGCCTTCGAGACCGGTTTTCCGCTCGCGGGCGAGAGCCGACCACGATCCAAACGATCGAGCCACCGCTCAGCCCAACGAGCAGCCCAGTAGCCGCACATGCCGTGAACGCCGCCCCCGGGCGGCGTCGCTGCGCTGCACAGGAACACCGCTGGATCGGATGTCCGATACGGTGGCCACGGCCAAACGGCAGGCCGGGTGAAGAGCTGGTCGAGCGTTGGCCAACCTCCAGAAAGATCACCCCCGACGAGATTCGGGTTGGCTCGCTCTAAGTCTCCAGGCTTCCACGCACGGCGCGCCACGATCCGTTCCCGGAATCCGGGAGCGAAACGCTCCACTTGCTGTTCGATCGCCTGAGTCGCGTCACCATCCCATCCCGATGGCACGTGGCAGTACGCCCACATCACTGCGTAGTCAGGTATCGCTCGACCAGGATCGGCCTCGCCTGGTTGAACCAGAATGACGAAAGGCCTCTCCGGCATGCGTCCTTGACTCACCGCTCGCTCAGCTGCAGCGATCTCCTCCCAGCTTCCACCGAGATGAACGGTCGCCGCGAGTGCACACTCTGGTGCTCGCCAAGGGACCGTCCCGCGAATCACCCAGTCGATTTTGAACACGCTTGGTCCCGGGCGGAAGCGCGCGAGTTGCCACCGATAGGCTGGGGTGAAGCGCACGCCGGCGATCCGGAGAGCGATCCGCGGGCTCGAGTCCAAGAGCAGGACGCGGGCCGGTGGGAGATCGTCGAGTCGCTCCACCGGCACACCATACCGAACTGTGCCGCCGTGCTGTTCGATCTCGCCGACCAGCGCCTCCGCCAGGCGCTCCGTACCCCCTGCGAGGAGCGGCCAGCCGACGAGGTGCCCGCACGCGGCCAGAACCAGGCCGAACGCCGCGGAGGGAGCTTGCTCGAGCGGCAACGTGCTATGAGCCGCCAGGCCAGCAAAGAGCGCCCGTGCTCGTTCCCCAGCGAAGTGCTCGATGACTACCCGTGCCGAGCGCACTCCTTCCCGCGCGAAGCACAGCAGTTCCACGAGCGGCAGGCGCGATCCCGGCAAACGCACCACACCCGGCAGGGGGGAAAGGAGTGCTGCGAGCAACGCCGTCCCGGCCGAAAGCCACGGCTTCATCAGCCCTCGATATCTTGGTGCATCCGGACCTAGCTCCACGGCGGTCCGCTCGAGATCACGCCAGAGCAGGACTGCTGTTCCGTCATCGAACGGATGAGCCAGCGCAGCTGGTGACCAACACCAGTGGACGCGGTCGATCACCCCGACGCTTCGAAAGAACGGAGATGCGAGCGCCAGCGGCAGGACGGAAGCGCAATGGTCGTGGACACAGCCGGGCACGATGCTCTTGTCGGTTCGCAGCCCCCAACCAGCACGTTGCGCTCGCTCCAGAACCAGGACACGGCGACCATTCCTGGTCAAGGCGAGAGCAGCTGCCAATCCGTTCGGCCCTGCCCCAACGGTGACTGCGTCCCAGGCTTCGCGCACGCACGCCCGCTCTCGAGTCTCACGCAGAGCTGTCTTGTTCCGGTTCAGCTTGGGCTCGCGCGACCGATTCCACCATCGCGACGAAAGCTGCCTCCGGTCGAGCCCCCTCGAATTCCAGCGATTCGTTGATCACGACTTTGGGAACAGCGAAGATCCGATACCGTTGAGCGATGTGCGGAAACTCGCTCACCTCAATTACGTCCGCGGTCACCTTCTCGCTCTCGATCGCCATCATGTGCGCCAACTTGGCGACACCTGGACAGTATGGACAAGTCGGTGTCACGAAGACCTTGATGTGAACCGCCTGTGCGAGCTTGGCGAGCGTCTCCCGGCTCAAGGGCGAGAGTTCGGTCGTTCCCCGCGAGACATCGATGATGTCCTCGATCAGCGTCGCGAACTCGTAGCCAGCCGGTACCCCGATGAAGCGGAGTGTCCCCTTGTTATGCCCCTTGAGAATGATCGCCGGGATCTCTTCGACACCCGCCTCCCGTGCTTTCGCTCCTTCTTGCAAGAGATCGTACATTTCGAGCGTGATCTTTTCGGACAGTGCAGCGACCTCTTCGAGGAGTTGGTTCGTCTCGCGGCATGTCGCACACTCGTATCCTGGAATACTGATCTGGGTCACGCGCTGCGTGAAAAGTTGGATGGTTATCGGATCGCGCAGTCGTTCGACGAAGACTTGACGCAAGTACTCCTGATCGGCTGGCGAAAGAATCGGCATCCACTACCCCCTTCCCCTACGGAGTCGTCCTGTGCGAAGCGTAACCGATGGTCGCTGCTCGTGCTAGAACGCTGATCCGGCGATGACCAGAGGCCAGTCACCATCGCCCCCGTCCTCGCCCAGGGATCGCTGAGTCGGCCCGCCGATGGACCATACGCGGTGCGCCCCGATCGCCCTCTGCCGACCAGCCGGCTACCGCTCGATGACTCGACCGCACCGGGAAAATTTGCGCTTCCATGCTGACCACGCATCTCTCCCCATCAGCGACGAGCTCTGGTTCCCGCGTCCGACAACGGTCGCAAAAGGTGCTCCGCCGTACTCGGCTCGCGTCGCCGACGTTCACCTCGTGGGAAGGCACAACGCTGAAACCGGCAGTTCGCTGCCAGCTCGACTCAGTGTGAAGAAGACGACCGGTCTCCGCAAGATCCATTGCGGCACCAGAAGTCGAACGCGGCACCGAGGGCGACCAGCGGGCAACTTGTCGCTATGCTAGCATGGCGTGAGGGAGACCAGTATGGGACGCTTGCTCGTCGGAACTTCGTCCTGGACTGACCACGAGGGTTTCTATCCACCAGGGATCGAAGCCCGCGAGCGCTTGCTTTTCTACGCGCGCTATTTTCCGATCGTCGAGGTGAACTCGACTTATTACGCGATCCCCTCGCGTCGCGTCGTCCAAGGCTGGGTCGAGCGCACCCCACCCGGATTCGTCTTCGACGTCAAGCCACCCCGCCAGTTGACCGCGACACCAGAGCAGCCGGGGGGAGAGGCACCAGTTCCCGATGCAGACATCGCGCACCGCTTTCTCGATGCCATCGAGCCCTTGATTACCGCGGGAAAACTCGGTGCGATCACTTTCCAGTTTCCACCCTCCTATCGCAACACGGAAGAGCACCGCGAGTACCTCCGACTCCTTCCCGAACTGTTCCCTGATCTTCCGCTTTCCGTTGAGTTCCGCCGCCGCGATTGGCTGGACGCTCGCCATGTGCAAGCCACACTCGAGCTCCTCCGCGAGTCCGGCCTCAGCTATACAATGGTCGACGAGCCGCAAGTCGGGATCGGCTGTGTTCCCCCCATCTACGCGGTCACCAACCCCCGTCTCGCGGTGGTGCGCTTCCACGGGCGCAATGCGGAGACCTGGTACCAGTTCACTGGCAAGACCGGCGAGCGTTTCAACTGGGAGTACCGCCGGGAGGAACTCGAAGAGTGGCGACCCAAGCTGCTCCGGGCTGCGGCCGAAGCACAGGAGGTGCATGTCTTTTTCAATACCAACTATGGAAACCAGGGACCACGCAATGCGGTACTCCTGATGGATCTCCTAGGCATCGAGCATCCGCCGCTGCCGGGGATCGGCTGAGTGTCAACGCGCCTGCAAGCGGTACTGCAGGAGAAAGTTCCAGAGCGCATCGGCAGCTGCTGAGGGTTGTCGGCCAGCCCGGCGCACCAACGACCACCAGCGCCGAACTGGAAAACCTTGGACGTCCAGCACGATGAGCCGCCCAGTTTCCAACTCGAGCCCGATCGCATCGCACGGCATGACCGCGACACCGAGGTCAGCTGCCACTGCTTGCTTGATCGCGCCGTTGCTGCGTAGTTCCATCGCCAAGCGGGGGGAAAGTCCAGCCTCGGCGAAGATTCGTTCCATGTCAGCGCGCGTGCCCGACCCGATCTCGCGTACGAGAAACGGCTCGCGAGCGATCTCATCCAACGGGATCTGATGACGCCGAGCGAGGTGATGGCGAGGGGAGGCGATCACCACCAGCTCATTGGGCAGAAATTGCGCGATCTCCAAGTCTTGCGGGTCCTCGATGAGCCCCATGATCGCCACATCGGCATCCCCTGCCAACAAACGCTGGTGGACAGCGAACCGGTTGAGCACATCGAGCGAGAGCTCGACCCCGGGATAGGCCCGATGGAACGCACCGAGTGTCTTCGGCACCACATAGATCCCGGCTGTGGTGCTCGCGGCCACCCGCACCTGCCCACGTTGCGCACAGCGCAGCTCGTGAACAGCCGCCAGCGCCTCGTCCAAAAGATCCAACAGTCGCTCAGCATAGGGCAGAAGCTGCCGCCCCGCTTCGGTCAGCTCCACACCGCGACCGGTGCGCTGGAACAAAGGAACACCCAACACCTGTTCGAGCGACTTGATCTGCGCGGAGACGGCCGGTTGACTGATGACCAGGTCTTCGGCAGCACGCGAAAAACTCCGATGCCGAGCCACGGACCGGAACACCTGGAGCTGCCGCAGACTCACATCCATATAGCTCCCTCCTATGTCTCTCATCACAAAGTACTATTGGAAATTATATGCCAATATCGCTATGCTGCGAAGCGGGAGAGGCGAATCGTCGTCGAACGACGAATGCGGCAGGTTCCCATGCCTCGAGTGTCGCGTCGGTGGATCCTGACTCGCCAGTACACCGCTCACCACCTCATCACGCTCGCCAAAGCTCCTCTCACCGTAGTATCGCGCTGATCCGCGCGGGCACAGTGAGACCCCGCCTACGCGGGGGCCACCAACTCATCGCCCAGCGTGCATCGCTCGCGACACGCGCCGAAACGTTCGCTCGTCAGTCAGGAGACCAGTGAAGGGAGAATTCGTCATGTGGTCGCTGCCGCAAGCCGTGACTGATCCGAACGAACTCCGCGAAACCCCGCTCCTTCCCCCTGGGTATCGCGTTCCAGCCTCGCGCTGGATTCACCCGAGCACGCGACTGCGTCAGCTCCTCGAGACCCTCCCCTACGTGTTCGCCCCTGGTGTCTATGACCCCCACGGCGCACAACTCGTCATGTATTACGGCTTTCCGGCGGTCTACTTCAGCGGCTATTCCTTCGCGATGGCCATCTGGGCACGACGGACATGGATCTGTACTCCAGTGTGGAGATCGCCGATGCTGCACGCCGCATCGTCGCCGGGCTACGCAAGTTCCAGCTCACGATGGCTGTCGGCGATCCGGAGAAGGGCATACCCCCGAAGCATCTCCATATCCCACCGGTCGTCGCCGACATGGATACCGGGTACGGAAACCTCTTCAACGTCCAGCGCACCACCGAGCTCTATGTGACCGCGGGCGTCGCTGGCGCGCATATCGAGGACCAAGTGATGCCGAAGCGCTGCGGCCACATCGCGGGCAAGGCGCTCATCCCAGCACAAGAAATGGTCGGCAAACTCAAGATGATGCGGGCAGTGGCCAACGATCTCGGGAATCCCGATTTCGTCATCATCGCACGCACCGACGGCGTTTCGGCCGTGGACGCGCCGGAAGCGAAGCGCGGCCTGCCGTTGGCGATCGAGCGTGCCCTGCGCTACCTCGACAGTGGCGTCCCCGATCTGGTGTGGTGCGAGTTTCCGACCTCAGAGCGAGGGCCACTGGAAACGTTCGTCGAGGAAGTGCGCAAGCGCTTCCCGGATGCTCGGTTCGCCTTCAACTGGTCGAGTTCATTCAAGTGGTTCACTGACCCGAACCCGATCAGCTTCCGCGAACTCGGTGAGATGGGCGTGCGGTTCATCTTCATCACGCTGGCAGCACAACACGCGATGGGGCTCGGTTTCAGCGAACTGCTCCAGGATCTGGCAGCACGCCAGGAGCGAGCGTACATCGACCTGCAAAAGCGCGAGTGGGCCGAAGGCACCGACTTCCCCACCCGAAGCCATCACTTCTTCTCCGGTGTTCCCTACCATCACCTCCTGGGACAGGTTTACGACGCACCTCGACTGGGAACCCAATTCGAAGAGGAGTTGCCGGAAGAAGCAGTGGTCTGAGTCGTTCTCCTGCCGGGATGCAGGGTTTCCCAACTCCGCATCCCGGCTTTTCTTCGTTACACTAGGGGGCGACGCTGTGGTGCCATCACCGGGTGAGGGAGGTATTGTCATGGGTGATGTGCGGATCGTGGGACGCATGACTCCGGAGTTCGCCCAGATCCTCACCGAACCAGCCCTCGACTTCGTCGCAAGTCTCCATCGAGAGTTCAACCTTCGCCGCAAGCAGCTGCTCGAACGACGAGCCGAACGCCAACAGGCGATCGATGCCGGCCATTTTCCTGATTTTCTTCCCGAAACTGCTCACATTCGTGAAAGCGAGTGGCGTGTCGCGCCGACTCCCCCTGATCTCGAGGATCGGCGCGTCGAGATTACCGGGCCTGTCGATCGCAAAATGATGATCAACGCCCTCAACTCCGGTGCGCGCGTCTTCATGGCCGACTTCGAGGATGCGCTCTCGCCGACTTGGGAAAATGTGGTGCAAGGCCAGATCAATCTCCGCGATGCCGTCCGGCGAACCATCAGCTTCGAAAGCCCGGACGGCAGGGTCTATCGTCTCGCCGACAAGACCGCGACACTCGTCGTCCGACCACGCGGCTGGCATCTCGTCGAACGGCATGTCCTGGTCGATGGAGAACCGATCTCGGCGAGTCTCTTCGACTTCGGTCTCTACTTTTTCCACAACGCGCACGAGTTGCGAGCCAGGAACACCGGGCCCTACTACTACTTGCCCAAGCTGGAGAGTCACCTGGAAGCGCGCCTCTGGAACGACGTCTTCAACTTCGCCCAGGATCGCCTCGGCATTCCGCGGGGAACGATTCGGGCGACCGTCCTCATCGAGACGATCCTGGCTGCCTTCGAGATGGACGAAATTCTCTGGGAACTGCGTGATCATGCTGCTGGACTCAATGCTGGGCGTTGGGATTACATCTTCAGTGTCATCAAGAAGTTCCGCCGGTACCGGGAGTTGCTCCTGCCCGATCGGGCACAGGTCACAATGACCGTGCCGTTCATGCGTGCGTACACCGAACTCTTGGTGCGGACGTGTCACCGCCGTGGAGCACACGCCATCGGCGGAATGGCCGCCTTCATCCCCAGCCGGCGCGATCCGCAAGTCAACGAGATCGCCTTGGCGAAGGTTCGCGAGGATAAGGAACGGGAAGCCAAGGACGGCTTCGACGGGACTTGGGTCGCGCACCCCGACCTCGTCCCCGTCGCGCTCGAAGTTTTCGATCGCGTCTTGGACGAGCAACCCCACCAGAAGCATCGCCTCCGCGAGGACGTGCAGGTGACAGCACGCGACTTGCTGGACGTGCGCGTGCCGGGAGGACGGATCACCGAGGGAGGACTCCGGAACAACGTCAGTGTCGCACTGCAGTACCTGGACAGCTGGCTGCGTGGCCAAGGCGCCGCGGCCATCTTCAACCTGATGGAGGATACGGCGACTGCCGAGATCTCGCGCGCGCAGCTCTGGCAGTGGTGCTTCCATCGCGCCGAACTCGACGATGGTCGGCCAGTCACGGCCGAGTTGTACGTCCAGATCCGCGACGAGGAACTCACCAAGCTCGGCGGAGAGGGAGCCGGTCGGCTTCGAGAGGCACGCGAGATCCTCGATCGTCTGGTGCTCGACGACGAGTTCACCGAGTTTCTCACCTACCTGGCGTACGAGTACATCGACTGAACGGCAGTTATCCGAAGCCAAGAGAGTCCGAGCGCGAAGGAGCTCGTTGCACGAGTTCCTTCGCGCTCGGACGATGCCTCAATATCAGGAGCTGCCCAGGATCTCGCCGAGCCGCAACCAGGGATCGAATGTGATCGGAAGCGGACAGCAAGACGTCACGCTCCAGGTGGCGCCGGAAACCACTCCGATTCTATCCGTTATCCGCTTTGCTCTCCTCGTGCAAGACAAGTGGCTCAGTCGGCACTTCTCCCTTCGCCGCGTTTTGCTCGAGCAGATGCAGCACGACCCGCCAATAGCGTTGACGCCCGGGGACGAGGTCCGCGAAGGTCACAGCCTGCAAAGAACCAGTACTCCGTGCCCCCGATTCACTCGACCACAGAACCGGTGCTTCCACGGACATTCGCTCCTGCTCGAGTAACTCGAGCAGACCGCGAACCGAAACGGCGAGCAATGCTGCGACTTCACGCGGATCAGGTTCGATAGCCACGAGCGGCTCGTCACGGAGACAGAAATACAGGTATTGGACTTCTCGGTCGCAGATGTTCGCCTGCACCGCTTCCGACCAGCGCGTTCCGAGCCACTGGATAACGCTCGGTTCGAGCCTGAAGCCTAACTCTTCGTTGACCTCGCGCACGATCGCAGCGAGCATGAGAGGCGCGAGGGGCTGCCCAGGGACGAACTCGCCCGCCTTGAAATGTCCACCGACGCTCACGTCCACGCGCCCCGGCATGGTGTCCTTGGTGAGACTCCGACGCTGGAGGAGCACGCGGAGACCTTCCGGAGTAGCCCACGCTATCCAGAGGTGAAATGCCGGGTGCCAGAGCCCGTTTTGGTGAACCAACCAGCGAGCTGCCCTTTCACCGGTCAGCTCCCCATCCTGGGTCAGGACATCGAAGACCTCATCTTGCGGATCGGTCGTCTCTCGCCGGTACTGCATCGATGCCACACTCCGAACCGAACTGCAGCCGATACGATGGTACGCTTCCCAGCGCAAGAAAGGAGGCGAGATGGAAGCCAAACCGCCGATCGAGCTCGCCGATTTTCAACGCGTCGATCTGCGTGTCGGGCGAATCGTTGCCGTGGAGGAGTTCCCGGAGGCACGCCGACCATCGTACAAGCTCACCATCGATTTCGGGCCGCTGGGGGTCAAGCGCTCCTCGGCAGCCATCCGTCCCTGGTACGCGCCCGAAGATCTCATCGGCCGGCTGATCATCGCGGTCGTCAACCTCCCTGTCCGACGGGTCGCCGGTTTCCCCTCGGAAGTGCTTGTCCTGGGCGCTATCCAGCCGGATGGACGGGTCATCTTGCTCCAGCCAGACCAACCAACCGATCCGGGCAACCCGATCGCCTAGTCGATGACCGCACCGCGCTCGCGCGGACCGGGGGCTTCTGGCCCTCTCACCAGTGACCGAGTAGGAATCATTCGGACAAAAACCCGGATACGACGGCCCCCCGGCGGAGTGTTTGCGTGGAAGTGCCCAGGGAGGCATTCGGGCAATCACACGAACGGTGTGATACAATTGGAGTAGGTCGAACAGGGTAAGTGTTTGGTAGTTTTGGGCAAGATTGGAGCGCTTCGATGACAGCGGCACCCCGCACTCGATGGCTGGGGCTCGCGTCGCTCGCCCTCGGTCTAGCCATGATCATCGTCGATGCGACGATCGTCAATGTCGCGATTCCCAGTATCATCGAGGATCTCGGTCTCCAGTTGACTGATGCGGAGTGGGTGAATACGGTCTACTCGCTCGTCTTCGCTGCTCTACTGGTCACGGTCGGACGTCTCGGTGACCTGTACGGACGCAAGCGGATCTACCTCGGCGGGCTAGCCCTCTTCGTCGGCGCCAGTCTCCTCTGTGCCATTGCTCCATCTGGGACACTGCTCATCGCGGCACGTGCTCTCCAGGGCATCGGCGCAGCCTGCATCCTGCCCTCGACCCTTTCCAGCGTCAACGCCATGTTCCGGGGACGCGAGCGAGCCCTCGCCTTCGGCATCTGGGGATCTGTGATCGGTGGCATGGCAGCGCTCGGGCCGCTGGTCGGTGGATGGCTGACCACCGACTTCTCGTGGCGCTGGGCCTTTTACATCAATTTGCCGATCGGCTTGGTCGCTGGAACCATCGCCCTCCTCACCGTCCCGGAATCGCGCGATCCTTCAGCGGCTCCAGGAATCGATCTGATCGGCATCGTGACCAGCGCCATCGGATTCGCTGCGCTCGTCTTCGGCTTCATCGAGGGAGAGCGCTATGGTTGGTGGCGACCAACGGACACGTTCGGCATTGGTTCGTGGGAATGGCCATTGGCCGCGCTGTCACCTGTGCCGTTGGCCCTGGCCCTCGCTGCGCTGTTCCTTCCAACGTTCGCCCTCTACGAACTCCGGCGTGTCCGAGCCAACCGTCCTGTCCTGCTGGATCTCCGCCTCTTTCGTTACCGCACGTTTCGATGGGGCAATCTCGCGGCCCTGATCGTGAGTCTCGGCGAGTTCGGCATCGTCTTCGTTCTTCCGCTCTATCTCCAGGCGGTTCTGGGCTATACGGCCTTTCAATCCGGCCTGGTCCTGCTGGCTACCGCCATCGGCGCTTTCCTCGGTGGACCAGCGGCGGCTAACCTGGCTCAGCGTTTCGGAGCGCGTCAGGTCATCCGCGCCGGTATGCTCTTCGAGGCGGTCGGCCTCCTTTTGATCGTTCCTTTCCTCGCCCCCGATACCACCGGTTGGCGGCTCGCTCCGGCCTTGTTTCTTTACGGCCTCGGGGTCGGGCTCGCAACGGCGCAGCTCACCTCCGTCATCCTCGCTGAAGTGCCCACAGCTCAGTCTGGCCAAGCTTCCGGAACCCAGAGCACGACACGCCAAGTGGGTGCCGCGCTGGGTATCGCACTGCTCGGCACCGTCCTGGCTGCCGGCCTCGGCAGCGGAACGGAGTCGCGCCTGATCGATCAACTCGGGATCCCCCCGCAGCAGGCCGCCGCACTGGCACGTGCGGCCAAGCAATCCGCCGGCCAGATTCTCGTCCAGTTACAGACCCAACCTGGTACGCAGCCGATTGTCCAAGCCATCGAGGCTGCCTTCACCGACGCTGCCCGGCGCTCCGCATTGGTCGCTGCCGCCTTCATCCTCGTCGGCTTTATCGCCAGCTGGCTGATTCCTGATATCCGGCCAGAACGCGGGCCGACTGCCGTGAGTGAGCCGGCCACCGCTAAACCTCGTCCGACAGGATGAAACTCTCAGCGAGCGAACGAAACGATGAGCAAGAGCACGAGGCCCAGTGCGATGCGGTACACGATGAAGATGCTCGTACTGTAGCGCTGCAGGAAGCGCAGGAGAAAAGCGATGGCGAGAAACCCGGTGATCGCCGCGCTGGCAACTCCGGTCACGAACAGGACTCGCTGCTCCGCAGGAAGACCGGTTTCGACCAGTTTCAGTGTTTCGAGCAGTCCGGCACCGGCGATCGCTGGAATCCCCAAGATGAAGGAAAAGCGAGCGGCTGCCGGGCGAGCGAAACCGAGAAAGAGGCTTGCAGTGATGGTGCTACCAGAGCGGGAAACGCCCGGAAGAAGAGCCAAGGCCTGGGCAAGACCCACGACCAGCCCATCTCGTAAACCGAGTTCGCCGAGCGACCGCCGTCGAGTTCCGTAACGTTCAGCTAACCAGAGGACAAACCCGAGCACGATCAGGAGAAGACTCGTGAACACGATCGCGCTATCGCCTCCACCGCCGGAATGAAAGAAATGATCGATGAGATCATTGAGAAAGAATCCAGCCAGACCAGCCGGAACCGATCCGATGATCACTGCCCAGCCCAAACGTGACGCAGATTCCTCGAGTGGGCGGAGACGGATGAGCCCCGCGAACCACGCCCGCCCGATCTGAATCAGATCACGCCAGAAGTAGGCGAGAACTGCAGACAACGTTCCGAGGTGCAGCGCGACGTTGAAGGCCAGTCCCGGTTCCGGCCAATCAAAGAGCCATGGTAGCACGATGAGATGGGCAGAACTACTGATAGGGAGAAACTCGGTCGCTCCTTGAACGAGACCGAGCACGGCCGCTTGCCAAACATTCATAGTCGCACTGCTTCCTCCGATTCGGCTCGCCGTATCGCCACCCAATCCAGCTGGAGCTTCGACCAAGAGAGCAAACCGACCAGCGTGATAGGAAAATACAGCGCCGCGTGCAACACGATCGCGTAGGAGAAAGCGATCGTTCGAGGGACGCCAGCCAACCCAGCGAGGACGAGCAGGACAGCCGCCTCGAACGGTCCAAGGTAGCCGGGCGAGGAGGGGATCAAGGTAGCCAGGTTGGCGACCGCGGTCGTGAGCAGGACGATCGCGGCAGAGAGTTCGAGGCCAAATGCACGCGCGACCGCCGCATACATGGCAGCCTCAGCCAGCCAAGCGAGAACGGAGAGCCCGGCTACACGGCCAAGCGCGGCACTACTGCGGAAAACGGCCACACCCTGAAACCCAGATTCGACCGAACGCTCGGCCCGTTGGCGTACTTCTCGGGGGACTAGCCGGACGATCCAATAGACGAATCGGACCACTCTACCCGAGCGAGCGCTCAACACGAGGAGACCGAATGCCGGGACAAAGATCGCTGCCGCAACGATCGCCACGTGACGCAGGGCCGAGTTCAGCGCAACCGCCGACGCAGCGACGAGGATGAACGCGAGCATCGTCAAACCATCCAGCAGGCGCTCGAGTACGATCGTCGCTAAGGTCGCTGTCTTGCTCACACCGAATTGACGGCTGACTGCATAGGCTCTCACCACCTCACCGGTCCGAAACGGCAGAACATTGTTCGCCATATAGCCAACGGCCACGGCCGGGAAGAGCTGTCGCCACGTCAACCGCCGTACCGGGGCAAGCAGTGTGGCCCAACGGAGTGCTCGCACCACCACACCGCAAAAATAGACCGCGATCGCCGGGAGGAGCCACCAGTAATCAGCGGCCCGGAGCGCTGCCCCCAGAGCCGGGAAATCTTGTCCCCGGAGGGCCAGGCCGAGAAAGACGAGACTGACGATAATGCCGAGTACGACTCGCCGCACGGACGCGCCTTTACTCTCACGGCGCCTGCGCGCCGGACCTGCAGTATAGCAGCCTTCCCGGTCGCCGAAGGCGCTCGAGAGTGGTGCAGGAGAGGCTTTTCCTTCTCTCGCCGCAGAGACGAGCACTGCCAGGACGCCCTGAATCGGCATCCGTTTCCAGAACGGTTCGCTCGCAGCCAGGCGAGCAAAAATGACCGAAGCGATTCGCCCCGCTGGCGAGAGGAAGCATTCACCTCACCGAGCGGTAGACATCCCGAGCTTCGAACCGACCACGCCGGCCCGACGCTCCGGTTCCCCCGCAGCAGCCCAAGACTGCCCGACCGGTTCTGGCGCTCCCCTTCCTCACTCGCCGATGGCGAAATACTTGAACGCCTCGGCCAACAGCATCTCCTCGCTGCCGGGCCAGCCGCGTCGCCGAGCTTCCGCCGCGGTATCCTGAGCCCAGAGCCGCAGCATCGGCTCGGGATCCCAGTCTCCCAGCTGACTCCGATGCGCTTTCAGGGCTGCGAGCTTCTTTTCGAAGAACGGCGTAATGTCCACGAAGACATCCGGTTCCCGTGCACCGGCCAAATAGAGATGCGACACGATGTGTGGCTCCAAACCTTCTGCGAGCAATTCCGGAAACGTCAGGCGATCACGCGCGCTCGGAAACACTGCCGCCAAGGTCGCTTCCCCGACCGCGATGTGATCCGGATGCTGAATGTAGGACTGTCCATAATACCGAGCTGTCGGGTCCTGGCAGAGAACCGCACTGGGACGGAACCGCCGGACCATGCGAACGATCTCCCGGCGCAGCCCGAGATCGGCGACGACCTCAGCATCGCGGTAACGCAAGAATTCGACATGCTCCACCCCGAGAATCCGCGCTGCCTCGCGCTGTTCCGCTTCACGGAGCGCAGCCAATCGCTCCGGGGTCATGGTCGGGTCGTTGCTGCCTTTGTCTCCGCTCGTCACCAGTAGGTAGATGACCTGGCTTGCCTGGCTGGCCCAACGGGCCACTGTCCCGGCGCAGATGAACTCCGCGTCGTCGGGATGCGCCATAATGACGAGCACGCTCTCGGGTCGCTCCGGTACCCGCACCACTTCGATCTCCCTTCACTGCACCGTTGGGTCCACATACTGCTCCCTCGGCCACACCGGTCGAGCAGGTTCAGCCCCCTCCATCCCTGACTCGAGCCACTCGAGGTAGCACCGGGCACTCCGCCGGAACGGTCCCCAATCCATCCCCAGACAGTCCTCAGGATACTGTTCTATCCGCGCGAGCCCGCGTGCCAACACTGCTCGTGCCCCGACTCGATTCCCGCGCTGGGCATGATACAGTCCGACCACCACCTGAATGAGACCCCGGTAGAACTCGCGCAGTGAGCCCTCGGTCGCCCGCCAGACATGCTCGAGGATCTCGTGACAGCCGAAGAGGTCTCCCGCCTGGTAGAGCTCGCTAGCAACTCGCCATGCCTCCGGCGGCGATGCCCGGTTGCCGCTTACGTCTGGTTCCCTCACGGACATCCCTCACCTTCGCCCGAGCGGCACGCCCGATCCCGCTCGAGCAGATACTCCCATGCAGCGAGGAGCTGCGAATCCGATCGGATCTGCTCGGCAGGCAGGATCTCGCCACGACGAGGTACGATCGTGACATCTTCGGCAGCGGGGGCAACCGTGATATCCGGCTCGATACCATTACGCCAGATCACCCGTCCGTTCGGAGTTACCCACACCTGAGTTCCGATCAGCAGAGCCGATCCATTCCGGAGCCGGAACTCGGCGAGCACGGTTCCCGTCCCGAAGGTTCGCTCGCCGATGATAACCGCACGTCGATGATCCTGCAGAGCTCCGGCGACGATTTCGGCTGCGGAAGCCGTTTCCCGACTGACGAGGACGACGAGCGGCAGCGTCACGGGTTGGGCATCCGGCTTGGTACGGTAGACCGTTTCCTTCCCGCTGCGATCGCGCGAACGCAGCACGACCGTATCCGGCGGCAGGAAGAGACCGGCCACATCCACCGCCTGGTTGACCAACCCACCCGGATTGCCCCGCAGGTCGAGAATCACCCCGCGCGCACCAGCTGCTGCCAACTCGCTGAGCCCTTGCCAGGCATCTTCTGCCGTTCCAGCCGCGAAGGAACTCACCCGCAGAAAACCGACTCGTTCCGGAAGCACCGCCCAGCGGACGCCGGACAAGCGCACTTTGGACCGTACGAGTCTGACTTCGAGAGGAGAAGCCTTGCCAACCTGCTGGATCACCAGCGCGACCACCGTGCCTTCCGGCCCACGGACGCGTTGCACGACACCATCCAGGCCCAGTTCGGAAACGGGGATCCCGTCCACCGCGACCAACACGTCTCCCGGCTGGATTCCAGCGCGGGCAGCTGGTGAATCCGCGAACACATCGCGGACGACGATCGTGTTGTCTTGCTTGCTGATCACGATCCCGACACCGGAATACTCGCCAGAGAGCTGTTCACTGTGCTGAGTAAGTTCCTCCGCCGTGAGATATCGCGTATGTCCATCGTCGCCGACCGCATCAGCCAGCCCCCGCAAGGCACCGGCAAGCAAGCGCTGATCGTCGAGAGCTGCCAGATCGACGTAATGCTCGTGCAGCAGCGACCATGCCTCGCTGAAAACCGCCACCGGAGTCGGCATGACCGCCGCTGTAGGCATGATCGCCCGTGTAGGCATCGCCAACGGTCGCGGCCATTCTTGCCCGATGGCAAATCCCGCCAATAACAGCGCCAGCGAGAGGAGGACCCACGGCCCTCGTGATGACCCACTGTTTCTCTTTGGCCTCGTTTCCGCTCGCACCGTTCACCTCCTGCTCGAGGGCACGCTCGTCAACGGTAAGCATAGTTCTCCCGCGTCGCGCCGAGGCCATCCAATCGTCAGTCGCGTTCGTGCCGTTCGGCGCGCGAGAGATCGAGTGTCTCCACGGCATGTCGCAGGTGCGGGATAACGATGCTCCCACCGACCATCAACGCGACCTGCATTGCATCGTAGAGTTCCGCATCTGACCAGCCGAGCGCGACGCAGCGGTCGAGGTGGTAATCGACACAATCGTTGCAGCGCAAGACGAGCGAGGCGACCAGACCGAGGAGTTCCTTGGTTCGTGCATCCAACGCTCCGTCTCGGTAGGTCGCGCTGTCCAGTGCGAAAAAGTAGTTGATTTCCCGATGGCCGATCTGACCGATGCGCTGGTTCATGCGCGCCCGATAGGCGCGGAACTGCTCGAGGCGACTTTGCTGCGTCATCGTTGTCCCGTCCCCTTTCTCGGCCCGCATCCTTTCCCTGTGGCACGAGGGTACCAGCCGCGTGTGGACAACGATGGAGACAGCGCTTCATCACCACGCCAATGGGTCAGTCGGCCCGTCCGATGCGGCCCATCGACACGCTTGGACTCTCTTTCGAGATTCATCTTCGAGAGAGGACGCTCGATCCGCCGCGGCAACCGTACACGGTTTTCCTGGACCTCGCGGTCATGACCGTCTGGTTCCTGCCGTTCGCGATCTCGCGAACGGCCCCAAACGAGTGACCGTCCCCGTCATCTCACAGTGAGAAGAGAGCACCCAGAGACCAGCTGCTCGGTAAGCCGAGAGATCGACTTCCCCCGGCGCCACCGCGCTGGAACACGGAACCAAGACCAATCACGCTCGCAGACCAGCGGAGAGAGGCAGTGATGCATACAGGCGCCGTATCGCGCTTGCGGACCCAATCCAGCTAGACGGAACAGCTCACACGCTCTTCACCGCCTCCACCAACCGCTTGAGTGTCTCCTTGGCATCGCCGAAGAGCATGCGCGTCTGTGGCATGTGGAACAGCTCGTTCTCCACTCCCGCAAACCCTGGGCGCATGCTCCGCTTGAGCACGATCACATTCTTGGCCTGATCGGCATTGAGGATCGGCATGCCGTAGAGCGGACTGGACAGATCGGTGCGAGCAGCCGGATTGACCACGTCGTTCGCACCGACCACCAGCGCAACGTCAGCTCGCTGGAACTCCTCGTTGATCTGCTCCATCTCGTACAACTTGTCGTATGGGATATTCGCCTCCGCCAATAAGACGTTCATGTGGCCCGGCATCCGACCAGCAACGGGATGGATGGCGAACTTGACTTCGACACCACGCTTTTCCAGCTCGTTGGCAAGTTCCGCCAACTCGTGCTGCGCCTGCGCCACTGCGAGTCCATAGCCGGGCACGATGATCACCAAATTGGCGTAGGCAAGCAGCACAGCTGTGTCCTCGACCGTCGTCTCGCGGATCGGCTTCGCCTCGGCGACTGCAGCACCCGCCGCTCGCGTTCGGTAGGCACCGAACAGCACGTTGGCCAGCGATCGGTTCATCGCGCGACTCATCAGGATGGTCAAAAGCGAGCCCGAGGCACCGACCAAGGCACCAGCCACAACGAGAATCTGGTTCTCCAGCACGAATCCAGCCGCCGCAGCCGCGAGACCGGTCATCGAGTTCAAAACGGAGATGACGACAGGCATGTCAGCCCCGCCGACCGGGAGCACCAGCAGGATGCCGAAGAGCAACGCGAGCCCGAACATGATCCACACGCTGGCCGACGAACCGGCGAAGCCCAACAACCAGGCCCACATCGCCACGATGCCGGCGACGACAGCGACATTCAACGGAATTTGCAAGGGGAAGCGCACCGGTCGACCAGTCATCAATTCCTGCAACTTGAGAAAGGCGATCACGCTTCCGGTAAAGGCCACCGAACCAACAGTCGTCCCGAAGGCAACGGACACACGCTCGCCAGCGGTGACTGCTCCGCTGGCGACGAACCGCTGGAACTCGGCGACGGCCACGAGGGCCGCAGTTGCGCCTCCCATTCCGTTGAAGAGCGCGACCATCTGCGGCATCGCCGTCATGGGAACGACGCGCGCCAGGTAGATCGACCCAGCGGTACCGACGACGGTCCCGATCAGCATGACCGCGATGTTGGCCGGTCGCCAATGGATGTGCGGATCGAGCAGCGTCACACCCACCGCGACGAGGAGCCCGGCCGCGACGAGTTGGTTACCGGAGCGCGCCGTTCGCGGCGAACTCAGTCGCTTCAGGCCGAGAATGATGACGACCGCACAGACGAGATAGACGAGGTCGACGACAGCATCACGCAGGTTCTCGATCACCGCTGCCCCACCACTTCCTTCTCAGGCGCCTTTGCCGTGGACCGCTCCCCCACCTGGCGAGCAGCTGGCTCCTTCTTCTTGAACATCTCCAGCATCCGGTCTGTCACGACGATGCCGCCGAACAAGTTGCCTGCCCCGAAAAGACAACCGAGAAAACCCAGTAGTAAGGTCAACGGGTTCTCGGCTGTCCCCGCCACCAGAATCCCACCGAGCAAGACGATTCCGTGAATCGCGTTCGTTCCGGACATGAGCGGTGTGTGCAGCAGTGTCGGGACACGCGAGATCACCTCGAATCCGAGAAAGATGGTCAATATGAGAACATAGAGCCCGAGCAGGAGTTCTTGATTCACCGCACTTCCTCCTTGATTTCCTTGAGTCGCTCGAGCGTCGGACCGTGCAAAATCGTCCCGTCCTTCATGAGGACGACGCCGCGCGTGATCTCGTCCTCCAGATTCCAGACGAACTCGCCTTTGGGCGCAAGGTGCTCGAGCAACGTCGCCACATTGCGGGCATACATTTGGCTGGCCGTATAGGCCATCTCGCTCGGTAGATTCAGTGGCCCCATGATCGTGACGCCATAGCGGACAACAGTCTCTCCCGGCACCGTGAGCTCGCAATTCCCACCCATTTCAGCCGCGAGATCGACGATCACCGAGCGCGGTCGCATCTCCCGGACAGTCGTCTCACGGACCAAAAGCGGCGCCCGCCGACCCGGGACGAGAGCAGTCGTGATGACGACATCAGCTTCCAAACAGTGCCGATGAATTAACTCCTGTTCCCGCCGCAGATGTTCCTCTGCTAGTTCCTTGGCGTAACCGCCGACTTCCTCGGTCGTGACATCCAATTCGAGAAACTTGGCACCCAGGCTCTCTACTTGCTCTTTCACCACCGGTCGTGTATCGAACGCCTCCACCAGCGCACCGAGCCGGCGTGCCGTCGCGATCGCCTGCAATCCCGCAACACCAGCCCCCAGCACCAGAACCTTGGCCGGTCGGATCGTTCCCGCCGCAGTCATCATCAAGGGGAAAAACTTGGGAAGCTCATTCGCGGCCAAAAGTACGGCCTTGTACCCAGCGACCGTACTCATCGAGGACAACGCATCCATCGGCTGCGCCCGGGTAATCCGCGGAATCGTGTCCATACTGACCGCAACCACACCGCGTTCCGCCAGCACCGCAACGAGTTCAGGTGCGATGAGCGGTTGCAGAAACGCGATGATCACGTGACCCGGCTGCAAGAACTCAATCTCTTCCGGTAATGGACGCTGCACCTTGATGATGACCGAAGCGCGCCGGTAGAGATCGCCCGGCTCGGCAACGATCTCCGCACCCGCCTGCCGATACTCCTCGTCTGGGAAACCAGCAGCCAAGCCAGCTTCCTGTTCCACGATGACCCGGAAACCGCGTTTCAGATATCGTGCAACCGTCTCCGGAGTCGCCGCCACCCGTTGCTCGCGGGGCGCCCGCTCACGGGGAACACCGATGACCAGCCTGGGACCGCTCGATGCCTGTTGCACCACCGCCGCCCTTTCATAGAGCAAGACCTGCTCGTTCCGCCATCGTTTGCCATCCGCCGACTCTCACTCCGAGAGTCCAACGTCGATCGGTGTATCACCGTAACTCTAGTCATGAGCTTCACGAGCAGTCAAGCAATCCCCGGACGAACATGCGCGGCGATACGGAGTCGCGTAACAGGTGCGCTCTGAGTTGACCATACGATGGGAACCATTCCCTATTCCATGCGGCACACCTGCGGGAGCGCCAGCGTCGGATGACCCGAACCGGATCGCACTGCTGTCACCGCTTGCGCTTCGACCGGTCCAGCACGCATACTCCGAACCGCGTCGGAAACCGACACGTACGGCAGGAACACCGGGAACGAAAGGAGAACCGTGGGGATGAGCGAGTGGGTCTAGGCTCTCGTCCGCTGGGTTCATCTCGTCGCCATGCCCATCTGGCTCGGTGGGCAACTTTTCCTCTTCCTCGTCGTCCGCCCGGTGTTGCGGGCGCAGCTCAATCGTCCGACCCAGACCCAATTCACCGCTGCCTTCGGTCGACGCTATTCTCCGCTCGCATGGATCAGCTTGATCGTCGCCATCCTGAACGGCTTCGCGATCGGCGAGCACCGTGGCGTGGCTCAGAGCGCCCTCGTGTCGTTCCCCACCGCTTACGGGACACTTCTCATTATGAAAATGATGCTCGTCGCACTGATTCTCGTTTTGACTCTGCTGCATGGGCGATTTATCGGTCCTCAGCTCACCGAACTCTCCCGCTCACTTGATCCACGTGATCGACAGCGCTACCGCCAGTTGCTCGATCTTTCCGTCCTGATTTCAACCGCGAATCTCCTCCTGACGCTTTTGATCGTTTTGCTCTCAGCGCGCCTGGTCGCTTAGCCCCACGGTGCGGGAAGGATCCGCAGCATCATGCCATCGAAGTAACCCCACGACCGCAGGAAGTCTTCCCATCCGAAGGAGCGATATTGGCCATCGCCCGGATCGACCACGTAGACCCGCTCTTCGTCATAGCCGTACACGACGACGGCATGTTCCTGCGGAACCAGGATGAACCGTTGGCCATCGGCCTCGCCGATCAAGCGAGGCTGGACCGATGCCAAGTTGGTCATCCACACGACCACCGGACGCCCCAGCGAGAGTTCCTCCCGAAGAACGCTGACATCGCCGCGCGCATACACCGCCTGGGCTCGAAATCCGTACCGTTCCAGGATAGGGATGAACGGCTCCGCATAGACCCCATAATCATCGGTGCCCCCGAAGGTACCGCTCATGTTCCCCCGGAAGCCCCGATGGGGGTTCGGGTGCGAGGGGAGGTTTTCGATGAAGACCCATTCGGAAATGGGCTTCCCCCAATAGGCCGTGACCATGCTGACCGCAGCTGATTCGCAGCTCAATGGCAACGATTGCCGGTAGGCAGGCACACCCGCGAGGAGTACTCCAGCACCGAGTTCGCGCCGAGGGATCACTAATGTCTGTCCAGCCAGGAGACGATCCGGATCGGTGATGCCGTTCGCTTTCACGAGCGTCGACAGTGGTACACCGAAGCGCACCGCGAGCGCACTGAGCGTGTCTCCCGGCTGAACGACGTAGCGTCGAGCGCTGCTGGACGCACTGGTATCCATTGCCGTCTCGGGCACACTCGGAATGACGAGCATCTGCCCGACCAGGATGCGATCCGGATCGGGGAGCCGGTTCGCCTGTCTGATCGACTCGACCGAAACGCCGTAACGCTGCGCGATGCTCGTCAGCGTCTCTCCCGGCCTCACGCGGTGAAGGCGCTCGCTGACCAACGGGGACGCTGGAATGCGCAGCACCGCCCCTACGAGAATACGATCTGGATTCGACAGTTCGTTCGCGCGTGCGAGATCCGGGACCGATACGCCATAACGAGCGGCGATCTGGCTCAGGGTATCGCCAGGTTGCACGACATGCAAGGTCGTTGCATCGGCCCGCTCCGCTGCGAGCGCGGCGATGACCCCGAGTCCGGCCAGCCAACGCCGCCGCCCTCCCCAGGCTCGTGGCAGAGCGGAACGCCCGAACCGCACGAGCGGCTCAGGATCCTGGGCGGGAGCCATTTCGAGCTGCAGTCGTCGCCGCCACCGCTCGCGTTCTATATAACGCTCCACCAGGCCCATGGTCACCGCTTCCCCCCTTTTCGGCAACGGTGAACGGACACTATGTACGTACACTATAGCGCAGGGCGCGCAGCGGGGCAAGGGAGACCTGGCAGTCCCGACGCAGGAAAAGCTGCGGGATTGCGCGGCTCGGCACCGGGTGAGGCTGCTTGTCGGGAGGCCCGGTCGCATTCCGGCTTGCAGCAGACCAGCGAGACGAGCCGACCGTTCCTCGTCCCCGGACCTGCGGGTGACGGTCATGCCTCGTCGCACGTAATGCAGACTGGGACTCTTATCGAATCGCTCGAGCTGACCTCAGGGAAGAGCGACCACGGCCGCGGTCCAAGCTGGTCGGATCGCTGCGCCGCAGCAGCCGTTGGGGCCGACACAACCTTCTGCTCACCGCGAAACGGCGATGAACGGTCGTCCCGCAACCGCACTCGTTCAACTTTTCGAAGTCTCGAGCACCGTTCGCGAGCGCTCGAGCAGGCGAATGCCGGTCTCGCTTCCGACGATGACGAGATCCGCCATGTCCAAAAACAGTCCGTGGTCGACGACACCTGGCAGCATCTTGATCGTTCGGTCGAGCCACGCTGGATCGGCGATGGCACCGAACGCGACATCGAGAATGAGATTCCCATTGTCGGAGTAAAATGGATGCCCAGTCGGACGGCAGCGCAGTGTCGGTCGCCCTCCTAAATCCTCGAGCCACCGAGCGCACCAGCGCCAACCGAAGGGCACGACCTCGACCGGGAGCGGGAAACGCGCGCCCAGAGCTGCGACGAGCTTCGAGTCATCGATGATGATCACCAGGCGGCGAGCCATGCGGGCAACCAGCTTCTCGCGAACGAGCGCTCCCCCTCGCCCCTTGAGAAGACCGAGCGAGCGTTCCGCGACCTCGTCAGCACCGTCGATCGCCAGATCGATCCGGTCGACCGAATCCGGATCGCGGAGCTCGATGCCTACCCGGCGGGCCAGGGCTGCGGTACGTTGCGAGGTCGCAACCCCGATCAGCCGAAGCCCATCGTGCAGTCGCTCACCGAGCGCTCGCACCGCCAGCTCCGCGGTGGAACCGGAGCCCAGACCGACGATCATGCCGTCTTCGACGAGCGAGGCCGCAAAGCGTGCCGCTCGCTCTTTCGCGCGTTCGGTTTCCACAGTTAGATCCGTTCGGTGAGTTCGAGGGCAGCGGCCACGATGCGCTCGCTCGTCAAGCCATAGGCCCGCAACAAGTCATCCGGTGCGCCCGACTCAGCATAGCGATCATCCAGATCCACGAAACGCATGGGACACGGATGGTGCTGGCTGACTGCCAGGGCGACGACGCTCCCCAGTCCCCCATAGTGCAGGTGCTCCTCGGCAACCACGATGCCACGCGTCTCGCGCGCCGCTGCGATCACCGCATCGACATCGAGCGGGCGCACCGTGGCCATGTCGAGGACACGCGCCTGCACACCGCGAGCAGCGAGTTCCTCTGCGGCATCGAGTGCCATCGCAACCATGAGACCATTCGCGATGATCGTCACGTCGTTCCCCTCGCGCAGACGAAAGGCACGACCGATCACGAAGTCGACTGGTGGCTCGTAGATGACCGGTACAGGCGGTCGGCCCAAGCGCAGGTAGGTCGGCCCCTGCCATTCCAGCATCGCCCGCGTGGCGGCCCGCGTCGCATGCTCGTCGGCTGGCACGAGCACGGCCACGCCCGGCAAGGAGAGCGCAAGGGCGACATCTTCGATTCCCATCTGCGACGGCCCGTCCTCACCGATGCTGATACCCGCGTGACTTCCGACGAGCTTGACGTTGAGGCGCGGATAGGCAACTCCCATGCGGATTTGATCGAATGCATTGCACAGGAGGAAACACGCGAAGCTCGCAGCGACCACGCGCTTACCGCTGGCAGCCAGGCCAGAGGCCACCCCAATCAAATTCGATTCCGCAATGCCGACATTGAAGAACCGCTGGGGAAACGCCTGGGCAAAATACTCGGTTCTCGTCGAGTTGCTCACATCGCCGTCGACCACGACCAGATCAGGATAGACGCCCCCGAGATCACGCAGGGCTTCGCCAAAGGCATCCCGGGTCGCCTTTCCCATGCGTAAACCGGCCCGTGTCCCGATGTTCATGCCAGTTCCTCCAGTGCTCGCTCCAGACGATCACGCGGTACCGCACGCCCGTGCCAGGTAAAGTCCCGCTCGAGGAACGACACGCCCTTCCCCTTCACAGTGTGAGCGATGATGCAAACCGGACCGTTTCGATAGGCGCGGGCGAACCGCACCACCTCGTGCACTGCTTCCAGATCGTGTCCGTTCACTTCTTCGACGTGCCAGCCGAAGGCTCGCCATTTCATCGCATACTCGCGGGGATCCGTGACCGCGGCCACTGGTCCAGTCTGTTGATAACCGTTGTGATCGACGATCGCCACGAGGTTCGAGACGCGCCAGTGGGCAGCCGCCATTGCCGCTTCCCAGACTTGGCCCTCTTCGATTTCTCCGTCGCCGAGGAGCACAAAGACGTGATAATCCCGTCCGTCCAGTCGTGCCGCCAGTGCGTGCCCCAGCCCGATCGAAAGCCCCTGACCCAAACTGCCCGTTGAGGCCTCTACCCCCGGCAAGCGACGCATGTTGGGATGTCCTTCCAGTGGGCTCCCCAGTTTACGCAGGGTCCTCAAGAGATCTTTTGCGAAATACCCTGCTTCGGCGAGGACCGCGTACAGGATCGGCGCAGCATGCCCCTTGGAGAGAATGAAGCGGTCACGATCGGGCCAATCGGGACGAGCCGGATCGTAACGCAGGAGACCACCGAAGTAGAGGGCCACCATGATCTCGACGGCCGAAAGCGAGCTCGTCGGGTGCCCGGAACCCGCCTCGGTCGTCATGATCAAGACGGTACGACGGAGTCGGCGTGCCAAGCTCTCCAGCTCTTCGAGTCGATCGGGCGTCAGTCGCGTCTCGCTCACTGTCACCGTCTACCCCCTGCTCCCCGCAACCCGACACGATCTCGATTGTAGCCCGAACAACCCGTGGCAACTGCGACCGAGCCCTCTATCCCTGATCTGGCGCTCGAGGCATGATCGACAACGCGGTGCGACCTGGAGCGCTCGTCCTCGCCGGAAACGTCGTCCCCTGCTCGATTAGTCCTGCGCCGAGACGGCCAGCAAACAGCCGACACACAACCGATTCCACAACCCAGAGACTGCACTTCCGTGAGATGGTCCCTCGTCCAACTTGCCAGTCGCTCACGCATCTGCTAGAGTGGGCATGGCGCGAGCGATTGCGTCCGGACGCGGAGGGCCTGAAAATGCGCGAACGAACGCGTCCTTTCCTTCATTTCATGTGTGCAGTGCTCCTCCTGATCATGCTCCCCATACAATCGGTGCGTGCCGTGAGCACTCTTACCGTCGGTCAGGTCGCCACGGTGATGGGAACGAACGGTGACGGTCTCAACCTCCGGGAAGGGCCAGGCTACGACTTTACGGTCATCGTCGTGATGCCGGAGGGTGCCACCGTTCGCGTGATCGGTGGACCGCAGCGCGACGCTCGCGGTAATCTCTGGTGGAATGTCCAGTGGGGTGAGAAGAGCGGGTGGGCGTTAGCGGATTACCTCGCCCCGTCCAACGACAAGAATCGCCCCTCGAGCAGCTTCCAGATGCGAGCCACCTTTCGTATTTTCGCCCATAGCCTCGGCTTGGTGGGAGAGCGCACGGCTAATGGTCACGTCATCCAACCCAATGACTTTTTTGTCACACTTCCCTGTACCTGTGCACTGAGCTCGCGAGGCGGGCACGAGTTCCAGGTCCTCGTCGAATACAAAGGGCGGAGCCTGGTCCTCCCGGTGTGGGACGTCGGCCCCTGGAACGTGGACGACGACTTCTGGAATCCACCTGAAGTCCGCCGCTGGAAGGGGCTGCCACAAGGCGTCCCCGCCGCTCAAGCCGCCTATTTCCACGGCTATAACGGCGGCAAAGACGGCTGGGGCCGTCGCGTCAGGAGCCCGGCGGCGATGGATATCGCTGACGGTGCCTTTGCGGCCCTCGGAATGACCCAATCCGACTGGGTCACCGTCACGTTCCTCTGGCTGGTCAAGGATCCACCCTCGCCGCTCCCTGCTCCGCCACAAGGCTACGAGGGGATCGTTACCGTTCATCCCGGTGAGCGCCCGCCACTGGATCCCGTTGCCGCTGCCGATCCGGCCCGCTACATCTACATCCCCGAAACGGGGCACAACGTCCCTGTCTTTCTCTATACGGCCTGGCAGCAGGGAGGAGGATGGCAGCGCTACGGTCTGCCGATCAGCGAGTTCTTTCGCGAGGTCGGCATCGATGGTACCGTGCGATTCGTCCAGTATTTCGAGCGTGCTGTGCTTCTCTATGACCCAGCCTCAGGCAACGTGAGCGAACTCCCGGTCGGCTATTACGCTGCCGCGCCATTCGAGGCCTGGCAACCGGTCGAACTGTTCCCCGACTCGACGGACCGGCTCTACTTCCGAGAAACGCGCCGCTCGTTGAGTAACGGCTTCAAAGCGTACTGGTCCGCCAACGGCGGACGCGCTGTCTTCGGTCTCCCCATCACCGAGGAGTTCCGGGTGGATCTCCCCGATGGTCGCTGGTATCTCGCCCAGCTCTTCGAGCGAGCGCGGCTGGAGTGGTGGCCTGACCGTATCGGTCAGCCAGACGAGATCACGCGTGGACGCATCGTTGCCGAAATCGTCGCGGACCAGTATCCATAGCACGACGAAACGTGCACGGTGACGAGCAGCACTTGCTCGCTTCCGTGCACGGCAGATATGCTGAGTGGCGAGTCTCTCGTCCCGGGCACTGGTACGATCGTCGATTTTCGCCGAATCCAGTCTTGAGGGCCCGGGCGGACGACGCAGGTCCAAACGGCGTCGCCCGGGCTCGTCCGTTCATGATCGGCGGGGACATGATGCGCCGAGGAGTGCTTGTCTTTGTCATCGCTGGAGTTTTCAGCTTCGTCGCCTGGTCCTTTCGGGATCCGGAGATGGTTACCGGTACCCTCGAACGCTTGTCTCCCCGCGTGGTACTCGCTCTCTTGCTCGTGCTCAGCGCGAACGAGGCAATCAAAGCCATCCGTTGGGCCTGGTATCTCCGGGCAGCACAACTTCCCCTTCGCTTCTGCGATAGCATCACCAGCTATCTGGCTGCTCAAGCCGCGAGTGCCCTGCCTGGTGGCTCGATCCTCTCCGCCCGCCTCGCCGAAGAGCACGCAAAGGGTCGTATCGGCTTGCGTCACACTGCTCCCCCACTCATCGCACAGGGTCTCGGTGATGTCTTCGCTGTCGCTCTCTTGGCTCTCATCGGGATCGCTGCTTCCCCCCAGCCGAACGCGCAACTCGTGGCACCGGTGGCAGCCCTGATTCTCGCGCTCCTCCTCATCACGATCGCCCGCTCCGAGCGATCCGGTACCGCCCTCGTCGGTGTGCTGCGACGTTGGCGCCTGACGCGACGACTGGTTCCAGTCGAGGAAGACGCTCGTCGCACACTGGTCGCCCTGTTGAATGGTCGTGCCCTCATTCCAGGAACCATGACCAGTATCGCTTCCTCGCTGTGTGCGGTCGCGATCCTGATCATGCTGGCCAATGCGTTGACGGTGCGCGGACTCGCACCGTTGGAGGGGCTCTACGTGCACGGGATGTCGATGCTCGCGCACCTTTTCCTGCCTGTTCCCAATGGCTTCGGCACGACGGAGATCGGTCTGGTCGGTCTCCTCAACTGGATCGGCATCGGATTCGGCCGCGCGACTGCGATCGCCATCACCTATCGTGCTCTCGGGAACGGGTTCCGCACGCTGATCGGGCTGGCTGTTCTGCTGCTCCGTTACCATCATCTCATCCAGCTGCGCTCGCCTGCCCAACCGGTTCCGACGACCCTACTCGACGTCGCGTCAGAAGCCAGCGATTAGCGCCCGTCTCTCGTCTCCCCAGTGGACATACGGCGATCTGGTTGACACTTTCCGCTGAGCAGCCCAAGCCGATGGGTTCATCGGGAGAGAGACTGACACCGTCCAACTGGTCACGCTTGCCACCGCGCCGTGCCAGCGCATACAGTTGTGCTCGAAGTGTGGACAACGAGCGGAGCGAAACGGATGCGCCCCCTGCTCGTCGTGCTACATGACCGCCCGCTGCAAAGTTTGCGGGCAGCCGCACGTTTCTGGGAGATCGCTCCCACCGAGAGCGCCGCGGAACTCACTGGTCTCCTCTATCCCATCCTCACCGACGCATGGCAGGTGGCGTTGGCACTGGAACGGCTGGGTGAACTAGCCGAGGCTGCCCTTTGCATCCTCGCTGAGCGACGTCTTCCGCTCTCTCCCAACGAGATCGCGCGAACGCTCGGCCGAGACGAGGGAGCGACGATCGCGGTCCTCCGCCAACTCTACGTGGCCGGTCTACTGGCCAGCGAGCCATCCAGTGAGGGGCCGCGCGTCTTCCTGCCAAACGAGGTCGCTCGCGTGATCCAGCGACTGGAGCACGAGCGGTCTGATCCGATCGGGCCAGATGGTCCACTCCCTGCACTCTTCGGTCAGCTCACCGATCATGAGTTGCTCGAACTGGCCGAGCGATACGGCTTGGCAGTCATTCCCTCCGTCACCAGTCGAGATCAGGCCCTCGGGTATCTCGTCTCCCGGCTCGTCGACCCGACGGTTCTCTACCGCATCTGCACCGGACTCTCCCCGCGTGCTCGGCAGCTGCTGACCCATCTCGAGAGCCGTCGTGCGCCTATACCCCTGAGTGAGCTCCTGCGCGATCGTCGCTGGACGTTCGGCGAACTCCGTCGCACTGTTAGTGAACTTGCCCGCTATGGATTGGTCTGGCGGACATTCGAGGGCAGCGCCCGCTGTCTCATGGTTCTCCCGACGTTGACCCTCGGTACTTCCTCGACACCGACTCCACAGCCGATCGACGACGTCTCGGTCACCACTCAGGCTCCTCCCCAGGCGGCTGTTCTCGACCTCCTGCTACTCCTCGCGCGCTCGCTTCGCTCCGGCACAGCCCGGCCTCGCGAGAGCCGGCCCCCCCGACCACTCGTCGCTGCGATCGCACGCCAGCACTGGTTCTGGGAAGATGCAAGTGATTCCCTGGCCTACTTCATCTTCCTTCGTCGCTGTGCGGGATCGCTCGGTCTGCTCACGCCGCAGGGTGAACTCGCTCGCCCCCGTCTTGCAGCCTGGCTCCGTGCTTCGTTCGCCGAGCAAGGACGACGACTGTTTCGAGTCTGGAGCGCAACGAGTGACCCACGCGCTCGTGAACTGCTGATGTCACTGGTCCAACAACTCCGCACCCTCCGGGTCGGTGCGTGGTACGACTGGAACGAAGTGGTTCGCGAGAGTCTCGGCGGCACTTCCAGCGAACGAGAAGAAGCACGACTGCAGGAATTGGAGTGGTTAGGGATCGTGCAGCGTGGGCGGAAGGCTGACGGCACCCGAGCAATCCGCCTCACGAGCTGGGGAGGCTGGGCACTGGGGATCCTGCGCTCCGTTCCCCAAATCGACATGCGCGCTCTCTTCCAGACTGAGAATGGTCTCACGCTCGAGCTCCCCATTCTCACCCCCGAATTCACGTGGATCGCCTCGCTACTGGGTACCCTCCAGTCTTCTCGTCCCGTCCCGACGTGGCTCCTTTCAGCCCGCACGGTCGAAGATTTCGTCCGGACGGAACTCCGTTCAGGATCGTTCTCGCTCTCCCTCAACGATCTTCCCAACGCAGTGATCGAGCTCCTGGAACGCGCGCTCGAATCACCGCTCCCGTCCAGCTGGCAAGAATCCGTCCGCGCTTGGCTCGCGCACAGCAGACCGGCAGTCGTCCGCCCGGCACTCGCGGTGCGCTTCGCGAGCACGAGCGATCGTGACCAGGCCTGGGCGCTCCTCGAACAAGTCGTCGAGTCGATCACGCCTCTCGACGACACGACGCTCGTCGCTTGGCTTCCCGAAACGAGGGCCCGCCGGACCATCGAGTCAGTGCTCCGAAAAGGCGGCTTCCTCGTCGAACTGCAGGATCATGCCGGTACCGACCATCGGACGAAGCGCTAGGTACTCACGACACCCCACTTCATGCTCTACTGAGGAGGCCTCGTTGCACGCTCTTGTGCAGCACGCTCGGCTCGGATGAAAACGAGCGCTTGCGCAACTGCAGCGCTCGCATCGCCAGCCACCACGTTGGCGAGCGAGCGTCCCTGCTCGTCGAACGCGACACAGGCGAATTCTCCTCCCGAATAATCGATGACGAAGGAGGCACATTCCTTCGCCAACTCCGCAAGAAGCCGTTCCAGGCTCGGCACCAGCATCTCTTCCTCGCCAGCAGCACGCTGCGGACTGGTCACGAGTGTTACCGCGTGAGGATGTCCCTCCTGATTGACGAGCCAGTCTCCAGGTTCTGGCTGGAGCCCTTTGCCGAGCCAGCGCGCGTACCGGACACAGATCGTCACGTATGCATCGGATGGTCTCGCCATGCCACTTTCCTCCTCCGAAATTGAACCACTCGTCGATGAGTCCGAGCTTCGCCCTTGACACAGGATGCCGCGGCGGGCATCCTATGAGTGGGTTGTGAAGGCGCTCACAGGCGGAGCGCCCTCGGTGATAATCCGCTACGGCACCCTCATCGCCCAACGGTGCGCGCTAAGGAATAGACTGAGCGCCCTGCTCGGGACAGCAAAGGAGGCGAGATGGCGCCGGCTGACGTCACGGCCGAACAGTGGCAGCAGATCCAACAAACGCTCGTCTGGTTCTGGGCTTTCCTCGGCTGTATCGTCGTCTTTGCGGCCAACATGCTCGTCGCCTACGCGATCATTCCATCGCTCGTGTCGACCCGCGACCTTCCGGCCAAGGTTACTGCCGTGCGCCCATTCCTTTTGGTGATCGGCCTACTTTTTCTCGCCGCCGGCATCTTCGCGTTCATCAACGTCGTGAACGGCATTCAAGTGCTGTATGAGATTTGGCCAGAGCGCTGGATTTGAGTCTGGGCCGAACCGCGCTGAGCAAGAGCGTTGCGAGACCGAAGATAATGGAAGTCATCGAGAGCCGCTCGAGAGAAGAATGGAGTCGATGACATGCGTTACCTACGACTCATCCTGTTCGTGGCGATCATCTTCGTCATCTTGGCGATTCCGGCGAGTCTCGTGCTCGCCCGCAGCTACTTCCTCGCTCCGACCGCGCAACCTGTCAAAGATCAACCGATTCACTTCCCGCACACCGTGCACGTTCAAGCTCTCGGGATGGACTGCACCTACTGCCACCGCAGTGTGACGGTCGAGGCCCACGCGGGTCTGCCCTCGGTCGAACTGTGCATGCAGTGCCACAAGATCATTTTGCCCCAGGGGCGACCGGAACTCGAGAAACTCGTCGCCGCCTTCCAGGAGAATCGACCGATTCTCTGGAATAAGGTCCACCAGCTTCCTGACCACTCGCACTTCGTCCACTCGGTGCATGTGAGCTATGGCCTCGAGTGCTCCACGTGCCACGGCAATGTCGGCGCGATGGGGAAGCCAGGCGTCAAGCAAGTGCGCGATCTGCGCATGGGTGACTGCCTGAACTGCCACCAGCAAATGGGTGCACGGATGGACTGCTCGTCCTGTCACTACTGAGCCGAACCGAGTGCGTGACGACGAGACAGCAAGAGCAACGTTGGAGAGAGCAATGCGACGCCGAGATGTCCTCAAGATAGCCGTGACGTCGGCGACCGGCGCCGTCCTGTTCGCAGGCTGTGGTCGCATCGGAGACGGCGTCCCAGCGACTGAATTCAAAACCGAGTCGCCCGTCTTTAATCCGAACGACGGAGTGTACGGGCGCGACGCGTGGTTCGCGACTGCCGCACCCCCCGATCAAGGTGGGTACGGACTTATCGTCCGCGTGCTCGAGGGGCGGGCGAAGAAGGTCGACGGTCTTCCCGGTTTTCCGGGCACGCAGGGCAAAAGCGACGCGCGTGCTCAGGCTCTCGTCCAAGAACTCTATCACCCTGACCGCCTGAGCGGTGCCCGACGCGCGCTCGTGCGGGGTAGCCGCCAGTTCGAGACCATTCCATGGGATACGGCACTGCGCGAGGTTACGCAGATCGTCAGCGAGGCAGGGGAGCGCGCAGTCCTGATCACAGGTCGGCCGAGCGCATCGCAGGCTGCCATCATCGCTGCGTTCCAGAAGGCAACCGGTATTCGTCATGCCATATTGGAGCCGGATGAGTTCGTCACCCTTCGCAAGGCCGTTCGGCAGCTCTTTGGGATTAGCACGCTGCCGATCCCTGATCTCGCCAACGCCCGCTTTCTGCTCAACTTTAGCGCTGAGTTCCTACACGGATGGATTGCGCCCGTCGCCCTGGCACGAGCGTACGGCGAGTTTCGCCAGGGTAAACCTGGCCAGCGCGGACTCTACTATCACGTCGGACCGCGCCTCTCCGGAACGGCGGCGAACGCTGACCGTTGGTACCCGATCGTCCCCGGTTCGGAGGGACTCGTTGCCCTTGCGATCGCTCAGGTCCTCGCGAGCGAGGGCAAGGTCCCTCAGGGCAGCCTTGACCTCTACTTGAGAGCGCTCGGTATCGACGCCTCTCGCTTGAGTAACGACTTCGCACCCGAGCGCGTTGCCGCCTCGACTGGTCTGACCGCCGAGCAGATCCGGGAGCTCGCTCGTGCACTCGTCGACTACCAACCAGCCGTCGTCATCGCCGGGACGAGTGCAGCAGCAGCGACGAACGGTCTCTTCAACTTGGTGGCGACGCTGGGCCTGAACTGGCTACTGGGCTCCATGAACGAACCCGGCGGCCTACTCCTCAACCCAGAGCCGCCCTTGCCCGAACTGCGTGTGTCCGACGATGCTGTCCTCTCGCAGCGCGAGTGGACAAAGCTGTTCAACCAAATTCGCGAGGGCACCATCAGCACCGTGCTCGTCTATCGCGCCAATCCGGTGTATGCGTTGCCGAGCTCGCTCGGGGTTCGTGAGGCCCTCATGGCCGCCAAGCATGTCGTGAGTTTCTCGCCCTTCCTGGACGAGACCGCGACTGTCGCCGACCTTATCCTCCCGGACCAGGCCTGGCTCGAGCAATGGGGCCTGAGCATTCCCGATCCCGGCCCCGGCTTCCCAGTCGTCGCGGTCCAGCAACCCGTTGTCCAACCCTTTGCCGACGCGCGTGCCTTCGGTGATGTTCTCCTCGAGATTGCCCGCCAGCTCGGCCGACCACTCCCGTGGAACACCCAGGAGGCGACGACCAAGTCGTTGGCGCTGCGGCTGCGAGCGCTCGGCCGCGGTAGTGTCTCGGCACCCGATGACAAGCAGTTCCTCGTGGCGTTCCAGGCTCGGGGTGGTTGGTGGGACGAGCAGACCCGTGCTCGCAGCACGGCACCGTCGGCGACCGCGCTGCGGCCGCGGCAACCGAGCTTTGCCGGCGAGAGTGACCGCTTCCCCTTCGTGCTGCTTCCCTATCCAACGCCGTCGCTCGGGTACGGCGAGCTGGCCCATCTGCCGTGGCTGCAGGGGCTCCCCGAACCGATCAGTACGAACGTCTGGCAGACCTGGGTCGAGGTGAGTCAGGCGACCGCCGACGAACTGGGTCTCATCACTGGGGACCTGGTCCGTGTGACCACGCCGCAAGGGAATGCTGAACTTCCCGTCTATGTTAACCCGGCAGCACAGCCCGGCGTGATCGCGATTCCGTTCGGACAGGGTCACACGGCCTACACACGGTATGCAGAGGGTCGCGGCATCAATCCGCTCGCCCTTGTCGCGCCTGAAATCGACGCCGACGCCGGGACGCTTGCTTGGGCAGCCTCGCGCTGCCGCATCGAGAAGACCGGCCGACGAGCTCGGCTGGCGCGGTTCGAGGGTATGGTGCCAGCCTTCCAGCTCGATCATTTCCCGATCGTCCGCGTGAAGGCACCAAAAGCCTGAGCCGGACGGATCGGCGAGAGGAAAGGGACAGAACCCATGCCACGCTGGGGAATGGTGATCGATCTAGACCGGTGTACCGGGTGCGGGGCCTGTGTCGTTGCCTGCCAGGCCGAGAACAATGTGCCGATCAACACTGAAGACGTCTACCATCAACGCCGCGCGATTGCTTGGATTCGGTTGGAGCGGTACTGGGACGGTGAGTACCCGAACATCAAGGCCCGTTACATTCCGGTACCCTGCATGCATTGCGTCAACGCTCCCTGCGAACCGGTGTGCCCTGTCTATGCCACGTATCACACGACTGAAGGTATCAACATGCAGGTCTACAACCGCTGTATCGGCACCCGCTACTGCGCAGTCAACTGCCCTTGGAACGTCCGCTTTTTCAACTTCTGGGAGCCGAAGTGGCCCGATTCGCTCAAGAATCAGCTGAACCCAGACGTTACGGTCCGCAGCCGCGGCATCATGGAGAAGTGCAATTTCTGTGTCCATCGAATCGTCAAAGCTCATCACAAGGCAAGGGTCGAGAAGCGCTCGCTCCGGACTGACGAAGTAACGACGGCGTGCGCCCAGGCATGCCCAACCGATGCGATCGTGTTCGGAGACCTCGATGATCCCAACAGCAGAGTCAACCGTTTGCTCGCCCAAGCTCGCGAGGAAGGTAGGGTGTACCGGCTACTCGAAGATCTCGGTACCGAACCAGTTGTCTACTATTTGAAGAAAGTCGATCCGGAAGCTCCGAAGGACAAAGCGGGGCACTGAGCGGCTTGAGTGGATGGGGTGAGGGCTAATGGCGACACACGGTCACGAACTCCAACGGACGTGGGAACTCTCACCAGCAGACGTCTTCAGTGCGGCGCAGCGTTGGATGCGCGACACCGCAATGACCATCCGCCGACCCCTCATTGTCGCAGCTGCTCTGTTCGCCATCGGCAGCATAGCCATACTTGCCTTCCCGCTGCGCCAGGGATTTGCTGATCGCCAGGCTTGGACCTACGTCGCAGCTGCTTTCCTGTTCCTCATGTCGACCGCTGCAGCTGCGCCTGCTCTGTCGACCGCGCTCCGCGTCGCACGAAGTCACTGGCGTCGACCGGTCAATCGCGTCGCGGAAATCTGGGCGGTAACCTTGATCGTCCCCTTCGTCCTCTACCTGTTGCTCCTGCCCACGTTTCCAGGCACAGAGGATCGCCTGTCGATCTGGTTCGGGTGGCCGCTCGCGCCGTGGCTCTGGGGCGCTCTGCTCATGCTCGCGCTGACGGGAGCGGGCTACCTGTTCGCCTGGTTCAGCGGTCTGCCCGATCTGGCCGTGGTACGCGATCACGGTGCGCCCGCACAGCGGCGACTGGTCGCGTGGCTCAGCCGTGGCTGGATCGGCTCGCACCATCAATGGCGCATCTACGAGAAGGTCGTCAACAACATCGGTGTCTTGTACGTTCTGATTTACGTTGCTGCGATGACCGTGTTGTCGACTGACTTCATCATCTCGCTGATTCCCGGCTACTTCACCGCGGTGTTCCCTGCCTATTTCACCATCACATCATTTCAGGCAGGCATCGCATTGACCATTGTGACGATGGCTGTCCTTCGCCGCTGGGGCAATCAAGCTGACTTTTTCGGCCGCGAGCAATTCTGGGCCCTGGGCAAGATGCTTCTCGCCTTCTCCCTGCTCTGGTTCTACTTTTGGTGGTCGGAGTTCATCATCTTCTGGTACGGTCGAACGCCACGCGAAGTCGATATTCTCCGCTTCCTCATGTTCGAGACGTACTTGTGGCCATTCGTTCTCTCGTTTGCGATGAACTTCGCGCTGCCGCTTCTCATCCTCATGTGGAATCCGATCCGACGCAGCATTACCGGGTCGACAGTCGTCGCCATCATCGTGCTGGTCGGGAATCTCATCGACCGGGTTCGGCTCGCTTCAGCGGCCTTCTCCCAACCAGACAAGGCGCTCCTCGGGCACGCCCACGCCCTCAAGGAGATTCCGCCTGCCTACATTCCAGGTATCAGCGACGTTTTGATCCTCGTCGGTATGGTAGCAGGTGCTCTCGCGCTCGTTCTGTGGACAGTGCGCTTGCTGCCATTCCCGGCGGTCGCTGAAATCGTCGGTGGGTTGCGGCTGCGTGTTCACCAGCCGTTCCAGCACACGCGCGTTATCGTGATCGGCAAGCCGGAGTGAGCCTCTTCAGTCGACACGGATGGATTGCGAGGCTGGGGGTAAGCGATGCAAGAGCGGCATCGGCTCGGTGAAGAGGAGATTACGCGAGAACTCGTCCGGCCATTGGTTACGACGACTCCGTTGATGTGGGTCGGCTTCATCGGCCTCGGTGCAGTTCTCGCTATCTTCGTCTTTGCAGTCAGCTGGATGTTCTACTGGGGTCTCGGGGTTACTGGTCTCCAACGCCCCAACATGTGGGGCTTCATGATCGTCAACTTCGTCTTCTGGATCGGTATCAGTCACGCTGGCGTCATGATCTCTGCGATCCTCCGACTCACCCAGGCCGAATGGCGGCGGCCCGTCACTCGTGCTGCTGAAGTGATGACGATCTTCAGTCTCATGACCGCAATGTTGCACCCGGTCATCCACACCGGTCGCCCCTGGCGGACGCTCTACTGGGTCTTCCCGTACGACTTTTGGCGCAATCTGTGGCCGGATGTCCGCGGTCCGCTCGTGTGGGACCCCAGCGCTATCTTGACCTACCTCACGGGAAGCGTCCTTTTCCTCTACACCACCATGATCCCGGATATGGCGCTCGCGCGCGACCGCACGACTGGTTGGCGACACACCCTCTACACGATCCTCGCGCTCGGCTGGCGAGGCAATGAGCGCCAGTGGAAGATGCAAACGATCGCCGGATTCCTCCTCTCCGGCTTGATTCTCCCGGTGTTCGTGTCCGTTCACTCGATCGTTTCTTGGGACTTCGCAGTCGGCCTCGTTCCGACCTGGCACGCGACCGTCTTCGCACCGTACTTCGTGATCGGCGCCATTCACTCTGGTGTTTCGGCGGTCGTCACGCTCATGGCCTTGATGCGCTGGCTGTTCCGCTTCGACAACTACATCCGATTGGAACACTTCGACGCCATCGGTCGGTTGCTCCTCGCCGTCGCGACTGGCTGGCTCTGGTTCTTCCTTCTCGACATTTTCTTCGCGATTTATCCGCAGGAAGCGCGCGAACTCGAAATCATGAACTTCCGCCTCTTCGAATGGCCATTCAATGTCATGACAGCACTCATCTTCATCTTCGGCTACTTCATTCCGGTTCCCATCTGGGCCTTCCAGCGCTTCCGCCGCAATGTGAAGATCATGTTCTGGACGTCGATCCTCGTCAACGTGGGGATGTGGGCCGAGCGCTACTGGCTCATCAAACCAGGTCTCATGCGCAAGTACGAGCTGACATTCGATTGGAATTGGTACCGGCCCTCGATCGTCGAGATCAGTATCGTGCTCGGCTCGTTCGCATTGGTCGGCTTCTTGCTCCTCGTCTTCTCCAAGATCTTCCCACCGATCTCCGTGTGGGAGGAGAAGGAAGGGCAACACTTCGCCCAGCAGCTCCGAGTGGGTAAGCGTGTCTTCAACGCGATCGTACGGGAGTTCTAATCCGGTCGGCAGACGCGAGAAAGCGAGGCAACGATGGCGATCCGTGAGGTTCTCGGACTGTACCGCGATCTCGACTCGGCCGTCGCTGCAGCTGATGCATTGCGGGATGCTGGCTTCAGTCGCAGCGAGTTCGAGGTTCTTTCCAACGCCCCCTATCCGGAGGGAACGTTTGGGGAGGAGTCGGGAATCCACCGACTCTTCCTCTTCCCGCTCATCGGTGCTGCCTGCGGCTTCGCTGCCGGGCTGCTCATCACTGGTGGTACGCAACTCTCCTACCCACTCCTAACCGGGGGCAAGCCGCTCCTGTCGATCCCGCCCATGCTCATCATCATGTACGAGGGCACGATGCTCGGTGCCCTGATCTTCACCGTGTTGGGTGTGCTCTTCGAGTCGCGCCTCCCGTGGATTGGGCGTGCGCTTTACGACCCACGCATCACACAGGGTTACATTGGTATCCTCGTCCATACTGCCCCGGAACGTGAAGCAGGCGCGATCGAGGCGCTCCGCAAGGCGAATCCCGAAGACATCCTGACCGAGGAAGGTCCCGTCGGACAGCAACTCGTGCGTAACTGATGAGAAAGAGGAGACGCGGACAATGACTCGTCATCCAGTCCGCCCGAGCAGTGCTCGCCGCTTCCTGACCGGCTTCTTGACCGGACTCGCGCTCGTGCTCGTTGGAAGCGCGTGCGTCTCCACCAACACCTATCCGATCGACTTCTTCAGCGAAATGCACTACCAGAAGTCGTTTCGCGACCAGGAACCTCCGCGGCTCGACGTTCCGGCCGGAGTCGTGCCTATTAGTGGAGGCGAGCCATACTACACCATGGAGGAAGCGCGCAACCTGCGCAATCCCCTCGCCAACGACCCCCAGGCGGTCGCTCTCGGCAAGCAGCTGTACGAATTGAATTGCGTCTCGTGCCACGGGCAGCAGGGCAACGGCAAGGGACCAGTCGCCGTCTACTGGAACATCGTCCAGGGTGCAGTTCCACCGACGAACCTAAAGGATCCGCGCGTGGTTGCGCGCACTGATGGCGAGCTGTACTGGATCCTGACTCACGGCTACAGCTCACCGGAGCACCAAGTCAAGTATCCTCATGACCTCACGAACATGCCTGCTTACGGCAAGCTCCTTACCCCAGAAGAGCGGTGGGCACTGGTCAGTTACATGCGTGAACTCCAGAAACAACAGTAACGCGTGTCTTCGCAGGAACCCGAGCACCCGGTGCTTGAGCGCCGGGTGCTCTTCGTTCAGCCATCGTCACGGCCGGTCGCTAAGCTTGAATCCGCTGCGACCTCATGACGAAGCACTCGTCCCTCGCACGAGAATCGACTCGGCTGATGACTTGGCTTCTCGATAGGCGGTAAGCCACTCGCCTGACCACATGCGGAAGTCGTCAGGAGGCTCGCCCGAGCACACGACACGACGGGCTTGCGTGGTAAGTGATCTCACGCGCGACTGCGGATGCTTCTCACGATCCACACCGCCCGACCTTGCGAGTTCTCGAAGCCTCGGCGATGATGCGTGACGAGGAAAAGGCTAGAGCCGTCTCACTGAGGAGGCAGTGATGAACGGACCGCAGTACGATGCGATCGTCATCGGAGCAGGTCACAATGGCTTGATCGCAGCCGGCTATTTGGCGAAAGCCGGTAAGCGCGTGCTCGTGCTCGAGCGTCGTTCGATCATAGGGGGAGCCACCGTTACTGAGGAGCTTTTCCCCGGTTACCGTCTCTCCACCTGCTCCTACGTGTGCAACTTGCTCCTGCCCGAGGTGGTGCACGACCTCGAGATGCCGAAATACGGTTATGACGTGCGTCCGTTCGATCCCCAATACTTCGTACCGTTCCCCAATGGCCGGTACCTCATGATCTTTCTCGACGAGCGGCGGACCCATGAGGAACTGACGAAGTTCTCCCGCCGCGATGCCGAACGATGGCATGACTACTGGGCGATGTGGAACCGCATCGTCGCCCGCTTCCGTCCGTTCATCACGCGGCCCGCACCGACACTCGCTGAGCTCGAGCAAGCCTTCACCGGCCCCGAAGGCCTTGACGATTTGCGCACGTTGCTTCTCAAGAGCATCGCGGAGGTATTGGACACCTTCTTCGAGAGCGAGGAAATCAAAGCTCCGCTCTGCACCGGCGGAGTCATCGGGGTAAACCGCGGGCCGAAGTCCCCAGGAACCGCTTACGTCAAGTTTCACCATCTGCTTGGCAACCTGAATGGTCACCAAGGAGCATGGGGGTTCGTCCGCGGGGGCATGGGCACGATCGCCGAAGCCCTCGCTGGTTTCTGCCGCGATCATAGCGTGACGATTCTCGTCGACGCCGAAGTGGCGGAGATCGATGTCGTCGATGGCGTTGCTTGCGGTGTCCGACTGACCGATGGACGACGGTTCTCAGCCCATGTGATTCTCTCCAGCGCCGATCCACAACGGACCTTTCTCCAAATGGTCCCAGCGAGCTCACTACCCGCCTCCTTCCGTGAGGCAATCGCCCGGATGAGAATCAGAGGTTCCGTCGTCAAGGTCCTGCTCGGCCTGAACCAGCTGCCGAACTTCCGCTGCTTGCCCGGCACTGAAGTCGGCCCGCAACACACCGGAGGAATCGTCATCAACCCCTCGATCGACTACCTCGAGCGAGCATGGGAAGACTGCAAGCACGGTCGTCCTTCGGCCCGTCCGTTCATGGACTGCTACATCCAGTCGGCGACCGAGGACGGGCTCGCTCCTGCTGGCAAGCACGTCATGTCGCTCTACGTCCAGTACGCGCCGTATGACCTCGCCGAGGGCACCTGGGAGGAACGAAAAGACGAGATCGGTCGCAACATCATCGATACGCTCGCCGAGTATGCTCCAAACATCTGGGACGCCATCGAGTACATGACCGTTCTCGGTCCACGCGATATCGAGGATGTCATCGGCATCACGGGTGGAAACATTTTCCACGGCGAGATCACGCCAGACCAGATGTTCGCTTTCCGACCGGCTCCCGGCTTTTCCGGTTATGAGTCCCCCATCGAGCGGCTCTATCTCTGCGGCGCAGGTGCCTGGCCAGGCGGAGCTGTTTTCGGGGCGCCGGGACGCAACTGTGCACTGCAAGTCTTGGCCGATCTGGAGCGTCGCGGGAGTTGAGCGCCTCGCATAAACTCGGCCGATCTCGGGCGGCCTGGGGGCTGATCCCGCCTCGCCACCTGTCATGCCGCGTCCGCGACGGCAGGCACGATTTCGCTGGCGAACAGTGCCAGTGCGTCCGTATCATCGAGGTCGAACGTCTGCAGCATGATCCGCTGCACGCCGATGCGCGCTCGCGCTCGGATCTGTTCGACAACTTCCTCTGGCTTTCCCACCAGCCAGTTGCGTCGTCGCGCTTCAGCGAGGATCGCCTCCGGCGGCCAATCGCCCCACTGCGGGAACCAGGCCGCGAGCCTGCGTGCCCGTTCGAACAATTCCGCCTGATCACTCCCGATGATGTGCGCCACCATCCAGGAACAGACGATCGAGTCGGGGTCGCGCCCCTGTTCACGACAGTATTCCCGCAAGAGCCCGATCTTCCTTCGGTGATCGTCGAGATCGACGTTGGTTACATTCCACTCGTCCGCAAAACGCGCTGCCAGTCGGAGCGTCCGCTGCTCACCCCGACCACCGATCACGATCGGCACGCGATCCCCTCGTTGTGGTCGCGGACGCAGCTGAGCACACTCCAAGCGGAAATACTGTCCCTCGTAGGAAACCTCCTCACCGGTCCAGAGAAGCTGAATCACTTCCAACGCTTCGGCCAGACGATCCATGCGCTCGCGGACCGACAGGAGGGGGAAGCCAAACGCCTGATGTTCACGCTCGTACCATCCTGCTCCGATACCGAGAACGTATCGCCCGCCAGACGCATGATCGAGCGCAACCGCATGCTGGGCCAGTTCCACCGGATGGCGAAAGCTCACTGGTGAGACCAACTGTCCGAAGGTGATGCGCTGGGTCCGCAGTGCGACCACTGTCAGCGATGGCCATAAGGCCAGTGTCTCCCGCTCAGGAACGCCCAGCACGGAGAAGAGATGGTCCGATCGCCAAAGCGACTCAAGGCCGAGCCGCTCGGCCAGTTCGATCACTCGCAGCCACCGCTCCCAAGTGACGTCTTCTTGGCCCTCGATCATCAGTCCGATCCGCATCGGACACCCTCACAGCCCCGGGAACGGTAATCCGAGTCCGCCCGCCAGTGCACCCATCTTCGTCGTAACGGCCTCTTCCACGCGTCTCAGCGCATCGTTGACTGCAGCAGCGACGAGGTCCTCCAACATCTCGATATCCCCCGCCTCCACCAACGTCGGATCGATCGAGACCCGTCGCACGTGCCGCAACCCATCCAGCTCGACGCGAACCGCACCACCCCCAGCCGACCCTTCGACGACCAACTCGGCAAGCTCTGCCTGCATTTTCGCCAACTGCTCTTGGACTTGCTTCAAGAGACGCATGTTCGGCTGCACGACGTTCCTCCTTACCGTTCCTTCGTCACCCGCACCCGCTCCCGCCCACTCGCTTGCGCCTCATGTACCGGTACCTACCCCGACAAGTTGCAGCTTTCGTCGCTCCAGCCGCTCCACCATCGCGCGCGCATTCGCGAGCGACTCCGGCGTGACCGGTATCCCATCGAGCATCGCCGCCAATTCCTCGAGGCGCGCTTCTCCTTCCAAATGATGCACCGCCGTCTCCGTTTGCCCGTTCACCACGGTCTTGTTGATCTTGTAGTGCCGATCGGCGAACGCTGCGATCTGTGGCAGGTGACTGATGACGATGACCTGATGTGCTCGGGAAAGCTGCCACAGACGCTCACCGACGACCTGCGCACTGCGACTCCCGATCCCGACATCGACCTCGTCGAACACGAGGGTCGGCGTCTCATCGACTTCCGAAAGGCTCGACTTCAGGGCGAGCATCAGGCGCGCCATCTCCCCACCGGAAGCGACACGCGCCAGCGGCCGCAATTCCTGGCCGGGATTGGGAGCGATCAGAAACTCGATCCGATCCCATCCTGTCTCGCCACAGGCTGCCGCGCGCTCCTGCTCGTTCCCAGTTTCGTCAGGGTGCTCGAAGGCGACAGCGAAAGCGCCTTGCCCCAAGCGGAGATCCCGCATCACCGCACTCATCGCCTGCTCGAGCGCTCGTGCGGCTGCGCGCCGCCGTGCGCTCAATTCTCGCCCATGCTCGACCACTGCCCGAGCGAGCTCGTCAGCACGTCTCTCGAGGTCGGCGATCGTCTCTTCGCCTGTTTCCAATGCAGCCAGTTCACGCTGCGCTTCTTCGGCATACGCCAGGATCTCTTCGACCGTCGCCCCGTACTTCCGTTTGAGGCGTCTCAGGAGATCCAGCCGCTCTTCGATAACCGTCAAGCGATCGGGATCGGCCTCGATGCTCTCGGCATACGTGCGCACGGTCCGCACGACCTCTTCGACCGTATACAGCGCCTCGCGGAGTTGTTCGGCCAATCCCCGCTGCTCGCGATCCAACCGGCCGAGCTCCTCGAGACGGGACACTGCTCGACGCACAGCATCCAACGGTGCGAACTCATCACCATCGAGACTCGACGCGACCTCGGTCGCCAGCGACGCCAACCGCTCCGCGTTCTGCAAGCGGGCTCGCTCCGCTACCAGTTCCTCTTCCTCACCGACGCGCAAGCGGGCACGAGCGATCTCGTCCACCTGATACCGCAGAAGGTCGCGTCGATGCTCGCGTTCCCGCGTTCGCATCCGCAGTTGCTCCAGTTCGCGGCGAACAGCGCGGAACTCGCGCACGAGCCGTGCCAACTCGTTCCGGAGCGGGAGCACACCGGCGAAGCGATCCAAGAGTTCGAGCTGCCGGTCAGCACGGAGCAAGGAGAGGTGATCGCTCTGACCGTGAATATCGACCAGTCTGGCTCCGAGCACCGCGAGGACACTCGCCGGGATCGCCTGCCCATTCACGCGCGCGACGCTACGCCCATTGGCCTGAATCTCTCGTGAAAGAATCAGCTGTCCATCCTCCAAGTCGATCCCGTGGGCCGAGAGCATGGCTTGCAAGTCGGTTGCCTGCTCCAGCCCAGTGAGATCGAAAATCGCTTCGACCCAGGCACGTGGAGTTCCACTCCTGACCAGATCGCTCGAGGCGCGCGCACCGAGCACGAGGCCCAGTGCATCGATCAGGATCGACTTGCCCGCACCGGTCTCGCCGGTCAATGCCGTTAGTCCAGGACCGAATTCCAACTGCACCTCACGGATGATCGCTATGTTACGGATCGTCAGTTGGAGCAGCATTGTCGTCTCGTTCCACCGCAACCTCAAGGGCCGACTCGTTCTGGATTCTCTCCGAATTGTACGGCATAAATGCATTACCGCTCTTGTTCCACTGAGCGGCAGCGAACAGTAGACATGAGGGGAGGTACCGCGAGTGGTCGAGGAGATGACGCGCGACACGTGGCGGATCGCGCTCGCGCAGATCGATCCGACAGTCGGCGACTTCTCGGGCAACGTCCGCCTCATCCGAGAGCGCGCCCGGGAAGCGGCCCAACTCGGTGCTCATATCGTTGCTTTTCCCGAACTCGTCATCACCGGTTATCCTCCAGAAGATCTGCTCCTCAAGGTCAGCTTCATCGACGCAGCTCGCCGCGCGCTTCATCTGCTCCTCGACGCCATACCGGATCGCGTCCTGATCGTCGGTGTACCATGGGTCGAGAGCGGCATCCTCTATAATGGGGCCGCTATCCTCGCCCGTGGTGAGTTCGTCGCCGTTGTCCCCAAACACCATCTGCCGACCTATGGTGTCTTCGACGAGGATCGCTATTTCGCACGCGGAAGTCACACGTTTCGGTTTCTCTGGGGCAATCTTCGGTTCGGCGTCACCATCTGCGAAGATATCTGGTACCCGATCGGACCAGCCAGCAGCCTGGCCACCAGAGGGATCGACTTGCTCGTCAACATCAATGGTTCGCCGTACCACCGCGGGAAGTGGATACAGCGCCAGGTGATGCTCCAAACCCGTGCCGCCGATGCCGGCTGTTATCTGGCCTACGTCAATATGGTCGGCGGGCAGGACGAACTGGTCTTCGACGGCAACAGCATCGTGCTCGACCCCAACGGGACGATCCTCGCCCGCGGAACATCCTTCGAGGAGGATCTCATTCTCGTCGACTTTCCGATCACGCGCGTGCTTTCCAGCTGGCTGCGCGACCCGCGCCGACGCTGGCTCGCCCGAGCAGAGTCGCAACCTGCGCTTACTGTGGTTGATCGCGAGATTCCCCTACCCGTCCCTGGGGAACAGCTTCCACCCTTGCCGGAGAGCGTCCAGCGGCCACGCACGCCGCTCGAGGGAGTCGCGGAAGTCTACCAGGCTCTCGTCACCGGTGTTCGCGACTATGTGCGCAAAACCGGATTCCGCACCGCCGTGATCGGCTTATCGGGAGGAATCGATTCGTCTCTGACGGCATGCATCGCCGCGGACGCCCTCGGTCCGGAGAATGTCACTGGCCTCTCGATGCCCAGCCGATACTCTTCGCGCCACAGCATCGAGGATGCCGAAGAGCTGGCCCGCAACCTCGGTATTCGCTTTCTGATCGTACCCATCGAACCGGTCCATCGTGTTTTCCGCGAACTGCTGGCACCGCTCAGTAACCAGCCAGCAGAGCCGGATGTGGCAGACGAAAATCTGCAAGCGCGTATCCGCGGCACGATTCTCATGACGTACTCCAATCGTTTCGGCCCGATCGTGCTTACCACGGGGAACAAGTCCGAAATGGCCTGTGGCTATGCGACGCTTTACGGCGATATGGCCGGCGGCTTCGCCGTCCTCAAAGATGTCCCGAAACTCCTCGTCTACCAACTCGCACGCTATCGCAACAGCATCTCGCCGGTCATTCCCGAGCGCGTGTTCGTCAAGCCACCGTCCGCGGAACTTCGCCCGAATCAGAAGGACGTCGATACGCTTCCGCCCTTCGAAATTCTCGATCCGCTCCTGGAGCTCTACGTCGAGCAGGATCTCAGCCGAGAGGAATTGATCCGGCATGGCTTCGATCCTGAAATCGTCGACCGCGTCATCATGATAGTGGATCGCGCCGAGTACAAGCGTCGACAAGCAGCACCAGGGGTCAAGCTGACGCCGCGCGCCTTCGGACGAGATCGCCGCTTACCCATTACCAACTGGTTCCATGGCTGACATCACGTTGTCAGGCGACCGGCTATCCTGGTACAGTTGCGCTACGCAACGCATCGTGATCGTTCTCACGAGTTTCGAGCGGAGTCGAAGGGCGAGAGGTCGTGCGCAACGGATCAGTTCCGGACATCGTCGTTCGGCGCTTGCCGCTCTACTTGCGGACGCTGCGGCAACTCCAGCGAGAAGGACACCGCACGATCTCCTCCGAGGAACTGGCGCAGTTGCTCGGCGTCACTGCCGCCCAAATCCGACGTGACCTCTCGTTCTTCGGTCGCTTCGGCAAGCAAGGCTACGGCTATGCCGTGGCCGCGCTGATTCACGAGCTGGAGGTTGTCCTTCACCTCGATCGCCTCTGGAACGTAGCGCTCGTCGGTTATGGCAAACTCGGCCAAGCCATCGCCCACTATGGCGAGTTCGAGCCCAATGGTTTCCGCATCACTGCGATCTTCGCCAAGAGCCCTGAGCACATCGGACAGATCGTCAACGGTATCGTCGTCCTACCGGAGACCGAGATCGATCGAGTCGTCCGCGAGCAAGGCATCCGTATCGGAATCATCGCCGTACCGCTCAACGCAGCGCAAGAAGTTGCTGACAAACTCGTGGCTGGCGGAGTGCGCGCGATTCTCAATTACGCGCCGACCGTCCTCCACGTCCCACCAGGAATCACGGTTCGAGAAATCGATCCCATCAGCGCGCTCCAAAGCATGACCTTCTACCTTCATGATCGTCATGACGCGTCGCGAAACGGGCAGGATGAGCAGTCGTTCGCTGATATCATGAAACGATCCCCCGCAGGGAAACGTCCGGCAGCACACTGATCAAGGACACCAGCAGCAAAAGATCACCGACGAGCAAGACAGCGACGATCGCGAGCGGCAACGTGATACCGATGCTCTCCATGTACTGATCCACACCACCGATCTGGCTGATCAGAAGAAGATACGCCGCCCAACCGAACGCCAGCAGGATACTCCCGAGCAGTAGGACCAGCGTCATGCCCAGTTCACGCCAAACGATGACTGCGAGGTTCATGAACAGGAGCACGATGCCGGGAAAGACCAGCATGCCGACCGCTGTCCAGAGAAGGTGGACGCTGTCCGACGAGGCCCAGCCATCGGCCGGTCGACGGATGCGCGGCCAACCCTGCTCCAGATAATCCTCGGTCAACTCGATCGTCACGAGCAGTAGCGCACTCACCAGGACCAGCAGCCACAGCCACAGGTCGAACGACACGCACGGCCTCCCGCCCGGACCCACGGGCTACCCCGCCCGCTTCACCGCTTCCCGGCATGGGCACCTTGCCCGTACCCTACCATGATCTCGCCGAGCGGGCAATCGTACCGGCCCGAAACCCTCAGCGGTGCCCGACGCTGCTCTTCTCCGCGGGACCGGCAACGGGCGAGCAGCCAAGAGGCGACCATCCAGCCCACCAGCCACCCAGAAGTGGGGCTGAAGCGAACCAGCAACTGATCCTGGCTTTGCGAGACCACGCACGAGTAAGCAGTTGGAAGGAGTCATCCCAGACGACGGGCGCAAGCCCGCACGTGCGCACAGCCAGTCGGGATCGATGAGCGTGCACAAGGTCTCAGAAGCCTCGTCCTGCAGCCCGTGCTCGGGAGAGCGTACTCTCAGCCATGCGCACGCTCGCTGCGTCGATCATCGTCGACCCAATGGCCAGTGCCCCACGGCGTTGGCGCTCGGCCTCGTGATACGCCTTGAGGACCTCTTTCGCCCAGGCGATCTCCGCTTCGGTCGGCGTGAAAACCTCGTTGACGATCGGAATCTGTGCCGGATGAATGCACCATTTGCCGTCATACCCCAGCGCACGTGCTCGGCGGGCCGCTCGCCGTAGTCCCTCGTTGTCACGATAGTCCGCATACGGTCCGTCGATCGCGCGGAGCCCATAAGCTCGAGCGGCCACCAGGAGTTGGTGCATGGGGTACTGGAGCCGGGGCGCACCGTAGGCAGCGTCCCACTCGTCCTCCATACCGATCGCACTCATCGGCATGCCAACCGAGGCTGCATAGTCGCCTGGGCCGAAGACGAGCGCGCGCAGGCGTTCGCATGCAATCGCGATACTCCCAGCGTGGAGGATGCCGCTGGCCGTCTCGAGCTGTACCTCCAGCTGCACACGATGTCCGATTCCACCCGCTGCTTCGAGTTGATCGAGCAGGATATCGAGAGCATGAACCTGTTCCGGCCGCTCGACTTTCGGGACGATGATGAGATCGATCCGATTGCCAGCTCCCTCGAGCAGGTCCATGAGATCGCGATAACAATACGGCGAATCGACGGCATTGATTCGCACCGCGCGCAGTCGCCCCCGCCAATCCAACTCGTTCACGGCGCGGACGACGTTGCGCCGTGCTTCTGCTTTCGCTGTCTCGACGACCGAATCCTCGAGATCCAAGAACACGAGATCAGCATCGGACCGCAGTGCCTTCTCGAACAACTCGGGCCGCCCGCCTGGCACCGAGAGAACGCTCCGTTCCGGGTGCATAACTGTGCTTCCCCCTTCCGTTCACTCCCCGAGCGCAGGATAGCAGTTCGTGACCAGAGTCGTGCCGATCACGGTCGAGCGACCGACACGCGATCCGCTCCACCAGAACGCAACGACCGAGCTGTCGTCTCAGGCGCAGCTCGAGCGACATACCATCTCCGCAGCCGAGCATGGATGGATGTGTCCGGACCCGCACTGCACTGCGCCGGACGACCACTTCGCCACAGGGTACACTCCAGAGAGGGTGCCGCGATGAACCAGTGGGAAGCGCTTGCCAGTGATTTTGCCGACCGCGTTGCCGAGATGACTGGCCAACACCTGGATTTCACGCTCGCCTCGCTGGCGATTCTCGATGATCTCCTCGATGAATGGCTCCATCTCTCCCAGGTCTATGGGAGCGAACGCCCGGACGATCTCTCTCGCTTGGTGCTCCCCCTCGTCGCCTACGTGGGAGAGACCTTTCGCCATGCCCACGGTGGAACGTGGATCGAGCGCCCTTCTGGCCCAGTCCTCCGCATCGCACAGACGATCGAGTTGGACTTGCGACCGCTTGTTCAGGCTACGCTGGCCCAGCAGCACCCGCCTGCTTTCGCTCGCCTCGCTGCTGCGCTCGATCGCGAACTGGAGGACCGACTCGGAGAGTGACACCGTGCGCATCATCGGTATCGATTTCAGTGCGGCACGCGACGCGAGTCGCAAAATCTGGCTCGCTTTTGGAAACGCTGTCAACGACCAGCTCCACATCGAGACGCTCGCACCGCTCGAAACGCTCGCCGATCGGCCACTCGCGAACGCCTCTGCTGTCCTCGCCCGCATCATCGCTTCCAGTGGACCATCGATCATCGCCTGCGACGCCTGCTTTGGGCTCCCGGTACCCTCGAGCGCTGCCCCCTGGCACACTTGGCTACTCAGCTATCCCAGCCGTTATGCGGACGCCGAGCAACTGCGGCAGGAGGGAAGGGATGCACACGGGAGGGAACGAAAGCGTTTGACCGATCGCGTCGCTCGTGCTCCATTCGCGCCAACTAACCTGCGTATCTATCAGCAGACGGACAGCTGGCTGCGCAGTGTCCTCCATCCCCTCGTCGCTGCTGACGCTGTCGCCGTTGCCCCCTTTGAACGATTGCGGGAAGACCGTTCGTGTCTTCTCGAAGTTTGTCCCAGCGTGTCCCTCCGCGAACTCGGTTTGCCCAATCTTCGGTATAAGGGCTCCGATCATCTCCAACGGCAGTGTCGATGCGACATCCTCACAGGACTCACTCGGCTCGGGCTCGATCTGCCAAGCTCCCTTGCGAGCCGTGCACTGGACGATCCGGGCGGCGATGCACTGGACGCCCTGATCGCTGCGATCACGGCGTGGCTGGTCTTGCGGCAGGATCTTCTCGCTTGCCCCCTGCCAGCAGAAGCCTTCATCGAAGGGTGGATCTACTACCCGATTCTCTCTTCCCCCACGAACGCGCGGTAGACTGCGCGCAACTGCTCGCCGATCCGGTCCCAGTCATACAGCTGCTCGACCAATCGACGAGCCGCCTCGGCCAGTGCCGCACGCCGTTGCGATGAAGCGAGAAGATCGACCACGGCGGAAGCAAAGGACGCAGCATCGTCCGCGACCATGACATGACGCCCCGGCTCGGCATCGATCCCTTCCAGACCCAGGCTCGTCGTGACGACGGGGCGACCAGCCGCGAACGCTTCGAGGATCTTCAGGCGCGTCCCACTGCCCGCCAGGAGCGGCACCACGACGACACTCGCTCGGGCAAGCCAGGGTATCACAGCTGGTACCGTACCGACGAGACGAACTCCCTCGATCGCTGACAGCATCCCAAGATCGGATCGAGGGTCGTAGCCGACGATGCTGAAACGCGCCGAGGGAATACGCGCGCGCACAGCTGGCCAGACCTTGCGGACGAACCACAGTACGCCATCGACGTTCGGCCAGTAGCGAAGATTGCCCACGAAGACGATGTGATCGGGTTCAGCTGCATCGAGGGGGAGAAAGGGCGTTTGCCTCACGTCGACCCCGTTCGGGATCACTGCGACGCGCCGAGCAGCGAATCGACGCATTTCCTCAGCGTCGACCCGCGAGACCGCAAGGCAGAGCGCTGCCTGTCGCCAGGCTGTGATCTCCTCTCGCTGCACCCGCTGGCACTCGCGACGGACCCAAAGACCTCGCAACCATCCGGAACGCTGGCTGATACGCTCCAGCACCCGATACTCGAGATTGTGCGCATCGACGACGAGCGGCAAGGATCGTGGAAGCGGGAGCAAGCCGAGAAGACTGTACTCGACCTGGACAATGTCGAAACGCTGCCAGTCCAGACGACGAAGTGCGTCGAGCAAAGGACCCGCCAGAATCCAGTAGAGAGCCGATCGTGAGGAGACCAGCGAGCGTGCCTGCCACAGCCGCTTTGCCGTCGTCGGTCCTTCACCGATCACCCAGCCAGCAGAAACCGGTATCAGGGTGATCGGGTCGAGCGCTGCCCGCGCTTCCTCCGGATCGACTCGGGCGGGCTTGCTCGCGAGCAACGTCAACTCGTGTTCACGGGCCAAGGCGCGGAGAAGCTGCGCGATACGAATCGCACCTCCTGAGCGATCGGGATACGGCAACACTGGTGACACGACGAGAATCCGCACGCCCGCTCCCCGAACACCACGAGGTTGCAAAGAACGATTCTACCCGCCCTCGGGCTGACGACCCCCGGTCTGCGCCAGGCGTATACTCACTTTCCGAACGGGATCGGCAAGGAGTTTTCGCCGTGTCAGCACAGTCCAGTCCTCTGTGGCCATTACTCGAGCGAGCACTCGCTCAGCTCTATCCCGGGCGCAGGGTGCGTCTCGTCCGCATGTCGGCGCAGTCCCATGTCCACCGCGGCTTTTGGCACGTGGAGGCTCACCTTTCGCCGACGCATGAACAGCTGGCTTTCGCTGTCTTGGTACTTGACCGCGAGGGTACCGACCGTGCTGCGCCCGAGCGCTATGCCGCTGTGGCGGCAAACGCTCTACCAGCGCCAGTCCTGTTGGCCACAGCCGTGGATCCCGATCGACTCGTCTTGCTTTTCCAGGCACCCCAAGGCACGAATCTCGATGACGAGTTGCGACGAGCCGCCGCCCCCTGGCGAGTGAGCGCCGCCGCGATCAGCCTCGCACGGTTTTTCGCGCGACTGCACTCGACACCGGTACATGCATTCGAGCCCATCACCACGCTCCAACCTGCATCACCAACCGACGAACAGCGCCTCAGCCAACTCGCAGCGATGGCTCACGACTTCGACGACCCGCTACGGAGTTCGGTGGAGCGTGCACTGGATTGGATCGACCAGGAACTCGATCACTCGCCAGCCCTGGTACCTACCGTCGGCTGCCTGCGGTTGCCGACGCTCTACGAGGATTCCGGTGAGATCGCGACGGCTTTTTGCTGGGAACACCTCGCCCTCCGACCAGCCGCAGTCGACCTCGCGTGCTTGCTGCCCGAACTCCGCTTCCTGCCAGCTGAAGGACGAGCGCACTTCCTCGCCGTCTGTCTCGCTGCCTACGCCGATGTGGCCCCCGTTGGCATCGACGATGTCGCCCCCCGAGCGCTCCTCGATCTGATCGAGCGAGTCCTGATCGTGCAGTCGGCGAGAGCTTCCGCCGCCACCTGCAGAGACCGGGCTCCTGACCAAGAAACTGTGGCATTCCTCGATCGCGCGATGCGAGCGGCACGCGATGGGTTACCGGCACTCGCCTTGTTGTGAATCAGACCGCAACCAGTTCCTCGACCGTGTCCCTGAGCATCCGAACTCGCCGGACTATGCTGGCGAGCGTCGTTGGATCGATCGACTGCCGACCGTCGACCAGTGCTGCCTCAGGCGACGTGTGAACCTCCACGATGATCCCATGCGCCCCGGCAGCGATGGCGGCGAACGACATGGGTGGAACCAACTCGCGCAGCCCCGTTCCATGACTCGGATCGACGATGATCGGTAAGTGACTCAGCTGCCGCACGAGCGGGACCGCATTCAGATCGAGCATGAAACGTGTTGCTGGCTCGAAACTGCGGACCCCTCGCTCGCACAACACGACCTGATCGTTGCCACCGGCCAGAAGATACTCGGCTGCCAAGAGCCACTCCTCGATCGTCGCCGCAAAGCCACGCTTGAGGAGGACGGGTTTCCCGGTCGCCGCAACTTTCCTCAGGAGGGCGAAGTTCATCATGTTCCGGCTACCGATCTGCAGCATATCGGCATACCGGGCAACCAACTCGACTTGCTCGGTATCCAAGACTTCCGTGACGATCGGTAGACCTGTCTCTTCGCGGGCTTCAGCGAGGAGTTCCAGTCCGCGCTCCCCGAGTCCCTGGAAACTGTACGGAGAGGTGCGAGGTTTGAAGGCACCCCCGCGGAGCATCGAGGCACCAGCATCCCGGACAGCCTCTGCGATCCGCAAGAGTTGGTCGCGATTTTCCACGGTACAGGGGCCAGCGATGATCACCGGTTGCTTGGCGCCGATCTCCACCGGCCCGACACGCACGACGGTGCCATCGGGGCGAGACGAGCGTGCAGCCAAGCAGTACGGTCGGTCAGGACGAAGCAGCTTCTCCACCGCAGGATGGCGAAGCAACTCCTGCTCGACTTCCGGCGGTACCGCCCGCCCGTTGACACTCAGAAGCGGAGTTCCACCGAGCGTGAGCAGCGTCACGTCCAATCCTGCACGACGTAAAGCGGCGGCAAGGGCTTCGCTTTCCTGTTCATCCGTCTCGGGGCGCAAGCAGACGATCATCGCTCGATCCTCCCTTCCCATCGGTCTCCTCGCTGCAAAACGAAACGGACAGAGGTGACACCTCTGCCCGCCGGCGTTACTGGCTTGTGGGCTACGGGTTCAGCGCTTCAGCACCCGGCACCCCGCCAGCAACGCCGGCGAGGTAAAGTAGTACGCAAACCAAACCTGGTGCTGAAGCGATACGCCACCCATAGCACTACTCACTATAGCCGCTCGACGGCTTCCTGTCAATCACCTCGCCAGTCCGCACTGCTGGCGACGCTTGCCCGCAGCCACCGCTCCCTGAGAGAAACCGACAACTGGCACGGGTTCGCTCTTTGCAAGTCAGCACATCGGGGCTGTTCCATCGCAAAACCTATGCAAAACCTTCTCTCACTCAATCGAACACCAATACCCCGCGCAGGAGCCGACCCTCCTCGACATCGAGGAACGCTTGGTTGATCTCGTCCAACCGATACCGCTTCGTCACGAGCTCGTCGAGCTTCAGTTTTCCATCCCTGTACAGTTCCAGAAGTCGAGGGATATCGACCCGCGGCACGTCGTGTCCGAAGATGGTTCCCACGATCTCTTTCGCGAGCAACATGAAGTCGTACGGAGTGATGTTCATGCGGTCCATGCGGCGATCCGACGCACCCACGATGACTGTTCGCCCCGCTCTGCGCGTCGCTCGTACACCCTGCCCGATGATATCGGCCGTCACCAGGGAAACCGTCAGCAAGACCACGTCGGCTCCCACGCCATGCGTGATATCGAGTACCCGCTAGACGGGATCCTCTCGGGTGGGGTTGATCGTGTGGGTCGCGCCGAATTCCTTGGCCTTCTCGAGTTTCCAGTCCACCAGATCAATGGCGATCACCTTAGCGGCACCCGCCAGCGCTGCTCCTTGCACGGCGTTCATCCCCACCCCGCCCGTCCCGAAGATAGCCACCGTCTCCCCGGACCGCACGCGTGCCCGGTTGACGGCCGCACCCCAGCCGGTGGGCACCGCACAGCCGACCAAGCAGGCGCGATCGAGCGGGAGATCGGGATCGATCTTGATCACCGAATCGACGGGACAGACGGTGTACTCGCTGAAAGCCGAGACGAGTGCGGACTGGGCGACATCATCGCCTCGCTGATTATGGAGGCGAAACGTCCCATCGAGTTGCGTGCCTTGCCCGATCAAAATGCCGCGATCGCAGAGCGCTGCCAGCCCGCTCAGGCACCAGCGACACTTGCCGCAGGCGGGGATGGAACAGAGCACGACGTGATCACCCGGCTGGACCTCGCTGACGCCGGGACCGACCTTTTCCACGATGCCAGCACCTTCATGCCCGACGACCATGGGAAAGCGAACGGGGGCAGCGCCAATCGCGAAGTGCCAATCGGAATGGCACAGTCCGGTGGCCACGAGCTTGATCAGCACTTCACCCTCTTTCGGCTCGTCCAGTTCGAGTTCCTCGATCACGAACGAACGCGTCGGCCCATACAGCACCGCCGCTCTGATTTTCATTATAGCAAACTTTTGTCAAAACTTAAATCATGAATGATACGTTTCTTAGCACCGCGTCCTGACGACGTCAACGGTCATGTTCTGCTATCGTGAATACACGAAACACCCGAAGAACCTGATCTCCCGCTCTCGATGGCGCACACGAGGGTAGTTATCTGCCTAGCCCGGCCGAAATTGCCGCCTCGCCCTCTACCATCGCTCCTGGGCATCGTTCACGATGCTCACGAGCGGTTCTGTTCAGCTCTGTACTCCGTCGAGTATGGCACTCGTGGGCATGAAGAGTGTGCGGAAGGCAGCGTGAGGAAAGGACCGAGCACGTGTACGACCGTAGCGACGTCGTGGGGAGCTTGCTTCGCCCAGCTTACCCGATCGAAGTGCGACAACAATACGAAGCAGGGCAACTGGGTGCCGCCGAATTCAAGCGTCTCGAAGACCGCGCGGTCGACGAGGCGATCCAGCTTCAAGAAGAAGTCGGACTCGAAGTCGTCACCGATGGTGAACAACGTCGTTATGCATTCTTCGGTCATCTCGTCGAAGCTATAGAGGGCTTTGACAAGTTCGGCGGCTGGGCTATCCCCTTCCGCGACGAGGAAGGGTGCGAGAATCCCGTCCGTCGCCCGATCGTCGTCGAGAAACTCCGCTGGAAGCGCAACATGTGCGCCGAAGAGTTCACCGACCTCCGCGCCTGGACGAACTGAGTAGGCAAGGTCACCCTCGTCAGTACCATGCAGGCCGCCGTGTATTGGGACAAGAACAAGTCCACCAGCGCTTATCCGACGATCGATAGTTATCTCGCCGATATCGTCGACATCACCCGGCGCGAGATCGAGGAACTGATTCGCCTCGGCTGCACCTACATCCAGATCAACGCACTGCAGTATGCTGCCTTGCTCGATCCGAAGATCCGCGAAGGTTACCGCATCCGTGGGATCGACCCTGATCGCATCGTCGATCAGACCATCGAACTCGACAATGCTGTACTCGACGGATTCGACAAGCAGGGAATCGTCTTCGGCCTTCATATCTGCCGCGGCAACAACCAGAGCATGTTCTATGTGTCCGGTGGCTACGATCCGATCGTCGAGAAGGTCTTCCGCAAAACCAAGTTTCACCGCTTCCTCCTGGAATACGATGACGAACGATCGGGGACGTTCGAACTCTTGCGCTTCGTGCCAGAAGATCGCATCGTCGTACTCGGCCTCGTCACCACGAAGAAGATGCGCCTCGAATCACAGGAAGAGTTGATCCAGCGTATCAAGGAAGCAGCCAAGTACGTCCGGCTGGAGCGACTCGCGCTCAGTCCGCAATGCGGTTTCGCTTCGACCTGGGAAGGAAACCGGATGACGCCGGAGGTACAGCGCCAGAAGCTCAAGCTCGTGGCGAGGACCGCGCGACTGGTTTGGGACTGATCTTCTCCTGCCTCCGGTGCTTACTTGCGGCCCGCCAGCACCACCTGGCGGGTCGCAGATTTTTCCCGATCGGGTGCCGATCGAGCCAGCAGCTGGCCACTTCCATCGCGTGGCTGCTCGCTGATCCGATCGCGCGACACTCCCCGCCACTCCATCACCAGACGACTCACGAACCACCGCAACAATGCGACGAGAACGACGCCGGCTGGAACGATCACACTGCCGAGAGCGGCGAGACGGCCACCCAAGTTGGCGAGATCGACCATTACCCCGATACCCCGATCCCAGCCAGCACGGAAGGCACTCTCCATGCGCTGCCCGAGTGAACGAGCGCTCCGTAATGCGACGGTGACGACTGCAAAACTGACGCGTTCCTGCAGAAAACGCTGCTGACTCTCCAACCGCTCGATTTCGGCGCGAATCCGCCGGAGTTCTTCCTCTACCCGCAGAACATCCTGGACGCGTTCTGCTCGCTCGACGAGCGAGAGATACCGCTGTTCTGCCGTACGCGCCGCCCGCAGACGCGCCTCGGCGTCGATGACCTCCCCGGTCACATCTTGCCCGCGCAGCGAACGTTCCACGACAGCGCGAACACCAGGGAACGACGCCAGCTGGTGGAGAAAGGCAGACAGCTGCGCTGCTGGAACAGCGACCGTTATCCGACCTGATGGAGTAAAGGTTCCTGACGACAGGTCAGCATCGATCGTGTAGCCGCCCACACTCGCCGCGAACTCCTGAATCCTCGCCGCGACGGCATCGACATCGGTCACCAGAAGTCGCACTCTCGCCTCGTACCGGATAGCGCGCGTGTGCTCCAGCATCCCCGGCGCTTCACGCGGTTCGCGGGGACGCTCAGCTGGCAAGAGATAGAGTAAACGTTCTCCAGACGACTCACTGAGGAAAGGCGCGCGTGCGAACGCGCGATCGTCGTCCTCGTCCTCCGGCTCCTCTGTCCGGCGAAAGTGCTGACCAGTACCGAGCCGCCACCTGCTTCGACTGAGTCCCTGGATCCCGAGAAAGAGAGCGACAAGTCCGACAAACGCCGCCAATAGCCATTCGAAGGCCGCGCGCAACCGCATCGTGCTCCTCCTTCCACGATTCTCTCGAGATCGCGATCAGGATAGCACGGTTGGTCAGCGGCGGAACAGAAGGTTGAGGAGAATCGTCAAGAGCAGGCTCAGAATCAACATCGTCATCAACGGGATGTAGAGGGTGAAGTTCCCGCGCTGGTAGACGATATCCCCGGGGAGACGACCGATGAAGGGGATCCGACCAGCGAGGACGAGCAGCACCCCCAGGATGGCCAAAAGGAGTCCCATCACGATCAGCAGGCGACCAAAGGCCTGCAGCGACTCCATAGTCGGTTCACCCCTGCTCAAGAACGGCGGCCGAAAAGCTCACCGAGATGCGCCGCGAGATCGAAGATGAGCATGAACAGGAAAGGAACGAAGACGATCAGCGCGGCGATGACGATCAGCTTGGCGATTTCTGCCACGGTATCCATCGCGACCCTCCGTCAGCGGCGAACGAAACAGGGGATCGCTAGCTGGCGATCCCCTGTTCTCCTCAAGCGACGACCTCCGCTTCAGCCAACATGGAGCGGATGCTCAAGTTGCCGTGCTCGTCCACGTCGACCAGTACCGTTTCGCCGTCTCGCACCTCACCGCGCAGGAGCATGTTCGCCAACGGGTCCAGGAGTTCGCGTTGGATCACCCGCTTGAGCGGGCGAGCTCCGTAGACCGGATCGTAGCCTCGCTCAGCCAGCCACTCCTTCGCCCGGAGCGTGACCTGCAGCGTGATATTGCGCTGCTTCAAGCGCTGACGTACCTGCCGCAACTGGATGTCGACGATCTGCGAGAGCTGCTCGCGCGTCAGCGGCCGGAACATGATGATCTCGTCGATCCGGTTGAGGAACTCCGGCCGGAAGTGTGCTCGCACCGCCTGCATCAACCGCTCGTACGCTTCTTCCTCACGGTGCGGGAGCAGCGCCTGAATGTACTCCGACCCCAGGTTGCTGGTCAAGATGATGACCGTGTTTCGGAAATCGACGGTTCGACCCTGCCCGTCGGTCAGCCGGCCATCGTCCAGTACCTGGAGGAGAACATTGAAGACTTCCGGATGAGCCTTTTCGATCTCATCGAAAAGGACCACCGAATACGGTCGCCTGCGCACTGCCTCCGTCAACTGGCCGCCTTCTTCGTAGCCCACATAGCCAGGCGGGGCACCGATCAAGCGCGACACCGTGTGCCGCTCCTGATACTCCGACATGTCGATCCGTACCATCGCCCGCTCGTCGTCGAACAGGAACTCGGCGAGAGCCCGCGCCAACTCCGTCTTGCCAACCCCGGTCGGACCGAGGAAGATGAAGCTTCCGAGCGGACGATTCGGATCCTGTAGACCAGCCCGCGCCCGTCGAATCGCATTGGAGACGGCCCGCACCGCCTCGTCTTGACCGACGACACGCTCGTGCAACCGCTCTTCCATGTGGACGAGCTTCTCCATCTCACCTTCCATCAGCTTGGCGACCGGAATACCCGTCCACTTGCTCACGATCTCCGCGATATCGTCGGCATCGACCTCTTCCTTGAGCAGCCGACCCTGGCGCTGCACGTCGGCGAGTCGCCGCTCCTCCTCGCGCAACTGCCGTTCCAACTCGACCAACCGTCCATACTGGAGTTCCGAGGCACGCGTGTAATCCGCCGCGCGCAGCGCTTGTTCGATCTCGATGCGCGCCTGCTCGATCTGCTCTTTGAGCGCGTTGATCCGCTCCAGCGCCTGGCGCTCTTGCTCCCACTGCGAGCGGAGGACCTGCTCCTGCTCGCGCAGATTGGCCAACTCCCGCTCCAGTTCGGCCAAACGCTGGCGGGATGCTTCGTCTCGCTCTTTGCGCAACGCTTCACGCTCGATCTCGAGCTGGGTGATCCGCCGCGTCAGCTCGTCCAGTTCCGCCGGCATGCTCGTGATCTCCATCCGCAGACGAGCAGCTGCCTCGTCCACGAGGTCGATCGCCTTGTCCGGCAGAAACCGGTTCGTGATGTACCGGTGCGAGAGGACTGCCGCCGCGACCAGTGCCGAATCGAGGATCCGCACCTTGTGGTGAAGTTCGTAGCGCTCGCGCAAGCCACGCAGGATGCTGATCGTATCCTCGACCGACGGCTCATCGACAAAGACCGGCTGGAACCGACGCTCCAACGCGGGATCCTTCTCGATATGCTTCCGATACTCGTCGAGCGTCGTCGCACCGATCGCGTGGAGTTCTCCACGCGCCAGCATCGGCTTCAGCATGTTGGCCGCGTCCATCGCGCCTTCGGCTGCTCCCGCACCAACCACCGTGTGGACCTCGTCGATGAAGACGATGATCTCGCCTTCCGAGGCACGGATCTCGTCAAGCACTGCCTTCAGGCGCTCCTCGAACTCGCCTCGGTACTTCGCACCAGCGAGCATCGCCGCGAGGTCGAGCTGGACGATCCGCTTATCGCGCAATCCTTCTGGTACGTCACCCCGCACGATCCGCTGGGCCAACCCTTCCACGATCGCAGTCTTGCCCACGCCGGGTTCACCGATCAGGACGGGGTTGTTCTTGGTACGCCGCAGCAGCACCTGGATGACGCGGCGGATCTCATCGTCGCGACCGATAACCGGGTCGAGCTTACCCTGCCGCGCCAGTGCTGTGAGGTCACGGCCATACCGTTCCAGCGCCTGGTAGGTCGACTCTGGGTTGGGAGACGTCACCCGCTGCGCGCCGCGGATCTGGCTCAAAGCTTCCAGCACCCGCTCACGCTGGACACCCAATCGCGCCAACGCCTGAACAGCTGGCGACCGCGGGGCCGCATCCAGCGCAGCGAGCAACAAGTGTTCAGTACTGATGTATTGGTCACCGAAACTCTGGGCTTCGCTTTGGGCACGCTCCAGGACACGCCGCAGCACCGGTGAGATCGTCGGCTCAGCGGCGTATTGCAAGCGCGGCAATTTTTCCAACACCCGTTCCAGCTCTTGCGCAACCCGGCGCGGGTCGAGCTGCAGGCGCAACAAGACCTGCGGTACGACACCATCATGCTGAGTCACCAGCGCATACAGGAGGTGTTCGACATCGAGCTGACTGTTTTGCCGCTCAGCGGCCGTCCGCTGCGCTGTCACCAATGCCTCTTGAGCCTTTTCGGTGAATTGTGGTCGTCCCATCTTTCCCTTCCTCAAATGATTTTTTTCGGGTGGACGAGAGGCGACGCGGTCACGACTCCGGGGTGGAACCGAGCAGCTGCAACATGCTGTCGATTTCGGCGACCACCGAATCGAAAACCCGGTCATACTGTTCCGAAATCGCCAGGCACCGCTCCCGCAGTCGCTGGAGCTGCTCAGTGAGCGCGAGCGCGAGCTGCACTCCAGCCAGATTGACACCTCGTTCCTCTACCAGGTACTTGACCTGCCGCAGCCGTTCGAGATCCTCGGCTGAATAGAGCCGCAGGTTGCCACGTGTCCGCGATGGAGTCACGAAGCCCTCGCGCTCGTACTTCCGCAGCGTTTGCGGGTGCAGCTCGAGCAACCGCGCAGCAACGCTGATCACGTAAAGCGGCTCGGATCGGCGCATCGCAACCTCCCGCGTGCCTCTCCTCCTGCACTCGGGCAGAGTATACCAGCTGATACGAATCGTATCAAGTCTCGAAGCGCTGCGAGAACCGGCCGATGACGAGCTGGGGCGAGTTGGTCGCCGCAGAGAGTTCGGCAAGAGCGGTGCGAATCGCTGGTAGATCACCGAAGCTGAGCCGCGCCACCGTCAACAGTGTACGCGCATCGCGCAGACGACCGACGCGTCGGTACGCCTGGGCAGCAGCGATGACACCAGCTGGTGACAGTGTCCAGAATTCCGGAGCACGCGTGAGATCGAAGTTCGGATTCAGACGCAAGGCGTGCAAGAATTCATGCTCTGCCACAGCGATATCCCCCCGACGAGCTGCACGCACCGCCCGTTGTGCCACGTGTACTGCTGGATCGAACGGAACGATCCGTCCGCTTGCGTCTTGCGTCCCTTCGTCTCGTGCCGGTAAAACAGCCGAGCGGCGCCGATCGGTACTCACTCTCGCTGGTCGGACACTGCACGGGCCAGGGCGCCTCCCACGTCGCTGTCCACGATCGAGCGTGGCGCGCCGACCGGTGCGACGACGTGCGATGACCACGGCCATGATCGCCGGAAACCCACTGGCGAGTACACCTGCCGCAACAGCGGTCGTCACTGCCGAAGCTGGCCAGAACCACAGCTCGTTCGATGCGGGCAACGGAGTAGGAGCCTCGAGGATCAGGGCTCGCGGCCCCCCGACGGTCATCGCAGCGTCTCCGATGGGTCGACTAGCCAAGATGTCTCTCTCGCTCGCCTCAGCGGCAGAGCCCGCCAACCCAGCCACTGGAGCGGGCGCCAGCTGAGCGAATGCATAGTCCAGGAGCTGGACAGCATCAGCGTACCAGGCATCCCGCGTACTCCCCAGCACGACGACGATCACCGTCGTGCCGTGCCGTTCGGCCGCCTCAATGAGCGAGTACCCGGCTGCCTCGGTAATCCCCGTTTTGCCACCGATCAAACCCGGATAGCGACCGAGCAGGCGGTTGGTCGTTTGGACTACGTGTACCCCATCGTCATAGGAGGGGGTTTGCAGTATCCGGCGAAGTTCCGGGCGCTGCAGGACCGCACGGGTGAGGAGCGCGAGGTCGCGTGCTGTCGTCACATGACCTTCCTGATCGAGTCCGTGCGGATTGCGGAAGGTGGTCCGTTCCAATCCGAGGCGCTGTGCCAAGAGGTTCATCTGTTTGACGAAGCGGTTGACTGCAGCTTCCGATGTGTCTCCTGGCAGCCCGCTCAGGTTCCGAGCGATCGTCATCGCGGCATCGTTGCCCGAGGCCAGGAGCAGCCCGTAGAGTGCCGCCTCGAGCGTAATCTGCTCGCCAGGACAGAGTCCCATGGATGATTCGCCCATTAAGTCCTGTGCCAGTACTGTCAAAACCGTGTCGCGGGGCGCTAACTCGACAGCAGTCAGCGCGGTCGCCAACTTGGTCAGGCTCGCCGGGGCGCGCGGAGTGTCCGGTTCCTTGGCATAGAGCACGCGCCCGCTTTCGGCCTCGATCGCGATCGCCGCTGCGGCAACGATCGAGGGCGTTTCAGTTTCGGCCTGCACCGCGCCCGCTGGAGCGGCGAACCACCCACTCAGGATGACCGTAAGACAAAACCATACCCTGGCCAACGCAGCCCCCGCGTCGTCCTTCTGGCTCCACCGGTCTCTGACTACTGGGCACATCCTAGCAGGTCGGAGACTGTACGGACAAGAGTCTTTCTGACGAGTGGCAACCGGTGCCACCGCGTGTTACGATCCCTAACCGTGAAACCGGAGGCTTGGCTCATGGCTGACTTTCCTGGTAAGGGTAAGGTCGCAGTCCTGCGCACGACACCAGAGACCGTCCTCGCCGACATCGGGCGAGCGATGCTCATGGCCGGTTACCGAGCGGCACTCCCGCGCGATCGCGAGACGATTCTGAAGATCAACATCACCTGGGATACCTGGTATCCCGGCTGCTCGACGACCCCGTGGCAACTCGAGGGCGTTATCCGTCGCCTGAAAGCCGACGGGTACGGGCATCTCATTGGCGCCCACAACCGAACGGTCGTCGTCGATGCCTACACGGGCGAGCGGAACAACAAGCACAAGTACGTCGTCGACAAGTACGGCGTCGAAAACGTTCACCTCTACGAGCCACACGTCGAGTGGGTACCCTATGAACCGAAGAGTGAACTCCTCGTCCTGCACAAGATCTTCCCGGAAGGCATCCGTATTCCCAAGCTCTTCATCGGTCGAAACATCATTCATCTTCCGACCGTGAAGACGCACGTCTTCACCACGATCACCGGCGCAATGAAGAACGCGTTCGGTGGACTCCTCAACGAGCGGCGACATTGGACACACGCTGTCATTCACGAGACACTCGTCGATCTCCTGACGATCCAACAAGAGATCCACCCTGGCATCTTCGCGGTGATGGACGGAACCTTCGCGGGGGACGGCCCAGGACCCCGTGCCATGCGTCCTCATGAGAAGGACATCATTCTGGCTAGTGCTGACCAGGTCGCTATCGACGCCATCAGCGCCAAGTTGCAGGGATTCGATCCGCTCTCCATACCGTTCATTCGCATCGCACACGAACGCGGGTTGGGGATCGGTGATCCACGCGAGATCGAAGTCATCGGTGAGGACATTTCCAACGAATCATGGGGCTTTGTCGCAGGAGACACATTCGCGAGCCGCGGCCAGAAGCTGATTTACCACGGCCCACTCAAACCGCTGGAAAATCTCCTCTTGCGCTCGCCGCTCGTCCCCTGGTCGTATGTCGCTTCCAATGTCTATCACAACGTCTATTGGTACCCAGTGCACGGGCGCCGGCGTGTCAAAGAGGCGCTTCAGACGAAATGGGGACAACTCTTCCTGAGTTACGACGACGGGAAAGTTGTCCTCCCCGGGCCCGACCCACTCGGAACAGCCATTGTCGTCGGTGGACTCGCCGCGCTCGTTGCCGGCACGATCAGCGTCGCACGGTGGTTGCGCCGGGACCACTGATTAGTCAGCACGAGTCGGAATCCCAGCGTCGCGAACCGACATTGCCCGCCGCACCGCAAGAGCTGTCCCGTCCACCTGACGTCGAGCGAGCGTCCGGAACTCCCGACACGACCTGGTCACGCGTGCTCGGCTGCAACCGGCGCAGCGATTTCGGGCCGGATGGTAGAGCGACCACGAGTCGCGCTGCTGCCCTTGGCTGTGCACGCTTTTGATCCGCTAGACGATCGAACTCCTGACTTGACGACCGTCAAACCGGAGTCGTGATCGAGCGTCTCTGCGGTTCCTGTCGACTCGTTCTCCATCGCCGCCTCAGAGGCGCCAGAAGTGCTCGCGCCGCGGGTACGAACACGGGTACAGTCCACTAAGGATGAGGAGGCTTCCTTCCAGCCTTGGCTGTTCCGCTGAGTCGCTCGCCTACCCGGCGCCCGGCCGCAAGTGGAAAGCAGTGGCAGGAGCGTCGGCCGATGTCACCCTACCGCGGAGCCGACTCACCCGACTCGACCAGGGTCCCCGGTCGGCACGCCCACCAGACTCGACGGCTCAGGCACCAACCGCTCACGATAGACACCGCGATACTGGTCGGGGAGAAGACGTGCGATCGCGAGCATCACTTCGTCAGCCAGCTCCTCGGGCGATCGCTCGCGGCCCTCAGGCGCCTGCAAGGCGATGGTCACTGGAGGACCGATCCGTACGGTCACGCGTGGCCAGCCGCGCAGCGGTCGCCGCCCCTTGGCACCATTCAAAGGCAGGACCTCGGTTCCCCAGATCGCCACGGGGAGAACCGGTACGGACGGATTGCGCCGGATCAACAACCCTACCCCCGGATGCGGTGGCTGCAGTGTACCAGTCACGCTCCTCGTCCCCTCGGGAAAAATCCCGACCAGCATCCCCTCATGCAGGAGGCGTTCAGCATGCCGCAACGCTTGGCGATCCGGCCGTCCGCGATCGACCGGAAACGCGCCGGATTGCCGCACGAACCAGCGTATGACCGGGACACCGAAGAGTTCCCGCTTGGCCATGAAGAGGACCGGGCGCGGAAACGCGGCGATGATCAAGACCGGATCGGCATTGTGCAGATGATTCGCCGCGACGAGCGCCGGCCCGACACGTGGCACGTGTTCCAACCCCTCGATCCGAAAACGGATGAGGAGACGCAGAAGCGGCACGACGAAAACGCGCGCCGTCAAGAAGATCCATGTCTTGATCTTACGGCGCCGCGAGAGGCGCCACTTCGGCGGAATCCGATCCATGGTTCGCACACTCGCATCGCTCGCGGATGACCGCGAGCACCGTTTCGACGACCGCTTCGATGGTACGATCATCCGTATCGATGATAACCGCATCCTCAGCCGGACGCATCGGGGCAATAGCTCGCGTCGCATCCCGGCGATCACGGTCAGCCAATTCCGCGACGATCTCCTCCAGCGAACGCACGATTCCCCGTCGCGCCAAGTCACGTTGTCGCCGTCGCGCCCGCTCTTCCAGCGATGCGTGCAACCAAATCTTCACCGGGGCTTCCGGCATGACCACGGTGCCGATATCCCGGCCAGCGATGACGACGCGCCCGTTGCGCGCCAGCTCCCGCTGCAAGCGGATGAGAGCCCGCCGGACCGGCGGATGGGCCGAAACCAGGGAAGCGAGCCGATCGATCTCTGGGGTTCGGATCGCCCAGGTCACATCGCGACCGTCCAGCCAGACGTCATAGAGCCGCCCGTCCTGGATCGAAGGTAGACCGACCCGAATCGACAGGTTCTGCGCCAGTTGCGCCAATCGTTCTGCATCGTCCGGTGCGATTCCCCGCTCCAGCGCCAGCAAGGCGAGCACCCGATAGACAACCCCAGTGTCGAAGTACAGTGCACCGAGTCGTTTGGCGACTTCAGCGCCGACGGTGCTCTTTCCTGACCCCGCTGGGCCGTCGATCGCCACGACGAGCTGGCATGCCCCTGCCACCACGCGTCTTCCGTTCCCTTCCCACCGCTCCCCCGGGAAACTCTGGTAAGCCGACCGCTCGGCGCAAGGCCGCTACCTCGCTAGCTGTGAGGTCGCGCCATCGTCCGGGCGGAAGATCACCGAGTCGTAAAGGCCCGACGCGGACTCGCTGCAAGCGAAGCACTGGATAGCCGACACGCTCGAAGACACGACGGATAATGCGGTTGCGTCCCTCATGTATCACGACGCGATACACGGTGCCCTGCGGCTCGACCCGAATCGCCTCTAATCGTCGAATCTGTACCGGACGTCCGTCGACCGGCACGCCGCGACGCAAGGCTTCCTCGACTTCAGGTGGAGGAAAGCCATCGACGAGAACCTCGTACTCCTTTTCCAGCTCGTAGCGCGGATGCGTGATCCGGCAGATCAGATCGCCGTCATTGATGAGGAGGAGGAGACCCGAGGAATCTCGATCCAGTCGTCCAACGGGTACGACGTGCTCAGGAACCTGGACGAGATCGAGCACCGTCTTACGTCCGTATTCATCGGCGGTCGTCGTGATGTAACCCACCGGTTTGTGCAGCACGATGTATCGCCGAGGCTCCGAGCGGAGCAGCTTTCCGTCGACACAGATTTCCTGGCGCTCTGGATCGACCTTGCGCCCGAGTTCGCGCACGACGACGCCATCGACGGTCACCCGACCCGCCAGAATCAGCTCTTCGGCTTTCCGCCGCGATGCGACACCGTGCGCGGCAAGAACACGCTGCAGTCGCTGCTCGGTCATCGTCACATTCACTCACCGCTCCACACGCAGGAGCGGCACGATGAAGAGGTCGCTCGTTCCGATCCGTAATCGTACCGTACCGACGACATCGGCTGATGAGTGCTGCCAATCGATGACGACCCGCACCTGGTCAGCTGTCTCGTTCGCGACCACGACGGTCGGCACGAGAGCGGGAACGATTCCCTCTCGCGCCAGCCTGGCTAATTCCGCGAACGATCGGCCATCGAGGGTAAACCACCGGTACTGCCGGTCGAGATAAGTCAGCAGTGCCCGCGCGTCAGCGTAACGGTCGCGACTGCTCAGCAACACGAGTACTACGATGTCGTTGCCGCGTCGTACCGCGGCCACCAGGCATTGTCCCGCGGCCACGGAGGTGCCTGTCTTGACTCCGAGCGCATCGGGCTGGGCGAGGAACTGGTTCGTGTTGACGACCGTGATCCGGCGACTCTGTGGCCCGGCGATCTCGATCTCGCGCGTCCGTGTCGCAACGAGCTCGGCAAGCAGCGGGTCGCTCAAGACCGCTGCGGCAATGATCGCGAGATCGCGCGCCGAGACGGTCTGACCGGGCACGTCACGCCCATCCGACGTTGCGAACCACGAATGCCGCAAGCCGAGACGCGCGGCTTCTTGGTTCATCGCGTCGATGAAGGCAGCCCGCGGCACGTCATGTTCCGGATCGATCCGCTCTCCAGCGACCCGAGCGAGGGCGAGTGCCGCATCACCGGCCGAGGCGATCAGCATGGCGGCCAGGAGATCGGTCACCGTCACGCGATCACCAGGCTGGAAGCCAGCATTGGCATAGACGGCCGGATCGACGAGGTCATCGGACCGAATCGTGATCGACTCGTCCAGCCGGAGCCAGCGCCGGACGACCAAAGCAGTCATCAGTTTGGTCGTGCTCGCTGGCGGCAGAGGGCGCTCAGCTTCCTGCGCCCAGAGTTCCACCCCGGCCGTGATATCGACCGCAAAGCTCGCCCGGGCAGTGAGGGTGGGGCGCTCGGCAGGCTGGTAGGCGGCTGGCGGCACGGGGCGGCTGGACACCTCCGGGACGACAGCCGCGCGCGCTGCCGGCCCGAGAAGGGCGAGCATGAGCACCGAGGCCATGAGCAGACCTCGCACGCCTTGGCACGCTCGGCCGAACACACGGTACTCTTGCCGCGAGAGTGCAACACACGGAGGGAGGGACGCGTGGCAGCGAGGCGAGCGGTGCGGGAGAGTGTCGAGAACGCGGTGGAATATCTTCCTGTCGAGAGCCGCGAAACGATCGCGGAGCGCCTCGGTGTTCCACCCGAACAGGTGGCCAAGCTCGATGCGAACGAGAACCCGTACGGCCCGCCACCAGCGGTCATCGCGGCGCTTGCCTCGATCCCTGACCTGCATCTCTATCCTGACCCCGACCAACAACACGCTCGTGCTGCACTCGCGGACTATACCGGTATGCCAGCTGAACGCATTCTTCTGGGTAATGGATCCGATGAACTCATCGATCTGCTCTTGCTCGTGACGATCGAGCCTGGCGACGAGGTGGTCGTTCCCGTCCCGAGCTTTGGCGTGTATCTCTCGCGACCACCGCTTTTCGGTGCCCGGGTCATCACCGTACCACGCCGCGAGGACTTCGACCTCGACCTCGAGACAATCGAAGACGCCATCACTCCCCGCACCAAGCTGCTCTTCCTCGCCTCACCGAACAACCCTACCGGCAACCTGGTCACTCCACAGCAACTCTCGCGATTACTCCGCACGGGAATCCTCGTCGTTCTCGACGAAGCGTACTACGAGTTCGCAGGTCAGACGCTCGCAACTTTCGCGCGTGAGTTCGAGAATCTCGTGATCCTCCGGACGTTCAGCAAATGGGCCGGGCTCGCTGGGCTCCGCATCGGTTACGGCATCTTCCCTCCCCATCTCGCGGCAGCATTGTGGCGTGTCAAGCAGCCGTTCAATGTCAGCACTGCAGCACAAGCGGCGGTCGAGGCTGCGCTGGCTGACCGCGCCTGGCTCATGCAGCGGGTGCTACACGTGCGACTCGAGCGGGGACGTCTCTACCGAGCGTTGCGCCGCTACTCCTTCCTTACCCCCTATCCGTCGCACGGAAACTTCATTCTCTGCCGCGTGCATGACGGGAAAGCCCACCAGTTGCACGCCCATCTCTTGCAGCACGCGATCGTCGTACGACGCTATGATGACGAGTGGCTCCGCGACTACTTGCGGATCACCGTCGGGACACCCGAGCAGACCGACCGCATTCTCGCCGCCCTCGACACATTCCGGTGATGGACAACGAGAGGAGCACGCCGTTGACAGAAATCCGAAGAGCCTCCATTCGGCGCACGACGACCGAGACCGACGTCAGTGTCGATTTGATCATCGATGGAACCGGACGCTCGAGTGTCGCGACCGGGATCGGTGCACTCGACCATTTCTTGACGCTCTTCGCGCGACACGGGCGCTTCGATATCGACATCCAGGCGCGCGGTGACCTCCATGTCGATGCGCACCATACCGTGGAGGACGTCGCGCTCTGCCTCGGTCAGGCGCTCCGACGCGCCCTGGGCGACTGGCGCGGTATTCGTCGTATGGCCGATGCGGCTGTGCCGATGGACGAAGCATTCGCCCAGGTAGCCGTCGATCTCAGCGGGCGCGGCTCGTTTCACTACCGTGACCCCTGGCCAGGTGGGGCAGTCGGCCAACTCGAGACCGATCTCGTCCGCCACTTTCTGGAGACGCTCGCTCGGGAGGCTCGCATCACGATTCACGTGGTGACACTCTACGGTTCCAACGTTCACCATCAGATCGAAGCGATTTTCAAGGCACTAGCCCGCGCGCTCGATGCCGCCACCGAACTCGATACCCGCATCGCTGGGCAACTGCCCAGTACCAAGGAACACCTGGAAATTCAGGGGTGAGCAGCCTCACGACAGACCGAGCGCACGCCTTTGGACGAGCATGAGTTCGCTGATGCCCCGCTCGGCAAGCCGCAACAGCTGTTCCAGCACCTCGCGTCCGAAAGGCTGCCCCTCCGCAGTACCTTGCAGCTCCACGAACTCACCGCGGTCGGTCATGACGATATTCATGTCAACCTCCGCGCGGCTGTCCTCAGCATATTCGAGATCGAGTCGCGCCTGGCCAGCGACGACACCGACGCTGACCGCTGCGACCTGCCGTACGACTGGCAAGGACTCGATGCGCCCTTCCGCGAGTAGGTGCTGGAGGGCAAGATGGAGCGCCACCCATCCGCCAGTGATCGCCGCGGTGCGTGTCCCACCATCCGCCCGAAGCACGTCACAGTCGATGATGATCGTGCGCTCACCGAGCGCCGCCAGGTCCACAGCCGCCCGTATAGACCGGCCGATGAGACGCTGAATCTCCGCCGTCCTCCCGCCGGGACCCATGCGCTCCCGGGGAATGCGCTCACGACCGGAACGAGGCAGCATTCCGTACTCGGCCGTGATCCACCCTTGTCCACTACCTACCAGGAAACTCGGAACGCGCTCTTCGACGGTTGCCGCGCAGAGGACATGTGTGTTACCCCGCATGATCAGTGCCGAACCCTCTGCATAGGGGATGTAGTGCGGAACGATCTCCACGGAACGCAATTCGTCGTTGGCTCGCCCGTGTCGGACGGGAATCGCCAGTTCGTTCACCCCGATCCCCCTCCCGACTCGGTCGGCCCCGCCCTCTGTCCACGAGCAGCGCGGATCGCTGCCAGCCGTTCGCGGAGCCGCACTTCCCAACCGCGGTCGGATGGTTCGTAATAGCGTCGTCCGCGGAGGAGCGGTGGGAAATAGTCTTGCCTGCCGATACCGTCCGGCTCATCGTGGGGATACCGGTAACCGACTCCCCATCCGAGCTGGCGCAGCAGTGTCGTCGGCGCGTTGCGCAGGTGCAGCGGCACCGGCTCGTTGCGCGTTTGCACCACATCGCGCCGCGCAGCCTCGTACGCGCGGTACACCGCGTTGCTCTTAGGTGCCAGCGCGAGGTAGACGGTCGCTTCGGCCAGGGCGAGCGCTCCCTCCGGCATACCGAGAAAATGCACAGCCTGCTGAGCGGCAACTGCAACCACCAGCGCGTGCGGATCAGCCAGTCCAATATCCTCGCTGGCTGCTCGCACGAGTCGCCGAGCTACGTAAAGTGGATCGTCGCCATGCTCGAGCATGCGGGCCAACCAGTAGAGCGCCGCATCCGGGTCCGAGCCGCGGATCGCCTTGTGCAGGGCCGAAATCGTATCGTAATGCGCATCGCCAGCCCGATCGTACACACTCCCACGGCGCATCGCTGCCTCGTGCACGAGTTCCACCGTGATCGTTCCCTCCTGTGCACCGGCAGCAGCCACCTCCAGCGTGTTGAGCGCCATGCGGGCATCGCCGTTCGCCAGTCCCACCAGCAGCCGGAGTGCCTCCGGCTCGATGCGCAGGCCGAGTTCACCCAACCCACGCTCACGATCGACGAGAGCCCGTTCCACGAGCGTCTGGATCGCCTGATCGGACAGCGGCTCGAGTACGACGACGCGGCAACGCGACAACAGCGGTGCATTGATCTCGAAAGAGGGATTCTCCGTCGTCGCACCGATCAAAACGATCGTGCCGTCCTCGACAGCTGGCAACAACGCGTCTTGCTGCGCTCGATTGAAGCGATGGATCTCGTCGATGAAAACGATCGTCCGCTGACCGTACTGCGCGAAGCGCTCACTGGCTTCCTGCACGACCCGCCGGATATCGGCCACCGAGGCACTGACCGCCGACAGAGGTACGAACGCCGAACGCGTGTGTTTCGCGATCAATCGAGCCAATGTTGTCTTCCCACAACCGGGAGGCCCCCAGAGGATGAGCGAGACGAGCTGGTCTCGTTCGATCAACGAGCGGAGCAGAACTCCTGGCCCGAGCACATGCTCTTGGCCGACCACTTCATCGAGCGTGCGGGGCCGCATCCGTTCGGCTAGCGGTGCGCAGCGCTCTCGCAACGATCGACGGTGCGATTCGAAGAGATTCTCCATCGCATTCCAGCCGAGTCAGTTGGGGTTCACCCAATCCGAATCTATGACCTCTGGCTCTTTGATGCGTTGCTCGAGTTCGCTCAAGAACCCCGCGAGATCCTCGCTTGTCCGGATTCCCCGTGCGATGAGTTGCGCGATCAACTCCAAAAGATCACTCGCTGCTGCATCGCTCGCCAGTCGACTGGCAAGATCCTCGAGCGAGGTTAAGCCCAATTCCTCGAGATCCTCGAGCAATTCCTCGAGGACGTCCATGGCCAGCAGGAGCTGGTAGAGTTCGTGCTGCTCAGGTTCACTCACGGGCCACCTCGTGTTCGTAAGGTACCCCACACGATCACGATGATCGCGAGGGACGCCATGATGCCGTATTCCGCGACTGTCCGCCAACTCAGGGCGCGCTCCACGCGAGCCAAAGTCAAACCCGCTAACACATGAAAGACAGCCAGGAGAACAGCCCCACCGAGCCAGCCAGTCGCCGGCCAATAATTGAGAACCCAGGTCGCCTCAGCGAGCACGAGGGCTCCGGTCATCGCGTACAGCACTCGGCGATCGAGTTGCACATCGGCTCCTTCGGTCAACTGGAGGAGCAGGAGGACAGCAAGCAGAAAGATCGCTGTGGCTGAATAGAGCGACCGGAGCTTGTGTACATAAATCATAGCGTAACTCACGAAACCGACACCGTACAAAAGCAGCGTGTGGACCAGGCGCCCGAGGGAACGAATGCGCTCTTCCGCACTGTACAGCGCCAGGCGAGCGAATTGCCCGATCACCAAGCTGATGAAACCGAACAAGGTGACGGCGAGCGCGACGATCAGCGAATGGTACGCGCAGAGCAAGAGCGTTCCACTGACCAACGTCACGAACGGCAAGATCCAAGCGGTCGGCCACTCCGGAACCGGATCGTACCGAACACCCCGTTGGAGAGCGGTCGCTCGCGCCAGCTCAGGTAGGCGATCCACTACCTGGAAGATGAGTGCGCCGAGCAGGCAAACCGCTAGCCCAGCGAGCCAGAAGGAACGCCCTTCTCGAGCGATCAGCGGCACGAAACCGACCGGCGGCTGGGTCTTCACCGCCAGGACAGCGAGTGCCGCAAGCATAGCGGCTCCGAGCAAGCTCGCGAGGATGATTCGCGTCGCGAGAGCGCGTGTCGCGATCACGAGGACCCCGATCGCACGAGCTGTGCAGCGAGCGTCCGACCAAACCCGATTCTCGCGCCCCGGCCCGCCACCAACGTGAGAATAGCCTCTGCTGCCGGGACGGCGTCCTCATCGATTTTCGGCACCGGCAACTGGATCCGTCCAGCCGCAGCACCTCGCAGGACCATACGCAACTCGTCCGCGCTCCGAATCCAACGCGCCGCACCAGCTCGCTCCATTGCAGCAGAGTTGAAAACGCCATGACCAGCGATCGGTCGGTACATCAACACCGGTAAGCCACACGCTATGGCTTCCAGACACGTCAATCCACCAGCATTCTGAATCAAGCAATCGGCTGCCGTCATGAGTTCGGGCAACTGGTCCGTCCAACCCCAAACCTGTACCGTTGAGCAACCAGCGTACTCTCGCCGTAATTGTTCGGCCAACTCCTGATTTTTGCCACAGACGACGACGACCCGCACGCCACACTCGACCACATCGCGCACGATCAGTTCCACGTTCCCGATGCCCCATGCACCTGCCACCACTAACGGAACGAAGTCATCGGCTGCGAAGCCGTAGCGCTGCCGCACTGCAGCCCGATTGCGCGACTTGCGGAATGCTTCGCGCACCAGCGGCTGCATGACGCGCACCTCTCCGGTCGCGTCCTCCACCTGTTCCGCTGAGACACATGACGGGACGAGGTGGAGATCGACACCAGGTGCGATCCACAGCCGATGAACACCGTAGTCCGTGACCGTCGCCGCTACCGGGGTAAGAAGGCGACCAGTCGAGCGCAAGACACCGAGTGCTTGCGTGACTAGCGGATAGGTCGAGACGACCACATCAGGATGCAACTCCTCGATGAGCCTGCGGAAAGCCACTCCACCGAGCCCAGCGTAGATCCGCCGCCACATACGGGTCCAGGTGCGAAGATGCGACGAGCGAAACTGAAGCTCGTAGAGCCAAGGCGTATAGCGAAGCTGGAGCGGATATACCCAAGCAAAATAACGGCTGAGCAGAGGAGTCGCCAAAGCAAAACCATCGAGAATGCACACATGACTACCCAAACGCTCCAAATCGTGGCGCAGGACAGCTGCTGCTGCGTTATGGCCGCCACCGATCGAAGCAGAAAGGATGAGCACGCGTGGAGCACCGTCAGGAAAGGAGAGGGAACGAGTCACACGCTGCAGGTGCCGCAATCGCTGCTGCCGCTGCGCGACACCGCCAGCGGCAGCGAACGTACTCGCAACTCCGACGAGGAGCCACTCGCTCAACACCATCCATGCCCTCCCCTCAACCCGTCACAGCATAGTCATCTCGTTATCGAGAACGAGTTTCTCCCATCCCCTCGGCAGTTTACTGAATTCAGTGTGAAAGCGAGCGAAGAACCTCCCCGATCACCTCGACCGGCAGTGCCCCGCGGCGCAGCACGACGAGTCTGCTCCGCTCAAAAGCCACGACGGTCGACGGTATACCACCTGGTGTTCTCCCACCATCGGTGTAGAGATCGACCGCATCACCGAGCGCACCGATCGCTTCCTCGACCGTGCAGGCTTCGTTCTCTCCCGAACGATTCGCCGAGGTCGTGGCAACTGCACCGCCCGCCGCACGGATGATCGCCAGCGCGACTGGATGATCTGGCATCCGAAGCCCAACAGCGCCCGTCTCGCGGACAATTTCCCGCGGTAACCACGGCTGGGCGGGAACGACGATCGTCAGTGCTCCTGGCCAGAAGTGTTGCGCGAGCAGCTGGACTTCCGGAGTCACCTCTCGCGCCAGCTTTTCCAACTGATCCAGGTCCGCGATCAGTACTGGAATCGGCTTATCGAGCGGCCGCCCCTTCGCGACATAGAGACGAGCTACTGCGTCCGGGCGATCGACGGCAGCACCGACCCCATAGACCGTATCGGTCGGAAAGACGACCAAGCCACCCTCGCGGAGTACCTGTGCCGCACTTTCGATCGAACCTGGTTCGTCTGCTCGGAGAACCTTCATCGCAGCGCCCCCGCCTCATCGAGCTCCTTCTTGATCCGCTCAGCTAAGGCACGATTGATGCCAGGGACTGCGGCGATCTCCTCGATGCTCGCCTGGCGTATTCCCTCGACCGATCCGAACCGTCGCAGCAGCTCGCGACGCCGCCGCGGACCGATCCCCGGAATCTCATCCAGTAGCGAGCGGATCGTCGAGCGCGTCCGGCGGGCCCGGTGAAAGGTGACGGCAAAGCGATGCGCCTCGTCCCGAACCCGTTGGACGAGGAAGAGCGCTTGCGAGTCGCGCGGCAGCACGATCGGCTCACTCTGATCCGGTATGTACAGTTCCTCGTGCTCCTTGGCCAATGCTGCGATGGGAAGATCGAGTCCGAGTTCAACGAGCGCCTCGCGCGCCGCACTGAGCTGCCCTTTTCCACCATCGATCAGCACGAGATCCGGCAAGGCCTGCCACGCTTCCGTCTGCTCGGCCGAGAGCGCGCGACGATAACGACGCAGGACTGCTTCACGCAGCGCAGCGTAGTCGTCCTGCCCTTCGACCGTCTTGATCTGAAACTTCCGATAATCGCTCTTCTTCGGCTTGCCGTGTTCGAAAACCACCATGCTCGCGACGACATTCGTTCCCTGTAACTGCGAGACATCGAAACACTCGATCCGCCGAGGCAAACGATCCATGCCCAGCGCATCGGCCAGTTCTTCCAGCGCGAGCATCGTTCGTTGCTCGTCGTTGAGCCAGCGCACACGATGTTGCTCGAGGTTCTGCACTGCACTCTTGGCGATCATCTCGACGAGTTCCCAGCGAAACCCGTCATCGGGAACGGACAGCCGTACCGGCCCATCGCGCCGAGCAGCGAGCCACGATTCGATCGTTTCTCCATCGTCCAGGGGATGCTGCAGGACGAGTTCCGGGGGAACGGTCGAGGCCTGAGCATAGTACTGTTGAACGAACGACGTCAGGATCGCTCCAGGAGGATCGTCGATGCGGGCACCGACCATCACGTAATGCTCGGAACCGAGCAACTTGCCGTTGCGGACGAACCCGATCTGCACACAGGCATCACCGCCCGCACTCTGAGCAACCGCGAGGACATCGAACGACTCGTCTGTACCGGTCACGATCTTCTGCTGTTGCAGGACATGCTGGATCGCACGTAACTCGTCACGAATCCGTGCGGCCCGCTCGAACTCCAAGCGCTCCGCCGCTTCCTCCATCGCCGCCTGAAGGCGTGCGACCACAGCCTCAGCCCGTCCCTCGAGAAAGAGGACAACGTTGTCGATGATGCCGCGATACTCTTCCTGCGAGACCGCTCCGATACAGGGCCCAGCACAACGACCAATGTGATAGTAGAGGCACGCTCGGGAAGCGGTCCCGGTAATCTCGATGTCACAGGCACGATACGGGAAAAGACGCTTGAGAAGGTCGAGCGTGCGATGGACCGCACCAGCGCTCGGATAAGGACCGAAGTAGCGACTTCCATCGCGCACGACACGACGGGTGGCGATCACGCGCGGGAACGACTCGTTGGTGATCCGGATGAATGGATACGTCTTGTCATCGCGCAACATGATGTTGAAGCGAGGCCGGTAGCGCTTGATCAACTCGTTCTCGAGAATGAGCGCCTCGGTCGGGGTGTCGGTACGGATCACCTCGAAGTCCGCAATCTGCGAGACGAGTTCCCGCGTCTTTGCATCCATGCTCGAGTGGGAACTGAAATACGAACGCAGTCGCTGGCGGAGCGAACTCGCCTTGCCCACGTAGATCACGCGGCCTTGTGCATCCTTCATGAGATAAACGCCGGGAGCTGGTTCGAGAGCGGCGAGCCGCTCCTGGATAACTTGCTCCGATGTCTTGCGCATGTCACGCACCATGTCGAGGATCAATCGAACTCGAGGAACTCTTCCAAGAAGTGCCGGAACTTCCTCTTGCGCCGGTCATCACGTCGCTTCTCGAATGCGTTGTCCTCGCCATCACGTACTGCCTGGCGCTTAGAGTACTGGGGTTTCCCCACGGATCACCTGCTCGAGCCCCCACGGTGGAGAAAGATTCCACCGCGCTCCGTGCACCGCTCGAATACCACTCGATGCCACTCGACTATCGTCATCCGTCCAAAGCACTTCGGGTAAACGAAGACATTGATCAGTGCGTTCCTCAACGCAGCCCGGCAACACATTTCCAGCATACCACTGACCGATTCCGACTTCCCTACAGGACCTTCAGGCGTTTCTGCCAGCACTGGTCGTCTGCCTCCGACTACCCTCTCGCTCAGAGCGGCCCGAGCACCGCCGAACCAGGCCCTATACGAGCGTGGGAAGCTCGGCAGCCACGATCCACGACCATCGCCGCCTTCCTCGTTCAGCATAGACGAAAACAACTCCTGTCCAGTTATGGCTAAACCCTTACACTGCCCCATAGCACAGAGAGCAGCTCGCGGGAACGCTGTCCAGTCCACTGGACCGAGTCCCCTCTCTCTGAGTGCGGTTGGCACGGAGACCCGAACAGCGAGGGAGGATCGCTTCCATGACCAGCGAAACACCGCGCACGCTGCAGGAGGTACTGGAGCGCGCACCGAGCGTGCAGGAGTTGCTCTACCACAACCCGACCGGCGCCCGGGTCTACCCGGTCGACCCCCTGAGTTCACCAACTAGCAGGACGAACCGCACGCCTGGCGGGATACCGTCTGCCTCTTCGACCTCTCCTACCACATGACGGACCTTTTCCTGCGTGGGCCCGATGCCTTCGCCCTCCTCCGCCAGCTCGGCATCAACTCCTGCGAGGGCTTCCAGCCCGGGTAGGCCAAGCAGTACGTCCCCGTCTCCCCCGCGGGGTACGTCATCGGCGACGTCATCCTCTTCTACCTGGAGGACGGTACGTTCCAGCTGGTCGGCCGCCCCTCCGTCCGTAACTGGGTCCAGTTCCACGCCGCGACCAGCGGTGCCGCCGTCTCCTTCGAGCGCAACGAGTGGTCGGTCACCGATCCCCACAAGCCGCGCAAGACCTTCCGCTTCCAGATCCAGTGCCCCAACGCCCCCAGGCTCCTCGAGAAACTGCTCGGCGGCCCCCCACCCGACCTCCCCTTCTTCCACTTCACCCGCGTCTCGATCGCCGGCAAGCGCGTCGGCCTCCTCCACCACGGCATGAGCGGGGTGGCCGGCGCTGAGTGCTTCGGCGATTTCGCCGATGGCCCCGCCGTCAAGGCCGCCATCCGCAAAGCCGGCAAGGCGTTCGGCATCCGCCATGTCGGTAGCCGCGCCTCTGCGACCAACACATTGGAATCCGGCTGGATTCCCCATCCGCGGCCGGCGATCTCCACCAGTCCGGCGCTCGAGCCCTACCGGCGGTGGCTCCCCGCGACGGCCTACGAAGCGATCGGCTCGCTGGGTGGAAGCTTCGTCAGTCCCCGGATCGAAGACTACGACCTGACCCCGTGGGATCTGGGGTATGGTCGCCTGCTCGAGTTCGATCACGACTTCGTCGGCCGAGCCGCCCGCGAGCAGCTCACGGACCAGCCACACCGCAAGAGGGTGACGTTGGTCTGGGATCCGGACGAGGCCGCGCGCGTCATCAGCAGTCTCGTCACCCACCCAAAGGGCCAGCGCTCCAAGTACTTCGATCTGCCCTTGGCCCAGTACGCGACTTGGATGGACGACGCTGTCCTCACCGATGCTGGCGAAGTCGTCGGCTTTGCGATGTTGACCGGCTTCTCCTCGAACGAGGAGCGGGTGCTCTCGCTGGCGACGGTGCGCTCGGAGTATGCCCAGGAGGGGACGCGACGGCGCGTGGTCTGGGGAGAGCCGAACGGGGGCTCGCGTAAGCCGTCGGTCGAGCGGCACGTGCAGACTGAGGTGTGGGTGACGGTCGGTCCCGCCCCCTCCGCGGAACCAGCCCGCCGCTACCGCGAGCAGGTCGCCCGCGCCCGCCGGTCGTAACGGACGCGTACGACGCCAACCGAGTCTCGCCACGAGCCCCCGTGTTGCGCCGGGGGCTCGCTCTTCTCCAAACGATAAGAAGTGGGCTGGCAGAGCACGGACAGCGTTCGTACACTCTCTCACCAGGAAGGTGCGCGACGAGATGGAAGAGACGGCTCTGCCGACCATACGCTTCCTCTTGGAGGAGCGAGAAGCGAAGTGGCTACATCCGCGGGGCACGTCCAGTCAGCACGCCAAGCGTCAGCAGCCGGAGCTGGAATGCCCGTTCCGCACGCCCTATCAACGCGATCGTGATCGGGTCATTCATTCGAAAGCATTCCGCCGTCTCAAGCACAAGACACAAGTGTTCATCGCACCACCCGGGGATCACTACCGGACCCGTTTGACGCACACGCTCGAAGTCACGCAAATCGCCCGGACGATCGGCCGTGCACTCCGCCTCAACGAGGATCTCATCGAAGCAATCGGCCTCGCTCACGATCTAGGTCATACGCCGTTCGGTCACACCGGCGAGCGTGCTCTCGCCGCTGTTTTTCCCGGTTTTCGCCACAATGAACAGAGCTTGCGAGTCGTCGATCGTTTGGAGCGCGATGGCCAAGGGCTCAACCTGACCGAGCAAGTGCGGGACGGTATCCTGCGTCACTCGAAGACGATAGAAAGTATCAGTAGCCCAATCGCCGGCTGGCCTTCGACGCCGGAAGGACAAGTGGTCAAGATCAGCGACGGTATCGCCTACATCAATCACGATCTCGACGACGCCCTTCGCGCTGGCATGATCACCCTGACTGACGCTCCAGCGGACGTGCTCGACACGCTCGGACGAACGCACGGAGAGCGGATCCATCGTCTTGTCGCCGATGTCGTCGCGACCTCTGCTGCCCTGCTCGACGAGTGCACTCCTGGCCAACCAGTCATTCGTCTGTCGCCGGAGATGGAAAGAGCAGCCAATCAGTTGCGTCGCTTCCTGTTCGAGCGCGTCTACGAGCCGCTCAACCGGTTGGAAGAGACGCGAAAGGCGGAGCGGATCATCCAGTTCCTCTTCGAGCACTTCGTCACGCATCCGGACGAGATGCCAGCCACGTTCCGCCAGATGCTCGAGAACGAGTCGGTCGAACGCATCGCTGCTGATTACGTCGCGAGCATGACGGATCGCTACGCGCTCACTTGCTTCGAAGCGATCTGGCTACCGCGCTTTTGGACATTCCTCGGATAGATCGATGGGACGCCAGGACGTCGAACGAGTCCGAGAAGCCATCGATATCGTCGACCTGATCGGCGGCTACATCCAGCTGCGCAAAGCCGGGAAAAACTTCAAGGCCCTTTGTCCTTTTCACCAGGAGAAAACCCCCTCTTTTTATGTTTTTCCCGAAACGCAATCGTTCTATTGCTTCGGCTGTGGGGCGAGCGGTGACGCGATCAGCTTCCTGATGCGCATCGAGCAACTCGACTTCCGCGATGCCCTCGAGCGACTGGCCGAGCGGGCAGGGATCACGCTCTCGCCACCCCGACCGGAGGAACGTGCCGAAGACGAGCAGCGTCGCCGACTGGCCGAACTGAATCGCTTGGCCGCAGCATGGTTCGCGCACGTGCTGTGGGGGACATCGTTCGGTGATGCAGCGCGTTCCTACCTCGAACGGCGTGGTATCGATCGCCCTACCGCCGAGCGCTTTGGGCTCGGCTACGCCCCCGATGCACCCAGTGCACTCGTCCGTTACCTCTCTCAGCACGGTGCCGGACCGGAGGAACTCGTCACTGCCGGCCTCGTCGTGCGCCGAGACGATGGCTCTCTCGTAGACCGCTTCCGCAACCGACTCATCTTCCCCATCCGAGACCGACACGGTACCATCCTCGGCTTCGGAGGACGCACGTTGGGCGAGGCACAACCCAAATACCTCAACTCGCCACAAACCCCACTGTTCGACAAAGGAAGCGTGCTGTACGCGATCGATCTCGCCGAGGAGTCGATTCGCCAGCAGCGTACCGCAATCGTGGTCGAAGGCTATCTGGATGCGATCACAGCGCATCAGTTCGGCTACGCGAACACCGTCGCCTCGCTCGGCACCGCCTTGACCGAGCGGCAGGGGAGACACCTCCGCCGCCTCGCCGACCGTATCCTGCTCGCGCTCGATGCCGACGTCGCCGGACGCCAGGCGACCTTGCGTGGATTGGAGCTGCTTCGCCACGCTCTCGCCGAGGGAGAACGTGCCGTCGTCGATCCCCGCCAACTCATTCGCTTCGAGCGCACCCTGGATGTCGAACTCGCCGTCGTGGTGCTCCCGGAGGGCCTCGACCCCGACGATCTCATCCGGCAAGATCGCACCCGTTGGGACGAAGCGCTCGCCCATGCAGTGCCGCTCGTCGATTACTACTTGGACGTGCTCCTCGGTGAGCAGCCTCCCGCGAATCCTCGAGCGGCCACCGCGTTGCTCCAACGCATCGCCCCGCTCCTCCTCGAACTCGGCGACCAGGTTCAGGTCGATCTCTACACGCGTACGGTTGCGGCCCGGCTGCGTCTGCCTGAAGAGACAGTTCGACGCCTTCTCGCCTCGCTCCGACGCCAACCGACTCGAGAACCCTCACCCAAGACGACAGCAGCGGCAATCCTTCGGCCGCTCTCCACGGAGCAGCAATTCGTCAGCCTTCTCCTACGCTATCCCGAGGCAGCAGCCCTTCTAGTCGGCGAAATCGACCTGGAGACGATCACCGATGCCCGTTATCGCGAACTCGTCAGCCTACTCCTCGCCGGTCAACCGCTCGACGACGCAGCGCTAGCCGAGGATCTCCGGGACGACATCGCCCAGTTGCGCCAGCGATTCGCGACACAACCCGACCTCCCAGTGCCGCTCGCTCGCCAGGCTATCCGGGAAGCCTTTCGCAGGCTCCGTCGCGAACGTCACGACGAGCGGTTGCGCTCGCTCTTGAGCGAGGTTCGCGATGCCGAAGAGCGGGGAGACCGGGACGAACTCCGGCGTGCGTTGGAGTTGATCGAAGCGCTCAAGCAGCGCTTCCCCGAGTTCTATCCGGAACGCAGCCCCTATTTCCGCGATACGCGGGATCCGGTCAACTGATGGCGAGAGAACGGCGTAGCGCCTCGACGAGTGCCTCGTCTTGCTCTGGCAAGACTGTCCGGGCATCCAGGAGCAGGCGGTCGGCTTCGACTCGCCCCACGACAGGCGGCTGGCCAGTACGCAAGCGGCGCGCGAGTTCCTCGACGGTCAGGCCAGGCACGACCTCGGCGATCGCTTCTGCCCCCAGTGCGAGCGCCCGGCTGGGAAGGGTTTCACCGGGCAAGGATCCTCCACCGACCGTCGCATCGGTCGCGACGATCTCCGTCTCGACCAGGTCCCGGAGCGCCGCTTGCCAGGTCTGGCAACGCGCCTCCAACGCAGCGAGCGGTGTGGCGATCATGCGCCAGACAGGAATCTTCTCGATCGCTTCCCCACGCAGGTAATGTCGCAGAGTCACCGCCGTACCCGCTAACGCGGTCTTGTCCGCCCGGAGAGCACGCGCCAGCGGGTGTCGCTCGACCTGGTCGATGAGTTCTCGCCTCCCAACGATGATCCCTGCCTGTGGACCGCCGAGCAACTTGTCGCCCGAGAAACAGACCAGGTCGGCGCCGGCAGCGATCGCTTCTTGGACAGTCGGTTCGTGGGCGAGCCCATAGGCTGCAGTATCGAGCAATGCGCCGCTCCCGAGATCCTCGATGAGCAGAAGTCCACGCGCATGAGCGAGTTCGGCGAGTTCTCCGAGCTCCGGTTGTACCGTGAAGCCGATGATCCGGAAATTGCTCCAGTGGACAGAGAGAATCGCCGCCGTGTCATCGCTGATCGCTTCGGCATAGTCGCGGACGTAGGTCCGATTGGTCGTCCCTACCTCGACGAGCCGGGCACCGCTTTGGCGAAGAACGTCAGGAATCCGGAAACCGCCTCCGATTTCCACGGCCTGGCTGCGTGAAACGAGAACTGCCCGGCCGGCGCAGAACGTGCTCAAGACGAGCAAGACAGCAGCTGCGTTGTTGTTGACGACGAGCCCAGCCTCAGCTCCCGTCAGAAGCGAGAGGAGCTGACTGAGTTCGCTCATCCGTCCGCCCCGCCGCCCACTCTCTAACTCGATCTCCAGCGCCGTGTAGCGGCCTGCCACCTCCGCCATGGCACGCGCCGCCTCATCGCTTACCGGCGCCCGGCCGAGGTTGGTATGAATGATGACGCCGGTCGCATTGATCACCGAGCGGAGGCGCGGCTGGAACAGCTTTTGGAGTTTCCGTTGCAGGACGGCGACGACATCACCGGTCGCACGGCCAGCCAGGATCGCCCGGCGAGCTTCCTCCAAAACGAGCTGTGCCAGACGCGTCAGGCTCCGCGCCCCGACTTCTCGTGCATACGGTGCGATCGCCGGATGCTGGATCAGTGAGGAGACCGACGGCAGCGCGCGCAGTCGCTGCTGCTCGACCCTCGCCGGCGCGCTCTTCTCATCGCCCATGATGCGACTCCGCCTGGAACAAAAAAGGCCGGTTCGACCGGCCCCCGCAGTCGGGGAGAGAGGATTCGAACCTCCGACCTCCGCGTCCCGAACGCGGCGCGCTAACCGGGCTGCGCCACTCCCCGTCCAACCGCAAGCAGTATAGCAGACTGTCTAAGGAGCTGCCAAGGAGCGTTGGCGCCGTGTCATCATCCTTCGCTAGAATTGAGCATGCGCTGGGGTGTGCGCCCGCGTAGCTCAGGGGAAAGAGCCGGGGCGTCCTAAGCCCTGTGGTCGGGGGTTCGAGTCCCTCCGCGGGCGCCGAGCACGCGAGTCTCGCGCCACCGGTTTCCCCTCCGGTGGTTTTGTTTCGAGCACGTGCGGAAGAGAGGGAGCGAGAGAGGCGTGGAGCCCACCCGCGAACACCGGGAGTTCTTCCCAGCCCCGGGAATCCAGCGCGTCGCGATGCTCAGCGTGCATACATCACCGCTCGCCCAGCCTGGTATCGGCAGCGCTGGCGGGATGAACGTCTATATCCGGGAACTGAGTCGGCATCTCGCCCAGCGCGGCGTCGCAGTCGATATCTACACTCGCCGTGATCATCCTGCCGTCCCACCGCTCGTCGAGCCGTTCCAGGGTGTTCGCGTCTACGCGCTCGACGCTGGGCCCGCCACCGTCGTACCGAAGGAACAGCTCTTCTGCTATCTTCCCACGTTCGTGAGCGAACTGGCCTATCTCGTCCATCGCCAGCAACTCTCCTACGATATCGTCCACGCCCATTACTGGCTCTCTGGTTGGGCTGCGCACCTTTTGCAGCGCTATTGGGACGTACCGTTCGTGCACATGTTCCACACCCTGGCTGTCCTCAAGAACAGTGTGCAGGCGAGTCCACCGGAATCGGTGCTCCGTCTCCAGGTCGAGCAGGGCCTGGCGCGGGTCGCCGATGCGATCATCGCGGCCAATCCGGACGAGCGCGAGACGATCGTCAACGAACTCGGCGCGCCGCCTTCTCGGCTGTGTACCGTGCCACCGGGTGTCGACGCGGAGCACTTCCGACCCCTCGATCGTGCAGCCGCCCGCAGTCGACTGGGAATTCCGCTCGATCGCCCGGTCGCTCTCTTCATCGGTCGGATCGACCCGGTCAAGGGAATCGACGTTCTGTTGCGCGCCTGGCAACGGATCGCGCAAGAACTGGCGCCGCGCCAGCCGCTCCTCCTCTTCCTCGGCGGTGGATTCGATTCCTCAGCTGGGTTGCGACCGGACGCAGCCCTCTCGCGCGTCATGGCTGATGCCCGCAAACTCGGCATCGCCGAAACGGTCCGCTTCCTCGGTTCGCGACCACAGGGAGAACTCCCGCTCTTCTACAATTCAGCAGACGTGTGCCTGATCCCCTCCCACTACGAGTCGTTCGGCCTCGTCGCCGTCGAATCGATGGCCTGCGGCACACCGGTCGTCGCCAGTCAGGTCGGCGGCTTGCGTTTCAGCGTCGAACACGCGGTTTCCGGTTTGCATGTTCCGCCCAACGACCCCGCCGCACTGGCAACCGCGACTGTTCGTGTTCTCACCGACCACCAGTTCCGCACGCGCTTGCAAGTCGGTGCTCGGCAGGCCGCGCTCCGTTTCTCTTGGCATCGGGTCACGACAGTCGTTGCCAGGCTCTACGAGCAGGTCGCGCGCCGCGGGATCCTCCAACCATGTGGCACGACAGGATAGAGAGAGGCGACAGACGGGATGGCCGTCTTCTGCGTTTCCTCGGGAGTCTTCGAGCAGTTTCCCGACTATTTGGTCATCGTGCTCATCGCTGACCGAGTCGAGAACCGGCGTCACATCGAACGAGCCCGCACACTACTCGCGGAAAGCGCCTGTCTCGCCTGGGAGCGCTGGCGAGCGATCGACCCTAAGGCCTTGCCAGAGATTGACGTCTGGCGACGGGCATTTCGCCGGCTTGGCTGGTCCGCCAGTACGTATCAGAGTTCGGTCGAAGCGCTCGTTCGCCGGACACTGAAGGGTAACCCTCCCCCGAGCATCAACCCGGCCGTCGATCTCGCCAATGCAGCGTCGCTCCGTTTTCTCGTCCCCATCGGCGCGCACGATCTGGCCACCGCTCCGAACGGCCTGACCGTCCGTGCGAGCCTTCCTGGCGATCGCTTCCTGCCTCTCGGGGGCGGCGCACCCGAAGAGCCGGAGGTCGGAGAAATCGTGTACGTCCATGACCACGACGTCCGGACTCGGCGCTGGGTGTGGCGTCAGAGCCGGACCGGACTCGTCACGCCGGATTCGCGCACGATTCTCTTCCCGATCGATGCCTTTCAGGGTGTCACGGCGGCCGCTGCCATCGCAGCCGCCGATTGGCTCAGCGAGCAACTCCAGTCACTGCTCGGTGCGACCGTGCAGCGCGGCCTCGTCGAGGTGAACCAACCGGTCTTCGACTCTGCCCTCGGCGATGCAATCAGCTGAGACCGAGTCGAACACGCTCGGTAGGCGATGGCCCATCGCTGACATCATCCCCTCTTGACGAGGCGTCGGAGACTTGCTACTCTCACAAAAGATGCGGGCTCGACCGAAGGATGCAGGAGATGAGCGAACGTGCACGAGCCCTCGATCGGATGACGTCGGCCCAGCAGTCGCGCTGCTCGGCACGAACCCCGCGTCGTGTCTATCCCCTGAAACGCTGTTCCCTCACGAGCTGAGACACTCCAGGCAACGACCGATCGACATCTCGTCGGGCACCCGGCGATGAGCGGGCAGGTATGTCCCGGGAAACAGCGCACTCATCGCGGTGCTACGGCGCGGACTCGAGTCGTTTTGCGTGATGCAACGAGGAGGGAACAGCATGCTCCGCGGAACGTTCGTTGCCTTGATCACGCCCTTCGCTGGTGAGGAGATCGACGAGCCGCGACTGCGCGACCTCGTCGACTGGCTCATCGCCAACCGGGTCGATGGATTGGTCCCCTGCGGAACGACCGGCGAGACGCCGAGTTTGTCCGATACCGAATGGCAGCGCGTCGCGGCGGTCGTGATCGAGCAGGCGGCGGGCCGCGTCCCGGTGATCGTCGGTACGGGAACAAATTCCACGATGGTCACGATTCAACGCACCCGCGTGGCGCGCGAGTTGGGTGCGACCGCTGCCATGGTCGTCACGCCTTACTACAATAAGCCACAGCAAGACGGTTTATACCGTCATGTCGCCGCGATCGCCGATGCGGTCGACCTCCCGCTCGTCATCTATAACGTCCCGAGTCGGACCGGTGTCAATCTCGCTCCCGAGACGGCACGTCGCCTGCTGGATATCGCACCGGTCATCGCCTTCAAGGAGTCCAGTGGGTCGCTCGACCAGGTGAGCGAACTCGTCCTGGCGGTGGGTGATCGAAGCTCGGTGTTGAGCGGCGACGATTCGCTCACGTTACCGATCATTGCCGTTGGCGGCCAAGGGGTCGTCTCTGTCCTGGCGAATATCGCCCCTGCGGCCACGGCAACGATGGTTCGCGCAGCACTCGACGGCGACCTCGCCCGTGCACGCCACCTCCACGGTGAACTCTTCCCGCTGGCTCGCGCACTGTTCATCGAGACCAACCCGGTGCCGGTCAAGACGGCAGCGGAACTGTTGGGGTTGTGCAGCGCGACTGTCCGTCTCCCTCTCGCACCGCTGGCTCCGGCCAACCGCGAGCGGCTGCTCGCTGCGCTGGCCAGCTGTCCACACACTGCTTCGCTTCTCGCACGACCGATGGGGGAGGCTGCGTGATGCTCCGCCTCGCGCTCACCGGTGTCACCGGACGAATGGGACGCGCTGTCCTCGAACTGGCCGCGAGCGCTCCGGATATTCAGCTCGTACGTGGGCTCATCCGTCCAGCGCGTGATCCCCACGAGGTCGCTGCACAGCTGCCAGCACCTCTCGCGCTCACCAGCCGAGTGGTCGAACTCGTCCAGGGAGCTGATGTGGTGGTCGACTTCAGTCATCCGGCCGTGACCGTAGCGGTCGCGGAGGCCGCAGCGCACGCGGGTATCCCGCTGGTGAGCGGGACGACCGGCCTGAGCGAACACGACCAGGCGGTCATCCTGCGGGCCGCCCAGCACGTTCCTGTCGTCCAGGCCGCCAACTTCAGCCTCGGCATCGCTCTCTTGCACTGGCTTCTCCCCGAACTCGTCGCGCGCTTGCCGACCTGGGATGTCGAACTGATCGAGCGGCACCATCGGCACAAGCGAGATGCTCCCTCCGGGACGGCGCTCGCGCTGGCACGAACACTGCTCGCCGCCCGCGAGCCCGCTCCCAGCCCGCTGGTCTGCGGCCGCGGGCCGGGGACCACCCCTCGACAACCCGGCGAAGTCGGCATCCATGCCGTCCGTGCCGGTGGCGAAGTCGGTCGGCACACTGTCCTGCTGGCGACCGACGACGAGGCGATCGAGGTGACCCACTGGGTGCAGAGTCGCCGGGCCTATGCGCAGGGTGCCCTCGAAGCAGCGCGCCGGCTCATCGGCCGACCACCTGGACTGTACAGCCTGCAGGATCTCGTCACCTGAGTGACCATGGGAGTCCAACCTCCGCAAACTGCTCTCGGCCGCCCATAGCCAAGGGAACCGCTCCGCGGTAGCATCATTCGAGAGGACAGGACCTGAACCAGGAAAGAAAGGTACGGTATGCCGGGGATGCAGTTCGGGATTCATGTCGGTCCGCAAAACACGACGACTGACGAACTCCGCCGACTCTGGCGCTTCGCTGATGCCCATGGTTTCTCCTGGTTTTCGGTCTGGGATCACTTTTATGCCCGGACATCCGACCGCATCCCACACTACGAGGCTGTCGCCCTGCTCGCTGCACTCGCTTGCGATACCCAGCGCATCCGGTTCGGCTGTATGGTTTTCGCCGTTCAGTTCCGCAACATCGGCCTGCTGGCCAAATCGATCGTGACCATCGATCACTTGAGCAACGGGCGATTGGAGGTCGGGCTGGGCGCTGGCTGGCACGAGCCGGAATATCGCGCCTTTGGCTACCCGTTCCTGTCCGATCGCGAGCGACTCGATCAGCTGGAAGAAGGAATCACGGCCTTGCGCCGGCTTCTCCAGGAAGATGCGGTGACGTTCGCGGGTCGCTGGATTCAGCTCCGTGAGGCCCGCGTCTATCCCAAACCGCTCCAGCCGAGGCTGCCGCTGTGGATCGGCGGTGCCGGTGAGCGCCGGACAGCCCGCATCGTGGCACGACATGCCGATGGCTGGAACATTCCTTACGTCAGCCCGGAAGGCTTCCGCCAGAAGCGAGCGGCGCTGGAGCACTGGTGCGAGGTCGAAGGGCGCGACCCCGCGACGCTCCAGATCGCCGTTCAGGTCGGGCTCTACATGGCAACGGAAGACGACGAGCGGACCGTGTCCCGTCTCCGCGAGCGACTGGTCGAACAAGTCGGGCCCCAAGCACTCGAACAGCCAGGCTGGCTCATCGGTGGCCCCGACCGTATCAGCGCACTGCTCGCGGAGTATCATGCGGCTGGAGCGGACTGGATCAACGTGACGGTTCGACCACCGGTCGATTTCGAGGCGCTTCAGGCGTTCGTCGAACGCGTGATGCCGCTCTTCGCGAGCTGACCCTTCTGAATAGTCGGCCTGCGGGAGACACCACTCCGTCTCGCGGTGCCCTCCAGGGCATCAGCCCGCGCGCTGCCGCACGTTGCCGTCGCCACGACCTCGTTGAGTTGGCGAGACCGTCCGGCGCTCGCTCCGCCACGAACGCCTCTCGCGTCGCGCTCTCTCGAAGCTGACCACGATCAGCCTTGAGCGAGCAGGGTTACAGCGCTACGGCGAGTCGAGGTTTTTCCTACTGTATCGTGCGGGCCCTCGTGCCGTACCATTGAATGAGTCGGTGCTGCGTTCAGCACCGAGGTAGGGTCAGCAGTGTTTCGAGGATTCGCCTCGATCGTCACCATCGCTGTCCTGTTCGGCGCTGCGCTCGCCGCGACTGTTGTCCCGACGACCTGCACCTGCGGCGCAGCAGCCCCGCATCCGCACACCCTCCTCGATTTGCCCGGTCACTATCATGGTTCGCCTGCTGAGCACGCGTCGACCAGTGATCTTCCTGACGGCCCGGTCGTGACGGCACCAGCGATGCCCTTCGCGCTCGGCACGCTCGTACCGGTTGTCGCTACCGTCATCCTCACTCTTCAGCTCGGCATTCGCCGATCTCCCCTGTTTGTGACCGGCACGATCCCACCCGGTGTCGACCATCGCCCACTGATTCCGCCCCCACGCTGATGAGCGGCGCGGATGATCGCTTGTCCTGCTCTGGGAGCAGGGAACGATGTTCGTTGATCGAGGATGGTTCATCATGGTGCGCCGCTCGGCCCTGATCGTGGTTCTCCTGCTGGTGACGCTCTCGATCGTCTGTAGTGCGCTGGCTGCGCCACGCGTTTTGCCGCGCCTGCGCCTGGCTCCGGGCTTCGGACTCGATGATCCGAGCGGCAAGCTCGTCTCGAGCGATAGCCTGCGCGGCCAGATCCTCGTCGTCACCTTCGGCAGTGCCGCGTGCGGGACCGACTGCGCGAGTCGCGGCCAACTCCTGGCCACAGCCGCCGCGGGAACGGAGACCACTGGGGGTGTAGAATTGATCTGGATCGCCAGCGAGTCGCCTTCCCGCGAAAAACTCGCTGTACTGAGCGAGACGCTCGCTACGCACGGGCAACCATGGTTAGTCCTGGGGAGTTCGGACCAGCGCGCGTTGGATCTCACACTGAGCGGCTTCCGCGTGCCCCGGCGCCCCGACGGGACAGTCGACCCGATCATCGTCGTCGTCGATCCGCTCGGGATCGTCCGTGCCGAGTACCGGATCGAGCCGTCACCAGCGGTGCTGGCCCGCGATCTCGAAGCACTCGAGCGGGAGATCCGCGAGAGCCGAGGTATGCGGCGCTATCTCTACGAGGCGGCTCACCTGTTCCGATGCTACGTTTGAGGAGTCTCGATATGCCTACGCGACCATGGCTTCGTCGCCTCGTCGTCGCCGAACTCGCGGCCATCGCCATCGTCCTCGCTGTCGTCGGTTGGTACGTCTGGCAGTCGCGGTCAGCACCGTCGCTGAACGGGACGCTGCTCGACCCGGCCCAAGAGATCCCCGCCATCCAACTCACCGGGAGCGACGGCCAGCCTCATGCCTTGACCGACTTCCAGGGGAAGGTGACGGTCGTCTTCTTCGGTTACTCGCACTGCCCGGACGTCTGCCCGATGACTGCCTCGACGATGGCCCGAGCACGCGCCATGCTCGGCAGCCAGGCCGATCGCGTGCAGCTCGTCTTCGTCTCGGTCGACCCGAAACGCGATTCCCCTGAACGGTTGGCGAGCTATCTGGCGAAGTACGATCCCACCTTCGTGGGGCTGACCGGAGACGAGGACCGGATCCGCGAGTTGGCTAAGGTCTTCGGCGTCCACTATGCCAAGGTAGAATCGACGTCTGCCCTGGGATACCTGGTGGAGCATACCTCGTCCAGCTTCGTCCTGGATACCCAGGGGAAACTGCGAGCCATCCTCCCCTTCGGACTCACTCCGGAGCAGGTGGCGAGCGACCTCCGCGCCCTGTTGCGTCGCTGAGCGTTGTGCTCGATCGGCAACAGTCGTCGAGGAGGTCGAAAGATGCCAACGGTGCGCGATCGAATCCGAGGCTGGTTCGTGTTCACCATGGCGGTCACTCTCGCGCTCCTCGCAGTGAGCGCGTGCGGCGGCGCGACCACGTCGACGCCGACTCCTGTCCCTACCCCGACATCGGCCGCAGCGGTGCAGCCGAGTCCGAGTGAGCCGCCACCGACCGCCGTCCCGACTCCGACCGCTATGCCGACGCCGACCACCGCGTCCGCAACACCGACGATGGGCCACGGGATGAGCGGGCATGGCGGGCATGGTATGGGCAGCGCCATGCCGACCGTCGGCAACGAATTCCAGGCCGGCATGCTGGTCATCCGCAACGTCTGGGCACGTCCCGCAATGCAAGCCGATGCCTTGAGCGCTGTCTACATGGTGATCGAGAACACTGGCGACCAGCCCGAACGCTTGCTGCATGCCCACTGCGACGTGGCCGGGACGGTCGAGCTGCACGAAACCAAGATGGAAGGTGGCGTCATGAAGATGCAGCCGGTCGATGGCATCGACATCCCCGCCAAGGGGACAGTCGAGCTCAAGCCCGGTGGGCTGCACATCATGCTCATCGGGTTGACGCGCGACTTGAATCCCGGTGACGAGATCGAATTGGAACTCCACCTCGACAAGGCAGGTCATGTCCCGGTCAAGGCGGTCGTCCAGAAGCCGTGAGCTCTCGGTCGTAGAGCCGGTGGTACAGGGGCAGGTGAGCACCTGCCCCTGCATCGTTCTCGCAGGCCGGTGCCGGCGGGCAGCGGGCATGCTGCGCTGCATGGCGGTATCGCCCAACCAAGCGGGCCCGCGAGCACGCCGTGCAACACGCTGGTCGCGAGTGCCAGCTTCCGACCCGTGCTGACACTGGCGTCTCGACTATTCGATGCGGCGCTGCGCTGCACGGCGCGCTGGGAGACCCCCGTCACTCACTGCTTTCTCGAGCGCACGCTTGGTGTCCCTTCCCCGTTGCGCTTCCGCGCGCGAAATGACCGCGAGCAGCGAACCCGTGCCCTTGACGAGACCGATTCCCCTGCTATTCTCTATTCGGAAAACGTCGACGCTGCTTGCTGATAGATTGCTCGGAGCGATCCGGATGCACGTGGGTCCTCGACACCGACAGCGGCCACCGGTCAGCTGGCTCATTCTCGGCCTCCTTCTGCTCGCTGCCTGTAACCGAGCCGTCACGACCACACCGACCCAATCGCCCCAACCGGCGAGCGCCCAGCGTTGGGTTGCCACTGGGCCTGTTGCCCCGGTCGACGCAGGGAGTTCTTCAGTCGTTCTCGCGATCCGCGCGCCGGCCGAAACGAGCGTGAGCGAGATCGAGCTCCGCATCACGCCTCCCGAAGGCCAGCCCCAAACGCTGGGACCTTATTCTGTCCAGCCGGGCCAAACCATTCAGGTGCAAGTCGACCTGACTCAGCTGAGCGGCACCACCACGGCCGGCGAGTGGCATGCCGAGTGGATCGATCGGGCGCAGCCGGACCGCGTGCTCGCCGCTGTCTCCTTCACGACTCGATCGGCGCGGACGATCACCTGGCAGTCGAGCGTCCCTCGCACCACGATAACCGCTGGTGACTGCAAAACCAACCGTACGATCGTCGAACTCGGCATCCGAGCGAGAGTCGCCGACCCGAATGAGTCGTTCCAGGTCTATGCCGTCGTCGAGTCGCCGAGTGGTCGGCAACTCAGCCTGCCACCGATCGAAGTTTCAGGCAACAAGTGGTCAACACTGCGAGCCTCCCTCTGCAGTATCGTCCCGCGTGCCGAACAGTTGCCTGGTACGTGGACGGTTCGCTGGTATCGCAGCGACCAGCCGACGCGCCCCATCCTGAGTGACTCGTTCGGCGTTGTACCCGCACCCACCCCGACCGCGACGCCGATGCCCACGCTCGAGTGGCGCGTACCCACTGAACCGGTCCAACCGTACGACTGTGGTGCGGCGGTCGACATTCAAGTGCGCAATACTGCACCGGGGAACCAGGTGACGCCTGTCGTCGTGCAAGCCATCCCACCTGGCAAAGGTCCCGTCGATCTCGCCAGGGTGGAACTGCGGGGAAACGAGTGGGTGACCGTCAGCTTGGTCTATTGTCAGGCAGCTGGTGGAGCGCAGATCGCTGGCAGCTGGGCCGTTCGAGCGGTCGATGCAGCGTCCCGCCAGGTCGAGTTCGGCCGCGCGACGTTCGAGGTGCGAGCCATACCAGCCCCGACCCAACCACCTGCCCCCAAGCCACAGCCGCAGCCACAACCAGCGCCACCACCGCCCCCGCCACCGCGAGCATCGGTCGATACCGACGGCGATGGCCTACCCGACGACGAGGAGCTGAGTTTCGGTACCGACCCGTACAACTCGGACAGCGACGGGGATGGGCTCTCCGATGGCTCAGAAGTGTATGTTTACGGCACCGATCCGCGGAAGCGCGATACGGACGTCGACGGATATACGGACTTCGAAGAGATCCTGCAAGGCAGCGATCCCTGGGATCCCTGCAGTCCCTGGCAGTTCGCGTACAACTGCCAGCAGTAGCTCGGGAAAATGACGGTACGGACATGTTCCAGCGACCGCGGAATCGACCGTCCAGCGAGACGATCGACCGTGTCCGATCGATCACCAGGCGGTAGCGCAAGCCCCGCACCGCCTCGATACCGTCGAGGAATTTTCATGCCTGGAGCTTAGCCCGGATCCCTGTTCCGTTCACCTATTGCGTATTATCCTCCAGGAACGTTTCTTCGCTCCCGGCTGCAAGCAAGAGCTGTTCGCGCTTGCCCACCCGACCCAGTACCTGCTCGGACGTCAGTGGGTCAGGCAAACCAGACAGTGGATGTCGCGGCGATCGCCGTTGGAGGCGGACCCCAGGGTTCGACCACTCAGGTCTGCGGACGCTTCAAGTTGCAGGGAGGGGACGCGCAGCATAAACTCGATAGTCAAACCCTCAATCGACGACTTTCCGAAGGCTGCTTGTACCAATCGAGATCCAGTGGACGTACCGCAATCGAAGGTTAGCAATCCGCCTTGCCTTCTTCGAACGACTCTCCGATCACTTCGAGTGCGAGTTCAGGCACCGGAGGGGGTGGACGGGGACAGCATGTGCCTCTGAAGATTCTGGAAGAAGAAGGGCCACATGATACTGCTAGTCGAGCATCAGGCGTCGTGCGCTTCCCTCTCATGGACGAGGCAGGCTAACCCAGGATTCGCCAGCAGGCCGCGAGTCTGGACCAATAGTCACAGGTACAGTACAAGCTTTCGCCTGGTTCCCCCCCAAAGGAGTGATCGCACTGAGATCCCGCATGGCTCGACAGCCTTCCAACCCGGGGCCGAGGGGGAGATCGGGAACGATCCAACTGAGAATCGTTTCAAAAACAGATATCCTCGCGCCCAGGGAGTCACCAGGCAATCGCGATCCCTGGTGCCGAGCTAACGAAATGGCTCCGACCCTGATTCGAACAGCGCGGGGCGCATCCAGTCTGCTGGGCAGATGGCTCGGTTCGCTTGCCCTCGCAGGAGAAATTCTGGCAAAAGGTAGAGCCCCGTTTCGATCGACGGGTGAGGCCTTGCGATACAGGCGGCACACATCCGATACTGTAGGGAATCGAGATGGGCGAAGGGAGCAAAAGCCTTCCCGCCAGCTGCGACTCTACCCAGTTCCAAACCTCTGCCCAAGGAGTGACCGCCCGCACGCGGGGCGGAAGTGGTCGCCATTCGGCGAGCAAAAGGTTTTGTCGCGAGGGAGACAGGCGGCCCCGCTCGCGTCTTCTCTCGAAATCAGCCGATGTGCTGAAGGGACGGATCGGCTCGAGCACACGAGACGATACGGACTGACCACCTAGAGTAGCGGGGCACTATCTTCTGCAGTGCGGAGATATCCTCATGGACGAGAGACCAAACACTGGTCATACTTTTGACTGGAAACATCACGTCGCGTGTATATCAGTCCGTAACCATCCTCACCGACTAGGTAGGGGAGAATTAACGTGATTATATCCAGTTTCTACACGAACCAGCTCCGGACTCGGCTGACTTTGCCTGGCTCGGGTCCGCGCTCCGGTAATGCAACCTGTAATTCCGAGTCTGGCACGCATGTGTCGGAGCGTCTGCTATCCCTGACCCACCCCTCAACGAACAGCGCAGGATTGCTTACCGGTGACATCGACGAGAAACTCATCCTGGAGAAGCCGCAGGAGGCGGTGCTCGAAACGCTCTTCGAACCACCACCCCTCGACCTGATGACTGTCACAGAGCGTTGCGGACGATCGTACCGCTCTATTCTGAGGAGGAACGTGACGATGAGCCACCTACTCTTCAAGAAGGTCGACTACACTATCGGCAAACTCGTGGAGGATATCGCCCTTGGTGAGATCGGCCTGCCCGACATCCAGCGACCCTTCGTGTGGGACACTACCCGCGTGCGCGATCTCTTCGACTCGATGTACCGCGGCTATCCGATCGGGACGCTGCTCTTCTGGGAAAACGGCTATCCCGGCGAGTATCGGATCATTGGGGAGGGCAAGAAGCAGAAAGCACCTCGTCTACTCATCGTGGACGGCCAGCAGCGGCTCACGGCTCTCTATGCCGTCATGAGAAACGTACCCATCGTGGACAAGAACTTCGACCGTATCAAGTTACGCATCGCCTTTCACCCGGTAGAAGAAAAGTTCGAGGTCACCAATACGGCTATCGAACGCGATCCCACGTGGATCGCGGATATCAGCCGTTTCTGGCAACCCGATTTCGATCACTACGACTTCGTCTCTACTCTCCTCGAGCGTCTGGAGGAGCGCCGCCGACTCACTCCCGAAGAGCGCAAATGCATTCCCCAGGCTATCCAGCGACTCGTCAACCTCATCAACTACCCGATGACCGCCCTGGAAATTTCCGTCAATGCGTCGGAAGAGCAGGTCGCCGAAATCTTCGTGCGTATCAACAGTCAAGGCCGGACGCTGAACCAGGCCGATTTCATCTTCACGCTGATGTCCGTCTTCTGGCACGAAGGGCGGAAGCAGCTGGAAGATTTTTGTCGTTAGGCCAAGCGTCCCCTCCTGGACAACCACCCTTCGCCCTATAATCCGTATTTTCAACCTCAGCCCGACCAGTTGCTCCGCGTTGACGTAGCGCTCGCCTTCCGCCGAGCGCGGCTCGAGCACGTGTATTCCATCTTGCGCGGCAAAGACCTGCAAACGGGTGAGTTCTCCCCGGACCGCCGAGATGCCCAGTTCGCCTTGCTCGAGAAGGCACAGGCTGAGGTCCTCGACCTGCAACACTGGCACGATTTCCTTAAAGTCATCAAGCGGGCCGGCTACATCCACCCCAGTTTGATTACGTCCGAAACGACCCTCGTCTATACCTACGCTCTCTGGCTCCTCGGCAAGCGGGATTTTGCCTTGGATCCGCACACCCTGCGCAATCTGATAGCCCGCTGGTTCTTCATGAGTTCGCTCACCGGCCGGTACAGCGGAGCCCCGGAAACCCGTATGGAGCAGGATTTGGCCCTGCTGCGCGGCTGTTCTCAGCCGAGCGAGTTCGCGCAGACGTTGGAGCAGGAAATGGCCGCGGTGCTCACCTCGAGCTACTGGGAGATCACCCTACCTAATCAACTGGCTACGGCCTCGGCGCGGAACGTGGGGCAGGCAGCCTATTTTGCTTCCCTCTGCCTCCTCGACGCGCCGGTACTCTATTCCCACTTGAAGGTACGCGACCTACTGGATCCTACCGCGAAGGCCCAAAAGTCGGCTCTGGAGCGACATCACCTCTTCCCGCGTAAGTATCTGGAGCGGCAAGGCATCACCGATCGGCGCGACATCAACCAAGTGGCAAATTACGCGCTGGTGGAGTGGCACGACAACATCGACATGAGCGACCGGTCACCAGCCGAATACGCGCCCAAATACGAACGTCGATTCCCGCCTGAAAAGCTGCGAGAGATGTATCGGTACCACGCCCTTCCCGAACGATGGTATGACATGGAGTATTCGACATTCTTGGCGGAGCGCCGTCGCCTCATGGCCGCCATCATACGCGAAGGATTCGAATCCTTGCGGTGAGTTGCCGGGCCCTTCCCCCGAGCGCCATACGGCGCTCTTCCTGATCCGTGCCGCCTGGAAAGTCGGCTGGGTCCACCTGCGAGCGGAGGAGGGCCGTTTGCGGGCCGGAGCAGGCTCAGTTCAGTGCTCCACGCTGTCCAGCGGGAAAGGCTTCGCGAACTCGACGCGGGCGTGGATGAGCGCGCACTCGGTATCGCCACGCTCCTCCAGCATGCGACGCCGCTCTTCTATGGCCCGCGTGCGTACCGTACCGCGCAGCTCACCAATCGGACCCATTTCGGAAACATTGTCTCCGCAAAAGGTCACTCGCGAGCCCTGCGATCGAACCGGCTGCTCGGAAGTTACTCGAGGACACCGGGTGTTCGAGACTACCAAACTCTACAGATGAGCGAGGAGTCCAACGTCGTCGAGTGCACCCACCACGCGGTCGGCCACCGATATCCGCCGCACCGCCAGTCAGGACTGCCCCTCTCTGGAGTCGACACGAGTGCGTAGACAAGCCGGAGTGCAAAGTCGCGCGCCAGCTTCCAAGCCATGCCCGTCGTCCCGCCGAGCGCCAGGCCAATGGCTAAGACCAGTCCTCCGAGCCACCATGGAACGACAGCACTCGGCTCCCGCCCAGTGACGGCTGCTCCGACACCGAGCGCGAGCACTGCGGTCCCCACGCATTCGGTCGCCAGATTCGCCGGCCAGTGGCGAATCGCTGGCCCGGTACAGAACACCCCACGTTTCACTAACGGATCACTGGTCGCCCCCCAATGACACCGAAACAGGAGCCAGACCAGAACTGCACCGCTGAACCCACCTGCCAGTTGTGCCCCCACGTAAGCCGCGACCCGTTCGGCGGGGAACAGTCCCCACGCCGCCAGCGCGAACGTCACCGCTGGGTTGACGTGTCCGCCGCTGATCGGTCCCGCCAAGCCAACCGCGATGCTCACCGCGATCGCCGAGCCAACAGCGATAGTGAGCCAATTCCCACCCACACCGTGCGACCGAGCGAGCCGCGCGATCGCCACTGTCCCGTCTGTCAAGAGAACGAGCAGCATCGCCCCTATGAACGCGGCGGTGAGCTCGCGCACTCGACACCTCCTCTGGAAACGTCATACGAAAACGATCCGTCGTACGACTTGGAGGACGTTAAAGAATGCTCACTCGCAGGAGATGAACGAATCGTGAAGAGGCAAGAGTCCGCGACCGGAGCCAGCCAAAGACGCCCACGCCGCATCGGTCGCTTTCCATGGGAAAGAAGTGGGGGGTGAAGCACGCGAGCGTGCTCGGCTGGACGCCCGGCGCGAATTTTCTTCTTCAGGAAGCGCTCACTGCTCGAGGAGCGAACCGGATTTCCCGAGACTACCGCATGGGAAGCACCGACGAATCCCCCGCGCGAGGCTCATCCTGCACCGGCTCGCACGCCTGATTCCGCTTTCATGCAGCAATGCTTATACTTCTTCCCGCTCCCGCACGGGCAGGGGTCGTTCCGCCCCACCTTCTGCTTCTTGCGTGCTGGGCCCGCGCCGTCACCACCCTGGTTGGGCGTTCCGATCTGCATGACCGGCCGCTGCAAGGCAGGAGCGAGCTGCGCGCGGTAGATGAGCCGCGCCACGTCGTACTCGAGGTTCTCCAGCAACTGCTGGAACATCCGGTAGCCCTCGCGCTTGTACACGACGAGCGGGTCGAGTTGGCCATAGGCCTGCAGCCCGACCTCGTGGCGCATGTGCTCCATCTCGGTCAGGTGCTCGATCCAGAGCCGGTCCATCACCTGCAGGAGCACCAGCCGCTCGATCACGCGCATCGTTTCGGGGCCAAACTCCTGCTCGCGTCGCTCGTAGCGAGCCAGAGCTCGCTGCCAAAGGAATTCGGTTAGTTCGTCCTCGTCCCGTTCTTCGAGATCGCGCGGCGTCAACCCATCTGGATCACCCACGATACCAGCGAAAGCACGGAGGACCGATTCCGGGTCCGGCTCGTCCGCCGACTCGAACGCCTGCTTGACCGCTTTCTCGAGCTGCCGCCGCACCATGCCCAGCACGTGCCCGCGCATGTTCTCGCCCGTGACGATCTTGCGGCGGTCACCGTAGATCACCTCGCGCTGCTTGTTGACGACGCTGTCGTATTCGACGAGGTGCTTGCGGAGATCGAAGTTGTACCCCTCGATCTTCTTCTGGGCTTCTTCGATCATGCGGCTGACCAGCGGGCTCTCGATCGGATGCTCGTCGTCCATCCCGAGCTTCTCGAGCAGTCCCTGGATCCGCTCCGTACCGACTCGCTTGAGCAATTCGTCTTCGAGCGAGACATAGAACCGGCTCGAGCCCGGATCACCCTGGCGCCCGGCACGCCCACGCAATTGGTTATCAATCCGCCGCGCCTCGTGACGCTCGGTACCGATCACATGCAATCCACCGAGTTCAGCCACACCGGGACCCAAAACAATGTCGGTCCCGCGGCCCGCCATGTTCGTCGCGATCGTCACTGCGCCACGCTGCCCAGCCTTGGCGACGATCAGCGCCTCGCGCTCGTGATGCTTGGCATTCAGGACCTCGTGTGGAATCCCCTTGCGCTTGAGCAAGTCACTCAAGTACTCGCTCTTCTCGATCGAGGTCGTGCCAACCAGTACGGGCCGACCGATTGCGTGCATCTCCTTGATCTCGCGCACCACTGCGCGGAACTTGCCTTCCTCGGTCCGGTAGATGACATCGGGATAATCGATCCGGATCATCGGCTTGTGCGTCGGGATGACGACCACCTCGAGGTTGTAGATCGTCTGGAACTCCTCGGCCTCGGTCGCTGCCGTACCGGTCATCCCGGCGAGCTTCTCGTACATCCGGAAGTAGTTCTGGTAGGTGATCGTCGCTTGCGTGACCGTCTCCTGCCGGACCCGCAAGCCCTCCTTGGCCTCGATCGCCTGGTGCAACCCCTCGCTGTAGCGGCGGCCCGGCATCATGCGCCCGGTGAACTCGTCGACGATGATGACCTCACCGTCACGGACAATGTAGTCACGGTCGCGGAGATACAGTTCCTTCGCCTTCAGCGCTTGCTCGAGATAGTGCACGGCATCGGAGTACCGGTCGTCGTAAAGGCTGTGCCCCTCGGGGATCCCGAGCACCCGCTCGACCCGGTCGATCCCCGCTTCCGTCAGGGTGACCGTGCGGTGCTTCAAGTCCACCGTATAGTGCACGTCGCGCCGCAGCTGACGAGCGATCTGCGCGAACTGGTAGTAGCGGTCAACCGTCTCGCGCGCTTGGCCAGAGATGATGAGCGGTGTCCGTGCCTCGTCGATCAGAATGTTGTCCACTTCGTCGACGATCGCGTAGTACAGCTCCCGCTGCACGATGTTCTCAGGCCGGTAGACCAAGTTATCGCGCAGGTAGTCGAAGCCGAACTCGTGGTTCGTCCCGTAGGTAATGTCGGCCAGATACGCCTCGCGTCGGCTCACCGGTCGCCAGTGGTTCAGGCGATCGTCCGGACTCGGATCGGGCTGGACATACGTGGGATCGTAGATGCCAGCGAACTCGTGCGTGATGACGCCGACCGAAACTCCGAGGAAATGATAGATCGGTCCCATCCAGCCACCGCCGACCCGCGACAGGTAGTCGTTCGGCGTCACGAGGTGACAACCGCGTCCCAAGAGGGCGTTGAGGTAGAGCGGCAAGGTCGCGACCAGCGTCTTTCCTTCGCCGGTCTTCATCTCGGCGATCTTGCCCTCGTGCAAAACGATACCGGCCATCAGCTGCACGTCGAAGTGGCGCATGTTGAGTGTGCGGCGTGCCGCCTCGCGCACGGTCGCGAACGCCTCGACCAGGATGTCGTCGAGCGTCTCGCCGTACTCGAGCCGTGCCTTGAATTCGTCCGTCTTCGCGCGCAGTTGCTCGTCGCTGAGCCGCTGGTAGTCCGGCTCCAAGGCATTGATCTCGTCGACGATCCGGCGCAAGCGCTTCAGTTCCCGCTCGTTCGGGTCGCCGAGAATCTTCTTCAGGACGTTGCGCATCGACTCGTCTCCTGCTGTCGGACTGGGCGGATGCGTTGACTGCACCCGTACTCATCAAGTCTACTCCTGGACCGAGGGCACTGACGAAAGGCTCCGACGAACCGGACGCAGGAAGGAAAGGAAGCGCGCGATGACCGAAAGCCGCTCGGTTCTCGACCGCCTGCTCCCACTGGCTCATCGCAGCCGGTTCGGCCACCCACCTCGCCTTCAACGTCGTGGCTGCACTGGCCTTCCGACTGGAAGCACAGAGCAGTAGCTGGCTCGCGTTCCTTCTCTGGCAAGTGGTCGGCAATCTCGCCGGGTTCCTCACCGTCGTGGCCTTGACGGTCCTCCTCCGCTTCGCTCCGCTATCGGTCGCCTATCCAATCACGACCGGCCTCTCGGTCATCGCGGTGCAGGTGGTCGCGGCTCGGCTCCTGCTCCACGAGCCGCTTCCACTTCGTGTCTGGTTCGGGGCGATCCTGATCGTCCTCGGTATCCTGTTCGTGGGAGGACGGATCTGAGATCATGGGCACGGCAAAGAGAAGCCAGCAGTCATCACCGTTCGCCGAGCGGGTCTACGCCATCGTCCGGCGTATCCCGCCGGGCCGCGTCACGACCTACGGGCGTATCGCTCGCGCAGCCGGGCTCACTCGATCGGCACGAATGGTCGGTTGGCTCCTCCACGAGGCGCCAGCCGATGTCGCTGCAGTCGCGCACCGCGTCGTCAACCGGAACGGCGAGTTGACCGGCGGTTGGGCTTGGGGACACCCGAGCGTGATGCGGGCGCTCCTGGAAGAAGAAGGCGTGACGTTCGTCGACGAATACCGCGTCGATCTCGAACGACATCTCTGGGAACCCGAGGACGAGTTCTCCGAGAGCTCCTGAACAGAGGCCAGACACGCCAAGGCCCCTCCCCGCTGGCAGGAGCCCGTTGTTTGCTCAGCCGCCACCGACGAAATGCACCACCTCGATCACGTCACCGTCGCGGAGTTCGCATTCCTCGTACCGGTCGCGCGGTACGATCTCGCCATTGTGCTCCACCGCGACGAGTCGCGGATCGAGCCCACGCGAGCGGAGGAGATCGGCAATCGTCCGCGCGCCGTCCAGCTCGACACGCTTCCCGTTCAGGATCACCCGGATCGTCATACTGCTCCTGCCCTATCCAAGGCTGCTCGAAACGCGTGCACCGCAGCGACCGGATCCGGGGCCGCCAAGATACCGCGGATGACCGCCACACCATGCGCGCCGGTTGCCACAACTTCCGGTACCCGCTCCGGCGTGATCCCACCGATCGCGATAACCGGGCAGGGTACCGCTCGCGTCACGGCCCGGAGCGCCTTGAGGCCGGCTGCCGCCCGACCGGGCTTGCTCGCGGTCTCGAACACGTTCCCGAAGAGCAGGAAGTCCGCTCCCGCTTGCGCTGCCCGTTCGGCTGCTGTCACGCTGTGTACCGAGCAGCCGATCAAGCGGCCACGCCCCAGAAGGCGCCGCGCGCCCTCGGGAGGAAGGCCACGCTCGGGAAGCTGGACGCCGTCCGCTTCGCTGAGGACCGCGACATCGATCCGGTCGTTCACCAGCAACACGGCTGGCGGGACGACCACACGACGAGCGACTTGAGCCACCACGAGCAGTTCGGCCGCAGCACGGTCGGGCGCCCGCAGGTGAACGCCGTCGACGCCGGCAGCGACCAGCGCCGGCAGCAAGGCCAGCAGGCGATCGAAGGGACAAACCTCGGGATCGGTCACCAGGTGGAGACGCGGGACACGCATCGATCACTGTCCTCGTTCGGCGAGCGCGGCATCCACCACCTCGCGGAGCTGCCGTGCAGCCTCGCGCACGTCCTCCGCACCGACGACCGCCGAGATCACCGCGACACCGACTGCAACAGCACGGATCACCGCGGCGGCGTTCGCAGCCGTGATCCCCCCGATCCCGACCACCGGAATGCCGACCGCCCCAGCGATCTGCGCCAGGTGCTCGAGTCCGACTGCTGGACCAGCGTCCGGCTTCGTGGTGGTCGGATAGACCGGTCCCACGCCTAGGTAGTCGGCACCGGCTGCCTCGGCTGCCAATGCCTGTTCGAGCGTCTCCGGCGAAAAGCCGACGACCATCGACTCGCCGACCAGTTTTCGCGTTTCCGGAACCGGTAGGTCGCTCACACCGACGTGGACGCCGTCGGCCCCGAGCGCGAGTGCCAGGTCGACCCGGTCGTTGACGACGAAGAGGACGCCAGCCTCGCGGCAGAGCGCCCGCAGCGCGTGTCCGACCTGGAGTGCCTCGCTCAGCGGCCCGGCCTTCCAGCGCAGCTGGAGCGCGGTCGCCCCGCCCGCGATTGCCTCCCGCGCGATCTCGATGTCCGCGCGCCCGCGGGCGAGCGCCCGATCGGTGATCACGTACAGGCGCAGCGCCTCGCGGAGGCGTGCCCCTCGCCAGGTCGTCACACGAGACCTCCTACCGGACGACACCTTCGAGCGGAGAGCTCGCCGACGCGTACGGCTTCTTCGGAATGCGTCCAGCCAGGTAACAGAGTCGGCCGGCCTCGATCGCCAGTCGCATCGCCCGCGCCATCTTCACCGGGTCACCGGCCTGGGCGATCGCGGTATTGATGAGGCAGGCATCGGCTCCCAGTTCCATCGCCAGCGCAGCATCCGACGGTGCACCGATACCCGCATCCACGATCACCGGAATGCTGGCCTGCTCGACGATGATCTGGATCCACCGAAAGTCCGGCAGTCCCTGACCGGAGCCGATCGGCGAGGCGAGCGGCATCACCGTCGCGCACCCGATCTCCTCGAGTTGCTTGGCCAGCACCGGATCCTGGTTGATGTACGGAAGGACGACGAAGCCTTCTTTGACGAGCACCTTCGCTGCCTCGAGCGTCCCGATCGGATCCGGCAAGAGATACTTCGGGTCTGGAATCACTTCCAGCTTGACCCAGTTGGAAAGACCCATCGCCCGCGCGAGCCGCGCCACCCGGATCGCTTCCTCGGCTGTCCGGCAACCAGCCGTGTTGGGGAGAATCTGATACTTGGTCCAGTCGATCACCTCGAGAATGCTCCGGCTCTTCGGGTCGTCGAAATCGATGCGGCGAAGAGCGACCGTCACCATCTCGCAGCCCGAGGCCTCGAGTGCTGCCAGCATCTCGTCGTTCGAGCGCCACTTCCCCGTACCGAGGATGAGACGCGAGCGAAACTCGCGATCGGCGATCTTGAGCGTCTCGTCCTCGATCGTCGTCCAGGCGCGTTCTGCAGTCTCAGCCATCGCGCACCTCCTGTGTTTCCGGCGCCGGTGCCCACCAGGCGTGGAAGTGATGGACCGGCGACCGCCCACGGCCGATCGCGAAGGCAGCTTCCAGCGCACGGTGGAGATACTGCTTGGCCTCCCAGACCGCTGTCGGAACGTCGAAACCACGGGCCAGGAACGCCGCGATCGCCGCGGAGAACGTGCAGCCGGTCCCGTGGGTGTGTGGCGTCGCGACCCGCGGGAGTGCGAAGCGTTCGAAGTGCGCCCCGTCGAAGAGGAGATCGACCACCTGGTCTCCCTCGACGTGCCCACCCTTCACGACGACATAGCGTGCACCGAACCCGTGGATGATCCGCGCCGCCTCGCGCATCTCTTCCTCGTTCCGGACCGGCCGCCCACACAGCACCTCGGCCTCCGGCGCATTCGGCGTCACGATGAACGCGAGCGGCAGGAGCGTCTCGCGCAGTGCGGAAATCGCGTCCTCCCGGAGCAGCCGGTCTCCGCTCTTGGCGACCATCACCGGGTCGACGACCAGCCGGTCGATCCGATGCCGCCGGACACCGCCGGCGACCGTCTCGATGATCGCGGCCGAGCTCAACATGCCGGTCTTGGCAGCATCGGCGCCGATGTCCTCCATCACCGCATCGAGCTGCGCTGCCACGATGTCCGTCGGGATCTCGTGGACTGCCGTCACACCGAGCGTGTTCTGCGCGGTGATCGCGGTGATCACCGTCGAGCCGTAGACACCGAGCGCGCTGAAGGTCTTCAGGTCTGCCTGAATGCCGGCACCGGCACCCGAATCGGACCCCGCAATCGTGAGAGCCTTCGGAACCCGCATCGACATCGCCACCTCCCGTCTCTCGTCGTGTCACAGGACGAGGCGGCGGAAAAACGATCCGCCGACCCGGCGGGGCGGCGGGTGGTGGAAGAGCTGAGGTGTGGTGCCGTCCCTGCGCTGGCATTATCCAGATCAGGTTCGGAGGGTTGGTCGACCGAGCGTCGACCTCTCAGCGCTCCCGCGCACCCCTGGCACCCGTTGCGCCGAGCATAACATGAGCGAGTCGCACGGACAACCATCAGCGCTCGGCCTGCCGTGGATCGAAGGCATCGCGCAGACCGTCACCGATAAGCGTGATCGACGCGACAGCGAGCGTCGGGGCGATCAACATCCAGGGTTGCGATTCCCAGGCTTTGGAACCCTCGAGAATCATGCCCCCAGCTCGTCGGGAAAGGAACATCGAACCGCACGCTGGGGCGAATCCCGATACCGAGATAACTTAGAATCGCCTCGGAAATGATCGCTCCCGGCACGATGTAGGCCGCCACGACGATGACCGGCCCGAGGGTGTTCGGAACGATGTGCCGCAACACGACCTGCAAGCCATTCGCTCCAATGGCCCACGCTGCCTCCACGAACTCCTTCTGTTTAACGGCGAGCACCCCACCACGAACGAGCCGAGCCACGGTGACCCAGCTCACGAGCGAAAGTGTGATGAACAGCAACACCAGACCGTTGAGGAGCTTCCCGATCCAGGCATCCTGGAACGCCGCCCGCAAGATGATGAACAACAAGAGGTCAGGAAACGCATAGACCAAGTCGGTGAACCGCATCAGGAGATTGTCGATTCTTCCCCGAGATACCCCGCAACGAGACCGATCAGCATCCCGATCGAGACCGTGAAGACCATGGGTACGAAACCGACCACAAGCGCAACCCTCGTCCCATAGACGAGGCGGCTGAAGACATCACGGCCCACCGAGTCCGTTCTGAGCGGATACTCCCAACTTCCCGTCCGCATCGGATTCGGGTCCCGGACCCAAGCTGCTTGGCGAAAGACGCCGGCTCGTGCCACATCGCTCTTCACCGGATTGTGCGGTGCGATGATCGGTGCCGCTACTGCGACGACTGCGAGGAAGGCGATATAGCCCAGACCGAGGAGCCAACCGGTTCTTGCGAAACCGACGCCAGGCATCGCTTCATAAACTGCGCGGCGGACGACGCAGCGCGAGATTGCGATCGAGTTGGCGAGTAGTCGTCACGGTGGTCATCGCGTGTCGCCTTTCATCCTCGGATGCGCGGATCCAGGAACCCGTACATCACGTCGACCCAAATATTGGCGATGGCCACGAAAAGCGCATAGAGGAGCGTCGTCCCCATGATCATGGAATAATCACGGGCTGCGATGGCGACCACATACTCGCGCCCCATACCAGGAACATTGAAGATCGTCTCGATGATGAATGAGCCGGTCACCAGCCCCGCGACAGCGGGTCCCAAGACGGTCACGACCGCGATCAAGGCATTCCGGATCATGTGCCTCGTGACGACGCGAAACTCGCTGAGACCCTTCGCGCGCGCTGTCCGCACATAGTCCTGCCGGATCACTTCGAGCATCGAGGAGCGCGTCAAACGGGTCAAATACGACATCGTCCCTAAGCCGAGGACGATACCGGGCGCCAGGTAGGCCACCGAGAACCCTCGCCACTCTTCCGGTGCGCGGATGGGCTTCACACCGAAAAGCTGGCTCAGCCCGATCACCACCAGCACACCGATCACGAAGCTCGGCACCGATACTCCCAGCGTGGCCACCGTGAGGCTCAGGTAATCGATCCAGCTGTTCTGGCGTAACGCCCCCAGGACGCCCAGCGGGATGCCGACCACCACCGCGAAAGCAGCGGCCACCAAACCGACTTTTGCAGTCGTCGGGAACTTGCGCCAGAGGATACTCTGGACCGATTCCGTCCCCTTGGAGCGATAAGACGGGCCGAGGTCCAATCTGACCAATCCCCAGAGATAGCGGAAATACTGGCTGTCCAAAAAGGCGAGCGTGAGGCGCAGTGGATTGCGTTCCCCACTGTTCCAGCGTTCGCGAACTGCTGCGACATTCACCCACACCGGCTTGTTCAAGCCGAACTTGGCATTGAGTGCTTCGAGTGTCGCCTTGGCGACCGGCTTTTCGCGGTCCCACGGCCCACCCGGAGTCTGATGCATCAGGAAGAAGGTGATCGTGGTAACGGCCAGCACCACGGGAATGAGCCACAGGACACGACGCACGATGAAGAAGAGCAGCATGAGAACCCTCCAGAGAGCGGTTGCTGGGCCGGGGTTCTCCCCGGCCCAGCAGTGCACTCTACTTCTTGATATCCAGCGTTATGAGCGACGCGAACTCGCCCGGGAACGCATCGTCGCTCGGCGTCGGGCTGTACCCGGTCACGGACGGCTTAACCAGCCAGATGTTCAGCGGGTTATAAAGGAACGGCCCCGGTACATCGTCGATCAGGATCTGATGCGCCTGCTTATATAGCTCGATCTGCTTCTGCTGGTCGAGTTCCTGATCGGCCTTGGTCACGAGCTCATCGAACTGCTTGTTGCAATAGCCGAAGCGCTGGGTGAAGGTCGCATCGCACTTCCAGTAGACGCTGAGCCAGTTCTGGGGATCCGGATAGTCCTGGATCCACCCCGCCGTGGTCATCTGCGGGTATGTACTGGGATCCTTGCGCATCGCGACGAGTGTCTTGCCATCCACCGGCTCGAGCGTAATGTTCACCCCGAGGATGTCGCGATACTGTTCAGCAATCCACTCGACTCGCGGACGCGCTGCAGGATCGTCGCTGTTGAATGTCAACTTGATCTCCGGTAGCTTGTCCGGGCCACCGTACTTCGACTCTGCCAGAGCCTGTTTCGCTTTCGCCGGGTCGAACCCGTACTTGTCGGTCCCGATATGACCCGGAATACCCGGTGGAATCCATTCGAGCGTCGGTGTGCAGTCGCCGTTCCGGATCTGCTCGCAGTAGGTCTTGCGATCGAATGCGTAGGCGAAAGCCTCGCGCACCTTCTTATCCGTGAACGGCTCCTTCGTCAAGTTGAAGGAGAGCTGAATGGTGGTCGCTGCCGGGTAGGTCACGAGCTGCTTGGACAGCTCCGGATCGCTCCTGATCGCTGGGAGCTGTGAGGAATCCGGCGAGAACATGTCGAGCTGTCCAGCCTTGTACGCCTCGAGTGCGACCGAGCTCTCTTTCTGGTAGATAATCTCGACCGCATCCAGCTTCGGCCGGCCTTCCCAGTAGTTCGTGTTCGCGACGAAGCGGATGCGATGATCCTCGACGACTTCGACCATCTGGAACGGGCCATTACCGATCTGAAGCTTGGGATCCTTCCACCAGTTCTCACCGCCTTGCGCGATCAGCTCCTTGCGGGCCGGATAGAAGACCCACAACGACGCGATCGTCGGGAAATAGGGAGCCGGATGAGTCAAGCGAACGATCAGCGTCCGATCATCCGGCGCCTCGACACCCAGTTTCTGACGCGCAGCCTCATACGCTGCCTGATCATTGGGATCGGTACCAGCGAACTCTTCGCACCCCACGATGTCGAACAGGATCGATTGGTATTCTCCAGCTGTCTTGGGATCACACGTCCGCTCGACCGCGTAGCGGAAGCGCTCAGCCGTGAGCGGCGTTCCATCGCTGTACTTCAACCCGGCGCGCAGGTGGAAAGTGACGACCGTACCGTCTTGGTTGAATTCCCACGACCCAGCGGCGGCTGGGACGGTGTTGAGATCCTTGTCTAACCGCGTGAGTCCCTCGTAATTCATGGGAGAACGGCGATCTCGTTCGAGAAGGAGCTCTTCTGCGGGTCAAAGACGTCCGGATACGTGTACTCGTGAATACGCAGGACCTTCTCACCAGTCGGTGTTGTGACTGCTGCTTGCGTCGGACTGCTCACAGCAGCCGGCGTCTGGCCCGCTGTCGGAGTTGCCCCGCTCGGTGCTGGAGTCGGCGTCGCTTGACCGCGCGCACGCCGCCAAAATCGGTAACGCCAGCTCCAACACCGAGACGAGAAGCAAAAACGCTCGTATTCACCCTCGTTTCATCTCGCACCTCACGTCTTCCAAGAGCCAGACACGACGATCCCGACTCACCGCGCTCATCGCTCGGTGGACCTCGTTCCGGACGTGCACAATCCAGTCGTTTCATCACTCGCCCTCTACGGCGTTACTCTACTCCCACTCCCACCTCGAGTCAATCGATCATGCCGAATCCGGAACACGCAAGCCGCCAAGCGGGCGAGCGTCGCACCAGCCTTTATACTTCCGCGCGAAACCTGACGGAGAGCGGGCTGGCGAGCAGCGAAGAGGGCAGGGAGAGACGATGGACGATCAGCGCCGACTCCACTTCCGATTCACAACTCGTGCCGTACACGCGGGCGAACGTTCGAATCCTCGCGACTTCATCCCGACCGCGACCCCGATCTATCCGGCCTCGACGTTCCTGTACCAGAACATCGAGCAGATGGACGCGGCGCTCGGCGGTGCTGTGGGGGTCTTCGTGTATGGACGCTATGGCAACCCCACGACGGAAGCACTCGAGACAGCAGTCGCCTCTCTCGAAGAGCAGGAAGCAGCGCTCGCCTTTGCCTCCGGAATGGCCGCCCTGCACGCCACGATCCTCTCCTGCGTCGAGGCAGGGGATCGTATCATCGCCTCGCGCGATCTGTATGGTCAGACCATCACTCTCCTCCGCACGATCTTCGGATCGCTCGGGGTACGAGTCGAGTTCGTCGATATCCTCGATCTCGATCAGGTGGAAGCTGCATTGCGCCGCGGTGGGGTGCGGTTGCTCCTGTGTGAGACCATCTCCAATCCGCTGCTCCGCGTCACCGATCTTCCCAGCCTCGCTGAAATCGCCCACCGTTATGGCGCTCGGCTGGCGGTCGACAACACCTTCGCCACACCCTATCTCGTGCGTCCCGGGACGCTCGGGGCCGATTACGTGATCCACAGCGCGACGAAGTATCTTAGTGGACACGGCGATGTGACCGCGGGGATCGTCGCGACGACAGCCGATTGCCGCTGGGAACTCAACGAGATCAACAAGACGATCGGCAGTATCCTCGGTCCGTTCGAGGCCTTCCTGGTTCTCCGCGGCCTCAAGACGCTGCCGCTCCGCATGCACCGTCAATGCGAGAACGCCGGTCGGATCGCTCGCTGGCTCGCTGAACATCCGCTGATCGAGCGCGTCCATTATCCGGGCCTGCCTACTCATCCTAGTCACGAGACCGCTGCGCGCCTCCTCCCTCCGGGACTCTACGGCGCCATCGTGTCGTTCGAAATTCGCCACGGGACTCGCGAACGCGTGACGGCGTTCCTCGAACGCTTGCGGCTCATTCTGCCAGCAACGACGCTGGGTGACGTCTATTCCGAGATCCTCTATCCAGTCATGGCCTCGCATCGCGGCCTTTCACCAGAAGAGCGCCAGGCAATGGGTATCAGCGACGGGCTCGTCCGGCTCTCAGTCGGTATCGAGGATCCCGAGGACATCATCGCCGATCTGGAACAGGCACTGGCAAGCCTTGCCTGACTCGTGCGACCTGGTGACCGCGGCTGCCGCAACAGACCGACAGCTTGCTGGCTCGCCACCACGTGTCGGCGCGCTCCTCGGTGGGGTGACCAGTTCGTTCGGCGAGTGCTCAGGCTTGACGGGTGCCGATCAGCGCAGTACACAGCCACTATCGGCACGGGATGGCCCGGAACAGGAGCGTGAGCGATGCAGGAATCCGACAAAGTCGCAGCGATCCGCGTAGCCATGCCAGCGGTCCGCGAGTACGTCTATCTCAATACCGGCACCTTCGGCCCCTTACCCACTCTCGTCCAGGAAGCGATGCAGCGAGAAGCGGAGCGAGAATTCCTGCATGGCCGCATCACCAGCGAGAGCTACGAGCGGGCCACTGACCTCAAGCGTCGGGCTCGCGAGGAAGTCGCTCGCTTGCTCGGTTGCCGCCCTGACCAGATTGCGCTCACGCGCCACACCACGGACGGGATCAATCTCGCCGTCATGGGTCTCGACTGGCAACCGGGCGACGAGATCGTGACCACCGACATGGAGCATCCCGGCGCTCAGGGACCGGTCTTCAATGTCGCCCGGCGCTATGGAGTGGTAGTCAGAACGGCCAGACTCGGCACCGGAGCAGGCGACGTCGTGGGTGCGCTCGCTCGCCTGATCGGCCGGCGAACACGCATGGTCGTACTCTCTCATCTCACGTGGAATACCGGCGGCATCCTGCCCATCGCGGAGATCGCGACGCTCGCGCACCAGCACGGTGCGCTGATCGTGGTCGATGGCGCACAGTCAGCCGGCTCCATCCCGACCGATGTCCGCGCACTCGGTGCGGATGTCTATGCCATCCCTGGGCAGAAGTGGCTCTGTGGACCGGAAGGCACCGGCGCGGTCTACTTCTCCGACGAGGCGCTCGATCGCCTGCAGCTGACGATCGTCGGCTACGCCTCGCTCGCTCCCAACGGATTGGAGCCGATCGGCGGCTACTTCCTTCCCAAACCCACCGCTGAGCGCTTCGAGGTCGGAGGCGTCAATGTTCCCGCGATCGCTGGCCAGGTCGCTGCCCTCCGCTGGTTACGCGAAGACATCGGATACAGCTGGATTTTCCAGCGCGTGGCTGCCCTCGGCCGAAGAGCCGCTGACCGACTGGCCAGTCTCGATGGAGTCGACGTTCTCACTCCGCCTGACCGCATGGCTGGACTCGTGAGCTTCACGGTGCGCGACGGCGATTCGCAGGCGCTCGTCGCTGCATTGGCCCAACGCAACGTCATCGTCCGCTGGATCACGCACCCCTACAGCCTGCGCGTTTCGACCGGTTTCTTCAACACCGAAGACGACATCGAGCGGCTCGTCGACGCACTCGAAGACGCCCGGCGAGCCACCGCCGCCTCGCGGAGCATGGTGTGATGAACGAGCGGACCCCACCGACCTGGCCAGCTGGACACCGCGCGGCACTCGTCGTCTCCATCGACGTGGATGGTGAGTACGGCGTCATCGCTCAACATGGCGCGTCCGACTGGTATTGGCGAGCCCAGGCACAGTACGATCTCGATGCTGGCCTGATTCGTCTGCTCGAACTCCTCGCCGATTACGATATCCGCGCCACGTTCTGCTGGATCGGGCGCGTTGCAGAGGAGCGACCCGACGCTGTCCGATCGGTCAGCGCGGCCCGACACGAGATCGCAACCCACGGTTGGGATCACCAGATCTACACGCGAATGACGAGAGAAGAGCAGCGCGAAGATCTGATCCGGACGCGCGAGTACCTCGCTACGCTCACCGGCACCGTCCCGGTCGGTCACAAGTCCCCTTTCTGGCACTCGACCCCGGATACGGTCCCGCTCCTCCAGGAGCTCGGCTTTCAGTGGAACATGGACGTGGCGCTCGGTGACCTGCCGGTAGTGCAGCGCCCGGATCCGACACGCGAACCGATCATTCAGCTTCCACCGTCTCGCTGGTGGGACGATTACACCTTACTTCATCGAGCAAGCCTTGCCACCGCGCCTCGTGGCCGAGTTCTGGGAAGAGGACTTCGCGGTGGTGCGCGCCGAGGGCAAGCTCATGTGCCTCACCGTGCATCGGTGGATCACTGGCCGTCCGGGCCCCTCGCGGGCGCTGGCACGCTTCCTGGATTTCGCTGTGACACTCGGTGACGTGTGGATCGCCCGCGCCGACCATGTCGCTCTCTGGTGGCGCGTGCGGGAACGCGACCTCGACCAGTCGGCCACGTCATCGACCGAGTCGTGAGGACACGATCCTCTGCGGCTTCGCTCTGATGCAAGGTGATCGTGATGCGTCATGCGAAATGCTGGAAGAAATCGTTGCGACACCCTCGGATGACCCGTATGCGTTCGGGAGCGTGGCCCGTCCCAGCTCGATACCAGCTCCGGAGCACACTGGCCAGCCATAGCTTGGATTCGTTTCCTGTGCTCGTCTGCATCTGACGGGAGGATGGAGAAAGCCGATGCATGCCGATATCGTTCTGGTGAACGGCACCGTGCTGACTGCTTCGTCGCACACGCCTGTCGCGGAAGCGATCGCACTGCGTGGCGAGTGGATCCTCGCTGTCGGCGCGGAACGAGTCGTCCACCATTTCGTTGGACCAGCGACCGAGGTCATCGATCTGCAGGGCCGGACCGTGACGCCCGGGTTCAACGACGCCCATTGCCACCCGATCGCGCTCGGAATGAGCCTGCGCGAAGTCGATGCCCGCACGCCACCCAACCGGTCGATCGAGGAGATCGTGCAACGCATCGCTCAGCGTGCAGCCAGTCAACAGCCCGGAACCTGGATCGTCGCACGTGGTTACGATCAGGCACACCTCGCGGAGGGACGGCACCCGACCCGCGATGACCTCGACCGGGCGACCCAGCGTCATCCTGTGCTGCTCATCCGCGCCTGCGGCCACATCGGCGTCGCCAACAGCCTCGCCCTCGCCATCGCTGGGATCGGCCCGGAGACTCGTGACCCTCTGGGTGGGACGATCGACCGCGGACCAGACGGTCAGCCGACCGGAGTGGTCCGCGAAGCGGCGCTCCAGCTCGTTCGCGCCCGTCTCCCGCAGCCGAGTGTCGAAGATCTGGCCGAGGCCATCCGATTGGCCGGCGAAACCTTCCTCAGCTTCGGCGTGACCAGCGTCCAAGAAGCAGGCATCCGCCGCGCCGAGGAGTTCCTCGCCTATCAATCGCTCGCCCAGCGCGGTACCCTTCCCGTCCGGACATCGCTGATGATCCTCATCAACGATCTCCTCGAGCCTTGCCGGGAACTCGGTCTCCGCACGGGGTTCGGAGACGCCTGGTTGCGCATCGGGCCAGCCAAGCTCTTCCTCGACGGGAGTATTGGTGGCCGCACCGCACGGATGTCCCAACCGTACTTGGATCGCGACACGCTCGGGCTCTGGATGGACGAGCCAGACACGATGAAGCGAAAGATCGTCGAGGCCCACTGTGCCGGTTTTCAGTGCTGTGCTCATTCCATCGGGGACGCGGCTATCGAGCTCCTGCTCGATGCCTTCGAAGAGGCGCTGCGCCGGCAGCCACGCCCTGATCACCGTCACCGGATCGAGCACTGCAGCATCCTGCGTCCGGATCTCGTCGATCGCATCGCTCGGCTCGGCGCTGTCCCGATTCCCGGAACGACCTTCCTGTACGACTTCCAGGAGGTCTACCTGAGCGGCCTCGGGCACGAGCGGCTTCGGTACGCCTATGCGCTGCGCACGTTCCTCGATCGCGGTCTCGTCGCGGCAGCCAGCAGCGATACGCCTGTCTGTTCGCCCAATGCCATGCTGGGCATCCAAACGATGGTCACGCGCCGGAATGCTGCTGGGAACGTCCTCTGGCCCGAGGAAAGCATCACGCTGGAAGAGGCCATCCGCGTCTACACGCTGAACGGTGCCTATGCATCGTTCGAGGAACGAATCAAGGGGACGCTCGAGCCCGGAAAGCTCGCCGACGTTGTGGTACTCGAGACCGATCTTCGTTCGGTACAGCCGGAGGAACTTGGTCGCGTCCGCGTCGATTACACCATCGTCGGGGGACGGATCGTCTATGCTCGTCCTGGCGTAGCGTGACGGATAGGAAGGGAGCATGCGCCCATGGTGTGTGACCTGATCCTCCACAATGCCAACATCCTGACGCTCGACCCGGCGCAGCCACGCGCTCGGGCAGTCGCGATGAGTCACGGTCGCATCCTGGCTATCGGTGACGATCCGGAGATCCTCGGCTACCGTACGGCCCGAACCAGCGTTCTCGACCTCGGGGGTGCCACGGCCTTGCCCGGTTTCGACGATGCTCACTGTCACCCGCTCGGTCTCGGGCTGTCTCTCGAGTGGGTCGATGTTTCGCCGGTTGCCGCCCCGACGCTGGAGCGGCTCCTCGACGAAATCCGCAAGGCTGCGCAGGAACTGCCTCCCGACCGCTGGCTGCTCGCCCGAGGGTACGACGACACGCGGCTGGACGTTCAGCGACACCCCACGCGCTGGGAACTCGATCGCGTCACGGGTAACCGGCCGACCATCGTCATCCGCACCTGTGGCCACATGCTGGTCGCCAACAGCGCGGCACTCGCGCGTGCCGGTATCACACGGGAGACACCTGATCCGGAAGGCGGCAGGATCGTGCGCGACGAGACTGGTGAGCCGACCGGTCTCCTCCAGGAACGAGCCCAAGAACTCGTCCGACGTCTCGTACCCGAGCCGACCGTCCGCGATCTGGAGCAAGCACTCCGGCGAGCCGGTGACCGTTTCCTCGCGCTGGGGATCACCAGCGTCACCGAGGCCGGGATCAGTCGTCCGGAGGAACTCCTGGCCTACCAGAACGTGCACCAGCGCGGCGAATTACCCGTACGGGCACGCATCATGCTGCTCATCGACCATCTCCTGGAACCAGCGGAGCGCCTCGGACTCCGCAGCGGGTTCGGGGACGCCTGGCTGCGCATCGGTCCCTTCAAGCTCTTTCAGGACGGAGCCGGTGGTGCCCGTACGGCAGCCATGAGCATCGCGTACCCTGAGGAACCAGACAATTACGGGCTCGCGTACTACACGCAGGACCAACTCGACGAGGCCTTCCGACGAGTGGCCCGGCTCGGAGCGCAGGCAGCAGCGCACGCCATCGGCGATCGAGCGATCGAGATGGTCCTCACCGCCTACGAGCGCGCTCTCCAGGCTCATCCGATCCACGACCATCGCTGGCGGATCGAGCACTGTGGCATGCTCCGCCCTAATCTTTTGGAGCGCATGGCCCGTCTCGGTGTCGTCGCTGTGCCGCAACCGGCATTCGGTTACTATCTCGGTGATGCCTATCGGCGCAACTTCAGTGAGGAGTGGCTCGCTCTGGCCTACCCGACGCGTGCCTGGCTCGAACGAGGAATCGCCGTCGCATTCAGCTCCGATGCACCGGTGATCTCGCCCGATCCTTGGATCGGTATCCGAGCAGCAGTGCTGCGTCAGACATTGACCGGAGAACCGTTCGGTCCCGAGCAACGGGTACCTGTCCTGGAAGCTATTCGCCTCTACACTGCTGGCGGCGCGTATGCCAGCTTCGAGGAGCACCAGCGGGGTCGGATCACACCAGGCTTCCTGGCCGATCTCCTTGTCGTCGATCGCGATCCGCTCGCGATCGATCCGGAGGAACTCCCGACCCTCCGTACCCTCCTAACAGTCGTCGACGGCCGGATCGCCTGGAAGGCAGCGGACGCAGTATTCTAGGAAGCGACGGACCAGACCGGGACGAAGGGAGGGGCAGCCACCATGGCGGTGACCGTACGGTACCTCGGGCACGCTGCGTTTGCGGTCGAAGCCGAGGGCAAGCAGGTCGTCATCGATCCGTTCCTCACCGGCAACCCACGCGCTGCTGCGAAACCCGATGAACTCCATCCGGTGGCCATCCTGCTCACGCACGCTCATGCCGACCACGTCGGCGATGCGCTCGCGCTCTCCAAGCGAACCAAGGCACCAGTGATCGCTACCTTCGAACTGGCCAGCTTTCTCCAGCAGCAGGGTGCGGAGGTGATCCCCGCCAATCACGGTGGAACGGTCCGATTTGACGGCGGGACAGTCAAGCTCGTTCCGGCTTGGCACACTTCGAGTTACGGCGAGCAGTTCCTGGCCCCCGGGGTTCCCGCTGGCTTGGTCGTCCGCATGGGCGCCAAGACGCTCTACTTCGCCGGTGACACCTGCCTCTTCGGCGACATGGCCCTGATCGGCGAAGAGGGACTCGATCTGGCCGCCTTGCCGATCGGTGATCATTTCACGATGGGACCCGCCGATGCGGTCAAAGCGGTCAAACTGCTCGCTCCCAAAGTCGTGGTCCCCTGCCACTACAACACGTTCCCGTTGATCGAGCAGGATCCGTACGCCTTCGCCAAAGCGGTCGAGGAGCAGACCAGCGCTCGCTGCGTCGTGTTGCAACCCGGCGAGCAGCTCGTCCTCGAGTGAGGGGATCGCAGAATGTGGACAAGCGACGACGCGCCCAGGCCTGGGCGCAAGCCATCTGCTCCAGTTCCAGGGTCGTGATCCTCGATACGGAGACGACCGGCATCAGAAGCCAGGACCAGGTCATCGAACTCGCCGTCGTGGACACGCACGGGAACGTTCTACTGGAGACATTGGTCAAGCCGAGCTGCCCTATCGATCCGGCCGCACTGCGGGTGCATGGGCTGAGTGAGGCGCATCTCGCCCATGCACCCGAGTGGCCGGTCGTCTACCGTGAACTCCGAGTGATCTTCGACCGCGCGAGGCTGATCGTGACCTACAACGCACCATTCGATCGCCGCTTGATCGAGCAAACCTGCCGATGCTATGGCCTCCGCTTGCCCGACCTGTCGTGGGACTGCGCCATGCGCCGCTTCGCCGAGTACGCCGGCCCACCGCCAACCGAATCCTGGCGCAACTACCATCGCTTGGGCGAAGCGCTCCAACGCCTCGGCATCCCGCACCCCGGCGCGCATCGGGCAGCCGCCGACGCCGAGGCCTGCCGCCGTCTCGTCCGGGCGATGGCTGCTGGCCAGCCACTCCGCTTCTGAGCACGCGCACCGCGTACCATTGAAGCGCGCGACTCATTCTGTGGGAGACAGCAGCCGCGACGATGGACGAGAAACAACGTGACGACGCCGAAACCGCGACCGCACGCGAGCAGTTGACCGTCGAGATGACGCGCACCACCTTCCAGCGCCGCGTCGTGACTCGCGCCAGTCCAGACGCGGTACTGGAACGTGCCATCGCGTACTTCACCGCACGCGGCTATCGGGCAGGGAGGACTGGTCGCCCCAATCAGCTGTACGTCATCGGCAAACGCGAAGGAGTTCTCCCGCGCGTGACGGCTGAGATCCTGGTCCAGCCCAACGTCGGTCGCAAAAGAGCGACGCTCGTGACGGTGTCCGGCTTCGGCCCGCAGCTCCGCGAGCATCTGGCAGCCTTCGTCGAGGAACTCCGACGCGAGCGACGCTCGACGAACTAGCTGTGCGATGCCTCAGCCGATGGCAGGTCTCCGGTCACGATGCCGAAGCGCTCGTTCTCCCGTTCGACCACCTCGAGACCCGCCTCGCGACGCAGCTGGTCGCGCAAGTATTTGGTGACCGCCGCTCTGAGCGTTCCGAGGGCCAGTGTCGCGCAGCGGGGCCGGAGCTTGACTGCCTCCTCGCCGATGAGCTCTTCCATCAAGTGGTAGTCGGCTTCCAGAACCTGCTCGAGCGTCCATCGCTCTTCATTCACGACGTCGAGCAGGATATCCGCCGCTGCTTGGCTGATCGTACACCCCTCGCCTTCGAACGAAGCCTCCGCGATCAGGTGCCCCTGCTCGTCGACCTTGAGATAGATGGTGACGATATCGCCGCAGCCTGGATTGCCCCCAGGCATCACCACATCGGCATCCGGCAGAGCGTGGCGGTGACGTGGCCGGCGGTAGTGCTCGACGATCTGCTCCATCAGCTCCTGTTTGTCCATCTCGACCCCTTCGATGGTTGACGAATCCCGAGTGACGCGGTAAAGTATAGCACAGGTGAGAACGCGAATCATTCTCACATGGGAGTGAGTCGCCGATCATGATTCCGGCCGGTTTTCGAATGACACCGCAACGGATGGCGATCCTGGCCGAAGTGCAGAATGCGGAACGGCACCTCACTGCGGCTGAGATCTATGAGCGGGTGCGGCGCAAGTACCCGACCATCGCCTATGGGACGGTGTACCGGACGCTGCACCTTTTGGCCAAGCACGGCTTGATTCAAGAATTTCCGTTCGGGGACAATGCCAGCCGGTTCGATCGCCGGACCGATCGCCACGACCACGTACACTGCGTGGTATGCGGCGAGCTCGTCGATGTCGAAGTACCGACCGCGTTGCTCGCTCGCCAGGTGGCTGCCGAGAAGACCGGGTTCGAGATTCTCGATCATCAAACAGTCTTTGCCGGGATCTGTCCATCCTGCCAGGATAAGCGCGACCGCACTGTGCAGGAAGCACGGACTGGTCGGCGCTGAGCTGAACCGTGTTTGGCGGTGGAAGGGGGATGATGCAGATCGAGTTTCGAAACGACATGGTAGAGTAAATCAGTGACCGACGGAGTCGACGGCGCGAAGGAGGGACGCTACAGCATGACCGAACACACGCCGCTTTTCGTGATCGAAAACCTGCGCGCGGGCATCGAGGGGAAAGAGATCCTGCGCGGGGTCAACCTGGTGATCGAGCGGGGTGAGAGTCACGCCTTGATGGGACCCAACGGTTCCGGCAAGAGCACCCTGGCCTACGTGATCGCTGGGCATCCCAACTACGAGGTCTATGAAGGACGCATCCTGTACAGGGGCGAAAATGTTCTCGAGCTCCCGCCCGACGAGCGCGCACGGATGGGCATGTTCCTGGCCTTCCAGTATCCGACCGCTATCCCTGGCGTGACCGTGGCCAACTTCCTGCGCCTGGCGGTCAATTCGGTGCGCAAGGCGCGTCTCGGTGAGGACAAGGCCCTCAGCCCCCGGGAGTTCCGTCGATTGCTCCGGGAAAAGCTCGAGATGCTCCGCATGGATGAGAGCTTCGCTTCGCGCTACCTCAACGAGGGATTCTCGGGTGGCGAGAAGAAGCGAGCCGAAATCCTGCAGATGGCGATGCTCGAGCCGGAGTTCGCCGTGCTGGACGAGACCGACTCTGGTCTCGACATCGACGCGCTGCGGACGGTCTCCGAAGGTGTGAACCGTCTCTTCAACCCGAATATGGCCCTGTTGGTCATCACGCACTATCAGCGCATCTTGAACTACATCCGCCCACAATATGTGCACGTCATACTGGACGGTAAGATCGCTGTCTCCGGTGGACCAGAGCTGGCTGAAGAACTCGAAGAGAAAGGGTACGACTGGGTCAAGGAGCAGTTCGCGGAAGCGGCCTCCTGACCGAGCCGTACCAGAAGGAGGAACGTGCCATGACGACACCAGAAGTTGAACTCAAGCGATTGGGAAGCGAGTACGCCGAAAAGTACGGGTTCCACGACCCCGAGCAGTATGTCTTCAAAGCACGCATGGGCCTCGATCGGGAGGTCGTGGAGCAGATCTCCTGGATCAAGAATGAGCCGGAGTGGATGCGCGAGTTTCGGCTCAAGGCACTCGAATACTTTCTGCGGCGCCCGATGCCGACCTGGGGCGCGGACCTGTCCGAACTGAACTTCGACGAGATCGTCTATTACATCAAGCCAACCGAGCGACAGGGTACGAGCTGGGAGGAACTGCCCGAGCACATCCGCCGCACGTTCGATCGGTTGGGCATTCCGGAAGCCGAGCGGCGTTTCCTCGCTGGAGTCGGCGCCCAGTACGAGTCGGAGGTCGTCTACCACTCGCTCCGCGAGGAACTCAAGCGGCTCGGCGTGATCTTCTGCGATATGGACACGGCCGTCCGCGAATATCCGGACCTGGTGAAGCAGTACTTCGGGACTATCGTGCCACCCAACGACAACAAGTTCGCTGCCCTCAACTCGGCCGTCTGGTCGGGTGGCTCCTTCGTCTATGTCCCCGAGGGGGTGCGGGTCGACGTACCGCTCCAGGCCTACTTCCGCATCAATGCCGAGAACGTGGGGCAGTTCGAGCGCACGCTCATCATCGTCGAGCCTGGTGCCTACGTGCACTACGTGGAAGGTTGCACCGCTCCGATTTACAGCGTTGCCTCGCTGCACAGCGCAGTCGTCGAGATCATCGTCAAAGAAGGTGCACGCTGCCGGTACACGACCATCCAGAACTGGTCGAAGAACGTGTACAACCTCGTGACCAAGCGAGCAGCCGCGTACCGTGATGCCACCATGGAGTGGGTGGATGGGAATCTCGGCTCCAAGGTCACCATGAAGTACCCGGCTGTGTGGTTGATGGAGCCGGGCGCCCGCGGTGAAGTACTCTCGGTCGCCTTCGCTGGTGATGGTCAGCACCAGGATGCCGGCGGCAAGATGGTGCACGTCGCACCGTACACCTCATCCCAGATCATCTCCAAGTCGATCTCCAGAGGGACTGGCCGGGCCAGTTACCGCGGTTTGGTCAAGGTGCATCGCGGCGCCCACCATGTGCGCGCCAACGTCGTGTGCGACGCGCTCCTGCTCGACGAGCAGAGCCGCACGGATACCTACCCGTATATGGAGATCGAAGAGGAGCAGGTGTCGATCGGTCATGAGGCAACGGTGAGCAAGGTGGCCGAGGAACAGCTCTTCTACCTGCAGAGTCGGGGGCTCACCGAAGCCGAGGCGATGAGCATGATCGTCAACGGCTTCATCGAGCCGATCACGAAGGAACTGCCGCTGGAGTACGCGGTCGAGCTGAACCGGCTAATCGCGCTCGAGATGGAAGGTTCAGTCGGATGAGACGCAGGCGGTCTGGCTCGGTCCAGACCGCCGCACCGTCACCTGAGGGGAGATCATGAGCTCGAGGGTCGCAGAACGAACACGAGGCTTCACGCGTGAGGCAGTCGAGGAACTTTCGCACCTCCTCGACGAGCCAGCCTGGTTGCGAGAACGGCGTCTCGCCGCCTGGGAGATCTACGAACGGACGCCGATGCCCAGCCGGACCGACGAGGAATGGCGACGGACCGACATTCGGCGCCTCCCGATCGATCAAGTCGTGCCCTTCGCCGGGGTCGGCCAGCGAGTGAGCGGGCCAGACGTGCTCCCATCCGCTCTCTTCGAGATCCTGGGCGATGCCGCCTTGCGATCCGGGCTTCTGGTGCAGGTCGATAGCTCCGTTGTCTTTACCCAGCTCGATCCGCAGCTCGCTGCCGAGGGCGTCGTCTTTACCGATCTCTTGACCGCAGCGCGCGACATGCCGGAACTCCTCCAGCGAGTCTTCATGACCGAAGCGGTGAAGCCGGAGGACAACAAGTTCGCAGCACTGCACGGTGCCTTTTGGAGCGGCGGAACCTTTCTGTACGTCCCGGAGGGGGTGGAGGTCGCTCTCCCGCTGCGTAGTTTCGTCTGGGCGGAAACGCCGGGCTCGGCGATCTTCGCGCACACGCTTCTCGTCGCTGAATCAGGAGCCAGCGTCGTTCTGATCGACACCTGGGCTTCTCCCACCGTCGAGGAGCCGTTGATCGCCTCCAATGTCGTCGAGATCATCACCGGCGAGGGTGCACAGGTTCGCTACATCCAGCTGCAGGACTGGGGGCGGAGCGTCTGGAACTTCACGACACAACGAGCCCTCTTGCGGCAGGACGTGACCGTCAACACGCTGAACGTCAGCCTCGGCTCGCGGCTGAGCAAGGCATTCATCGCCAGCAATCTCGTGGGGCCTGGTGCGACTGCCGAAATGCTCGGACTCTACTTCGCCGACGATGCACAGCATCTCGATCACCAGACACGCCAGTGGCATGTCGGGCCCTATGCGTCGAGCGACCTCCTGTACAAGGGAGCGCTCAAGGATCGGGCCCGCACCGTCTTCAGCGGGCTGATCAAGGTCTTCCCGCAGGCCCAGCGCACCGACGCGTACCAAGCAAACCGCAACTTGATCCTTTCCCCGACCGCTCGGGCCGATACGATTCCGAACCTCGAAATCGGCGCCAATGACGTGCGTTGCACGCATGGTGCCACTGTCGGCCAAGTGGAAGAGGAGTATATTTTCTACTTGATGAGCCGAGGCATCAGCCGACCAGAAGCGGTCAAGCTGATCGTCGATGGCTTCTTCGACGAGGTGATCGAGCGGGTGCCCGTGACGGAGGTACAGGAGACCGTACGGGCAGCGATTGCGCGGAAAATCGGGCTATGACGTCATTCACTGGAACGCAGTCACTCGATGTCGAGCGGATCCGAGGGGATTTCCCGATCTTTCAGCGGACGGTTCGCGGCGGAAGACCCCTCGTGTATCTCGATAGCGCGGCAACCTCACAGAAGCCAGCGAGCGTCATCGAGGCGCTCGCTGGCTTCTATCGTACGAGCAACGCCAACATTCACCGCGGCATCTACGAGTTGAGCGAGGAGGCCTCGGTCCTCTATGAGGAAGCGCGCGCCAAAGTCGCGCGCTTCATCGGCGCTACCCGCGCGCAAGAGGTCGTCTTCGTCCGCAATACGACGGAGGCGATCAACCTGGTGGCCAGAACATGGGGTACCACCGCGCTCCAGCCAGGAGACGTCGTCGTGACGACGATCCTCGAGCACCACTCGAATATCGTCCCCTGGCATCAGCTCGCCGTCGAGCGCGGAATCATCGTCCGCTTCGTCGATATCGACGAGCACGGCCGGCTCCGACTCGATCAACTTAAGGAGTTACTGGACGCATATCCGGTCAAGCTGGTCGCTGTGACGCACGTTTCGAATGCACTGGGGACCATCAATCCCATCCCGGAGATCGTTCGTCTCGCCCATCGTACCGGTGCACTCGTGCTGGTCGATGGTGCACAGAGTGTTCCTCATCTACCGGTCAACGTCCGCGAACTCGGAGCCGATTTCCTGGCATTTTCCGGCCACAAGATGCTCGCGCCATTCGGGATCGGCGTTCTCTGGGCCCGCTACGACTTGCTTACCAGCTTGCCACCATTCCTCGGTGGCGGTGGCATGATCCGCACGGTCACGACCGACGGTTTTTCACCAGGTGACGTACCAGTCCGCTTCGAGGCTGGAACACCGAGCGTGGCTGACGCGGTCGCCCTGGGAGCCGCGATCGACTATCTGGAGTCGATCGGGATGGCAGCCATACGGCAACACGAGCGAGCTCTGCTGGCCTACGCTCTCCCCCGCTTGGAGGAAATTCCGGGCACCCGGCTCTATGGGCCGGTCGGTGATGATCGAAGCGGTGTCATCAGCTTCACGATCGGCGACGTCCATCCCCATGACGTCGCCGCCGTGCTCGATCAGCACGGGATCGCTGTCCGCGCTGGCCACCATTGCACGCAACCCTTGATGCGGCGCCTCGGCGTCGTGGCGACGACGCGCGCCAGTTTCTACCTTTACAATGCCGAGGACGACGTGGATCGCCTCATCGAGGCACTCCGCGAGGTACGTCGCGTTTTCGGCGTCACGGGGTGAGCGGCTGACTGGAGGAGAGGCTGTGGCCGAACTTTACCGCGAGCATATCCTGGACCATTACCAGCATCCCCGGAACTACGGGACCCTGGAACGACCGGACCGCACTTTCGAGGATTCCAATCCGCTGTGCGGTGATCGGATCCGCATTGATCTCAAGCTGGAGAACGACCGGATCGCCGACATTCGCTTTACCGGCCGTGGTTGCGCGATCAGTCAGGCTGCGGCGTCGATCTTGACCGAAATGGTGAAAGGGAAAACGCTCGAGGAGGTCAAACAGCTGGGAGCTCAGGATCTTCTCGAAGAGCTCGGTGTCCCCATCAGTCCGGCGCGGCGCAAGTGCGCTCTGCTCAGCCTGAAAGTACTCAAAGCAGCCGCCTATGGCCTCAACGAATGGCCGACTTGATCGGTACGACGGGACGCGACCCGATGCAGAAGCGATCCGACGACCTCGCGCGCCGCTTGTTCGGCGATTCCACAACAGAAGGAGGCGAGATGGCGAAGTTCACCGAAGATGACGTCCGCGAGCGTCTGAAGCAGGTCATCGACCCTGAGCTCGGCGTCGATGTGGTGAACTTGGGATTGATCTATGGCATCGATCTCATCGACCGGGAGGACGGCAAGACGGACGTACTGATCACGATGACGTTGACCACGTTCGGCTGCCCTCTGGGGCCGATCCTGACCGAGGAGGTGAATTACGCACTCCGCGATCTCCCCGATCTCGGCAACGTGGAGGTCAATCTCGTCTGGAGCCCGCCCTGGACACCGGACATGATGAGCGAAGAGGCAAAAGACGCCTTGGGGATCTGGTGATCAGACGACATCCCCTGCTCGGCCTCCCGGGCATTCTGATCAGCTGACTGGTCGTCGGCCTGGCCTGTCGAGGGCCGGCCATCTACCCGACCGTCACCGAGCCAACAGGAACCGCAACCTCATCGCCTACCGAGTCCGCTCCGACGGCCGCGACCACCCCGATCGCTTCACCGGTACCGTTGCCCCGACCGACACTGTTCCCGACACCGAACCCGACTCCACCTCCACCGATCTCACCCATGGAACCGACGCCACTCGCCACGCCCACTTCACCACCGCTATCGTCCCCCACCCCTACCTCCGCTCCGGTGCAATCGGTCGCCCGGGTTGTCACACGGCTGGAGACTACTCAGGCGGTCATCGCGCTTACCTTCGACTGCGGGGCCAACCGTGGTTACGCGGAGGAGATTCTCGACGAACTGGCTCGCCACGGCATCCGTGCCACTTTCGGACTGACGGGAGCTTGGGCCCGGGCGAATCCCGACCTCGTCGCGCGCATGCTCCATGCAGGACATCGCCTCATCAACCACTCCGAGACGCACCCCTCCTTCACCGGTCGCTCGACCAGATCTCTACCATTGTCGGTCGACCAGCGCGCAGCCGAAATCCGAAGAGCCGAGCAGGCAGTCGCTGCGGTCTCGGGCAGCGAAACCACCATGCGCCCCTATTTTCGGCCACCCTACGGGGATTACGACGAGGCACTCTTTACCCTCCTCCCGGAACTCGGTTACAGCATCGTCGTCATGTGGACAGTCGATTCCCTCGGCTGGCGCGGCATTCTGCCCGAAGAGGTCGTCACGCGCGTTCTGGCGGCAGCACAACCGGGTGCCATCGTGCTCCTTCATGTCGGTGCACAGTCGACCGATGCCGTTGTACTCCCGCAGCTGATCGCAGCTCTCCAAGAGCGTGGATACCGCTTCGTCACCACCGATGCCCGACTTGGGTGACTTCCCAACCGTTACCAGGAAAAATTTGACGAAGTGTGCGTCGCAGTCCGCTCTCTGCGACCGCTTTGGCATACTTTCTGCAGGAGCTGTGCTCGAGCACAGCTCCACTGTGGGAACAGGCGGAGTGATGGTGCAAGAGTCGTTGGAGCGACTCTTGCGGAGTAAGGAGACTCGAATCATGCGTCGAGACGCGACCGAGCGACTCACGCGACGCGGCTTCATGCGACGGGCCGGTACAGTGGCGATCGCAGTCCCGGCCGTGAGTATGCTTCTGGCTGCCTGTGGTGGTGGCGGTGGTGGCGGTGGAACCAGCGGTGGCGGCGGTGGCAAGCTCACCATTGAAATGGGCGAATACCATTACAAGCCAGCAACGATCACTGTCTCACCGGGTGCCAGCGTGACCGTGACCCTCAAGAACGTTGGGGCGCTGCCGCACAACGTTTACTGCGACCAGATCAATCCGACGGAGTCTTCGCTCGTCGATTCCGGCAAGTCGGCCGACTTCACCTTCACGGCACCGAGCCAGGCTGGCACCTACGATTTCGTGTGCTCGGTTCCGGGGCACAAGGAACTCGGCATGGTCGGTAAGCTCGAAGTGAAGTAACCGCACCGCGCGTCCAACGATTCTGGAGCGACCTGGAATGTTCCAGGTCGCTCATTTTGTCTCGGACAGTCCCACGTCCAGGCACGGCAGGCACCCAGTGGGCGTGGACCCACGACCAACCCGCGCCACCGGCAGACGGGCTGACGGGTATGTTACGATCTGGCTAGCTACCGACCAGCATGCGTCGCCGTGGAGCGGTCGGAACGACGATCGGTCCAGGAACGACGTCTCCATGACTTGGCCACGGACCACAGCTGGGACGACCAGAGGGGAGGACAACGATGGCACACCAGCGAGCGGGGCAGCACCGGGATGGTCAGCTGGACGTGCAGCTCCCCGACGACGCGCGCGAGCTCCTGGAGCGCTCGACCTTGATCATCGTCTCCAACCGCGGGCCGGTCGAGTTCCACCAGACCGCCGATGGCGAGATCACCACGAAGCGGGGCACAGGCGGAGTTATTACTGCTATGAGCGCCGCAGCACGCTTCGCCGACGCCATTTGGGTGGCCTGCGCGATGACTCCCACTGATCGCGTCATCGCGGAGAAAATGCGGCAACGGCGAGAAGCGCTCCTCACGATACCGGATCTGCCTGGTTTCCGACTTCGCTTCGTCGTTCCCGATACCGAAGCCTACCATGGCTATTACAGCCGGATCGCCAATCCCTTGCTCTGGTTCCTGCAGCATTATCTTTGGGATACTCCTCGCGCGCCCGACATCGACCACGAGACCTGGCAAGCCTGGCACGATGGATACGTTGCAGTCAATCGACTCTTCGCTGAAGAGGTGGTGGCCGCCGCAGCGGCGGCCCCACGCGAGCCCATCGTGCTCTTGCAGGACTATCACCTTTACCTCACCCCGACCTTCATCCGCGAGTTGCGCCCTGACCTGCTCCTGCACCACTTCGTCCATATCCCGTGGCCAGACCAGGACTACTGGCGATTGCTCCCACTTCCCATGCGGCGTGCCATCTGCGAGGGACTGCTGACCAACGATATCGTCGGATTCCAAACGCCCCGCCACGCCCGGAGCTTCCTCAATACGGTCGATGCGAATCTGCCAGAGGCAGAAGTCGACTATCGGCGGCGCGAAGTGACCTATCGGGGGCATACGACCCGCGTCCGCGTCTATCCGATCTCGATCGACCCCGAACTGGTCCGGGCCGTCGCCGAAAGCGAAGATGCCTGCCGGCATCGTGAACACCTCGAGGCGTTCCGCAACGAATACACCATCATCCGGGTCGATCGAGCCGAACCGAGCAAGAACGTGGTGCGCGGCTTCCTGGCGTACGACCGCTTGCTCGAAAAGCACCCCGAGTTGATCGGGCGCGTCAACTTTCTCGCTTTTCTCGTCCCGACACGGATGGAGGTTGCCGAATACATCAACTACCTCGACGAGATCAATGCAGTTGTCGGCCGCATCAACGCCAAGTACGCGAACGCTGCGGAGATCGAGGGCATCCACTGGGAGCCTGTGCACCTCTTCGTCGGTGACGACTATCCCAGAGCGCTCGCTGCGATGAAGTTCTACGACGTGCTTTTGGTCAATGCGATCTTCGACGGCATGAATCTGGTAGCCAAGGAGGGAGCGCTGCTCAACGAGCGCAATGGAGTCCTCATTCTCTCGGAAGGGGCCGGAGCATACCAGCAACTCGGGCAGTGGGCATTGACCGTCTCGCCCACGGATATCGAAGGCACAGCGGAGGCCCTCTGGCAGGGGCTGACAATGCCTGCCGCAGAACGGGCCTGGCGGGCCGAACAGTTGCGCCGTCACGTCGTCGAGCATGATCTCCGCCGTTGGCTCGTTGATCAGCTGCACGACATCGCCGACCTCTACGCTGAGCGCACGCCGCACCGGCTCGTCGCCCCTTCTTGACCGAGCTGTTTCCCCGTCCGGGACTTTCGTACAATTCATCCGGCACGGGTTGTGCCATGCTCAGGAGGGAGAATGGTGTTCGAGCGCATCGGTCGATTTTCCTTTCGCTACCGCTGGTTCGTGCTCGCACTCTGGCTCGTCGTTGTTCTGGCAGTTCTTCCCACCTTACCCCGCGTGACTGGTCGACTCGAAGTCGGTGGTTTTTCCAGCCCGCACACGGAAGCTGCCCGGACGCGCGAACTCCTGCGCGAGCGGATTCCTGGCTACAGTCCGAGTTCGCTGCTCGTCCTGTTCTCGCATCCGACGCTGTCTCCCTCCGATCCCGTCTTCGTCGAGCAGGCTCAGCGTGCCCTGAGCGCTGTTGCCTCGATTCCCCACGTGACTGGAATTCGCTGGTTCACCGAAAACCCGAGCCAAATCGCGCCGGATGGTTCACTCGCCTACGCGGTCATCGAATTGGACTTGCAACCGGAAGAAGCACAGCGGGTCCTCGACGAGATTCGAGAAGCGATCATCCGAACCGATCTCCAGGTCCAACTGACAGGCGCTCCCGCCTTCTATGCAGACCTGGAGCGCGTGACCGAGCGGGATCTTCGGCGGGCTGAGCTGATCGCTTTTCCGTTCGCGCTGGCTGCTTTGCTCTTCGTCTTCGGTAGCACTGTCGCTGCTGCGGTTCCCCTCTTCATCGGTGGCGTGACGGTGGCGCTGGTTCTCGGTTTCGTCTACGGACTGACGCACCTGACGGAACTCTCGATCTTCACGCTCAACGTTGCCTCCCTTCTCGGCCTGGGCCTCTCGATCGATTACTCCCTGTTTCTCGTCAGTCGCTTCCGCGAGGAACTTGCCTCGCACGATCTCGCGGATGCAGTGGCCCGCACGACGGCGACTGCCGGGCGAGCGGTCTTCTTCTCCGGACTGACGGTCCTGATTGGACTCTCCGGCCTCGGCTTTTTCGAATTCCTCTTCATGCGCTCGGTCGGCATCGCTGGCATGCTCGTGGTGCTGGTTGCCGTCAGTGCCAGCTTGACGCTCCTGCCCGCTGTCCTCGGCATCCTGGGGCGCCGGATCAATGCACTTCGTGTCATTCGTCGCGGTACCGAGACGGGAAGCTTCTGGCACTGGATCACCGAGTTCGTCATGCAGCGTCCCTGGCAAGTCGCCCTACCGGTCGTTGCCCTGCTGGTTCTCCTCGGACTTCCCTTCCGCCACGTCGAACTCAGCTCGCCCGATGCAACCATCCTGCCCACCTCGACTCCCTCCCGCCAGGCATGGGAGGCCTTTCGCCGCGCGTTCGGCGATGGGGAACTCTCACCGATCGTCATCGCGGTCGAAACCGAGCGTCCCGTCAACGATCCCCAGACACTAGCTGCCCTCTACGACACCACTCGCCAGCTCGCAGCGGATCCGCGGGTGACCAAGGTCATCAGCATCGTGACCATTGACCCGCGCATCAGTCTCGCCCAATACCAGCTTCTGTACGCTTATCCGGAGCGGATTCCCGAGCCACTGCTGCAGCGCGTGTATCCGGAGCTTGCTGGGGATCATCTCACGGCAATTTACGTCTACATCGACGCACTGCCAGCCAGTGATCACGCGAAGGCTCTCCTGCATGACATCCGCGCGATGGATCCCAGTCCAGGGTTGAAGCTCTGGGTCGATGGCGGCACAGCGGAAATCGTCGATGTCGTCGATCGAATGTACAGCGAGTTTCCCTTGGCTGCCTCGACGGTCATTCTGGCGACCTACATCGTGCTCTTCCTTCTCCTCCGCTCGGTCTTTCTCCCGCTGAAGGCGATCATTCTCAACGTGTCGAGCCTTACCGCGAGTTACGGTGCACTCGTTTTCGTGTTCCAGGAGGGACACTTCAGCTCGCTGTTGCGTTTCTCGCCGCTCGGATTTACCGAGGCATCCTTACCGATCGTGATGTTTTGCATCCTCTTCGGCGTTTCCATGGACTATGAAGTATTCTTGCTGAGCCGGATGCGGGAATCCTGGGACCAGACTCAGGACAACCGCTTAGCCGTCGCCACGGGGCTCGCCCGCAGCGGTCGCATCATCACGGGTGCTGCTCTCATCCTGATCGTCGTCGCGGCCGCCTTCGTGACCGCCGATGTCGTCTTGATCAAAGCGCTCGGATTGGGTATCGCGCTCGCGATCGCGCTGGATGCCAGCATCGTACGCACGCTGCTCGTCCCCGCCACGATGCGCCTACTCGGCCAATGGAACTGGTGGGTTCCGCGCCGCCTCGCGCGGACTCTCGACACGGTAAGGATCGGACACTGAATGCGCCGACGAGCATTTCTCGGCACCCTCGCACTCGGGCTGCTGGCCTGCCGAAGCTCCAATGGGCCGCAGTCACAGGAGCCGATGGGGCCGACTCCATCAGCCAGCCCGCGACCAGCCAGTCTCTTCCTCACACCACCGCCAGCACCCGGCCCAGTCGTGTTTCCGCGTGATTTCGGCTCCCACGATGTTTTGACCGAATGGTGGTACTACACTGGTCATCTTCGATCAGCGGCGGGCGAGCGGTTCGGTTTCGAGTTCGTCATCTTCCAGGTGCAGCGCTTCGGCTATCCCGCCGTCTACGCCGCACACGCTGCATTGACCCTCGTCGATCGACAGGCCTTCCTGTGGGACGAGCGGTTGATCGCTGTCCCGCAGCGGCAGGAGAGCTGGCCACTCGTGCTCGCCGTGGCGGATTGGATGATGGCCAGCGATAGCGAGTCGGATCGGATTACGGTCCGCAGCGGATCGTTCGGCTTTATCCTGGAACTCCAGAATCTCCGCCCACCGCTCCTGCATGACGAGGATGGCTACTTTTCCTGGGCACCAGAGACCGGCTCCTACTACTATTCGCGCACACGGTTGGCGACCCGGGGCGTCGTTTCTGTCGGCGGTCACGACGTCAGCGTTTCTGGCCTTGCGTGGAACGATCACCAGTGGGGCAACTTCCTCCTCGGAGGAGGCGGGTGGGATTGGTTCGCCATTCAACTCGAGGACGGCACCGACCTCATGCTCTGGCAATCGCGTGATGCTGCTCAACGCGTCATCCAGCGGAGCGGCACGCTGCTCCGAGCCGATGGTGGTATCCTCTGGCTGCACGACGCCGATATCCGTCTCCAGGCGACTGGATCCTGGCAAAGTCCGCACAGCAGTGCGATCTACCCGAGCGGGTGGCGGATCGAGCTCCCTCCTGACATCACGCTCACGGTTACCCCGCTCGTCCTCGATCAGGAGTTGCAAACCGTGCGTTCGACGGGAGTGATCTACTGGGAAGGCGCTGTTTCGGTCATCGCTGCACAGGCTGGTGTGAAAACAATCGGTGAGGGGTACGTGGAGCTGACCGGATACGCCACACCCTCGGTTCCGGTTACTCCACCGTGAGCGATCAGGTCCAGTGAACAAGCCGGGACGGCATGACGCAGCGGAGCACACACGAGTACTCTTGACAGGTCTCGGCGAAAACGCTAAAATATTCGCCAACAATCGAGAGGCCGGCGCTCATCTCGAGCGGTGGAGGGAACGGCCCGACGAAACCCGGCAACCAGCGCAGGCCACTGCGCCAGGTGCTAATGCCGGCGGAGCGGGAAAGCTCCGCACGATGAGCGCGGTCCTTGCGACGACGCAAGCCCCTCCACCATGTCGTGGAGGGTCTTCCTTTCAGTCCCTCCACGCAACTCGATGAGGTCGTGACGGGAGCGAGTGGAGCAGGTCGCTTCCACGACGTGCCCGAGGGAGGGATTCCTGTGACGTCCACTCTGCCTGTGACGTACCAGATTGCACGGATCGCCACACCCGACCAGCCTTTTGTGACCGAGCATGGCGACGTCTTGCCGGTCGTGGATATCGCTTACGAGACATGGGGAACTCTGAGCCCCACCGGAGACAATGTCGTCCTCATCTGCCATGCCCTGACTGGGAGCAGTCATGTCGCGCCGCATGGCCCGGGTGATCAACCAGGCTGGTGGGATCCCATGGTCGGCCCCGGCCGCTTCATCGACACGGACCGGTACTTCGTCATCTGTGCCAACGTGCTCGGGAGCTGTTACGGCTCGACCGGTCCGCGTTCGATCGATCCCCGCACCAGCCGTCGCTACAACCTTCGCTTCCCCCTCATGACCGTTCGCGATATCGTCCGCTCCCAGGCGATGCTCCTGGACCAACTCGGGATCGAGCGGGTCTATGCCGTAATCGGTGGCTCGCTCGGCGGTATGCAGGTACTGGAGTGGGCAGCGATGTATTCGGACCGAGTGGAGCGGATCGTTCCCATTGCTGCTGGCGCCTCTTTTTCCGACCAAGGCATCGCCTATAACGAGGTCCAGCGGCGTGTCATCATGCTCGACCCAGCATGGCAGAACGGGGAGTACGAGGACGGAGAGGGTCCACGCTATGGACTGGCGATCGCTCGTATGCTCGGCATGATCACCTATCAGTCCGACGAGCTCATGTCAGCCCGCTTCCAACGCCGGCCAGGAGCACGCTACACCGAGTGGCCCGAGTTCCTCGGACGCTACGACGTCGAGGGTTATCTCCACTACCAGGGTGACAAGCTCGTGCGCCGCTTCGATGCGAACAGCTACCTTTACCTCACTCGCGCTATGGATTCCCACGATCTGGGCCGTGGCCGAGGTGGCTATCACGCTGGACTCTCCCGAATCCGTGCCCGAACGCTCGCCATCGGTATCCGCTCGGATATCCTCTTCTGGCCCAATCAGGTGAGAAGTCTCGCCGAAGACTTGCGTGCGTTCAGCGTCGATGCTCGCTATTGGGAACTCGACTCCCCCAACGGGCATGATGCCTTTCTCAAAGACTTCGACCAGATCGGGCCAGTGATCGCGGCCTTCCTCGCCGAGCGCTAAAAGCCGTACCGAAACCGCCCGCGCTCGCTGCCCGCGGGCACATCGCGACGCGCCCCGACGAGCTGGACAGCGGTGTCCAGCTCGTCGGTTTTCTCCTGTCGAATCGAACGCTGCCTCAGGTAGCTGGCTCGAGGTTAGGCAGGAGCGCTGGTCCGAAGCGAACAGCATCGAGAACGTCAGCGATCACTGCACTCGCGGTCGGTGACGGTCCAGCACCCGGCCCGTAGAGGACGATGGTTCCCACTCGTTCCCCAGTCAACTCGATGGCGTTGAGATTCAAACGAACGTGCGCCAGAAGATCGCTCGCTGGGACGAAAACCGGCCGCACGCGCAATCGCCAGGTCTCGTCAACCAACTCCGCCTCGGCGAGCAACTTCATCGCTCCACCGCGGGTACGCGCGTCGAGGATCTGATCCGGCGTCACAGTGGTGATGCCGCGCCGCTCCACCACTTCCGGCCGGATATGCCTGCCTGCGGCCAATGAGGCGAGAATGCTCAGCTTGTAGGCAGCATCGTAACCCTCGACATCGGCGGTTGGATCTGGTTCTGCGTAGCCGAGTTCTTGCGCCTGTCGCAGGGCCTCCTGGTAGGGTACCCCTTCTTCTGCCATGAGAGTCAGGATGAAATTCGTCGTGCCGTTCACGATGCCGCGGATGCGGTGCAGACGATTCGTGGTCAAGAGCTGCCGCAGGCTGACCATGAGCGGAACTCCTGCCCCGACACTCGCCTCGAACAGCAGGGCCCGCTGGTGTTCCCGGGCTGCCGCGACCAGCTCAGCAAAGTGCTTGCTCAGGGCCTCCTTGTTGGCCGTGACGACATGTTTACCCGCCTCGAGCGCACGTTTCATATAAGCCGCTGCTGGTTCCTCTCCCCCGAGCACCTCGACAACGACCTGAACCGACGGATCCGCCAAGATCGGCTCGATCGACGTCGTCGCCGCCCGCTCGCTAAGGCCAGCCTGGACAACACGTTCACGGTTCCGCGCGAGTCCCCAGCGTACGTCCAAGAAGAGTCCAGTCCGCTCGGCGATGCGCCCACGTTCCTCGCGGATCATGCGGAGCACGGCGCTTCCGATCGTTCCCACTCCAAGCAGCGCGATCCCGACGGTCTCCATGTGATGCTCTCCTCACCTGTGACTTGACCATCCCACGCCCGCTTGGTACAGTGGCAGCGGGCGCTGACAGGGTAGGTGAGCCCGCGCCCTCTGCGCAAGCGGACGAGCCGGAAGGACGAGCGTCGTGCAGACAGCGAAACGGACGACAACTGGAACGACCGATACTCGCTGCGCCGGCGTGCGCTCGGGGAGTCCGTAACGCGCGGCCGAACTCGAGCGAATGCCGGCAGGGGTTGCGACCTCTGCCGGTTTTGTTGTATCGGCACCACCAGCGAAGGGAGGAACTCGTGTCCGATCGAATCGACGTCGCCATCCTAGCGGCAACCGGTAGCGTCGGCCAGCGCTTCGTCCAACTCCTCGCTGGCCATCCCTGGTTCCGGATCGCTGAACTCGTCGCGAGCGACCGCTCGGCCGGGAAGCGCTATGCGGAAGCGGTGAACTGGCGCATCAGCGCTGCTCCGCCAGAAGAAGTGCGCGATCTCGTGGTGAAGCACATCGAAGAGCCGATCGACAGCCCGATCGTCTTCTCGGCCCTTCCCGGTGGAGTCGCTGGGCCGATCGAGGAGGCGTTGGCCGCTGAAGGGAAGAAGGTGTTCACGAACGCGCGCGACCATCGGATGGATCCGGATGTGCCCCTTCTCATCCCCGAGGTGAACCCCGATCATGCCCAGGCGATCGAGCGACAGCGGCAGCTCCGCGGATGGCGCGAGGGGTTCATCGTGGCCAACCCCAACTGCTCGACGATCCATCTCGTCCTCGCACTCAAGCCGATTCACGATGCGTTCGGGATCGAGCGAGGCATCGTCACCACACTCCAGGCCTCCTCGGGTGCCGGTTATCCTGGTGTTCCTTCACTCGATCTGATCGATAACGTCATCCCGTACATCGGTGGAGAAGAAGAAAAGATCGAGGCCGAATCACGTAAAATCCTCGGTCGCTGGATCGACGGTACCTTCGAGGACGCTCCGATCGTGCTCAGTGCGCATTGCAATCGAGTTCCCGTGCGCGACGGACACCTGGAGACCGTGAGCCTGGATCTCCATCGTTCGGCGACCCCAGCGGAGGTAATCGACGTGCTGCGAGCGTTCCGTGCGCGTCCACAGGAACTGGAACTCCCCAGTGCTCCCCGTCACCCCGTCATCGTGCTCGAGGAGCCCGACCGGCCGCAGCCGGTGCTCGACCGAGACGCCGAACGTGGTATGGCATCGGTCGTCGGCCGGGTTCGACCATGCTCAGTGTTCGACATCCGGTTCGTCGTTCTCGGCCACAACACGATCCGCGGAGCCGCCGGAGCCTCGGTCTTGAACGCCGAGCTTTTCTACCGCGAGGGGTTGCTCTAGGACGCAACCGAGAGCGCGGCAGGGTGCGCCCTGCCGCGCTCTCGCTCACGAAACAGCTGATACAAGCTCAGGAATGCGAGCGGCGAGTTCTGGCCGGGTCACTAGCGGATAGGCCAGGCTATCAGCCAATGCCAACCAGGACGCCTCGATGATGTTCTCCGAGGAACCGACCGTGTTCCAACTGCCATGCGCGTCACCGGAGCGGATCCAGACGCGCACCTTCGCGCCCGTCCCGTGATGATCATCGAGGACGCGTACCTTATAGTCCTCGAGGTCTACCTCAGCGATCTCCGGATAGAACTCCTGCAGCGCCTTGCGAGTAGCCCGGTCCAGGGCGTTCACTGGTCCGTTACCCTCGGCCGCGGTGTGGAAGACGTGCTGGCCGATGCGCAACTTCACCATCGCCTCGGCGAGCATGCCACGCCCATTGCGATATTCGGTCAGGGCCGTATAGTCGAGCACCTCGAACGGTGGTCGGTAGTCGGGCAGGTTGCGGCGGATCAAGAGTTCCAATGATGCATCAGCGTCCTCGAACCAATAACCGTGAAACTCGAGTTCTTTGATCCGCTCCAGGACACGTCGCACGACCTCCGGCTTGTCGCCGAGCTCGATGCCGAAGCTCCTCGCCTTCACGACAATGTTGCTCCGACCGCTCAGTTCGCTGACGAGGACGTGCCGAGTATTGCCCACTACTTCCGGCGGAATGTGCTCGTAGGCCGAGGGGTGCTTGGCGATCGCATTCACGTGCAGTCCGGCCTTGTGCGTGAACGCGAAGGCTCCCACGAATGGGAGGCGAGGATCGTGCGTCAGGTTGGCGACCTCCGCAACGTATCGAGACGCCTCGGTGAGCTTACGCAGATTACCCGGCGGCAAACAGTTATAGCCCAGCTTGTACTCGAGCATCGGGATGATCGAACAGAGATTGGCGTTCCCGATCCGTTCCCCGAGCCCATTCATCGTCCCCTGAACATGCATGGCACCAGCCAGAACTGCGGCGATCGTGTTGGCGACAGCCAGTTCGCAGTCGTTGTGTGTGTGAATGCCCACAGTACAGGAGACTGAGGAGAGCGCATGCCGCACTGCCCGCACGAGTGGGTCCGTCAGCGTTCCACCGTTGGTGTCGCACAGCACCACCGCGTCCGCGCCAGCATCGCAGGCCGCCCGTAGAACGGCGAGCGCGTAGTCCGGATCCTCCGCATACCCATCGAAGAAGTGCTCGGCATCGAAGATCACTTCGCGTCCTGCCGCCTTGAGAAAGGCGACCGATTCCGCAACCATCCGGAGATTCTCATCGAGGGTCGTGCCGAGGATTACGCGCACTTGAAACGGTGACGCTTTGCCGACGATCGTCACCGTCGGTGTCTCCGCTTCCAACAGGAGGCGCAAGTTGACGTCCTCTTCGACCGTTCCGCCGGCTCGGCGTGTGCTTCCGAAGGCAGCGATCCTGGCGTGTCTCCACTGCTGGTGTCGGGCACGCTCGAAAAACGCCATGTCCTTCGGATTGGAGCCGGGCCAGCCACCCTCGATATAGGCCACACCCAGTTCGTCCACTGCCCGGGCGATCTTCAATTTATCTTCTGTCGTTAGGGAGACACCGGATCCCTGCGTCCCATCCCGCAACGTCGTATCGTAGATGACCACTCGTCGTTCGCCGTTCTCGCTCATTCGCTCCCTCCTTCCTTCTCGGAAACGTTCGGCGGCCTCCCCGCGTCGGGGAGGCCGCCTCATCGTCATCCACTGGTTATCGTTTCAGGCCTGACCAGCTACGCTCCTCCCCAACGCCACATGCCCCGCCACGCGGGGCCGAATAATCGCGATGATGATCGACAGGATCGCGAGTGTCAGCGACGCTGGGCAATCCATCAGCTGCCCGGCCTCCTGTTCTCTTGCTTTAGCCTAGCGTACGCTTCGCCTCGTGTCAACTAGATCGTTCCCTTCTCAGATACGCGCTTCTCGGGTGTTCCGCCGGATACAATACACGCTTCACGCACCGAGTGGAAAATCGATGGGCACTTCGATCAACGTTGGAAGGTCACGTTCCAGTGCCCGCGCGATCGCTCCCTCGAGTGCCTGGGGACTGGTCACGTACTCGCTCGGAATGCCATACGCAGTCGCGAGCTTCTGGAAGTCAGGATTGACCAAGTCCACCGCGACGAAGCGCCCTCCGAACGAGCGTGCTTGTTCGTCCTTGACCGCCGTGTAGCTGGCATCGTTGAAGAGAATGATCGGGATCCCGATCCGGAATTGGATTGCCGTGGCGAGTTCTTGCATGGTGAACTGGTACCCGCCATCGCCGACGAGCGCGACGACCGCAGCTTCGGGACGCGCGATTTTCGCCCCGATCGCTGCCGGCAACGCGAACCCAAGCGTGCCGTAACCGGTCGGGAAAAGGTATGTACCTGGCTCGTAGACCGGATAGTGCCGGTTGCTGACGTAGGCCATCATCGTCATGTCGCTGACCAGAATGCCATCCCGCGGCAGCACGGCACGGATGGCTCGGAGCCAGTCAGCCTGACCTGCCCCCCAAGCCGTCGCGAGCGCCTCACGCTTGGTCGCCTGCAAGACGTCGACAGGCCATCCCTGCTTGGTGATGCCGCGCGACGTTAGCTCGCTCAGCAGGGCCCGCACCGTTTCGCGTGCATCAGCGACGATCGGGAGCGTCGGCGGATAGTTGCGCAAGATCTCCTGGGCATCGATGTCGATCCGGATGCGCCGGTCCGGGAGCGGCAAACGCCCATTCGCCGTATCTTGTGCACCCAACTTGGATCCGATCACGATGACCAGATCCGATTCGCGCAAGACGCGCTCGACCGCGTTTTCGGGTTCCCAGAGATTCCCGAGACAACGCGGGTGATCCTCCGGAATCGCGCCCTTTCCCTGCAAAGAGGTGACGACCGCCGCTCCCAAGCGTTCAGCCAACGCACCGAGTTCAGCCGTTGCGCCACTAGCGACCCCGCCCCCACCACAGTAGAGAACCACGTGCTCCGCTTCCTCGATCATGCGAGCTGCCAGCTCGATGGCCGACCGCCTCGGTTGGGAGCGCTCCATCGACAGCGGTGCGAGGTGAGCCAACTCGATTTCGCCAGAACCATGGAGAACATCCAAGGGAACCTCCAGATGCGTCGGGCGTCGTCGCCCACAGATCGCTTCCGCGAACGCTGTGCGGAGGAGTCGGGGGACATCCTCCACTGAGCGCGCACGATCTGCCCATTTGGTGACCACACGCATGATGCCGAGCTGATCCTTGCAATCGTGCAAGTGGCCGAGCATCTGCCCCTGCCAGGCTTGCTCGACGTTCGACGCGATGACGACGACTGGTGAGGAATCGGCATACGCTTCGCCGATCGCTGTAGCGATGTTCGTAACGCCCGGTCCGGTAATGACGATGGCCACACCGGGCTTCCCCGAAACCCGCGCGTACCCATCGGCCATAAAGCCCGCACCCTGCTCATGCCGCGCGAGCACATGGCGGATCGGCGACGAATAGAGCGCATCGTAGATCGCCAACGTATGAACACCCGGGATGCCAAAAACGACCTCCACGCCGAGCCGCTCGAGCGTGCGGACGATCGCTTCTCCACCAGTGACCCGCATCGTTTTCCTCTCCATCCATCATGCCAACCAGCGCGGCGATTATACGGCCAGACCTGGCGGCAGAGCGCGTCCGGGCGCGAATTCTGCTAGACTCCTGCAGGAGAAAGACTATGGTGCGGATTGGTCAGCACTTCAGTCTTTCGCTCATCGCGCTCGTGGCGATACTGCTCGCAAAACCAGTGACCTTTCTGCATCCTCGCCTAGTCGCGCCTCCCGAACAGCCGCCACAAGCTCCCCTCGTCGTTTCCGCCCCGCAGCGGTTCATGACGAGGGATCTCCCCGTTGAGCCGAGCGACGAGCGGCCCGCGCACTCGATCACCGGTTCCTTGCATCTGGTTGGCAATTCAAGAGGAATCGTAGGTAACCCACCCGAGTCTCTCTTTACCGATTCCGCGCACCACTCTCTTCAGTTCTTCCAAGATTCGACCAGACCGACTCGGGACTCGACGCCGGTTGTAGACACACCACAACCGCAACCCTATCGTAAGCCTGTTCCGATACTCATGTATCATTACATTCGTCCGCGCCCGGGCCCCGATGACCCGATCGGTCAGGCCCTCTCGGTCGAACCAGCCGAGTTCGCAGCTCAGATCCACTGGCTTTCCACCCATGGCTACACGCCGATAACGCTTTCCGAACTCGAAGCGATCCGACGGGGTGACCAACCTGCTCCAGCCAAGCCGATCGTTCTCACGTTCGACGACGGCTACCGTGACTTCTACGAGCATGCATGGCCGATCCTGCGCCAGTACAACTTTCATGCCACGATCTTCGTGATCACCGGATTGCTCGACTCGCCGCGCTATCTTACTTGGGAGATGGTTCGTGAACTCGATCGCTCAGGGGCGATCGAAATCGGCGCTCATACGGTCCATCACGTCGATTTGACCCAGGTGTCCGATGCGCAACTGCGAGCAGAACTCACCGAGTGCGCGACGGCGCTTCGCGAGGCACTCGGTCACCCGGTTCTCTCCTTTGCTTATCCCGCTGGCAAGATCGATCAGCGCGTGAAAGCAGCGACTGCTGCGGCAGGCTACCGCATGGCGGTCACTACTCAGCCAGGCCGAGCCGGTGCGGACGATCACCCGCTTGCTCTTCCTCGCTTCCGCGTTTCAGGAGAGATGACACTCGAGCAATTCGCAGCACTGCTGACTGCGTCCAACTGATCACTCAGCTCGGACGACCACGGGGCTCCAAGATCCTGACCTCCGCGACACCACCGACGAGCGTAGCCAAACGTCGAGCGTCCTCCACCGACCCGACGACCGTCCCATAATGCATGGGGATCACGACACGCGGTTGGAGCATGCGTACGGCCTCCGCGGCTTCTTCTGCCGTCATAACGTAGGTCCCGCTGATGGGGAGAAAGGCATAATCGACCGGACCGAACTGCGCCATCTCTGGTATGGCGTCGGTGTCACCGGCGAAATACCAGGTGACACCCTCTGCTCGGCAAATGAACCCGACATGCTCCTGTTCTCGAGGATGGAAGGGCACACCAGGGCTGCGAAACTTATTCAAGTTATAAGCTGGTGCTGCGCAAATCGACAAGCGACCATACTGCACTTCACCGCCCGGCCTGATCACGTGAACGGGGAGTTCGAGTTCACGCGTATTCGCCGCAGTGGGATTCGCTACGACGAACGTCTTGTGAATGTCGCGGATCCTCGCGATGTCGGGCGGTGAGCAGTGATCGAAGTGCTCATGGCTGATCAAAATGACATCAGCAGTCGGCTCACCGTCCGGAATCTGGAAAGGGTCATGATAGAGACGCAGCCCAACAAAATCGATCCGGAAAGCCGACTGAGCGTACCACGTGACGTCGAAAGTCATCGCCCATTCTCCCCTTCGAATAGCAGTGCGCGAGCACCTCGATGAGCGGCGAGTGCTCGCGTAGCCGAACGTTCCCCAATCGGACTACTCGACACCCAGTTGGGGCAAGCTCTTCACGCTGCGATCGACCAGGCGATCCGCGGATCTCGGTCGCGCCGTCACAAGAGAACAGACCATGCTCCGGCACACTCAGCGCTGGTTCTCTGCCGAGCACACCCGCACCCGGACGGCGTCTTCGACCGGTGTTCGGTTCGAGCGCAACGATCCCCGCCGAGCCTGATCCCCTCGATGTTAGCTCACCCGCTCGGACTGCCCCACCGCTTGTGGAGCGATCGGCCCCAGCAAGCGTTCGAGGGCCATGATGTGGCTGCACGTGCCCAGGCCGAGCGCCTCGAAGGAATGGCACGTGCAACTCCAGCTCCCGTCCGCAAAATGGACGTCGTACACATCGTGCTCACCGCGGAACCGGACGTGCAGGGATTGCACCTGGACTCGTTCCGGTTCCGCAGCATAGCGGCGTGCCTTCTCGATCTTCCCGATGAGGCTCGAATTCATGATCCATCCCCCTTCCGGTCCGTCCCGTCGCGCCTGACCGACCATGAACACGCAGGGCACCAGGCCAGTTTCCCAGTGCCCTCGACCGCTCTTCGGTTGGCGGACCACCGTGCATTTCGGGGTCCTCGCCTTCCTGCTGAGGGATTTCTGGCCAGATTATAGCGCATCACTTCCCGATACAACAGATCCGACATGAACGCGTCGGGAATGTCACCCGTTCGCCGCGCACGAAGCCGCGCCGAACTGGCGTCGAAACCGGGCCACCCACGAACACTCCTCCAGCTCACATCCGATTCCGCCTGCGATTCCGCCGGGAGCACCCCTTCGCTGCCGCGAAGCCGCCGAGGCGGCGAGAGGACGGAACCTCGTCTTCGAGCGAAGATCACGTTACACTCCGACGGGGGTATCGATGGAAGCCAGTATCGCTGTGCTCGCCGGTGGCCAGAGCCGACGCATGGGGCAAGACAAAGCACTGCTGGACTTTTGTGGCGAGCCGCTTCTCGCTCGCGTCTTGCGCCGCGTTCGACACCTGACCGACGACCTCTTCGTCGTCGCGAGCGATCGCCCAGCGTATGCTCAGTTCGGCGTCCCGATCGTACCCGATCGTCTCCCGGGAAGCGGACCGCTCGGTGGGATCTATTCGGCACTGCTCGCTGCTCGCCACGAGTATTGCCTCGTGCTCTCGTGCGACCTTCCCTTCGTCTCACCAGATCTCCTGGCGGCCCTGCTCGCTATCCCGCGCGACTATGACGTGCTCGTGCCGACCAGGGCAGAACGGACTGGTCAGGGCGGGATGTTGACGTATGAAGCACTCCACGCCATCTATTCGAAGCGCTGCCTGCGCGCGATCGAGCGACAGCTCGCTGCCGGAAACCTCAAGATCGTGAGCTTTTTCGCTGAGGTTCGTGTCGTCCCGGTTCCAGAGAGCCACCTCCGCACCATTGACCCAGAACTGTTGTCGTTCGCCAATACCAACACTCCCGAGGCCTACCGTGCAGCCCTGGAGCGAGCGAAAGGGACCGAGCAGTGTCTCGAGTCTCCCGTGGAGGGCAGCGCATGACAGCACGACCGATCGTCACCTTCGCCGAGCGCGCTGATCGCCCGCTCCTGATGGGCCGTTCCTGGGCAATCTCGAGTGGTCATTTTCTCGCTTCTTGGGCAGGTGCCCGAGTGCTGGAGCGCGGCGGCAGTGCCGCCGACGCCGCTGTCGCTGTCGCCGCGGCGTTGAACGTGGTCGAACCGCAGATGTCCGGTATCGGCGGTGATCTCTTCGCCCTTGTCTACGAGGCAGGGACTTCGACCGTCTGGGCGGTGAATGGTACAGGGCCGGCACCGCTCGACGCGACCCCGGAACGCTTCCGCGATGGCATTCCGGAACGCGGTCCACTCGCTGCTTCTGTTCCGGCTGCTGCTCGCGCTTGGGATTTGCTGGTCCAACGCTGGGGCCGGCTGCCGCTCTCGATAACCCTCGCGCCGGCGATCGAACTGGCCCGCGACGGCTTCCCGGTCAGCCATAATCTTGCGACCTACATCGAGACCTACGCTGACGTTCTCGCCAGCTATCCCGAGACGGCTCGCACCTTCCTCCCAACTGGTTCGCCACCTTGTCCGGGCGATGTGCTCCGCCAACCGGATCTCGCTCGCACGCTGGAAACGGTCGCTGCGGAAGGCGTCAACGCGTTGTACGAAGGCGATCTCGCCGAGCGCTTGACGCGCGCCGTCCTGGCGGCTGGTGGGCTGTTGACACGCGAGAGTCTTCGGCTGGCGCGAGCAACGATCGTCGAGCCACTCCAGCTAGCGTACCGCGACTGGACCATCTGCGTCCCGCCGCCGAATTCCAGTGCTCATACCCTTCTCGAGATGCTGGGTATCCTGCAGTACTTTCCACTCGCCCGGTGGCGCCCGCTTTCGCCCGAACTTCTGCACGTGATGATCGAGGCCAAGAAACTCGCCTTCCTGGATCGTGAGCGCTTCACTGGAGATCCCGATTTCGTTGGTCCCTTCCCGCCCGACGTGCTCGCCCCCGAGCGACTGCAGCGGCTCGCGGCGGCGATCGATCTCACGTGAGCAAAGCCGGTGCTCACGACTCGACCTGCCCGCGAGGACCACACGACCTCGTTCTCGGTCATGGATCACGAGGGTAATCTCGTCGTCGTGACCGCCAGCCTCAATATGGCATTCGGTTCCGCGTTCATCGCCGGCGATACCGGCATCTTGCTGAACAATCGGATGACCTACTGGCACTTGGAGCCGAAGCACCCGAATCAGCTACAGCCGGGGAAGCGCGTTCGTCACACGCTCAGCCCAGTCTTGCTCACCAGACCGGGTGAACGGCTCGGTCTCGGAACTCCGGGGAGCGATGCTCAAGTGCAGATCCTGGTGCATGTTCTCGTGCATTGGCTCGAATACGGTTTCGATCTCCAGACAGCGATAGAATTGCCGCGCTGGCGCCATCGCGGTCCTGGGCACGAGTCCAATTGGCCGCACGGCTCTCTCGACCTTGTCCAGGTCGAGGGGAGGCTTCCCAACGCCACGATCGAGGGGCTCCAAGCACGCGGCCATCGTGTCGAACGACTGGCCCGCTGGGGTCCGATCGGCTCCTGCCAGGGGATTCACTGGCGTGATGCTGAGCGTGTCGTCGAAGCTGCTGCCGATCCGCGCAGCGACGCCTATGCACTGGCCTGGTGAGAGGATCCGACGATGCTGATCACCTGGCGGCCTTCAGGGATCGTGACGTTTACCAGTGACTATGGCGTGCGTGACAGCTATGTGGCACAGGTCAAGGGAGTGATCCTCGAACGAGCTTCCACGAGCACGATCATCGATGTCACGCACGAGGTAGCAGCCCAGGACATCCTCGAGGGAGCGTTCCAACTCGCAACCGCTTGGCGTGCCTTTCCTGTCGGCACGATCCATCTGGCTGTGGTCGATCCCGGTGTGGGTAGCGAGCGACGCGCGGTCTCGCTCCTGGCGGATGGTCATGCCTTCGTCCTGCCCGACAACGGACTCGCGACCTTCGTCCTCGCGGAGGCGCACCAGGTCGCTGCTTGGTCGCTCGATCGATCAGAGTGGTTCCGGCAGCCGGTTGCACCCACCTTCCATGGGCGAGACATCTTCGGCCCGATCTGTGGTCTGCTCGCCAGCGGGATGTCCCTGGCAGAAGACGGTACGCCGCTCGACCCGGCGTCCTTGGTGAAACTCCCGATCCAGCCGGTCATCGCGAGCGGAGGAAGCATCGTCGGTCCCATCGTGTCGATCGATCGTTTCGGGAATTGCCGCACCTTGATCCGGCGCGAGCAGCTTCCTGACGAATCGGAAACGCTCTGCATCCGCTGCGGTCAGCTGGAGTTGCTCGGTATCGTGCGCACCTTCACCGATGTCGCCCCTGACATGCCGCTCGCCTATTTCGGCAGCCACGGTGGCTTGGAAATCGCCGTCCGCGACGGCAATGCTGCGGCAACCTGGCACCTCGAGCGGGGCATGTTGGTCGAAGTCCGCCGCGCGGTCACATGACGGCGTGCTATACTGCTCAGAGCATCGGGAAGGTAGACGGTATGGGACGGGTGAACACGACGAAGGCACGGCGCAAGACGACCAAACGGACCGCTCGGGCGAGCGCACCTGTCCCCGCTGGTTCGGTGTCCCCTTCACCTGACAAACCCTCCGGAAGCCGTTCAGCGACGCAACCCCAAGGAATCATCAGCCCATGGGGGCGAGTCGACGAGGAGTATGCGCTGATCAAAGCTGATCTAACGCGTCTCCTTTGGGTCACCGCTCTGTTACTTGGGCTGCTCCTGTTGTTGACGATCGTCCTGCGGTGAACCCGAGGCGAAAAACTCTCGTCCTCTCGAGGGGACGAGGGCTCGCGGATCTGCGGCAACCGACTCACTCGCTGATCGTCTCGTCGATGTCGAACTCCACGACGAGCGCCTCCTCGTCGACCGCACTGAGCGGCTCTTCGGTGATCTCCTGTTCGCTCTCGACGAGATCCTCCTCTTCGACTTCCAGCGCCTCAGTTTCCTCCTCTTCGGGGAACAATTCCTCTTCTTCGATGATCTCTTCTCCTCGGCCAAAAGCTTCCGGAAGGTAAGGACGCGGCGGAGCGATTTTCGGCTGGGGCGGGAAAGACGGCGTATCCAGCAAGTGCGGCGTACGGAAGACTTCCCGGAGAATCACCCGCAACGTGTCACCAGTGAGCTGAATAACGAACGCGCGGTATTGGTTTCCCTCGCGGGTGAGTCGGGCCACGCGACGTGCTAAGCGCCCCTCGAGTTGCCCGAGGCGAGTGCCGTCAGCATCGAGAACGATGACGGCATCATCGCGGATATCCAGAAAGACCTCTTGCCCCGGGAAAAGTTGTGCCAGCACAGCCGGTGCGGCCGGTCGCAGCAGGTCCGTGACGTAGGTTCGGCCCATCTCCTCCATGAACACATCCGCGCGCGGTGCTGGTCGCCTCACCGGCACCGGAATCGTGCCATCGCCCGTCTGGCTAACCAACCACTCCAATCGGGTCACGTTCCGCTGGGCGATCGCATTGCCCGGTTCGATCTCCAGCACTCGTTGATAAGCGGCCCGCGCATCGGCCACGCGACCGAGTTCGGCCAAAGCATGCCCTAAACGATTCCAGGCCGCGACATCGCGCGGGGACAACTCGGTGATCCGTTGATTGAGCTGGACCGCTCGTTCCCAGTTGCCTTGAAAGGCCGCCTGCTTGGCCGCCTTAGTGAGGCGGCGCAGCAATCGTCGCTCATGACTGCCCTGATTGGTCAGCATCGACATCGTCGTACTCCGCCTCCGTCCGTACTATCGTGTCAGTATGGCCGGCTCGGCTGACCCGCCAGTGACCGGTTGCCCGAGGAGGTACCATGGGCTCGCCTGGGTGACACGAACCTCCACGAACCGCCCGCGCCAGTCGCCGGGAGCCTCGAAGAAGACGAGCGTATTCCCTCGGGTCCGACCACGCCAGCGACCGCGCGCCAGCCCATCGACGAGGATCTCCACCGTTCGACCCACATAACGCTCGTTCCGTTCCCGAGCGATCCGTTCCTGAAGTTGCTCGACGGCTCGGTGACGCCGCCGCTTCTCCTCGCGGGGCACATCGTCGGGCCAGCGCGCTGACAAGGTTCCTGGACGTGGCGAGTACATCGCGACATGCACCTTGTCGAACCGGATCTCTTCCAGCAGCCGATAGGTGTTCAGGAACTGCTCTTCGGTCTCACCCGGGAATCCAACAATGATATCGGTAGAGAGCGTGACGTCCGGAATCAGTTCGCGGATCCGCGCGATCCGTTCGCGGTATTCCTCCACGGTGTAGTGACGCCGCATGCGGCGCAGGACCTCGTTATCGCCCGATTGCACCGGCAAATTGACGTGCTCGCAGACTTTCGGAAGATCCGCAACCGCGCGAATGAGCTTGTCACTGAAGTATTTGGGGTGCGAGGTGAGGAAACGAATCCGCTCGATTCCCGGCACGTCGTGCACGCGCTCCAGCAAATCAGCCAGATCCGGCTGGCCAGGCAAATCATGACCGTACGCGTTGACCGTTTGCCCGAGCAAGGTCACTTCCCGCACACCACGTGCTGCGATCTTTTCCACTTCCGCCACCACCTGCTCGACCGGGCGACTGCGCTCGCGACCACGCCGGTACGGGACGATGCAATAGGAGCAGACGAAGTTGCACCCGTAGATGACCGGTACGAAGGCGGTCACTTCCGGGTCAGCCTGGCCCTCGCCGTAGTAATGCGGTAACTCCACCAGGTCGATGTCAAGGTCAGCGAGTTCCGGCACCAAGGAAACGAGGCGCTCGAACTCCGACGGTCCATACCAAAGATCGACCCACGGGAAGCGCTCAGCGAGCCGGCGCTCCTGCCCGGTGACGAGACAACCCGTAACCGCGATCCGGACATCCGGCCGGCGCCGCTTGAGGCGTGCCAAGACTCCGATGTACCCGAGGGCCTTGTCTTCAGCCTGCTGTCGCACCACGCAGGTATTGACGATGACGATGTCCGCGTCCCACTCTCGCACCGCTGGAACGTACCCAGCTTGCCGCAAGAGTGCTGCGGCCTTGGCTGACTCTGCTTCGTTCATCTGGCAACCGATCGTCCAGATGTGGAAGCGCTTGGCCCCTGGAACCGCGTCGACGATCGAAGCGAGCGCTGGCTGGAGCTGAATGAGCTGCATGGATCTCCCTCCACAGGCGCTCGGCGCCCGTGTCTCGTACAGTCTCTCATTATACCGCTCGAGCATCCTACTCGATCGACGGGCAGCACCAGCCGAGACCGTGTGCTAGGATAGTCCGCAGGTGGTGGCCGACGAGGCGCGGGACCATCGCGCGGGGCAGCAGCGGCCGCGCCGTGTTCGCTGTTCGGGGAGGGGTACCGTTGATGCAGCGACGCTGTGGGACGTGCCGCTACTTCGAAGAGGGTGGACTCGCTGGATCCGGCTGGTGTCGCCATCCCCAGCGGCAAGGCCTCCAGCACGTCGTCTTCGTTCGCCGCGGTGAACTCGCCTGCCGCACCAACTGGGATCAGGATCTCTGGGAGCCGCGCGAGGCCGGAAACCGCCCTGCCCTGTCGGTGATTGCCGGCTCGTGGGTCGAACGGGCGGACTCCTCGAGCCCTGCCCTTCACCCCGAGGCTACTCCGGTCAGTCCCCCCTCGGTCTCCGCGGCATCTGCTGGGCCAGAGCACCATCAGCGCAGCAGACCAGCGTCCCAAAGCTACCGCACGAACGGTCAGAGTGGCGAGACGGAACCGTTCCCAACAGTCGAAGAGCACGCCGCCCCAGAACCGACCGAACCATCGCACCTCATCGAACCACAGCTCGATGACGTGCAGCCGGCGGCCCATGCCTCGCTCGCTGCGCTCCCGCGTATTTGCCGCACCTGTCGCGATTTTCGGCCGGTAGGGGATGGACGTCACGGCTGGTGTGCCAATCGCTATGCCTTTCCCGAGCGAACGCTCGTCGCTGCGGAGACGTTAGGCTGCCACAGTACGCTGGGTTCCTGGTGGCTACCGACCGACGATTGGTGGCTCCAGGAAGTCGATATTTCTCACCATGGCCAGCCGACGCCCTTGGTCGACGAGTTGCTGCGCCAGCTTCTGAGCATGCGTCAGCAGGAACGCCGGCGCCGAGCGAGCTCCTGAGGGGCACGGCATGAGTGAGTTCGGGGAATTATTGCGGAACGCACGCGCGTACCGTGGCGTGACGCTCCTCGACGCCCAGCGTGCGATCCGCATCAACCGGCGTTATCTCGCTGCGCTCGAACAGGAAGCGTTCGAGCAGCTCCCACCCCTGACCTACGCGCGTGGCATCGTCCGCCTGTACGCCCAGTACCTGGGCCTCGATCCGGTCACGGTCCTCGCCAAGTTCGAGGAAGCGCATGGTCAGCGCAGCATGGGATTCCGCGTCGTCCCCTCGGTGCAGCCCGTACGAGAACCGCTCATGCACTGGGCACCGAACTTCGCTGTGATCGTCTTCATGCTCGCTCTCTCCGCGATCGTATTCGCACTCGTCTACACGACCTACCTCATTCCCCGCGAGACATCGCCCACACCGGAGGCGAGCAGCGTCGCCACCAGCGTGGAAGCAGTCATGCCGACAGTGACCAGCCTGGTTTCCGCTCCGGCAGCGACTGCCACGACCGTCCCCACCGTGCCACCAGGCACAGTACCGGTGAACCCCGCGGCGAACGCAACGGCGTCTCCTGCCTCTGCGGCCTCCACCGAAGCGAAACCGGAGCATTCCCCCGCGCCAGGAACATCGGGAACACCGGCGCCCGCCGGACCGGCGCCAACCGAGCATACCTTCGAGATCGTGACCACGGGTCGGGTCTGGGTTCAGGTGACCGTGGATGGTCGCACGGTGCTCGCTGAAGTGCTGAATGAGGGAGACCGACGGAGTTTCCGCGGTAAGACGATGACGGTCAGCTCGGGTAATGCGCCACTCGTTCGGATCATCGTCGACGGCCAGGATCGCGGGCCGCTGGGCCATCGTTGGGACGCAACCGCCAGCTACCCGTGATCGAGAGCAGCCCGACGTGCTTTCACTCGCCGACACCTCGGACGAACGCGGGAACCAGGGTGCGCAGAGCTCGGGGCTCGACCGTAACGGCTAGCTCGGTGATACCGATCCAACTGTCCCCATCGATCTCGGCCGGGACCGGTGTCGCTGCTCGCACCACTACTCGTCGCCCACGATACGAGGAGACATAGCGCGAGCGCCACAAGCGACCGAGCGCGGTCCAGGCGAACAGCTCCAGCCAACCCACGAGATGGGGAGGGTACAAGATCAGCACGTCCAGCAATCCATCGCTGGGATCGATGGCTGGTCCGAGACGGAAATAGGGATGAACGAGAAACGAGCCATTCGCCAAAAGCACGCTGCGCGCACGCACCACGTGCTGGATCCCATCGACCTCGACCGTAAAAGGCCATGGGCCGTCCAGCAGATGACGAAGCCCCGGCACGAGATACGTTCGCCACGCGAAGAAACGCTTGGCGGAGGGAGGCGCATCGCGGACAATCGTCTCATCGATACCTGTTCCGCCGAGGAAAAGGAGGATTCGCTCAGCATCCACGCGACCAACGTCGAGAAAGCGGAAGCGCGCTGGGCCGGCGAGTAGGCGCGCCGCCCGCACCGGATCAGCCGAGAAACCGAGCAAACGCGCAACGTGATTGGTCGAGCCTCCGGGCAGTGCACTGAAGACCGCATCGCTGCCGACGACGCCAGCAGCGACGCGGCTCGCTGTACCGTCCCCACCGAACGCCACGACCACTTCGGCCTCGTGAGCCGCCTGGCGCGCCAGTCTCGCCACCTCATCCGGTGAAGAGCCGACATGGACAGTGACCCGGAAGCGCCTGGCCAGTTCCTCCCGCACGCGCTCCACGCTCGAGGGGAGCACACGCCCAGCCCCGCTGTTGACGATGAGCGCGAGCGTCGGAAACGCCTTCATGAGGTCGCCGGCGCCCCGATTCGATACCGTAGGATCGCCCCGATGCCGCCGAACGGCTCGAGTCGAGCGCGTAAATCCCGCTCACTCAGGAAGACGAGATTCGCGTTCTGTCGATAAGCCTCGGCGTAGACTTCCGGCACGATATTCTCGCGCATGCGCGTCAGGCCACCACAGAACACGCACTCGCTCGCCTCACTGCCGATCGGTTGCAGGGCACCGCAGCGCAGGCAGTATCGCCCCGGCGCACTCAGCTGGTCATCGACGACGAGACTGTTGACATTCTGCATCTGTACCACTTCGACGACGCGATCGAGCCCGACCACCGCCATGTCTTGACTGAGTGCCTCCTCTAGCACCAAGTCGACATAGCGTCGCCGCTCCTGCTCCTGCCACGCCGTCACGATGCGCTTGGTCTCCTCGCGGATCTCCTTGGCTGTCGCCTCCATCAAACAGTTGAAGGATCCGACATAGCGCTCGCGCAAGTAGGGATGCAGGCCATCGACGAAGTCCGCGACCACCTCGTCGGGACCAGCGACCACGAGAAACCGGAACGGATCTTGCTCGAACAGTTGGAACAGCACTTGCCCGACCCGCTGAAAATGCTGGCGCACATGATCCTCGATGTGGCGGGCAAAACGCGCCTGCGACCAGCCCCCTTGCCCATGCTGGCCGGGAACTTCCTCGTCCAGTCGTACGGCTACTTCTTGAAAGTTCACCAAATGGCCGCGGAAGATCCTTGCCCGGTCTCGCGAAATCACACACTTACAGATCGGCTCGAACAACTCGACCACGCGCACCAGGCGCCCGATGACAGGCCGAAAATCGAGATCGGCTTCATTTCCGACCTCTCGCGGCACATGATAGACGCGCCAAAGGCCAGCCCGGCTACTCGCGAAGAGGGCCACTCCCTGACCGAACTCGTCGCCTTGATCGCGGAAGAAGGCGCGGATCCGTTCGACATCCTCGTCGACTGCTTGGGACTGTGCTCGATTCAGTCCGATCTGTTCCCGCGCTCGCTCCAACTCCTTGAGCAAGTTCTTCAATCGAATCGAATAGTGATCGTCCGTGATATGCTCTTTATCGACTCGTAAGTAGAGACTGATGATCGGCCATTCGTCGCTGCGCAGTGCTCCCAAGCCTTCAACTTCACGACGCGTTATCTCCACGCTCGACTCTCCCCATACCCGTCGATCGGATGATCGATCCGCGATCGTTCAGGAATGCTCGCTGACCGCTTCTTCAGGGCCGAAGAGTCTTTCGACCAAATAGTTCGCTAGCCATGTCGCCACGGCGGCGAGCACCAGATTGAGAACCCCACGGACGAGGTTGCGCACCATCCGATTGCTCCTTTGGCCACGCACGCGAGCCCTCCGGCCTCCCCACTCATTGTCTATCCAGCAGTCTACCACGCTGCATCGCAGCGTTCGCGGTGATTCGCGTGTGCAGTCGCCATGCTCTCGTCATCTCAGGATGGGCGTCGTCGCTCGGCTTCCCGCCACCATCCCGCCGCGACACCGAGAAGACCGAGTGCCGCGACGCCGCTCAGAACCACAGCCGCGATATCGGCGAGTAGCGGCCAGCGAGACGCCCCGGGCAGGTCGGTGAAGGGCCAGGCGAGCAGTCGTTGGAGGACCAGGAGTTGCGTAAACTGCCCCCCGACTGCGTTCGCCAGAACCCACACAAACCAGCGCGCCACTAGGATCGACCAGTACACGGAGATGAGCACGGGAATCCAGTTGGCGAGCTGCACTGCCACTGTCCCGCGCCGTCGGACACGCCGGGCACGCAGTGGTGGCCGATCACTCATCCCTGTGCAACCCTCTCCCGTTCAGCGAGCAGCTCCTGAATCGCATCCCAGATCCGTTCAGCTACCTCCTCCTTCGGAAGATCAGGTAATTCCTCAGGTTCCCGACCACGTCGCAACATCGTGACACGCGCAGTCTCCGCTCCCATCGTCCGCCGTGCATCGTTGACGACGAGAAGATCGATCCCCTTCTGGGCGAGCTTTTCGTGGCCATGCTCGAGAAGTCGCTCCGTCTCCGCCGCGAACCCGACCTTGAGGAGTCCAGGACGCGCGACCGATGCCAGGATGTCCGGTGTCGGCTCCAGTTCCAGCAACAGCGATGCCGTGTGTTTCTTGATCTTTTCGGTAGAAACGTGACGGGGGCGGAAATCAGCCACTGCGGCGCACATCACCAGCACGTCTGCATCGCTGATCGCCTCCTCAACGGCTGCCGCCATCTCGGCTGCGCTCTCGACAGCAACGAAGCGAACGCCGAACGGAGCAGGCAAACAGGTCGGACCACTGATCAACGTCGTCCCTGCACCGCGGTCACGCGCGACCTCGGCCAACGCATAACCCATCTTGCCGCTCGAATGATTGCTCAAAAATCGTACCGGATCGATCGCTTCCCGTGTCGGACCAGCAGTCACCACGACTCGGCGTCCAGCCAGGGGCCCAGCACGACCGAGCACCTCCCGGACAGCACCGAACAGCTCCTCGGGTTCGGCCATTCGACCCTCACCGACCATCCCGGAGGCGAGCGGTCCACGATGCGGTCCGATCACCGTGACGCTACGCCTCCGCAGGCGCTCCAGGTTTTCCTGAGTCGCCGGATGGAGGTACATGTACTGGTCCATCGCCGGCGCGACGATGAGCGGTGCTGGGCAGGCGAGTGCGGTGAGCGTAACTGCGTCATCCGCCAGACCATGCGCCAGCTTCGCCAGGGCATCAGCTGTTGCCGGCGCGATGATCATGACGTCGGCAGCTGCACCGAGCGTGACGTGTCCAGCCTGCTCCCCTTCCCAGACGCCGACTGTCGTGACCTGTACCGGGCGACGCGTGATCGCTTGGAAAGTCAAGGAGCCGACGAAAGCGGTGGCAGCTTCCGTCATCACCACATCGACGATGGCGCCACCCTGGTTCAGGCGACGCACGAGTTCGACCGTCTTGTACGCGGCGATCCCGCCGGTCACTCCGACGACAACTCGTTTATTCGCCAGCACCCTTGCCACAGCTGATCCCCTCCGCTCCTCGCTCGATCTGCAGTGATCGGGCAGCGAGCACCGCACGCACCTCAGCGAAACCGCTCTCGAGCCGAGGGTACACTAACCAGACGGTCGCCAGCGCGAACGAGACGCCAGTCAAGACCCGCAGCTGCCACGTACTCTCGCGCAGACCGACGAGCTGCGTCAGGCCATCGATCGCCATCGGCATCGACAACAGGAACGCACCCCGCCAGGAAAGTGGTCGGAGCCAGCGCCGGACAACCGCATACACCATTCCGAGCGCGAAAACGCCCTGGTAAATAGCCAGGTCGCGCTGGCAGTACGCCATTTGGTGACCGAAGAGGAAAAAACTCCGCTCCGGTTTCTGATGACAGACGAAGCGGTAGGCGAAATAGATACCATTCGCCAATGTCGTGTGCCCCTGCGCGAGTAGCCAGGGAGCGAGAAGCGGCAAGAACGCGAAGACACCAGCGAGCAAGTTCAGCCCAGCGAGCCAGTGCCGGGCCCAGAATGCGACCGACCGATTCACGACAGCTTCGACCCGGTCGGCCCGCACCACGGCAGTCGGCGTGGGAGCAAAATGCGGATGATCCATCGGTCGTTTTCCTCTTTGCACGCGCCTTTGACGAAATTACCCTGGAAAGTTTATACTGCTAGAGATTGTGTGGGCGCCGGCCCCCATCGTCTAGAGGCCCAGGACACCACCCTTTCAAGGTGGAGATCGCGGGTTCGAATCCCGCTGGGGGCACCCCGGTTTTCTCAAGCATTCTGTCCTGCGCGACCGCAGACGAGGATCCTGCCGAATGCGATCGCTGCAACTCGATCCGCCCAGACTCGAGCACGAGCGCGGGTACACTCGGCGTTCGTTAAAATCGGACCTGCTCGGGAAGGACACGCCTCGGAGGTATCGAGCTATCGTTTTCCCGACGTCCACACCCTCGATTCCGACGAGGGAGGTGAGCCGATGCACGTGGTGATTCCCGTTGCCGGCCTGGGGACCCGACTTCGCCCCCACACTTGGAGCAAACCCAAGCCGCTCGTGACCGTCGCCGGGAAACCGATCCTCGGCCATGTCCTGGACCGACTGAACCGGTTGCCACTCCAACGCGTCGTCTTCGTGACCGGATATCTCGGCGAGCAGATCGAAGAGTATGTGCGCACTCACTACCGATTCGACGCTGTGTTCGTCGAGCAACCTGAGCCGCTTGGGCAATCGCATGCCTTGCTCCAGGCTAAAGGTCTCGTCCATGGTCCGACGCTCGTCGTGTTTCCCGACCTCGTTTTCGATGCCGACCTCGAAGCGCTTCTCACCTGTCCGTGGGATGGAATCGTTTTCGTGAAAGAGGTTGACGATCCCCGCCGCTTCGGTGTCGTCATCGTCGAAGACGGACGGATCGTCCAACTAGTCGAAAAGCCAGCGCAACCGGTCTCTCGGCTCGCCGTGGTCGGGGTGTATTACTTCCGTGACCTCGGAGACCTCATCGCTGCGATCGAGCAGCAGATCGCCGAGGGCCGCAAGCGCGGGAACGAGTACTACTTGGCAGAAGCGATCCAGATCCTCATCGACCGCGGCCGCACGATCGTGGCGCAACCTGTCTCCGTTTGGGAGGATTGCGGCACAGTCGAAGCACTCCTCGAAACCAATCGTTTCCTCCTGGACCGTCAAGCCGGCCCACAGCCGTCCTTCCCGACCGCCGTCGTCGTTCCACCAGTCGTGATCGATCCCACTGCCCGCATCGAGCACGCCGTGATCGGTCCTTACGTGAGCATCGGTCCGGGCGCGGTCGTCTCCCACGCGATCGTCACCGACTCGATCATCGACGAGGAGGCGACCATCAACGGCGTCATGCTGCACCGCTCGATCGTCGGTCGCCGCGCCCGGGTACTCGGTGACTTCGTGCGCGTGAACGTCGGCGATTCCTCGGAGATCACCTTCTCCGGACGAGACGGAGCATGAGCTGATGCCTGCGCGTTGGCTCGAAGTCGCTGTCGAGACTGATGCTGAGGTCGCCGATGCAGTCGCCGAACTGTTCGCCCGCTTCGGCTACCAGCAGGGAGCCGCCGTCTTTCACCCGGTAGCACAGGATCCCGACGGAGAAAACGCGACCATCGATCCGGCGACTCCGGTTCTCATCGCGACCTATCTGCCGCTCGACGAGCAGGTCGATGCCACAGTCGAACGACTCCGACATGGGCTTTGGCACCTGAGCCAACTCGGGCGTATCGGTGAACTTCGCCTGCGGACACTCGCCGAGGAGGAGTGGGCCGAGGTATGGAAGAGCCATTTCCCGATGACGCGCATCGGCCACCGGATCGTCATCCGGCCTTCCTGGATCCCTTACGAATCACGCGACGACGAGATCGTCGTTCACCTCGATCCTGGTATGGCCTTCGGAACGGGGCTCCACCCGACTACCCAGCACTGTCTCCTCTGGTTGGAACGCTTGGTCACCCCCGGCATGAGCGTCCTCGATGCTGGAGCTGGGTCGGGCATCCTTTCCATCGCTGCGCTCGCGCTCGGTGCTCGGTCGGTCACGGCATGGGAAATCGATCCGGTTGCTGGCGCGGTCCTGCGGGAGAACCTGGAGCGGAACGGCGTCGCCGATCGTGCGACGGTGCGCATCGGCGATGTCACCGAGGACCTCACCGATCGCGAGGCCTATGACCTCGTCGTGGCCAATATCGTTGCCCGCGTCTTGATCGAAGCGGGGCCGCGCTTGGTGCGGGCTGCACGGCCCGGCGCTCACCTCGTCCTCAGCGGCATCATCGACACAGCCGAGGAGGGAGTCCGTCGCCGCTATCACGATCTCGGCACCGAACTCGTCGAGCGCCGGCAGGATGGTGATTGGGTGAGCCTGCTCCTGCGGCGGAATCGGCCATGAGCCGGCGGGGCCATCGCTTCTTCGTGACCGAACATCTCGAACTCGGTGCTCGCGTCACCCTACCTCGGCGCGTGAGCCATCAGCTTGTCCGCGTCCTGCGGCTGCGCCCAGGCGATCGGGTGCTCCTCTGCGATGGTCGCGCGATCGATTTCGTCGCCGAACTCATCGAGCTCGATCCTGAGCGCACGGTCGCCGTTCTCGTCGATGCCCAGCCGGCACGACCCCTCCCCCCGCCACCGATCGTGTTACTGCAGGCCTTGCTGCGTCACGATCACTTCGACCTGGTGGTGGAAAAGGCGACGGAACTCGGCATCGTTCGCATCGTTCCCCTGCACACTCAACGAACTGTTATTCATCTAGCCCTTCGCGATGTGACCCAGCGTCTGGCGCGTTGGCAGCGGATCGCCATGGAGGCCAGCGAGCAATGCGGGCGCGGCACGCTGCCTGAGATCGACACCCCCTCGACGCTCGACCGCGCACTCGCCACCGTGCGCACCGCTCGCTTGCTCGTCTTTTGGGAAGCACCCGAAGCGGAGGCGATCGCACACGCCTCGTTTTCGCCAGACCAGACGGTCACTGTCGCCGTGGGCCCCGAAGGCGGGTGGACAGCCGAGGAAATCGCGCTCTTCCGACGGCACAGGGCGGAGTTTCGCTCGCTGGGGCCGCTGATTCTCCGGGCAGAAACCGCCGCGATCAGCGGCATTGCCGCTGTCCAGGCACGCACGTGTCCGACTCGTCCGCAATTCAGGGAGCCAGGCGAACCTGCCGCACCTCTAGGCTCCTCAGCCGGTTGAGGGCGGCTGCCAGCTCGTACCGTCGCGGGCGTGCCAGATCGCCTGGGTGGCCCCGGTACGGTGAGAGGATATCCAGACCCTCGCGGTCAACGACCTCGTCCACTAGATCGAGAATCGCCGACAGTGCCCGCTTCCCATCGATGATGTCATGCTCGACGGCATAGGCCAGCGCCAGGCCGATCGCGCGCACTTGACTAGGATCGACCAGCTGCTCGACATATCGAAGATCGATCGACTCGTACCCGAACGTTACTTCCTCGGTGCCATGTGCCTTGATCCGCGTTCGCTCCCGTCGCCGCGGATGGATGCTTTCTGGAATCGGTACTCGCTGCACCACTCCTGGCCAGGGATTCGGTGGAGCGAACATCCCGTTTCCATGCTGACGAGCGAGTTCGTGAGCGCGAGCCGTCACGTCGCGTGGGTGATAGGCGTGCATCCAGATGACCGTATCTGCCACGTGCAGATAGTCGCCCGCACCACCCATTACCAGAATGGTCGAAACACCTGCCTCGCGGTGCAGCTGGTGGACACGATCGATGAAGGGGACGATCGGTTCAGCTTCAGCAGGGACAAGTTCGCGCATCAGGTGGTCGCGGATCATGAAGTTCGTGGCACAGGTATCCTCGTCCATGAGAAGCACCCGAGCACCGGCCTCCAACGCTTCGAGGATATTGGATGCCTGCGAGGTCGATCCGCTCGCATCCTCGCTGGTGAAACAGGTCGTCGAGCGACCGAGCGGGAGGTCACGTATGAACGGTGAGAGATCGACACCGACGACGCGACGGCCATCCTCCGCTCGAATCACTACGGCATCGGCTCGCGTCACGACTCGCTCTCGTCCATCGCCGGGGATGTGATTGTAGACTCCGCGGGCCAGTGCTTCGAGAAGCGTCGACTTGCCGTGGAATCCGCCACCGACGATGAGCGTGACTCCCTCTGGAATACCCATCCCACGAAGGCGACCACTGTGCGGAGTCGCCAGTTCGACTTCCAAACTCGGCGGTGGCTCGAAGGGAACGACTCCATCGGTCAGTGGCTCCTGACTGACACCGCTCCTGCGCGGCAGGATCGCTCCTCGGCCGATGAAAGCGACGAGACCGGCCCTGGGCAACTGCTCACGCAGCGCTTCCGCATCTTCAACCACCGCGATGAACCGCTCTGCTTCCTGAAGCGCCGTCCGATCGAGCCAGAGAGCATACCGAGCGATTTCGGGCAGCGCGGCCGTGAGCAAGTCTTCCGCCACATCACCGAGCACCGTTCGACCAGCTGCTGGTAGTCCCACTGAAAGGCGCAATTCGACCCGATCGTCGCTGATCCGGCAGGCGGTGCGTTCGAGAACCTCCTGACCACCGGCATCGACCTGAATAATCCCCGAGCGACCAGTTCCCGTCCGCCGACGTCCGAGTCGATCGATGGCTCGCCGTGCACGCCGAGCGAGAAAATCCTCCAATGCGACCCGCCGTATCCGATTCGTCAGTGGGGGAAAGACGAGCCGAGAACGCTCCACGATCAGGCGCACGCGCGACGGAGGCGCATACGGATCACCCTGCACGTGATCGATCGCCAGGATGATATCCCCGAGCCGAAAGAAGCCGCGAAGCTCCTCGTAGGCCTTGTAACCCCGACGATCGATACGCCGGAGAGTCGTCCGGAGCGCACTGACGTCGCGCACACCAATCCCTCCCCCTGAGCGCTCGGCAGTGAGTATAGTGGTTCGGCTGGCCGGCTCCGACCGTGCCCTGTCAGCGAGGAGGGGAAGATGCCGTGCTGTGATCTCAGCCACGTACGCTTGTACTACAGTCGAGCTGGGACGGGCCCTCCGGTTATCCTCCTCCACCAGTACTTCGGAACCAGCGAGAGTTGGCTTGCCATCATCGATACCCTGCGCCGCTCCTTCGACGTCATAGCCCCCGACCTCCGAGCACATGGACGAAGCAGCGATCCCGGTGGGCGCCTGACGCTGCCCGGGTTCACCACTGATATCGCTGAACTCGTGCGGCGGCTGGGGATCGAGTCCGCGCATCTCGTCGGAGCGAGCCTCGGCGCCATGGTCGCGACGCGCCTGGCTGTCTAGGGTGCCATCCAACCACGGTCTCTCGTGCTCATCGGCCCGCCCAATTTCGCTGCTCCCTCCGCGGCCGCTTACACCCGGCAAATCATCGAGGAACAGTTTCCCACCAACGAAGCTGAGTACGCCCACCTGCACCGCGCGCATGGCCCGCACCACGCCCGCGACCGACTCCTCGCCAATTTCATTCGCGATAGCGAGGAGCAACCGCCCGAGATGCGCGAGTGGCAGGCTGGGGTCGAGTCGCTCACTTGCCCGGTGTTACTTATGAGCGGCGACAATGATCCGGTGGCCCCTGCGCCGTGGCTCGTCGACATCGCCAGCCGGCTACCGGCAGGAGAACTCTGTCTCCTGCCGGTAGCCGGTCATTTCCCACATCGCTTACTCCCGCATATTGCGGGACTCGTCTTGCTCGACTTTCTCCTGCGCGCCGAGCAAGCCAGCAGCTGAAGCGCTCAGGCTCCGCCGGGACGCAACCGACCGCCCAGGAAAAAGGCGAGTTGTCCGAGCGCCAGGATGGCGAGCGCCAGGAGCACCAGCCCACCGAGGAGACGTGCTGGCAGCCGCGCCCGTATACCGAGATAAAGGGCAGCAAGCAGCGGCGCTCCGACCAGGCCTGCGTAGCGCCCGACTTCGACCGTCCAGGCGAGTCCGGAGGGGCCACTCAAACCGATCCCACGACCTCCCGTCGGGAGGATCACGAGGGAAAGGATCAGGCCCGCCAACGGGAGGATCGTCGCGATCAGCTTGTCCCGCAAGCGCCAGCGAACACTCGCCCAGGTCAACAGCAGCCCGATCGGCCAGAGGACGGCTGTCGCCGCCACCGCGACCAGCATAAGAATGTCTCGATCGCTCCATTCACGCTCAGGTGAGCGCACGAGAGGCTCGCGAACCATCGGGTCCGACTTCCATTCGACTCAGAGATCCTTGTGCAGCGTCGCCAAGAACTCTGCGTTGTTCTGCGTCCGCGCCAGCCGGCCCAGCACGAGTTCCGTGCCATCGGTCCCGCCGAGCATCGACACCATGCGTCGCATCGTCCAGACCTGGCGCAAGGTCTGCTCGTCCAACAACAACTCCTCGCGCCGTGTCCCCGAGCGCTGGATGTCGATCGCCGGAAAGATACGCCGCTCGGCCAGCTTGCGGTCGAGGTGCAATTCCATGTTGCCGGTGCCCTTGAACTCCTCGTAAATGACGTCGTCCATACGGGATCCGGTATCGACCAAGCAGGTGGCGATGATGGTGAGGCTCCCACCGCCTTCGATGTTGCGCGCAGCACCGAAGAAGCGCTTGGGCGGGTAGAGCGCGACCGGGTCGATACCGCCGGAAAGCGTTCGCCCGCTCGGCGGAACACTCAGGTTGTAGGCACGAGCCAGCCGGGTGATCGAGTCGAGCAAGATCACCACATCCATACCGCACTCGACCAATCGTTTGGCCCGTTCGAGCGTCATTTCCGCTACTCGGATGTGGTCTTCGACCGGTTCGTCGAAGGTCGAGGAAATGACCTCACCGTCGACGGAACGCCGCATGTCCGTTACTTCCTCAGGGCGCTCACCGATGAGCAACACGATGAGATGGATGTCCTTGTAGTTGGTCGTGATGCCATTCGCGATGTGCTTCAGCAGAACCGTCTTTCCGGCCTTGGGCGGCGACACGATGAGACCACGCTGCCCGCGTCCGATCGGCGCGACCAGGTTGACCAGCCGCGTCGACAGGATGTGCGGCTCGGTCTCCAGATTGATCAGTTCCATCGGGAAAATCGGAGTCAGGGTATCGAAACTCGGTCGTCGCCGTGCCAACTCCGGGTCCATGCCATTGACGGCATCGACTCGAAGCAGGCTGTAGTACTTCTCGTTCTCCTTCGGCGGACGCACTTGCCCAGCGACCCAATCTCCCTGGCGCAGACCGAAGCGTCGGATCTGCGACTGCGACACGTAGACGTCATTGGGACCCGGCAAATAGCGTTCACCGCGGAGGAATCCGAACCCGTCTTCGGTGATTTCGAGGACACCTTCCCCGAAAATCCCTTCCTCGCGCTCGATCTGGGCGCGCAGGATCTTGTTCAAGAGTTCCATCTTGCGCAACCGCTGCGCATTCGGGATGCCGAAGTCCCGGGCGATCGTTTGGAGTTCCTCGAGACTCTTGTCCTGGAGCTCGGCTGCGGTAAGCGTCGGAGTCTCCTTGACCTCTTCGACAGTAGTCGTGGTGAGTGCAACAGGATCCATAAGTTCCGTCCTCCTCGAATCAGTTCGTTTTGCCACGCGTTCGTTCTCCTCTACTTGGTTCGTCCTCTCGAACATTCCGGATGAATCGCTCACCGCACGGAGACCAGGTGAACCGCCCGATCACCCCCGCGGAGGAGTCGGAACGACCTAAGCTGGCTTCGTGCGCGAAAACGGTGATCGCAGTGCGGACAAATCTCGGAAACCTCTTGTGCGCGTCTTTCGATTTCCCGTGAGAGATGCCGGTCTTCGAAGCGTCAACAGGACTGGTTCGAGACCGGGGCACGATAGAGAGGCATGAGACAGCGCGGGTCAAACCGCGCTCTTTTACTCTACCATGACTCTACCATCCGTGTCAAACGTGATCGTCTGGTATTCCTGTACCTTCGCCAAGCGATGCTCGGCCGCGATCCGCCGGATCGTCCCTGTTCGAGATCGCATCACGACCGAGTGCGTCTCGGCACCGTGCCGCGTGAAGCGAACTCCTTCCACCAGATCCCCGGTCGTGATCCCGGTCATGGCGAAGAAGACGTTGTCCGAGCGCACCAGGTCGTCAGCCGTGAAAACCTTGTCGAGTTCGAGCCCGAGTTCGCGTGCGCGCTGGCGTTCTTCTCCGTCACGCGGATACAGCGTGCACTGAATCGCCCCGCCGACGCACTTGAGCGCTGCCGCCGCCACGACCGCTTCCGGTGAACCACCGATACCCATCAACACATCGACACCCGATTCGGGGAAAGCGGTCATCACGGCACCCGCCACATCGCCATCGGTGATCAGCCGAATGCGAGCTCCCGCACGGCGGATCTCCTCGATCAGTGCCTGGTGACGGGGACGGTCCAACACAACGACCGTCAACAGTCGGACACTCATCCGTTGCGCTTCGGCGATCCGGTGCAGGTTCTCGGTGGGGGAAAGTCGAATATCGATCGCGTGCGCAGCTTCCGGCCCTACCGCGATCTTGTTCATATAGACGATTCCCGGCGGGTAATACATCGAACCCCGCTCGGCCAAGGCGACGACCGAGACGGCACCTGGCATACCGTTGGCGCACAGCCGCGTCCCATCGATCGGATCGACCGCCAAATCGCTTTCCGGTGGCTCTCCGGTTCCCACTTCCTCGCCGATGTACAGCATCGGCGCCTGATCCTTTTCCCCCTCGCCGATGACGACGATTCCCTTCATGTGCACCGTCGAAAGCATCCGCCGCATCGCCTGCACCGCTGCGGCATCCGCTGCGTTCTTGTCTCCACGCCCGACCCATTGGGCCGCGGCCAATGCAGCGGCCTCCGTTGTGCGCACGACTTCCATCGCCAGGTTACGATCCAGCTGATCCATCGCCCGATCCTCCTTCCGCTGGTACCCGTGGTGCCAAGCGATCCTGCTGCCGTACTAACCAGTCCTGCGCCAAGCGTGGGATCTGTGCAACTGGTACCCGCTTGACCGTGCACAGAGGCAGTGACTGAACGAAGAGCTGCCCGTAGCGGCGCGTCACGACGCGCCGATCCAAGACGACACAGACACCATAATCGCGCGTGCTGCGGATGAGTCGCCCGAAGCCTTGCTTGAAGCGGAGGACAGCCTGCGGCACGGCGTATTCTTGAAAGGGATCGCTGTACGATTCGCAACGCGCCGCGAAGACCGGATCGCTCGGAACCGCGAACGGCAGCTTCGCGATCACGAGGACGCACAATGCTTCACCCGGTACATCGACTCCCTCCCAGACGGCATTCGTCCCGAGGACGACCGTCGCCGGTCGCGCCTTGAGGCGTTCGACCAGCTGGCGCGGGCTGCCATCCAACCGTTGTCCGAGCACGAGGATTCCCTCTTGTTCGAGCGGCCGCTTGATCGCCCGATAGGCTGCCTGCAGGGCACTGTGCGACGTGAAAAGGACCAGCGCACGACCGCGCGTCACGCGCAGCAACGCCAAGAGTGCTTCGTTCACTTGTCGCTGGTACCCCGGCTCACCCGGTTCTGCCATGTCCTCAGCGAGGCAGAGCAGCGTCGAACTGGCGTAGTCGAACGGTGATTCCACGACCAGTTCGTCCGCATCGGCTAACGCGAGTTGTTGTCGGATGTAGTCGAACGAGCGATCCACGTTTAAGGTCGCTGACGTCAGAACCAGGGTATCGACTCGACTGAAGAGCATTTCCTGAAGGAGCGGCGCGACGTCCAGCGGCGCCATATTCAGGCTGACCGACAACGGTTGCGCACGCCACGTTAACCAGTACACTCGCTCGACGCGCGGCGAGAACAAAATCTCCTGCAAGCGGCCGTGCAGCTCGCGCGCCCGCCGCTCCAGCACGTCCAACTCGGTCACGAGTTCGCTCAGTTCGTCGCGGATCGCCACGGGAAGATCCTCCAGCTGGTGACTGACCCACTGGAGGGCCGAGAGAACCGTCCGGAGATGGCTGGTCACCGTTTGGCCAAGCTCTTCGACCGTACCCCAAATCGTTTCCTGCCGCAGTGCGCCAGTGATGCGGATCTGCCGATCATAACCTCCGTTTTCCACCGGATGGCGTTGCGCCACCTCCGCCAAGAGGTGGAACAGCATTTCGGTGTGTTGGTGCAGCGTCTCCACGCGCGGCCACAGGTCGGTCAGCCGCTGACCCAGTTCGCGAGCGACAGCCCGCGCCGATCCATCCGGCCGTTGAGCGAGCACTGACCAGAGTTCGCCGAGCGCACCACTATAGCGGCCCAGATGATCGAGTCCGAGCACCCGCCGCACCAGCTCACGCATATCCTCATGAGCGATCTGAAAACCGAACTGCTGCGTCGCCTCATCGACGAGGTGATGCGCTTCATCGATGATGAGGTGCCGGTACGACGGTAACACACGGCTCTCGGCCAGCAGATCGGACAGCAACAGCGCATGGTTCACGATGACGATGTGCGCGCCTTCGGCTGTGGCCCGCGCCCGGTAGAGGAAACATTGGTTCCGCCGATGGAAGAGGCAACGGCTCGGTAGGCAGGCCCCTTCCGACTCCGCCACTTGTGCCCACGCCAACTGTTCCTCGTTCGAGAGGTGCAGTTCCGCGCGATCGCCCGTTTCCGTCTGCGCGAGCCAGGCGGTGATCTTCGCTGCGAGGAGCGCTTCGGCGCGGCTCGTGAACGGTTCACGCTGCCGCAGAAACCAGCGCCGCAGGCAGAGGTAATTCGATCGCCCCTTCAAAACCGTCGCCCGAAACCGTGCTGCATCGGCCAGTCGGGGATCGTGTTCAGCTGCTGCCTCGAGCGCACGCCGAAGCAACGGGAGATCCTTGGCGAACAACTGATCCTGCAATGCGAGTGTATCGGTCGAGACGACCACCGTTTCGCCACGCGCGACCGCATGGAGGACAGCCGGCAGGAGATAGGCCAGCGACTTACCAGTTCCCGTCCCTGCCTCGACCAAGAGCTGGCCTCCCTGGTTGAGGACGTTCGTCACCGCTTGGGCCATCCGTACTTGACCAGCTCGAAACTCGTACCCGGGAATTGAGCGCGCGAACGGGCCCTCGGGTCCGTAGAGACGGCCGATCCAGTCGAGGTCAAAGACCGGTGCCTCACCGGTCGGTTCGAGGTGTGGTGGCCGATCGCTCGGCAGCAGAAAGACCAGTTCGGCCGCATGATTGGCACCCGGTACCGACGAACGCACGCGCTCGGCGAGCGCATCGCCGAGCTGCCCGATCCCTTGAGTGACCAACTCGTGATAAATCGCCTCGAAGACTTCCGCTTCCGGCAATCCGGCCTGCGCACTGTAGTCGGCCAACCGTCGCAACGTTTCCGGATCGTAGGCGCGCAGCAGGTCACACAGTCCCAGAAAGACCGCCATGGTCGTCTCGACATCGGCCATCGCCCGATGCTGCTGCGCGAACGAGATGCCCAGTCGTGCCGCGATGCCAGCCAACGAGTAGGCCGGAAGATCGGGCAACAAGATCGTCGCCAAACGGAACGTATCGTAGACCGGATTGCGCAGTTCGAGTCCGTGCGCGCTCAGCATCTGCAGGTCGTAATCCGGAGACTGGCCGACGATCGGGTAATTGCGGACGAACTGGCGGAGCCGTGGCGCAATCTGCTGGAACGAGGGTGCGCGCCGGAGATCGCGCATCGTGAGACCAGTCAAACTTGCCACCGCGAGCGGGACAGGACGCCGCGGCTGCACGAGCGTCTCGAATCGCTCGAGCACTTCCTCCTCGCGGAACTTGATCGCCGCGACTTCGATGATTTCGTCGCGCTCCGGATCCATACCAGTCGCCTCGATGTCGAGCGCGACGTAAATCCGCGGCATCGCCGGCACCCCTCGATCGACTCGTTTCAGATGACTGGGAAAGCTCGCACAAGCTGAAGAAGCTGCCGGAGGCCGAGCTCCAGGGGCGCGATCTCGATCGTCTCCTCCAGCGTGTGGCTCCCCCGCCCTCGCGTCAACCCGATGCAGATCGCTGGAATCCCAGCAGCGATCGCCGCATTCGCGTCCGTGCTCGAGGCATCCAGGACCGGCTCGATTCCGAGTGCACGGAGCACCTGTAACGCTGTCCGGACGACTGGTGCATCCACGGGCGTTTCGCCAGCCGGCCGCTCGCCGAGCAACTCCAGCTCGACCTCGACACCCGCCGCACGTTGGCGCGTAGCGAGTTCCTCGACCGCGCGAGAGAGCCGCTGCAATTCACGCGGGTCAATCGACCGTAGATCGATCACCGCCTGGGCGAAAGGAGCGATCGTGTTGACCGACACTCCCCCATCGATCATACCGACATTGTACGTCGTCTTGGGTGAACGCGGCACCGGAAGCTCCGTCAGCGCACAGATGATCCGTGCCAATTCGTGGATCGCACTCGGCGTCCCGAAGTTCCCCCAGCTATGACCACCAGGCCCGCGCACGATCAACCGAAGGCGGATCGATCCAACGGCGATATGCGTCACCCGACCGAGATTGTGCCCCTCCACTGCCACCGCGGCCCCGAGTTCGCGTCCGAACTGATCGACGAGCGCGCGCATCCCGCGCAGATTTCCCAGCCCCTCCTCCCCGACGTTCGCCGCGAGCACAAGATCACCCGGAAGCACGACGCCGAACGATTCGAGGAGATCCCACAGCGTAAGCAATGCCGCCACGCCCAATGCGTTATCGCCGATTCCCGGACCACGCACCCACCCCTCGCCGCGCTCGATCGTCAACGGAGTCGTGCGCGGGAACACGGTATCCAAGTGAGCTGCCAGCAGGAGCGCTCGCTTCTCACCTTCTCCCCGTCGACGCACGACCACGTTCCCCACGTCATCTATGAAGGGAGACGCACCGCGCTCCCGAAAGAGTTCGCGGACCAGCTCGGCTCGTTCTCCTTCCTCGAAGGTCGGTGCCGGGACTAGAGCGATTTGGCAAGCCAAATCGATCGTGCGCGCACACGCCTCGCGGATGACCGAATCCTCTTTCGACAGCAACATGGCTCCCGATCCACCAAGACGCACCGGTCAGCAAGCGCAGTGTACCACTGTCCTCGCGTGTCACCGGCTGCCGGCTTGGATGAGTCGAATTGGTCGTTGCTGCAACGCCAGAATGCCTCGTACACTAGCGATAGCGCAAACGTGGGACGCTCGAAGGATGTCCCGACGCGCGAGGGATGGAGGTTTCAAATGACGGTCACGCGAGCGCATGAGTCGCGATCAGCGACGACGCGTGGAATCAGCGCCTATCGAGGCTATCGACCACCACCTGGCATGATTTCCTGGGCATTTCACCGCATCACCGGCCTCGGGGTTCTGTTGTTCCTCTTGTTGCACATCGTGGACATCTTCCTCGTGAACTACGGTCCTGAGGTGTTCAACGAGTTGCTCTTTCTCTACCGGCATCCCGTTTTCCGGATCGGCGAAATCATCTTGGTTGGCGCGGTCTATTATCACGCAGCTAATGGTGTACGCATCATGCTCATCGACTTCTGGCCAGCCGCTTATCGTTACGAACGGCAGCTCTTCTATGGTGTCATGGCGGTCTTTCTGCTCGCCTTCATCCCCACTGCCTTCCTGATGATCCGCCCGATCATCCAAGCTGGCTGATGGAAAGGAGTTGTTCCGATGACGATCGCACGACCGCACCTCGGACGAGAGCGACCTTCTGGCGGATTCGAGCTGTACAGCTGGTATTTTTTCCGGATCAGTGGACTCCTGTTGATCCTTCTGGCAGTTGGACACGTCGTGATCATGCACGTCGTGAACACGGTCGACGAGATCGACTGGCAATTCGTGGCCGACCGGTGGAATTCGCCGTTCTGGCGCGTGTACGACTGGCTGCTGCTGTTCTTGGCACTGACGCATGGGCTGAACGGCGCTCGTCTCGCCATCGATGATTATGTCCGTCCGCACGGTTGGCGCGTGTTCGCCCATTCGGTCCTCTGGACCTTGGCCCTTCTCTTTCTGGTCATCGGCTCGATCGCGATCGTGACTTTCGACCCATCCAAGTTCGAAGTCGTCGCACAGGCAGGAGGCTGAGCCATGGTGTTCCATCGCTTCGATGCGGTCATCGTCGGCGCGGGCGGTGCTGGCCTGATGGCTGCCGCACAGCTGGCCGGCAAATGCAATGTGGCCGTCGTCAGCAAACTGTATCCGGTTCGCTCGCACACCGGTGCTGCTCAGGGTGGTATCGCCGCTGCCCTCGGGAACGTCGAGGAGGACCACTGGATCTGGCATATGTTCGACACCGTGAAGGGCGGCGACTACCTCGTCGATCAGGACGCGGCCGAAGTCCTCGCCCGCGAGGCGATCGACGCCATCATCGAACTCGAGCATTGGGGATTTCCCTTTAACCGGACACCGGATGGTCGGATCGATCAGCGGCGCTTCGGCGGTCACACCCGTAACTTCGGTGAGGGTCCAGTGCGCCGGGCTTGCTATGCGGCTGATCGTACCGGCCACATGATCCTTCAAACGCTCTACCAGACTGCGCTCAAGCGGCAGGTCACCTTCTTCGACGAGTTCATGATGCTCGATCTCTTGCTGACCGACGACGGTGTATGCACCGGCATCGTCGCCATGGATATCGAGACCGGCGACATCCACGTGTTCCACGCCAAAGCCGTGCTCCTAGCGACCGGTGGCTTTGGACGCGTCTGGAAGGTCACGAGCAATGCCCACGCGGCAACGGGTGACGGCGTAGCCCTCGCCTTCCGGCGCGGTATTCCTCTGGAAGACATGGAGTTCTACCAGTTCCATCCGACGGGAATCTACAAGATGGGGATTCTCCTTTCGGAAGCCTGCCGCGGGGAGGGCGGAATCTTGCGCAACGGGCTGGGCGAGCGCTTCATGGAGCGCTACGCCCCGACGCTCCTCGACTTGGCACCACGCGACATGGTTTCCCGTGCGATCTATCAGGAGATTCGCGCCGGTCGTGGTGTGGACGGCAAGGATTACGTCTGGCTCGATCTGACTCATCTCCCGGCTGAGGTCATCGAGACGAAACTCCCTGACATCACCGACTTCGTGCGGACGTACCTTGGCCTCGATCCTGTCAAGGATCTCGTCCCCATCCAGCCGACGGCCCACTACGCGATGGGAGGGATCCCCACCGATGTCGACGGCCGCGTGACGATCGATGCGCAGAACACGCCCATACCTGGTCTCTACGCGGCCGGCGAGTGCGCCTGTGTGAGCGTCCACGGTGCGAACCGGCTCGGCACCAACTCGCTCGTCGATCTCGTCGTCTTCGGTCGACGCGCTGGTCGCCACATGGCGCGCTTCGTCCAGGAGAACGACTTCCATCCACTGCCGAAAGACCCAGCCTACCGCGCTCGTGCCGAAATCGAGTGGATTTGGGAGAACGACGGGACCGAGCGTGTCGCCCAAATCCGCGCCGAGTTGCAGGAAGCGATGATGACTGACGCAGGTGTCTTTCGCACCGGTGACGGTCTGAAGCGTTTGCAGCAGAAGCTCGGTGAGCTACGCAATCGCTACTCGCAGATTCGGATCGACGACAAGAGTCGCACGTTCAACATGGAACTGATGGAAGCGATCGAGCTCGGCTTCCTGCTCGACTGTGCCGAAGCCGTTACTGCTTCGGCGCTGGCTCGCGAGGAAAGCCGGGGTGCTCACTATCGCGAAGACTTCCCAGCACGGGACGATGCCAACTGGCTCAAGCACACCCTGATCGCCCGGACATCAGGTGGACTCCAGCTCTTCTACAAGCCGGTCGTCATCACGCGGTTCGAGCCGAAGGAACGGGTGTACTGAGATGCAGGTGACGTTGCGTATCCAACGGTTCAATCCCGAAACCGATACCAAACCGTACTACCGCGAGTACACGGTCGAGGTCGAGCCGACTGATCGGGTCCTCGATGCGCTCAACTCCGTCAAGTGGTACCAGGATGGCAGCTTGACCTTCCGCCGCAGCTGCGCGCACGGCGTCTGTGGTTCCGACGCCATGCGTATCAATGGGCGCAATCGACTGGCCTGCAAGGTGCTCGTCAAGGACCTCGGGCCGAAGATCACGATCGAGCCGTTGCTCGGCTTTCGCATCATCCGCGACCTCGTCGTGGACATGGAGCCCTTCTTCGCCCAGTATCGCACCGTCATGCCTTACCTCATCAACGAGGAGCCACCACCGGTCCGCGAGCGCCTGCAATCACCGGAGGAGCGCGCTCTCTACGACGATACGACCAAGTGCATTCTCTGCGCTTGTTGTACCTCCTCCTGCCCCATTTTCTGGACGAACGAATGGCTCGGCCCGGCCGCGATCGTGAACGCGCATCGCTTTTTGTTCGACTCGCGCGATCGAGCGACCGAGGAGCGACTTGCGATTCTCAACCAGCGATTCGGTGTGTGGCGCTGCCGGACGGTCTTCAATTGCACGGAAGCATGCCCGCGTGGTATCCAGGTCACCAACGCGATCGAGCAGGTCAAGCGCCGTATCCTCTTCGAGCAAAGCTAGCGGGAACCAGCGATGCGTAATCCGTTCGACTGGGACTACCTGACCGCTCCGCTCTGGCAAATGCCTACTTGGGGACCGCTCTCGATCACGTACGTCGTCGTTTTCTCGCTCGGTTTCCTCACGTGTCTCTGGATCTACAACGACCCACGCCGACTCATCCGCAAGCGCGATCCTCTCCTGGCCGACTTCCTACAGCGCATCGCTGGATGGGGTCTCATCGTCTTCGGCGTAGGACTCTTCTTTTTTCTCTTCCGGCTCGGCCGCATCAGTGCCTTCGATCTCTACAAGCGGATCTGGCTGTATCTCAGCGCCCTCTTGATACTCGTGTGGACAGCGTATGCCGCGCACCTTTTGATTCGCGTCTATCCACCCCTCGCGCGGCAGCGCGCCGAAGAGCTCCGGCGCAAGCAGTACGCGATGACCCCCAAGCGAGCAGCTCGCCGTGCAACCTCGGCAGCATCTCCACGTAAGTCTCGCTGAAACGCCCACGACCGATCTTCTTTCTGGAAACGACGCGGGCCACAGCGGCCATGACCGCTGTGGCCCGATGAACGGACCGTGCACCCTCCGTCGATCGCAACCCTCCAGCTTGCACTGGGCTCGCTAGCTCCGGCCAGGCACCCCCACGTCGCCCGAGGAACACCGCTTATGGCTGCTGCCTTCCGGCCCTGACCAGGTTCACGGGTCCTCGCCGCGTGGGACCCAACCATCCTCACCGCGTAGCCCGAGCAGTCCCACAGGGTTGGACCTCGGGAGGGAATTCGGCCCCGCTAGAGCGGATTGCGAGTACAGGGCACCGCTAGCTCCCCGCCTAGCACGGTCCGGCTCTCAGTATAACCGAGCTGCTCGCATCACGCCAACGGTACGCTACACGGGCAGCACCGGCAGCCCGCCCCGGCAGGATCGCTCGCACTTCGTCATCTCATCGACCTGTCACACACTTACCGAGCAGCCACATGGGCAGCAACGCTCCTCAAGGAGACTACGTTGCAGCTGGCTCGCCGGCCAGGATTGCGCGATCTTCCCTACAGCCAACGCGAATGCGTGTGTGAACGAGGTGGAGGCTTGACAGCAAGAACGTTCCGCAGTATTCTAGGACGCAGGTTTCGTACGTACAGCGTTCGAACGCGCGCCAACTGTCGTCAAGGGCTTCTTCTCCTTTCGACCACTTCTCCCTCCCTCCCTGTACCCGGGGCCGTCGGCTGACGGCCCCGTTCTCTGACCCGCGCTCGCGACGACTCGATCCGGTCGAACCGAGGCCAATGCTGCGGGCAATCGCTGCCTCGAAAGAGAATCCGTGGAGAACTCGTGCTCGATGCACGAGGGGCAGTGGAGCACCACTGCCCCTCGGTAAAAGACGAAGGGGACTTGCGTCCCCGTCGTCGAGCGGGCCGATCGCCGAAGGAGGGCGATCGCAGTTCGACCGTGGCCGAGTCCGGCCGAACTGGATGCGGGTCGTCGAGGGGGACGCGATCCCGTTCGGGATCGCGTGAGGAGGTGACTCAGAGGAGTTGCCTGGCCTCACCCGACGGTGGAGTGAGGTGGCTTTTCCTCGGCCAGCAGCGATCGACCCGCTGCGCGCGAGAAGTCCGCGCGCAGACCGTTTGATTTGTCGTGCTCGGTCGAAAGCGATTCGACCGAACCGATCCGCTCCAGCTCCTCGGCGATCTGCCGCAGGCGCTGGGAGTTGATCGCATAGTATTTCATCCCGTTGGCTGGCCGCACGGTGACGATTCCGGCGGCCTCCAGCATCGCCAGGTGCCGCGAGACGGCTGACTGACTGATGCCGAGCATGCCAACGATCTCCTGAGCGTACCGTTCACCGTTGCGGAGCAACTCGATGATCCGCAACCGGGTACCGTCTCCCAGAGCACGCAGACCAGGCAAGAGGTCAGGCGAAATGACGGACTCGATCTCTGGCTGCGTCGCTGCACTGGTCCGCTGGCAATTGAAGTACAGGATCAATTCCGGCGGGTACAGAATGAACTGGACGAAGTTGCCGAGATAGTACGAGGGGCAGAAGGTCACCCGCTCGACCCGCGGCAGCGCCAGCTGAACCTCGTCCGGCAAGCGATGGCCACTCAGCTCCTCGAAAGCTGCTGCCACGCTAGCAAAGGTGGTCGCTTTCGCCTGCCGGAGCGCTCGCCGCATGGCCGGTAACGCACGCTCGAACTCCGCCGCGTACAGCTCCCGCCAGAATCGCTCCAGGAGACGGACAGTCCGCTCCTTGAGTTGTTCAGGTGCAAGAACGAGCCGGACGACCTCGTCAGCATCGGCCCGCGTGAGACCGGGCTCGATGAACGACCGCCAGGCTGCTGGGTCTTCCGACTCCGGGGGCCCCTCCAGCACCCCCCGATCGAGTGCCACCCGCAGGATGGCCTGGACCGCCATACTGCGGTAGGCCCAGGGCGGCAACCGCTTCAGGTGAGCGAGATAGTCCTCGAAACCTGCCTCGCGATGCTCGGGCCGGAAAGGATCGAACGACATCAACAACTCTTCGACGTAGTAGAGTAATCGGCCCGAGAATCCGAGCAGCGTATCGAGATCGTGCTCCCACTCCGCTCCGAGTGCTTTTCGCGCTTCGACCAGCCAACGCTCGAATCGGCGCGCATCCGTCGCTCGAAAGACCAGCGAAATAACCGAGGTCAAATCGAGCGGAACCGAAATTGCGACTTCGAGTTTGAGCGCCGGCCGGCCAATCAGCAACTCACCCATACGTCGCTGGCCCGGCCTCCTCGATATCGCGATATCACGATAGCATGGTCTCCCTCTCGTGTCAACCCTTCCGTGGAGAACACCGCTGCTTCCGGTCTCCACTCCGTCTCCGCCGCGGGAACGACCACGAATCTCTCTTCTTTCATTCGGCTCGCCGAGCTGCACCCATGAGTCGTCGATGTCTCCCCGCCCCGTGCGGGATCAGCGGTCCAAACCTTCGCAGGGCACCGATCGCCGCGTATACTTGTCGGCGCTCGGCCGAACGGGAGAACGGCCGGATGTCGAAAGACTCGGTTCGAGCGCGTACGCGAAAAGGGAAGGGCAGGAACGTTCGATGGAGCGCATGACCCGACGGCGATGGCTCGGGCTCGTCATAGGCACGGTGACCCTCTCGGCGAGTGCACTCCTGGCCAGTTGCGGTGGCACGGGGAGCACACCGACACCGACCACTGCCGCCACACCGACACCGCCGGCAGCGGCTGCCTCACCGACGGCCACCGCGGCAGCGACCGCGACCACTCGCGCAGCCACCCCGACCGTCGCAATCGCCACTCCGACGACCGCAGCCGCGAGCACGGTCAAGGCGCGCATCGCCTTGACCGCAAGCGATGCCGCTTTCCTGATCGCGCTCGATCAGGGGCTCTTCAAAGCTGCTGGCATCACCGTCGACCTGATTACCGCGACGCTCGATCCCGGCCAGGCTATCTCGCTCCTGGGAGCCGGCCAGCTCGACCTCGTCGGTGGCGGCATCAGTGCAGCCCTCGTCAACGGGATCAAGCAGGGTGTGGCGCTCAAGATCGTTGTCGCCGAGACGGTCATCACGCAGTCGTTCGGGAACTTCCATGTGATCGGTGTGCCGAAGACTCTCTTCGAGGCTGGAGACGTCAAGTCGGTCGCCGATCTGCGTGGGAAGCAGATCGCCCTGGTGACGAGCTCCGGCGGCGACGTCCTTGAGACCAAGAAGGTCCTCGCACAACATGGACTCACCCTGAAGGACGTGCAGGTCCAGACCCTGCGTGCGCCGGACGTTCCGACCGCGCTCCAGAACGCTGCAGTTGCAGCCGGTTTCTTGATCGAACCCTATGTCACCATCGCCACCAAGCAGCTGGGGGCAGCAGTCGCGCTGGTCGACGGCACCGAAATGGCCCGGGCCGCCGGTATCGGGCTTCCCATCAACGTGTTGTCGTTCGGGCCGCGTTTGCTCGGCGACCGGCCGCTGGCTAGCGCGTTCCTCACCGCGTATCTGCGCGGTGTTGCCTGGTACGAGGAGCGAATCGGTGATCCTGGGCGACGTCAAGAGATCGCCGAGATCCTCAAGAAATACACACCGCTGAAGGACGACAAGCTCTACGCAGAAATGACGTGGCCACCGATCGCCCGCGACGGCCGCTTCGAGCCGAAATTTCTCGAAGAATACCAGGCGCTCTGGATCGAACTCGGCCAGATCAAGGAAACGCTCCCGGTCGACCAGCTGGTTGACTTCAGCTATTTGGACGAGGCGGCTCGCCAGGTGTAGTGCACTGCCGCCAGGAGCGCAGCATGACTGATCGAACCGGGACAGACATCGAACGTCGTTCCACTCCCGCTGCTGTAGCCCTGGAGGCTGACCTGTGTGTGGTCGGCGCCGGCATGAGCGGTGTGGCCTGCGCCGTCACGGCCGCACGACTCGGTCGGCGCGTCGCACTGCTCGACGCAGCACCGTGGGTGGGTGGTCAGGCAGTCGGCGTGCCGATCGGCACCATCGCTGGCCTATTCAGTTGCGGTCCCCGCGAGGACCAGCAACTCCTCTCCCCGCTGTTCGGTGAGGAATTGGTCCGACGTCTCGAGGTGCGCACCGCTGCCTGGCCGATGTACTCGCGCAGAGCACGCACCCTGATCGTGGTCTACGACGAGGTAGACCTCGAGCGTGTCTTCGAGACGACGCTCATCGACGCCGGCGTGCGGATCGCGCCGGGAGCGGTCGTCGAGGCGGTCGAACGCGCAGGAGACCGCGTGACCGTGGTCTCCTGCGCCACTCGCTTCGGCCCGCTCACGGTCCAGGCACCGCTCTTCGTCGACGCCTCGGGTGATGCCGTCCTGAGCTGGCTCGCCGGAGCCCCCTACCGCGTCAGCGATCCACCCATCTACGGCACGCAGATGGCCGTCCTCGAGCAAGTCGAGTTCCCAGCGGAAGAGGATGCGACCGCCATCGCACGCCGGGCTGAAGAGCTCCTGCAAACGTACGCTGACCACTACGGTTTGACTCGCCGCGAATCGCGCGTCTTCCTCCTCCCGCAGCGCGGTCTCGCGATCCTCAATGCGACCCACCTGCCGACGCCGCTCCACCCGGTCGCCTTCTGGGAGGCTGCTTGGCCGGCACGCGCTGAGGCCGAGCGAGCAACCCAGCTCCTGCGCGACCAGTACCCCAGCGTTTTCGGTCGGGCTCGCCTCCGTCGGCTGGGGTCTCCTGGTATCCGGCAGACCCGCACGATCGTCGGTCGAACTCGTCTCACTGCAGGCGACGTCCTCGCCGGGCGACGTTTCCCCGATGCCATCGCCCGAGCCGCCTGGCCGGTCGAGCTGCACGACTCGGCCACCGACTACCGCTGGCAGCCCCTACCGGACGGCCACCTCTACACGATCCCGTACGGTGCGCTGCTCCCGGCGGAACTCAGCAACGTGCTGGCGATCGGCCGTTGCATCGACGCCGATCCGGTGGCGCTCTCGAGCGCCCGCGTGATGGGTCCGTGCGCTGCCATGGGTGTCGCGGCTGCGCACGCCGCTGACCTCGCGTTGCTCAGCGAACGAGACTTCGCGACCGTCGATGTCGCCTCCCTCCAGCAACGCCTGGCTCCCAACCTCGGCGAAGACTGAGCGTTTTCACCGCCCTCCCCCCAGAGGCGATCGCTTCCGAAGGAGTTCGGTCTCGCTCCATTCGGTCACTCGGAGCAGATTTCGCTGCGCAGACCGTTCATTACTCAAGTCCTCGTCTCGACCGTTTCGGGACAGCAATTCGGCTTCTCGTTCAGCATATCGGAAACTTCCTCTTGCGCAAGTGGTCTGAGAATCCCTACACTTCACACTGAGACCCGCTGGAGAAGTCGAAGAGGACGCGGAGTACGCAGGCCGCGGGGGTGGAACATGGCGCAGATCGTTGCGACCCGGCCGTTCACGGGGGAGGAGTATCTGGAAAGCCTGCGGGACGGACGCGAGGTCTACGTCTACGGTGAGCGCGTCACGGACGTCACGACCCATCCGGCGTTCCGCAACGCCGCCCGCATGGTCGCCCGGCTCTACGACGCCTTGCACGATCCGGCCAAGAAGGACATCCTCACCGTCGAGACCGATACTGGCAACGAGGGCTTCACCCACCCCTTCTTCCGCGCCCCTCGCTCGGTCGAGGATCTCGTCCGCGCCCGCGACGCCATCGCCGAATGGGCCCGTATAACCTACGGCTGGCTCGGGCGCAGCCCGGACTACAAGGCGAGCTTCCTCGGCACCCTGGGGGCCAACGCCGCCTTCTACGAGCCGTTCAGCGAGAACGCCCGCCGCTGGTACCAGCTCGGTCAGGAACGGGTCCTCTACTGGAACCACGCCATCGTCAACCCACCGGTCGACCGCAACCGCCCACCCGACGAGGTCGGCGATGTCTACATGCACGTCGAGCGGGAGACTGACGGCGGGATCTACGTCTCGGGCGCCAAGGTGGTCGCCACCGGCTCGGTGCTGACCCACTACAACTTCATCGCCCATTACGGCCCCTTGCCGATCAAGGACAAGAAGTTCGCCCTCATCTTCACCGTCCCGATGGATGCCCCCGGCGTCAAGCTGATCAGTCGCCCCAGCTACGAGTACACCGCTGCTGTCATGGGCAGCCCCTTCGACTATCCACTCTCCAGTCGCCTGGACGAGAACGACGCCGTCTTCATCTTTGACAACGTCTTCGTCCCCTGGGAGAACGTCTTCGTCTACGCCGATGTGGACAAGGTCAACAACTTCTTCCCAGCCTCCGGCTTCATCCCACGCTTCACCTTCCACGGCTGCACCCGCTTTGCCGTCAAGCTCGACTTCATCGCCGGGGTGCTGCTCAAGGCCGTCGCCGCCACCGGCACCAAGGACTACCGCGGCGTGCAAGCCCAGGTCGGGGAGGTGATCGCCTGGCGCAACCTGTTCTGGGCCATCACCGATGCCATGGCCCGCAACCCGATCCCCTGGACGGACGGCTACGTGCACCCGAACCTCGAGTACGGCATGGCCTACCGCGTGCTGGCCCCGACCGCCTGGTCGCGCGTCCGCCAGATCATCCTGGACAATGTCGCGAGCGGCCTCATCTACATCCCCAGCCATGCCCTGGACTTCCAGAACCTGGCCGAGCGCCCCTACCTCGAGAAGTACGTGCGGGGAGCCGGTGGGATGGATGCGCACGACCGGGTCAAGCTTATGAAGCTCCTCTACGACGCGACCATCTCGGAGTTCGCCGGGCGGCACGAACTCTACGAGCGGAACTACGCCGGTAACCACGAGAACATCCGCCTGGAGACGCTGATCGTCGCCGAAGCGCTCGGCACCGCCGAGCGGATGCGCGGCTTCGCCGAGCAGTGCATGGCCGAGTATGACTTGGAGGGATGGCTGACCCCCGACTTGGTCAACAACGACGACGTCTCCTTCGTCCTCCGGCGCTTCCGGGAGACGCAGGGGTAACCGCGGCCCCGCTCGTCGGGCCGGTGGCTCCGGCGGGTCTCCCGCCGGCCCGGGAGCGGCCGCCGGGAAGGAGGGTATGGCCGCACGATGGGATCGGCACCCGCGCCAGTCACGAGGCAGGTCGTCTTCTGACGTGGCACGATGGGAGGGAGTCCCATGAGCACGAACGGGCATGCGGAACCGCTCTTCGAGGTCGCGCAACTGGCGCACGTCGAGATCTATACCCCGGACCTCGACGGCACGCTCTGGTTCTTCAAGGAGCTCCTCGGCCTGGAGGAGACCGAGCGGGTCGGCGACTCGGTCTATCTGCGCGCCTATGAGGACTGGTACCACCACACTCTCAAGGTCACCAAGCGCGAAAAGCCAGGCCTCGGGCACGTGGCCTGGCGCACCACCTCCCCCCAGGCGCTCGAGCGCCGCGTCCGCGCCCTCGAGGCAGCCGGCTTCGGCGAGGGGTGGATCGAGGGAGACCGCGGGCATGGCCGGGCCTACCGCTTCCACACCCCCGACGGGCACCCGATGGAGCTCCTCTGGGAGGTCTAGTACTACAAGACCCCGGCCGAGGCTAAGACCAAGCTCATCAACCGGCCGCAGCGCCGCCCTCTGCGCGGTGTCCCGGTCCGCCGCATCGATCACGTCAATCTCCTGGCCAGCGACGTGACCCAGAACAAGCAGTTCCTGATGGACCTCCTCGGCTTCCGCTTGCGCGAGAACATCCAGCTTAATAACGGCCGGGAGGCCGGCGCCTGGCTCTCGGTCAGTCCGCTGGTGCACGAGATCGCCTTCATGATGGACCAGTCCGGCGCCAAGGGGCGGCTCCACCACGTCTGCTACTGGTACGGCTACCCGCAGCACCTCAGCGACATCGCGGATGTGTTCAGCGAGGTCGGGATCAAGATCGAAGCTGGTCCCGGCAAGCACGGGATCTCCCAAGCCATGTTCATGTACGTCGTCGAGCCGGGCGGCAACCGCGTCGAACTCTTCGGGGATGCCGGGTACTTGATCTTCGACCCAGCCTGGCAGCCGATCACCTGGCGGGAGGAGGAGCTCGACAAGGGAATCATCTGGTTTGGCTCCCCACTACCGGCCGAGATCTTCCTCTACGGCACCCCGCCGGTCGAGGCTGCCGAACCTGCCCGCGCCGACGACTGACCCGCCAGTGAAACGCGAACTGGCCACCCGTCCCGCTCGATGAGCGGCATGGGTGGCCTTAGCATGACCACTGGTTCACGACCATACCCTAGCATGGTACGCTCGGAGCGCATAGCGAGAGGGGTTGGACGATGCCGATGCTCGAGATCGTCGTGGCTCGTAAGGAACCGATGACGACCGACCAGAAACGCGCTTTCGCCCGCGAAGCGGTGGAGATCTTCCACCGCGTGCTCGGCACACCGCCCGGGCGACTCCGCTTGGCCTTCTACGAGCTGCGGCCCGAAGAGAGCCTCGATCTGCTCACCGCCGAGTCGTCCGAGGATGCTCATCGACACTGAACGACGCACCATCCTGACCGGTCGCGCAGCGCTGAGAGCAGCAAACGCGCATCTGGCGGGTCAGCTGCTTCTTTCGGTGGAAAAGGCTTGCGTACCGTCGTCCAAACGACAGACCCCTGTCCCAGCGGCGACGCATCGTCCTCGGACAGGGCTGTTACGTCTGCAATAACGACGGTTCGCGCTGCGCGCGCTGTTGAACACAAGCAGCGAGTACGCTCGCCGCAACCGAATCGTCGCGCCAGCGACCAAGTCTCCTGACGAACTCTCGCGTGCAGCGCGCTGCCGCGGGCAGGCGAAGATGGTAGCACGCCCAGGGGCTCATGGGAACCACGGCGTGCAGCCAGCTGCAGCGCGACGCCGCCGGGCGACCTGCACGCATCGTCGATCATGCAGTCGCTCGCACTGCACCTCCACGCAGGAATCAGCACACTCTACCTGTCGTGGTCGACCATACTCGACCGGATTTCCTGTGAGGATGCGTAGCCGGCCGAATTCGTACCGTCAGGAGCGTCATCCCGAAACGCGTCGCACAGGCACCCACGCACTTCACTCTTGCGCGACCGCTCCTCTCTCCGCCAAACCAACCGCACCTGCAGCAGTACCCAGCAGCCAGTGGGCTGCGCCGCATCTCGACCTCTTAGGTCAGCACCACACCGACCGCCGTGTTTCAGCCGCCGCAGCGAGGACGACCGTTCCGCTACTCGCAGCTCAGCTGCGCTGACGCTGACCCAGTTACCACGCGATGCGTTCTCAGCGGTCGCGCGTAGCCAAACCCTCGATCACTCGGCACGGGGCCAGCCTGCCTGCACACTCCGTCCGGCCCAGCTGCGCCCACCCGCCCTCGTCCGGGCATAAACCCGCAACCTGCTCGAGCGACCGAATCTTGACGCTCAGCAACAGACTCCGAAAACCGGGCGCGTGCAGCTCTCGGGCGGAGGTGAGTCGTCGACACCAGAATGCCCGGCGAAAGTGCATTTCCACGCCCCTCAGCTGCGTCCTCCCCCGTCAAGTTCGCTCGCTGTACTCGCGGGCGTCAGGCGAGGCAGTGGAAATGTCCCCCTCACAGCCGAGGTGCGGTTCCCAGCGGGCTCCCTCCCTCGTGACCTCCGCCACCAATCGCGTCTGCTCCCGCGTCGATGAGGTCGAATCCTCGACCCATTTGGTCACCTGACTCGGCGTTAGCAGGTCACCTTACCTCCGATGCGATCGCCGATTCGCGCTCGAAAGCGCTGATATCGCACAGTCGCAGGGCTTCCTCGCCAGCGCCGAGCGGCGGCTCGCGCAGAGCTGCGACGCACTGGCATGCAGGAGGGGGATCGCCGACACCCGGCAAGAGAGCCGAGGATCGTTCTCTCCCAGTGGCACTCGCTCCTGTTAGCGTCGAGCCGTTCCTCGTTGCCAAGGAACGAGTACCCTGCGCAGGAAGTCCACCAGTTGCACGCTCGCAAAACCCAATATGGCTGTCACGAAGAGCGTGGCCCAGAGCGACGACACGGAGAACGTCTGCCAGGCACTCCACAAGAGATAGCCGAGCCCATCGCGCGCCCCCAGCATCTCCGCGAGCACTCCGAGAATCAGGCCTGTACCCACGCCGAGGCGCAATCCGGCCAAGACCAGCGGCATCGCCCCTGGTAGCGCGACGGTTCGGATCACATCCCAACGTTTGGCACCGAACGTCTTGGCAACATCGAAGTAGACAGGATTGATGGCGAGAACTCCCTCCATCGCGTTGGTCACGGCGAGATAGAACACACCGATCGCCACCATCGAGACCTTGGAACCTTCCCCGAGACCGAAGATCAGGAGCAACAGCGGGAAGAGTGCGCTCTTCGGCAGCGGATACGTCGCCGCGATGATCGGATCGAGCGTCAACCGCAGCCAGCGCCACAAGCCCATGGCGAGCCCGATCAGTACCGCGGGTACACCACCGATCACCGTACCGAGCAGCACCCGCCACAACGTGATCTTAAGATGATGCAGTAGCACGCCTGTCGTGATCGCATCCCAGAAGGCACCGACGATCGTACTGGGCGCTGGGAAGAAACGTTGATCGACCCATCCCGCCCGAGCCGCCGCTTCCCAGAGCGCAAGCAGCGCGACAGGCGAGAGCAGCTGGATAGCCGCTTCGGTCTTGACCCCTGCCTGGGGTAACCAGCGCCCGCGTTGCATGGTCGTCCGTTCGACTGATGCCCCACCTTCGACCATCAGCGATGCTCCTGTGGTCCACGCCGTACCTCTTCGGCGATCAACCCCCAAATCTCTTCATAGAGTTCACCGTACCGTGGATCAGCTCGTACCTCGACCACGTCGCGGGGACGTGGAAACGGAACCGGTATCACCCGCTTGACCCGTCCTGGTCGATGAGTCATCACTAAAACCTCGTCACCGAGTGTGAGAGCCTCGTCGATCGAATGCGTCACGAAGATGACAGTCTTTTGCTGCTCTTCGCAAAGACTCGAGACTTCCTGCTGCAGAATCGTCCGCATCTGCTCGTCCAGCGCCGAGAATGGCTCGTCCATGAGAAGGACATCAGGATCGACCGCGAAAGCCCGCGCGATCGAGACCCGCTGCTTCATTCCGCCCGAGAGCTGATGCGGATAGGCTCGTTCGAATCCGCTCAGCCCGACCTTGCGGATCCAGTGCGATGCCCGTTCCTCGACCTGCCGCCCTCTTACGCGGCGCAGCTTGAGGCCGTAGGCAATGTTGTCACGCACCGTCAGCCATGGGAAGACCGATTGTTCTTGGAAGACCATGGCAAACGGCGGATGCCCATCGCGACGAGGACGCATCCAGACTTCGCCACTGTCCTGCTGCTCCAAACCAGCCAGAATGCGAAGCAACGTCGTCTTGCCGCAACCGCTCGGTCCGACGACAACCAAAAAGCGTCCCTCCGGGAGCTCGAAGCTCACACCGTCCAGCGCTCGGAGTTGTCGTTTTCCATGAACGAAATGCTTGATGACGTCCGATACTCTCACCACGACAGTGCGCGCCTCTGTCGGAGCCGATGACGCGCCCGGGGTCTCAACCATCGATTCCTCCACGACATGTTCGCGAGCACAACTCGGTTCTTTGGCCCTGTCCGATCCTAGCCGACGAGAGTAAAGTACTGCAACTACGCCGTTCTCCATAGCCGAACACGGTACGTCGACGACGAGCGGCACCTTTCCGGCTGCGCGGAGCCACTCTGCGGGACAATCTGCGTCTGGAAGGCGCGGGAGCCGGTGATCCCGAAGACCTTCCGGCACCGACTCCCGTGAGGACAGGCGCAGGAGTGGCCGACACAGTCTCGGGAGACGAGGCGGACTGACCGAACAGGGGTTGCGGGTAACGCCAGAGGATACCACAGTACGGGACGGCTGCTGGTCGGAAGATCGGCCCCCTCGTCCAGCTGAGCACGCGTCGGGACACCGTGCCTGTACCACCTGGAAAAGGATGACCACTCTCAGTAGGCAGCCGATGCTCTTCTCCAAAGAGGACGCATCCGACTCTCGATCGCCGGGCGAACCTGGTCCAGCACAGCCTTGCCGACGAGGAGAACACTCGTCCCTACCCCGAGCCGCGAGCAAGATGCCGCGAGAATCATCGTTTTCTCGTCAGGCATCCTGAGCACGAGACGCTCGTCCGAGCACGCTGAACTGCCAAAGACGCAGGAGAGGAGCCGGGTAACCCCTCGCAGCGACTCGCTCCTTCATCCTCTCAGCCAGTCAGGCGAGCGCCACGTCCAGCACCATCATCACCGTGAAGCCAATGATCGTGCCGCTCGTCGCGAGATCTCCGTGATCGCCGCGCTGCGACTCCGGGATCAGCTCCTCGACAACGACGTACAGCATCGCTCCAGCCGCGAAGGCCAGCGCATACGGCAGGAGCGGTTCGACGAAGAGTACGGCCGCTGCCCCGAGTAACGCGGCCAGCGGTTCGACGATCGCTGAGAGCTGCCCGTACCAGAAGGCGCGAAACGGACTGAATCCCTCGCGTCGTAATGGAACCGCGATCGCCAGTCCCTCCGGCACGTTCTGCAGCGCGATCCCGATGGCAAGAGCAGTCGCACCACTGGCGAGCGAAAGAGCGAGCAGAGGGTCCGTCACCCATGCTGCTGCCCCAAAAGCGACCCCGACCGCCAGACCCTCCGGGACATTGTGCAGCGTGATCGCCAGGACCAAAAGCGTCGTCCGACGCCAGGTCGTCGAGACTCCTTCCGCTGCCTCGCGCGGTAGGAACAGGTGCAGATGCGGCAGGAAGCGGTCGACGATGCGCAGTGCTAGCGCGCCAGCGACGAGACCGGTCGCGGCCGGGATCCAGGCGATACCACCATTCCGTTCAGTGACCTCCATCGCGGGAATCAGGAGCGACCAAACACTGGCCGCGACCATCACTCCAGCAGCGAAGCCGAGCATCGCGTCCAGTAACCAGCGGGGGATACTCCGGCCCAACAACACGAGCGCTGCCGCCGCCGCGGTGGCACCCCACGTCAAAAGTCCTCCCATTAACGCCTGCAGGATCGGGTCGAGCGACCAGAACCAGTCCAGCACGTCGTCCTCCCAGATCGCTCCAACACGAGTTTGATTTAGTGTTGTCTAAATTTATCATCGAGCCGGAAGCTGGAGCCACGATTCAACCTTTTGGGGTCTCCAATTTCGAACGGAAGGCTCTGTCGTGATGCGGAAGCACCGTAGAACTTGCGAGGGAAGCCCTATTCCGGCAGCGTGGCCTCCTGGTCTTCCTCGCCCACCCGCTGTCCGATCCACACCGCGGCCAGTCGCGCTGCCTCGTTCCAGATTTCCCGGATCGGCAACCCGGTTCGCTGGTGAATAGCTAAGCAGTCGCGATATTCCGGCACGGCATCGACGATGCGATCCTGCACGATCTTCAGCTTGACCGCCACCTCACCCCAGCGGGTCGCGACTGCGACACTGCGGCGCGCGAGCTTAGTCCGCTCGATCGGAATCGCTCGCACGCCGAACGTCGTCGAGTGCTCGAAGAGCACTCGCTCGAGGAGTGGCCGATTGCTCGCCCGGCAGATCGCGCTCACGATCACCGCCGGGCGCGAGCGCTTCATCACGATCGGCGTCAGATACACGTCAAGGGCTCCAGCCGCGAAAAGCTGATCCACCAGCGGCTCGATAAACTGCGGATTCATATCGTCGAGATTGGCCTCGAGGAGAAGTTCCGCTTCGTCCAGTCGACTCGGTACGGCGAACGCTTCCCCGATCCAGAGACGCAGGGCATTCGGCCAGGGAAGCTCGCGCGTACCGAATCCGTAGCCGACCCGCTCCGGGAGGAACGCCGGGCGGACGAAGCGAGCCAGTTCGACCAGTAACGCCGCACCAGTCGGCGTGACCAGCTCGGCCTCGATGTCCAGCGATACGAGCGGAGCTCCCGCCTGCGCAAGCAAGAGCGCCGTAGCTGGCGCTGGCACCGGCAGACGCCCGTGCGCAGTTTCGACCCAGCCACGACTCAACGGCAGGGGACCGCAAGTGATCTCCTCCACGCCGAGCAGCTCGAATCCCCAGACCACGCCGACGACATCGACGATCGAGTCGACCGCCCCCACCTCGTGAAAGTGCACCGACTCCAGTGGGACACCGTGGACGCTCGCTTCCGCCTCCGCGAGTCGCCGAAAAACGGCCAGCGCCCGCTCCTTCACCCGCGGCGGCAGTGCCGAAGCGCTCAAGAGGTCGCGGATCTCGGCCCAATCGCGTGCTGGCTGCGCTGCCTCGACGATGACCCGCACCTGCGTCCCAGCTAGCCCACGCCGGACGACTCGCTCCACGACCAACCGATAACCGTCAACATCGAGCGCGCTGGCCAAGCGATCAGCCAGCTCCTCTGGGGGGACGCCAGCATCGACGAGCGCACCGAGCAGCATGTCTCCACTGGCCCCCGAGAACGGGTCAACGTACGCGACACGCACGGACTGTCTCCTTCAACTCGTCGTCGCTCGACGGCGCCGGCTGCGCGCCTCTTCTTGTGCCCTCAGCTGCCCGCACGCTGCCGCGATCTCGACACCCCGAGAGTAGCGTACGGTAGCAGGAATCCTATACCGCTCGAGTACGGCGCGGAACCGCTCGATCCGCTCCGGTCCCGGCCGCCGGAAGAGCGGAGCAGCCGGCGTTGGGTTGTACGGAATGAGGTTAACATGACAGAGCAGACCACGCAGGCAACGAGCCAGTTCCACGGCCGTCCGCTCGTCGTCGTTGACGTCCTCGATCAGCACGTATTCGAAGGTGACACGCCGGCCGGTTCGGGCGACGTACCGACGGCAGGCGGCCAGCAATTCATCGATCGGCCAACGCCGGTTGATCGGAACGAGCTGCGAGCGCAGAGCATCGTTGGGGGCGTGGAGCGAGACGGCCAGTTTGACCTGATACGGCTCCTCGGCGAGTCGGTCGATGAAGGGAACGACGCCAGCTGTCGAGAGCGTGATGTGCCGCGCCCCGATTCCCAAGCCCTGACGATCGTTCACGATGGCGACGAAGCGCATGACCGCATCGTAGTTGTGAAACGGCTCCCCCATACCCATCACGACGATGTTGGAGATCCGACGCTCTCGCTCGCGTGCCAGTCGCGCCGCGTGCACGACCTGGCTCACCATCTCGCCAGCCGAAAGGTTGCGGATCAGCCCCGAAAGACCGGTCGCGCAAAAACTGCACCCGATGGCGCAGCCGATCTGGCAGGAGACACACACCGTTGTCCGATCCGGGTAGAACATGACGACAGTCTCGACGAAATGGTCGTCACGCGTGCGAAACAAGAGCTTGATCGTTTCCCGGTCGTCACTCACCCGCTGACGCACAGGGACAAGCTCGCTGATCGGGAGCGTCTCCGAGAGTTCGCTGCGCATCGCCTTGGGGAGCACGCTCACGCTCTCGTATTCGAGCACCAGTTGTTGGTATGCCCAGTGGAAGAGCTGACGCGCCCGGTAGCGTGGCAGTCCACGCTCCTCCACCCAGGCCTCGAGCTCACCGAGCGTGAGGTCATATAACGTTTCCCGTTGCACTCGCGCAGTCGGGCGAGGTGTCGTCCATTCGGTCACGGTCATCATCGTGATCGATACACTACACTTCATGACCTATCTCGCCAAGTGTATCAACCAGTTCCTGCAGCCAGCAGAGTGGAAAGTTCCAGGCGCCAGCGCCTGATGCGCGCCGCGATCGCGTCTGCCTCGAAAGTCGCCAGATAGCGCGGCAACCGCTCGCCTCGCTCGCGGTGCCAGTGGCGATACGCCCAGTCGACCAGCGCGATGTCCATGCGACGGCGCAACCAGAATGCTCGTCCACCGTACCGGGTGAGGTAGCGAAGCTGGCGAGCCCGCCGGAGCCAAGGACTGGTCAGGACCGCGAGATCCTCGGTATCTGCCAAACCGAGTTGCACCGCCTCAGCCAGATAGCGCCTTACGTCGCGAGCGCGGCGTCGAGCTTGGGCGACTGCCAGCACGGCGAGCCCGATCGCTCCAGGAAGCAGCACCAGCAACGGATAGCCGAAGAGCATGAGGAGCGCGAGGAGACCGCTTTCATCGTACACGGCAAGCGTGAGCCCACCGTTCCACAGGGCATGGAGCAGGATCGCGCCGACCAAGCCAGCAAAGGGCGCCAGCCACCGAAGGGCGAAAGAGCGTGCCTGCACGGCGAGACCGAGGCCGAGACCGGTCACAGCAGTGAAGAGCGGATGCCCGAACCCGGTGAGAACGCCACGAACCAGGAAGAGTAAGCCGACGCCGCTCAGTCCCCGTTCAAGAAAGGCTGCAGCGTAATAGATGAGGTCTTCCACCACCGCGAAGCCGAGACCGACCAATCCACCGTACACGATCCCGTCGAGGACGTCGTCGAACTCGTGCCGAGCCAGGAGGAAGAGCGCGAACACAAAGGCTCCCTTCGCTGCTTCCTCGGTCAGTGGCGCGAAGATGATCGTCCCGAGCGTGTCGCTCACGTCCGAATCCAGAGCGAGTACTGTCCCCGTCACCGCCTCCAAGAGAGCCGTGGCCGCGCCACCACTCAGCGTCGCCACACCGGCCCCCCAGGCCAGAGCCAGCCCGAGCAACCACGGTGGCTCGTGCTCCAAGGGATCGAGGAAGAGGAGATACGCCGCGTAGACAGGGGCTAAGATTCCCGCGAGTACCAGGCCGACGAGCAACGCGGTTGGGGATGCCCCGAGGAGAGCCAACGACAGGACACAGCACAACCCCAACGCGGAGACAACGACCAAGCACCCGATCGTGAGCGGCCACACTGGCGAATGCGCCGACTGCACTCTGTGTTGCATCCCTCGTCTCGTTCTACAGTGCACGAGAACGCGACACCCGTGTATGGTATCGGAGAAGAAGAGGTTCGACGACGCAGCATGCGAGGAGAGCCGAAACCGATGCGCGTTGCGAGCGAGCGATCCGACGACGATGTACTCGAGCAGCTCAGCGAAATCTGGCCGAAGGCGGCGCCAGCGCGCGTGCAGCCGGTCTTCGAGGATCTGCGCACCGCGCTGAGAGTTCCAGATATTCCATTTCCGTTTCGTCTCCTGGCCCACTGGCCACCCTACCTCGCCTTCGCGGTGCGGCAATTCAGTCCCTTCATCCGTTCGCTCGCCTTCGAGGCCGCTGCCGACGCGCTGCGAGCACGAGCGGCGACCTCGATCGGTTCCCTGCCGCGAAGCGAACGCCTCGCCGCAGCTCGCGCGTTGATCTTGCGTGAGCACGAACTGGCACCGAAGATCGTGCTCATCCTCACCGCCTTCGCTGTCGGGTTGCGTGGGCGCGCGAGCGAATCTGCACCGCCGCTCGGCACGACTCCTTCCGCGCAAGAACCGATCGCTGTGCGCCCAGCGGAACTACCGCGCACGGTGGACGAACGCATCGCCCCGCTACCCGACCTTTCCACACCGTCGGAAAGGGGGCGAGTGCTGCTCACTGATCTCGCCGCGTTGCGTGGCTCACCGGCTTTGGACGACTTCAGTCGTGCGCTCGCAGTCAGCGAACCTGATGCTTTCGCCGAACTCCTCGCTCTGCGACGGAGCATCGAGGCTGACCGTCTCGCTCAGGTACGCAGCGAACTGCTCGCCCAAGCCGAGCGCGCCGTTCGACGTTTCACCTTACCTGGAGCCAGGGTACTGCCCGACTTCATGGTGCCGGAACCGGCGCTGGCTGCAATCGATGCCGTGGTCGATCGGCTCCGCACGATCACGGCGGAAGCCTTCCTGGACGTCACGCTGGCACGTGTCGCCCTCGATGGGTTCGACGCTGCCAGCTCGGCACCCTATCCGGTACACGTTGCGGTTGACCAGTGAGAAGCGTTCTACCAAAACGACGCCCCAGTGCAGCGAAAGGAAGAGAACATGCTGGATCTGCGCGTTCTGTAACCACCGCTTAAGCAGCGCTACCGCGAACGGCCTGAGGAGGCGCTCATCACCTTGCGAGCAGTGGCCCGTCAGCAGGACAGTCCGCTGCGGTGCATGGTCGAGACGACCGGTGGAACGATCGTCAGCGAAGCTCACCCCGGCGTCGGCGGGCCAGGCACCGCCAGTTGCTCTGGTGACCTGCTCCTGCCCGCTTTTGCCGCGTGCGCGCAGATCACTTGCCAGATGGTCGCGACCGCGCTCGGCATCCCGCTCACGCGAGTGAGCGCGACAGCCGAGGGTGACCTGGACCTCCGCGGGACGCTCGGCGTGTCACGTGAGGTCCTAGTCGGGTTCGGAGCGATTCGCCTCTTCATCGATGTCGAGGCACCGGACGCGACACCCGAGCAACTGACGAGCCTTCGCGAGAAAACGGAGCAATTCTGTGTCATCTTCCAGACGCTCCGTCAGCCGCCAGAACTCAGCGTGCAGTGGTCCTCCATCAACGCTCAGCCGTAGAGCTCAGCCAGCCGATCGATCGTGAAACCGGGGGCCTGACATGCCTCGATGATGCGCCGTTCGCGGGCTTCCACTTCTTTAGCTGCTCGGTAGAGTTGCGGGGCGATCTCCAGTGGAATCTGGATAACCCCATGCTTGTCCCCATGCAGGAGGTCGCCGGGGTGCACGGTCAGGCCGCCCACTGTAACCGGTGTACCGAACTCGACAACGTGCACGTAGGCGTGCGAGACCTGTACTTGACTCGCGAAGAAGTGGAAACCGAGCCGCTCCACCTCGTCGAGGTCACGCACGCCACCGTTGGTCACAGTGCCGATGCAACCGAGCGCTCGGTGAATGTTGGCATTCACCTCGCCCCAGAAAGACCCGATCGGTGAGTCATCCAGATCTTCGATCACGACGATCCGCGGTTCGGGGATGGTCAGGATGTACTCCCACATGGCCCGGCGCGGGACGGACTCGCCTGGTCGCGGAGGCTGTGCGGCGCGGATCTTGGCCGTGACGGCATACCCGACCATCGTGCCCAGATGCGGGAACATGCACTTAATCGAGGCGTCCATGAACCCGACGTTGCGTGGCCGAACATCGAAGGTCTCGATTGCGTTCGCGACCGTCGGTGTCGTCAAGGTCTGGAGCGCTCGCAACACCTCGGGCGCGAGTGGAGCTTGCGGCATCGCTCGTCCCTCCTCGGTCCGTTCCCTTTCCTCAACGGGCATCATACCTGACCCTTTCGCTCGACGCACGCTGGTCGATCCGCTTTCTTCGCGTTACGATGACCGTTTGGGACACGCCCTGCGGGAAGGGAGAGGCTCATGGACGATACGGCATCGGTCGCACTCGCCAGGCAAAACCTCGCGGCGTTGGGCATTCCGGTGAGCGACGAGGATCTCGAGAAAGCCCACGCAGCAGGCTTCTTCAGCACCGCGCAGGCATTCCAGGTAGTAGTGCGGCGAGACGGCGAGGTCGATGACCTACCAGATTTCCTGACCGATCGTCTACCAGCGCCGCGATCGTGGGCCGCGACGGGACAGGAGTCCCCTTCGGCGGCACCGGAGATCCTCGAACTCGCCCGCGCATTGCGCAACGGCGAGACGAGCAGCCGCGCTCTCGTCGAGCGAGCGCTCGAGCAGATCGCTCGCCGCGATCAGGAACTCAACGCCTTTCAGTTGCTGCTCCCCGAGCAGGCGCTCACCGATGCGGAGGCGCGCGATGCTGAACTCGCTCGCGGTATCGACCGCGGACCGCTCCATGGCCTGCCCGTGGCCTTAAAGGACCTCATCGACCTCGCGGGAACACCGACGACCGCCGGATCAGCTATCCTCGCCAACGCGGTGGCATCACGCGATGCGACGGTTGTCCAGCGCCTCCGAGCCGCCGGAGCCGTAATCGTCGGGAAAACACGACTACCAGAGTTCGCCTATTCGGGAGCCTCCAACAACCCGTACTACGGCCCGGTCCCCAATCCGCGAGACCGTCGTCGCGACAGCGGGGGATCCTCGAGTGGTTCTGTCGCTGCAGTCGCCGCTGGCCTGGTCGTCATGGCGGTCGGCTCGGATACCGGGGGATCGATCCGCATTCCGGCGGCCTATTGCGGAATCGTCGGTCTCAAGCCGACCTTCGGGCGGGTGAGCATGCATGGTGTCTATCCGCTCGCCTGGTCACTCGACCACATCGGACCGCTGACCCGCACCGTGACAGACGCCGCAGTTTCTCTCGAAGCGATGGCTGGTCCGGACGAGGGCGACCCACGAACCCGCGCCATTCAACTCCCGGATCTGGTCAGCGCCACACAAGTCGAGCGTCTCGAGCTCCGAGTGGGTGTCGTGCCCTCTACGGGTGGAGACCAACCTTTGGCCGCGCCCGACGCGGTCGCTGCGTGCGAACGGGCAGTGGCCGCGCTCGCGGACGCTGGGGCCGACCTGATCCCGCTGGTCCTGCCGGAACTCGAGACATTGCGTATCGTGAGTGCGGCGATCGCGCAACTCGAGGCTGCTGCGCTGCACGCACCCACCGCGCGCGAGCGCTGGACCCATTACGGTGAGTTCTTCCGTCTCCGCCTCCTCGGCTGCTTCGCCTACCCCTGCTGGGGTTACGTCGCCGCCCAGCGACTGGCGAAAAAGGCTCGTGCGCGGCTCATGAGCCTCCTCGGGGAGCACGATATCGCCTTGCTGGCTCTCCCGACAACGCCGACCACAGCCCCGCCGCTCGGGCAGTGGACAGCGCGAGCGAGCTGGCTGACCGCCCCCTTCAACCTGCTGGGATGGCCAGCCCTCAGCGTTCCGGCCGGCCTCGGCGATGACGGCTTGCCGATCGGTCTCCAACTGGTGGCCCGCCCCTGGCGGGAAGATCTCGTCATCGCCGCAGGAGCATTGGTCGAACGCGCGGCTCGATCGAGCCGAGGCTCGAACTAAAAGAGGTGGACTCGCCAGATCGTCATGGCCGACCCACGACGCGCCGCTTGACGAACGCTCGATGGTTCAGCAAAGCGTCAGGCAGCTGCCCTCTGGATTCTGCCGGCGCGGAATCGGGGTGAACCCTTTCCACCGGCAGAGATTTGCGTCATACTTCCACCAGGCGGTACGGTTTCGCAGTGGCCTCGGTGTCGTTGGCTCCGTGCCGCTGACGGGTCGGTCGACAAGGAAAAGGGAGGGTCACGATGCCGCACGAACTCCCACCGCTGCCGTATTCGTACGACGCGCTCGAGCCCTACATCGATGCGCGCACGATGGAGATCCACCACACCGGGCATCATGGAGCCTACGTGCGCAACGTGAACGCGGCGCTCGAAAAGCACCCAGAAATCCCGGGCATGCCGATCGAGGAACTCCTGCGCCGCATCAACGAAGTGCCGGAGGATATCCGGACCGCTGTCCGCAATAACGGTGGAGGCCACGCCAACCATACCATTTTCTGGCAGATCATGGGTCCCAACGCTGGTGGTGAACCGACCGGGGAGCTCGCGCAGGCGATCGCTGAAACGTTCGGGAGCTTCCAGCAGTTCAAGGAACAGTTCTCGGCAGCTGCCGCAGGGGTCTTCGGTTCAGGATGGGCATGGTTGGTACTCGATCAGAACGGCAAGCTCCAAATCATTACCAGGCCCAATCAAGACAGCCCCTACATGGACAACCTCTATCCCGTGATGGGGCTGGACGTCTGGGAGCATGCCTATTACCTCAAGTACCAGAACCGCCGTCCTGAGTACATCGCGAACTGGTGGAACGTGGTCAACTGGGACGCGGTGGCCCAGCGCTATCATGAGGGTCTCAAGCGCTGACCGCGGCTGAGCATTCAGATCGATGAGCGAGCGCCGGGGGATTTCCCGGCGCTCGCTATCCGCGCCCAACCCCTCCCTCAAGCCTCGATTGGCTCGAGTAGTCGGAGGTTCGCTTCGATCTCTGCCCGCCGCGGCTCGAGGAACGGCGGGAGCGACAAGCGTTCACCCAGGTGCTCGAGATCTTCGTCGATGGCAGAACCGGGCCCATCCGTGGCGAGCTTGAAGAGAATACCTCCTGGTTCGCGGAAATACAGGGAACGAAAGTAGAATCGGTCGATCTGCGGGGTGACCGGAATGCCAGCTTGGGCGATCCGGGCACGCCACGCCTGATGCGCAGCATCATCGGAAACGCGAAAAGCGACATGGTGGACACCACCGGTTCCGAGCTGCGCCCGAGGCTGATCGGGGCGTTCCTCGACCACGATCAGTGCTCCCGGACCACCCGGCCCGACCTCGAAGAGAGCGGTTCGTGCGTGAGAGCGTTCTTCCTGCCGAAGGCGAAACCCTAGCACCTCCGTCAACACACGTGCGGTCGGCTCGAGCGAGCGCACCACGAGCGAAACCGCAAAGATCCCCTTGATCTGGTAGGCAGGAGGTACCGGCGACCGATCCCGCGGCGTGCCACCGACCGTCCCACCATCGTCGACGAGGGCCAAGCGTTGCCCCTCGAAGTCCCGGAAGAATACGGCCTGCCGCCCAGCGTAGTTTCCCCACTCCACGCCCGGTACACCATGCTGCTGTAACCACTCGACCCACCACTCCAGCGCCGCTGCGTTCTCCACCCGCAATGCGATGCGTGCGATCTCCCCAGAGCCGGAACGATGCGGCGGCAAGTTGGGCCAGTCGAAAAAGGTGACATCCGTACCTGGACTCCCGACAGCATCGGCATAAAACAGATGATATGCTGACACATTGTCCTGGTTGACCGTCTTCTTGACGAGACGGAGTCCAAGCACACGCGTAGAGAAACGCACATTTTCTGTGGCACGTCCCGTGACCGCTGTAACGTGATGAATCCCTAGTATCTCGCGTTCCGGCATGGCGCGACTCCCTCCAGGACGACGCACGATGACGAGTGTACAGAACGCCGGTGCAAGGGATTTGCTCAGCGATCCAAGCCATCCCACAGGGTGAAGGTAAACGATCGGGCACGAGGCACCACCGCGGCATCAGGTCGGTCTGTCGTCCGGGCTCCTCATCGAGAGACCACTGCAAGAACCGAAGTGGGCCGGCGTCAGTGCACCGGCCCAACGGACGAGACGAAGACAGCGATGTTTCAAACGTCCCCTTCGCGCAAGCCGAGCGCCGCTTGCGCGGCAGCGAGTCGCGCGATCGGTACGCGATAGGGAGAAGCCGAGACGTAATCGAGCCCAACCTCGTGGCAGAAGCGAATGCTGGCGGGATCCCCACCGTGTTCACCGCAGATGCCGAGTTTGATCGCTGGCCGGGTCGCTCGGCCGCCATCACCAGCGATCTCGATGAGGCGACCGACCCCAGCGCGATCGAGCGTCTGGAACGGATCAGCCGGATAGATTCCGTGTTCCAGATAGTAGGGAAGGAAGCGGCCAGCATCATCGCGCGAGATCCCGTACGTCATCTGCGTGAGGTCGTTGGTACCGAAACTGAAGAACTCCGCTTCCCGAGCGATCTCACTCGCAGTGAGCGCTGCACGCGGAACCTCGATCATCGTTCCGATCGAGTACGGAATCTCTCGTCCTGCCTCTGCGAAAAGCTGTCGCGCCACCCGATCGATGATCTCGCGTTGCACCATGAGTTCGCGAACGTCCGAGACCAGGGGCACCATGATTTCCGGATGGACCTCGATGCCTTCGGCAGCGCACTGGAGCGCGGCAGTGAAGATCGCGCGTGCTTGCATCTCGGTGATCTCCGAAGCAGTGATCCCGAGACGACAACCGCGATGACCGAGCATCGGATTGGCCTCGGTGAGTGCCTGGACTTTCGCACGGATCGCCTCCGGCGAGACCCCTAGCCGTTCTGCCATGGCCTGGATTTCCTCTTCGTGCTTCGGCAGGAACTCGTGCAACGGTGGATCCAGGGTGCGAATCGTGACAGGGAAGCCCGCCATCGCCTTGAAGATCCCCACGAAGTCCTCACGCTGCATTGGCTCCAGCTTGGCAAGCGCAGCGCGCCGTTCTTCCGGAGTTGTCGCCATGATCATCTCGCGCATGGCCCAGATGCGATCACCCTGGAAGAACATGTGCTCGGTGCGGCACAGTCCGATGCCCTCGGCCCCCAACTCGCGTGCCTTCGCGGCATCTTCCGGCGTATCGGCATTCGCCCTGACCCGCAGCCGGCGGAACTGATCAGCCCAGTCGAGCAGTTCCGCCAGGTCTCCACCGACACTCGGCGGGATGGTCGGCACTTCGCCGAGCAGGACGGCACCGGTCGAGCCATCGATCGTGATCACGTCGCCCCGGCGGACGACGACGTCACCGACACGAAACTCTTGTCGTTCGTAGTCCACGACCAGTGCAGAGCAACCGACGACCGCCGGTTTCCCGATCCCGCGCGCTACCACCGCAGCATGGCTGGTCATGCCCCCACGTGCCGTCAAGATGCCACGCGCCGCCAGCATGCCGTGGAAGTCATCTGGTGAGGTCTCTAACCGGACCAGGATCACCGCCTCACCGCGATCACCGAGTACCTTGGCCTCGTCAGCGTCGAACACCACTTTCCCGCTAGCCGCTCCGGGACTCGCTGGGAGCCCCTTGGCGAGTGGCTCACCCTTCCAGGACGGGTCCAGCATCGGGTGGAGCAGCTGGTCGAGGTGGTCCGGTGAGACGCGCAACACTGCTTCCCGCGGATCGATCAACCCTTCGTGGACCATGTCGACGGCGATCTTGACTGCTGCTCGGCCTGTCCGCTTGCCGGTGCGTGTCTGGAGCATCCACAACTTGCCGCGCTCGACCGTGAACTCGAGATCCTGCATGTCACGGTAGTGACGCTCCAGGCGATCAGCGACGTCGAGCAATTGCTCGTACGCACCACGAAGCAGCGGGTCCTTGGCCATCTCTTGAATCGGTTGCGGGGTGCGGATACCAGCAACGACATCTTCCCCTTGCGCATTCGTCAAATATTCGCCGAAAATTCCTTTTTCACCGGTGCTCGGGTTGCGCGTGAAGGCGACACCAGTCGCGGAATCCGGCCCGAGGTTACCGAAGACCATCGCCTGAACATTCGCCGCCGTGCCGAGATCATGCGGGATCCCGTGTGCGTTGCGATAATCGATCGCCCGCCGGTTGTTCCATGACTCGAAGACAGCCAGGATTGCCCGTCGCAGCTGCTCGAACGGATCCTGGGGGAACGGGGTTCCCGTCGCTTGCTGGACGATCTCCTTGTTAGCCTGAACCAGTCGCTGCAGATGTTCCGCTGGAATTTCGTAATCGTGGATGACTCCGAGTTCGCGCTTGAGCTCGTCGAGCGCGTCCTCGAAGCGTTCGGAGGGAATATCCAGCACGACTTTGCCGAACATCTGAATCAGCCGGCGGTAGCAATCGTAGGCGAACCGCTCGTTCGCGGTCATAGCCGCCAGGCCAAGCACTGTCTCATCGGTGAGGCCAACATTGAGGATCGTATCCATCATGCCCGGCATGGAGAACTTTGCCCCGGATCGCACAGAGACGAGAAGTGGTTGCAACGGATCACCGAATCGACGTCCGATCTGCTGCTCGATATCCCGTAGCCCCTCCAGGACTTCCTCCCAGAGCCCTTCCGGCATCCGACGGCCACCCTGCAGGTAGGCGACGCACGCTCGGGTACTGACGGTAAAGCCAGGGGGCACCGGAAGGCCGATACGCGTCATTTCGGCCAAGTTCGCACCCTTGCCACCGAGCAAATCGCGCAGCTGCGCGTTGCCCTCCCGGAAGAGAAATACCCAGCGCCGCCCAGTCGCGACGGATACCATGGCGCTCCCTCCCTTCTCCTGCGGCCTCACGCTGTTCGAAAGTCCGAACGCCTTGCTTTCCCCTGTTTACTCCTCGACGACCAGCTTGGCAAGGCTCGCGAGCAGCGTCTTGGTTCCGTGTCGTTTGAACTGCACTGTCACTTCCTGATCACCAGCCTGTTCGCGCACTGCCACGACGAACCCATCGCCGAATGCCGGGTGGAAAACGCGTTGCCCGGCTCGCAACCGCGGTACAACTGGGGCGCTGCTCTCCACCGGTCCTGCATGACCGCCCGCTGGCGGTGCCATCCTAGGCACTCGTTCGCTCGCTCGACTACCAGCTTCCACCACGTCGGGTGGCAAGTCATCGAGAAAATGTGACGGCAAACAACGCTCGCGCAGGCCGAAACGGTTGCGCGAACTGCAATAGCTCAGGTACAAGCGCTCTTTCGCCCGGGTGATGCCCACGTAAAACAACCGACGCTCTTCTTCCAGCTCGGCCTCGCTCTCCAACGCTCGGGCATGCGGCAACAGACCTTCTTCGACACCGATCAGAAAGACAACAGGAAACTCCAGTCCCTTGGCTGCATGCAACGTGAGCAAGGTCACCTGATCGCCACTCATCTCCGCTTCGTCGATGGCGGCCACCAGCGCCGCTTCCTCGAGGAACAGCGGCAGCCCCTCTGCTGCGGGGACCGTATCGTACCGCTCGAGCACGCTGCGCAGCTGGACCAGGTTTTCCCATCGTTCCCGCTCAGTGGGGTCACTCGCATCCCGGTAACGTGCCGCCAACCCGCTCCGTTCCAGCGCGAGGTCGAAGAGCTGGCTCGCCGGATGCTCGACCATCGCTGCCCGCAATCGGACAAGCTCGCCGCCCAGTTCCCGGAGTCGACGGACTGTCGCGGCCGCCAGTGCTGGTGCTTCCTCCCGTTCCTCGACCAGGAGCAGCAGCACGTCCGCGGGCGAGCACTGCTGGCGTTGCCCCCATTGCTCCAGCTGCAGCAGCGTCTTCTCCCCGATCCCCCGTCCGAACACTGTCTCGCTCAGCACTCGCCGCAGGCTGAGCCAATCACGCGGATTGACCAGCACGCGCAGCAATGCCAACGCGTCTTTGATCTCTTTCCGCTCATAGAAGCGGACCCCGCCGATGACCTGGTAAGGGATCTGACGTCGAACCAGCGCTTCCTCGACGGAGCGACTCTGGGCGTTGATGCGGTACAAGACTGCGATATCGCGATATCGTGCGTTCCCTGTCCGCACCAAGCGATCGATCTCGCTCACCACCATCTCCGCTTCCTGCTGCTCGTCCCAGCAAGCCAGCAAGCGGATCGGCGGACCAGGGGGATTCTCGGTCCACAGGGGGCGCTCGATCCGCTGGCGATTGACGCGAATCACGGCATCGGCAGCCGCGACGATTTGCGGTGTCGAGCGGTAGTTGCGTCCGAGACGAATGACGGTCGCATCAGGGAAGTCGCGCTGGAACTCGAGAATGTTGCGGATATCCGCCTGCCGCCAGCTGTAGATCGATTGATCAGGATCACCCACGACACAGAGGTTCCGGTGCCCGTTGGCGAGTTGGCGCACCAGTTGATACTGCAACCGGTTCGTGTCCTGGTACTCATCGACCTGCAGGTAGCGCCAGCGGTCCTGGTAGTGGGCGAGCACGTCCGGGTACTCGGTGAACAGTTCGACAGTGCGGAGGAGAAGGTCGTCGAAATCAACGGCCTGAGCGCGCTGGAGGTACTGGGCATAGCGCTCGTAGACGCGAGCAGCGACTTCGTCCCAGTAGCTCTGGGCCATCGATTGGAGATCGCTCGGGCTGTGCTGGTCGTTCTTGGCCCGCGAGAGACGTCCGAGCAGCATGCGCGGGGAGAACCGCTGCGGATCGAGGCCGAGATCGCGCAAGGCCTGCTTGACGAGCGCCAGTTGGTCCTCCTCGTCATAGATGGTGAACGCCGGCTCGAGCCCGATCCGATACCCATCACGTCGGAGAATACGAACGCACAGACTGTGAAAGGTGCCCGCCTTCACGAGTTGTGCTGATTCGGTTCCGAGGAGGCCCCCGAGACGCTCCCGGATCTCCCGTGCTGCTTTGTTGGTGAAGGTCACGGCGACGATCTGCCACGGTCGAGCCCGGCCGCTACCGATGAGATATGCGACGCGATGCGTCAGCACGCGCGTCTTGCCACTTCCTGGACCAGCCACCACGAGTACCGGACCCTCGGTCGTCGTGACCGCCACGCACTGATCCGCATCTAAGCCGATGAGGATCCGTTCCATTCCGGAAAACGGCACAAGCCGCTCGCTCGCCATTTGGAATGGCCCACCCCGCTCAGGCTCGCCGATTACGGAACGGTCCTCGCTTCCCGGTTCCCCACGCGCATTCCCCCGCTCCTCGAGCATGCTCGTTCCTCCGGGTACGGCCGATCCTCCTGGGTTGCCGGGTCATCCGGCGTTCCCCATCAGGATACCGAGGAAAACGAGATAATGCTGGTACACGAACGGGTGGTGATCCCGAGAGCGGCTTCCCGCTGCGTGATCTTCGATTCCGCGACGCACGCCACCTGTTTCCCCGCCCGCTTCGGTCGGTCATGCCTTGACAGCCTGTCTGAGGACACCGTATCATCCACATGGTCGTCAAGTTAATCCTTAAAGGAAATGGTCGGACCGATGGACAGAGTTGTCGCGAGTTGTGACGAAGCAGTCGCCGATATCCCGAACGGCGCATCGATCATGATCGGGGGTTTTGGGCCGCCCGGAGTTCCCGTCAACCTGGTCCGGGCGCTTCGGCAGCGAGGGCTGCACGACCTCGTCCTCATCTACTGCGGTGGCGGCACGGAGGAGGACGGCATCAGCGGACTGATCGCTGACGGTGCAGTCCGCAAGCTGATCACCTCGTTTCCAGTTCACCCTGGCGCACACGCGGTTCGGGAGCGCTATCTCCAGGGTGAGATCGAGCTGGAGGTCGTGCCCCAGGGGATATTCGTCGAGCGTATCCGTGCGGCGGGAGCCGGCCTGGGTGGATTCTATTCCCCGACTGGCGTCGGAACCGAGTTGGCCGCAGGGAAAGAAGTGCGACTGATCGACGGACGCGCCTTTGTCTTGGAACTTCCGCTCTCAGCCGATTACGCCCTCATCGAGCCCTTTCGGGCTGACCAGTGGGGCAACCTCGTCTACCGGCGCACCATGCGGAACTTCAATCCGATCATGGCCACAGCCGCTCGGATGGTGATCGCTGAAGTCGATGAAGTCGTTCCGGTCGGTTCCCTCTCACCCGAGGAAATCGAAACACCGTGTCTTTTCGTGGACCGGGTCGTTGAGGTGCCGCGTGACTGGTTCCGACACGCAACATCCGCTGAACGACGATGAGGTGGTGCGCGATGCCGCTGACACGCGAGGGAATTGCCTAAAGTATCGCCCACGATCTCCCCGACGGCAGCTTCGTCAACCTCGGCTTCGGTATACCGTCACTCGTCACGCACTTTTTGCCACTCGGGAAAACCGTGCTCATTCATAGCGAGAACGGCATTCTCGGCGCCGGCCTCAAGGCACCCCCGGGCTTCGTCACGCTCGTTCCGGGTGCGAGTCTTTTCGACCATGCACTGTCGTTCACGATTGTTCGAGGAGATCACCTGACGCATGCCGTGCCCGGTGCTCTTCAAGTCTCGCGCCGGAACGATCTGGTGAACTGGCGCATCCCTAGTGCTCGTGTTCCAGGGGTCGGCGGCGCCATGGACATCGCCGTCGGAGCACAACGCGTCTGGGTAGCGATGACACATACCACCGATCACGGCGAGCCGAAGATCGTTGAAGAGTGCACCGATCCGCTGACTGCGCCGCGTTGTGTCCAGCGAATCTACACGGATCTCGCTGTTCTTTCCGTCGTGGGCGGCGAACTCCTCCTCGAGGAAGTCGCACCGGGCGTCACGGTCCAAGACGTTACCGCGCGCACCGGTGCATCGCTGACCATTCCGTCTCGCGTGCCGACGATGGACATTCCAGCTGAATTGGCCGGTATCCAACTGGTGACGGTCTGATCGCGTGTGCAGAACGACAGAGGTCGATAAGGCAAAAGGAGGCCGTGGAAGAACGATGAGCGCGTCACCAACGGTGCTTCGAGCAATCGATCGCGCACTCGACCGGATCCGGGAGGGATTGGCACCGGACGGGTTCGAGCTGCGCTCCGAGCGTGACACGGACGAGGGTATCGTCGAATTAGTGCTCCAGGCATTACCTGATGCGTGCCTGGACTGCCTCGTTCCTGACCAGCTGCTGGATGTGATGCTGCGACAGGCGATCGCCCCCGTTTATCCAGCGCTACGTGAGGTCCGTTTGGAAAAGCGACTACCAGAGGAGGGACGATGATGCCAATTCTCGTGGATCCGACAGGACAAACCGGGCACGTTACCAAGACGAAGGCCCCAGCAGTTAATGAAACTACTGCACCAGGGCCGAAGACGTACTCGATCGCGATCGTCACAGGCCGGTTCCAGGGATCGGCGTTCAAATCCCAGCTGACGGTGATCCGCTGTACCAGCCGCTCGATTCAGGGCCGCTTGGCTTCCCGGTCCACGGCCTCGATCTGCTCCAGTCGCTCGTGCAGCTTGGCCGGCATCGCCGCCGCGTCAGCAACCTGCGCCTTCAGCGCGCTCGCCAGGTCGGCCTGTGCCCGGAGTGCGTCGAGCTCTGCCTGCACTTGAGCGCGCTCGGCAGCGACCGCGTCCAGTTGGGCTTCGGCGTCCGTCAGAGTGATCCGCCCACGACGCACCAGCTCGAGCACGTTATCCTTGCAATGGTCGAGCTCAGCCAATCGCCTGAGCAGCCACTGGCGCTCGGTCTCGAGTGCGGCGGTCTGGCTCAGGTGCGCGGTATCTGCTCCTGGGCCTCTGCCAGTGCCGGGCCAGGAGCGAGGATGAACTGGCGGATGTCATTTTTGAGAACCGCTTCCAGCCACAGCGCCGACACGTGCGGCGCGCGGCTGTGTTCCGCAACCAGTGGGGCGACGGTGTTCGTCAGGCCGCCGCAACTGTAGACGGGCCGCTTGCCGTAGCCGAGCGTACGTCCGTGGAAACGCCGTCCGCAGCCGCCGCAGTAGATGAGTCCACGGAGCGGCCAGAAGCGCGTGGCGTTCTTCGTCAAGAGCGCGCGATTCTGCTTGAGGCGGGCAACCGCGCGCTCCCAGAGCTCGCGAGTCACCAGCGGCGGGGCGGGTACCTCGATCGGGTCGTAGCGAGACTCGACAACGAAGGCGCCCCGCCAATAGCCGTCCTGGTTGTTGATCTTGCTGACGCGGCAGACCGCCCAGCGGGGCCTGACGAGCGCGCGCCCGTTCGGGTAGCGCTTGACTAAGGGAGCGCCAGCGTCGATCAGGCGTCGCACCTCAGCCGTGGCCGTCGAACCGGCCGCCTAAACCGCGGCGAGTTCGAGGACCAAATTCGGGGAGCTGCGGCTCCGATCCAAAATCATCTGAATCAGGTTATAAACGCAATTGCAGTTGCTGGACCCAGTATCCGGTTTACCGAAGATCTCACCAAACTCGGAGAACTTGTCCGAGAAGTAGCTGAGGAGATGTCTCTAGCACTGGGTGCGGCGCCTGAACGAACCTGGCGGTCCAGAGATACGGGAGCTGAATGATCCAACTCTGCACTACTGCAGATACAGTGTCTCACGCATGTAACACACGGTGGAACCTGTAGTGAGGCCTCTACTGGAGGGATTGCCCTCACGTGCAGGCACAAGATCCCTCCCGGCCGCTGGCAGATACCCCCTTTGCTCAAGAGGAGATAGTCTGCCTCACTGCTCGTAACGCCTTGCCCAGGGGAAGTCCAGCGAAGGGGAAACAGAGCCGCACGGGAAGCCCCGTGAACGCCCGCTCGACAGCCAACCGGTAAGCCCGACCGCCTAGCCCGACCATGACCTCAAAGCGATCAAGCCCGAGCTCCCGGATCTGCTCGCGCAGGCGCTCGACCGTCACCGGCCCGGACGCCTTCCGCTTGAAGGTCACGTCGTATGGGCCGGGAAGCACGAAATCCGGGTCGATGAACCCGTACTTGGCGCTGAGGATCACCCAGCGATCGCCGAACCGCTCCGCATAGGCTCGGTGCACCTTGAACGGCGTGCCAATATATGCGTCACGGGCCGGGGTGGGGCCCCGGTCGGGATCGAGGTGCCAAATCTTTCGCACGCCACACGGGACGATGACCAGTGTCTGCGACATGACTACCCCGCCTTCGTCTACGACCGAGGATAGTACCGCTCTCCGTGACGGCTCCACCTGCGGTGGGCTGGCTCGCGGGCGCCGCACCGTTCCCCAGAGATGATGCTTCGCCCCCTGCTCACCCTACGGCGCCGTGTGTCCACAGCCTCGCCCACCGCTCATGTCATCGCAACCACCCGGGTGCGGGCAACGCGCAGGCTGGAAACGGTGCTGGGGGTTCGAGGTGGCAGGACCTCACGCGATGTGATGATCGGGTGCAATACCCTGGCACCCCTGCTGAACCAGGCGCGACTCGGCTAGGGGGTCACGGGTAGCGGGAAGGGTAGAACTGCCAGTTCTATGGCTCGTAACGGGAGGCCGCCCTCTTTCCTTCCCGGGGCTTGACGCCGCCGCTCTGGCTGTTTATGCTTTGTGAGCCACACTCGGCGGTATGGCCACAGTTGGCGCTGGTCGTCCGCAGGGGGACAAGACGGCTCATGCTTGTGGTGGCGGGTCTCAGCCTTACGAACCTCCACCCTCGAGTCTGGGATCCCAGCTCGCCCTTCTACCTCCCGCATCTACGCGCCGTGATGGTGTCATACGCCGACTTTCACCGCATGCCAGCACGGCGCCGTGCAGCCATGGCGTCCGGATTGCACGCCTACCTCGGGATCCCGCAACACGTCAAAGTCTACCTGGACAACGGCGCTTTCTACTTTATCCAGCGCGATGGCGAGACCCCGCCTGAGGACTACGAGACCTTTGTCGCCGCGGCGCGTCCCGACTGGTGGCCGATCCCGCGCGACTACATCCCGATCCCCTCAATGTCCAGAGCGAAGCAGCTCGACTGTTTCACCCGAACCATGGCCGTCAACTGCGCGTACCCACACGACGGTTACGTTCCAATCGTCCATATCGGCGAGCTGCTCGACGAGTACATCGCTGCCGTTCTCGCGCACGACAGGCTCGCTGCCAAGCCATCGATCGGCCTCGGTGGTATCGTGCCCAACCTCCTCCGAAAGCCGAAGGCAAGACCATATCACGACGTCCTCACCGGCCTGCACCGCGCCCGCCGGGCGTTCCGAGAAAAGCAGCTCCACCTGTTCGGCGTCGGCGGCACGGCGACGCTCCACCTGGCGGCGCTGCTGGGTATCGACTCGGTCGACTCCACTGGCTGGCGCAACCGCGCCGCCCGCGGGATCGTTCAACTGCTGGGGCGCGGAGATCGTGTGGTCGCCAAAATGGGATCCTGGCGAGGTCGCGAGCCAGATCGGCGCGAGTGGGAGCTGCTGGCAGCTTGCCAGTGCCCAGCGTGCCAGCATTGGGGGGTCGAGGGCCTACGCGCCCGGGGGCTCCAGGGGTTCTGCCATCGAGCGACGCACAACCTCTGGACGTTGCTCGAAGAGGCACGACTGATCGAAGCGCACCTGGCTGACGGCTCCTATACGACCTGGTATGCCGGGCACATCGAGAACTCGATCTACCGTCCACTTATCGACGAGCTCCTGCGCGTGCTGGAGGCTCCAGACCAGCTACAGGATCAGCGTGCACGATGAAGCGCACGGGCATTACCAAAGATTGGATGCCTTGCTGCTGACAATGTCAACGCTACACTATGAGGTAGACTCATGACTCGGATCGAGGCGCCCACTCTCGACCCCGACCGGAGGAGCAATGCTGTTTGTCCCACCTGAGGCGCTCGCCTCAGGCTTCGTCAACTCACCCGTCGGCTCGCATACGAGCCGAACCATCATGCTCCGCGAGCTGCGAACCCTGCTCGCCACCTGCGCGAACGACGCAACGCTCGAGGACTACCGCAAGGCGGTGGTCGACGACAACGCGCTGCAGAAGCGCACGGTCACGACGCGTCGGGCCTCCCTGCGGCAACTCCGGGAGCTGTACGCGCTCGACCTACAGGTCCTGCTCTTCCGGACGCTTCGCGATCTCTGGGACGCCGATGAAGAGGCGCAACCCCTCCTTGCGCTCCTCTGCGCCGTCGCGCGGGACCCTCTCCTCCGGGCAACCGCCGATGCCGTGCTCGACACGCTGCCAGGAGAGCCAGTGACAGCAGAGATGCTCGCGGCAGCGGTGAACGCGGCCTTCCCAGGGCGCTACAAGCCCACGGTCTTGCATGTCACCGGCCGCAACGTCGTGTCCTCCTGGCAGCAGTCCGGTCACCTGGCCGGGCGAGCTACCAAAGTGCGGATACGCGCTCGATGCCGGCCGACCACGGTGGCCTACGCCCTCCTGCTCGGCCACCTCTGCGGCGCGAGCGGCAATGCTCTCTTTCAGACCCTCTGGGCCCGTCTCCTAGACGCGCCCGAACACATCCTCCGGTCACAGGCAGCCATTGCTTCACAGGAAGGCTGGATCGACTACCGGCATGCTGGCGGGATGACCGAGGTCTGCTTCCGCTATCTGCTCCGCGACATCCCGCCGGAGAGGATCCTGGTATGAGCGAGATCGAGCGGTTGATCAAGAATTACGAGCGTTTCGTCCGCCTGCCCTGGGAACGCAACTTAGCCGGGCCGCAGAAGGTCTGGTTCGTCGTCTACGATAAAGCCCAGGAGCGACGTCTGCGCTTCCGCATCCCGGAGTTCGAGATCACCACCAAGAATGCCGGCCACGGCTGGGTCCATCATGACCTTACTGACGCATTTGCCGAATGGATGGCCGCCCATGAATACCGCGAAGCCTACTTCGAGGACCCGGAGGCACTCGATCTTGCCCTCGCGGATCAGTTCCTGCCGTTTCTCGCCCAGCGCCTGCGCGCTGTTCTGTCCGCGCCCGGCGTGGACGACGACACTGTCGTGGCCATTTCTGGCGTCGGCGCGCTGTTCGGCCTGGCCCGTGTGTCTCTCCTCGTTGACCGGGTTTCCCCCTCGATCCGGGGAAGGTTGCTGGTTTTCTTCCCTGGCAGCGTTGACATCAACAAGGACAACCCGTGGCGAGGGAGGAACTTCCGCCTACTCGACGCGCGCGACGGTTGGGATTATCACGCGATCGTCATCACTGCTGATGCGGAGGTCTGGCGTCCATGACCCGAAACCGCGAACTTTTCGTTAAAGATCCGCTCGAGACTACGATCCCAAACCTGGGCGTGACGAAAGTGCTCCAGCCGCAGAAGCCGGAGGAGTGGGAGGTACTCCGCTACGAGCTGACCTCGTTTGTCTGTGACGGTGAATACCACGCCGGGCTCGAGCGTATCCTCTCGACGTTCCTCGAGTACCTCGACAAGCCCTCGCAACCGGCGGTATGGGTTAGCGGTTTCTATGGGAGCGGCAAGTCCCACCTGGTTCGCGTCCTCGAGCACTTGTGGAGAGACACCGTCTTCCCCGACGGCGCGACAGCTCGGGGGTTGGTGCATCTCCCCGACGACATCCGAGCGCTCTTGACGGAACTAGCCACCGCCGGGCGCCGCAACGGCGGCCTCTGGTCAGCAGCTGGCATGTTGGCAACCGGAGCGGGTGGCAACGTACGGCTGGCCTTCCTGGCCATTCTCTTCCAGGGCGCGGGTCTGCCCACCCACTATGCTCCCGCTCGCTTCGCGCTCTGGCTCATGGGCGAAGGACTCTACGATGCGGTGAAGGCGCGGGTCGAAGAGCAAGGGCGTGACTTTGCGCACGAGCTCAGCAACCTGTACGTCTCGCCGGTGCTGATGGAGAGCCTGCTCGCGGTCTACCCCGACTTCGCCCCGAACCCGCAGGAGGGCCGCAAGATACTGCGCGAGCAGTTCCCCAACCGAACCGATGTCTCCGACGACGAGGTGATCGCGACCGTCGAGGAGATCCTCACCCTCCAGTCGACGACTCCCGGCAAGCTCCCGTGTACTCTCCTGGTCCTCGATGAGCTCCAGCAGTTCATCGGCGACGACCCCGAGCGTGCTCTCCAGGTGCAGAGCATCGTCGAGAACTGCTCGTCCCGATTCCATTCCCGTATCCTCCCCGTCGCTACCGGACAAGAGGACCTCGGGTCGAGTCCACAGCTCCAGAAGCTGCAAGGCCGCTTCACCGTCCGCGTCCGGCTCTCCGAGACCGACGTCGACCGGGTGGTGCGCGAGGTGGTGCTGCGCAAGCGCGCCGACATGGTTCCGACCCTGAAGGGGACGCTGGAGCGCGTGAGCGGCGAGATCGACCGGCACCTGGTCGGCACGAAGATCGGCGCGACGCAGGCCGACGGGTACGATCTCATCGCCGACTACCCGCTTTTGCCCGTGCGTCGGCGCTTCTGGGAACGTGTCCTGCGCGCGGTCGATACCGCTGGCAAGGCTGGACAGCTTCGCACTCAGCTCATGCTGATCCACGAAGCCAACCGGCAGGTGGCGGAGAAGCCGGTCGGCTGTGTCATCCCGGGCGATGCCATCTACCCGCAACTCGCACCCGATATGCTCCAGAGCGGCATTCTGCAGCGGGAGTTGCACGAGCTCATCCATGGCGCAGGTGCCAAGACCCCTGAAGACCAGCTCCGCTCCCGCATCCTCTCGCTGGCCTTCCTAATCGGCAAGCTCCCCACCGATGGGCCGCTCGCCGCCGGGGTCAAGGCGACCGCCGAGACCTTCGCTGACCTGCTGGTCGATGACCTCAACGCAGGTAGCGCCGATCTGCGCCGGAAGATTCCCGAGCTGCTCGAGCGATTGGTCGAGGACGGTACCCTGATGCACGTCGACGGCGAGTACCGGCTGCAGACGGCGGAAGCCAGGGAGTGGGATCAGGACTTCCGCGCTCGCGTGAGCCGTATCCTGAACGACCCGCAGAAGATCGCCGAGCTGCGCACGTGCCACCTGCAAGAGGCCATCGAGCAGATCCGGAAAGGCATCCGGCCCACGCACGGGCAGAGCCGCACCCCGCGTGAGGTCCGCGTGCACTACGGCCTCGAGCGGCCAGATACCAACGATCAACGCCTTCCCATCTGGGTGCGCGACGGCTGGTCGGTTCAGGAGCGCGCTGTCGAAGAGGAGGCACGCCAGGCCGGACCCGAGAGCCCGATCGTGTTCGTCTTCTTGCCCAGAGTCGAGGCCGAGAACCTCCGCCAGACACTGGCACGTGCCGCGGCGGCGCAAGAATGTCTCGACACTCGCCCTGAGCCCACCACGCCCGGCGGGATCGAAGCCAAGGCGGCGATGCGCTCGCGGCTCGTTCAGGAGCGCAACCGCGTGCAGGAGCTAATCGGCCGGATCCTGACCGAGGCTCGCGTCTTCCTCGGCGGCGGCAGCGAGGTCTCCGAGGGGACGCTCGCCGCCTCCCTCGAGGCGGCGGTCGACGCGGCCCTGGACCGGCTCTTCCCCAAATTCAGCCTGGCCGACCACTCCGGGTGGGACGCGGTGCTTCGCCGGGCCCAGCAGGGAGCGCCAGCACCCCTGCAAGCACTCGGTTACTCCGGTGAGCCGGGAGAGCATCCGGTCTGCCGCGCCATACTCTCCTACCTCGGTCCATCAGGGAAGAAGGGGCGGGAGATCCGCGCCCACTTCGTCGCGCCCCCGTACGGTTGGCCCCAGGACGCGATCGATGGCGCCCTCCTGGCCCTCGTCCAGGCCGGCCTGGTGCGGGCCGAGCGCAACGGCCAGCCGCTGACTGCCCAGATGAACCGGAACGATATCTCCGGGGCCGACTTCTCCAGCGAGACCGTCGTCGTCACAGCATCCGACCGCCTGCGTGTTCGCCAGCTCCTGCAGGATGTCGGCCTGGCGGCCCAGCAGGGGCAGGAGGCGTCGAAGATCCCGGATCTGCTCCAGCGCCTGCTCGAGTGCGCCGAGCGCGCCGGAGGCGACCCGCCGCTGCCGCTCCGCCCGAGCGTGGATCACGTGCGCGAGCTCCGGCAGCTCGCCGGCAACCGGCAGGTGAAGGCGGTCGCCGATTCCCACCAGCGGCTGCTGGACGACTACCGTGCCTGGTCCGCAGTGGCTGGTCGGATCGCTGAACGCCTGCCTCGCTGGGAACAGCTCGTGCGGCTGCTCCACCATGCGCAGGGGCTCCCGGTCGGCGCCGAGGTCTCGAGCCAGGTCGAGGCGATCCAGAAGAATCGGGCACTGCTCGACGACCCAGACCCGGTCTCGCCGCTGCTCGACCGGCTGACCGAGGAGCTCCGCGGCGCCGTCCGCCAATGCCACGAAAGGCTGGTCGCGGCGCGACAGCAGGCACGAGCCGAGCTAGAAGCCACCGACGGCTGGGCACAGCTCTCCGAATCAGAGCGGCAGCGCCTGCTGGCGCAGGCGGGGCTCTCGGTCGAGCCGACGGTGGACCTCGGGACGCCGGAGGCGCTGCTGGGGACGCTGGACGAAACGCCGCTCCGGGCGTGGGAGGACAAGATCGCGGCGGTCGACGGCCGACTGGCGCACGCCCGCCAGGAGGTCGCGCGGCTGCTGGAGCCGCAGGCGGTATCGGTGCGACCGCGCCGGGCCACGCTCAGGTCCGAGGCCGAGGTGGATGACTACCTGGCCTCGCTCCGCTCCGAGCTCTTGGAGCACGTCCGGGCTGGGCGACCGGTGATCGTCGGCTGAGAGGCTGGGGAGGAGGAGACGATGGCGCCGCTCTCGAGTGAGCTGCGCAGCCTGCTCGAGCGGACGGTCATCCAGGCGAGAGAGGTCGCCGAGGCTGCGGCGGCCGAGGTCTTGACCCGGCTGGCCATCGGGCGGCAGGATGCACCGCCGGGGATCACCCCGGATGACCGCCGGCTGCGCAAGGCTCTGCGAGCGCGGGCGCGGCAGCTCGGAGACGGTCTCGTCAGCAATGGCATCCAGCCCCTTGTCGAGGAGATCGCCTACGAGCAGTGGCATCGGATGCTGTTCGCCCGCTTCCTAGCCGAGAACGGGCTGCTGATGCATCCCCTGGGCGTGCCGGTCACGCTGCAGGAGTGCGCCGAGCTGGCTCCCGAGGAGGGCGAGCCAGATGCCTGGGCGCTGGCGGCCCGCTACGCCGGCCAGATGCTGCCCGGCATCTTCCGGGCCGACGATCCGGCGATCCAGGTGCGCCTCGCCCCGGAGGGCCGGACTGCGCTCGAGCGCCTGCTCATGGGCCTCCCGGCAACCGTCTTCCACTCGGAGGACGCGCTCGGCTGGAGCTACCAGTTCTGGCAGTCCGAGAAGAAGGAGGAGATCAACCGGAGCGGGCGAAAGATCGGGGGTAAGGAGCTCCACGCCGTCACCCAGCTCTTCACCGAGCACTACATGGTCCGCTTCCTGCTGGAAAACACGCTCGGTGCCTGGTGGGTCGTCCGCCACCCAGAGAGCCCATTGCGGGAGGAGCTGCCCTACCTCCGCGTCCGCGACGATGGCACGCCGGCAGTCGGCACCTTCCCCGGCTGGCCGGATCGCGCCGCTGAGGTGACGGTCATGGACCCCTGCTGCGGCTCCGGGCACTTCCTGGTCGAAGCCTTCCACCTGCTGCGCGCGATGCGTATGGAAGAAGAGGGACTCTCCGGCGCCGAGGCGGGTGCGGCCGTGCTGCGGGAGAACCTGTTCGGCCTGGAGTTGGACCGCCGTTGCACCCAGATCGCGGCCTTCGCGCTCGTCTTCGCCGCCTGGAAGGCCGACGGCTACCGCCCGCTGCCGGTGCCCAACATCGCGTGCTCGGGCATCCCGGTCCACGGGCAGCTCGACGCCTGGAGGCGCCTGGCGGGCGAGGACGAGCGGCTGGCGAACGCGCTGGCACAGCTTCACGGGCTTTTCACAGACGCGCCCACGCTCGGCAGCCTGATCGACCCCCGCGCCGTCGCGGCTCGGGATCGGCTCTTCACGGCCGACTTCGAGGCGGTGGAGCCGCTGCTCGAGCGGGTGCTGGCGCGCGAGCGGGCGGTGGACGACCCAGTGACCGCCCTGTTCGGCGAGACCGCGCGCGGCGTGGCCCGGGCGGCCCAGCTGCTCGCCGGGCGCTACACGCTGGTCGCCACCAACGTCCCCTATCTGGCGCGGGGCAAGCAGGCGGATCGGCTCAAGGAGCACTGCGCGAAGCACTATCCCGACTCCAAGGCGGATCTGGCGACAGTCTTCCTGGAACGCTGCCGGGCGTTCACGGCGGAAGGCGGCACCTACGCGCTGGTCACCCCGCAGAACTGGCTCTTCCTGACCAGCTATCGCAAGCTACGGGAGAAGCTGCTCCGCGAGCAGACTTGGGAGCATGTCAGCCGGCTCGGCCGGGGCGCGTTCGAGACGATCAGCGGAGAGGTGGTGAACGTGGCCCTAGTGATCCTGAGCAACCGGGAGCCCGAAGCCAGCCACGTCATGACGGGGCTCGACGCCAGCGAGCCGCGGGCTGCGGCGGAGAAGGCTGCGGCACTGCGGGAGGCGGATCTCCACTCCCTGTCTCAGCGCGCCCAACTGGAGAACCCGGATGCACGATTAGCCTGGGATACCTTGCAGGGAAGACTTCTGGCGGAGTTCGCAGACGGGCTTCAAGGTATCGCAACAGCAGACTACCCTCGATTCGGCCGCTGCTTCTGGGAACTGCCCCGCGTGGACGGCGGCTGGGCCTACCAGCAAAGTACCGTCGATACGACCATCGAGTACGGTGGACGTGAGCATGTCTTGTGGTGGGAAGAGGGAAACGGCGAGCTCTCGCAGTCGCCAGGAGCCTACGTGCGCGGACATGCTGCCTGGGGGAAGTGGGGAGTTGCCATCAGCCAGATGCGCGAGCTTCCCTGCACGCTCTACACCGGCGAGCTCTTCGACAACAACACGGCGGTGATCCTCCCGAAGAAGCCCGAGTACCTCCCCGCCATCTGGGCCTTCTGCAGCTCGCCGGAGTTCAACCGGGAAGTGCGGAAGATCGACCAGAAGCTGAACGTAACCAACGCTACGCTGGTCAAGGTCCCCTTCGACCTCGAGTACTGGACGAAGGTCGCTCAGGAGCGCTATCCCGACGGCCTGCCGGAGCCGCACTCCAACGACCCCACCCAGTGGCTCTTCGAGGGCCACCCGGTCGGCTCGACCGCGCCGCTTCAGGTCGCCGTGGCTCGTCTCCTCGGCTACCGCTGGCCGGAGCAGGAGCCGGACGGCCTCGACGCCTACGCCGACCCCGACGGTATCGTCTGCCTGCCGGCAGTCGCTGGCGAGCTGCCGGCCGCCGAGCGTCTCCGGACGCTCCTGGCCGCCGCCTACGGTGACGAGTGGTCACCCCGCCTCCAGCAGCAACTCCTGGCCGCGGTCGGCTTCGCTGGCAAGACGCTGGACGACTGGCTGCGGGACGGCTTCTTCGCCCAGCACTGCCGGCTGTTCCACAACCGGCCGTTCATCTGGCACATCTGGGATGGGCGATCAGACGGTTTCTCGGCCCTGGTCAACTATCACAAGCTCGACTACAACGCCCTGAACCGGCTGATCTACACCTACCTCGGTGACTGGATCCGTCGGCAGCGTGCCGAGCATGACCGCGGCGCGCCCGGCGCAGAGGGCCGGCTGCTCGCCGCGCAGAGCCTACAAAAGAAGCTGGAGGAGATCCGCGAGGGCGAGCCGCCCTACGATATCTACGTGCGCTGGAAGCCGCTGCACGAGCAGCCTATCGGCTGGAACCCTGACCTCAACGATGGCGTGCGAATGAACATCCGCCCGTTCGTCACCGCTGGGGTGCTGCGGAGCCGGTTCACCATTAACTGGAACAAGGACCGGGGCCGCAACCCGGACGGCAGCGAGCGGCACAACGACCGGCACTACAAGAACGCCGAGAAGCTGGCGGCGCGCCAGCGAGTGCAGGAGAGGGCGGCCGGCCGCGAGAGCTGGGAGCGTGTGGCGACGAACGCCGGAACCCGGGCTAGTGGCAGACGATGAGCCGTGTCGCGCCTGACCACAAACCACTCGGCTGCACGCTCGCCAGCGACGCGATGGCTGAGCGATCCGAGGACACTCCGTCGGGAAGAGAGCGATGAAGGACCAGACGATCACCGTCCTCGATGCGTTGGTCGAGGCGCTGCGGGCCGCCGGCCGCTACGACCGGAACGACCAGGTAGCGCCGGCCGCCGTGCTGTGGCCGGACCGAGAGCGCCAGTGGGAGTCGCTGCTGCCGAGGCTGCGGGCGCGCCTGCCGATCCTCACGCTCGGCCCTTACGACCCGGCGACCTGGACCGGCCCGGCCTACTGGATCCGCTGCGTGCTGGCCCGCAGGCTCCCAGAGCTCGACCTCCCTGACGACGTCACGCCGATCATCTATCTACCCAGCTACAGCCGCCAGGACATCCGGGCCAGCGAGGACTGCCCGCGCCCGCTCCAGACACTGGCCGAGCTGCAGTACCGCAGCGTCCTCTGGACACAGAAGAGCGGCCGCGACTGGACGATCGCGGCCTTCCTGCAGAGCCGCGATGGTGGGCTCGGGATCGAGGTCGGCGCCGATAGCGCGACCCGCGAGGCGATGCGGCGCGCACTGGATGTGCTGGCCTCCGAGCCCGTGGAGCACCTACGCCGGGAGGCACCGCTGCGTGCTGCCTTCTTCAACGCGCTGCTCGCCCCGGACGACGTGCGCGACCTGCTCCTCTGGCTCGATGATCCGGAAGGCTATCCGAAGCGCGTCGCGTCCGAGGCCTGGGCCGCCTTCTGTGACCTGGCCCGTGAGCGATACGGCTTCGACCCCGAGCGTGACGGCCCGATCCACGCCGCGCGGCTTCTGGGGCTGCGGCAGGGGGAGTGGGGGCGGGTCTGGCAGCGCTTCGCCGAGGCGCCGCAGAACTACCCGCGCGTCCCTGATCGTCTGCGGGCGGCCCGGCCCCTGCAGGTCTCGCTGCTCGAGTCGCCGTCACTCTTCTGGCCGCAGGACAACGAGGCCGCCGAGGATGAGGTCCGTCTCCTGCTCGCTGCGCTCGCCGACCGCCACCCCGATGAGGCTCGCGCGGCGATTCGGGATCTGGACGCCCTCCATGGCCCGCGGCGCGACTCGGTCTGGACCCGGCTGGGCCAGGCGCCACTGGCCCAGGCACTAGCGCATCTGGTTACCCTGGCCGAAGCGACCGAGCGGACGCTGGGCGGCGCTACCGTAGCCGAGATCGCGTCGGCGTATGCCGAGTGGGGCTGGCGAGCCGACGACGCGGCGTTAGCGGCGCTCAGTGCGGTCACCGCCGGGCCGGACCTCGACGCAGTGAAGCTGGCGGTCGCGGCGATCTACCGGCCCTGGCTCAAGACGGGTGCGGAAACGTTCCAGCGGAGCGTCGCCCAGGGACAGGGCACCGCTGCGTATCCCTGGAGACCGCTGGAGCCGGTCGAGCAGGGTACCTGTATCCTCTTCAGCGATGCGCTCCGGTTCGACCTGGCGATGCGGCTGGCGCAGGCACTGGAGCGGAGCGGGTGTGTGGTACACACTGGATGGCGGCTGGCCGCGCTGCCGCCGGTGACGCCGACGGCCAAGCCTGCTGTGACACCTGTGGCGCACCGCCTGGGGCCTGGTCCCGGGCTGGGGCCAGCGGTGCGCTCCACCGGGACGCCGCTGAGCAGCGAGCTGCTGCGCCGCGTGCTCGGCGAGGCTGGGTTCCAAGTGCTCCTCGGTGACGAGACCGGTGACCCGGCGAGCCGCGCCTGGACCGAGCTGGGAGCGATCGACCGCTATGGGCACGACCACGGCTGGCGGGTCGCGCAGCACGCGGCGGGCGAACTGGCGCGGCTCGCCGAGCGGGTCCGCGCGCTCCTCGACGCTGGTTGGGCACGTGTGGTGGTCCTCACTGACCACGGGTGGCTCCTACTGCCCGGCGGGTTGCCGAAGGTGGAGCTCTCGACGCACCTGGCTGAGGTGCGCAAGGGTCGCTGCGCCCGGCTGAAAGCGACGGTGCAGACCGAGTACCAGACCGTACCCTGGCACTGGGATCCTGGGGTCTACTGCGCCATGGCGCCGGGGATCGCGTGCTTCGAGGCGGGCAAAGAGTACGAGCACGGTGGGCTCAGCCCGCAGGAGTGCGTGGTGCCGATCCTCACGGTGACCCGACGGGCCGGAGGAAAGCCAGTGCGCATCGAGGCGGTGTCCTGGCACCGGCTGCGCTGCACTGTGGTCATCGCGGGCGGGGGCGAGGGGATGGTCATCGACATCCGGAGCAGGCCGGGCGACCCGAGCACCTCGCTCGTCGAGCGGCCGAAGGAAGCGAGCGAGGGCCAGGTCGCGCTGTTCGTGCTCGACCCCGATCGCGAGGGAGAGACGGCAACGATCGTGGTCGTGGGGCCGGAAGAGACGATTCTCGCGCAGCGTGAGACGACGATCGGTGGGTGAGCAGATGGAGTTCGACGAGCTTGACGCACTAGCCGCCAAGGCCTTCGACGGCTACATCGTCCGCAAGGACTTGGTCCGGCGCTTCAAGGGTCAGTACCCGGTGCCGACCTACGTCGTCGAGTTCCTGCTCGGCCGCTATTGTGCCAGCGTGAACGAGGCCGAGATCGAGGAGGGGCTGCGCATCGTCGAGTTTCAGATGCGCGAGCGGGCTGTGCGGCCGGGCGAGGAAGAGCTGTTCAAGTCACGGGCCAGGGAGCGCGGCTCGGTGAAGCTGATCGACCTCGTCAGTGCCCGGCTCGACCCGCGCACCGATTCCTACTTGGCCACCCTCCCGAGCCTGCGGCTCAACGACGTGCGGATCGATGATAGCCTGGTCTCGACGCACGAGCGCCTCCTGACCGGCGGCTTCTACGCCGAGGTGACGCTCGAGTACGACCCGGAGATCGCCCAAGAGAAGTACGGTCGCCCCTTCGCCATTGCCGCGCTACGCCCAATCCAGCTCTCCAAGCGCAGTGCGCTCGAGGACCTGGCGCGCGGGCGGGAAGCCTTCACGACAGAGCAGTGGAAGCGCTTCCTGCTCCGCAGCGTGGGCTTCGAGCCGGACCGGTTCTCACCGCGCGCTCAGGACATCTTGCTGCTTCGGATGGTGCCGTTCGTGGAGCGCAACTACAACATGGTGGAGCTGGGCCCGCGGGGAACCGGGAAGTCACACCTGTTCCAGCAGATCTCGCCCTACTCGCACCTCGTCTCCGGTGGTAAGACGACGGTGGCGCGCATGTTCGTCGATCTCAGCACCGGTCGGCGCGGGCTGGTCGCTCAGTACGACGTCGTCTGCTTCGACGAGATCTCTGGCATCTCGTTCGATCAAAAGGACGGGGTCAACATCATGAAAGGCTATATGGAGTCGGGCGAGTTCAGCCGGGGCCGGGAGAGCATCCGCGCCTGCGGCAGCATCGTTTTAGTCGGGAACTTCGAGGTCGATGTGGAGCACCAGCAGCGCGTCAGTCACCTGTTCGGCCCGCTGCCGCCGGAGATGCGCAACGATACCGCCTTCATGGACCGTATTCACGCCTACCTTCCGGGCTGGGACGTGCCCAAGCTCGACGCCTCGCACTTCACCGACCACTTCGGACTGGTGAGTGACTTCCTCTCCGAGGCCTGGACCCAGCTCCGTAGCGAGAACCGGCTGCAGGAGATCCAGGGCCGCGTGCGCTATGGCAGCGCGCTGAGCGGCCGGGACGTGACCGCGGTCAACAAGACCGTGAACGGGCTGTTGAAGCTGCTCTATCCCAACCGGATCATGCGCATCGGGGACGAGGACCTGGAGTGGGCGGTGCGCTTGGCGCTGGAGTGCCGCCGGCGGGTGAAGGAGCAGCAGAAGCGGATCGGTCCCGCGGAGTTTCGGAATACCCACTTCAGCTACCAGATGGGCGAGAATGGGGTCGAGAAGTTCGTGGTCACGCCCGAGCTGCAGAGCGAGGGCACGATCGGGAGCGACCCGCTGCCGCCGGGACAAGTGTGGGCCATCAGCCCGGGAGGGCCGGACGAGCAGCCCGGGCTCTACCGCATCGAGGTGAACGAAGGGCCAGGGTCCGGAGTGAAGATCATCAACGTGCCGGTGCCAGGCCCGTTCCGGGAGAGCGTGACCACGGCGCAGCAGAACCTGTACAGCCGCGCCCGTGAGCTGGTGGGGGACCGCGACCCGCGCCAGCATGACTTCACCGTGCAGCTCCGCGCCTTCGACACCTCGCGGAGCGGCGCCTCGCTGGGGCTGCCAGTGTTACTGGCGCTGTGCAGCGCGCTGCTAGGCAAGAGCCTCAAAGGTGGGCTGATTGCCGTTGGCGGGCTGAACCTGGGTGGAACGCTGGACCTGGTCTACAACGCTGTGAGCGTGGCCGAGCTGGCGATCGAGAAGGGTGCTGAGACGCTGCTGATGCCGATCTCGGCGCGCCGACAGCTCAACGAGCTCTCGGACGAGATGGCCACCAAGATTGCCATCCTCTACTACGCCGATGCTCGAGAAGCCCTGCTCAAAGCCCTAGCGGACTGACGTGCCTTATGGTCATCAGGTACGAGATCGCGCCTGTATCCCCGCGAGCGGTGAGGCCAGGGAGGATTAGTTGCCATGCCAATGGTTCTCCTGTTGCCGTGGTGCCGCATCGCGAAGCACTATGATGTCGGCCATATTCGGCTCTTGCCGTTTACGCGTGATTCCGGGGGCGGGGGCATATTCCGGAAATCGACGAGACCTCAGCTGACCTGATCGGCAAGTTGCTGTGTCCGTATTGTGACTTGTTTGGCCAGCCGATCGAGCACGCAGCAGTGGCAATATAAAGAGAGACCCATCTCAGGTCGTCGGTGCACAGTCCCCCGACAAGCGGCGGGAGCGTGGCGAGCGCTCTCCGCTTCTCCGACCACAGCCCCGCGAGCCGCCCTTCGATCGCCCTTCGCTCAGCTCGCCGCTCGGCGAGTGTCGCGATGGCCCGATCGGGTCGGCCCCGTTCTCGCCCTCCCAGCAGCGCAGCAGCCTGCGCCACCCGCGCGCCAGCCTCGCGATCTCTGCCTCGATCGTTGCCAACGTCCGCGCTCGTGTCACCGCTCACGCCCTGGCCCGAGCCGAGCACGGTCGCCGACCAGCGGCCCGAGCGCCTCGACCAAGTCGTCGAGACTCGTCGCGACCAGCCCGACCCCACCAGCAGCCGGGATCACCGCGAGCTCGGCTTGCTGCCGGAGCGTGGGGCGCCGGCCTGGACGCTTGAGCTCGACCGCGACGAAGCGGCCCGCGACGCAGGCGAGGATATCGGGCACGCCGGGCCGCTGACCCAGCCCGCCGAGCACCTTCAGCTCCTAGGAACCCATAAGCCGGAGATAGTCACGGATCGCGGCCGTGATCTCAGCCTCGGTTTCCAGCGGTCGAGCTGGTTCCTCGCCCATCGCTCACCCTCCAGCCACCGACGCACCTTTGGCGGGTAGGTGATCCCCTGCTGATTGCACGCCGCCTTCACGCACGCCGGGCAGCGCAGCTGCCAGCCATCAGTTAGCGGTTCACCACGCGTCACGCAGCATGGCGGTTGGTGCGCTCCGACGTCAACAGCATTAACAGCGCCAACAGACTTGATGCAGACGGGCTCAATGTCGTTGGTGGGCAGTGACTAAGGGTCATGCAGCGCAGCCAGTGTGGCCGATGCGATTCGTTTCGAAGAGCAGGGGGGTCCCCTCAGCAGCGATCATCACCGAGGCCTTCCGGACCACAGCGGATGCCATGGCGCAAGCGCAAGGGATGCCTGATTATCCGTACGCGGTAATCCCGCATCCGGTCAGTAGCCTCAGCCCGGAGGAAGTCCGACAACGGGCTGAACAAGTAGTTCCTGAACGGCTTCGGCTGCTGGGAGTCGAGGACGCTGCCGCGGAGGGACGACATGAGCGTGCATCAGATGGCTGAGCCGACTCTCGAGGCCGTACGGGGCCCGGGAGGCGATCGAGTACTGCGACGAACGCGGTTGGACCGATGGACTACCTGTCGTTCCACCGGCAGAGGAGTTCGTCGCCGAGTTCCTCGCCCAGACCGACCGTGATCCCGAAGAGGTCGCGATCGAGCAAGAGCATCTCGGTCGCATGGTCACGGAGGCAGCAGCCGCGCAGAGAACGGTTCGGCTCAGTCGAGCCGGCACGGCCTGGCGATCGAAGTCCATCACGCCCATCGCGGCGTCGCGAGGATTCGCGTCGCCGGCCCGTTCCTGTCGGGCCGGGTACGCCATACAAGCAGTGGGAAACTTGACGGCTGCCGAGCGGGAATGCTAGACTTCGACGCGGGAAATGGGCCGGTGTAGCTCAACGGTAGAGCAGGGGACTCATAAGCCCTTGGTTGGTGGTTCGAATCCGCCCACCGGCACCGAGCGGGGCGGCGCAAGTTGCGCCGCTTTCGCTTTTGGGCGAGAATCACTCGAGCGACTCGCCGATATGGGGGCGCACGCTCGTGAGACGCTCCAATTCGGCCATCAGTGCAGTCCTACGCGTCGTCCGTACGGCGTTGGAAGAAGCAGGCCTGTCAGGGCACGATCGGATCATCATGGGATTCTCGGGTGGACCGGATTCCCTCGGCCTGCTCTGGAGCCTCCAGCACCTGGCCCACCGAGGGCTCGCTCCGACACCGATCCCTGTCCATATCGATCATGGCCTGCAATCGAGCTCCAGCACAATGGCCGAGCGCGCTGTCGCCTTGGGCAGCGAACTCGGCCTGGTGGTACGAGTCGTGCAAGTCAATGTTTCTCTCTGGCCTGAGTACAAGGAGGGCGGGTTGGAGGCAGGAGCGCGAGCCGCTCGCTACGCCGCACTCGCTCAGGTCGCACAGGCGGAGGGAACATCTTGGATCACGGTCGGCCATACGCGTGACGATCAAGCAGAAACGGTACTGCTGCGCCTACTCCGTGGTGCTGGGCTGGACGGCCTCGCGGCGATGCGACCGGTCACCGAACTCCGCATTCCACTCGACCCACTGCACCGCGAGTTCGCGTCCATCCGCTTGATCCGTCCGCTGCTCAGGATTCGACGATCGGTCGTACGAGCAGCTGTGGAATTGCTCGGCCTCCAACCGCTGGAAGACCCCACGAATCTGCTCCTCTCATACGAGCGCAATGCGATTCGCCGACGAGTCCTTCCGATACTGGAGCAACTCCGCCCCGGTACGACGGACGCGCTCGCGCAGGTCGCAGAGCAGTTGCGCGAAGATGCGGAATTTCTCCAGCGGGAGGCCCGGGAAGCCTCGGCACAGGTTTTCCGACCCGAGGCCGACTTCTTGATCCTCGATCGGGCGGCGTTTCGCGCGCTGGACCCGGCTCTGCAACGGCGGATTCTGCAAACAGCGCTGCGCGAGCACTGGGATCCGACCTGGAGCTTGAGTCGTGAGCGGCTGGTAGCCCTCCGAAAAGCACTCGTCGAGGGCCAGACGGGGCGAGCGATCGAACTCGGCCATGGTCTTGTCGCTGTGATCAGCTACACTGAAGCCGTTCTCGGTCCGAGCAACCGGATCGAGCAATACCTGCGGAACCGCTCCGGGCGTCCGCTCATCCAGCCAGGTCGTGTCCTGCCGCTCCGCAGCGGCACGACTCTCGCGCTGGAGAACGAGTGGGAGCTCGCGATCCTGCGCGCGCCCGCCGAGGGATGGGTCGTGCGCACCCGGCGTCCTGGTGACCGCCTGGTCCGTCCGGGCCAGCCGGTTCCGGTTCGCCTTCAGGACTGGTTGGTCAACGAGAAAGTTCCGAGCTATCTTCGCGACTGGCTACCGCTGGTAGCCAGTGACGGGATCGTGCACTGGATTCCTGGCCTGCAAGGCGAGCGCTACCGCTCTCCAGACGGTACCGTCGTGCTCGAACTGGTTCGCAAGGGAGGAGTACGAGGCGTGAGCGAAACAGCACAGGCTCCCAGCGGAGAACTCGAGCGGGTCCTCATCGATGAAGCGACGCTGCAGCGGCGAGTGGCCGAACTCGGTGAGGAAATCGCCCGCGCGTACCAGGGAAAGCGCCCTGTGCTCATCGGCGTTTTGACGGGAGCATTCGTCTTCATGGCTGATTTGGTTCGGCACCTTCCCATCGACCTCGACATCGACTTCATGGCTGTTTCCAGCTACGGACAGGCTACCGTCACATCCGGTGTCGTCCGCATCATCAAGGATCTCGATCGCCCGATCGAGGGACGAGACGTTCTCCTCGTCGAAGACATCATCGATAGCGGTCTGACCCTGCAATATATTCTGGACGTTCTCCAGCGCCGCAGCCCGCGCAGCCTGCGCGTCGTTGTCCTCCTGCGCAAGCAGAAGCCAGGTGCCGTCAGTGTTCGAGCGGACTGGGTCGGCTTCGACATTCCGGACGAGTTCGTAGTCGGCTACGGCCTCGATGCAGCGGGGAGGTTCCGCAATCTCCCCTTCATCGCCGTCTATCGGAACGCAGCGCGAGGGTGATTTCTAGGCGCCTACCCGATGACGACTGGCAGCCGGTCAACTGCGCTCCGAGGATGCTCGTTCCTGCAAAGGAGCTGAGCGACTGAACCGAGCCCATCCGGCCTGGCCGACACGAGTAGCCAACTTTGCGAACGAAATCACCGACGAGGCAAGGACGATTCTCCCTTGCGTCTCGCTCGCCTGGTGGCGATTCTCCGATCGGAGTGCCGACGTACCGGTCTAGGGCAGCCGACGACACATGCCCCGAATCGACCGTGACGACAGCTTGCTATAATCGGGAATGCCCGCTGCACCACATCAGCGAGCGGGCCGAACGAGAGTGGAGGTATCCCGATGTCCGACAACAAGTGGCTTCGCAACGGCTTCGTGTGGATGATTTTGATCATCGCCGCGATCGCCGTCTGGGTGACCTTCGTTCAGGGAGGTCGCAGCGGCGCAACGATCACGACTCAGGAAATGGCCGCCGATATCAAGGCCGGCAAAGTCGAGCGACTCGTCATGACGAGCGGATCCGATGAGATTCAGGTTCAGTACATCGGAACCAACGAGGTCCGCACACTCCGCCTGCCACCCAACGTCGACATCTTCGAGCTGCTGAAGACCTTCGGGATCGACCCGCAGCAGGTCAATATCCAAACGCAGCGCGCGAGCCAGTGGGGCAATGTACTAGGCACGCTGACGTTCCTGCTGCCCACTCTTTTCCTCATCGGCGTGATCATCTTCATGATGCGGCAAGCACAAGGCACGAACAATCAGGCTCTCTCTTTCGGTAAGAGTCGCGCGCGGGTGTTCACCAGTAATCGGCCCACCGTGACCTTCGATGACGTGGCAGGTGTCGAAGAGGCGAAGGAAGAGTTGCAGGAGATCGTCGAATTCTTGAAGTATCCAGAGAAGTTCGCGGCACTCGGCGCCCGTATCCCGCGAGGGGTTCTGCTGGTCGGGCCGCCGGGAACAGGGAAGACGCTCCTCTCGCGGGCAGTTGCCGGTGAGGCAGGCGTGCCCTTCTTCAGTATCAGCGGATCCGAGTTCGTCGAAATGTTTGTCGGCGTCGGCGCCAGCCGGGTGCGTGACCTCTTCGACCAAGCGAAGCGGAACGCTCCCTGCATCGTCTTCATCGACGAGATCGACGCGGTGGGGCGCCAGCGCGGTGCTGGGCTCGGTGGAAGCCACGACGAGCGTGAGCAGACGCTCAACCAGATCCTGGTCGAGATGGACGGCTTCGATTCCAGTACCAACGTGATCGTCATCGCCGCGACCAACCGCCCGGACGTGCTGGATCCAGCGCTGCTCCGTCCGGGGCGGTTCGACCGGCAGGTCGTGCTCGACCGGCCAGACTTACATGGTCGCCTGGCGATCCTGAAAGTTCACACCCGCGGTAAGCCGCTCGAGAGCGATGTCGATCTGGAGGATCTCGCCCGCCAGACCCCGGGGTTCTCCGGTGCCGATCTCGAGAATCTCGTCAACGAGGCAGCTATCCTGGCTGCGCGTCGCAACAAGAAGACGATCGGCCGACGAGAGCTCTACGAGGCCATCGATCGCGTGGTCGCTGGTCCTGAGCGCAAGAGTCGGCGTATCAGCGAGCGCGAGAAGCTGATGACGGCCTACCACGAAGCTGGGCATGCGCTCGTCGCGCGCATGCTGCCGCATGCCGATCCGGTCCACAAGGTTTCGATCGTCGCTCGCGGCATGATGGGCGGCTACACTCGCGTCCTGCCAGAAGAGGATCGCTTCTTCTGGACCAAGAAGCAATTCGAGGCGCAGCTCGCTGTCTTCATGGCCGGGCTGATGGCGGAAGATCTCGTCTTCCAGGAGGTCTCGACAGGCGCAGCCAACGATATCGAGCGTGCCACCACGTTGGCTCGCCGTATGGTGACCGAGTTCGGGATGAGCGAGCGGCTCGGACCACTCGCTTTCGGTCGCAAGGAGGAGCTGGTCTTCCTCGGTCGCGAGATCGCTGAACAGCGGAATTACAGCGACCAGGTCGCATACGAGATCGACCAGGAGGTGCGCCGTCTGATCGATCAGGCATATCAGACGGCCAAACAGATCTTGCTGGACCACATGGACAAGCTGGAGAAGATTGCGACTCTGCTGGTCGAGAAGGAGACCTTGGACGGTCACGAGATCGAGGCACTGTTCGACGAGCCGCGTCCGCGGCCGGAGCTCGTCGGCCCACCGCTCACCCGGCCAGCTGCTCTCATCGCAACGCCGGAGACAGCCCGTCCTGACTCGCCGACCGAAGCGCGGCCGGCAGCGCCAGTGCCGCACATCAAGCCCCAACCGGCATCGTGATCGTTTCGGGCAATCATTCAGCTCGCGGGGGGGCTTGCACCGAGCCCCCTCCGCTGTGCTTGGAGTCAGGCGCGCTCATGACTGGTGAGCGAGGGCGTCGACTCGGCAGGAAGCGGGCAATCGGTTCGGATGAGTTCCTCGAACGAGAGCCACGTTGCGTTGAGGATCGGTCGGTATTCGTAGTTGCGGAGGAGCCGCTCGGCATCGCGTGCGGTCACCCGGACAAGGCGCCCGTTGCAACCCGGCCGGAGATAATACCGACCCTCCTGGTCACGGACGAGCAGGACATCCGGTTGGCTGCTGCGTCGGCCGATCAGCTGGAATGTCCGTGTCTTCATCGGTGCCCCCTCTCCGACGAGCAGCGAGGACGCTGCATTGACTCTGCATGGGAAACGGTAACGGGTGGTCGAATCGATATCAAACAGCGGTGGAGGCAGGGGGACTCGAACCCCCGACCTCGACAGTGCGATTGTCGCGCTCTCCCAGCTGAGCTATGCCCCCACGTTCGCCGTTGTAGAGTGTACCGAGCCGGAAACCCTGTTGTCAAGCAAGGTTGCTGCTCCGCGGAGCTTCCCAGCGTTGTGCAGGTAGCGCCGGGTCAACGCTCCGATGAGAGACACGCTCTCGACCGGAGCCCCACAACCACGCAGCGACGCGTCAACTTTTCTCCTACCATCCCATCGATCGCGATGATGCCCGGTCACCGACCGCGTCGAGCCGGGAGCGAACTCGCTTGCAACTGACACGAACTCGATGCCCCGAAGGGACGTATCGCCAGCCGCGAGTACCGAAGCGCCCAGGGGCTCGAGGCCTGCTTCGCAAAACGCTCTCTCCGGGTCGTGCACCGGCACAGCCAGTCAGTCGAGCCGAACGAAGCCGAAAAGACAATTGCCCCTCATCGAGTGGCCATGTGCTTTAGCGCAACCGCTCCAAGGAGTTCCGATCGAGTCCCCCTGGACAACGCGAGCGGGTCAGGATATACTAGAAGTGACAAACGAGCGCGGGAGTAACTCAGCTGGTAGAGTGCCGGCTTCCCAAGCCGGTTGTCGCGGGTTCGAATCCCGTCTCCCGCTCCGAATGTGCGGACGATCGTGTGATCGTCCGCTTCGTGCTTCAGACCTCTCCGCCGCTTCGTTCCTGCGCTCCGCTTCAGCTCATCGGCTCGCACCGAGAGGGCGTGACCCGCCTGACCCCTCCGCCCATGGCTCTGTTCACATACCGCCGCGACACGAGCTTTCTCGCGGGAAACCCGCATCCTCCCGCATCACTTGTCGCTCCCACGCTGACGAGCCGGCAAGGGCGCGATCGTCGCGAGCCGCGTTCCTGCATTCCGCGAAATCTCCTCGCCGCCAGCCGCCCCTGTCCGCCGGGAGGAGTCGGTCGCGACCTGATCACCACGTCCGACGACGCCCTCCCCACCCCGCGCCGAGCCGAAAGGGCCAAACGCACTCGCGCAATTCGGACGAGATCCGCTCATCACACCGGATCGAACGACTTCAGAAGCGCGCGTCCGTGGTCGCGCGTCCGCTCCAGATGATCGAGTGGATCGATGACCAGGGCGTACAGTGCGCCGCAGGCTCCACGCAGGATTCCTTCGAGTAGCAGGAGCTTGCCCCCACCGCTCGTGACCCATCGAGCCATCCAGCATCTCGTTCCGGGACCCCAGGAAGTCCGAGCCACACTGCACACGTCCGGGCATAGGTTGTGGGGAGCAATGCCGTCAGCGGACCGGCCGCTTGGTGCCAGCGCTCCGGCGTGCCGATGCCCAGGAGGTGAAACACCGGCGGGAGCGGCTCGTCGGACTGCTTCTCGAACATCATCGTGACGCGATCCGCCAACTCGGCGACTACGTCCGAGTCGAACCAGACAGCGAGAGCCGCGGCCGTCAGGACGGCAGACGTCACCTCTTCGCGCGGCTAGTCGTCCAGCTGACCGGTCGAGCCTCGCGGCGCCATCGACCGGCCAGCGAGCGATCGCTCGTCCACCTCGCGTGTCGCCATCGCTCTCCAGGACGCCGTGGTATCCCGCCAGAGCTGCTCCAGGAAGCAGTCCGAGATCGGGAGTTCTCCGCGACGCAGCGCACAGGCGTTCGAAAACTCAGCTGCTGCCTGGTCGTCGAGCCCAAACGGATGCGGGATGCGATCGCGCAGGTGCCAAGGCAGCGGCCAGTCCAACGAAAACCGGTCCGGATCGTATCGCCCACGCGCCTGGTCTACCAAATCCAGGACGGCGAGAGCGACCGAGATCAATCCCAGGCTCCAGGCGCGAAAAGCGGCGCACCACTTCCCAGGGAACACGCGATCGCCGGGTGCCGGGTAACACACCAGCCTCGCGTTCCCGGAGCGCGACCACGACCCACGGCTCGATCCCGACGACACCAGCTGGACGCAGGGCGCGTTGCGCCTCCAGTAACGGCTCCAGTTCGGTCACTACGACCCGGAAGAAGTCGACTGCGACCGCGCCCAGCCTCGGCTTCCGGATCAGCGCATCGAACCCGAGCATTACCTCGCGGCCCCTAGGCGAACGTCTGGCCAATCGCCTGCCAGGCCCGAGCCGCACCCGCGTATTCTCCGATCATTCGATCGCGGCGAACATCCGCCAGCGTCCTCTTTACGAACGCTCGATGCACCTAGCGTGCGATATGGAACGTGCGCTCGCTCACGCCTTCGATCCGCTCGCTTCCTGTCAAGCACCGACGAGTGAGGGCTCAACTACCTGGCAAGTCGAACCAGAGGGATTTGGCGGCCCACTCATCGAACTCCTGCATCACGTCCTGGTATTCCGCGAGCCACTCCAGTCGCTCCATGGCTAGCGCGCGGACCGCCCCGGCCGACACGCGCAGTATCGCCTCCAGCAAGACCGGCCGCCACACGAGGTCGTCGGGGACGGACTGGCTCGTGGGCGACGGATGGAAGACCCACTCGATACCGAGCACCCGCGCGACCGTGCGGGCACAGGCGCTCTCCACGAGCGGCTCGAGTGCTGCTCGGCTGCCTTCCCAGATTTCGAGAGCCTTCTCCGCGCTTAATAGTGCAGGCAGCCGATCGCCCCATCCGTCCACCAGACCGACGGCGACGCGCAAGAGCTGGGGGAGGACACCGTCGGCTGGGTCGAACGTGTCCGGGTAATGCAACGGATGCCACGACCGCCCCAGCGAATGCGCGCGAACGAGTGTGGCGGTTCGCCGTAGCGCTCGACCCAGGCCAACGACGCCCGTTCGATGAGGAACATCCGCTCGTCGATGCGGCGATCCCACTGCTCGACCGCCGCGATAAAGTCGGTACGCTCCGGCTCGTCGATGAGCTACGGGTGTGGGATGCGCTCGCGGAGCGCCAACAAGGCAGGCCAGGCTATCGGCTCCGTTGTAACTGGGCGTCCTGCGTACCCGGGCAAAACGGCCCGCCCAGCGGCATCGATCAGCTCGAGCCCCAACGCCCAGTTCCCAATCCAGGCGATCACCTCCTCCGGAACGTCCAGTTCGGTCGGATCCTGTTCCTCGCGTCGCGCCCCGCGGGTCGACGGTGGGGAAGACGTACCGCGGTTCGAGACCGAGCATGCTCGCTCGGGCGACCGCACCTTGCGTCTCCGAAAGCGGCCTCAACTGGTCGATGGTGTCTTGAACGAAGTGAATACCCAAGACTTCTCGGTATAACCCGAACACGTTTCCCCGCGTCAAACCAGTCTGCGGATCGACGAGCGAGGGATCGACCTGCGCGAGCGCGCGACCGAGATCGAGCCGCTTTCCGCTCTGGCGCCATTCGTCGGCTGCTGCGAACAGCTCGGCCAGCATCGTCGGTCGCTCCGAGTCGCCATCGCGCAGCCAGATCCCCATCGCTGCGGCGTACCCCAACTTGGCACCCACGCCGAAATCGCGCATGATGCACTTCTTCCTCACCTCGGCGACAGTCAACCCAATGCCCAGTCTCGGGGGCATGCGGGAACACAGGGGTTCCCGTTTCGCGACACGTCTTCGCTATCCAACCGATCGTCCGCTCGTCGCGGCTCTGGTACGCAGAAACCAGCGGCCGACTCTGGTCAACACTCGCAGCGAGCAGCGTGTGCCATACTCGGTCGTGCGGGGGAAGCTGCCACCGGTTACGAAGGGATCCTCGCTCGATCGACCGGAGAGGGTAGACGCGATGGAGCAACCGGTCCTGCTCGTCGCACATCATGCTGGGATCGTGACGCTCACGCTCAATCGGCCGACTGTTCGCAACGCACTGGATCTCGCTCTCGCGCGAGCGATCGCGACGACCGCACAGGAGCTCGCCCAGGATGCGAACCTGCGCCTCGTCGTCTTGCGCGGTACCCCGCCCGCTTTCTGTGCCGGAGCGGACCTGACCGAGCGTTCGAAGATGTCCCCACGCGAACGGACCGCTCACACCGATGCCATCGCCGCCGCGGTCGAGGCGATCGCTGAGCTACCGGTTCCGACGATCGCCGCGATCAGCGGCGCCTGTCTGGCAGGCGGGGCTGAACTCGCCCTCACCTGTGACCTCCGCTTCGCGGATACCACCGCCCGCATCGGCTTCCCGGAAGTGCGCCGCGGCATCTTCCCCGGGGCAGGCGGTGTCCTGCGCCTGCCCCAACTCGTCGGCCGCGGGCGAGCAGCCGATCTCCTCTTTTCCGGCCGAACACTCGATGCGCAGGAAGCGTTCCGCATTGGGCTCATCGACCAGCTCTGCAAGCCGGGTCATCTCGACACCATGCTCGACCACTGGATCACCGAACTCCGGCAAGCGGCTCCCGGCGCAGTGCGCGCGGTCAAAGCTGCTCTCCAGCGGGCACTCAACACCGATGCGGTCACGCTCGACGATCTCCGGTCCCTCCGCCGCGCTCTCGACGAAAGCCCGGAGTACGAGGAAGGACTCCGGGCCTTCGCCGAACGACGCCCACCGAGTTGGGTGACCGGTTAACTCGCTTCGACCGTGAACGTCATCTCGAGGTCATTGACGGATAGGGTGTAGGTTCCTGGCTCCAATTCGCCGAGGTCGACGGTGGTGGCGAATGGCCGCAAGACTTGAGCACAAATGAGACCGCGCGGTCGTTGCCACTCCAGCGTGACGATCACCTTGGCATCGACGAAGGTGACCTCTGGCGGCTCGATCAGTTCACTACAGGCATCAGGCAGTGCCCCTTGGATAGCGACGACGACTCGCCGAGGCTGCTCGTCCCCGCGGCGGACCTCGACCTGCTCGATCATGGCGTAACCGTACTCGTGACTCCCGCTGCCGGGTTCCTCGCGTGCGACCGACTTCCAATCGATCCGCATGCCGTTGACCTCGATGATCCAGCTTTCATCCACCATGGCTCCGAGCGGAATCACCAACGTCTCCTCTCGAGGCACCTGCTCGCACGTCGGATCGGTCCGCCCGATTCCCCACAGTTCGATACGGATGCGCTTTCCTTCCCGCATGTCGACATGATGGAGCTCGGTGCACGCATCGGGCAGTGAGAGATCGATCACGAGCTCGGTTTGGTTCGAGTATGGGGCGTCGCGCAACGTCACGTGCTGGACAAAGATCCCACGTCGCTCCGTTGTCGCTACAGGATCAGCCGTCGGCTCCATCACAGCCGGCGAGCCCGCAGTAGGAGGACCACCAGTTGCCCCCCGATCGCTCGCGTTCGTCGCTGCTCTGCAAGCAGCCAGTGCGAGGCCAGCGAACAGCATGACGAGGGTGAAGAATGAGCTCACACTCATCGTCCGTCTCGCGTTGGGTCGTCGCATCACAGCCTCCTCTCATGCTCTCGTTAATGAGACGATCGGCATGCCGGGCAAGTTCCCAAAGGTTGCCGCCTTGGCGACCCGCTAGACTAGGACGGTGAGCGAAAGGAGCAACGGGATGCCGGTGACACTCGCTGGTTACACGGTGGAACCACTCGTCGATGTCGAGGGAGCATTCTTCCCGCTCGCAATCGTTTTCCCCGATGTTCCAATCGAGTCCTGGGAACCGTACCGGGACCGCTTCCCGGACACCTTCTCCCGAGAGGACATGCTCTACACGCGCGTCACCTGCTACCTGATCCGTGGCCATGGCCGCACCGTGCTCGTCGATGCGGGCATCGGTGCCGGTCCCGATCCGCTCTTCGGCCATCAGCGCGGGCGCTTACTCCAGGAATTGGCTCAGCGAGGGCTCGCACCAGGTGATATCGATACGGTCATCCTGACCCATTTGCATCCTGACCATATCGGCTGGGCGGCACAGAGCGGCCAGCCGACCTTCCCGCGCGCCCGGTATCTGGTGCACGCTCGAGAACTCGAGACGTTCCAACGTGAAGACGTGCGCGCTGCCATGCACCAGATCGCACCCGGGTATCTCGACCGTTGTCTCGATCCGCTTCAGCAGGCAGGAATCCCGGCAACGGTGGACGATGACACCGAAATCGCGCCCGGACTCCACCTGACCATTTCGCCCGGCCACACACCCGGGATGATGCGTGTCGTCCTCCGTGGAACGCCAGGCTCGCTCTGGCTCGTCGCTGATACGTTTACGCATCCAGCTCAGGTGACCGAGCCGACCTGGTGTTCCGCGTTCGATATGGACCGGTCGCAAGCGATCGCGACACGTTTCGAGGTGCTCGGTCGAGCCCATGAGGAAGACGCGCTCGTGATGGCGAGTCACTTTCCGACGACCCCCGGTCGGATCCGGCAAGAGAACGATTCGTTCCGCTGGGAGCCGATCAGCGATTAAGACAAACCCTGCAGGAGGGTCGTCAGCACGCTGCTCGCGACGAGGAGTAGAACGAGCACGGCGACGAAGATGATCGTCACGGCCAAAAGCTGGACGAACGCTGCCACATCGGCGGCGAACCAGGCTCGTGCTCGGCGAGTCGGCGCTGGTCGAAATGGACTCGGTGCTGGAGCGATATAGCGCTGGAAGAGGAGGTCTGCCACTGCCCGCTGGCGCAACTGCTCGTCGTAGGCTCGTCGCCGCGCTGGATCGCTCAGCACCGCGTAGGCGGCGTTCAGGAGCTTGGCCCGCTCCTCGGCGATGCGACGTTTGTCGGGATCCCGTATTCGATCAGGGTGACAATGACGGATGAGCTGCCGATAGGCACGCCGGATCTCGTCGCTCGTCGCCGTGACGGGGACCCCCAGAATCTGGTAGTAGTTCATGGTCGGATCGAAATCGCGCACCCCAGTCATCGTCTCTCGCCCCGCTCGACTGAGCGACCCTCCAATTCTAGCGCTTCGCGCGCACAGCCCGCTCCCATATCACTTCCTTCCTCTCGGTGCGAAACAGGTTCCTTTGTCTTCCCTCCGGTCACGCTGCGCGAGCCAGACAGCCGTACAGGACAACTGTCCAGTCTCCCGACCGGAACCGTTCAGGTTGTGTCGAGGCGGAAGCTGGGAGACAATGACTCACGGGGTGTCACGGTGACCGCTGGTTGGCGTGCCCGTGTCGAGCGAAGACGGCTGGTTGACATCGACCGGATCGGTGCTGGCGCTGTTGTGCTCTCTGCTCTCGGTTTCGGTACGCTGGCCACCCTCACCAAGCTGGCCTACGGTGCGGGTGTTCCTGTCCCGACTCTGATCGCCTGGCGATTCGGCATCGCTGCGCTGCTCGTGATCATGGCGCTCCCGCTCGAGCAGTGGCGTCGCGGGCAGCTCTTCGGGCGCCAGCCGTGGACCGACCGTCGGCGCTTGGCCACGGCAGCGGCCGTCGCTTGTTTCGTCGTTAACACCATCTTGTACCTCGTCGCACTGCAACGCGTCTCGATCGCCACGGCAGCGATCCTGTTCTACGTCTATCCGCTGGTGGTCCTCGCTCTCCGGCTCGTTGGTTGGCGAGAGGTGCCCACGCGGCGCCAGCTCGCTGCGCTCCTGGCTGGCTTCAGCGGCGTCACGCTCACACTCGGCTGGCGCTGGCAGACCATCGACCTGACCGGTTCGCTTCTCATGCTCGCTTCGGCATCACTCTATGCCGCTTACATCGTCTTCGGCCACTGTGGTTTCCGCGACGCGTCACCGGCCTTGGCGACTGCCTGCACCTTTTCGGCAACAGCGGTCGTCGCGTTGGCGCTCCTCTCCGTGGAGCGTGCTCCGCTCCTCATCGACCGTTCGGCACTGCTCCCAGTGCTCGGCATCGTGGTGCTCGCCACCGTGCTCCCCGTTCAGCTTTTCCTGATCGGCACGCTCCGCTTGGGACCGACCCCAGCGGCGATTCTCGGCACGTTGGAACCGGTCGCCTCGGTCTTCGTCGCGATGATGGTGCTCAGCGAGCAGCTGACGCTGGTGCAGCTCGTTGGTGGGCTGCTGGTGCTGACTGCGGCTGCGGTGATCAGTGGACAAGGAGGGAAACCGTGACCGACTGGGGGATCGATTGGAATGCGCTTCAGGACGAAGTCACTCGCCACTTGCAAGCATTGATCCGCTTCGAGACGGTCAATCCGCCCGGCAACGAGACCCCGCTCGCCGAGTATCTCGCGGGGGTACTCAAGCGCGAGGGGATAGCCGCCGAGGTCGTCGAAAGTGCACCCGGTCGGGGCAACCTGTTCGCCCGCCTCCGCGGTCGGGGGCACGGTCGCCCGCTCCTGCTCATGGCCCACAGTGATGTCGTCAGCGTGGAGCGCGATAAGTGGACACGTGACCCGTTCGGTGGGGAACTGGTCGACGGGAGAGTCTGGGGACGAGGTGCCGTCGACACCAAGGGGCTGGTGGCTTGCGAACTGGGCGTGATACTGACGATTCAGCGCCTGGGGCTCCCGCTGGAGCGGGACCTCATTTTCGCTGTCTTCGCCGACGAGGAAGCCGGCGGTCAGTACGGGGCGTGCTGGATGTGGGAGCATCGGCGCGACCTGATCGACGCCGAGTTTGCGATCAACGAAGGGGGCGGTATGCCGCTCACCCTCGGTGGCCAGCGCTTCTATCTCTGCCAGACCGGCGAGAAGGGCGCAGCACGCTTGCGCCTGACGGCACGCGGCCAGCCAGGACACGCCTCTATGCCGATCCCCGACACTGCGATGCAGCATGCCGCTCGAGCTATCCTGACCCTCTCGACGCATACCTTCCCGACTGTCCTCACGCCAACCGTCACCCGCTTTCTGCACGAGATCGGTCGCGCCCTGGGCGGCTCAGTCCGTCAGCAGATCGAGTCAGCACTCGCCGATCCGACATGGGAACGACTGGCTGCCTTGCCGCTCGGCCCGGGCGAGCGCCGTCTCCTCTACGCGATGACCCGCAATACTGCTGTCCCGACCATCGTGCGCGGTGGTCACCGCATCAATGTCATCCCCTCCGAAGTCGTGGTCGAGGTCGATGGACGAATTCTCCCCGGCCAAGAACCCGAAGCGTTTGCCGCCGAAGTCCAGCGACTCGTGGGCCCGCACGTCGAGATCGAATTGACGACGCGCGGTCGAGGACTGGAGGCAGATCCTGATTCCCCACTCTTCCGCACGATCTCTGAGACGATGGCCGAGCTCGACCCAGGTGCGCGGGTGGTTCCCTACTTGATCCCTGGGGGAACCGATGCCAAGTGCCTGCCCGGGATCACGGTGTACGGTTTCATGCCGATGCGAGATCATCCTGAGGAGTTCGAGCTGGCGCATGCCCACGACGAGCGCATTTCCGTTTCCACGCTCGGCTTTGCCACCCGTGCGCTCTTCGAAATCGTCACACGTTTCTGCGCACCCCGAGCCAGGAGCCGGTAATGCCCCTGCTCGTTCTCTTCGATATCGACGGCACGCTGTTGCGCGCCGGGGATCCCCTCCACGCCCAAGCCATGCGCGAAGCGCTGCACGAGATCGTCGGTGAACCCGTTCCGCTCGACGGTATTCCGCTGGCCGGTATGTTGGACCGGCAGATCGCACGCTTGGCCTTGCTCCGGCACGGTTTGGACGAAACGGCCATTTCCGAACTCCTCCCACGGATCATGGAACGGACCGGGGCGCTCTACGCTACCCGTCTCCGTCCCGGGGAGCGCGAGGACTGGGTGCTGCCCGGCGTGCAACCGCTTCTCCTCCAGCTCGCTGCTCGGGGGCATCTTACCGGCGTCCTCACCGGCAATGTCGAACTGGTGGCTCGTGCCAAACTCGCTGCTGCTGGTTTGGCTGAGCACCTCCCCTTCGGTGCCTATGGCGACCAGGCCGACGAGCGCCATCAGCTCGTCGCACTGGCACGCGCGACCGTCCGTGAACGGTATCGGCTGGTCATCCCACCCGAGCAGACGATCCTCGTCGGCGACACGCCACGCGACATCACGGCGGCCCAGGCGAGTGGAGTGCGGATTCTCGCCGTCGCGACCGGCCGCTTCGGCGTGGCAGAACTGGCCGCCTGCCTGGCCGATGCCGTTCTGCCCGATCTGGCTGAAACGGCGGCGGTGCTCCGAATCCTGGAGGCACTCGCTGGCGCGCATCCGCAGTGAGACGAGTTCAGCCCTCCACGCCGGGCTCACCACGAGGAGGACGGGGAGCGACGACTGCCCAGCCGTCCCAATCAAGCGGCACTCTTCGCCATGCGACGAGTCACCCGGATCCCGAGACCGTCACGCTATGCGCCGCGCCTCACCAGAAAACGGTGATAGCAGTGCCGCATCGCTCACGAGACGCGCGCCATAGTCCTTCCCGCCCGACCAGTATCCGAGTTTCGCCGCCGCTTGCGAGCCGGAGACGCAAACGGGTATCGTCGTGCATGAGACTCGATCGGAGGGAGGGAGCGAGATGGCGGAAACGCATCCGTTTCGATTGCACCCCGACGAAGTCGCGCCCCGCGCCCGCGAGTATTTCACCGATCAGCTCGGCATTCCTTTGGTGCGGGACATGGCTGGGTACATGCGTTTCGAGGATGTTCACGGGTTCGTCGAGCTCGACATCCGCGGCGATGCCAATAACCAGTCACGCGTGACGTTCCAGTACCAGGGGTACGAGCGCGAAGTTCACGAATTCCGGCGTCTGCTCGACGAGCAAGCGCAAGAGGAAACCCGCCAAGGGGAGTGACCAGCGAACCGGGGAACAGATCGCCCCGTCGCCCCCACTTCGAGGTTGCGAATGGAGACCAGGAGACCGTGTTTCCGATCGGCGACGACAATAGCGGAAGGCAGAGCTTCCCGATCGTCAACACCATCCTGATCGCGCTCAACGTCCTCGTCTTTCTCTATCAGCTGCTCTTGCTGGCCCAATCGTCTCTCGCCCTGGAGAACTTCGTCTTCAAGTACGGCGCGATCCCTTACGAACTCACACGTGGGGTGGATCTTCCGCCGACTGTTGGCTTTCCCATCTACCTCACGATTTTCTCCTCGATGTTCTTGCACGGAGGGTTCGCTCACCTGATCGGGAACATGTGGTACCTCTACATCTTTGGTGACAATGTCGAGGACTCGATGGGACATTTCCGGTACCTGATCTTCTATCTCCTCGGCGGCATCGCAGCCGCCTGGGCCCAAACGTTACTGGACCCAGCCTCGCGGATTCCGATGATCGGTGCATCGGGTGCCATCTCTGCCGTCATGGGAGCTTATCTCGTCCTCTATCCCGGCGGGCTCATCCGTACCGTCGCCTTTTTCGGTTTCATTCCGTTCTTCTTCTATCTTCCCGCACTCATCCTCATCGGTCTCTGGTTCGTTTTCCAGTTCTTTGCCGGCATCGCCTCGCTCGGTGTCCTGACCGCACCGACTGGTGGCGTCGCCTACTGGGCACACATCGGCGGGTTCGTCGCCGGACTTGTCTTGGTCTGGTTCTTCCGGGATCCCGAGCGGGTCGAGCGCCAGCGTCTCGCCCGTCGGGCACACCGCGCCTTCCAGCGACTGGAGCGTGGCTGGTGAGATCCGCATCAGACGCGCATGCGCTCGTGTTCGAGAAGCCAGGCCTTGCAATGCAGGCCACCGGCATCACCGGTCGGTTTGCCGCTCTGCCCGACGACGCGGTGACGAGGAATCGCGATCAGCAAGGGATCCGCAGTACCGCCACACCGACTGCCCGAACTGCACGTGGGCACCCGCGTCGCTGAGCGAGCGCGGAGGAGGTCACGGTCTTCCCGTACAGGATCGCAGCCACGAGTCACCGATCATGGCGCTGGAAGGCGTACCGAGCGGGACCAAATCTAGTGCGATGTCCCGCCGCGTCCCAGCCACGTACTCCTCGCGTTGCTCGCTCACCAGCGGCAGGTACGCCGCATCCGCAACGAATCGGAGAGCGTGCGCTCGGTCTCCAGACGAGCATGGAGTGAGTCGTGCCCGGACTCGCGCACGGTCCTCATCCGGCAGCACCACCGCCAGGAAACCACGTTCCCAGCCGTAGACGTCGAAGTGCCCGCTCGGCGCGCGGAGTTCGCTGGTACGACGAGCGCACGCTCTCGCTCGCACTCCCTTTTTTGTCAATGATGGTGGGAATGCAAGTGATCCAACTCGGAGAGGGCATCGACCGGCGTCCGCACCGCGAGCCAGGCTGCGAAACCGGTGGTGAGCGGGACGGCCGCGATGAGCCCGAGGCTGCCGACCAGCGTTTGAACCACCTCCTGCGCGATGATCTCCCGGTTGAGAACCCCGAGGAGCGGTTCGTCGAGCTGGCTGAACAAGAGGAGAAGGGGCAAAGCGGCACCGGCATAGGCCAGTACCAAGGTATTGACCGTCGCGGCGATATGATCGCGTCCGACCCGCACCCCGGCAGCGAAGAGTTCCCAGCCGCTCCAGAAGGGGTTCGCTCGCCGCAGCTCGAAGACCAATGAACTCTGCGAAACCGTGATATCGTCGAGTACCCCGAGAGCACCCACCAGCATACCAGCGAGCAGCAGGCCCCGCGGATTCATCGCGCGGTCCCCGAGCACCACCTGGAGAAAACTGGCCTCTTCGTCGGCCAAGCCGGTCAACCCAGCTGCCGCGACGAAGAGTGCGGCCAGCACACCAGTGAAGATCAGACTCAGACTGGTCCCGGCCAGGGCGGCCAGTGCCATGCGGCCGAGGCCATGCGTCACCACCAGCGTCACGGCGAAGACGACAAAGGAGACGATGATCGCGACCGCGACCGGCGGGTACCCGCGCAGGATGAGCGGAATCAGGACCCAGACCAGCATCACGAACGTGAAGACGAGACCGAGGAGCGCCCGAAGCCCCTTCCAACGTCCCAGCGCGACGATCGCTCCCGCGAAGAGAACGGCCAGCACAGCGAGCGGCGTCGTCCGATCGCGATCGAGCAACGTATAGGCCTGTCTGCCGTCCGGCCCGGTCGACACCGACAGGAAAATCCGGTCACCCGGTACGAAGCGCTGGCCCGCCGTGTTGAGGTCACGCACGCCGATGGAAACCTCGACTGTCCGTCCCTTTTCCGGTTCACTGGTGAGCTCCACCAGCAAGCGTTGGTACGGCTGGGTCACCGGCCCGACCTGGGTGACACCCTCCTCGAGGACGCTGAGCACCCGTGCGCTGACCGTATGCGTCTGCGTTTGGCGCGCTGGTTCTTGTGCAGTGACACTCTGCGCAGCGGCGACCAGCACCGAGACTGCCACGGTGACCAGAACGAACCGAACCAGCACCCGTTTGCTCACTCGTACCGGAGCGCTTCGACGATCGACACCCGTGAGGCCTGACGGGCCGGAGCGTACGCCATGAGCAGTGCGATACCGAGCGCCAGGCCAGCGAAGAGCGCGAGCTGCCCCCACGGGATGACCAGCGAGAACTGTTCGAACCTGCCCGCCAGATCCTCCTGACCCGTCACCACGTTGCGCGCCAAGAAGACGCCCAATGCCGTTCCGCCGGCGATACCCGCGCTGGTCACCAGCGCCGATTCGAGCAGGAAGCCGAGTGCGACCATCGTACGCCGGTAACCGATCGCCCGCAACGCACCGATCTGCTGCCGTCGCTCGATCACGGCTCGATACGAGACGACGCCCAACGCAGCGATCCCGACAACCAGCCCGAGTGCCATGAAGCCCTGGATGATGCGAATGAATCCGCGAATGATTCCTGTTGCCCGACCGATCAGGTCAGCAGTCGCTTCTGCCTGCGCGCCGTAGGGGAGCAGGGCTGCTTCCACCGCGCGCGCGAACGACCGCGCGTCTGCGGCGTCGGTCAGCCGCACGTAATAGTCGACGGTCGTCGGACGCCCGAAGATCGTGCTCACCACCTGCTCGGCGACAAAGACTCCCGGCAACGAGGAGACGCGGCCATCGATCACGCCGATCACGCGCACCGTCCCGGACTGCCCACTCGTATTGTCGCGAATCTCCAGCTCGAGCGGCCGGAACCCCTCGCGCAACTCCGGAAGATAGAGGTTCGCTGGGTCACCACCACGCTGCTGGAGCACGTTGGCATCGACGATCGCGAGAGAGGGGTCACGCGCGACGGCCTCCCACGCCTCTCGGTCCGTCGCATAGTCGGGGCTGCGCAGTTGCAGCGGAGCCTCGACCACACTGGCAAAATCGCCATCGATCCCACGAACTGAATACCGTGCCCACTCCTTCTCGGTGCCGGCGACGCGCACGCTGGCTCTCGTCCAGGGCACGCTCATGGTGCCACCCGAGGCCACGATCGCCGAAACGTCCACCCCACCTTCCTTCAGCACTCCCTCGAGATCCGGTATCGCTTGACCACCGACGACCGTGATTTCCACGTCCCAACCGGCGCTCGCCAGCGGACCGGCGAAAAGGGCCACGACATTGGCATAGATGGTCGACATGACGACGAGCGCGAAGAGGATGAGACTGAACATCGCGACGGTCAGGCCGGTCCGCCCGCGCGCGGCCATCGGATAGGCAATGGCGATGCGGACAGCCGGCAACCAGCGGCGGAACGCTCGCCCGAGCCTGCCGACGAGACCGACGGCGACTTCGATGTTCCACACCAGGAACACGGTCAGCGCCGCGACCATCATGAGACCGGAGAGGACGAACATTACGAAGCCGCTGCTCATCGGCCCGAAGAGACGCTCGTGCCAACGATCCGGCAACAGCCAGTAGGCCAGGACGATGAGCGAGGCCACACTGTAGAGCGGCCGGGCAGGCACTCCGAACCGGCGCAAGACCGCCGCTGCACTGAGCGGCAAGAGCGAAACACCCAGCGCGAACCAGGCGAGACTCTCTTCACGCAGCCCGAGCCAGGTGAGCCCCCCACCGAGGAGCAGGCCAGCCAAGCCAGCGATGAGCCAGCGCTGGCTGGCCCGCGGGAGTCGCGGTTCGGGCAAATCGCGAATCGCAGTGACGATATTGAGGCGGCTCACTCGCCAGGCAGCGATGACCACCGTCACGAACGTCACCACGACACCCAACAGATACGCGAGGACGAGATCACGCGGTCGCCAGGAGGGCTCGATGGTGAAAAACTCACCGACCAGCTGACCCATGAAGCCAGCGATCGTGAACGCGACGGCAACGCCAGCAACCGCACCCACCGCCGCCGCGACGAGGTTGTAACCCATGCCTTCGAGCGCGAAGAGGGCGACCAGGTGCCAGCGTTTCATCCCCAGCGCCCGCATCGTACCCATCTCGGTCTTCCGCTCGGCTGCGAGCAGCGCAAAAATCAGGAAAATTAGCAAGATACCCGCCGCCACCGAGAAGAGCCCCGTCAAGAGGAACAGGTTCGTGAAGGTCTCGCCAGCTCGCTCCGCCTGCTCGACAGCTCGCTGCTTGACAGCGACAGCACGATACGGTGTCCCCTCCAGTACCGCATTCACGGCATCGGTCACCGCCTGGCTATCGGCCAGGCCACCGCGATTGTTCAACGCCACGAAACTGACCTGATCGGCCAGTCCGAGCAGCTCCTGGACCCGGGCCAGCGAGACCGTGAGTCCTCCAGCGTCACCGACATTGAGCGTCCCGGTGAAGAAGCTGTCAGGCGCGACCGCTGCGACACGCAGCTCAAAGGGGCGGCCCTGGATGACGACCTGCAAGCGATCCCCGACTTCGGCATCCAGGCGCTTGGCCGCCTCCTGCCCGAGGACGACCTCGTCATCCCCCAGAGTTCCGAGGTCGATCGCGCGACCGTCGCGATCGGTCAGGCCGCCGACCTGGGCTAGTCGCTCCAGTGGAACACCGATCAAGTTCAAGGCTGGCTCGCTCTGCTTGGTTCGCAAATCGATCACGGCCACCGGCTGCCACAGCACAGGAATGACGGCACGCAGCCGCGGCTCGCTCGCTTGCAGTGCATCCAACCGGTCGACCAATTCGCTCGGCAGGTACACCCCAGGCTGTGGTCCAGCGAAGCGGGCATCACCGCTCACCTGCACCACGAGTTCGTCTGCCGGGCCCGCCAGCCGCAGCACTTGCCCGGTGATGCTGTGCTGCAAAGTCGTCCCGGTAGTCAGCGATGCGGAAAAGATGAGCGTGCTGAGCATCAAACCGATGACGATCAACGCGGTCTGGATCGGCCGACGCGGGATGTTGCGCAGAGCCATCCGGCCCAGCACGGGACGCCAGATCCAGAGGCCGAGCGTGAGCGCCAGGATCACGCCGAAGGCAACGAGGAGGATGCGCAACACGAGTGCCAGGGACACTCCAAAAATCTCGTTCATCGTCGCTCACTCCCCGCCAGCAGCTGCGCGAAAGGAAGCGAGTCCATCGTCGATGATCAACCCATCGCGCATCTGGATCACGCGGTCACACATCGAGCCGATCCGCGGATCATGGGTCACGATGACGAAGGTCTGGCCATTCTCGCGGTTCAGCCGGCGCAGCAACGCCATGACCTCGTCAGCCGTCTCCGTGTCCAAGTTCCCGGTTGGCTCATCGGCCCAGATGATATCCGGCTGGTTGACCAGGGCACGAGCGATCGCCACCCGCTGCTGCTGGCCTCCCGATAGCTCGGCCGGCTTATGCCCAGCCCGGTCAGCCAAACCAACTTGCTCGAGCACTGCCCACGCGCGCCGTCTCGCCTCGCTCGGCCGTATACCCGCCAAAAGCGCGGGAAGTTCGATGTTCTCCAAGGCACTCAAGACCGGAATGAGATTGAACAGCTGGAAAACGAAACCCATATGACGAGCGCGGAATTCCGATCGGACATCGTCCGGTAGGCGCGCGAGCTCTTTCCCCGCGATCAGAATCATCCCCTCGTCGATCGTATCGAGGCCAGAAAGACAGTTGAGGAGTGTCGTCTTCCCGCTTCCGGAGGGCCCCATGATCGCGACCATTTCGCCTCGGTACACGGTCAGCGAAACGCCACGCAATGCCGGAACCTTCACGCGTCCCGTGTCGTAGATCTTCACGACGTTCGTTGCCTCGACGATCGGAGTTCGCTCCTGTTCTCGAGTGGTGCCCATCGTTCTCGCTACAGTCTCCACGACCTAACCCCCTTCACCGGAATCACCTCTCCCGCAACGGATCGATGGTACCACGGTCGATCGGAATTCCGCCGATCCGGCCACAGTCAACTGCGATCATACTCTGACGCCCCAGCGGAGGCAATCGCTGACCTGTCTCGATCATTGGAGACGTGACGTAAACAGACGGTAAACGAGTGGAGCAGGTCATGCGCCAGGAGAGTCACGCGCCGCGATGTGCTGGTCACTCGCGGTCAAGCGCGAACGAGCCCAAATGAACCGACCGTCACGATGCTCCTCGTTCAGGTGGCAGTAGACTGTCGAAGAGCCTCGGCCTGCTCGACGACCGCGTCGAGCGGCTGATCGAGCGCCTCCCAGGGAATCACGATCGGCATGCCATGCCGCTGGATCAGTTCCTCCGCTGCTTTCCGGCGCTCGGGATCGAGATCCGCGATGAAGCGCTGTGGCCGCTAGACCTGGACGACGAGATAGCGCCGCGTACCCACGGACTTCGCTTCGATCCGGCGTATGCTCTGCCACGGCACCCTTCCCTTCCAGCACGAACCGGCGATCCGCCATTGTTGAGCCCCTCCTCATCGATTTCCAGGACAGGAGTTCGATCGAACGCGATCAACGTCGAAACGACTGTCACGAGATCGAGAAAGACTGCCATCGAGACCGCGAAGAGGCGCTCCAGCCAGGATCCGGCATGCCAAGCGAACCAGACCGCTGCCACGAAGAACGCGAAAGCGAGCGTCGCGATGAGCAGGCCGCGGAGCCGACTGCGGCGCACGATCAGCGTTCGGTCGGATCGGGTTCGTTCCCGTCCCATGCGTCCACCACCAGCAACCGCTTTCCCAGTCGGAGAGTCACGCCTGGCGGGCATTCGTGCAAGTGGCGGACCGTAAACCGAGTGCCGTCAAGCGACTCTCCTGGCTGCCAGCGCCGGGTGCTACCTGGCCAGATTTCCGCTCCGCCTCGACTCTAAGGTATCCTGGCGCCGGAGGGTCGATCGAGTGAGCGAGGGGCAGAAGGATGCGCGAGCGGATCGCCGAGATACTGACGGAACTGATGGCGCTCCCCGGACCGACTGGTCGGGAGGAGCCAGTTCTGGCGTGGCTAGAACGTGCTTGGGCTCCGCACGTCAAGCGACTCTGGCGCAGTCGGATCGGCAACCTGCTCGCCTACGTCGGTGGCGCTGGTCCTCGGCTTCTGCTCACTGCGCATGCCGACGAGTTGAGCTTCGTAGTTCGGTCGATCGATTCGTCCGGCTTGTTGTGGCTGACGACTGGGTAAGTGCGTGGGGAGCCACAGGAACGGTTCCCCGTCGGCCAACCGGCGCTCGTGCTCGGTCGCGATGTGGCGATCGAGGGGATGTTCGTCCTAGCCACTGGCCATGTCGTGCCCGAAGAGCGGCGGAGCAAGCCGGTGACCTTCGCTGACTTGTTCGTCGATATTGGTGCCGACTCCAAGCAGGAGGTATTGGAGCGCGGCATCACGGTCGGTTCGAGCGTCGTCTGGAACCCGCTGACTCGTCGCCTTGGATCGCGCCTCTATGGGAAAGCGATCGATGACCGGGTGGGGCTCGCCCTTTTGACCCTGCTCGTTCGCCAGATCGACGCAGAGCAGCTCGATTGCGCGCTCTACCTCGCCGCTACCGTGCAGGAAGAAAACGGGCTCCTCGGAGCCAGCTCGCTCCGAACTGACCTGGACGTCGACTGGGCTATCGCGCTCGATGTCGGGCTCGTCGGCGACCTGCCGACCATCGGCGAGCAGTGGATGCCGGCAACGCTCGGTGGCGGACCACAACTCGTGCACAAGGATGCGGCCACCCATTACGACCAGCGTTTGCTCTGGCGGCTCGCTGACCTTGCCGATCGCAATGGGTTACCGGTCCAGCACGTCGTCTTCGATCGTTACGGCAGTGACGGGGCCGCCCTCATCCGCCAGGGAATCCCGACCGCGCTGGTTGCGGTCGGGGCTCGCCACACGCATGCTCCCTTCGAGGCTGTCGATCTCGCTGACGTCGAAGCGACGCTCCACTTGCTCGAGCATGTCGTCTACGAAGGGCCCACTGACCAGTGACGTCCTCTCGGGCTAGGGCACGAGCGCCTCGCCGCCATCTACCCGGATCACATTGCCGGTGATCCACCCGAGCCCCGGTGCGCTGAGCGCGCGGATCGCTCGCGCGACGTCCTCCGGGCTCGTCAGTCGTCCGCTCGGGTTGCGCCGCTCGGCTTCGCGCAACATCTCCTCCGCACCGGGAATCTTGGCCTGTGCCGGGGTAGGTGTCACGCCGGCCTGGATGGCATTCACCGCGATCCCGTAGCGGGCGAGTTCCACAGCGAGCTGGCGGGCATGGGCCTCGAGCGCCGCCTTGGCAGCGGAGACCGGACCGTACCCGCGCCAGACGCGCGTCGATCCCTCGCTGGTCATGGCATAGATCCGGGCATGCGGCGCGAAGAGACCGGCATGGAACAGATCCTGTGTCCAGTACACCAAGCTGTTCGCCATGACATCGAGCGTCATTTCCAATTGCTTTTGTGTCACCTCTTGAGCGGCGTCCTCGTCGATGTACGGCCGCAGCGTACCGAAGGCGAGCGAATGCATCAGCACTCGCACGCGCGCGCCGCGCTCCCGAAGAGCCGAAGCGACCTGTCGCCGGGTTTCCGCATCGGCCGCATTGGCGTTGACGAACAGGGCCTCGACTCCTGCAGCCTCGATGTCGGCCTTGACTGCCTCTGCCATCGGCAAAGTCGCTCGGCGATCCAAATGCACGCCGCAGATGTGCATTCCCGCCCGAGCGAGCTCGCGGGCAGTCGCTGCACCAAATCCACTGGATGCGCCCAGGATAACTGCCCAGTATCCTGTGAACCCCTCGTTCCCCATCGTGCCCTTCCCATTCCCACCACGTCGCTCGACTCGGCTGGAGTATCCGCAGCCGAAGCAGTGCCGTCAACTCACCGGTTGCGTGGCTGCGACCCGCCCTTCCGGGACGAAGCGCACGCGCACCACGGTCCCACCGCGTGCACCGGATCTCATCTCCAGATCTCCGCGGAGATCCACTTCCACCAGCGTTCGGGCGATTTGCAAGCCGAGCCCTCGTCCCCGTAGTGGGTCGAAATCGGATGGCAGGCCACGGCCATCGTCCTCGACCTCGAGGAGCGCACGATCACCCTCGCGCTGAATGCGGACGACCAGATGCCCAGGACCATCCGCGAAGCCGTGCCGGACCGCATTCGTCACGAATTCGTTCAAGAGCAGCGCCAGCACGGTGGTCTGGCGCGAGGAAACCGTCACCTCCTCCCCCTCGATGCTCCACCCGACAGCCAGCTCGTCTCCATACAGGGAGTGGACGGCTTGGGTCACGACGATGCGTGCGAGTTCGGTGAGCGAAACTTCCGGCAGCTCGCGGCCACTCAGGAGATCGTGCACAACTGTCAAACTCCGGATCCGGCTCACCGCATCTTGCAGCACGGCACGCGCTTCGGGCCCGGCACGACGCGCTTGGAGCGAGAGCAGCGCCGCTACCGTCTGCAGGTTGTTGCGCACGCGATGATGCAGCTCGCGCAGAAGCGCCGACGCTCGTGTCAGGCCTCGCCGTGCTTCTTCGTAGAGGTCAGCATTCTCGATCGCGATCGCTGCCGTATCGGTGAAGGCATGGAGCAGTCCGGTTTGGATTGGCCTCGGCCTTCCCGCGGAGTAGACCAGGCAGAGTGCACCGACCGCCCGTCGACCGGTGATCATGGGCAGCGCATAGAGAGCGAGCTGCTCGGCGAGCGGGTCGCGCCAGACTGCAGCGCCGCTATCGAGCACTTCCTGGACGACCTGACGAAAGACCGTTTCCAAGCCCTCAGTGAGCCGGGTCGCCAGTTCCACCGGCGCAGCCCGCAAGAGTTCGAGTTCGCCACCCGAGGCACGCGACTGTCGGAAGATCGCCACCCCGCGAGCGCCCGACAACTCGAGCGCGCGATCCGCGATCGTCCCCAAAAGTTCATCGAGATCGAGCGTCGAAGCGACTGCGCGCCAGAGCTGCTGCAAGAGCTCGAGTTGCGCGATCCGACGGCGCAGTTCGGCATCCGTCTCCTGGTACAGCAGCGCGTTCTCGATCGCGATGGCGATTTCCCCAGCAGCCGTTTCCAGGAAATCGATCTCCTCGGGCCAGAACTCACGCGGTTCCAGCGTCAGCACGTTGAGAACGCCGAGCAACCTTCCCGGCTGACGAGCGATGAGCGGGACGGAAACCTGGCTGGCGAACGGTCGATCGTCCACGTGCGGATAATCGACATAGGCCGGATGACGCGGTGCATCGAAGGCGATCTGCAGCCGGCGCGTGAGCGCTGCCTGACCGGTGATACCGACCCCGAGCGGCAGCGTGAACCCGCCAGGACGGTCCGGTGCCACGCCATCGACCGCGCGCAAGGTCAAGGTGCCAGAGGACTCGTCATAGAGGAAAACACCGCAGGAATCGACACGCATCGTCTCGCGCAAAACCCGCGTGACGGTCGAGAGCATCTCGTCGAGGTCGAGACTGCTCGTCGCCGCACGGGTGATCCAATGCAGTGCCTGCAGGCGGCCGACGGGACCAGCCAGGACGCGTCGACTCGGATCGACTGGCGCTTTGAGAAGTTCAGCTAACGTTTCCCATTCGTTATCCAGCATCCTGCTCGTCTCCACCGATCGAGTTCTTTTCCATGGTACAATCCGGGGCGCGAGCGCGTCAGAACGCGAACGGACGAGGATCATGAGCCTCGACGGCCAGCACAACGCCCACGTCACCGACCACGTCAGCGACAACGCGTTCCTCGGTGTCGTGACCGACGGCCGATTCAGTCAGGGACTCCGCGTCCGGCTCCTCGACCCGGCTGCCGTCGAGCGTTTGCGCGTGGGTAGTTTCGTCGTCATCGAGGGAATCGAGCGCCGCTACTTCGGAATGATCACCGATCTCTCGCTCGACACGACCGATGCCGCCTTGCTGGCTGATCCACCGATCCGCTCCCCCTTTCTCAGTCGCATCGTGCGCGGGACACACGCCTATGCCACCGCCGAGATTCGGCCCTCGCTCGTTCTCGAGCCGGAAAGCGACCAGCCACAACCCGCCCGCAGCATTCCGCCCCACTTCGCACGCTTGCGTCAGGCCACGGCGGACGATTTCGCGCTCGTGTTCGGCCAGGAGGACAGTACGCACTTCGCGCTCGGCACACCACCAGCGATGGAGATCCCGGTCCCGCTCGACTTGGCCGAGCTGGTCAAGCGCTCAAATGGCGTCTTCGGGCAGAGCGGTAGCGGCAAGAGCGTGCTGACTCGCCTACTCCTCGTTGGCCTCGTCCTGGCCGACCAGGTTTCGATCTTGCTCTTCGACATGCACAACGAATATGCTCGCGCCCCGACTGATCAGCCCGAACTAGTCGGCTTGCTCGAGCTCTTCGGACCATCGCGGGTCCAGATCTACACGCTCGACGATCGGACGGAGCGGAGTGCGAGCGCCCGCACGATCCAGATCGGCCTCGATCAGATCGAACCGGATGACATCGAACTCTTGGCGGAGGAGCTCAATCTCAACCCGACCTTCGCCACGGTCGCGCATCACCTGCGGGCACGCTACGGGCCGCAGTGGATCCGCCAGACCTTGGAATTCGATACCGAAGCAGTCAAAGAGTTCTGCGCAAGCACTGGTGTCGCTGAAGCCTCGGTCAATGCCTTGCGAGCCAAACTGGATCGCTTGGCCAAACGGCCCTATAACTGCGAGACACTCGATACGTGCGTCATCGACGAGATCATCGGCAAGCTGCAGCGGGGTACCCATATCATCGTCCAGTTCGGTCGCTGCGACTCGTTCCTCGACTACATGCTGGTCGCCAACCTGCTCACTCGCCGGATTCACGATCGCTACACCGAAGATGTTCTCGAGGCACAGCAAGCGGGTGGGCAAAGCAACCTGCGGCCACTGGTCATCGTCCTCGAAGAAGCGCACAAGTTCCTCACCCCCGAAGCTGCTCGGCAGTCGATCTTCGGCACCATCGCGCGGGAAATGCGCAAGTATCGCGTTACCTTGCTCATCGTCGATCAGCGTCCCTCCAGCATCGATCGCGAGATCCTCTCCCAGCTGGGCACCAAGGTGATCGGGCCGCTCAGCGACCAGCACGATATCGAGGCTGTCTTGACCGGCGTCGCCGACCGTTCCGGCCTCCGCAGCCTCCTCGCCAATCTCAGTCCACGCCAGGAATGCGTCATCGTCGGACACGCGGTGCGCATGCCGGTCGCCATCCGCACCCGACAGTATCGACGCGAGGAGATCCTCGCGTTGGTTCGCGGTTGGGGAAAGACGATGGACGACGAGCGCCATCTGCGGCTGCTCCTCGGCCAGTGACGTGAAGGCAGAGACGATGCTTCGCCTGATCCACTTCGCTGATCTGCATCTGGGCGTCGAGACGCACGGGCAGTTCCGTCCGGATCTCGGCCATAGCTCCCGCATCCAGGACTTTCTCGACGCCTTCGATCAGATCATCGATGCGGCGATCGAGGAGCGGTTCGATGCCGTCCTTTTCGCCGGCGATGCGTACAAGCACGCCGAGCCGAGCCCGACCCTTCAGCGCCGCTTTGCCGAGCGCATCCAGCGCCTCCTCGCTGCGGGAATCCCGATCGTGCTCCTCGTCGGAAACCATGACCGGCCACGCAGCGTGGCGCGTTCGACACCGATCGATATCTACGCTGCACTGCGTCTACCCGGCGTCATCGTCGCCAACCGGCCGGAGCGGTTCACCATCGCGACCCCCAGCGGCCCGCTCCAGGTTGTCGCCCTGCCCTGGATACCCCCCCGTCTCCTGCTGGCCGACGATGCGCTTCGCGAGGCCGGCACTCCGGAATTGGAGCGTCGCTACAAGGAAGTCATCGCGTCTGCGCTGGCTCCCCTCCTCGCTGCACTCGACGCAGCGACCCCGGCGGTTTTCCTCGGTCACCTCTCGATGGAAGGCGGACGCTTCGGGAGCGAACGCAGCGTGATCCTCGGTAACGACCCGCTCTTCGGACTCGACGAGCTCGGGTTGAACAGCGCTCCCATCGATTACGTCGCGCTCGGCCATCTCCATTCGCATCAAGTGCTCCACGAGCGGCCACCCGTGGTGTATGCCGGCAGCGTCGAGCGGATCGATTTTGGAGAGGAGCGCGAGGACAAAGGCTACGTCGCGGTCCGGATCGCCGCTGGACCATACCCGCGCGACGTCAGCTGGGAGTTTCGGCCGCTCCGTACCCGCCCGATGCGCACATTCCGTCTCGACATTCTGACCGACACACCGATGGATGAGATCCGCCGCGCACTCGAGCGGCATGCGACGCTGATCCCGGAGGCGATCGTCCGCGTCACTATCACCACGACCCCAGAGCGCACGGCAGCCATTCGTCCCCTCGAGGTGCGGCGCTGGCTCAGCGAGTTGGGCGCCGCATACGTCGCCGGTATCACGGTACAGACCGAACGCGTCGCGCGTCCCCGCGTCGAACTCGAACGGTCCTCCCGTCACGATCCGGTGAGCCTCTTGGAGCGCTGGGTCAACCTGCACCGTCTTTCGGACCAACTCGCCAAAGCCGTCATCCAGCGCGGCCGGGAAATCATCGAGCGCGTCGAGAGTCGCAGCTCGGAGCCGGGCTGAAGCGCTCTAGAGATACGTCCGGAACCAGCGCAACTCGTGCTCGAGGTGCTCGAGCCGGTGACGTGGCCGGCCGCTTCGAGTCAGGTTGTGACCTTCACCCGGGAAGCGGACGAGTTCGACCGTGCGCCCCATGCGGCGCAGCCAGGTGAAGAGTTGCTCAGCCTGCGCGATCGGGCAGCGCCAGTCTTCCTCAGCGTGCAGGAGCAGAAGCGGCGTGCGCATATTCGGCGCGTACGTGAGCGGAGAAAGACGGCGGTACTGCTCCGGATCGTCCCACGGGGTCGCACCGATTTCCCATTCGCTGAAGTAGACGCCGATATCGCTCGTCCCATACATACTCACGAGTTCAGAAACGCATCGCATGGAGACCGCCGCGCGGAAACGGTTGGTATGGCCAATGATCCAGTTCGTCATGTACCCGCCATACGAGCCGCCGCAGACGCCGAGACGCTCCGGGTCCGCCCACCCTTGCGCGAGGACCGCGTCGACGACCGCCATGAGGTCGGGCATATCGGCCTCGCCCCAGGCTCCGCGCGTGCACGCCAGAAACGCCTCTCCGTACCCCTGACTCCCGCGCGGGTTCGCGTAGACCACTCCGTACCCTTCCGCCGCGAGAACCTGAAACTCGTGACAATAGGCCCACCCGTACATTCCGTGCGGCCCGCCATGGATCGACAAGACGAGTGGCACCCGCCCACCGCCAGCGTTCGCAGGCCGGAGAACCCACGCATGGATGGGACGCCCGTCGACTGGGCTCGACACCCACATTTGCTCCGGGCCGAGAATTTCGACCTCCTCTTTCCAGGCCGCGTTGGGATCGGCCAGGCATCGGCTCGAGCTCCCGTCTGCTGCCATCAGCCAAACCGATCCCGGATCGACCGGATCCGCGATCACCGCTGCGATCCAGCGCCCATCAGCGCTCAAGCTGAAGTCGAGCACGCGCCGTGCACCACCGATGATGCACTCCGGGGCACCGCCACTGACCGGAAACCGGTAGAGGCGGACCGCCCCCTGCTCGCTCACCTGGGTGAAGATCCAGCGACCATCCGGCGACCAGAGCAGTCCCGGCTTCGACGGTCCGAACGCGTCGGTGAGCAAGCTATCCTCGAGGGTCGCGTCAAAGTCAGCGGAGAGGTTCCGGCACTCGTTCCCGTCCGGCGTCATCACCCACAGTCGCTTGTGCCGTGCCGAGCCCGCCCAGGACTCGAAGTGACCGACAGCAGCGATGAGTCGCCCATCCGGCGACCAACTCGGTCGCCCGAACGCTGCCGATGGTCCGCCGGTGACACAGGAGAGATCGACAGTGCGGCCCGCCGCATCAAAGCGGAGGAGCCAGAGCTCGCTCGCTGCATTCCACTCGCGCTCCCCAGTGCGATTGGATGTAAAGACGAGCTGCGAGCCATCCGGTGACCAGGCTGGCCAGTCATCGTCCCAGTCACCATCGGTCGCGCGTTCCAGCGTCCCTGTTCGCAGGTCGACGACCCAGATATGGCTCCGTCGCTCGTGGAGAAAACCCCGCTGGCCATCGAAGCGGTAGCGGAGTCGTGCCAAGCGGACGACGTCGGTTTCCGGATCGACCTTGCCCTCTGCCTGTTGCGCACGCGTCACGACAGCGATGCGTTGCCCATCCGGGGACCAGGCAAAGCCGGTCACCGGCTCCTCGAAGTTCGTCAGCTGCCGCGCCTCACCACCATTCCGCGGGATCACCCACAACTGGTCACTACCGGTGCGATCGGACAGGAAAGCCAGTTCCTCACCGCTCGGTGACCAGCGCGGCATCGTGTCGCGATGCGTTCCGCTCGTGAACCGGCGCGGTGGTGAGCCATCGGTCCGCGCGAGCCAGATCGCCGAGCGATACCGATCCGCTTCCAGATCCATCGTCGTCACGACATAGGCGACAGCGCTCGCATCTGGTGCGATCTGCGCATCGCTCGCCAGCTGGAGAAGCGCAAGATCCTCCGCACGAACCGATCGTTTCACAGTCAGCCGCTCCCCTCGACACCCTGCTCGCGGGCGACGAGCTGACGCAAGCGTGTCAGGACAGCTGATCGCTGCTCCTGGTACGCCGTCTCGTCGAGTTCGCCCGCTGCCCGTGCTTCGTCCAACCGATTGAGTTCAGCGGCGAGTTGCAGCCGCTCGTCGATGGCCGCTCGACCCGTTTCTGTTCCCACGCGTTGTCGGCGAAGAACGATCACGGTCAGCACTGCTGCCGCGATGAGTCCAGCGAGACCGACCGCCAGCGCGATGATCGGTCCGGTGGGAAGATCGAAGAGCAAGCCGGTACGCGGCAGTCCACTCAGCTGGACGACGTGCATATCGCCGACGACTGGCGCATCGATCACCAAGACACGATAGGTCACGCCACTCACTTCGACCGTGCCCGTGTCGATCAAGCTGCGCGAGCTGAGACGGTAGGTCCCGTCCCGCACTAGGGCACGGAGCGTGCTGGTCGGCATCGCGGTTCCGATGGAGAGCGTCGCCCGCGTTCCCTCGTAAGGGACGGTATAGCTCAAGACGACCGTCTGCGAGCCAGGTGGGAGCGGACCAGTCGTCAGGAGCACACCATCCTCCAGTCGTGGCTGGCCGTAATCGAATCCTGGTTGCGGACGGATCTCTTGCGCCCCTCGGGGCAACGGTATGCTCAGGACGACACCGGATGTCGAACCGACGGTCTTGAAGTACCATTGCTGAACCGGCAACGGTATGCTCAGGACGACACCGGATCGATCCCCAAGATACGTGCGGTCACCACTGTTCTCGACGATGAGGATGTCCATGATATCGACCGCCCTCAACTCCGGTGACGCACCAGCGATGACGAGCGAGCGCGAGGCGATCCGCACTGTACTGGGGTCCGTGGTGGTTTCGTAGACCGTGAGATCGACCGTCTGCTCCGGTTGCTGGTGGAGTTGCACCATGCCGCTGACGTAGTCCACACCCGCATAGCGGACGACCACCAGGTAGGCGTCCTGCGGGCTGGTCGGTAACCCATCGAAGCGGAACGATCCGTCGGGGCCAGTCTGCGTCTGCCGCTCCTCGGCCAATTGCATCCCAGCGAAGTGGCGCAGAGTCACCGTGAGGCTGCCGACCGGTACACCACCAGCCGTCCCGTTCTGCACCCGGCCACTGATGGCACCATTTCCTTCTTGCGCGTGAGCCGGCAACGCAGAGAGCATGAAAGCGAGCCAAACGAAGAGGATCCAGCGTCCGAGTCCGTGACGCACCACGGAGCGCTCCTTACGATGGCACGAGAGCTGCGCAGGCGATCAGTCAGCGACCGCTGCCAGAATGTCAGCCGGCCTGCCTTCCGCCGCCGCGTAAGCCCGCTCCAGCACTTCCACCAAATGGAGGACGGGGAGGCGCACGCCGCGCACCCGAAGTCCGGCCTCCAACTGGAGCATACACCCGGGATTGGCCGAGACGATGACGTCCGCGCCGGTGGCCAACGCGTTGTCCAGCTTGCGCGCCAAGAGCGCCGACGCCATGTCCGGTTGCAAGAGGTTATAGATACCGGCCGAACCGCAGCAGAGCGCCGATTCGGCCATCTCGACCAGCCGCAGCTGGGGAATGGTGCGCAGCAGGACACGCGGTTGTTGAGTGATCCGCTGCGCATGCGCCAGATGGCAAGGTTCCTGGTACGTCACGGTCCAGGGCAAGGGACCTGGTTGTGCCGTGAGGCCGCGTTCGACGAGGAACTCGAGCACGTCGCGGACCTTTCCAGCCAGCTGTCGAGCTCGCTCAGCATAGTCATGATCCTGCCGCAACAGCGCTGGGTATTCTTTCAGCATTGCGCCGCAACCAGCTGCATTGACGATGATCGCATCGAGGTACGGTGACTCCAGCGCCTCGATGTTCTGTCGCGCTAGCCGGCGACCCAACTCCGGCTCGCCGCTGTGCACATGCAGCGCACCACAACATTGCTGTCCAGAAACGAGCACGACATCGAAGCCGTTGCGGGTCAAGACGCGGATCGTCGCCTCGTGCACGTGCGCATACGCAGTGCTCATCACGCAACCGGTGAAGAGCGCCACCCGACCACGCCGCTCCCCTCGGGCCGGTACAAAACGCCCATCAGCCACGACGAAGCGATCCGCGATAGCCGGAAGCAACGCCTCAGCCTGCTCCAAACCGAGCAGCCGCAGGACACCGCTGCGACGAACCAGCGGCCGGAGGGGGCTGCGCTGGTACCAGCGCAGGAGTGCGTTTGCCGCTCGGAAGCGACGCATGTCACCCAGGAGAATGCGGAAACCAGCGAGACGGAAGAGTCGCTCGCGCCATGACTGCTCACGATGCTGCACGAGTTGGGCACGCGATGCTTCGAGGATCTCGCCGTAATGCACGCCGCTCGGGCATACGGCCTCGCACGCTCGACAATTGAGACACAGCTGCATTTCGTCAGCGAACACGGGATCGAGCAGATCCAGTCGTCCCTCGGCGACCGACTTCATGAGCCAGATCCGGCCGCGCGGTGAAGAGCGCTCTCGCCAGGTGACCCGGTAGGTCGGGCAAGACGACAGGCAGAAACCACAGTGGACGCACTTCCGGATCGCGTCGTACGATGGCGCATCCCGACCACTGAAACCACGCAGGCGCGCCGGTGCCGATGCCGTTGTCATCGATGCCTCCTCGCTCCATGCTCAGAGATGGGCGATGAATCGCCCGCGGTTGAGGATGCGCTCGGGGTCGAACGTCTCCTTGAGTCGGCGCATGACCGGGATTCCCTCCGGATGTCGCCCGAAGACATCCTCTCCTGCCTTGACCTCGATCGGCGCACCCAGGAGCGTCGCGTGTCGGCCCAGCTCGCGCAGTTCACCCCAGAAAGCACGGAGCTCGACCGGCTCTCCACTGACCGTCGCGTAGGCCAATCCGCTCCCGCTGTCAAGGACGAGGCTGCGCAGTGCGCTGCCATGACGGCGCTCGAGGCACGCTGCCAGTTCGCCGAGCCGAGACGGCAACTCGCCGATCCGCACCCGAAGTTCGCGATCGAACGGCGTCGCTTCCAGTTCTCCCTGCACCGACGACCAGAAGGCCAGCGTCTTGCGGTCATCGAGCACGACCGACTCGCCGCTCGCTGTCTCCACGCTCGCACGCAGGCGCTCGACTTGGCGCTCGACCGCTCCCTCCGGTCCCTCGCAGCGTGCGGCCAACACCCAGCGCTCCAGATCGGCGAGCCGCTTGGCTACTGGCGGCGCGAGCACGACGAGCGCAGTCGGCGCGAGCTGCGAAGTGCGCAGGGTGAGGGCAGCGGCAGCCGACTGATCCCATTCCCGAAAGGAGAGAAGCAGCGTCCGCTGCGCTTCCGGCGCCGGAAGGACCTTGAAGTTGGCCTGGATGATCACCCCGAGCGAACCGAGCGCGCCGAAGTGGAGCCGCATCATGTCATAACCCGAGACGTTCTTGACGACAATGCCGCCACCGCGCGCCAGCGTCCCGTCCGGCAAAGCCACGGTGATGCCGATGATCAAATCGCGCAAGCTCCCGTACCCAAAGCGCCGCGGGCAACCGATTCCGGTGGCGACCAGGCCACCGATGGTGACACGCTCCGGGTCACCCGCCTCGATCGGCAGCATCTGCCCATGAGCCGCCAGGTCGCTGCTCAGGCTGGCGATGCTCCGCCCCGCTTGGACAGCGATCGTCAGGTCGTCTGGCTCGTAATGCGTGATCGCGCTCAGCGACCGCACATCGAGGGCGACATCGTATCGCTCAGGGAGGTTCCCCAACCCCATCTGCCGACCGCCGCCCCAGGGAATGACAACCAGTCCGGCCGCAGCACAGACGGCCAGTGCCTCAGCGACCGCTTCCGGTGTCTCGGGGGCAAGGGCGACCAGCGGCTCGAGGCCATCCACACGATAGGCACGGGGATCGTGGGGAACGCCCAGTTCAGCGAGACGCTCCATGGCCACTCCCGGCGCGAGTCGCGTCGTCCCGGTCATCCCGCTCCCTCACACGTACTCCAAGCCGAGCCGCTGGGCGATCGCCTGCTGCCGCAACGCAGCCACCTCACCACAGCGGAAACCGGTGGGCAACACTTTCTCCGGGTTAAAGAGTTCACGCGGATCGAAGCTCCGCTTCAAGCCAGCCATCGCGCACAAGTCTTCGGTCGTGAAGACCAGCGTCATGTAATCGCGCTTTTCGAAGCCGATCCCGTGCTCGCCGGACAATGTCCCCCCGGCATCCACACAGTAGCGCAGGATTTCGGTCGTGCACTCCAGGACGCGTTCGACCTCGCCTGGTCTTTGCCGATCGAACAGTACCAGCGGATGGAGGTTCCCATCGCCCGCATGGAAGACGTTGGCGATCGACAGCCGGTATTCCCGACTGAGTTCCTCGACTCGCCGCATGGTCGCAGGCAATTTCGTCCGCGGCACGGTTGTATCGACGAGATAATAGTTGGGTGCCAGTCGTCCCATCGCCCCAAAAGCCGACTTGCGTCCGAGCCAGAGGAGATCGCGCTCCTCCTTCGTGCGGGCGACTCGCACCTCCCATGCCCCATGCTGGCGACAGAGCTCTGCGACCCGGCTGGTATTCTCCGCGACGATTTCCTGCAGGCCATCGAGTTCGACGAGCAGCACCGCCCCCGCCTCACGCGGGTAGCCGGCATGAAACGCATCCTCGACCGCCTTGATCGTCAGTTGATCCATCATTTCCAGTGCTGCCGGGAGCATCCCCGCTGCGATGATCGCCGAGGTGGCATGTGAGGCCGACTCGATGTCCGGGAAGGCCGCCAACAGCACGCTGACTGCCTCGGGGAGTCGCGTCAGCCGCACCATCACCTTGGTGACGATGCCGAGGGTCCCCTCGGAACCGACCAGCACACCGGTCAGATCGACGCCCGGCGTCTCGGGAACCGGTCCACCGGTCCAGATCCGCTCGCCGTCCGGCAGGACGACCTCCAAACCGAGGATGTGATTCGTCGTCACTCCGTACTTGAGACAATGCGGCCCACCGGAGTTGTTCCCGACGTTCCCACCGATCGTGCAGGCACGCTGGGAAGCTGGGTCGGGAGCGAAGAAATAACCTCGCGGCTGTAATGCCTGCGTGAGTTCGAGGTTGATGACCCCCGGCTCGACGATGGCATAGCCATCTTGCTCGTTGACTTCCAGAATCCGATTCATCCGGGTGACGACCACGACGATCCCACCCCGCAGAGCCAGCGCTCCACCAGCGAGCCCGGTGCCAGCGCCGCGTGGGACAACCGGAATCCCGAACTCGTTCGCCAGGCGCACGACCGCACTCACCTGCTCCGCCGTACGCGGGAGTACTGCGAAATCCGGGCGATTATGCCCCGCAAAGACTTCGTCCGATGCGTCGTATTCGTACACGAGGAGTTCCTCGGGATCGTCGAGCACTCCATCCGAGCCGACGATCTCGACGAGACGGCTCCGGATCGTTGCACGGTCCATGGGAGCAATCCTCTCTCGATCACGCGCCGGCACAACGAAGCCGATCGAGCCGGCGCGCCGATTCGCCTCAAGTATGCGACGGAACCCCTTAGGCCGCAATCGGTACCGGCTCTCCTGGGTCGACAGATCCGATCGACCCATGGAGACAGCAGCATTCGCCTAATCGCCAGCGCACGCTCCACCCCCGCTCCCTCGCAATGCTCGCCTCGATCGGATCACAGGGAGAGTAACCCGCCGCCACAGAGTAGAAGCGCACGAGTGCGGACCGGCAGGGGAAGTCACGGTGCCACTGCACAGCTGGATCACCGGTGTCGCCGCAACCGAGTCGCTGCCCCACGAACCGCTCGCACCCGCGTCAGAACCAGACATCGTCGACGTCGCGGACTCGGTCGAGCACGACGTTGCCTAACTCACCGTTCGGCAGTCGCTCGACACGACGTACGAAGACGGTGATCACGGCACCTTGGGATTCCGGGTAGAAGTGGAACCGACCGGTTGAACCAGTGAACTCGACTGCTCGGAGTGCAGCGAGGAATCGCCCCCGTTGCTCAACTGCTCCATCGACCGCACGGAGCGCCTCGGTCATCACGCGACCGGTCAGGTAACCCTGATAGACGAACTGGTCCGCCCCGACACCGAAGCGCTCGTGGCACCGCTGGACGAGTTGGCGGTTTTCAGGCGAGTCGTACAGTACCGCCTCGTGCGATGAACTGACGAACCCCAGCCCGGCCTCACCTTGTTCCGCAAGGATGCTCTCGTCGACCGTCTCACCTGAACCGAAGAGGGGTGACCGCTCCAGCAAGCCAAACTCGGCATATTGCTGAACGAAGCGCACTGCATCGACCCCGGAGTAGAAAGCAAAAACTGCATCAGCATCGTGTTGCCGGATCCGTCACAGGCAGGGACCATTGTCGGCCGTGTCGACCGGTGCAAACACCTCGCCGACGATCCTCCCTCCTGCTGCCTGGAAATGGCGACCAAATGCCCCGAGGTTGTCGTGCCCGGCCGAGTAGTCCAAGCCGGTCAGGACAACGCGGCGGTCGCTGAGCTTCTCGTCGGCGTAGCGACCGAAGGGAGCCTCGTGTTGCCCATTGGCGAAGAAGACACGGAAGATGAGCGGGTTGCGCCGTTTGGGATCACGCGTCAAGCCTGGTAGCCCGGCATTCCTCACGAGAAGCGGAATACCAGCGGCAACGACGGAATCGCGGAGTGCCCCGGCCTCGCTGCTCAGCGTCACGCCAGCGAGGATATGGACACGTTCGCGCTCCACGAGGTGACGCGCCTTCGCCAGTGCTTGTTCGGGATTCCCCGCACTGTCCTCGACCTGTACGATGATCGCTCGCCCACCGGCTTGCCCACCGACCTTATCGAGTGCGAGTTCGAGCCCGCGGACCAAATGCTCCCCGAGGGAAGCGAAGGAGCCGGACAAAGCAACCAGCAGACCGACCCATACCGGCTCACTCGTCACTGAAGATGCCGGGGTAGCCGTCGCCATCGACCGGGGAGATCCTTCCGTCACCGTCCCCGCGGGCGAACCCGGAACCGATCTCGTCGTCGCCCCGGCACACGCTGTCGGAATCCGGCTGGCCGCGGCACATCCCAAGCCGAGTAGCGAGCGCCGCGTCATTCTTATCCCCGAACGCATTCCAACCTCCGTTCGACTCTCGTCCCCGCGCTCCATCGTCGAGCCAAGGTAGCATAATCTTTATTACTAAATTACATTCCGAAAGCCTTACTCATCCATCCTCCAGCCTGCTGGAGGAATCGCCAGTGAAGATGCTGGTTTCGTCGATACTGTCGGACTCCTCGAAAACACTCGCTCTCGTCTCGGAGCTTTGTCGGAGACGGAAACGAAAGCGAGCACCTCGTTCCGATCGGTCGGAGTCGAGCACTCGACCAGAGCGAACCGGACCTTCTTCCCCACCTTTCCGAGAATAGACTTGCATGATTCCAGCTCACTGCTCCGGATCGCTGACGCAGCGCCTCACAGGCTCCATCACGTCGATTTCCCCCTTGTCCCGTCGCAGTTGACCGATTACACTGCTGTTGCACGGTCCGGTCGGCAGAAGAGGAGAGACCGGGAGGGAGGTTGGCCATGGGACGAGGATTCATCCGCAGCTTCCTCAGCGGTTTCCTCATCGGTACCGCGATCGGCGCGCTCGCTATCTGGTTGTCCAGTTCGGAGCGCCGAGCCGGTTCGGTGGCCTGGCGCCAACGAGCTAGCCAGCTGGCTCAGCAAGCCCGGAGCCAGGGCGAGCAGATCGCCGCGCTCGCGCGCGAGCGGCTCGCATCGGCGCGCGGATTGCTCGAGACACGGTTCTCCGGAGGGGAGCAGTCAGCCAGCGCAGTGCATTCAGCGACGAGCGAGGTAACGGTCAGCACGGAGAGTTAGCGAGCGATGCTGGACCGCTTGCGCATCGCCGCGAAATTCTTTACCTGGGGTCTCGCACTCGGCTTGCTCTTCGCCCCCGCGAGTGGGCGAGAACTCCGTCGCCGCCTGCTCCGGTGGGTAATGGATCGACTCGAGGCAAGCGTGGCACGCGTTCGCGAACGGCTGACCGGCCAGCCGACCTGAGTACTCGTCGAGAGACGGATGAGCGGTTCGCGGCTCCCACGCGGAGCAGGCGTTTCTGCACTGTCGCTCGCGCGAGTTCATGCTATCGGCCCGGATCCCTTCGACCGGCTGCCGAGCGCAAGGCCAGTCGGTAGTTGTTTCGTCTGGAGAGCCAACGCGTACTCGGCCATTCGGGTAGCGCGGCCCGATATCGGGGCGCTCCTTAGGTCCACCCATCAGCTGGTCCGTGCCTCGCCGCGCGTGCCTGCCACCTCGTGTTCATCGCCCAGTACCAGCCTCGCTGTTCCAGGTTAGGCTCCACCCCTGCGCACCCCTCCCCAAGCAGCTCCCAGCCGACCAGCAGCTCCGGTCGCTCGAGAGCGGAGGATCCTTGCGACCCCACAACGAATTTCTTCCTGGCACGCTCCCTCGTCTTCCCGGTAGGCGAGGGCCGGAGCGCCACATCGGCTCGCTCGTCGACAGCTCCTTGCGGTGCCGCTTACCTGCTCGGCACAGGAAGCAGCCGAGTGTTCTGCTCACCGAGTACACGTTCCGAGAGGCTTGCGGCCTGTTGTCATCTGTCCAGAGAGCAAGCACAATATGCTCACGTGGATCTAGAATCCCGAAGGAGGGCAGATGATCTTCGTCACGCTCTGCTTCCTCATAACGGCCGGCATTGGCTTGGTCTGCCTCATCGGGTATCGCCGGACGCGTCAGCAGCTGCGGCTCCTGCGTCTCGTGGCGACCTGCCCGATCGCTGAGTTGCATGAGCGGATCCCCGGAGAGATGGTCGAGATCACCGGAACCGTGCACTGCGCAACACCGCTGAGAAGCGAGTACACTGGCCAACCCTGCGTGTACTACCGCACGGTGACCGAGCGAGTCGTGGAGCGGCAGGGCAGGAGCAAGATGGGCGGTCGGCTCTCGGAGGTCGTTGCCCAAAACGAGCAGCGCATCGCTTTCGAGGTCGATGACGGCACCAGTCGCGTCGCTGTCGACCCCGTCGGCGCGGAGATCGACGGGCGCAAGCTCCTCGACCGATTCCAGCCAGTGGAGAATGGGGAGGGAGCGACGCTGCGCAACGCTGGGATGTCAGTCGAAGTCCGCGCGGCCGAATGGCGGACACTGGGATACCGGAAGATCGAAGAGGCGGTGCTCGTCGGGTATCCGGTGTACGTCCTCGGTGTGCTGCAGGACGACGGCAGCATCGGTCGTCCCCCGGAGGGCAGTCGTTTGCGTCAATTCCTGATCAGCGCCCGCTCTGAGGAAGAGCTTGCCACCAGCCTCCGCCGGCGCAGTTATCTGTTCCTGGCCGGCGCGATCACGAGTTTCCTCGTTGCAGGGATGTTGCTGATCGCGCTGCTCATGCAATCGGTCATCAGCATTTCTTGATCCGCGGGTAGCTCGGAACGAGCGCAGGCTCGAGCAGCGTTTGGCCACAGTGGAGCTTGACCCAACGGAAACCAGGCTTCGTACCAGCCGGACACTCGCTTCGGACGGTGAGCGCACTAGGGCGCGATCGATCAGTCAGCGCTCCGTGCTCGGTAAGCTCCACCCTGTCTGACAGGCGTCCAGAGGTGCTGCCCGACCCGAGACGGCGCGAGGCAATACGGTTCCTGCTCCTGTGGTACTCCAAAGTCTCACCGGAGAAACTCGGCCCACCGAGCCTGGCCCGTTCGATGCTTCCCAGCGATCGCTCCACCGTTCCCGTCGGTACTCGCCGTCACACCCCATCGGAAATACGCGGCGCCGGCCGATCTCCATCCATTCCGCGACTCCCTAAGGTCGCAATGGCCAAGATACGACGTCTGCCGATCATCCCAGCCCCCAGCACGATCCTGGCACGCGCTGTGTCACGACAGTGTCCCGACGGAGCGGTCCGGTCCTGCACGGCTGCGACGTGCGCGTGCACTCGCTCGCACGACTCGCGATCTCCCGTGAGGAGAATCACCGAAACGCACACTCCCCTCTTGACAACCACCGCTATTACCCGTAGGATGGAGATAGTTCGGAAAGCAGAACAGCTTTCGAGATTCCGAACGAAAGTGGTGACGATGCCGCTACAGTCTCCAGCCGTGTGGCGTGCGGTGGCGAGCCTGGACGCCGTGGCGCGAGCCAGCGATGGGTTGACGCTCAGCGAGGTGGCCCGGGCGATCGGCGAGCCGAAGAGCACGCTGCATGCCGTTCTCGCAACGTTGGTCGAGGCCGGTCTCCTGATCCGGGAGGAGCCCGGTAAACGGTATCGGCTCGGCCCCCACATCCTGGCACTCGCTGGCGCCTACGCTCGTCAGAGCGACTTGATCCGCGCCTTCACGGAGGTCGCGCGTCCGCTGGCCCGCGAACTCGGCGAGACGATCCAGCTTGCCATCCTCCAGGGGCGCGAGGTGCTGTACATCGGCAAGCAGGAAGGCACCCAACGGGTTCGCTTGGCCTCGGAGGTCGGGACGCGCCTCCCCGCGCACGCCACGTCCCTCGGGAAGTGCCTTCTGGCCTGGCTACCAGAGAACGAACTCGAGTGTCTTTTGGCCGAAGGGCCGCTGGTCACCCTTACCCCGCGCACCATCACCGATCCGGAAGCGCTTCGCGCCGAGCTGGCTCAGGTTCGCGCGCAGGGATTCGCCATCGATCGCGGTGAGACGCTTCCCGACGTTTGGTGCTTCGGTGCGCCGGTCCGCGACGCACATGGTGTCGTCGTGGCCGCCCTGAGCATCTCGGTACCAGTGACCCGTATCGGCGTCGAGCGCGTGGAGGAACTGGTCAGAGCAGCCCGAGCGGCGGCCGACGAGCTTTCCCGACAACTCGGCTTCGGCGGGGTCGATGATCCAGTGCTCGATCGGATGGGAATTCCTAGTTCGAGGAGGAGGGTTGCACCATGACGAGGAAACTCTCGCGTCGGCACTTTCTCGGCACCAAGCTGGTGGCATGAGGGAGCGCGCTGCTCGCTGCCTGTCGCCGCGGTGAGGCGACACCCACCCCTGCTCCATCGGCCGGAACCCCGGCCGCCGGCGTGCAGTTCGAGGGCGTCGAGGTCAATGTGATCACCTTCACCGGGCCACAGATCGCCGAGCCGCTGCAGCGTCGCGCGCCCGAGTTGCAAAAGCTCACCGGCGCCAAGATCAACGTGATCACGGTTCCCTTCGCTGACCTCTACCAGAAGATCTTGACCGACTTCACGACCGGCACCAATAGTTATCACGTCGTCGTCTTCGCCCCACAGTGGATGGCCGACTACGTCGAGCCCGGCTATCTCGAGGATCTGACGCCTCGCATCGAAGCCGATCCAGCCTTGCAGTGGAACGACATCGGGCCGTTCTTCCGCAACTTCAGCGCGACGTACGGCGGTCGGATTTACACGATCCCCCTGGACGGCGACTTCCAGATGGTCTATTACCGAACGGACTTGCTCGAGGCCGAAGGGCTCAAGCCACCGGAGACCTGGGAGGACTATCTCGCTATCGCGCAGAAGTTCCACGGGAAGGACCTGAACGGCGACGGTGTGCCCGACTTCGGCTCCGGCATCGCCAAGCGCCGCGGAGCCCAGAGCTACTGGATGTTCTGGTCGATCGCCGCTTCGTTCCTGCAGAGTCAGGGAACGCAGCAGGGCGCCTTCTTCGATGTCAACACCATGGAACCGCTGACCATGAACGAAGCGTTCGAGCGAGCGCTAGAGATTTACAAGGAGACCGGCAAGCACGGGCCACCGGACGAACTGAACTGGGATGTCGGTGACAGCCGTGCTGCCTTCGTCACCGGGCGCTGCGCGCTCACGCTCGACTGGGGCGATATCAGCACGCTCGCCATCGATCCCGAGCAGTCCAAGGTGAAGGACAAGGTCGGTGCGGTCATCCTGCCCGGCACCAAGGAGGTGCTCGATCGCAAGGCAGGCAAGCTGGTCGCCTGCGACCAGAACACCTGCCCGCACGCGATCAACGGGGTGAACCACGCGCCCTATGCGGCCTTCGGTGGCTGGTCGGGCGCGATCAACAAGAACGCACCGGCCAAGGTGAAGGACGCGGGTTATGCCTTCCTGTCCTACATGAGCCAACCGGCTCAAGCCAACGTCGACGTCACGATCGGAAAGACCGGATTCAACCCGTATCGCATTTCCCAGTTCGAGAACATCGATCTCTGGGTCAAGGCCGGGATGAGCGAGGCGGCTGCCAAGAACTATCTGGGAGCCATCAAGGCGAGTCTCAACAGCCCCAACATGGTACTCGATCTCCGTATCCCCGGCGCGCAGCGGTACCAGGGCGTTGTGCTCGATACCGTGCTCTCCCGCTATCTCGCCGGCGAGCTCACGACCAAGCAAGCCATGGAGGAACTGACCAAGGGCTGGAACGAGATCACCGATGAGCTCGGACGCGAGAAGCAGAAGCAGGCCTATCGCGCCAGCTTGAGCATCCGCTGAATGCGTAAGGATCACGTGACTCGTGCGGCAGACTCGACCGAGTGTCTTACCACCACGAACGGGGGATGCGGTCGCGGCACCGACCCGCCGCATCCCCCTCAGCCGCGAGCGAGTGGTGAGCTGGGCCGACCAGCAGGCGGGGGCAGTACTGGTCCTTCCAGCCGTACTGGTCATCCTTGTCCTTTCCATCTTTCCACTCCTGTTCTCGCTCTATCTTTCGCTGTCGCGCTTCCAACCAGTTTCTGGCGGATTCGAGATCCATTTCCGGGGGCTCGCCAATTATCGCAAGCTCTTCGTGGGCTCCGAGCAGCAGCAATTCCTCGGTCAGTTAGCCAGGCTCGATACGGCCGGTTGGCTGTTCTTCCTGGCCACGGGTACCCTGACCGTCTTCTTGCTCGGACGCGCGCTGCGTAGTGGCCCGCTCACTTTCCCTCGCCTGCTCGGCCACGGGACGGTCGCGCTCGGCTTGCTCCTCGCACTGTGGCTCATCAGCCGAACGGTGGTCAGTGGCGGACGACCCGGCACGCTGGTCGTGACCTGGGTTTACGTCTTCGGCGGCGTCGCGTTGCAATTCCTGGTCGGACTGCTGCTCGCCGCGCTCTGCGCCCAGCAGTTACCAGGACGACGCACCTTTCGCGTCGTCTTTCTCCTCCCCATGATGCTCACGCCAGTCGGAGTCGCCTATACCTTCCGCATGCTGACCGACACTGGCAAGGGACCGTTCGCCCCGATCGCCAACTGGCTCGGCTACGCCAACGTCAGCTGGGTCAACGACCCGTGGGGTGCACGCATCGCCGTCATGATCGGTGATCTCTGGCAGTGGACGCCGTTCATGTTCATCGTCCTCTTGGCAGCACTGGAAAGCCAGTCACCCGAGCCGATCGAAGCGGCGATCGTCGATGGTGCCAACCGCTGGCAGATCTTCTGGCATATCACGCTTCCCCAAATCGCTCCGGTGGCGAGCACCGTGATCCTCATCCGGCTCATCGAAGCCTTCAAGATCGTCGATATGCCGTACGTCTTGACTGGTGGGGGACCAGGCACCGCCACGGAATCACTCACCCTGCACACCTACGTGCTCTGGCGATCGCTCGACTACGGCACGTCCGCTGCTGTCGCCTATACGCTCCTCTTCGTCGTCACCTTTGTCGGCATCGCGTACGTGCGGCTGCTTCATCGCCGAGTAAGCGAAGCGCTGTAGGGGGATCGTCATGGCACTCCGCTGGCAGACTAGCCCGACTCGCCCTGGACCCCTCGCCGCCCTCGTGTCCTACGCCATTCTGTCTCTCTGGGCAGCGGTCGTTCTCTTTCCGCTCTACTGCTTGGCCATCACCGCCTTCAAGCTTCCAGTTCATGTCAACGAAGGACCGACCTATCTGCCGTTCGTTGACTTCCAGCCTTCGCTGCATGCCTGGCACTACATCCTGGTCGATCTCGGCAACGATACGCTTCGTCCGTATCTCAATACGGTTATCGTCGGAGGAACCAGTTCCATCCTCACCTTGCTCCTCGGTGCCGCAGCGACCTACGGGCTGAGTCGCTTCACCTATCGCGTCCGACTGGCCAGCGTCGTCGTCTTTCTCGCTGGCGCGCTTCTCGCTGGCATCGGTATCCAACTGGGACTGCCGTGGCCACTGGCGGTGGCCGGTGCGTTGGGAGCGTTCGTCCTCGCCCGTGCAACCGCCTTGCGGCGTGCAGCTGGTCCGCAGCTCGGCAATGCCGACATCGCCTTCTGGATGATTTCGCAGCGGATGCTTCCAATGGTTGCCATCGTGATCCCGATTTACATTCTCTTCCAGCGGCTCGGCATGTTGGATACGCGGACGGCGCTCATCGTGTCCTATGTCGCGGCGAACCTCCCGATCGCCGTCTGGCCACTGCGTGACTACTTCCACACGATCCCGATCGAACTGGAAGAGAGTGCCTCGATCGACGGGGCTAACCGCTACCAGATCCTTTGGCGGATCGTTCTGCCGCTCGCTCTACCCGGTCTCGTCGCGACATTTCTGTTCATCTTCGTCTTGGCCTGGAACGAGTACCTGCTCGCCCTCTTCCTGAGCAGCGCCAAGGCGCAAACGATACCCTTGCTCGTGGCAGCCCAGAACGCGACCCGCGGTCCACAGTGGTGGTACATGTCGGTCCTCATTCTGCTCATGATCGCGCCCGTCATCGCGCTCGCACTCGTCCTCGAGCGGTACATCGCGCGCGGTCTTCTGCTCGGTGCCGTGCGCGGATGAACAGGAGGAAGGCAGACCGATGCAACTCCACGACCGTGTCGCCCTCGTGACCGGTGCTGGTTCCGGGATCGGTCGAGCAATCGCCGAGCGGTTCGCCTCCGCCGGTGCACTCGTCATCGCAGCGGATCTGGACGCCACTGCAGCCGAGGAAACAGCCCGGCGGGCACCGGAACGCATCGTTCCCGACCACGTCGATGTGCGCGACGAAGCGAGCGTGCGCACACTCATGGAGCGGACACTCGACCGCTTCGGTCGCCTCGACATTCTGGTGAACAACGCCGGGATCGGCACGACGAAGGATCTCGTCGAGACTGATCTGGCCGAGTGGGAGAACGTTTTCGCGGTCAATGTGCGTGGAGTCTTTTTGTGCTGCAAGTATGCGCTTCCCAGCATGCTCGCCCGCCGCTCGGGCGTGATCATCAATATCGGGTCAGTCGCCGGCCTCATCGGTATCCCCAAGCGAGCCGCCTATTGCGCGAGCAAGGGAGCTGTCGTCACCTTGACCAAACAGATCGCTATCGCCTATGTCCGCGAAGGCATCCGCTGTAACTGCATCTGCCCAGGAACCGTCGACTCCCCGTGGGTCGAGCGACTGGTCGCGCGAGAACCGGATCCGGTCGCCGCACGCCGGGCACTGGAAGCGCGCCAACCGATGGGGCGCCTGGTGCAGCCAGAGGAGGTCGCGGCAGCCGCGCTCTACCTGGCTTCCGATGAGGCCGCCGCGGTGACCGGCAGCATTCTCGTCATCGACGGTGGTTGGCTCGCCCAGTGAGGAGGTCGGGCCGATGAAATGCTATGGTCTCACCCTCTGCCTGCGCGACGATCCGGACGCGATCGCGGCCTACATCCAATACCACCAGGCGGTCTGGCCGCAGGTGTGCGCCCGGATCCGCGAAGTCGGGATCCACACGATGCGGATCTTTCTGCGCGGCCGTCGGCTTTTCATGTACATCGAAACCGACGACGCGTTCGATCTCACACGCGACTTCTCGCGCGTGAACGAGGACCCTGTCTCAGCCGAGTGGAACCGCCTCATGGCGACGCTCCAGGAACGCGCGCCCGAGGCGAACCCCGACGAATGGTGGGCACCGATGGAGCTCGTCTTCGACCTGGATTGGCCGCAGCACCGTCACGGCCTCGCGCAGGAAAGGGAACCCCGGTCATGATGTCGCTGCCTCGTCGTGCACTGGGCCGCACGGGACTCGAGGTCAGCAGCGTCTGCGCGGGTTGCGCGCCGCTCGGCGATATGCCAGAAGCGTTCGGCTACCGCGTGCCGGAAGAGCAGGCTCTGGCGACTCTGCGCGCGATCTTCAGCAGCCCGATCACGTTCCTCGATACTGCGGCTGCGTACGGTGACGGTGAGAGCGAGCGATGCATCGGGATCGTCCTCCGCGAACTCGGTGGCCTTCCACCTGGCTACGTTCTGGCGACCAAGGCCGACCGCGATTTGGCCACCGGCCGCTTCGACGCTGAGCAAGTCCGCCGCTCGGTCCAGCGCAGCCTCCGCCTGCTCGGGCTCGAGCGGCTCCAGCTGGTCTATTTTCACGACCCCGAGCACGCTGGCTTGTCGGTGGCTGAGGCGATGGCACCCGGCGGTCCGGTCGAGGCACTGCTCGCGCTCCGCGATGCGGGAGTCATCGAGCATGTCGGGGTGGCCGCTGGTCCGATCGATATGCTCATCGCCTACATTGAAACCGGCGTGTTCGAGGTGGTCATCACCCACAATCGATACACGCTCCTCAACCGGACGGCCGAGCCGCTGATCCAGCGTGCGAACGAACTTGGAGTCGCCGTCGTCAATGCCGCGCCCTATGGAAGCGGCCTCCTCGCCAAAGGACCGAGTGCGTTCCCCCGCTATGCGTATCGCGAGGCACGGCCTGACGAGATCGAGCGCGCGCGGACGATCGAGGCGGTCTGCGCCCATCACGGTGTCCCGCTGCCCGTGGCGGCCCTGCAGTTCTCGCTGCGCGATCCTCGCATCAGCGCCACGATCGTCGGTGTGAGCCGACCGGAGCGTGTCACCCAAACGATTCAGTTCGCCACCTGGCCGATCCCGGATGCTTTGTGGGACGAACTGAACCAGGTCGAACCGCTTCCCTACGACCCACAGACAGGCCAGCTCGTCGCGACCGGAGAGGGAGGAAGCGAGGATGCCGATCGCCGGCGTGCCGATCACTGACACGCACGTCCACTTCTGGGACATCGAGCGGTCCGATCTCTACTGGATGACACCCGACCTGGTCGAGCAGCTCGGCCCATTGCGGCGGAGCTTCACGCCGGATGACCTCGATCCGCAGCGGCTGGCTGCCGGTGTCGATCGCATCGTCATCGTGCAGGCTGCGCGCTCCGAGTGGGATCACCAGTGGTGGTTCTCGCTCGCCGAGCGGTATCCCTGGATCGTCGCCGTCGTCGGCTGGGTCGACCTCGCCGCGCCAGAGGTCGGTCAGCAGCTCGACCGCCTGGCGAGTCATCCTGCCTTCCGCGGCGTCCGAGCGACGGCCGAGAACGTCCCCGATCCGGACTGGCTGGCTTCACCCGCCGTGCAACGCGGTATCGCTGCGGTCGCCGAACGTGGCCTCACCCTGGACCTTCTGGTTCGCGTCGAGCATCTTCCCCATGTTCCATGCCTCGCCGAACGCTTCCCGGATCTCACGCTCGTCGTCGACCACTTGGCCAAGCCACCCATCGCGAGTGGCGACCTCCAGTTGTGGCGCGAGCGGATGGCAGCGCTCGTCCCCTATCCCACCATCTGGTGCAAGCTCTCCGGTCTCCTGACCGAGGCCGGCCCACGTCCGACGGTCGAGACGCTCCGTCCAGTCGTCGACTTCGCACTCGACCGGTTCGGGCCACCGCGCCTCCTCTGGGGGAGCGATTGGCCGGTGGCGACGCTGGCCGCTGACTATCTCAGCACGTTCCGCACCTACGAAGCGCTCACCGCCGGGCTCACGACCGAGGAACGGGCAGCGATCTTCGGTGGCAACGCCCAGCGGGTCTACCGTCTGTGAAGTCGATCGTGTCCGAGCGTCCCGGTAACCAGTGAACTACCCGAGGTTGCCTGCCAGCGATTCTGCTCGTTGCGCTCCGCACGAGTCGATGCGCATCCGGAAGACGACAAGGCGAGCGCTTGCACGAACCAGCGCGCTCGGGCATGCTGGATGTGCACGAGTCGATGAGGCAGGGAGGGATGGCTATGCAGTTCGACGAATTCATCGGCAAGGTCCAGCATCGGGCACGTTTGGCCTCTCGGGGCGAAGCGGAACGGGTCACTCGTGCCGTCTTGGAGACGCTCGCGGAGCGGCTAGCTGGGGGCGAAGCGAAGGACCTGGCCGCACAACTCCCGATGATCGTAAAGGACTACATCTTAGAATATCCTCATGCCGGTGAGGGACGGCACATGTCTCTCAAGGAGTTCTATGAGCGTGTCGCTGAGCGACTGCACGCGCCGATGCCGGAAGCCGCCTTCTGGGCTCGTGCGGTCATGAGCGTCGTCCAAGAAGCGGTCAGTGCCGGCGAAATCGAGGACGTCAAGCATCAGCTCGGTCCCGATTACGCACCGCTCTTCGAGTGGGAAGGACCGCGCTGAAACGACGTCCCTCCCTCCACGGGAGTGCCCTGGTCCGAGCGACGCTCGGACCAGGGCACCGATCGTTCGGCTCCTCCGATCGACTCCCCTGCTGAACACGTGGTCGCTCCATCCTCGCCGACCTGGCAAGAGCGACAGTCAGGATTCGGTCGCCGCCGAGTGAACGGATCGTTCCTTCCCGTCCGCCCCAGTCACCGGAACTCCTCGCCGCGGCGACGACGGATCGTCGCGTTCGAGCCTTTTCGAGAGGTGACCGCATGGGTCAGAGCGCTCCTGCTCTCACGAGCCAACGGTCACGGCGAGGTTGCGCTGCTCTCCTCTCGTGCGGCGAGACCACTGGTCGCACGCTCGGAATATCCTGCCGAGCGCCCCGTGCGGATCCGCAGTAGACTGGTGACGGGCAGAACGAGCGATGCGGGAAGGGAAGACTGATGGCTGAGCCGCAGTACTGGATCCTCGTCGGATCGGCCGAGAACCTGGAGGCGACGCAGGCGCACGGCTTCACCGTGCAGGGCTTCAAGTCGCGTCACCGCAAGAAGGCTGAGGCGATGCGTCCTGGTGATCGACTCGTCTACTATGTGACCGGTATCCAGGGCTTCGCTGCCATTGCTCGGGTGATCTCGGACGCTTTCGAGGATCACACGCCGATCTGGAAAAGCAAGGACCCCAAAAAAGCGGCGGAAGACTATCCGTGGCGTGTCCAGATCGAACCGGAGATCGCTCTACCTCCTGGTGTATATCTCCCGGCTGAAGACATCGCCCTTCAGCTTCACCATGTCCAGAAATGGCCAAAAGACCATTGGCGATTAGCCTTCCAAGGGCAGCTGCATCCCATCGACGAGCATGATTACGAGCTGATCCGCACAGCGCTGGTCCAGGCAGCGAATAGGCAGAGCGTTGCCCCATGACGGGCACTGTTTGGCGTCTGATCAAGGGTCTCGGTGTCGCGCTCGCGGTGATGGTCCTGAGCATCCTTCCGCCGGGTTTGCACCTCGTCTTGGGACCACTGTCGCCACTGATCGGTGGCTTTGCCGCCGGCGTCGTCGGAGAACTGCGCGCTGGAGAGGCGTCCGTGCTCGGCCTCGTCGAGGCGACGGCAGCTGGTCTCGTGGTCGGCTTCATCCTTCCGGTACTCGCTGATCTGGAGTTGGGAACCGCGACACTCTGGTTTTTCGGCGTCGGGGCTGCCATCTACGCCGGCACACTGAGCGGGGTCGCTGCGTATTTCGGAGGCCAGCAGGGTCAGCGTGCCAGGTGAGAGAGGGTGAGCGAATGGGTTATTGTCCACGTTGCGGTGAACACACGCCGTATCGGGAAGAGGATCGGGAGCGGACGATGGAACTTCTGCCGATCCGCATCCCAGTCCACTCCCGCATCGTGCCGATTCCGCCGGACGTTCCTGATGGGACAACGATCCGATACGCTGGATGCCTTTTCAGTGTGCGCCGGGTCGGGGAAGCATACGAGTTGACGCTGCTCCGGGTCGGACACGTCTGAGTCCGCGTGTTCCGCCGTGCGAGCGGTGGCCAGCCTGGCCAGGTGATCGCTGGGCGGCAAGCAAGCAGCCACGCTGCTATGCCGAGTTGCTTCCTGTCGCACGACAGGCGGAATCTCCGCAAAACGGCGATCGACAAGCGACCAACGTGACGGACCGGTCGTCGCGAGCGAGCGAGGACCAAGACGATGGCGTCCGGTGAGACGCATCCGCCTCGGAAGAACGGCGACGTGCCCCACAGTCTCGACCGGGAATGCGAGGACGGACGCTTCTCACCGGCACCGATCGCCCGGTGAAACGCGGCAAAGAGCATCCCTCGCGCTCGCCCAGCGACCTCGTGCGTTTCGCGCCGCGCGGGGTGCAGAACACGAGCGCACCGACGAGCTGACGAGGCGCTTTCTGGTGGAGATGGGGGGAGTCGAACCCCCGTCCAGAGCGTTCAGCCGAGGATATGCTACAGGCTTAGTCGGTGTTCTACTGTCGCTGCCAGGCTCCCACCGACAGGATCCCGGTCAGCCGAGCCGGATCACGCTTGACCTGGCCCGCACCGGCGCTTGGGCCAGGGGCACCCTGGTCTTGCGACGCCCGCTCCGAACGCACCAGGGAAGGGTCCGGGCAGACGTGGCTGCGTGAATTACGCAGCCAGAGCGAGTTCGCGCTCGCCAGTTACTTGGCTGCCCCTTTTTACGAGTTCGTGGGCGACCTCGACCTGCAATCCTCGTACCTACGGCCCTGTCGAACCCAGTCATCCCCAGGGCCGCTCTGCGATTACAGCTTCAAGTTTACACGAATCACGGGTCCTCAACAAGGACGCTCAGCCACCTTCGACGGAAGTCGTCCCTGACGACCCGATTTGAAACATCCTCCCATCTGCTCTCGGAAGAGTCGACGCCAACACCGTACTGCAGCAGTCATCGTTTCCACACGTAGGCAGCGAGCACGAAACAGATCTCCTCGACTGGAGCACGCCATCACGTCCGGACCGGTCGCACGGAATCCCTTGCCGGTAGCGCAACCCGTCGGCGAACAAGCCAGCGCCAGCCTCCGGCGTCCGATCCCTCTCTCTGAACCACTCCTTGACACGCACCTCGAAGACTGGTAGCCTCTTGGGCGTTCGCACCGCCCGCGTCACGGTGCGGCAGCTGTCGGTCGCCTCGTAGCGGAGGGTACCGCGTATGGAACGCAACCAGCCTCCAGAACGTAGTACCGGGTCCCTCGGGTCGACGGGGGCAGGCTAGCAGCTATCCGGTCCAGCCACCTCTTTTCCTCCATTCTCTGGCGTATGCTGCCCGCACTCCGCTCTCCTGGGGGTACCCGTCAGGACTACCGTGACCTGACGGAAGGAGGGAGACTCATCGATACGGGCCTCTGATCCGCGGTCCTGATAGGGGTGGGTACCTGCCTATCCAGGAACGGCGTAAGGCTCGTTGGCGGGCAGCCTACAAGCTCGATTTTGCTCGCCGATTCCTGCCGCCTACAGGACAAAGCGAGAGAGGCTCGACGGACAGTCTGGCTACACGTGCGCTGCACTCGTGGGTCATCCCTCGCCCCGCCCACTCGTCGGCGACTTCGCGATCACCTCGACGCTCCTCTCGGCAGCGAGGGTTGACCGTGTCCTGGGGCAACTCGTGAATCATGCTGAAAAGGTAAGGAGTGTCGCGATGGACTGCCGGAAGCTGCTCCTGCTCGTTGGGGAGGGCGATTTGGCCAGTGCGAAGACTTTGTTAAACGATGTTGGCGTCGCGGAGCTCGTCGCTTGCTTGCGCCGCATGAAGCCGAGGAATCAGGTCGTCGTGTTCCGACTTTTGGACAAGGAGCGTGCTCTCGAGGTCTTCGAGAGCCTCACGCGAGGCGAGCAGCGCGACCTCGTTCAAGCGATGGAAGACCCTGATCTGGTCAAGCTATTCGCACAGCTTGACACCGAGGAGCAAGTGCGGTTGTTCGAGGAACTCCCCGCCAAGGTGGTGAAGCGCGTCACGCAGGAACTCCCGCCCGAATCCCGCCAGGCAGCTAGCGCGATCCTCGGTTATCCGGAGGGAAGCGCCGGACGAGTCATGAACCCGGACTACCTGGCCTTGCCTGAAGAGACCACCGTAGCCGAGGCCCTCGACCAGGTGTCCCGATCGCAGCTCCCGCAGGAAAACTTGGAAGTCGTTTTCGTACTGGGCCCTGGCCGCCTTTACCGAGGTTACGTGCCGCTTGCTTTTCTGCTGAAGGCGGCACCACAACAGCCTCTTAAGGATCTTGCAATCGCTGGACCAGCGGTCTCGGTGTACGATTTACAAGATCGCGTCGCAGAACTGTTCAAGCGCCACCGTTATCCTCTCATTGCTGTCGTCGATCGAGAGAAGCGATTAGTCGGCGCGATCGATGCACAGCGAGGCCTCGAACTCGTCGAGGCCTACGAGGCTGCGCGACTCACCACGTTCGGCGGTATCCTCACCGCAGGGGGTCCCGACATTGACCTCCTGAGCAGCCCGCTCCGTGTCATCCTGCGAGCGCGGGTCATCTGGTTGGCCATCCTCACGCTGTTCGGTGTCATCGCCTCGAACTTCGTTGCTGCCCAGGAAGCGATCCTCACCGAAGTCATCATTCTCGCGGCCTTCATCGCGCCGATCATCGATATGGGCGGAAACACCGGCAGCCAAGCTGCCACACTTGTCATCCGGTCGCTCGCCCTGGGGCAGATCCGACCCCGGCTCTCGGACTATCTTCTCGTCTTCCGAAGAGAACTCCCAACCGCTCTCGGGCTCGGCATCATCATCGCCATATTGGAAGCCCTGCTCGCGTTGGTCACGAAAGGCGTTGGCGTCCCGATCCTCGCTGTCGTGGGATGCACCATGCTCACGGTAACCGCTCTCGGCGGGCTGATCGGGTCGGCTCTCCCCTTCCTCGCCCGACGGCTCGGATTCGATCCGGCTACCCTGAGCGGTCCAGTCATCACGTCCATTATGGATATCCTCGGCCTCCTAGTGTACTTCAGCTACGCCTCAATCTTTTTGCGCGACCTCCTGGAGTGAACTGAGAGCGCCCGGACACTGTTCCTGGATGCCTCCACCCCGCTGAGCAGACTGGGGTGGAGGCATCCAGAGGACACGTCGCACTCTCCCGACTTCCCCTCCCGACGCTTGGTCAACTGTGAACCCGCACACGTCTTGCTGCGGCTGAACCAGTGATACCGCGCTGCCACCGGCTCAGCTCCCCGATGACCCATAGCCTCGAGAAGACGAGCGCCAAGGGTCAGTCTCAGGCAGGGCTCGCTCTGCCCCGCCTCTCATCCGGTATCCTCGGTCCCGACCAAGCCCGCTTTGCCGACCTTTGCTGACTCTTCATCCTGAACGAGGCATCGATGCACTCGAGCAACCCCTTGAGAAGAACCGGAACGCAAACAGTCGGCGCGCTCCGGGGGCCGCGGCATCTCCGCCGAGAGTCGGTCGGGGCTCTCCGAGCGATCAGTAGGCAACCGACGAGTTCCAACCGACCGGTGCGACACGAGAACAGGGGCAGGCGAGCGCACCGGCGCTCAGTGCCATCGGAAGGGATCGCGTGGGAAGTCACGCGTCTTGAACTCGTGACAGCTCGGTTAACGGGTCAGCCTTTCCCACAGCTTCACCGGCGACCATGATTTCGTGTCGTCACCACCGCGGGCTGATCGCTCGCTCGATCTCGCGCCGCGCCTCCCGCTCGGCGATCGCCTCGCGCTTGTCGTACTGCTTCTTGCCGCGCGCTAGGCCGAGATCGATCTTGGCCAAGCCCCGACGGATGACCAGCCGGAGCGGCACGAGCGTATACCCACGCTTTTCCAGCTTGCCGCGGAGATAGTCTAGCTCCCGCTTGTGCACCAGCAGTTTGCGCGGACGCGTCGGATCGTGCTGGTGCTTCCCACTGGCACCCGGATACGGGCTGACATGCATACCGATGAGCCAGAGTTCACCGTCCTCGATGCGCGCGTAGGCATCGCGGAGGTTGACACGCCCAGCCCGGATCGACTTGATCTCCGAGCCGGTGAGCTGGATGCCCGCCTCCAACTCTTCTTCGATGAAATAGTCGTGGTACGCCTTACGGTTGACCGCGATGACCTTTTCGCCCTCGCGGCTCTTGGCCGTTCCCTTGCTCATGCCCCAATCCTACTCCGCTACGCCGGTGCGCTCCAGACCGCTTCCGCCAGCCACGAGACAGGACAACACGATGCCTCCAGGCAACGAGCGTTCTGCTGGGTTGCCACCGATCGATCCAGCCAGCAGCCGATTCGCGCACTCGGTGGCCTCGCTGAGTACACTGGATGGGGATGGGCGAGGCGACCGACGCGTACGAGATCATCGCCGAATACTACGACCTCGAGTTCGCTCCGTTCAGGGAGGACATCGAGGTCTACCTAGCCTTCGCGCAGCGCACCGGCGATCCGATCCTGGAGATCGGCTGTGGCACCGGTCGGCTACTCGCGCCGCTGGCCCGGGCTGGATACACCGTTCACGGCGTCGATCGTTCCCCCGCTATGCTGGCCCGCGCTCGCGAACGTCTCCGTGCCGAGGGGCTCGAGCATGTCCAGCTGTTCCAGGCCGACGCAGTCGATCTCCGGCCACTGGCCGACGGTTTCTACCGGCTCGCCATCATCGCAGTGAACGGGTTCCTCCATCTCCTCGATCGGACTGCCCAGCAACGAGCGCTGGCCGAACTGCATCGTGTCATGACCACAGGCGGGCTCCTGCTCCTCGATCTTCTCCACCCCACCCCGGCGCAGCTCCAAGCCTTGGAGCAACCGCTCAGCTGGGACGGGAACTGGCGCTTACCGGACGGCAGTCGCCTCGACCGCTTCGCCAGTCGCAGCGTGCATCCGTCGGAGCAGACGATCACCACCACACTCTTTTACGACCGGACTGATGCGCACTCCGGCCAGGTGACACGCCGGGTCGTCAGCTACAAACTTCGTTTTGTTCATCGCTTCGAGTTGGAACTCCTGCTCGAACAGGCTGGGTTCGCTGTCGAAGCCATCTATGGCTCGTACGATCTCGATCCGCTTACCGACGAGAGCCCGCAGATGTTCGTCGTGGCGCAGCGCCAGCTTTCCCCGGCTATACTCGCTCCGCGTCGAGCGTGAGATCGTTGCGGAGGCACGGCTGTGATCCACGGTGTCGAAGTCAAGCGGCTGGTCACCCACGTCGACGAGCGCGGTTCGCTGACCGAACTCATTCGCTGCGACGATCCCTTCTTCGAGAAGTTCGGTCAGTGCTACGTGTCCGTCTCTTGGCCCGGGGTCATCCGCGCCTGGCATTGGCACAAGAAACAGACCGATTACTTCGTCTGCATCCGCGGGATGATCAAGGTTCCCTTGTTCGACCTGCGTCCGGAGTCACCGACCTACCGCGAGCTCAACGAATTCTTCCTGGGCGATGACAATCGGATCGTTCTCAAGATTCCGCCGGGTGTCGCACACGGGTTCAAGAACATCGGGACGGAACCCTGTTATCTACTCAACTTCCCGACCGAGCCCTACGATCCGGACGATCCGGACGAATATCGCTTGCCCTACGACACACCGGAAATCCCGTACTCGTGGGAGATCAAGTATCGCTGAAGGAGCTGCTGTGACACTGCATCGCACCTATCCGCCTCGCTTGCCCATTCGACCCGCCGAGCAGCCGGTCGACGCCATCGTCCGGCTCCCGGGTTCGAAGAGCCTGACCAACCGGGCACTCGTCCTCGCCGCCTTGGCCGATGGCGTCAGCGTGCTCGAAGGTGCCCTCCTCAGCGAGGACAGCTGGGTGATGGTCGATTCGCTGCGCCGTCTCGGCATTCCGGTAGACGTCGACGAGCCCGCGGAACACATGATCGTGCAGGGGAAGGGCGGCACGCTGCCAGCGACGCGGGCCGAGCTGTTCGTCGGCAATTCGGGCACGACGGCTCGTTTCCTCACTGCGATGACGGCGCTCGGTCACGGCGAATACCTGATCGACGGCGTGCCGCGCATGCGCGAGCGACCGATCCAACCGCTCCTCGACGCACTGGCGCAATTGGGTGTGCAGGCGGAATCGCTGCTCGGCACCGGTTGTCCGCCGGTCCGGGTGCGGAGTTATGGGCTCGCCGGAGGAACCATCCGCCTGCGGGGCGACATCTCCAGTCAGTATCTCAGCGCGCTCCTCATGATCGGCCCGTGCACGCGCGACGGTCTCCACATCGAACTCGAGAGCCCGCTCGTCTCCGTGCCCTATGTAGAGATGACGCTAGCCGTGATGGCTGATTTCGGGGCGATCGCCACGCACGAACATGCCCAGGTCTTCCACGTCCCGGGGAACCAGCGCTACCGATCCCGCACCTACGCCATCGAGCCGGATGCCTCGGCCGCATCCTACTTTTTCGCCCTCGCCGCCGCAACAGCCGGTCGTATCCGCGTCGTCAATCTCGGCACGCGATCTCGCCAGGGTGACGTCCAGTTCGTGGACCTCCTGGAGCGCATGGGCTGTACCGTCATTCGCAAGCCCGATGCTCTCACGGTCATCGGGAAACGACCGCTTCGCGGCATCGAGGCGGACATGAACGCGATTTCCGATACGGTTCCGACGCTCGCCGCTCTCGCGCCGCTCGCCGACGGTCCGGTCATCATTCGCAATGTGCAGCATATCCGGTACAAGGAAACCGATCGCATCGCAGCGGTCGCGAACGAACTCCGCCGCTTGGGAATCACCGTCGAGGAGTTTCCCGACGGACTGCGCATCGAGCCCGGTCCCGTCCAGCCGGCCGTGATCCGAACCTATGGGGATCACCGCATGGCGATGAGCTTCGCGACCCTCGGCTGCGCCGTTCGCGGCTTGGAGATCGATGACCCAGGATGCGTGGCCAAGACCTTCCCGGACTTCTTCGAGAGACTGGAGGCAGCGCTCGGTCGCCGCTGAGTCGTCAGACGCGGGCCGCGCGGTTCATCAAATAACAGTCGGCCAGGACCAAGAGGAGCATTGCCTCGGCCACCGGAACCACACGAGGGCAGATCGACGGATCGTGGCGCCCCTCCACCACGATCGTGCGCTCGTTCCCGTGGATATCGACCGTTCGCTGCGGCCGTGCGATCGAGGAAGTCGGCTTCACCGCCAGGCGTACGATGATCTCCTCGCCGGTAGAAATCCCTCCCAGCATGCCGCCGGCATGGTTCGTCAACGTGCGCACGCGACCATTGTCCAGGATGAAGGGATCGTTGTGCTCATGACCACGGAGGTGCGCGGCAGCAAAGCCGTCGCCGATCTCGACTCCTTTGACAGCTGGGATACTGAGCATCGCATACCCGATCAAGGCATCGAGCTTGTCCATCGTCGGCTCACCGAGTCCGGGCGGCACGTTGCGTGCCCGGACCTCGACGATTCCTCCGACACTCGTTTTCTGCTCCTTCGCTTCGAGGATAGCTGCCACCATCTTTTGCGCTGCGACCGGATCCGGACAGCGCACCGGATTGCGGTCGATCTCATCACGATCGAACGTCTCGATCGTGATTCCACCGAGTTCGCGGACGAAGCCGTAGACCTCGACGCCCGCCACCGTGCGCAAGAGTTGTCGCGCGATCGCACCGGCAGCGACTCGTCCCCACGTCTCGCGGGCACTCGAGCGCCCGCCACCACGGTGATCCCGGTGCCCGTACTTCACCCAGTAGGTGTAGTCAGCATGGCCAGGACGGAAGACATCGCGCAGCGGTTCGTACTTGCTGGAATCAGCGTCAGCATTGTAGGTGATGAGCGAGATCGGAGCTCCGGTCGTCTTTCCCTCGAACACTCCGGAGAGGATGGTCACGCGGTCGCGCTCCTGACGCGGCGAGGTCACTTCGCTCTGCCCGACGCGCCGCCGATCGAGGTCACGCTGGATGATCTCCTCGTTCAGTTCCAGGCCTGCTGGACACCCGTCGACGACCACACCCAGTGCAGGCCCGTGCGATTCGCCCCAGGTCGTCACGCGGAACAATCGTCCGAACGTGCTGCCCATCGTCCCTACGCTCCTCCGTTTCCTCGCCAGCTGCTTCGGTCCCATGCTTCGATTGGATCAGCCAGCCAGCGTCCGTAAAGTCGGTAATCGAGTTCGGGAACACGCCGGAATCCGAACCGCTCGTAGAGCCGCCGGCTCCGCTGATTGCTCGCCTGCGTGCTGAGCGCGATGCGATGCGCTCCACGAGCAGCCAGGACCTGCGCTGCCCAGATCAGAGACTCGTACCCGTATCCACGTCCCTGGAATGCCGGCGCCACCGCAAGCCGATCGAGATGTCCCCACCCGCGCAGACGCGTGATGCCCACGTAGCTGACCGGCGTGCCGTCCCGTTCCCGCCCGAGATAGACATCGACGCGGGGATCACTCATGTACGCATCGAACTCCTGCTCACTATTCCACCAGAGCCACGCGAAGGCATCATGATCCAGATCCAACAGTTCTCCCATCGCGAAGGGGTCTTCGAGCACAACGCGCTCGAACCGCAAGCGGGCTGGACCCGGCGGCGTCGAATAGAGAACCATTTCGTAGACGAGGATCTCTTCGATCAACTCGAAACCCCACCGCTGGTAGAAGCTACCTGATCGCCGCTCCTCCTGTTCCGTGGCAACCAGGAGCTGTTTCCCCTGTTCGGTGGCCGCTCGCGCCACGGATTCGATCAGTTGATTGGTAAGGTTCCCCGCCGTCACCTCCAGAAGCGCAACGATCTCCTCACGGTGACGCCACGGCCCCGCCAACACGTACTCGCCGGTCGTGGGTGCCCACAAACAGAGTCCGGGCGCCTCGCGCACGAGGTGAGCCACGTCCCGGAGACCGTAACGGGTACCCCACTTCAGCCGGAGACGGGGTAGATCTTCCGGTTCGAGAGGAACGATGAGTGTCGATCCAACCATCACGCAGTCGCCCTCGGCCGATTCTCGCATCAACGGGCAGCACGCTCCGGCGCGATCCAAACTCTCTCCAGACCGAGGATACCCAATGGGGTGACCGGAAGGTCGCGCACCCGCGGTGCGACGAGCAAGTATTCCACGTCGAACGTCAGCGGCAACACCACTACGTCGTCGAGGATCTGCTGCTGAGCGGCCAGGAACAGCGCATGCCGTTCCTGCGGATCAGTGGCCCGCCGGGCAGCCGCGAGGAGCTCTTGCACCGCAGCATTCCGATAGTCGATCGGCCGGTTCGGACTCTCCTCAGCGAAGAGCGCATCGATCACCGCCTCCGGATCGGGATAGTCAGCGACCCAAGAGAAGACGAAGATCGGTAGGCGCCGAGCATCGAGTTCAGTCAAGTAGTCGGGCCAGTCGTACTGGAGCACTTCGACTTCAGTTCCGAGCTCGCGGCGCCACACCTGCCCCAACATGATCGCAACGTCACTCCCAGCGCTGGCGACTTCCACACGAAGCGAGCGGCTGGTCAGCACCCGACGCGCCTCCCCCGGGTCATCGGGCAGCACTGTCGCTTCCCAAGGACCTCCAGGCATTCCCTCCGGGATGAGTCCCTGTGCCAATGGCACTTTCCCCTGCAGCGTCACCCCGGCAACCTTGGCGCGCGGGAACGCCTGGATCAGAGCGCGCCGCACCACGAGGTCGTCCAGCGGCGGAACACCTGGATTGAAGAATACGTAGGTTCCACCGAGGAGCGGCTGGGTGATCAGTTGGTCGCGGTACGGCGATTCGGGCGCGGTCAGGCGATCCACCGCCCAAACGGGAACAGCAGCGACATCGAGCTGTCCCCGTTCGTACTGGTTGAGCGGGGACAAGGCAGCCGGACCGATCCGGATGCGGACTTCGCGCAAGTAGGCAGGCGCCGGCCGGTACTGTGGGTGACGGCCCAGCACGATTTCCTCGTCGGTCCAGCGCACGAGCCGGAAGGGCCCGCTTCCCACCGGCTGACGCCACCAGTCCGGCCCGCGCTCGACAGCACCGCGCTTCACGACACTCGCCACCGGGAGAGCCAACCGAAGGAGAAAGGTCGGGCTCGGCTCGACGAGGTGAAGGCGGAGCGTTCGCTCGTCCACGACCTCGATACCGGGGACATCACTGCGGCGGCCGAGCATCCGCGCCTGCGCACCGACGAGATCGCGCAGGAAACCCCAGGCTGGTAACGCGCGGCCATCGCCATCAGCGAGAGCGGGATCGCAGGCCCGTTCGAGGGAGTACTTGACGTCCGCCGCGGTGATCGGGTCTCCATCGTGAAACCGCGCATCAGCACGCAGACGGACCGTGTAGGAGCGCCCGTCGGGCCCGATCTCGATCCGCTCGGCCAGCTCCGGTACAGGGACGAGCGCGCGATCGAACCGGACGAGACCGCGGAAGAGCTGCTGGACGACGAACGCTGATTCCACGTCCCGCACGAGCGCCGGATCGAGCGTCAGCGGTCCCTCCGGCGTGCCAGCCAGGCTGAGCACCTGCTCCGTACTCGAGGACGGTGGCGTGGGCACTGGCAGCGCGGTCAGAACGGTTCCCGGTAGGAGTGTTGCGGTCACCGACACCGTCGCCGACGCGGGGGGAGTCGGCGACGCCTCGATAGGCAGTACGAAATCGGGAGTGGGAGTGGCCGACCGGCTGAGCGGCAGACTGAACCGACACCCAACGAGCAGCACGGTGATGGCGAGCAAAAGCGAGAGAAGCCGCTCACGTCCCATGCTGACCCGCTTTCTCGAGCGCTCGCAGGATCCGCTCCACCACCTCGCCCACCGTCAGCCGACCAGTATCCAGCACGAGATCAGCATGCGCGCGCGCTTCAGACAATCGCCGCTGTTCTTCCTCGTAGAGCCAAGCCGGCCAATCAGCACCTCGCCGCTCTCGTACCGTCTCCAAACTGGCATCGAGGAACACGACCAGATCAGCCGCCGGTCGGCGCCAGAGATCGCGAATGATCGAATGCTCTTGGCCCACCGCGATCGCCTCCACACCACGAGCGGCGAGTTCTGCAGCGACCGTCGATTTTCCGGCACCACAGGGACCGACGAGCACGACTCGCATGCCCTGCCTCACCAGACTCGACCGTGAAGTGTAGCGACTGGGCCGGGCGACAGCTCACTCGGTCAGCGGGAAGGTGAGCGAGAGTCGGCGAACCGGTTGCCTCACCCCACCAGCCTGCAACCGCAGCACCACCACTGTCATGTCGTCCCGCGGATGACCGCGATCGGCCGCGAGCGCTGCGGACAGGACGCGGTCAGCCAACTGCTGTGCTGTCTCGCATGCCAGAGACTCCTGGCGGGCCAGCGTTGCAAGATCGATCGTTTTCCCGGCGTGCGCCCCGGCATGCGCCACTCCATCGCTCACGACGATCACGGTCAGCCCCGGCTCGAGCGTCCACTCGGTCACACTCGGGCGCGTATGCCGGTACAGTCCGATCCGGCCACCGGTCGAAGCGACGATGTCCACGCCGCTGTCGCGGATCAGCACGAGTGGTGCCTCGCTGTTGCGCGTCACCACCAAAGTCCGGCTCGCCAGATCGACCGAGACGATATCGAGTTCGGCCGAGACCCGCCCACCGCGCAGCGTAAAGAGGAAGTCGTGCGCGGCGCGAGCCGCCGCACCATCGCGCACCCCCTCATTGAGCAGCGTCAGGACACGACCGGCCACCTGAAGACTCAGCAGCTTCGCGGCCATTCCGCTGCCTTGCGCATCGACCAGGACGACCGAGAGCCCGCCGCCCGGTCGTTCGATGAGTTCGACCGTATCGCCGCTTTCGCGGTTACCGGCCCGATGCGTCTTGGCCACAGCCAGCTCGATCGTCAGCGTCACGGCTGGTTGCGGTATCCTTCTCGTCCCTGGTAATTGCGCGCGTAATACGCGGCGAACGCGGCATCGCGGCGTGCCGACCACCAATCCGTCCGCTCCCGATACCAAGCGACCGTCCGCGCCAAACCGTCCTCGAAGTCGACCATCGGCCGCCAGCCCAGCGCCCGCAAGCGACTCCAATCGACGGCATAGCGCCGATCGTGTCCGGGCCGATCAGCGACATGCACGATGGCACTCGGGTCGGCGCCGAGTAGATGAGCCAGGGCTCGCGCCACCGCGATGTTCGGTCGATGCTGCCCTGCTCCGATGTTGTAGGCCTGACCAGGCTCACCGCGCACCAGCACGGTCCAGATGGCTCGGCAGTGATCCTCGACGTAGAGCCAGTCGCGCTCGTGCAGTCCGTCACCATAGAGAGGGATCGGTCGGCCAGTGAGAAGATTGGTGATGGCCAAGGGAATGAACTTTTCCGGATGCTGGTAAGGACCGTAGGTATTGCAGCCACGAGTCACCAGCACAGGGAGGCCGTAACTCAACCAATAGGCGAAGACGAAGTGCTCTGCGGCTGCCTTGCTCGCCGCGTAGGGATTGCGGGGCCGCAACGGCTCATCCTCGCTGACTGAACCGCTGAGCACCTCACCGTAGACTTCGTCAGTGCTCACGTGAAGAAAACAACCGACACCCAACCGGAGCGCCTGCTCGAGAAGCACCATGGTGCCCCACACGTTCGTCCGGATAAAGGCCGCCGGCTCCAGGAGGGAGCGATCCACATGCGTCTCGGCCGCGAAGTTGACCACCGCGTCGCAGCCGGCCATCGCTTCGGCCACTGCCGCTGGATCAGCGATATCTCCCTCGAGGAAACGGACACGCGGATCGTCGAGCACGTCTTCCAGGTTCAGAAGACTCCCGGCATAGGTGAGCTTGTCGAGAATGACAACGCTCGGGATGCCAGCTGCGAGCGCGAGACGGACGAAGTGACTCCCGATGAAGCCAGCCCCGCCGGTTATCAGGATGCGTCGGAACATCGCGTTGGTCACCGCATCCTCCCGCTTGCCTGGCCCAGCCTAGCATCGTCGGGGGTCGGGGGCAAGCCCAGTTGACCCCAACCGACGGCACGCTCGGGAGGCCGATCCGGCCCCGCCGCCGAAGAGGCGCTAGCGAATGGGAAACCGGCGTGCCAGCAGCACACGTCACGACCGAACGACCGTTCTACGACGCTCGTGAGAGGTTCGTAAGAAAACGCTCTCGTCTGATCACGCCCTCTCGCCAGCACCCGCATCGGTTGGAGCATGCCAACCCTCGGGACCAAAGTTTGGGTACTCAGATCTTGACAGGGAGAGTCTTTTGTACTAGCTTGGCAGTGACCAGTCGTACTGGTCTCGGGAACTTCGCACTAAGAGTAATCGGGACGCAGGTACTACTCGGTCCGGGTCGGTCGCAACACGGGAAGGGGGACCCCGGTGAAGTGGAAGAGTTGGAAGATCCGCTGAATCCGGCGAGCTCCGCGCGAGGAGCGGCCAAGGAGCCCCGGCTCGCTGGCAGTTCGTGAGGCCGTGGCTCGCCGTCTCCGGATATTACGGACTTTCCTCCCCCTTTTCAGGGACGAGAGTCGCGTCGAAATCACTCACCGGAGTACGATGGTTCGCTCGGAGCAGGTGTGGTACAGCATTTCTGGACTGATCGGATCCGAGAGCGTCCATGACCGTGCAGCGTGCGGCAGTCGCTCTCCAGCGACTTCTGCCGATTCTGATCCCATTGTCGGCAGCGAACCTGGCTGCCTGGGTTTACCTCACTCAGCTGTGACCTCCTGATTTCACCCCGCGAACGCTTTTTACTGCCGCAATCTTCGTCGCGCTGATCGTCCTCGCCGAACAACTGGCGATCGACCTCCCGATCCCACATGCTCGCATTACCGTTTCCTTTTCCTCGGCTATCACGTTCGCGAGCGTTCTAACACTCGGCCCTGCGTTGAGTATTCCAGTAGCGGTGCTCGGCACGGTTATCCATGATCTGATCGATCGTCGCAAGCCCCTGAAGATCCTTACGAATGCAAATAATTACGCCCTACAGGGTACTATCCCGGCCCCCTCTACTTCACGCTCGCCGACGAGGGATCCCCTCTGGCAAGTATGCGCAACTTTCTGGCCATGCTGCTGGCAGCGGTGGTTTCCTCCAGCTTCCAGACTGTTCTCCTCGCGCTCGTTCTCTCGCTCGTCTCCGGGACGAGCGTCTGGTACCTCTGGCGGGGGATGGCGCGCGGTCTTCTGGTCGAGTTTTTGGCTCTGCCCGCGCTGGGAAGCCTGTTTCCCATACTCGCCCGCGAGCACCCGCTGGCCCTCGTCCTCATGGTCATCCCACTCGTCGGCCCCTACCTTGCCTTTCGCGACTACCGCCAGCTCCACCATGAGACCCAGTCGACGTTCGAACTCTTGGCGGATCTCCTCGATCGCCGCGATCCCTATACTGCTTCTCACTCCCAGCGAGTCGCCCACCTCACCATGCTCATCCTGGACGAGTTCCCCGCACTCTCGGCGGACGAGCGCGATGCCATCATTGCGGCGGCGCGCATTCACGATCTCGGCAAAGTAGCGACGAGCGATCTCATTTTACGCAAGCCAGGTCGCTTGACCGACGACGAGTTCGCCGTCATCCAGCGTCATCCGGTCGACGGAAGCGAGATCCTCCGCCACCTCACTCCCTACCGCCACATCGTCGAGATCGTTCGCCATCACCATGAGCGATGGGACGGGTATGGCTATCCGGATGGACTAGCCGGGGAAGCGATCCCCTTCGGCGCACGCGTCATCGCTGTTGCCGATACCTATGATGCGATGACGACCGATCGACCCTATCGTCGAGCGCTCAGCCACGAAGAAGCGCTCGCCGAGCTACAGCGGGGTGCCGGCACGCAATTCGATCCCGTGGTGGCCGCCTTCGAGCGAGCACTAGCGCGGGCACGCGAGGCCGTTCGCGAAAAGACCGTCCCCTCCATGAGTGCACCGGTTTCCTGAGCCGCTGCGCCAGACGCCTCGTTCTGCTAAGCTCTCCCAAGAGGGAGCAGCCGGCGATGCGCTTCGATGTCTTCACGATCTTCCCCGGAATGTTCACCGGTTTCCTGACCGAGAGCATCCTCAAGCGAGCCCAGCAGGCCGGGTTGATCGAGATCGCCATCCACAACATCCGGGACTGGACGACCGACAAGCACCGCACAGTCGACGACACTCCCTACGGCGGCGGACCAGGCATGGTCATGATGGCGCCACCCATCGTTCACGCCGTGGAATCCGTACTCGGACAGGAGCAGAACAGCACCCCGATCATCATCATGAGCCCATCCGGCGAACTCTTAACCCAGGACATCGCTCGCCAACTCGCCTGCTTTCCCCGGCTCGCTCTCATCTGTGGCCGTTACGAGGGAATCGACGATCGCGTGCGCATCATTCTGCGAGCACGCGAACTCTCGATCGGCGATTATGTGCTCACTGGTGGCGAACTCGCCGCAGCCGTCGTCATCGACGTGGTGAGCCGGCTGGTCCCGGGCGTGATCGATCCGGAGTCGCTCGCTGAAGAATCGCACAACTCCGGTCTCCTGGAATACCCGCAGTACTCGCGTCCACCGATCTTCCGCGGCTTGGGCATACCGGAGATTCTGCTGAGCGGCAATCACACCAAGATCGCCGAGTGGCGGCGGATGATGGCGCTTTGTCGCACCGCGGCACGCCGCCTGGATCTCTTGGCACGGGTCGCGCTCACGCTGCGCGACCACGAACTCCTGCAACGGTGTCCACCGGATCCCTTCGCCCACCAGGGGCCGGTTTACGAGGGAGATCAGCTCGAGCGACCAGAGGGAGGAGAGCAGGGTGCTTCCCGCTGAACCACGTTCGTTGCTCGGCTGGCTGGTGATCGGCTTCCTCGCTGGGTGGTTGGCCGGACTCCTGACACGCGGGCGGGGATTCGGTTGTTTGGGCAATGTCGAGATCGGGTTGCTGGGTGCGATTGTCGGCGGTTATCTCTTTCAGCTGCTGGGCGTCCGGGGACCAGCTGGCTTCTTGGGAAGTCTCCTGGTCGCACTCGTCGGTGCCGGCGTTCTCCTGCTCGTCGTCAATCTGATGCGCCGCTGAGAAGCGAGAGAGGCGCGAGCTGATGTCACATCCACCGCTCGTCCGACTCGACTGCATAAGCAAAGTCTACCGAGACGGGCAGCGCGAAATCGTGGCGCTCGACCAGGTGACGCTCGACATCACCGCTGGTGAGTGGGTGGCGATCATCGGGCCATCCGGCTGCGGCAAATCGACTCTTCTCAACCTGATCGCGGGCATCGATCGACCGACCAGCGGACGCGTGATCATCGCTGGCACCGATCTCGCCCAGCTTGACGAGGAGGCACTCGCTCGCTGGCGTCGCAGCCACGTCGGAATCGTCTTCCAGTTCTTCCAGCTCCTGCCAACGCTGACCGCCCTCGAAAATGTTCAACTTCCACTCGTCTTGGCAGGTCGCCGGAACGCTCCCCAGCGAGCACGCGAGCTCCTCGAGCGCGTCGGGCTGGCACATCGGGCGCACCGCCTTCCCAGCGAACTCTCGGGCGGCGAACAACAGCGGGTCGCGATCGCCCGGGCGCTGGCCAACGATCCGCCCCTGGTGCTCGCCGATGAGCCGACCGGCAATCTGGATAGCATGAGCGGTGAGGCCGTTCTCGAACTGTTCCATGCCGCTTGGGTAAACGGGACCACGATCCTCCTGGTGACTCATGACCGCGAGGTGGCTGCTCGGGCGCAGCGGATCGTGGAACTTCGCGACGGGCGCCTCGTCTCCGACTCGCTCGTTGACCGGAACATCGAGCTCAGTCCTGCGGGGTGAAAAGAAGAACCGGGCCGCGTGGCCCGGTTCCCCATTCGCGATCGCGCTCGCCTTTCACGCTCGGCGCCAGTCGCCGATGTCCCAGACATCGGAGGCCCACGTCGACGGCTTGTATCCGGTCAGGCTCTTGGCTGCCGCTGATACGAGATTCCGGTGTACCAGCGGGATCTCGACGACATCGGTCACACTGATCCAGTTCACTTGCCGGAAGAGCTCGGTCTGCTTATCCGGATTTATCTCGGTCGCGAGCTGGTCCAGCATCTTATCCATCTCCTGGTTCTGATAGCGCGTGATGTTGACGCCCGACCAGTTGTTGGCCTTGCGCGCCACTTCCTGCGAGTGATAGCGCCGCGCCCAGTTGAGCGGGAACGGATTGGAAGGACCATTGGTGTACATCTCCAGGTCGGCATAGAAGTGCCCGTAGGTATCCGGATTGCCGGCATCGGAGGAGAAGAAGACCGAGGCGTCGATCGACTTCAGCTCGACCTTGAAACCGATCTTCTCCAGTTCGGCCTTGACGATCTCCTGGGTCCGCTGGCGGATGGAATTGATCGAGGTCTGGTACAGAATCTGAAGCGGCTTCCCGTTGTACTCGCGGACACCATCACCGTTGGTATCCTTTGCCCCTGCCTCGTCCAAAAGCTGGGCTGCCTTTTCCAGGTTGAACTCCCACTTGAGTTCCGGATGCTTGAAGCGGGCCGGCGCATTCAGGTTGTTGGCCGTCGCTTGTCCGGCTGGACCATACAGCTGCTCGGCGATGACATCGCGCCGGAGCGCCAGCGCGATCGCTTGCCGGATGTTCTTGTTGGTCAAGAAGGGATGCGGGACATCCGGTTCAGCGCGGGCACCATCCTTCTCGGTCAAGGGATCAGCGAAGTTCACCATGATCCGTTCCGTACTCGGGCCAGGCGTAATGATCAGCTTCCCTTGCCCAGCTTTCTCCAATTGCAGCAACACTTGCGCTTCGACCTGCAGGTTCCACGCCCAGTCGACTTCACCGGTCTGGAGAACAGCCCGCGCGGCACTCGTCGCGTCACCGCCACCTTTGAGTTCCACACGATCGAAGTACGGCTTCCCCTCCTGCCAGTAGTCTTGGTTAATCTCGTAGATCACCACGTCACCCGGCTTGAAATCGACCACCTTGTAGGGGCCGGTCCCGATCGGCTTGAGATTGAAGGGCGCGTTGCGCGCCTTTTCTCCCTTGTACTCGCTCAGGATGTGCTCCGGCAGGATCAGGCCCAAGCCGCCCACGAACGCCTCGAACCAGGCAGGATTCGGATTCTTGAAGTTGACCTTGACCGTGTAGTCATCGATGATCTCGACGCTCTCGATCGCCCGGTACGAGGCGATCGTCGTCGCGGTTGTGGCTGGATCGATCACGTACTCGTACGTGAACTTGACGTCCTTGGCGGTGAAGGGCTGGCCATCATGCCACTTGACACCCTTGCGCAACTTCCAGATAACCCAGCGACCCTCCGGGTCCAGCGTCCCCTTCTCGACCGAGGGGACCTCCTCGGCCAGGCGCGGGACGAGCTTGTCCTCGGAATCGAAGTAGGCCAGCGCCTCCAGGACGATATTTGACGCATCGAAGTCCTTCGTCCCCTGCGCCAAGTGCGGGTTGATGATCGTCGGCGCTTGCCACCAAAGCAGTCGCAAGGCTCCTCCACCGCCCCGTTGCGCTACAGCTTGGGTCGGTGTCGCCTGAGCAGCCGGCGTAGCAGCTGCTGCCGGCGTCGGGGTCGCGGCTGCTGCTGGCGTTTGAGCCGCTGGAGCCGCAGTCGGTGTCGCCTCTTGGCGCGCGCAGGCAGCCAGCAACGATGCGATCACCGGTGCACTGAGCCCCAGCGCCGCCGCCCGGCGCAGTACCTCGCGCCGCGTCACCTGACCACTCGCGATCTCTTCCCGCAATCATTCGAGTTCCTGCATCGGATCCCCTCCTCGACACTTTCCCTCACTCACGCTGATACCAGCTCGGTATCCATCGTAGTGGAATCGTCACACCCTGGCAAGACCCCTTGTCGTTCACTCGAGTGACACCCCATATCCGCCCGTCCTCGAGATCATCGCGGCTGCGCGATCCCGCACGCATCGGTTCAGGCATCAGCGAAGGCGGTCGTGTGAACGAGCAGGGCCTCGACCGGGTGAGCGACCGTCGGCCGGTTCTTCACATCGCGTACAATCCGCCAGCGGAGAGGTTGGCTCGGACGTGCGGATCCCGCTGTTCGCTGCCTTCGCGATGCGCTCCCTCCGTTTGCGCCGTATCCGCGCAACGCTCGCTGGCGCGAGCATCGCGCTCGCCGTCTTCGCCGTCGTCGCCATTCGGAGTGCTGGTCTGGCATTGATCGAGGCGCAGCAGCGGACCTATGCGGCGACCGGACAGCCGGATATCGTCGCGAGCGTTCATGGCCTGACACCCGGCCTCGTCGCAGCGCTGGCAAGACGCGACGGTGTTCTCGAGGCGGAGTCGCGCCTCATTCAGCCGAGTCGCCTCACCGTGGATGGGTGCTGGCGGGCTGTCCGACTCGTCGGCATCGAGCGGTTCGACCAACTGGCACTCGACCGTCCCGAGTTGGTCGCCGGACGGTGGCCAGAGCGAGGCGAGGTAGTGCTCGACGTCGCCGCTCGACACCTGCTCGGTAGCGAAATCGGGACGCTCGTCGCTTTCCAAGCCAACCCGGGTGATCCGATTCACTATGCGCGCGTGAGCGGCTTCGCCTGGGTTCCCGCTCGCCCCAGTGCGACGCTCCTCGACCAGTTCACAGCCTATGTGCCGCTGCGCACGCTACGCCAGTGGACCGGCAGCGAGGCAGCGAACACGTTACTGGTCCGTGTCGACAATCCGGCGCTGGCCGGTCGAGTAGCGAGCGAACTCCAGCGGTTCCTCGCAGCACGCCAGATCCCGAGCAGCGGTTGGACGGTCCGCGACCCCGCTTCGTTCCTCGGTGCCCGCGAACTCGCGACGTTGCTTCTCCTGCTGCGCGCCTTCGCGATACTCGGTACGTTGACAGCACTCTTCATCGTCGCCAACACGACCATCGGGCTGGTCATGGAGGAACGCCCCCAACTCGGCACCTTGCGCGCCCTCGGCACCACGCGGAGCCAACTCGTCAGCGCCTACCTGGCACCACACATCGTCATCGGCATGGCCGGAAGCGTGGTCGGCCTCCTCGCCGGGACAGCCGGTGGGTACGTCCTGACCGCGTACCTGGCCGGCCTTGCCGGGCTCGTACTCCCACCGCTCCGAGTCGCACCCAGCAGCGTGCTCCTCGCGCTCGGCTGTGGCCTCGGGATCGCGGTGGCCGGTGCACTCGGCCCGATCCTCCACGCCACGCGAACGCCAGCCGCTCAGCTCCTCCGCGGCGACACCCGGGCACCGGGCGATCCACCGCGCTGGCTGACCCGCTCGACCGGCTGGTTGGCCCAGCGCTCTCCCATTCTCGGCATGGGTACCCGCGATCCCTTCCGTCGCCCACTCCGCGCGGCACTCACTGTCCTGGTGACGGCTGTGGCACTCGCCGCGCTCCTCGCCAGCCAGATCGTCGACCACTCGTTGCGTGCCGGTATCGCTGCGCTCTACGATCGCTATCGGGCAGATGCCTGGCTCTTGACCAACCCACCGGTTCCACCCACTTATGCACACCGGTTGGCGAACAGCCCTCCTGTCCGTGCCGCGGAACCCTGGGTCCTGACATCCGGCGCGATCGGATCGGTCCGCACCGACGTCTGGGGGCTTCCAGCGAGGACGAGCGTCTACCAGCCGGTGATGCTGGCTGGTCAGTGGCTCGACGACGCGCCCGCTGCCTATCCACCCCGCGCGGTCATCACTGGCAATCTGGCTCGGCGCCTCGACGCCCAAGTGGGTGACGTTCTCCCCCTCGACCTCGGCCGACAGCGTCTCCCGATTCAGGTCAGCGGAATCGTCGATGACGAAAGCACCTATCTAGGGGCAACGGCCATCGGCAAGGTTTTCCTGGATCGCCAGATCCTCACTCGGCTCCTCGGACGCGACGATCGAGCAGCGCTCTACGCCCTTCGGTTCTGGGACACCGTTCGACCGAGCGACTCTTTGACGACCGTAGAGCAGTACGCTCGCACGCTGCGCCCGCTCACGCTTCTCATGGCGGAAGATCGCGCCGCGACCGAGCGTGTGCTGGCCGTTTTGACCATCCTGGCCCGCATCGTCGTCCTCGTCATCACTATCGCGACCGTTTTCGGAATTACCAACGCGCTGCTCCTCGATCTCACGGAGCGCCGCCGCGAGTTCGGCATCCTGCGGACGCTCGGGACGGAGCGCGCGACGCTCGTGCTGCTCCTGGCTGGCCAAACGCTGGTTATCGTCGTTTTCGGCGCACTACTGGCTGTTCCGGTTGGCTTTCTGCTCGCCGTGAATATCCTCGCGCTGGTGAGCCGCCAGCTCTTCGCCATCCCACTCGCGCTTCCCTCGACCGTGGTGCTCGTTCTCATCGCAGCGGTCGCACTCACGACCGCACTCGCCGTCCTGATCCCGGCTGTGCTCGCTGTCCGACTTCGTCCTGGCGAGGTCCTCCGCTATGAGTGAGCGACGTCGTCGCTCGCTGCTGATCATCCTGGCACTCGTCGCGGTCGCCGTCGTCGCCGGGCTGTGGCTCTGGATCAGACGACCGAGCGAGACGGTCTGGGTCGTCCGTCGGGATAACTTGACTGCTTCCGTCGACGTGCCAGGGCGCCTCATCGCCCTGCGTACGCTCCCGCTTCGCGCCAGTTACGAGACACGCGTCCGTCTCCTCGCCGTTGCACCGGGAGACCGGGTTCGTGCTGGCGACATCGTCGCTGTGCTCGACGACACACCGCTCCTGACTCGTCGAGCCCAAGCTGAGCAGCAACTTCTCCAGGCTGAGGGAACGCTCAGCCAAGCGGAAGCGACCGCTGCACCGCTCGAGGCTCGACTGCGGGCTGAGCAACAACGCCGCGAGGCGGCGCGCGTGTACGATGAGGTGACGCGCCAACTGGCTGAGAAATATGTGCTCGCACCGAGCGACGGTATCGTCACCGAACTCCTCGTCAGCGAAGGGGCACCGGTCACCACTGGCAGTATCCTCGCCCGGCTCGCTGACACGAGCGTTCTCGGCGTTTCCGCGACGATCGACGAAGTCGATGCTCGTTTCTTCGCCGAAGCGACGACAGTTCGCGTGACGGTCGACGCGCTGCCTGGCTGGCAGGGTCGCGGGGAAGTGATCGGACGAGGAGAAAGTGCTACCCAGCAGGCTGGGATCGTCGGCTTTCCGCTTCTCATCCGGCTCGCCGAGACCGCGAGCGACCTGCGGCCCGGAATGACTGCCACGATCCACCTCGACACGATCGTACGCCACGATGTTCTCGTCGTCCCCGAGCGGGCCATCCGCACTGTTGGGGAACGCGCCTTCGTGACCGTGGTGACGAATGGGCGCCGGGAGGAACGCGAGGTGACACTCGGCCTGCGGAGCAGTGGACTTATCGAGATTGCGGCAGGACTCATCGAAGGTGAACAGGTCCTCCTTCCTGCTGGCAACTGAGAAAACGGAACGAGACCACGGCAGGACGGGAGTCCCTCTACGGGAACGATCTCCTCTCGCCGATACTCCTATCAAGGAAGTCGACGCGGAAGGACGAGGCATCGTTCACCATGGCGATCCAGATCGAAACGAGCAGCCTTCCAGTGCTAGCCCAACCGACGAGCCTGGAGGAGGCAGGGCTGGATCTGCAACTCGTCCTCGAACTCGCCCTCAAGTTCCTCTCCGCCCATGGTACCCAGACCGCTCGTGAACTCGTCGAAGCATTGTGTCTGCCGTTCGCTGGCCTCCTGGAACGGGCCCTGAGTCAAGCGAAGCGCGAGGAACTCGTCGAGATCACCGGAAGCAACGGGATCGGCGAACTGGGCTACCGCTATGCCTTGACGAGCAAAGGTCACCAGCGAGCTCAGGAGTTCCTGGCACGCAACGGATACATCGGCCCAGCACCGGTTCCGATCGAGCAGTATCGACAGATCGTCGCAGCGCAGAGTCTCCGTCACCTCTCCGTGACACCGAGTATGATCAAGGAAGCTCTCGGGCCACTGGTCTTCACTGAGAGCGTGCTGGATCAGATCGGCCAGGCTCTGAACAGCGGGCAGGCCATTTTCCTCTTCGGCAAACCGGGTAACGGCAAGACTGCACTGGCACAGCGTGTCGTCGCGATGGACGGCGGTGCGGTCTTCGTCCCGCACGCGATTCTCGTCGACACGCAGATCATCCGCGTCTTCGATCGCCATCACCACCATCCTCTACCCGAGCAGCCGACCAGTGACCGTCGCTGGATGCTCTGCGCCCGCCCGCTCATTCAAGTCGGCGGAGAACTGACCCTCGAGCAGCTCGATCTCATTTACGACGAACGCAATAGCCTCTACGAGGCACCGCTCCAGCTCCGGGCCAACAATGGCGTGCTCTTGATCGACGATTTCGGTCGGCAACGCGTGCCACCGCGTGCCTTGCTCAACCGCTGGATCGTTCCTCTCGAGCAACGGATCGATATTCTCACGCTACACACCGGTAAGCAGGTCGAGGTTCCCTTCGGGGGACTCGTCATCTTCTCGACGAACGTGCAACCGACCGACCTCGTCGACGAAGCCTTTCTCCGTCGTATCCCGAACAAGATCCACCTCGCGAACCCGACAGTGCAACAGTTTGCGGAAATTTTCCGCCGGCAGTGCGCGGAGCTGGGTGTCCCGTTCGATCAGCGCGGACTGGCCTACCTCCTCCGCACCTACTACGTCGGCAAGCGCAAGTTGCGGGCTTGTCATCCCCGAGATCTCTTACGCGCGCTGATCGGTGCAGCTCGGTACCTCGGCCAGGAGCCCCGTCTGACGCCCGACCTGATCGACCGTGCGTGTCGCTCGTACTTCATCGATCCGTTAGCTCACGCGCCATAGAGGAGCTGCTTGCCGAGCGACCGCGAGCGATCAGCGCAAGAGGTCCAGATCAATTTCGGGAAGGAGAAAGGAGAACAGAGCGCAAACGAAACGGGGGTACGGTGCGTCGCACCGTACCCCCGTCGAAAGCAATGTCAACAATCACGCGGTCGCTCGCCGGGCCGCAGCTTCCGGCAACAACGGATGAGAATCAGCCGGACGCCCGAGAGCGATCGAGTCCTCGATGAAGCGGCGCAGGAACGGCGGTAGACGGAAAGCCGCCCAGTGGATTTCCGGAGAGTAGTACTGACAATCGTCGATGCCGCGCTCCCGAAGACGAGCGGCGACCGTCTCGATGTCGAGAGCGGCCGGATCGACATCGCGCGAGGCGACCGTGAAACTCCAGAAACTATCGTACGATTGCACTGTCGTCAAATAGGTCCGGACGATCGGCAGCACCTCACGCAAATGGAGATGCGTGGCTGCGGTCTGGATCGGCAGCAGCATCGGTGACTCGGTCTGCTGCACGACCAGCCCCCCTGGGGCCAGCATGTCGGCGAGCCCGTGGTAGAAATCCGGCGAGAAGAGAACCATACCCGGTGTCGGGCCGAGCGGATCGGGGCCATCGACGATGATGATGTCGAAGGTCGCCGAACGCCGCTCGACGTAGGCAAAACCGTCCTCGAAACGGAGCTCTACGCGGGGATCATCGAAGGCACCGCGATGAATGTTCCAGAGATGCTCGCGGCAGGCCTCGACGACTTGCTGGTCGATCTCGACCATCGTGACCTGCTCGACGGGGTGCTGGAGTACCCGCCGCAAGGCACCACCATCACCCCCGCCGATGATCAGCACCCGGCGCGGTGCCGGATGGGCGATCATCACCGGATGCACGAGCATTTCGTGGTAGCAGAATTCGTCGCGCTCCGCAGTCTGGAGCACGTTGTTGAGTACCAGGGCACGGCCGAAGAGCACGGTCTCGATGACCGCGATCTCTTGGAACGGAGATGTGCCGCGGTACAGAACATCCCTCACCTGCAGGAAGACCCGCTGGCTCGAGACTTCCGGATCATCGGTATGCCAGAGCCCGCCGTCAATCAACGATCGTCCCCCTACTCACCTGCATCACTTCCATCCGCTGCGGCCGGAACCGCTCCCGCAGGACCGGGATCGCCGCTTCCGGATTGGTGTGCTCGCCACACGTAAAAACGTCCACTGCCGCATACCCGAGCTCCGGCCACGTGTGGATACTCAGGTGCGACTCGGACAGGATCGCGATGCCGCTCACTCCGTTGTACGGCTCCCAGGGAAAAACCTGCAGGTCGCGCAACGTCGCATTGGTTGCCGCGACTGCATCGCGGATGGCCTCTTCGACTGCCTGCAGGGAGTCGATGTTCTGGCAACCCCAGAGTTCGACAATGACGTGTCGCCCCAGGCTCTTCACTCCCCACGGACCTCCATTTAGCTGTAGACGATCACCCCCCAACAGACCGTGCCCAGTCCAACGGGCAGCGACACTCCAGTCTAGCACCGCTGATCGCTGAACGCAACCCCCTCGAGAGCCTGGCATCATGTCTTCCCGCTGGCATCGCACCATCCTGCCGTTTTCGATCCAGTGCCGCGAGTGCCCCTTACCGACCGATCCGCGGCGCGAACGGCACGATGCGGCCCCGCATCGCTCCAGGCGGAACCGTCACGATGCTCTCCCACCTGCTGCTCGCTGCCGAGAAAGATCGCCACTCCCGCGCATCCGGTGTCTCCCCACCATACCGTTGAGAGCAACCCGCGACACCCACTCCCGGCTGCCCACTCGGGCATGAGGTAGCCGCACTCTCCACGATTCCCTACACTTTCCAAGGAGGGAGGATGCCGATGGGGGAGACGTTGCCGACACCACGCACCCTACGGACCGTTCCGCTCCATTTGGAGGACATGGCTTACCAGGGCGCGGCGATCGGGCGCGAAGACGGTCGAATCGTCTTCGCCGAGTATGGGATTCCTGGCGAAGACGTACTCGTCGCGATCGAGAAGGACCGCAAGGACCACTCGCTCGGGCGCGTCATCGAGGTGCGGACCGCTTCACCGGAGCGGGTCGATCCTCCCTGCCCATACTTCGGGACCTGTGGTGGATGCCAGTGGCAGCACATCCGTTACGAATACCAACTCGTGCTCAAGCAGACCGTCGTGCGCCAGCAGTTGCGCCGCATCGGCAAGTTCGACGATCCGCCTGTCTTGCCCACTGTCCCCTCGCCGCAGCCGTACGGTTATCGAAACCACGCTCGCTTCTCGGTCGATGGCAAGGGGAACCTCGGGTACATCTCGCGCCCCGGCCATGGCTACCGCTTCCTCCGCATCGATCGCTGCCTCATCATGCATCCAGCGATCAACGAGGTACTGACGTGCCTCCAGGAACGAGCACACGTCAAGCACCAGCTCATGGTCCGATACGGAGTCAATACTGGCGAGCTTTTGGTGCATCCGGACGTCAGCGCGATCGATCCGACGATTCCCTCCGGCCAACCCGCTTACCACGAAAGTCTGCTCGGGCATCGCTTCCGGATTTCGGCCTCGTCCTTTTTCCAGACCAACACTGCGGTCGCCGAGCGCCTCATCCAGCTCGTCTTGGAACGGATCGCTCCGACGGGGAACGAGGTCGTCGTCGATGCTTATGCGGGTGTCGGCACCTTCGCCGCTTTTCTCGCCCCACGCGTCGCGCGAGTGATCGGGATCGAGGAGTCTCCCTCGGCCGTCAGCGATGCGCAAGTCAACCTCGATCCCTTCGACAACGTCGAGTACGTGCAAGCCAAGGTCGAACACGTGCTCGGCAAGTTGGCCGTTCGGCCGGATGTCGTCATCCTCGATCCTCCGCGTGTCGGTTGCGCGCCGGAAGCGCTCACCGGTGTCCTGATGCTGCGACCACCTCGACTCATCTACGTCTCGTGCGACCCGGCAACGCTCGCACGGGACCTGAGGAAGCTCGTCGACGGCGGTTACCGACTACTCGATGTCACACCGCTCGACATGTTTCCACAGACCTACCACATCGAGTCGGTCGCGACACTGGAGCTGGCCGAGGGAACGCCGTGACGCTGGTCCTCGCCTCGGCCTCGCCGCGCCGGCGTGCGCTCTTAGCCGCACTCGGCATCCCCTTCGTCGTCGATCCCGCGGCGATCGACGAGCCGCTCCCGGAGCGGCACGCCCATCCGGAGCGTATCGCCCGCGCATTGGCACGTCACAAGGCCACGGTCGTCGCCGCCCGGCGGCCGGGCGACTGGGTACTGGCAGCTGACACGGTCGTCGTCTCTCGTGGCCGGCTACTCGGTAAGCCGGAGAGCGCGGAGGAAGCACACGCCATGTTGCGCCTCCTGCGTGGGCGCTGGCACCGAGTTATCACTGCTGTCGCGCTCGCTCGTGGTCGTCGCCGTTGGGTCGATCACACCACGACCTGGGTCCTCATGCGCCAGTACAGCGACGAGGACATCACGGCCAGCATCGCCCGCGGTGAGCCGTTCGACAAAGCGGGAGGCTACGCAATTCAGGATCCCGACCTACGCCCAGTCGAGAGCTGGCGCGGCTGCTACTGCAACGTAGTCGGTCTCTCCAACTGGCTGACCTGGCGGCTCCTCCAGCAGGCCGGTTTTCCAGTCTCCACACCAGACGAGCGTACTCTCCCACCGGTCTGCCAGCAGTGTCCTCTCGCACCAGCAGAAGTCACGTCGCGCACAGCCAACAGGGAATAGCACGGTTGCCTGCGGGAACGAGGCGACTGAGGCGGCCAGCGGTGTGATGGTCGCACCACGAGGCAGCGAAGGCGCCAACGGGTAAATGCCGGATCCTGCAGTCCGCCGCGTGGTCACGAACGTCGGTAAGCCCGCGTTCAGGCGAGGGAACGGCCTCATCGCACGCTCCAGTGAGATCGAGGAGCCCCGTCTACCAGCAATCGGGCGCCGCCACAGCAGCGGGGTTGACCAGCGTTTGGTCACGCGCTATACTTGACACTCGAGTGTCGAGAGCATAGCGTACGAACGCGACTGGCTGGAAGAGGCGTGCACGGCAGCGGTAGCCCACAACCTCGGATCGAGCGAGCGAGCGGGCCTCTGGATTCAGCCCGAATCCAGAGGCCTTTTTTATGGGGTTCTGCGCTGGTGCTGCGGGGCGGTCGTCTCGTCGATCCCAGTCAAGGGATCGACGGCGAGGCAGACCTCCTCGTCGCAGATGGGCAGGTTCGAGCGGTCGGCGGACGAGTTCCGGAACCTTCTGGAGCGACCGTGATCGATGCCGCTGGACTCGTGGTCGCGCCTGGTTTCGTCGATGTGCACGCCCATCTGCGGGATCCCGGCTTTCCAGAAAAAGAGACGCTGGAAACGGGCAGTGTCGCGGCCGCGGCCGGTGGCTTCACGACCATTTGTTGCATGCCGAACACGATGCCGCCGCTCGATACACCGGAACGGATCCGCGAACTGGTCAAGCGAGCGCGCAGTCTCCCCGTACGCATCTTCCCGATCGGCACCATTTCGCGCGGCCGTCGTGGGGAGGAACTGACCGACCTCGTCGGCATGGCTGAAGCCGGAGCGATCGGCTTTTCCGATGACGGTGACAGCACGCGGAGTGCCCGTGTCATGCGCCAGGCTCTCCAGCTCAGCCGGCTACTCGGGCGACCGATCATGGTGCACTGCGAGGACCCAACGTTGTCAGCGGGCGGCGTGATGCACGAGGGGGGAGTGTCGCAGCAGCTCGGCCTCCCTGGGATTCCAGCTGCTGCCGAGGAAATCGTCCTGGCTCGCGATCTCGAACTTGCTCGCCTGACCGGCGGCTGGCTCCATGTGCTCCACCTGACCACCGCTCGAGGACTGATGCTGGTGCGGCGAGCCAAGCGCGAGGGGAACCGTGTCACCGTTGAGGTAACGCCGCATCATCTGCTCATGACTGACGAGTGGGTCGCAGGTATTCGTCGCTTCGCCGGGGAGATGAAACCGTTTCCTGCCGGCCCCTGCCCCGATCCCAATGCGAAGGTCAACCCACCCCTGCGGCCGGAAGCGGATGCCCTGGCCCTGCGCGCCGGGTTACGCGATGGGACGATCGATCTCATCGCCACCGACCATGCGCCGCATCATGAGCAGGACAAGCCGCCGGTTCTCGAGCGAGCCGCGTTCGGGATGATCGGATTGGAACTCGCCCTCCTCTTACTCCTCCGGCTGGTGCGCACCGGAGCACTCACGGTAAGCGAACTGGTCGAGCTCCTCTCCTGTCGTCCCGCCACGCTGTTCGGCCTGCCAGGAGGGACCCTGAGGCCGGGTTCCCCGGCCGATGTCGTCGTCTTCGATCCGGAGGAACCCTGGCAGGTCACGCGCGCGACATTGCGCTCGCGCAGTGCCAACACACCGCTCCTCGGACTGACCCTGCGTGGGCGCGTCCGACTCACGATCGTTGGAGGGAAGGTAGCCTATGTCGATACAGCGTTCGCGGATCGGTGCACTCGTTCTGGAAGACGGGCGGATCTTTCCGGGTACTCCATTCGGAGCACGCCGCCCGGCTGAGGGCGAAGCGGTCTTCACCACGGTCATGACTGGTTATCAAGAGGTGGTCACTGACCCCTCTTTTTATGGGCAACTCGTCTGCATGACATACCCACTCATCGGTAATTACGGTGTCTGTGACGAGGACGAACAATCCCGACGCCCGTGGGCCGCCGGGCTGATCGTCCGCGAGTACTGCGACCGTCCGAGTCACTGGAAGGCGAGCGAGACGCTCGCCAGTTATCTGGAGCGATGGGGCATACCAGGGCTGGCTCATGTCGATACGCGCGCTTTGACGCGCCACCTGCGCACGCACGGAACCATGCGTGCGATCCTCGTTCCCGACCGCACGGGCCTGACCGACGCCGAACTCGTTGCCTGGGCGCAGCGAGCCTGGACGCCCGATCGAGAAGATGTCGTCCCAGCCGTTCGCGGCAAGCCAGCGACCTTCGGGCCAGCGGATGCACCGCACATCGTCCTCATCGACTGCGGCGTCAAGCGCAACATCATCGCCTCCCTCCTCCGCCGCGCTGTACGCCTCACCGTCCTTCCCTATGGGGTCGATGCAGCGACCGTCCTCGCGCTGGAGCCGGACGGGATCGTCGTCTCACCTGGCCCCGGTGACCCGACCCGAGCCACCGAAGCCATCGAAACGGTCCGCGTTCTGGCCACCTCGGGGATACCGTTCTTCGGTATCTGCCTGGGTCATCAGCTCCTGGCCCTCGCAGCCGGCGCTCGAACGATCAAGTTGACCTTCGGCCACCGTGGCGGCAACCACCCGGTCAAGGAGATCCCCACCGGCCGGGTGCGTATAACGTCACAGAATCACGGCTACTGCGTGGCCCGCGACAGCATACCCGAGCAGGATGGCTGGCAAGTGTGGATGATCAACGTGAACGATGGAACAGTCGAAGGGCTCCGGCATCGCTCGCTTCCTGTCCTGACTGTCCAGTTTCATCCCGAGGGATCACCCGGACCACAAGATAGCCAAGATCTCTTCGACGCTTTCGTCGAACTCGTCCAGCAGCGGTGGCGAGCACGCACAGCGCGGCCAATCGTGCTCGCTGGGGAAGGGGCATGAGGATGGCACGGCAGCCGTTGGTTTCCGGCGTCCTCGTCATCGGATCGGGTCCGATCGTCATCGGGCAGGCCGCGGAGTTCGACTACTCGGGAAGTCAAGCGTTGCGGGCTCTCCGCGAGGAAGGAATCCGCACCATCATCGTCAACTCCAATCCCGCGACGATCATGACCGATGAAGACATGGCCGATGCCGTCTACATCGAACCGCTCACGGTCGAGGTGCTCGAACGCATCATCGCCCGCGAGCGGCCGGAAGGCTTGCTGGCGACGCTCGGCGGTCAAACCGGACTCAACCTGGCGGTCGCGCTGGCCGAGGCAGGCGTTCTCGATCGCTACGGCGTACGCTTGCTCGGGACGCCGCTGGAGGCGATCCGTCGGGCGGAAGACCGTCAACTATTCAAGGAACTGCTGCTCGAAATCGGTGAGCCAGTGCTGGAAAGCCTCACTGCCTACAGCGTCGAAGACGCGCTCCGCTTCGCAGAGGAAGTCCCGCCACCTTTGATCGTCCGTCCAGCCTTCACGCTCGGCGGAACCGGGGGTGGCATCGCTTTCAGCGAAGACGAACTCGTCACCCTCGTCCAACGCGGGATCGCGGCCAGCCCGATCGGCCAAGTGCTGGTCGAGCGCAGCCTGCTCGGTTGGAAAGAGATCGAGTACGAGGTCATGCGGGATGCCAACGATACCTGCATTACCATCTGCAACATGGAAAACCTCGACCCGATGGGCGTGCATACCGGCGACAGCATCGTCGTCGCCCCCTCGCAGACATTGAGCGACCGCGATTATCAGATGTTGCGGAGTGCCGCACTCAAGATCATCCGAGCCTTGGGTATCGTCGGCGGCTGCAACATCCAGTTCGCACTCGACCCTCGCTCCGATCAGTACTATGTGATCGAAGTCAATCCCCGCGTCAGTCGGAGCTCGGCACTGGCCTCCAAAGCGACCGGGTATCCGATCGCCCGCATCGCAGCCAAGCTCGCGATCGGACGGACCCTGGACGAAATCCCTAATCCCGTCACCGGAAAGACGATGGCGTCCTTCGAGCCAGCACTCGACTACTGTGTCGTCAAAATTCCGCGCTGGCCCTTCGACAAATTCCGGCACGGCGACCGGAGACTCGGCTCCCAGATGAAAGCGACCGGCGAGGTCATGGCGATCGATCGATGCTTCGAGGCTGCACTGCAGAAAGCGGTACGTGGGCTAGAGACCGATCAGACCGACCTCACCTGGGAAGATTCTCGCTGGCAGGATCCATCCGCTTTGGAGCAGGCACTCCGGATACCCACCGATCAGCGCCTCTGGGCAGTTGCCGCAGCGCTGCGGCGCGGTTGGACACCGGAACACGTCAGCGCGTTGAGCGGGATCGACACCTGGTTCGTCCGGGCCATCCAACGTCTCGTCGAGATGGAACAGCGGCTCGCGAGTGAACCACTCGCGGCGGAACTTCTCTGGGAAGCCAAGCGTCTCGGCTTCGCTGATCGAACGATCGCTGCCCTCCGCACGACGACGGAGCAGGAGATCCGCGCTCAGCGTCTCGCGCTCGGCCTCGCTCCTGTTTACAAGCTCGTCGATACCTGCGCGGCCGAGTTCGCAGCCGAGACCCCGTACTTCTACGCCACGTACGAAGACGAAAACGAAGCACCCCCGCTCGACTCTCCCAAGGCTGTCGTCATCGGCGCAGGACCGATCCGCATCGGTCAGGGCATCGAGTTCGATTACTGTAGCGTCAAGGCTGCACAGGCGCTCCACCGGGCCGGTGTGGCAGCGATCATGCTCAACAACAACCCCGAGACCGTTTCGACCGACTTCGACGCATCCGATCGCCTCTATGTGACACCGTTGGACGGCGAGTCGGTCCTCGACGTCCTCCGGCATGAGGCGAGCAGCCAGTACGACCAGCTGCCACCGGTGATCGTCCAGTTCGGAGGACAAACCGCCATCAACTTGGCGGCCGACCTGGCAGCAGCTGGGGTACCGATTCTCGGCACCGATCAGGACGCGATCGATCTGGCCGAAGATCGGCGTCGCTTCGAACGCTTCCTCCGCGAGTTGGGTATTCCTCAACCGCCGGGCGCAGGCGTCACGACATTGGAGGAGGCACTGGAGACTGCCGAGCGTATCGGTTATCCCGTGCTGGTGCGTCCCTCGTACGTCCTGGGTGGTCGAGCGATGGAAGTCGTGTATCGTCGAGAGCACCTCGAGCAGTATCTGGCCACCTCTGGAGCCTTCGCGAGCGGTCGGCCCGTTCTCATCGACAAGTATCTAGACGGAATCGAGCTGGAAGTGGATGCACTCTGCGACGGGCACGAAGTGCTCGTACCAGGCATCATGCAGCACATCGAGCGGGCAGGCGTCCACTCAGGAGACAGCTTCGCGGTCTACCCCGCAGTCGAATTGCCATCCGTCCACGTGGACACGCTCGTGCGGTACACGACCGAGATCGCGCTGGCCCTCGCTGCACGCGGTCTCATCAACATCCAATTCGTTCTCCATCAGGGGGTGGTTTACGTCCTCGAGGTCAATCCGCGAGCGTCGCGCACGGTCCCCTTCCTGAGCAAAGTCACCGGGGTGCCGATGGTCGACGTCGCCACCCAGATTCTGCTCGGGCGCTCACTCGGCGATCAGGGATACCGTGGTGGGCTGTGGCCGCGCCAGCCGCTCGTTGCGGTCAAGGCGCCGGTCTTCTCCATGGCCAAGCTCCAGGGTGTAGACGTGCAGCTCGGGCCGGAGATGAAGTCGACCGGCGAAGCGATGGGGATCGACCGCACGTTCGAAGCTGCGCTGGCCAAGGCGTTCCTCGCCGCTGGCCTTGCGATCGAACGGGGTGCCCCGGTCCTGTTGAGCCTGGCCGATAACGACAAGTCCGCCGGTGTGGAACTCGCCCGCGGCCTTCTCGCCCTCGGTCACCCGCTCGTCGCGACAGAGGGAACCGCTCGCTATCTCCGGGCGCATGGCGTGCCGGTCGAACTCACAGTCGCGCACATCGGGCATGGGCACCCGGACGTGCTGGAGGTGATCCTCGAGCGAAAGGTGCGCGGGGTGATCAATACCCCGGGTCGCGACGAGGGGACGATCCAGGACGGCTTCTTGATTCGCCGGGCTGCCGTGGAGCGCGGCATTCCGTGCCTCACGAGTCTGGATACGGCCCGTGCACTCGTGCGAGCTCTGCTCGGCGGCGGCACGAGCTTTTCCGTCCAACCGCTCCCCGCCTACCGGACGCGCGAAGCTGTCCTCGCCTGAGGGGGATCATGCGCCGGTGGCTCGCGGGGCTGCTTCTGGTTCCACGCGCGCTCGAGTTCCTGCACGCGCCGCCGCTCCCAGCCCTCTTGGCTTCGGCCGCGGTGCTCGTCCCGCTCGCTGCTCTGCTCGGTCGAGCAACGGAGGAAGCAGCGGCGCACACCGGCCCGCTGGTCGGGGGACTACTCGATTCGACGCTCGGCAAGGCTGCCGAGCTGATCATCGCGTTGGCGGCCTTGCGGGCGGGCCTTCACGAGTTGGTGAAGGCCTCGCTTGCTGGTTCCATCCTCGGCATCCTCCTGCTCATACTCGGAGCCTGTCTTCTCGTCGGCGGACTGCGCCACGGTCTCCAGCAGTTCGCTGCCCAGCTTGCCGGAATCAGCGCGCCGATGATGATGCTCGCCGTCGTGCTTCTGCTCGCCCCCGGACTCTTCACCTTGGGACCGACCCCCGTGCAGGGTGAGGCGGTCGAGTGGATGAGCGTCGGCCTCGCCCTCGTCGTCGTCGGGCTTTACGCCCTCTCTTTGCTCGCCACTCTGCGCCTTCCAGGGACGGTTACCGAGCATGAGCACACTGCATGGCCACTGCGGCGAGCAGCCCTCGTCCTCGCCGGTGCAACGATCGGCCTCCTGTTCATGAGCGAGGTTCTCGTCGGCGCAGTCGAGCCGGTCGTCGCAGCGACTGGCATCTTCGCGTTCTTCGGCGGAGTCGTGCTGGTACTACTCGTCGAAAGCGTTGCGGAGCATTTCGTCGCGGTGCAGGTGGCGCATCGGAACCGCATGGACTCCAGTCTGGGAATCGGCTATGGATCGACCTTGCAAATCGCGCTCGCCGTGATGTCCATTCTTGTTTTCGCTCGTCTCGTGCCGAGCCGGCCGCTATCGCTCGTCTTCGATGTCTCTGAACTCGTCGCCCTGCTCGGCGCAGCGCTGGTGTCGACACTCATCGCGCTCGCACTGGCTGGAAGGAGTGATCCTGCCTGCGGTTTACGCTGGCCTGGCCGTGGGCTGTTCCTTCTTGCCATGCTCGCTGCTCTTCGAGTACCGGGCCAGGGCACCGTCTGCGTGTCTGACCCGTATCGGTCGGCACGTGTGTCGACTCGGGTTCCCGACACGTCTTCGTACCGGGAGCTCCTGGTTTCTCATTCGCGCCTCGAGCTTGGAGCGCGCACCGGTTGGACAAGTATAGGTGAAGCGGATCGACCCTTCGGCGCAGCATGGGCGAGCAGCCAGTCGATTGTCCGAGCCGCAGGCACCATCGGAGGAGGGAGCGATGGTCGAGGTTCTCGCCGACGAGCAGACTGCCCAGACACTCCTGCGAGACTTGCACGACGTCGGCGCACTGTTGACAGGGCATTTTCTCCTCGCCTCCGGCCGTCACAGTGATCGCTATATCGAAAAGTTCGCTCTGCTCCGCTGGCCGCGCCGCGTGGAAGCGATGTGTCGCGAGCTCCTCGCGCGGCTACCGTGGCGAGGAATCGACGCCGTCGTGGGACCGACGACCGGTGGCATCCTTCTGGCCTTCGAGTGCGCCCGGCAACTCGGCATCCAGGCAGCGTACGCGGAACGCGAGCACGAGGGGAGCAGCCGGCGGGTGATCCGGCGCGGAACCCGTTTCTCACCCGGCACGCGCGTCCTCGTCGTGGACGATGTGTTGACCACCGGTGGCTCGCTCCGCGAAACGCTGCGCGCGGTGGGCGAGCATCCAGTCGAGATCGTTGGGGTTGCCGTCCTCATCGATCGATCGACCGAGTCGATCGATCTGGGAGTGCCGCTCGTCGCGCTGCTCCGGCTGGACATCGCGAACTGGCCACCGGACCGATGCCCCTTGTGTCAGCAGGGTCTCCCGCTGGTCAAACCAGGGACGACCGCGCTGCCGGGGCATGCCTCATCATGAACGAGCGGCGGCCTCGACTTCGATGCCCGACTCGCGCAGCATGCGCAGGAGGTCTTCTTCCCCCAGGATCGGTACACCGAGCTGCTGTGCTCGCACGTATTTGCTACCGGGATCAGCGCCCGCGAAGACGTAGTCGGTCTTGCGCGAGACACTGTCGGTCACGTGGGCGCCGGCACGCCGCAGCAACTCCTCCGCCTGACTGCGCGTCAGCGTCTCCAACCGTCCGGTCAGCACGACCGTCTTACCCACCAACGGCCCCTGAACGGTAGCCACCGCAGTCGCTTCTTCCTCGGCCATGCGCACCCCGAGACGGCGAAACCGCTCGATCATCTCCCGATTCTTGGGCTCCCGGAAGAACTCGTAGACTGATTGGGCGACGGCCGGACCGAATCCCGGAATCTGCAGAAGCTCGTCGATCGTGGCCTCCATGAGCCGGTCGATCGAGCGGAAATGGTCGGCGAGAAGTTGCGCATTGCGCTCCCCCACGTGACGGATCCCCAAGGCGAACGAGAAGCGCGCGAAGGGACGGTTCTTGCTCGCTGCGATGGCTTTTCGAAGATTTTCCACCTTCTTGGGGCCAAAACCTTCCAGCTGGAGGACACGTGCCCAGTCGATTTCGTAGAGATCAGGCAGCGAGCGGATGATTCCGAGGTCGACGAAGAGATCCGAGATCTTCTCACCGAGGCCCTCGATGTCCATCGCATTGCGCGAGGCGAAGTGGCGCACCGAGGCTTTCAGGCGAGCCGGGCAATTCGGATTGGGACAGTAGCGATCGACCTCTCCTTCCAGCCGGATGGTATGAGCACCGCATACCGGGCACTGGCGCGGAATGTCGACCGGTCGCTCGTCGCCATCGCGCCGCTGCGGGATCGTGGCGACGACCTTGGGAATCACGTCACCTCGGCGTTGCACCACGACCGCATCACCGATGAGCAGACCGAGTCGCCGGATCTCCTCCTCGTTGTGCAACGTTGCTCGCTCGACAATGACTCCACCGATTTCGACCGGTTCGAGCACTGCCACGGGAGTGAGCTTCCCCGTCCGGCCGACGCTCCAGATCACCTCCTGGACGATGGTCGTCTTCTCATGAGCCGGGAACTTGTACGCGGTGGCCCCGCGCGGCTCGCGTCCAACGACGCCGAGCGCCTGATAGAGCGCCCGGTCATTGACCTTGATCACCACTCCGTCGGCTTCGAACTCGAGCGCGTCACGACGCTCCTGCCAACGATGGCACTCAGCGATCACCTCGTCGACCGTACGGCAGAGCCGATAATCGGCAACGACCGGAATCTGCAGCTGGCGGAGGAATTCCAACGTAGCCAGATGCGTCGCGGGCGGCTCGGTTCCCTCCCAAAGGCCGATATCCCACGCAGCGAAACGGAGCGGTCGCGAAGCAGTCACGCTAGGGTCGAGCTGGCGCAGCGAGCCAGCAGCCGCATTGCGGGGATTGGCGAAGAGCGGGAGTCCCTGCTCCCCGCGCTCACGGTTCAGCCTTTCGAAGTCCCGCACGTTCATGTAGACCTCGCCGCGCACCTCCAAGAGAGGTGGAACGATGACCCCCTCGGGGGGATACAGGCGGAGCGGGATCATGCGGATCGTCCGCACGTTGTTCGTCACGTCTTCTCCCGTGTACCCGTCTCCACGCGTCGCACCGCGCACCAGTACGCCATCTCGGTAGAGCAAGGAGACTGCGAGACCATCGACCTTGGGCTCGGTCACGAACTCGACATCCTGCCGACCGCTCAGCCGGTACACCCGCTCCGCCCATGCCCGGATTTCCCCATCGGAGAAGACGTTGCCGAGCGAGAGCATGGGAATTTCGTGCTGGACTGTGGCGAACCCTTCGGCTGGCGGTGCGCCTACCCGCTGGGTCGGCGAATCCGGAGTCACCAGTTCCGGGTACTGTTCTTCCCAGCGCCGAAGTTCGAGCATCAGCGCATCGTACTCGGCATCGCTTACGGTCGGAGCATTGAGCACATAATACTCGTAGTTGTAGCGCTGGATGAGCCGCCGCAGCTCTTCGACCCGGGTACGAACCTCCGGCGGGACACGATCCGCCTGCAGCGCTGGTTGCTCCGCCATCCTGTTCCTCCCTCGCTGCTGACTCGCGTCTGGCGTTCCATCGCGCTGGCGAGTATACGCCAGCGTCCTCTCCGTGCAGCAGCTGGTCGGCAGGATGAGCCGTCGACCGTGGGTCGGGTACCATACCAGGGGTGCGGGACGAGGAGTGCGGGATGAGCGACCAGCCCGTGGAGCCAGCCTACGATCGTCTCCGCAGTCGAGCTCGGCAGCTCTTGTTGGAGCGAGGAGGGATCGCCAGCGAAGAGCAGCTGATCGAGGCGCTCTTTGGCTCGCTCGGCAACCGCCGGCTGTGGGCACCATTCCTGGCTCAATTGCTGGAGACCGACGCGGAGATCGTCCGTCGACCGGATGGGACCTGGGCACTCCGACGTCGCCCGCTGGTACCTAGCGAGGGGTGGCCTCGCTCGTTCGTCGCGCTCGATGTCGAAACGACCGGCCTCCGCCCAGCACGGCACCGCATCATCGAGATCGGCGCAGTGCGCTACGAGGACGGCTGCTCCGTCGAGCGCTTCTCGGTCCTCGTCAACCCCCATCGGCGCTTGCCGGTCTACATCGTCCGTCTGACCGGGATCCGGGACGAGGATCTGCTGACGGCACCGTCGTTCGTCGATGTGGCCGCCGCATTCCGTGTCTTTTTGGGCGAGAACACGGTCATCGGCTACAACGTGGGGTTCGACCTCGATTTTCTGAATGCCGAACTCCGGCGCATAGGTCAGGGACCGCTCCCCAATCCCGCACTCGACGTCTTGCCGCTGGCCCGGGCACTTCTCACCGCAAACGGCCGCTACGACCTCGACGCGATCTGTCGATCCATCGGTCTCGCTCGAGGCACCCGTCACCGTGCGCTACCGGATGCCGAAGCGACTGCCGTCCTCTATCTCCACCTCGTCGAGCGAGCCGAGCAGGTCGGATACCACTCGCCGAGCGACCTCCAGCCAGCTGCCACGCGGCGAACGATCGTCGTCGAGCCGGTCGCCCGGGGGCGCGCAGTCCTGGACCAGCGCCTGCTGGCCGACACACCCGAACTTCCGGGGGTGTATCTCATGCGCGATGCGCTGGGACGTGTCCTGTATGTCGGCAAGGCGCGCAATCTCAGACAGCGAGTTCGCTCCTACTTCAGTCAACCACTGGGATACACCCGCAAGATGGACGGCTTGCTCGAATCGGTGGCCGAGATCGAGACGGTCGTTACCGGCTCGGAGTTAGAAGCACTACTTTTGGAGAGTCAATTCGTCCAGCGGTACAAGCCGCCGTACAATACGCAACTCCGCAATCACGAGGCATACCCCTACGTGAAGGTCGAGCTCGGTCGCCCCTGGCCGCGCCTGATGCTGGCTCGTCAGCGTGACGATGACGACGCCGTGTACGTCGGGCCTTTTCGGAGCACGGCTGCTGCCCGCTCGGTCGTCGAGTTGCTCCACCAACTCCTCCCGTTGCGCACCTGCCACCGATCGTTCCGGGATGCCCGTTCCTATGGGCGCCCGTGCTTGCAACTGACGCTGGGACGCTGTATCGGCCCATGCACCGGATGCGTGACGCCTGACGAGTACCGAGCGCTCGTCGACTGCGCGCTGCGTTATCTCAGCGGCGAGACGAGCGTCGTCGTCGAACGTGCTCAACAGCTTCTCGCTGACGCGGTGGAGCGACTCGACTTCGAACGAGCAGCGCGCTTGCGCGATCTCTTGCGGCGCAGCGAGGAACTCGTGTTCAGTCATCGATTGGTCCGCCAGACGATTAGCGGACGACCGTGCGTCATCGTCACTCCCTGTCCTGAGACCGGCGATCGCGCCTTTCTCCTCATCGTTGCCGGACGACTCTGGGCGCGTGTCGTGGCCGATCCGCGCGAGCACGATGCAGCCGTGGCCGCCCGATTGGGAGCGGCCTGGGAACGCGCCCAACAGGCCGCTCCCTGGACGCTTGACCAGGACTCGCTCGATGCCGCAGTGATCATCGCGCGCTGGCTGTCCGAGCACGCGGAGGACCCGACCGTCTTCTTCCTCGAGCAGCCGGTGGACTGGCTCGCACTGGTGCGGAACGGTCGATCGCTGCCCGCATCGGCTTTCGCTGTCCATGCCCCGGTGGATGACGAGAACGGGACGACGAAACGAACGAGAGGAGCAGACAGTGAGCGAGGAACGCAGTGCGAGGGAACTCCTGGAAAGCATCGCCGAGCGCGTCCGTCACTGCACGCGCTGCGATCTGTGGCGGACCCGCACTCAGGCGGTGCCAGGTGAGGGGGATCCGCATGCTGAGGTGATGTTCATCGGGGAGGCACCGGGGTACCACGAAGATCGACAGGGTCGCCCGTTCGTCGGAGCAGCAGGACAATTCTTGAACGAGCTTCTCGGGCGAGCCGGACTAAGACGCGAACAGGTCTATATCACGAACGTCGTCAAGTGCCGACCACCCGGGAACCGGGATCCGCTCCCGGACGAAATCGCTGCGTGTGCTCCCTACCTCGACGAGCAGATCGCGGTGATTCGTCCGAGCGTCATCGTGACGCTCGGGCGCTATTCGATGGCACGCTGGTTCCCCAACGAAAAGATCTCCCGTATCCATGGAAAGCCGCGCCGGTTCGGGGACGTTGTCGTGGTGCCGATGTATCACCCCGCAGCTGCCTTGCACCAGCCCGCGCTCAAGGAGCTCGTCGAAAAGGATTTCGATGCACTGCGCGAGATCATCGCCCAGGCCCGAGCTGAAGCAGCGCGCACAGTAGAGGCGCAGCAAAGCGAGGAAAAGGCACAGCAGATGCGCTTGTTCTGACCCCCTGCTATAATCCGTACGGACACGCGAACGAACGCAGGGGGACACGATGGCGCGGAAGCGAGCAAAAGAACGGAGAACCAGAGGGGAGACAGCACCGCTCGCCGCCGGTTCCCAAAGACGCCGCCTGCGCGCGATCGTCACCCGGCTGGCACAGGTGGCAGCACTCGTTCCGCGCCGCCTGCCGCGTGACCTCGCTGGGCTGTTTCTCGCCACGGTCGGCGTGCTCCTGACCCTGGCGCTTTTCGGCCACGAGCGCGAGACTGGGCTTGCCGGCTGGTTCGCCCAGACCTGCCGGCAACTCTTCGGCCGCGGTGCGATCGTGGTCCCGCTGGCCTGCTGGTGGGGTGCCCTCGAAATCGTTGCCTCCCGCTCGCGAGCCGGCACGGTCCGCCGGGCCTTGGGGCTCGCACTGTATGGTTCCGCAGCCGTCGCCCTGCTCGACGCTCGCCCGGCTGACCAGGTCGAGGAGGCTGGGGGTTACATCGGTGCCGGCGTGGCAGCACTCCTCCGGCTCATCGGGGGTGACCTCGGTCTTGGGCTTCTCGCTCTAGCCCTCGGCCTGGCCGGCTCGACGCTCGTCGCTGGTATCGAGCTCGGCACGCTCGCGCGAACGATCCTCACGGCGGCGCGACGAACCGGGCAGATCGTCCGGCGGAGATCATCCGCTCGCGCGGTCGACCTCACCGCGTCTCCAGCGCCAGCGGAGTCCGGCCGCTCGGACGAGACCGTCCAGCGCGAAACAACGCGACCGGTCATCGCGACACGCCACACACCAGCGAGCCGTTCGCGTGGGCGCCGAACGCCCGTTTCCCCTCACCAGCGTGTCCAAGAGCGCCCGTCCGGTGAGCCGGAACCGGTCGCAGCGAACGCGGCCATGCCGGCTGCTGTAGGGGATCAGGTGCTTCCCGAGATCAGCCGCTTGCAGCGGTACGAGGCGAGCTTGCCCGATGCGGAAGAACTGGAGCGTAAGGCCGCGATCATCCAGGAGACGCTGGCAAACTTCCGAGTAGACGCTCGTGTCCGCGAAATCTATCCCGGTCCTGCCGTGACGTTGTTCACCCTGGAACCCGGTCCCGGCGTCAAGGTGCGGCGCATCACCGAGCTTCAGAACGATCTGGCATTAGCGCTGGCTGCGCCAGCGATCCGGATCGAGGCACCGGTTCCCGGTATGGCACGCGTGGGCATCGAGGTCCCGAATAGCGCGATTTCCACGGTAGGCCTGCGTGAGGTACTGGAATCGGCGACCTTCCAGCGCTCTCGCGCACGCCTCCCGCTGGCTCTCGGGCGGGACGTGCACGGCGAGTATGTCGTCGCTGACTTGACTCGCATGCCGCATCTCCTCATCGCTGGCGCGACTGGATCCGGCAAATCGGTGTGCATCAACGGCATCATCGCCACCTTTCTGCTCACGCGCCGGCCGGACGAACTCCAGATGCTGTTGATCGATCCGAAGAAGGTCGAACTCGCTGGTTACGATGGAGTGCCGCACCTCAAGCGCCCAGTCGTGACCGATATGGGGCTCGTCGTCGGTGCGCTGCGACGCGTCCTGCAGGAAATGGAGCGACGCTACGAGCTTTTCGCCCAACTGGGAGTGCGCAATCTCGAAGGTTATCGTCTGCGACGCGAGGAAGACCCATCGCTCGAGCCCTTGCCTTATCTCGTCGTCATCATCGATGAGCTGGCTGATCTCATGCTGACGACACCAGACGAGGTCGAGACACTCCTGGTGCGACTGGCCCAGATGGCTCGTGCCACTGGAATTCACCTCCTGATCGCGACACAGCGGCCCTCAGTCGACGTCCTCACCGGGCTGATCAAGGCCAATGTGCCAGCGCGAATCGCCTTCGCTGTCACCTCGCAGACCGATAGCCGGGTGATCCTCGATATGCCTGGGGCCGAACGCTTGCTCGGGCGCGGCGACATGCTCTATCTCCCGCCCGACGCGGCACGTCCCTTGCGCGTACAAGGTTCGTTCATCGACGACCGCGACTTGGAATACGTCGTCGAGCACTGGCGGCAACTCTATCCGGTCCCACAATACGACCCGAGTTGGCTCGATCTCGAGGAAACCATTCAGGAGACGAGTCGAGGCGAGGACCCCTTGCTCGAACAGGCCCGCCAACTCGTTCGCCAACTCGGGACAGCCTCGACGTCGCTCCTCCAGCGACGACTGCGGATCGGCTACAACCGGGCAGCACGCCTGATGGAGCAATTGGAAGCTGAAGGAATAGTCGGCCCGGCTGAGGGAGCGCGCGGCCGCGTTGTGTATCTCGGTGACGAGTGACGGGGACGAGTGGAACCGGCCCTTCTGGTATACTCAAACCAGTGAACGCGCGTTTTGCCTGACGGCGACCGAGGTGACAGTGCGCGCACGTGGGCCAGCCGAGCCGATCGCTCGGTTGATGGAGGAATTCGCGAAGCTTCCTGGAATCGGTCCTAAGACCGCATCACGGCTGGCGTACCATCTGTTGCGGTGTTCGCGGGAAGACGCGCTCGCCCTGGCTCAGGCGATCATCGAGGTGAAAGAGCGAGTGCAGCTCTGCTCGCGGTGCTTCAATTTGACCGATGTCGATCCCTGCCCGATCTGCGCTGATCCGTCGCGCGATCAGCGGACGATCTGCGTCGTCGAGGACCCGCTCGATGTCCTCGCCCTGGAGCGAACTGGTGCCTACCACGGCGTTTACCATGTTCTGCACGGGGTCATTTCACCCGTCGACGGCATCGGGCCCGAACGCTTGCGGATCCGCGAGCTCGTGCATCGGGTCCAGCAAGAGCAGCCGAACGAGGTCATCTTGGCCTTGAACCCGAACATCGAGGGCGATGCGACCGCCATGTACATTGCACGCCAGCTCATTCCGCTCGGCGTCACGGTGACCCGGCCAGCCAGCGGCTTACCGGTGGGTGGCGACCTGGAGTACGCCGACGAGATCACGTTGGGTCGCGCGCTCGCTGGACGACGCGCGCTCTGAAGCACGCGGAGGAGGTCCTGGCGTGTTCTGGTGGCGAGCCAACAACGCACCGATGATCGCCGATGACTCGCCCGATCAGCCGGCAGCTGCATTGCGCGGTGATTTGGTCGCACTGCCAGCTGCTTTTCATCTCTCGCCCATTCGGGGACTGCTCGGCAGTGCGTTCGGCGCAGCAACCGGCCGGTTCGTCCACGAGCGCGGACAGCGAGCCTACGCGCAAGTTATCGCGGAACCCGGACGCGATCATTGGTTCATCGCTCGCCTGGTCGTCTCGAGGGCAGAAGAGGGACAGCGCTTGCTGGATCGCCTGGCCCGGGAGGCTGGTCTACGCGGGGTCATCCGCCTGCACACCTTGATTCCGGAGCACCCGGACCTCATCGCCTGGTGGCAGCGAGCCGGTTTCACACCGTTCCGGCGGATACACCTGCTCGCCGGCCAACGGCAGCGACTCGCACTGCCGAGCCAGTCGTCGACCATCCGTCACCAGCAAGCGCTCGATGCATGGGAGGTTCAGCGCCTGTACGAGCGCGTCACCCCACGACCAGCTCAGTTCGCCGAGGCACGCACCCGGGCGGCTTGGCACGTGGGGCAGCGAGCCGGCTGGCGTATCCGTGGCTACTTGCTCACAGCTAACGGTGAGACACGAGCCTACTGCCGCGTTCGCTCGCGCGCTGGTTGGCACATCGTGGAACTGGTCGCGGAAGACCAGGCCGCCAGCGAGGCTCTCGCGATCGTGGGAGCAGCGCTCGCTTGCTGCGCGCGCCCGCGCGATCAGGTGCTGCTCCTGCTTCCCGATGAGGCAGGAGCCACACGCGCACGCTTCGAGCAGGCGGGACTCACGCTGCTCGAGACACGGCTTTGGGTCGCACGCTATACGATCCGACGCATCCGCGCCGGATTTCCCATCGCCGAGCATGCCCGGCTGGCTGGACTCGCTGAGGCACCACGCGTGCTCTACCACCACGAGCGACCGAGGGTCGCCGTGCTGGAACGCGCGACACGATCATGAAACGAAGAGGAGGACGACGACGCGCACCGTGACGAAGCCTGTTACCATTCTTTCGGCAATGCCGGAACAGACGATCACCGATAATCTCGAGGATCTCCTGGCAGTCTTGCCACCCGATATCGTCGAGGCACTCCGGGAGTACAACAGCCCAGAGGACCGGGCCAAGCTGCTCGAAATCGTTCTCGACCTGGGGCGGCGCCCCGAGGCACGGTTCGAGGACCGCGAGGTGTATCTCGCGGATCGCGAGATCACGCGCGAGGACATCGCCTACGTCGCGTCGCGGATCGGTCGCTTCGGGGATGATAACCGAGCAGGTATCGAGCGCACGCTGCACCGCATTTCCGCGATTCGCTCGCGATCCGGTGAGATCGTCGGCCTGACGTGCCGCATCGGTCGAGCAGTTTTTGGAACGGTCGCCATCATCCGTGACTTGATCGAGTCGGGCGAAAGCATCTTGCTCTTGGGTCGGCCCGGTGTCGGCAAGACGACCATGTTGCGCGAAACAGCGCGGGTGCTGGCTGACGACCTGCGCAAGCGGGTGATCGTCGTGGATACGAGCAACGAGATCGCGGGTGACGGCGATATCCCTCACCCAGCGATCGGTCGCGCTCGCCGGATGCAGGTACCGACGCCCAGCCTTCAGCACGCGGTGATGATCGAAGCGGTCGAGAACCACATGCCGGAGGTCATCGTCATCGACGAGATCGGTACCGAACTCGAGGCTGCCGCCGCACGCACGATCGCTGAGCGTGGCGTGCAGCTCATCGGAACCGCACACGGGAACACGTTGGAAAACATCATGATGAATCCGACCCTCTCGGATCTCATCGGCGGAATCCAGTCGGTCACGTTGAGCGACGAGGAAGCTCGCCGGCGGGGAACCCAGAAGTCGATCCTCGAACGCAAGGCACCACCGACCTTCGGCGTTTTGGTCGAGATTCAGTCGCGTACCCGCGTCGCCGTGCACCGCGACGTCGCGGCGGCGGTCGATGCCATCCTGCGCGGCCAGCCGCTCCGCGTCGAGATCCGCGAGCGAAACCCGGACGGAACGGTCTCCATCTGGTACGAGGAGCTGCACGGACAAGACCAACGTGCCGAGCGTTCCATGCTCCCCTCCGGACCGCGACGAACCTACCAGCGGATTCCCGGTACGCCGGCCCCGACTCGACCAGCGACTCCTTCCGGGACGATCGCAGCCGTCGCTCCACCGAGCGAGCCGATCAGGCGGACTATGCGACTCTTTCCCTTCGGCGTGAGTCGGAACCGGCTGGAGGACGTGATTCGCCAATTGATGCTTCCGGTCGAGGTCGTCCGCTCGCCCCGTGAGGCAGATGCTGTCGTGACGCTGAAGAACTACTTTCGCAAGCGACCGCAGGTACTCCGCGAGGCCGAACAACGTGGCATCCCGGTATACGTCCTGCGGAGCAACACGGCGCAGCAGATGGCCAACCTGTTCCGCTCGCTGTTCCCCGAGCGATTCGCGGGCGAGCAGGAACCGGAATCAGCTGCTGACGACGGCGACGAGAACGCAGCGCACGATCGCATCCTGGCTGCGATGGAGGAAGCAGAAGCTGCCGCGCACCAGGTGCTCCAGGGGACGCGCAGCCGGATCGAGCTGCGTCCGCAGGAAGCCTGGATTCGGCGCCTCCAGCATCAGCTCGCCGAGCGGTACAACCTGGCATCCCGCAGCCGCGGGCGAGAGCCCTTCCGCCGGGTCGAAATCTACCGCGAGGACGAGAGCTGGTGAGTCGGTTCATCACCTTCGAGGGACCGGAAGGAGCAGGCAAGACGACACAATGCGCTCTTTTGGCTGCCCGGCTCCGCGAAGCTGGTTATTCCCTTCTCGTCACGCGAGAACCGGGTGGTACACCACTCGGCGAAACCATCCGCGAGTGGCTTCTAGCTGGCGAGGCACTTCGCCCGGAAACGGAAGCCCTGCTCTTCACCGCTGCCCGGGCTGAGCACGTGTGGGATCGGATCCGGCCCACCCTGGAACGCGGCACCATCGTCCTGTGTGACCGTTATGTCGATTCCACGCTGGCCTATCAGGGAGCTGGGCGCGGTCTGGACGAAGAATGGCTCCGCGAGTTGCATCGGATCGCAACGGGCGACTTGTGGCCCGATCTGACGATCCTGCTGGATGTTCCAGTGGAAGTCGGCCTGGCTCGCCGCCGGGCTGCCGCCGCGACGATCACGCGGCTCGATCAGGAAGAACTCGCCTTCCACCGACGGGTCCGCGCTTGGTACCATGCCGCTGCACAGTGCGATCCCCAGCGCTGGCGTGTCGTCGATGCGACATTGCCGCCTGAGGTTGTCGCCGACGTCGTCTGGGCAACCGTGACGGATGTCATGAAACGGGGAAGACATTCACCATGACGGCCCCCTCGAAGCTCGTGATCGCCGTCGTCCAGGCACGCGATGCCGACAGGCTGCTCGATGCGCTCCAGCACGAGGGATTCCGCGCGACCCGGATTAGCAGTACGGGAGGGTTCCTGCGCGAGCAGAACGTCACGCTGCTGATGGGCGTCGAAGCCCACCGGATCGGGGAGGTCTTGCGCCTGATCAAGGCCCATTGCTACACGCGCACCCAGTACGTCAACCCCTTGTTCCCGATCGTGGAATCGGGCGAGTTCTTCGTTCCGCAGCCGATCGAGGTCGAGGTCGGCGGCGCCAACGTCTTCGTCGTTCCGATCGAGCGTTTCGAACGCCTGCCCTGAAGCGAGGGGGTGGAGCACAGCGGTGGAACAGCTCATCGCTCAAGCAGCGCATCTTCTTATCGCCTTGGGCGGTGCGTACTATCTGGCACTCTGGTTCGCGCTCGTCGTGTGGACGTTCCAGGACATCCAAACGCGGACCCGGAGCGTCATCGCCCAAATCTTCGCGACGCTGCTCGTCGTGCTCTTTTCCGTCCCGGGCGCACTGCTTTATCTCCTGATGCGCCCGCGCGAAACATTGGAGGAGCAGTACGAGCGGGCGCTGGAGGAGGAATATCTGATCCAGGACCTGGAAACAGCCGGACGCTGCCCGCATTGTCAGCGACCGGTGCAGGACGACTTCCTATTTTGCCCCTACTGTCGAGCACCGCTGAAACAACTCTGTATCGCCTGTGGCCGTCTCCTCAGCCTGGATTGGCCGCACTGCCCGTACTGTGGCACCCAGCAGCCGACCGAGGAAGGCGACGTGACCGTACAGGAGCGTCGCTCGCCGCTCGAGGCTGTGCAGCGCGCTCTCGGACGCACTCCGGGCGGACGACGACCGGAGAAGACCCTACCGGAAAACGAGGCGACCACGCTCCCACCTGGCTGGTCGCGGAGCATGCGGGAAAACGAGCCGGATACCAGCGAGTTACCGCGCGCCTGACGGCGTGTCGGCATTTCGGGTTCGCCGGCTCGGCTGTGCCTCCGGTCGGATTTGGAAATTGAACTTGCTGCGGAATGCCTCGTAAAAGTTCGTACCCGGCAGAACCACGAGACGGAACGCTTGCTTGCCCCGTCGCACCCGAACGAGATCACCCTGCTCCAAAGACGCGACCGGCTCTCCGTCGATGATCAGGCGCGCTTCCCGGTCGCTCACGTACACCTGCTCGATCGTCGCCTGCTCCGGGACGACCAGCGCAATGCGGATCGGCGAGTGCGGACAGATCGGCGTCACGGCGAACCCATGCACCCCGGCAGTCAACACCGGCCCACCCGCAGCCATACAGTAAGCCGTACTTCCCTGTGGGGTCGCGACGATCATGCCATCACCCGGATAGGTGTTGACGAACTGACCATCGATGTAGAGCTCGACTTCGATGAGCTGGTACCCGGCACGAACCACGACATCGTTGATCGCCCAAGCATCGACGAGCATGCTCCGCCCGCGTTCCAGCTGGACAGCCAGCGTTGGACCCTCTTGGACGTGGTACCGATCATGCACCAGTTCGTGCAACGCCCGTTCCCATCCCTCGCGTTCCGCCAAGGCCAGAAAGCCGACCCGGCCGACATTGATCCCGAGAATCGGAACATCAGGATAATGGTGCGCCACGCGCATGATGAGCCCGTCACCGCCGATGGCGATGATCGCGTCGAGTTCTGGCCAGACGACCGGGAGAGCTTCTTCGTTAGCGATCTGGCACTGGTGCGCGGCGAGCCAGCGCTGGATCTGGTCAGCCAACTCGACTGCCTCAGGCTTGCCGTGCGCCGCGACGACGCCGAACCGTCGTGCCATCGTGATGACTCCTACTCTCCGCCGACCCGGCCCGCTACACTCGATGCGAATGGTACCCGAGCGGAAGGAGGAGCGACGTGAACTGGATCGAAACGTACCGGCTGATCGCCGTGATCCGGCTCGATGACTTGAGCTGTGCCGTCGAACTCGCCGAAGCCTTGCTCGAGGGCGGGGTGCGCGTGCTCGAGTTCACCTACACGAATCGTGAAGCTGGTCGTGCCATCGAACAGGTGCGGCATCGTTTCGATGGATCCTGCCTGGTCGGAGCAGGGACGGTCCTGGACGCAGAAACCGCGCGTCAGGCGATGTTGGCTGGTGCTCAATTCATCGTTACCCCGACACTCCGGCGAGAAACGATCGAGATCTGCCGACGCTATTCCATCCCCAGCGTGATCGGTGCTTTCACCCCGACCGAAATCCTCAGCGCGTGGGAATGGGGCGCTAATTACATCAAAGTCAACCCGGCCAGTCTCGCGGGACCGAGCTATTTCAAGGACGTGCTCGCTCCCCTGCCGCAGGTGAAACTGATCCCCTCGGGTGGCGTGACACTCGAGACCGCACCGGCTTTCCTGGCGGCCGGCGCCGTCGCCGTGGCGGTCGGCAGTCACCTTGTCGATCGCACGCTGGTTGCGCGCCGCGACTGGGCTGGATTGCGGGAACGCGCTCACCAATGGGCGGAACTGGTCGCTCACCCGGATATCGGCGTTCCGGCATCGTGATCGGCGAGCGAGGCATGGCCGAGACGACGAACCACCGCATCCGGCTGTACCGCACCGAGGCGATCGTCCTGCGCCGCCGCGACCTCGGCGAGGCCGACAGGATCCTGACGCTCTTCACTCCGAACGCAGGAAAACTCCGGGTCATCGCCAAAGGAATACGCCGGCCGCAGAGTCGCCTGGCCGGCCATCTCGACCTCTTCGTTCGGACCCAAGTCCTGCTCGCCCGCGGGCGCGAACTCGATATCGTGACACAAGCGCAGCTGGTGGAGCCGTTCACTGGACTGCGCCGGGAACCCTGGCGAGCAGGCTGGGCCGGTTACCTCGCCGACCTGACCGATCGAGCGACCGCCGACGAGGATCCGCAACCGGCGCTTTACGACCTCCTGCTCGAGTGCCTCCGACTGCTCGCCGAGTTGCCCGATCCTTTCGCGGTCGTAAGACGGTTCGAGATGCGCTTGCTGGTTCTCCTCGGTTATCAGCCGGAACTCGTCGCCTGCCCACACTGCGGGAAACAACTGACGCCGGGGCGGCTCGCCTTCGCACCGGATCCGGGTGGCATCCTTTGCGGCGAGTGTGTGGGACACAGCGCTGAAGAAGTCCCGCTCAGCGTCGGGGCCGTCAAGGCATTGCGCCTCTTGCTGGCCGATCACTGGCAGGAACTCGCCCGCCGACCGCTCAGCCTCGCCTTGCGCGGCCAGATCACGAGTGCCCTCCAGGCAGCGCTCCAGGCGCACATCGGCGACATCGCTGCCTCCGCCGCCGTGGCGACACTCTTGCAGGAAGAGGGGCACGATGATGGACATCCTCCATCCCTGGCAGGAACGAGCCGCTGAGCGAGCGCAGACACTCGCCCTGCGTTATCACCACATTCCTGAGGCGCTCATCGTCCTCGGCTCCGGGCTGGCGCGTCTCCCCGAAGACGCGCATGTCGTGGCACGCGTCCCGCTCGACGAACTCACTGCGATCACTGCCCCGGCTGTCACCGGTCATCCACGCGAGTTGGTGCTGGCAGAGTGGAATGGGCACCCGATCTGGTTTTGCCTCGGTCGCTATCACCTCTACCAGGGTCTCTCGGCTGCAGAAGCCGCTGCGCCGATCGCCCTCCTCGCCCACCTGCCTGGTCCGATCGTCATCCTGACCAATGCGGCCGGCTCCTTGCATCCGACCTTCGCACCGGGCGATCTCGTGCTGATCCGGGATCACTTCTTCGTCCCCGGTTTGGCCGGTCACCATCCGCTGATTCCACCGGCGGGACGGGTTCGCTTCTTCAGTCTGCGCGATGCCTACGATCGCCACCTCCGCGCGGTAGCTCGCGCTGCTGCGGCCCGACTCGGCCTGGAACTGCCGGAGGGAACGTATGCCATGGTCGCTGGGCCGACCTTCGAGACGGCAGCCGAACTTCGCTGGTTGCGAGCCGCCGGGGCTGATCTGGTCGGCATGTCGACCATCCCCGAAGTGATCCTGGCGCGGGCACTCGGGTTACGCGTCCTGGCCATCTCCGTCGTGACCAACTTGGCGATCCCAGAAGAGCCAGCGATCCCGACTCACGAAGAGGTGGCGGCCATCGGGGAACAGGCCCGGCCGCGCCTCCATCGACTGCTCCGCTTCTTCCTCGACCAACTGGCCGAGGCAAGCGATGCCGTCACGGGCCGCGAGCCTGTCTGAGCACCGTCCAGCAGTGACCGACAGACCCGGGCGCGGCACCACCACGCTCCGTGATCGAGAGCACACGCTCCTCTTGACACCTCGTCCCTCCTGGCCGACGATGATGCCGCCTGTTGTGTTCCGGAAGGAGCATCCGGCATGAGCGCGAACCTAACCCAGACCGTCATCGCCATGGACCTCGTCCCCTTCCGTTTCGGGCCCGGTGCGACCGCTGACGTGACCGTTGAACTCAAGCGGCTCGGGGCACGCCGCGTCCTCCTCGTCACTGACCGTCATCTGCGACAGCATGGCCTGGTCGAGCCAGTCGAGGCAGCGATCCTGCGTGCTGGTGCGGAAGAGGTCGTCTTCGACCAGGTGCACATCGAGCCGACCGATCGCTCGTTGCGCGATGCCATCGCCTTCGCCCAACGCGTCCAGCCGGACGCCTATGTTTCGCTCGGTGGTGGGAGCACGATCGACACAGCTAAGGCGATGAACCTCTTCACGTCCTACCCGGCTGACCTCTTCGACTATATCAACAAGCCGGTCGGTCGAGGCGATCCAGTTCCCGGCCCCTTGAAGCCGCACCTGGCACTCCCCACGACCGCCGGTACAGGCAGCGAAACCACCGCGGTGATCGCCCTCGAACTGACCGATCGTCGGTTGAAGACCGGCATCTCGCACCGTTTCATCCGCCCGACCATGGCGATCGTCGATCCGCTCAATACGGTCACGTGTCCCCCGATGGTGACCGCGTTCGCCGGGCTGGATGTCCTCTGCCATGCGATCGAGTCGTACACAGCCAAGCCGTATCACGTCCGTCCTCGACCGGACAGCCCGACCGAGCGACCAGCCTATGTCGGGTCCAACCCGGTCGCTGACCTGTGGAGCGCACAGGCTATCCGGTGGGGTGCGCGGTATCTACGGCGAGCAGTCTACAACCCGCTCGATCTGGAGGCCCGCACCTTTATGGCGCTGGCTAGCTTGACGGCCGGTATCGGCTTCGGGAACGCCGGGGTCCACATCCCACACGCCATGTCCTACCCGATCGCCGGGCTCGTTCGTGACTTCTTCCCGCCCGACTACGAGGTCGACGAGCCGCTCATCCCGCACGGCCTGGCCGTCGTCGTGGGCGCTCCGGCTAGTCTCCGCTTTACAGCACCGGCCTGGCCCGAACGACACGCTGAGGTGGCCGAGATGCTGGGGATCGACACCCGCGGCCTGCCGGTCCGCGCAGCTGCCGAAGCGGTTGCCGATGCACTCATCCAGCTCATGCGCGATCTCGGCCTGCCGAGTGGTCTCGCGGAACTCGGCTTCACCGGGAGCGACATCCCCACACTCGTCGAGGGAACACTGGCCCAGCAGCGCATCCTGGTGAACAGCCCACGGCCAGTCGACGAGCGAGCACTGCGCGCCATCTACCGCGAGGCCATGCGGTACTGGTGAGCATCGCCCAAAGCGCGGGCGGTCCAGTCATCGGGGCAGGAGCCAGCGATCGAGCTGGGTGGGCCTCCTCAGTCATGCTGTTCCGATGGAACCACCGACTGCCCGAGCCAGGAGCGACCGTGATCGCCTTATCGGTTCGCGCCGAGGACAGGTGGTTCCGATCGACCAGGCCATGACGGGAAACCCGGCGGTTTCCCGCCTCCGGCGCACCGAGCACGATCACCGGAAGGTCTCGTGCCACGTGCGAGCCGACGGTCGAGTGTGCCAGGAACTCGATCGCTGGCGCGGTATATGTCCGGGCAGGCTTGACAACCGAGCCACGAGCTTTCACAATGTGCGCAGCCGATCGATGGGCGATGCACCTTGACAGGATGTGCGAGACGGCGGCGAGTGCGAGCAGGAGCGCAGAAGTTCGTTCTGCTCGTCCACACGGGGGAACACCGGTGAAAGTCCGGGGCTGTGCCGCAACTGTGACGTCGCACCAGTCGGTGCGACGAAGTCAGGTCTACCGTCGCCGCCGTGTCCGACCCGCCTCGAGCCAAGGGGGGAGGACGCCGGTGATGCACTGTGCCTCGACGCAGTGAACCATTGGCAGCCCGCCCCGTGCGGGCTGTTCTCGTTTTCCCAACACGAACAAGCGGGTGCGGTTGGGAACGACCTCTGTATGCGTGACGAGGGAGGAGTGAGGTATGCGTCGTATCCTCGCTATTCTGACCATTTTCTTGCTCGTTCTCGCACCAGGGGCGAGCGTATCGGCGAACCAGTTCACAGTAGGCCGGGCGCTCACTGGGGCAGTAACCTGGCTCACCACCCAGCAACGTGCTGATGGAGGTTTTGCCGGCTTCACGGGCGAGAGCGATCCTGGCATGACGGTCGATGCTGTCTTGGCTCTCGCCTCGGTCGGCATCGACCCTGGCTCGGTGCAGCAAGTCGGTGGGGCGAGCGCCATCGCGTACCTGGAGTCGGCCGCTGCCCGCTACAGCGAGAAGCCGGGTGGCGCGGCCAAGCTGATTCTCGCCGCTGTCGCGAGCGGGCGCGATCCACGTACTTTCGGCGGCGTCAACCTCGTCGCTCGCCTGCAACGTGCCTACGACCGTGCGACCGGACTCTACGACCAGCAGCTCTTCAGCAACGCGTACGCGCTGCTGGCACTCGCTGCTGCCGGCGTACCGGTTCCCGAACGTGCGGTCCAAGCCGTGCTCGAACGGCAAGCGGCTGACGGCAGCTGGGCTTGGAACGGCAGCACAGAGCCGGGCGCAGGCGACTCGAACACGACGGCACTCGTGATCCAGGCGCTCGTTGCCGCGGGGCAGCGCGAGCATCCGCAGGTACGACAGGCCCTGCTGTATTTGCGCAGTGTCCAAGCCGCGGATGGCTCCTTTGCCTACCAACCCGCTGATCAGCTGGTCGGTGATGCCAACTCCACCGCACTCGCTGTCCAAGCGCTTTTGGCTGCGGGCGAGGAACCGCAATCCCCGTCCTGGCGCTTTGCGCTCGATGCCCTGGCTCGCTTCGCCAACTCGAGCGGCGCGCTCCGCTGGCGCGACGAAGCCCCGGACGACAATCTGTTCGCCACCGTGCAAGCTATCCCTGCGCTGGCGCGCGAGGCCTTCCCGCTCCGCGGCATCGCTCTCCCGCTGACTCGAGCTCGCATACCGTTCGAGACCGCTGCAGAAGGCTGCCGGCTTTTCCCGGAGACCGGACACAGCTTGTGCGGCCCGTTCCTGGAAGCGTGGGAGCAGCGAGGAGGGCTCGCCAATTTCGGTTATCCGATCACCGGTCCATTCTTCGATCCGCACCTCCGGCTGCTCGTCCAGTACACCGAGCGCGCGCGTTTCGAGTTCCACCTCAAGCCGGACGGAAGCACGCTCGTGATGCTTGGCCGGCTCGGTGCTGAGCGGCTCCCAGGAGCACCACGCGAACCGTTCGCCCCCGCTCAGCCAGGCGATCCAGCAGCCTGCACGTACTTCGTGGAGACGCAGCACAACCTCTGCCATGGTTTCCGCGCCTATTGGGAACAGTACGGTGGTCTCGCCGTCTTCGGTTACCCGCTCAGCGAGGAGTTCGTCGAAGACGGGATGGTCGTGCAGTATTTCGAGCGTGCCCGCTTCGAATGGCACCCCGGTAGCTGGCCGGAGCGGCACGATGTCTTGCTAACCCCACTCGGCGCTCGCATCGTCGAGGAAGGCTCGTGACTCGCACGTCTCGCCTGCTTCGCCTCCTCCTCACGCTGCTGCTCGCGCTCGCGTTGGCGGGCGCGGGCAGCACGTCCTCGCGCGCTGAGCAGCCGAACGGCGCTGGACTGGTCATCCGCTACGATGACGGCCGGATCGTCACCGCGTACGTCCAGTTCGAAGAACCGACAATCACTGGCATCGAACTCCTCCAACGTGCTGGCGTACCGGTTACGGTGGCCCAGTTCGGTGGACTGGGGCTCGCCGTCTGTGCCATCTCCGGTGAGGGATGTCCAGCGGACGACTGTTTCTGTCGAGCCAAGAGCCAGCCAGCGTGGTTCTGGCACTATTACGGGCTCACGCCGGACGGCCGCTGGGTACTCCACCCAGTCGGTGCCTCCAACCGGATCGTCCGCGACGGCGACGTGGACGGTTGGTCATGGACAGCCGGAGAGAGCGGCCTTCCCGCTTTGACGATCGAGGAGATCGCACGCGCCCATGGCATCGAGCGCTCGTCCGGTCCGCCTGCCACCACGCAACCGACCGCGCCGCCAGCACCCTCGGTCACCAGTCCGACCGAACCAGCGGTGACCTCGCCCGTGACTCCAGTACCGACCTCGGGCCAACCGGCCGTCGGATCCTCCACGACCCAACCGGACGGCCAACAGACTGGTCCCGCATCCTCCCCGACAGTCACGCCCACGTTGCCGACTCCGACGCTCGGAGTACTCACCCCGACAGCGCCGGCCTTTGCCGAGGCCCAGCCAACGGTTCCCCCGACCGCTGCAGCGCTCGCTGGGTCCTCGAGCACCCCCAGCATCGGGGTGACGCCGTCAGCGCCTGTGGCCGACAGCAATTCCACTGACCCGCCCTGGGGCGCGCTCCTCTTCACGAGTCTCGCGGCCATCGTCCTGCTCGCGTACTCGTTCGCCCGCTGGCGGAGGCGGTCACCATGAACGCGATCACCTGGTTGCTCTGGGTACTCGTGCTGGTGCTCGCGATCTCCGTGACGCGCAATCCGTTCTACTTGAGCCTGGCAGCGCTGGCCGTTGCGACCGTCTGGATCGCAGTCGATACGGCGCGGCCGCTCGGCCGGCAGGCGCCTCGCTTACCGCTCCTGGCTGCTGGCTTTCTCCTACCGTGGAGCACCGCCGTCAATGCGCTGCTTGCCCACATCGGCGACCGCGTCCTCTTCCGACTTCCCGCCTGGCCGGTCATCGGCGGACCCATCACGCTCAATGCAGCACTCTACGGATTGCTCACCGGCATCGCACTGACCACGGCACTCGCCGGAACGACTCTCCTTCACGCCGTCATCGATCGTCACCAGGCTCTGCGCGCGATTCCTCCCAATCAGCGTGTGCTCGCGACCACTCTCGCGATTGCCCTGAACGCGCTCCCTGCTTTCGCGACAGCAGCACGCGATGCGGTCGAAGCGTCGCGCCTGCGCGGCCTGGCACTGCCACGCTGGAGGCAGCTTCAGATCGTCGTAACAGCGATCCTCTATCGTGGTATCGATTACAGTCTCGCCACAGCTGAGGTACTGGAGACGCGGAGCTTCGCTGCGCGGCACCGGGCGAGACCCGCTACGCAAGCCAGTTCGCTCGCGATACTCCTCGCAAGCTTCGCCGTCATCGGAGGCAGCCTGGCTGGGAAACCGAGCCTCGCTCTGGTCGGCGTTGCCGGACTGTCCCTCGGTTCGGCGCTGATCGTCCACTCGACCTGGCGCAATCTCCGCACCCTAGGGTGGTCAGTCGCGACCGGAGCGGCGGCGTCGCTCTCGCTCGCCGCCTCGACCCTCCTCGTCCTGTCGCTCCGCGACTCCGCTGCCGACCTGGCGTACTCGCCTTATCCGGCTTTGCGCTGGCCGGGTTTCTCTCCGCTCGCCGGGCTCGCCTTTCTCCTGCTCGCCTCACCGGCACTCTTTCTGCGAGGATCCGCGCGTTGATCGAGGTGGAGGCACTCCGCTACCGCTACCCCACGAGCCAGTATCCAGCACTGGTCGCCCCGCACTGGGCAGTGGAAGCTGGTGAGTTCGTGCTCTTGGCCGGCGAGACCGGTTCGGGGAAAACGACCTTGCTGCGCAGTCTCGTCAGCCTGGTTCCCCACTTCTATGGTGGGTGGTTCGGCGGGCGTGTCCTCGTCGGCGGACGCGACACGCGCCGCCATCGCCCAGCCGATTTGGCTGGGCTGGTCGGCTACGTTGGTCAAGAGCCCGAGACGCAGACGCTTCTGGATCGCGTCTGGGACGAGATCGCCTTCGCGCTGGAGAACCTCGGTTTCCCACCGCGCGTCGTCGCTGCCCGCGTTGAGGAAGCACTCGATCTCCTCGGGCTCGCTCATCTCCGCAATCGCCCGATCGAGACACTTTCCGGCGGTGAACGACAGCGACTCACACTCGCCAGTGTTCTCGCGCTGCGGCCGCAATTGCTCCTCCTCGACGAGCCGACCTCGCAGCTCGACCCCTGGAGCGCCGAGACCGTCCTCGAGGTCTTGCGTCGCCTCGTCGACGAGCTGGGGATCACGCTCGTCATCGCCGAACACCGGTTAGACCGCCTGCTCGGGAGCTGTACGCGACTCACGTTACTGGAGGATGGGAAAATCGTTGCGGACGGCTCGCCCCAGCACGTTGCCGAACGCTTGCCCGATCCACCGATCCTCGTCCAGGTCAGTCGTCTCCTCGGCTGGTCGCCACCGGCCCTCTCCGTCGCCGAAGGCAAACGGCGGTTGCGTGGATGCCAGCTGCTCTCCCCTGTTCAGCGCCCAGCGCCGTCACCCGGCCCGACGCTTCTCGCCCTGGAGCGCATCGCGTGCCGTCGCGGTGAGCGTCTGGTGCTGGAGGATGTGACGCTGGAGGTCGCGTGCGGGCTGGTGACGGGTATCGTCGGACGCAATGGATCAGGCAAGACGACGCTCCTGCGCGCGGCTCTCGGCTTGGAAGGGATCGTACGCGGTCGGGTCTGGCTCGATGGCCGTCCGGTACATGAAACGTTGCGGGCAGGCGAGTCCGGCTCGATCGCCTACGTCCCGCAGTATCCCGGCGCACTCTTGGTCGGGAGCCGCCTCCGCGACGACCTCGAACTCGTCGCGCGCGTACGCCAGGTCAGCACGACTGCGGTCGACGAGATCGTCGACCTCTTCGAACTTCACCCGCTGCTGGATACCCATCCCGCTGACCTGAGCAGCGGTGAACGCCAGCGTGCCGCTCTCGCCGTCGCGCTCACCGGTCACCCGGCACTCATCGAGCTCGACGAGCCGACGCGCGGGTTAGGGTTACGACTCAAGCAGCGTCTCGCCAGCGAGCTGCGCCGGCGTGCTGCTGCGGGGGCTGCTGTCCTCCTCACCACGCACGACGTCGACTTCGCCGCGATGGTCGCTGATCGAATCGTTCTCCTGAGCGAAGGACGCATCGTGAACGAAGGGCCACCGCACCTCGTCCTAGGGGAGAGCTTCTCCTATGCTCCAATCGTCAGCCGTCTTTTCGGTCCCAGCTTCGCCACGGTGAGCGACGTCGAGCAGGCGCTCCGGGAAAATCCAGCGCCAGCGAAACACGCTCGAATCGGTTATACTGAGGGGGACTACGGCGAGTTCGATCGGGAACGAGCGTGAAACTCCTCATCGCGATCGTCCAGAGCGAGGATGCTGATCGTCTGATCGGCGAACTCGTCAACGAAGGGTTCCGGGTGACGCGCATCACGAGCAGCGGTGCTTTGCTCCGGCGCGAGAACGCTAGCTTATTGCTCGGTGTGGAGGACCATCAGGTCACGCGAGTGCTGTCCATCATCCGGCGGACCTGCCGGCGCAGGAAGGAAGTGGTCATCCCCTACGCGCCCGCCCTGGAGCCGGGGCTCTTGTGGTTGCCAGAAAACTTCGAGGTCGAGGTCGGTGGAGCAACAGTCTTCGTCTTGCCCGTCGATCGAGTCGAGCGGATCACTGGCGATTGACGGGAACGAAACGAGATAGTACGATTGAGCAGAACTCGAACATGAGTTCTATTCCTGCGCGATCGGTGAGCGGAAGGCGGCAGCGATGGATCGGCAAAAGGCACTGGAACTCGCGATGTCTCAAATTGAGCGCAGCTTCGGCAAAGGCGCCATCATGCGGATGGGCGAGGACCCATCGAAGCTCCAGGTCGATGTCATTCCGACCGGTGCGATCGCCCTCGACCTCGCACTCGGAGTCGGTGGGATTCCGCGTGGTCGAATTACCGAGATCTTCGGTCCCGAGTCGAGCGGAAAGACCACGCTCGCCCTCCACGTGATCGCCCAGGCCCAGCGGATGGGTGGTATCGCCGCGTACATCGACGCCGAACACGCCTTCGATCCTGTCTATGCTGAGCGCCTCGGTGTCGATCTGGACAACCTCTTGATCTCGCAGCCGGACACCGGTGAGCAAGCGCTGGAGATCACCGAAACGCTGGTGCGCTCGGGCGCGGTGGACGTCGTCGTGATCGACTCGGTCGCTGCACTGGTCCCACGCGCCGAGATCGAGGGCGAGATGGGTGATGCTCATGTCGGCCTGCAAGCACGGCTGATGAGCCAGGCATTGCGCAAACTCACGGGGGCGATCAGCCGCTCGAAGACCGCCGTCATCTTCATTAACCAGCTCCGCATGAAGATCGGTGTCATGTATGGCAACCCTGAGACGACGACCGGTGGCAATGCACTCAAGTTCTACGCCTCGGTTCGCCTGGATATCCGCAAGGTCGACGCCATTAAGGAAGGAAACGAGACCGTCGGCACGCGTGTCCGGGTCAAGGTCGTCAAGAACAAGGTCGCCCCGCCGTTCCGCCAGGCCGAGTTCGACATCATGTACAACGAGGGCATTTCGGTGGCCGGCAACCTGCTGGATGTGGCAACCGATCTCGGCATCATCCGCAAGAGCGGTGCCTGGTACTATCTTGGCGAGGAACGGCTCGGCCAGGGTCGCGAGAACGCCAAGGCGTTCCTCAAGGCCAACCCTGAACTCATGCGGGAGATCGAGCAGCGGATCCGCCAAGCAGCACCCGAATTGCGCGGACGTATCCAGTACGATGGAAGCGCAGCAGAGGAGTCCGACGCCGAATCGGCTGTCCCGACGCTGTTCGATGTATAGGCGTCCCGCGGCACATCACCGCTGCCCTGCGAAAGGCCGATTCAGTGACGAGTGAAACGATCCTGGTCGTCGAGGGGCTCACGAAACGGTTCGGTAGCCGCACGGCAGTCGATAATCTGAGTTTCTCCCTCGCACGTGGCGAACTCGTTGGTCTCCTCGGACCGAACGGTGCCGGCAAGACGACGACGTTGTCGATGATCGCTGGTTTGATCCGGCCCACCGCGGGCCGGATCTTCTTGTTCGGTCGCCCGTTGGCCGAGAGCCGCGAGCAACTTCGGCGTGTCGGACTCATGCCCGAAGTCGCTAGCTTTTATCCGTATCTCGACGCCCGCCAAAACCTATCGGTGATGGCGCGTGTTTATGGAGCTGACCCCGCCGAGATCGACCATCTCCTCGAGCGCGTCGGCCTGCTGGAACACGCTCGACATCCGTTCCGGACCTACTCCCAGGGCATGCGACAGATGCTCTCCCTCGCCAACGCGCTGCTGGCCGACCCTGATCTTCTGCTGCTCGACGAACCGACCAACGGACTCGACCCGTACGGTCAACAACGTGTCCACGATCTCTTGCGCGAACTCGTCGCCCGCGGCAAGACGATCCTGCTCTCGAGCCACCTCTTGCGCGACGTCCAGGAACTCTGCCAGCGCGTGATCATCATCCATCGCGGACGGCTGATCGAGGATAGTCACATCGAACGACTTCTCCGGCCAAGCGAATTGCTCGTGTTGATCCGGACAGTCGCCGACGATCGTGCCCTCCTTCTCCTCAGTGGACCGGCCCGTCCAGACTGGATCCGCGGCGTCGAGCGCCGAGACGACCATCTCATCGTCCATTTGCCCTCCGACCGCCTACCGGAACTCAGCGCCTTCCTGGTGCACTATGAACTCTACCTGCGCGAGTTGCGTCCAATCGAGGGAGACCTCGTTACTGCCTTCGTCGAACTGACGGGCGAGCGGTAGCGGAGGATTACGGCATGCGTGCGCTCATCGCCGCGGAATGGTTCAAAGTGACGCGACGGCCAATGACCTGGATCGCGCTCGGTATCCTGCTCGCCATCATGGCCACCCTCCGTCTTCTCTTGATCGCCCTCTCCTTCGTTTCCCTCCCGTCCGCACCGGGCCAAGAGATGCCCACGAATCTTTTCGCGGATCTCGTGACCTTGCCTGGAGCCATCGCGGACAGCGTCAACTTCCTTCCCAGCACCGGTATCTTCGCGCTGCTCGTCGTCGCGGCCAGTTTCGCTGGTACCGAGTTCGCCTGGGGCACGATCGTCCCGCTCCTCGCCCGCGGTGCCTCGCGCACGCGGTTCGTCCTCGCGAAAGCACTCGTCGCGCTCGTCGTCGCGCTGCTCTACCTCATCGCGGCCACCGTAGTAGGACTCGTCCTCGGTGCGATCGCGTCCCAGCTCCATCATGGGCAAATTCCGCTGGAATGGCTCCAGCGCGACTGGCGCGAGTTCCTGCTGGCCCTTCTGCGCGCCTACTGGGCTACGGTTCCCTACGTTCTGGCCGCGCTCGCTATCGCTCTCGTCTTCCGTTCCTCGGCCCTGGCAATGGGTATGGTGCTGGCATACGTCATCGTCGAGCAAGTCGGCCTCGGCGTCCTGCAACTTCTCCGGCCGATGATCGAGGACAGCGGGTTTTCCTGGCTCTTCACGCTGCTCGATTGGACCCTGCTCGGTCAGAACGCTTCCACGCTCCAGGCGCTCAACACGCGCGCTTTCCTACCGACTGGTCTCGCCGAACAGGCGACGTCCGGTGATCTTCACCCCTGGCGCGCAGCCATCGTTCTGGCAGCCTCCAGCTTCGCCTTCCTGCTCGCCGCTCTGGTCGCGCTCCGCCGCGATATTCCGACTCGCCCGACCAGTGCTTGAGCACGTCATCACCTCGGCGAAAGCCGGCCAGCGTCTGCGTCCGAGCGTCGGCTCGCTCATGGTTCCGGGCACGCCGAAACTCGCCACCAGAGCGGTAGAAGCTGGAGCCAGCAGCACAGCAGGAACCCCGTCTTGCCCATTGAGCGGGCCGACCCAGCGAGACGACGCCCTCCACTCATCCGTCAGAGGGTGCCGTTGCACTCGTCGACTACCCTGAGAATCCTGCCGCTGCGCGTCGGCGCGTCCGTCTTCCTGGAGCGCGCAATCGACACCTCGCTCCGCCTCTCGATCGTTGGCACTGTCCGCTCGAAAGTGCGCCGAAATGGAACGGCCAGGTGAGATCCCACCTGGCCCTCCGGATCGGCTGTTCGAGCGTACGTCTCAGGTCCCGACGCGCCGTGCAGTATAGAATCGGGGTCCGTAATAGTCACCCCAGAGTTCGCTGATCGTCACTCCCGTCCCGTAATTTTCCGCATGAATGAACCGGCCATTGCCGATGTAGATCCCGACATGCGACAGGCCCCACTTATAGGTGTTCTGGAAGAACACGAGATCACCCGGCTGCAGTTGGTTCGGGTCCACCGAGACGCCACTCACCGCCTGTGCTTCCAGGCTGCGCGGGAAGCCACCACCCAGCACCTGGTTGACGACGAAGTAGACGAAGCCGGAGCAATCGAAGCCGGCTGGCGTGGTTCCACCCCAGGCGTAGGGCCGCCCCAAATACTGCATGGCGGTCGCCACGATCGCATCGCCCACCGTACTCGGCGGTGCTGGAATCGTTGGCACCGGTTTAGACTGCGGTGCGGCTTCGGCCGGCGTCGCGGCTGGCGCACCTGGTTCACGATCGGTCGGTGCCAGATAACCACCGTGCGCCCAGCCCTGCAACCCGCGGTAGTCGACCTGCCACCAGGTGATCCCCTGCCCGTCGGTCTGCGGACCACCGATGACCCGCATGACAGCCCCTTCCGGAGCGACCGCAGCGACAGGTTGCCCATAGCCCGGACCTTGCCGGACATTCACTCCCTGTCCATCGGTATTCACGACCTCGACATTGCCACCGACACGGATGGTGGGCGTGTTCGCGATCGGCTGCGCCTGGGCCACCGGAGCGGAATCACCCTCCACCACGACCAGATAGACCAGGGCGGCATAGCCGCCGACCCCCTCGTACCGCACCGGAACCCAGGACGTTCCAGCTGCATCCTGCACCGGGGAACCGGTCGCGACCGCGCGCCCGCCCTCGGGCATGATCGCGAGAACGCGACTTTCCGATCCCGCTGTCTCTCGCAACCGGAGACCATAGCCACCAGTCCCCGTCACGAGTACCGTGTCGCCAGCAACGGGCACCGCTCGAGCCAAGTAATCGGCCAAAACCCAGCCGGTCATCCCACGGTTCTCGATTCGGTACCAGGTCGTCCCATCACTCGCCGCCCGCGGCCCCTCCACAACACGAACGCGTGCCCCTTCCGGGAGCCCACCGACCCGCGACGCGCCGAGTCCTGGTTCGGCCCGGACATTCACACCGTCACCGTCGGTGCCACTCACTTGCCCGAGCGCACCCGTGACGAGGTCATTGGTAGCGAGAACAGGGGAGAATGCGAAGATCGCGGCGAGGAACGCGCAATACGAGGCAACGAACCACAACGGGAGTCGTCTCTTCCCCAATCGAACTCCCCTTCCCAGATGACGACCACATCACGCTCGGCGCAGCCGACACCGCCACACCGTATCAGGAGAGCCGAGAGACGGCTTCCTGCGATCCCCCGTCCGGACGCGGCCTCGCCTGCCGCGCCCATTCGCCCGCAGACTACCATGCACGCGTCGGCGCTGTCAAGGGATGACATAGGACATTTGTGCGGATTCGGCAGAGAGAATGGTCGTGACTCCTGGTCACGATGGGGTGAACTCGACCGAGACATGCCGCACCGGCACACCCCGAGCAGCGAGATAACGCTTGGCCTCAGCGACGCTATACCGGCCGAAATGGAAGATCGACGCAGCCAGGACAGCATGCGCGCCACCGATCGTCAGCGCCTGGTAGAGGTGTTCTAGCGTGCCCGCCCCACCGGACGCGATGACCGGTACACCCACTGCATCGACCACCGCGCGCAGGAGTACGAGATCATACCCCTGCTGCGTCCCATCGGTATCCATGCTCGTCAACAAGATCTCGCCAGCGCCGAGCGCTACCCCCCGCTTGGCCCACTCGATCACATCGAGCCCAGTCGGCCGGCGTCCCCCGTGGGTATAGACTTCCCACCCGCCCTCAGGCCGGCGACGCGCGTCGATCGCCAGGACGACGCACTGACTACCGAACCGCTGCGCACAAACCCGGATCAGATCCGGGTCGAGAACAGCTGCCGTGTTGACGCTCACCTTGTCGGCACCAGCGCGGAGGAGTCGATACATGTCTGCTGGTGTTCGCACTCCTCCACCGACCGTCAGCGGGATGAACACTTCCTTGGCTGTCCGCCGAACGACCTCCACCATCGTCTCGCGACCCTCAGCGGAGGCCGTGATATCCAAGAAGACGAGCTCGTCAGCACCTTCGGCATCGTACCGCGCCGCGAGTTCGACCGGATCACCGGCATCGCGCAAGTCGAGAAACTGCACTCCCTTGACGACACGCCCAGCAGTGACATCGAGGCAGGGGATGATCCGCCGCTTCAGCATCAGGAAACCGGTCCTTCTCCGCGCTCCGCCCGCTGCCGCTGCTCGATGAACTGTTCGAGTTCCTGCTGAGCCTGCTCGAAGCGCAAGCGCAGCCGTTGCTCGAGGAGGCGCCACAGTTCGGCACGCAACTGGCGATCGATTTCGCGTAGCTCGTCCAACCGCACCTCGATGAGATCGATCCGGTAGCGCAACTCGCGGTCGACTGCTTGGAGAGTCTCGAATTCAGCCTGAACCCGCTCGGCCCGCTGATCGCTCACTGCAGCGAGATCCCGCAAAGCTTGATCGAACTGTTGCCGGATCTCTTCCACTCGCTCCAGGAGCAGATCGTCCCGCTCGCTACTGTGGCTCCGTACTCGCTCGATATCGGTCCCGAGCCGCTGGGCAACTGACCGGAGGTCGTCGAACTGCTGGGGAACCGCCGCGAGGAACTCCTGCACGCGCTCAAGTTCCTCTGCTAACTGGCTGTCGCGCGAGGCACCCTCCTTCAGCTGGACCTGCAACGTCTCGATCACTTGCATCGCTTCCGCGACCCGTCGCCGAACGTCCTGCTCGATGATGCGAATGGCATCGTGTAAACGGGTGACTTCGCGACCAATCCGCTCGACCTCGGTTGTGACGGCCTCCAATCCGCCACGTAGGGACTGATCGCTCGCTGAGAGGCGCTCGATATAAGCAGCCAGATGCTCGATCAAGATCCGCAGCTCATCATAACGCCGCGTGTCTTGCCCAGTATCGTCGCGTTGCCGGCGAACAGCCTCGAGAAGCTCGGCAACCTGCGCTTGCAACGTGCGGATCGGGCGAGCAACCTCATCGAGCCGCAAAGCCAGTTCCGCCAGCTGCTGACGAAAACGTGCCTCCTCGAGTTGCCGGGCCTGCTGTGCCTGCTGCGTCTCGTGGCGATGTTGCTCCAGTGCATGGCGTTGCTCAGCCCAATCCGCCTCGGCTGCCTTGACTTCCTCCTCGAGCCGCAGGAGCCGAGCCGCCAACTCCCGCACACGATGCCGCAGCTCATCCACTTGACTCTGCATCGCCTGCTGGCGCGCTTCCTCGCGACGGCGGCGCTCTTCTTGGCGGACCTGCTGGATGAAGTCGGGCTGATCGGGACGCCGCTCCATCACGCCGCCTCCGCTCCGATGACCCAATCCTCCGGTCGTTCGAAACGAACTCTTCCCTCGTACAGCGCACGCCCCACGATGGCTGCTTCGACACCCGGTACGCGAGCGAGCGCTTCTAGATCCGATCGACTTCCGACCCCGCCGGAAGCGATCACCGTTACGCCCAGCGCCGCCAACCGTCCCATCAGTTCGATATTCGGACGCGTCAACGTGCCATCGCGCGTCACATCAGTCGCCAGTACCCGCCGCACCCCCAGCAGCACCACACGGTGGACCACCTCTTCCACCCGGATCGCTTGCACGGTTTCCCACCCGTGTGTCGCAACCCAGCCGTCACGAGAATCGACCGCGACGACCACTCGTTCGACACCGAACCGCGCGAGCGCCTCACGCAGCATATCCGGGCGCTCGAGTGCCGCCGTCCCGATCACGACTCGGGCCGCACCACCTACGAGGAGGCGTTCGACCGCATCCAGCGTGCGCACCCCGCCTCCGACCTGTACCGCGAGGTCAGGCACCGCCCGGATCACTCGCTCGATGAGTTCGAGTTGCACTGGTTGACCGAGCCGCGCGCCGTCGAGATCGACGACGTGGAGCCAGCGCGCACCAGCCGAGGCCCAGCGCTGTGCCATCTCGATCGGATCGTCACTGTACACAGTCGCACGGGCGAAGTCACCCTGGAAGAGGCGGACGCAACGCCCTTCGCGGAGATCGATCGCCGGGATGACGATCACACCGGTGCCTCCAACGGTAAACCGCCACGCGTTCGTTCGACGAGATCGACGAAGTTGGCGAGTAACCGCAACCCCCAGAACCCGCTCTTCTCCGGATGGAACTGGGTGGCCATGACGTTGTCTCGAGCGAGCACACTGGCAAAGCGCACCCCGTAATCGGTCTCACCCAATATCCATGAGGAATCGCTCGGCTCAGCATAGAAGGAGTGCACGAAGTAAAAGTCCGTCCCATCGGGAATTCCAGCGAAGAGCGGGTGAGAAGAGCGCAACCAGACCTCGTTCCAACCCATATGGGGCACAGTGATCCCCTCGGGCAAGCGACGCACCACACCGGGCACGATCCCCAGGCAGCGGTGCTCACCTCCCTCGTAACTGACCTCCAACAAAACCTGCAGTCCCATGCAGATTCCGAGGAAGGGAATACCACGTTCGATCGCGGCACGGAGAGCCGGCACGAGCCCAAGTTCCTCGAGATGCCGCATCGTGTCCGCCGCAGCACCCACACCCGGAACGATGACGCCGTCCGCTCGCTCGAGCGGTGCAGGATCGCGACTGACGATCACTGGTGCGCCGATCCGCTCCAGCGCATTGACCACACTCGCGAGATTGCCGGCTCCATAATCGACGACGATCACCATGGCACGCCTCACGATCAGCGATCAGCTCGACCATCTGTGTCGAGCGCATCGAGGGTTACCGCAACGCTCGAGGCGAGCGCGCTCAGATTGTAACCACCCTCCAGAGCGAGAACGAGCCGCCCGTCACACCAGACCTCCGCGATGGCGCGGACTCGCGACGCCATCGCGGCGAAACCGTGCTCGGTCACGGCCATCGCTGCCAACGGGTCGGCATAGTGCGCGTCGTACCCCGCTGACACCATGACGAGTTCCGGTCGGTAGGCCGCCAGGCGGGGCTCGATCTCGTTGGCGAACACCGCGAGATACACCTGGTCGTCGCTACCCGGTGCGAGCGGAATGTTGAGCGTATAGCCGCGCCCGGGCCCCTCACCGATCTCCTCTGCCCGGCCAGTACCCGGGTAGAGCGGCCACTGGTGAAGCGAGACGAAAAACACCCGATCCGTTCGATAAAACGCTGCCTGCGTGCCGTTGCCGTGATGGACGTCCCAGTCGATGATCGCGATTCGGCGCAAGCCGTACCGCTCCAGGGCATACTGTGCGGCGACCGCGATGTTATTGAAGAGGCAGAAGCCCATCCCGCGCTCCGGTTCGGCATGATGGCCCGGCGGGCGAATCAAGGCGAAGACGCGCCTCGCTTGCCCGGACAACACCGATTCGACCGCCTGCACGACCGCACCGACGGCGAGCCGCGCTACCTCGAACGAGCGCGGAGAAACGATGGTATCGGCATCGAGCCAGCCTCCGCCCCGCGCCGCGAACTCCCGCAGTTCCACGATATACGCTCGATCATGGATGAGCGCGATCGTTTCCTCGTCCGCCGGATCCGGCTCGATAACCGGATGGTCGTCGAGCCGCCCTGTCCGCTCGAGCAACTGCAGAATGGCTTCCAAGCGAGCTGGACGCTCAGGATGATCGCCGGTTTCGTGTTCGAGAAAGCGGCGTGAAGTGATGAGGACAGTAGGCTCGGTCGTCACGCACCACCTCGATCGTCGCGACGGATCAGGTCCAACATCGCGTCGTGGATGAGCCCGTTCGACGCGACACAGGTGCCCTGGGTCAGTCGATACGGTTGCCCATCGTAATCAGTCACGCGCCCGCCAGCTTCGGTGACCAGGAGCGTTCCCGCTGCTGTATCCCACGGGGAAAGTTCCTGCTCCCAAAAACCATCGAAACGGCCAGCAGCAACGTAGGCGAGATTCAACGCTGCGCTCCCGTCTCGCCGCACTGCCCGAGCCGTCAGCGTGAAGCGTGCGAAAGCAGCGAGGGCTTCGCGTCGTCGCTCGCGATCGTACGGGAAACCAGTCGCCAGAAGCGCGCTATGCAGATCCGCATGCTGGGAAACGCGGAGCCGCTCCCCGTTCAAAAATGCTCCCACCCCTCGCTCAGCGATGAACAGCTCGTCCAGAACTGGCTGGTACACGACCGCGAACTCCGGCTCTCCCTCGCAGAGAAACGCGATCGAGACACAAAACATCGGGTACCCGTGAGCGTAGTTGGTCGTCCCATCGAGGGGATCGATGACCCAAAGCGCGGGTGCATCCAGCGACCCACTGCCCGTTCCTTCCTCGGTGAAGAACGCGTGCTCGGGGAAGGCTGCCTGGATCGTTTCCACGATCAGTCGTTCGCTGGCGATATCCACTTCGGTCACCAGGTTGACCGCTCCCTTGTAGCGGATCTCGCGGACCCGCCCGAGCCGCTCGCGCAACAACCGGCCAGCGGAGAGTGCCGCCGCCACTGCCACCTGCCGCACCGTCGCCATCGTCCTCATCCCCTAAGCTTCCCCGGCACGGAGCAGTGTCCGCGTCACCAGCGGCAAGTGCGCATGAACGTCGAGATCGAGATCGGCCCGCACGCCACGCTGAGCCAAATAGTAGGCAGCACCGGCGATCATCGCTGCATTGTCGGTACAGAGGATAGGAGGCGGATAGCGAACCGGAACGGGACTGATTTCGCGCAAGCGTTGCCGCAACGCGGCATTCGCTGCTACCCCACCAGCCAGGAGCACCATTGTCGCGCCGAACTCGCGCGCAGCCCGTGCGGTCTTTTCCGCCAGCACCTCCACGACCGCGGCTTGGAACTCAGCGGCCAGATCAGCGATCGGCACGCTCGGCCCGTACTCCGGTGCTACGTATTCCGGAAAGGGTTGCCCCGCGGCGACACGCCGCGCAGGCCGTCGCTGGTATTGCTCCAGGAGGCGCAACAACGCTGTCTTCAGGCCGCTGAAGCTGAAATCGTAGCTCTCTCCCAGCCAGGCTCGCGGTAGGGAAAATCGACCCGGCCGTCCCTGCTCGGCGGCCTTCTGAATGGCGGGTCCACCCGGAAAACCCAATCCCAAAAGGCGAGCGGCCTTGTCGAAGGCCTCTCCCGCTGCGTCGTCGAGCGTCCGGCCCAGGAGCACGTAGTCGCCGTGGCCGCGCATGAGCACGAGTTCGGTGTGCCCGCCGGAGACGATCAGGCAGACCAGAGGGAAAGTCGGTTCCGGCACTTCGTCCTGTCCTGGAAGCGTGAGCCAGTTGGCGTAGATATGACCCTCCAGATGGTTGACCGGGATCAACGGCTTCTCCCCCACGAAGGCGAGCGTCTTGGCGACGTTGATGCCGACGAGCAGCGAGCCCGCTAGCCCCGGCCCCTCGGTAACGGCGATGGCATCGATCGCGCTCGGACCGATCCCCGCCTGTTCCAGGGCGAGATCGAGCACCGGCACGATGCTCGTCACGTGCCGCCGCGAGGCGAGCTCGGGCACCACACCGCCGTAACGCTCGTGGAGATCCACTTGGGAGCGAATGATGTTCGACAACACGAAGCGTCCGTCGCGGACGACGGCTGCAGCGGTTTCGTCGCAGGAGGTTTCGATGCCCAGGATGATCACGCTGCTTCCTCCACGATCTCGATCCCTTCCGCAGCCAACCGTTTGAGCAGACGGTCACGCAAGGCCATCAATTCCTGCCGGTACGTTGGATCACGGAGTGGCGGCGAGGTCATGATGTACGCATCCTCCAAATTGTCGCTGTAATAGCGGGGCCGGACACCGCGGCGCGTGAAACCATATTTGGCATAGAGCGACTGCGCCGTCACATTGGAAACCCGCACCTCGAGCGTCACGAACTCGGCACCGCGCCGGATCGCTTCGCTGATCAAGGTCAAGAACAACACCTCACCCAGCCCCAACCCGCGGTGCTCGGGTGCGACACCGATCGTGGTGACGTGTGCTTCACCGTAAATGACCCACATCCCAGCGAAGCCGACGAGTGGATACGCGCTCGTGTGCGCCGGGCGGGCTGCCCGCAGCAGGCGAGCCAGCGTACCGGTTGCTCCAACCAGCTCCGGCTCCTCCTCGCTACGCGCTGTCTCCCAACGAAGAACGACGTAATAGTTACGCTCCGGCTCCCTGAGTTCCCGGTAATACGCTGATTCCGGCCAGGGATTCGAGAAGCATCGCCGCTCGAGCTGGGACACTTCGGGTACATCCGAACTCCGCATCGCTGACAAGACGTAGCGCCGCACCGTGCTGTTCGGATCGGCACTCGACTGCTGGGTGCGCTCCTCCACCTTGTCACTCCGGAGCGGATCGGACATCGTAACTCATCGGCAATTGTACCGAAGGAATGGCCTCTGCCCCGCCCCCATGGACATAGATCGGCTCCAGCGCAGCCACCGGATCGCTCTCGCCTGCCCGCCAGCGTCGGAAAGCCAGTTCGGCCACCCAGGCAGGACGAAGCTGGCGCAACGCTGGAGCAGGAAGAATGACCAGCGGATGAGACCGTACCAGCGCCTCTTCCTCGGGCGCGAGATGCCCCGTCAGCACGGTGCGTCCCAACAACCCATCCGTCACCTCGTGGAGACGCACCGAGCGCAAGGACGAGTCCCGTACCCAGATCTCGCCCTGCCGCCGGTAATCGGCGTAGACCACGCGACCACGCCCCGCTGCGACGAACGCACGGATCGGGTAAGGCAAGGCGGTATGAGGATAGGCCAGCGCATCGAGCGTCAAGATGCCGATGAGCGGTACGTCCAGCGCATAACAGAGCGCCTTGGCGATACTCATCCCCACCCGCAGACCATTGAAGCTCCCCGGTCCGGTGGTGACGGCGACCGCTGCGACATCACGGATAGTCCGCCGGTTCTCGGCGAGCAACTGGCGGATGCATGGGAGAACAGTCGCGGTATGCTCGCGCCCGGCATCATAGAGGAGCTCTCCGATCAGGCGTCCGTCGTACAGCGCGATCGCCACCTGCTCCCCGCCGCTATCGAGTGCCAGGAGCAGTTGATCGCTTCGCTCCACCGCTTACCTCCTTCCGGAGCGTCTCGATGATCGCCTGCGCGCGGGCACCGACCGGATAGAACGCCAGCCGTCGCTTGCTCTCGGCGAGCGGCTCGAAACGGATGACGAGATACTCCTCGACCCAGTTGGGAGGCAGGCGATCTGCCCACTCGATCACGACGATACCTGCCGGATCGCTCAAGCAATCCTCTAGTCCAAAGGTCGCCAACTCACCCGGCTCTTCCAACCGGTACAGGTCAACGTGATAGAGCCGGACCGGTTGGCCGTCGGGCAAAGTGCCGCGGTGCTCCATGACGAGAATAAAGGTCGGGCTCTGCACGTACTCGCGAATACCGAGCCCACGCGCCAACCCTTGCACGAACGTCGTCTTTCCAGCCCCGAGAGGCCCCTGCAGAAACAACACATCGCCTCCCCGGACATGCCGCGCCAACGTCGCTGCGATCTGGCGGGTCTGGTCCGGGCTGTGACTCACCAGGTCGAGCGCTGGAACACGCGTGCTCATCCTGTCTTCCCTCCACTGGCCAGCGGTGGGCGCTGGTGGCTCCACGGCCGGGCACGCTCGAACGCGGCCGCGGCCCGCAGCACGCTCGCGTCAGCGCGCCAGCGCCCGACGATCTGCAGGCCGACCGGCAGTCCCTCCTGCGTCCACCCACACGGCACGCTGATCGCTGGTTGGCCACTGATGTTGAACGGATAGGTGAAGGGGGTCCAGCTCAGGTATGTCGTCGGATAGCCAGCGATCTGACCGGGATGATCGGCACCGGCCGCAAAGGCCGTCACCGGCGTGGTCGGGCTCACGACGAAGTCGAATCGCTCCAATCGTTGCCGCAAGCGGTCGACGTAGCGATTGCGCTCGGCAAGCGCCCAGCCGACATCGACACCGCGCCAGCGCAAGCCGTGCTCGATCACCGTCAGTCGCCCCGGATCGAGCAGGTCGCGGACAGCGTCGAGATCGTCGCGGTGCACGGCAGCCATCGCGACCGACCAGAGAATGTCGAGCACTGGATAGGGATCCTCCAGCGGCTCCACCAGCTCCTTGACGCCGCAGCCGAGGTCCTCGAAGACGGCCACAGCCCGGCGAGCGATCGCTGCCACTTCAGGATCCACCGGCACGTCACCCACGCGGCCCAACCAAGCAACCCGAGCACCCGCGAGATCCCGTTCGAGCGCTTCGCCGTCGCTGCACTCGAGCGGCAAGGAGTGGCGGTCGCGCGGATCGGGCCCTGCCATGACCGACAGCATGAGCGCTGAATCGGCGACCGTGCGCGTCATAGGTCCCACATGAGCCAAGAGCTCGACAGCCGATGGCGGATAGTACGGTACCCGACCGAACGACGGCTTGAACCCGACGATGCCGCAGAAGGATGCTGGAATCCGAATCGAGCCCGCTCCATCAGTGCCCTGAGCGAGCGGTCCCATGCCGGCAGCCACAGCCGCCGCGGCACCGCCGCTCGATCCCCCTGCCGTCCGATCGAGCTTCCAGGGATTGGAGGTGGGACCGATCAAGCGATTTCCTGAATCGCCTTTCCAGCCAAGTTCCGGCGTGTTCGTTTTCCCCAGGATGATCGCACCCGCTGCCCGCAGTCGCTCGACCACTGGTGCATCCTCGGTCGCCACCCGGTCCTTCCAGAGGAGCGAGCCACTCGTCCAGCGCACTCCGGCGACCGGTGTTACGTCCTTGATCGAGACTGGTACCCCGAGGAGTGGTCTGTGCTCACCGTGCGCGTAGGCGTATTCCGCCTCGAGCGCTTGCCGCCGTGCCTCCTCGGCGGTCACGGTCAGGAAGGCGTGCAGGTGTGGATCCAATCGTTCGATCTGCGCGAGGACTGCGTCGACGACTTCCACGGGTGAAAGGGCCCGTCGGCGATAGTGATCCAAAAGTTCCGTCGCCGAGAGGAAGCAGAGTTCGCTCCTTACACTGTCCACGAGTCACCTCCAGCTCACCAGGCTCGCCGACATGCTAGCACGTCGAGCCGGCACGGTCAGCCGGTGCGGAAGTGATCGAAGCCGCGTGCATCGGCTGACCGACAGCGGCCGGTCACGTCCCGCAACTCGACGATCGGCCCGGCCGATCCCGCTTCGACGAGTTGACCGATTTTCCACGGGGGAAGGAGCCCTACACGGGCGAAAGCGCGTGCGACGCGTGCGAACACAGCCGGGGGAGCGGCGAAGAGCAGTTCATAGTCGTCGCCTCCGCGGAGCGCCACCTCTTCCCAGTCCGGAAACGCCCACTTGATCGCGTTCGGTACCGGGACACGCTCCAGATCGACGATCGCTGCCACTCCACTTGCTCGACAGAGCTTTTGGAGGTCCCCCAATAAGCCATCGCTGATATCCATCGCCGCGCGCACACCACACCGCCGCAGCAAGAGTCCTTCCCGTACGCGTGGCTGCGGACGATGGTAATGCTCTTGCATAACCGGGTTCCCGTCCAAGGTTTTCAGCCCACGCTCCAGGACACGCAGACCGGCGGCCGCTAGCCCGATCGGGCCGGTCACACCGATGAGATCACCGGGCCGGCCGGCATCCCGACGGAGCAGGCGGTGGCCGTCGCGCGGCGACTCACCGATCACGGTGATCGAGACGGCTACGCCGAGCGGCGAGCGCGTCGTATCACCCCCGACGATCGCCACACCGAAGCGCCGGGCCAATGCCTGCACGCCACGATAGAAGTCCGCCATGTCCCGATCACGCTCCGTTCCGCGCACGGCAAGATCGACCACGGCCAGGCGCGGGATCGCGCCCATCGCTGCGATGTCGCTCAGATTGACCGCGAGCGATTTGTGTCCGAGCGCCTCCCAATCCGTCCACTCCAACCGGAAGTGCACACGCTCGATCAACGTATCGGTCGTGATCACCAGCTCGTGCCCTGCTCGCGGGCGCCAAGCAGCAGCGTCATCGCCGATCCCGATCGACACACGGCTCGAGCGGTCGCCGACCAAACGAGCGATCTGCTCGATCAACTCTTCCTCACCGACTTCGCGCAGGGGCCGGCCAGCACCGGTCATGCCGTCGCTCCTCCTCGCTCATCCAGCAACCCAAGACCGAGAGCACGATAGACTGCTGCCGTCTCGCGCGCGGTTCGTTCCCAGGAGAATGCCTGCGCACGAGCGAACCCCGCACGAGTGAGTGCGATCCGCCGTTCGGGATCACGGGCGAGCGTCGCGATCGCCGTCGCGAGCGCAGCCGGATCGGTCGGGTCGACTAGCCAAGCAGCATCACCAGCGACTTCCGGCAAAGCCGAACGATCGGACGTAATGACAGGCGTTCCGCAGGCCATCGCCTCGAGGACCGGAAGACCGAACCCTTCATAGAGCGAGGGGTAGACGAAGAGCGTGGCCGCGCTGTACCAATACCGCAACTCCGCCGGCGAGACGTAACCGACGAAGACGACCCGCTGCGCCAATCCTCGTTCCTGCACACGCCGGTAGACCGGCGTCTCCCGCCAACCAGGAGCACCGACGATGTACAGTGGCCAATCGATCGCTGCATCGAGTTTCGCCAAGGCGTCGATGAGCGTGGTCACATTCTTCCGCGGTTGAATCGTTCCCACAAACAGAAGGAAGTGTTCCGGAAGCCCTCGTTCTGCCCGCCAATGCGCGAGTTCCTCGCCCCTGACTCGTTGCCAGCCAGCGTCGATCCCGTTGGGAACCACGACGACTCGACCAGGCTCGACACCGTAGGCCCGAATGACATCGCGCCGAGTCTGCTCGGAGACCGCGATGACGCGATGGGCTCGTCGCACACTCAGGCCGGTCATGACGCGGAGGTACCAGCGCTTGGCCGGTGGATAATGCTCGGGGAAGTGCAGGAACGCCACATCGTGCACCGTGACGACACTCGGCCGGTCGATCGCGAGCGGGAGAACGTTCACCGGGCCGTGCACGACAGCGCAATCGCGCAGCACGCGCGATGCCCAGAGCTGTTCCCAGGCGACACGCACCACCGGACGCTCGGTCGGCCACCGCGTGAGGCGCCACTCGATACCCGCGAAATCCTGGTGGGCGAGTCCCCACACCGTTCGCGGCACCGTCGCGACCAGTTCCAGGTCAGTCGCAACGGTCGGAAGATACTGGAGCAAGGCTTCGATGTACCGGCTCACACCGGCACGCCGGTATCCAGCTTGGCGACTCAACAGCGATGCCAACAGCCCGACCCGCACGCGCGGCCTCCCGGGCGATTCTACCGGGAGCGCGGAAAGCGCGTCCGCTGCCGTGCGGGGTTGCTATACTGGTCGAGATACGACAGGCGGAGATCCGGTGACCGGATTTATGGACGCGACAGAAGCGGTCTCGCTACCCGAGAGCATTGAGCAGTTTTCCGTGTTCTATCCTTTCCGATTCGATCCCTTCCAGTTGGAGGCGATGCTCGCCTTGCTGGAGGGGAAATCGGTCATGGTCGCTGCTCCCACGGGAACCGGAAAGACGGTCGTCGCTGAGTTCGGCGTCTACGAGACGTTCCGGCGCGGCGCGCGTGTCATGTACACGACGCCGATCAAGGCGCTCAGCAATCAGAAGTTCCGCGACCTGCGAGCGATCTACGGGGACAACGTCGGTCTCTTGACCGGCGACGTCACCGAGAACCCACACGCCCCGATCGTGGTGATGACGACCGAAGTCTTGCGCAACATGTTGCTACAGACGCCGTGGGAACTCGACAGCGTCCAGTGCGTGATCTTCGACGAAATTCACTACCTCGCTGACCCAGAGCGCGGTACGACATGGGAGGAATCGATCATTCTCTGCCCCGAGCACATCCAGCTGATCTGCCTGTCGGCGACGGTCTCCAATGCGCAAGAGATTGCCGACTGGATCAGTCGAACCCATCGGCCCATCCAGCTGATCGTCCACACCGAGCGCGCTGTCCCCTTGGCACTCTGGTACTTCTACGACAGAAAGTTGCGGCTCGTCATCGATCATCACGGCCGTCAGGTGGCTGATTACTCCAATGTCGGCGGCGAAATCCGCGCGCTCATCGGACGCGGTGGGCTCACGGCCGAGCGTCGCCGCGAGGCCGAGGAAGCCGAACCACCACCGTGGGAAATCATCCAGGCACTCGCGGCCGAAGATATGCTGCCGGCAATCTACTTCCTCTTCAACCGGCGCGACTGCGAGGACTATGCGACCCGCCTCGCGATGATGCGAGTCAATCTCGTGCGTGACCGCGCGACTCGGCAACGGATCGCCCATGTCATCGAGTCGTTCCTCGCCAGCTTGCGGCCAGAAGACCGCGAACTGAGCCAGGTCCAGACGATCGTCCAGCTCGCCGCCAAGGGGATTGGGTTTCACCATGCGGGATTGCTGCCCATCCTCAAGCAGCTCGTCGAGGTGCTGTTCAGTCAGGGTTTGATGAAAGTCGTCTTCGCGACCGACACGCTCGCGCTCGGTGTCAACATGCCTGCCCGCACTGTCGTCATCGGCCGCATGACCAAATGGGATGGACGGCGCCGGCGACTACTCACACCCAACGAGTTCCAGCAGATGGCCGGCCGCGCCGGACGCCGCGGCATGGACGAGCGGGGAAACGTCGTCGTTCCGTACAGCCCCTGGATCTCCTTCAAGGAAGTGCTCGCCGTCGCGACTGGCGAACTCGAGCCGGTCCGGTCGGCCTTCACCATCCGCTACAATACGGTGCTCAATCTTTGGGATCCACCACGCGGCGACCGGGTCCGCCAGCTGTTCCAAGAGAGCTTGGCCCAGTACCAAGCCGCTCAGCGGGTCCGGCTCTTGGAGGAGGAGATTCTACAGGTAGGCCACGAACTGGAGACAGTGCCGCGCGGCTGTCTCTTGGGGCTGAACGGCGACGAACTGCTCTACGATTACCGCAACATCGTCGCCCAACTCAATCACGCCAAGAGCCAGGAGCGGCACCTGGAGCACGATCTGGCGCAACTGGAGGCCGATCCCGACGACCGTCCCTGGGCCGTTCCTTCTCGGCCGGTCTTGCGGCGGCTCATCCGCGAAATGGCTCCTGGAACGCCACTCCACACGCGCGAACGCGGCTGGGTGCTCTTCCTCAATCGCTTACCGTACGGAGGGATCGCGCTGGTCCTGACGCGCGAGGACTCGGCCGAACTCCTGACTGAGTACCGGCAGATCGACTATGTCCCGCACGGGATCGAACCAGTACCAATTCCGGAAGCCCTGGCGCTCCTGGCCCAGCCAGTGAGCGATGTCCGGGGAATCGTCAGCACGGAAGCCTTGGAGGAGATCTGGCGTGCATTCGCGGCGCGCCCGCTCCCTGATCTCGATGCCATGCTGCTCGAGCACCGTCGGCAAGTCGAGGCGCGCCTCGCACCCGAGCGCCGGCGGATCGAGGAACGCCTCCAAACCATCCAGCAGACTCTGCACGAGCTGACGCAGCAGCGCTTCCGCCATCCCTGTCACGCTTGCCAGCGGCGCAAGGAACACCAGCGCAATTTACAGCGGATCGCCCGGCTGGAGCAGGAGCGGGCGGAACTCGAAGCCCAACTCGGGCGCGAGATCGCGGCAGAAGAGCGGCGCGTTCGCGAGCTCCTGCGCGGCATCCGCAACGTGCTCGAACATTTCGGCTATCTGCATCGCGGGTATCCCACCAGCAAGGCTGACACTCTGGCCGATGTCTTCGACACCAACGGCCTCATCATCTGCGAGATGCTGGATCGCGACTCCTTCAAGGGGCTGGAACCAGCCGACGTCGCTGAGGTCTTCTCCTGGTTCGCCTTCGATCGCGAGACTCGCTTCGCCAATCACTTTACGTTGCCGACGAAGCTGGTCCTCCTGCGACGCCGTCTCGAAAGTCTGGAGCAGGAAGTGTTCGAGGTCGAGCGACGCAACGGCCTCGCGCTCTCCACCGGTCACCTCGAGGGTTTCTACGGCGCCATGCGCGCCTGGTGCAACGGTGCGACGATGGCGGAGATTACGGAACTCATCGAACTCAGCGAGGGTGATCTCGTCCTCACCTTCAACAAGTCGCTCGATCTCATGCGGCAAGTCCGCGAGATGCTCGAGAAGCTGCACCCGGATCACCCGCTCCGCTGGAGCATCGCGACCGCCGAAGCCCTCGCTCGTCGCGATATCATCGAACAATCGCTGATGATCGGGTTGCTCCCGCCCATCGGGACGTGAGTCGCAGCAAGACGTCGTCCAGCGACCGGATCGGCTCGGGATCGAGCTCCACGGTGCGTCCGAAGCGCTCGGCAAAAGCCGCGAGCCAGCGGGCCTGCACGACGGCCAACTCGACCGGGCCAGCGACGAGTTCCGCAAGCGAGGTCACGCCGCGGTCAGGAATCCCGCAGGGGACGATCCAGTCGAACGGCTCCAGGTCGGTCGTGACGTTGAGCGCGATGCCGTGGTAAGTCACCCCATGGTGAATGGCGATACCGATCGCCGCGATCTTGTTACGCCCGATCCACACGCCGGGATGACGTGGATCGAGTTCCCCCGTGATGCCGTAGCTCGCCAGCACGTCGAGAACAGTCGCCTCCAACGACTCGACGAAGCGCCGCACGCGCCGCTGCCCTTCACCGAGCCGCAGGATGACGTACACGACCAGCTGCCCCGGTCCATGGTAGGTCACGTCGCCCCCACGGTCCGTCACATAATAAGGCACCCCGCGGGCAGCCAACGCATCCACGGAGAGGCGAAGGTGATGCGTCCCACCGCGCCGCCCGGTCGTGAACGTCGGTGGATGCTCGAGAAGCAAGAGGGTGTCCGGGATCGCTCCAGCCCGGCGGGCAGCCGCGAGCTGTCGCTGCAACTCCCAGGCCGCCAGATAGTCGACTCTTCCGAGCTGGAGTGCGACGACGGGGTCATCGGGCATGGCTCCTACCCCCGACGCACCTCGAGACGGCGGGCCCGATAGCGCTCGTACTGCTCCTTGGCGTGGTAGGACGACCGCACCAGCGGGCCGGACTCTACGTACACGTAACCCAACTCTTCCTCGCCGATCCGCCGCAGCTCCTCGAATTCCTCCAACGTGTAGTAGCGATGGAGCGGGAAATGTCGCGGTGTTGGCGGCAGATATTGCCCGATGGTCAAGATCTCCACGCCGACCTCACGGAGATCGCGCATGACAGCAAGAAGCTCGTCCCACGTCTCCCCCATACCGACGATCAGGCCCGACTTGAGCGCGATCGCATCGTCCATCGCCTGCACTCGTCGGAAAAGTTCGAGGCTCCGGCCGTAATCGTCCCACGGCTGGATGACGCGGAAGAGCCGCGGCACCGTCTCGATATTGTGCGCGATCACCTCGGGCCGTGCCTCGACGACGGTACGCAGTGCATCCCAGTTACCAAGGAAATCGGGAATCAAAACCTCGATGCCACAGGAGGGGATGCGTGAGCGGATCTCACGGATCGTCGCCGCGAAGACAGCAGCTCCACCATCAGGCAGATCGTCCCGGTTGACGGACGTGATCACCGCGAAGTCCAGCCCCAAACGCTCGACCGCCTCAGCGACCCGGTGCGGCTCTTCCCAGTCGACTGTGCCGCTTCGTCCCCACCGGACATTACAAAATCGGCACGCCCGCGTGCAACGATCGCCGAGGATCATGAACGTCGCGGTACGCTGGTTCCAGCATTCGTAAATGTTGGGGCAACGCGCCTCTTGACAGACCGTGTGCAAACCTTCCTCCAGCACCAGGCGCCGGAGTTCGAAATAGTTCGGCCCGTGCTCCCGCCGCACGCGGAACCAGTCCGGCTTCTTTTGCAACAGAATCGGCTGGCGGACCGACGGCATCACTGGCCTCCTTTCGTTCGGACCGGGCGGAGCTCGCGCTCCATGAACTGATGCTCGATGTGGGCCATGGAAAACGGCCGACCGATCGATCGGAAACCCAACTTGCGATAGAACTCGCGAGCGTGTGTTTGAGCATTGAGCGTGACCGTTCGTGCGCCCTGTTCCTCTGCCCAGCGGATTAGTCGCTCCATGGTGGCTCGCCCGACGCCTTGCCCACGGTAGGGCTTGCGGACCGCCACCCAGGCGATCTGTGCCTCGTCACCCCAGAGCGTGACCCGCCCTGTTCCAACGGCTTCCCCGTCGATCCAGGCGAGCACGTTCAGTCCCGCACCATCCTCCGGATAATCGTGCACCCACGTCGTCAGGTGCTGTTCCTGATCGAACACCTCGCGGCGGATCTGGTAGACGATCTCGAGTTCCTCCGGGGTCCGTGCCGGCTCCACCCGGATCGCTCGTGGCTGCGCGGAACGCGTTTCTGATTCGATGCCGGTCATGGCACGTCCTCGCTCAAGAGCCGGGCGAAGGCATGCTCGATCCGCTGTCGCTCGCTTTCGAGCCACTGTCGTGCGCCGGCCGAGTCAGCCCGACTCACCGCGATCGCCCGCGCGACATGCTCCGGTCCGGTGCCTCCCAGGTGTTCCCGAGCGCGCACTGCATCCCACACGGTCCGCGGCAACGTGATCTCCGCGAGCTTGGAATGGAACCGAGCCAGTTCGTCAGCGGTCAACTGATCGAGGCTCTTCCCGGATGCGAGACAGAACGCGACCACGCGTCCGACCGCCTCGTGGGCTTCGCGGAACGGGACACCCGCCCGAACCAACGCATCGGCGATGTCGGTCGCGAGCGTGAAGTGCTGCCCAGCCGCCGCCTCGAGCCGCTCGCGGTTGATCCGCAAGGTGCGCAACATGGGCGGCAGGACGCGCAGCAGGAGTGCGACGGTATCGTAGGCGTCGAAGACTCCTTCTTTATCTTCCTGAAGATCTTTGTTGTAGGCCATCGGGAGTCCTTTGACGACCGTCAGCAGACCGATCAAGTGCCCGAACACGCGCCCACTCTTGCCGCGCAAGAGCTCGGCGACATCCGGGTTCTTCTTTTGGGGCATGATCGAGGAACCAGTTGCGAAGGCATCGTCGAACTCGATGAAGCCGAACTCACTGCTCGACCAGAGGACGAACTCCTCGGCCAAACGCGAAAGATGCGCCATCAGGATCGCGAGATCAGCTAAGAACTCCAGGGCGAAATCGCGATCGGAGACGGCGTCTATGCTGTTCTCGAGCACCCCGTCCATGGCCAGGAGCGCTGCCACCACGTGCCGATCGATCGGATAGGGAACACCAGCCAGCGCTCCTGAGCCGAGCGGTGAGCGATTGACTCGCTGATACAGCTGTCGCAGGCGCTCCAGATCCCGCGTCAACATGACGACATAGGCATGCACATGATGAGCGAAGAGAACCGGCTGGGCACGCTGGAGGTGCGTGTAGCCGGGCATCACGACATCGCGGTGGAGTTCGGCAAGATCGAGGAGCGCACCACTCGTTTCGACGATTCCCTCGGCGATCTCGAGCAGAGCTTCGCGCATCCAGAGACGGAAGTCGAGCGCCACCTGATCGTTGCGGCTGCGCGCCGTATGGAGTCGCCCCGCGACCGGCCCGATGAGCTCGTGGAGGCGCCGCTCTACGCTCAGGTGAATGTCCTCGTCCGCCAGCCGGAACGCGAAGCGCTCCTCTTCGATCTCGCGAAGGATGGTCCGGAGTCCACGAGCGATCGTCTGCGCATCCTCCATCGGGATGATTCCTCGCTGGGCGAGCATGGTCACGTGCGCGAGCGAGCCCAAAATATCGTGGCGCGCCAGCCGTCGATCGAAGGGGAGGGACGCATTGAGCTGATCGACGAGTTCGTGCGTCGGCTTCTGGAAACGACCTCCCCACAATTTGGTTAGCATCGTCATGCTCGTTCCTCTCGCTTGCCGGACGGGGCGACGGGCATCTGCTCCTGCCCTGCTTCGTCGACCACGATAACGGGTGCGGACACCGCCAGCGCCGGGACTGCATGCCCTTCGGCAACCAGGACGCGATGCAAGGCGACGATAGCCGTCTCGAGCATCGCATCGTCCGGTTCCCGAGTCGTCAGCCGCTGCAGCGCCAGGCTCGGCGCGAGCAAGACCCGCACCGGGCGCAGGTGGAACCAGCGTGCAGCCAAGCGAATGATTTCGTAGGCCAAGGCCGCGATCAGGGGAATCAGCGCAACGCGCGAAAGAACACGCCACACCAGTGACGGCCAGCCCAGGAAGGCGAACACCACGATCGAGAGCGCGACCACGATCAGTAGGAAACCGGTCCCGCACCGAGGATGCAGCAGGCTGTGCGGGCGAGCTCCCTCCACCGTCAACGGATCCCCGTGCTCCCAGGAATGGATCGTCTTGTGTTCAGCACCGTGGTACCCGAAGACGCGAGCGATATCCGGCGTCCGTCCGATCGCAGCCAAGTAGCCCAGCAGGATCCCGAGCCGGATCGTCCCCTCCAAGGCATGGATCGTCCAGCCCGAACCGACCCATCGGTCGAGCAGGCTGGCGACACCGAGCGGGAGGAGAAAGAAGAGACCCACGGAAAGGGCGAGCGAGAGCGCGACGGTTCCCCACAAGAGACCACCCCATGAGCTCGCACTCGTCCCAGGTTTTGTCTGCTCGAGCTCCGGATCATAGCGGACAGCGACGTGCGCGGAAAAAACCAGCGCGCGCACACCGAGGACGAGCGTCTCCCATAAGGCCAAAACACCGCGCAGAAGGGGAACATGGCGCAGCCGCGCTGCCCAGCGCTCGGAAGCGAGCGGCAGCTCCCAGACGGCGATCCGGCCGTCCGGCAAGCGAACCGCCGTCGTCAGATGGCGGACGCCGCGCATCATGACACCTTCGAGGACTGCTTGCCCGCCGTAGATGGTGCGCTCGTCCGCCACGTCGTCGCTCCGTGCTGCCCCGCTCCTCGACGCCGATTCTAGCACTCGCCGGGCGAGTCACGCGGCAGTCGCAGCGCATGGTGATGACAACTGTCGAAGCCACTCGGTCACCCATGCGGGATAGCTTCTGGGCCATCGACTCCGGTCGATCGGCGTGTCCGCGCTTGCTGAACTGAGGAACGACATGCTAGGCTACCGTCGAGGCTGGGATCTCGCCTGGGAGGATCAGCGATGCGCGTGGAACCGCTCATTTTCGAGCTTTCCAAGCCGGGACGGACGGGTACCTCGGTACCGGATCTCGATGTCCCGGAGGCACCACTGCCCGTCGAACACCTGCGGGACGAGTTGCCGCTCCCCGAAGTCAGCGAGATCGATGTCGTGCGGCACTTCACCCGCCTCTCGCAGCTCAACCATGCCGTCGATATCGACTTTTACCCGCTGGGCTCCTGCACCATGAAGTACAACCCGAAGATCAACGAGCTGGTGGCTCGCTTTCCCGGTTTCGCACATCTCCATCCGCTCCAGGATCCGCGAACCGTGCAAGGCATTCTTCGCCTGATGTATGAACTGCAAGGGTTCCTGGCGGAGATCGCTGGCTTCGACGCCGTCTCGCTGCAGCCAGCCGCTGGCGCGCACGGCGAACTCACCGGTATCCTCATCGCAAGAGCCTACTTCGATGCCCGCGGCGAACACGAGCGCCGGACCGTCATCATCCCGGATTCGGCACACGGCACCAATCCAGCCACTGCAGCCATGGCCGGATTCCGGGTCGTCGAAGTCAAGTCGGATGCGCGTGGCAATGTGGATATCGAACAGCTGCGGCAGCTCGTCGGGCCGGACACCGCAGCGATCATGATCACCAACCCTAACACGCTCGGTCTTTGGGACGAGAACATCACCGAGATCGTCGACCTGATCCACAGCGTCGGCGGACTCGTCTACAACGACGGTGCGAACTTCAACGCGCTGCTCGGCATCGCGCGCCCCGGCGACTTCGGCGTCGACATCATGCACTTCAACTTGCACAAGACCTTCTCGACACCGCACGGCGGTGGCGGCCCGGGCAGTGGTTCGGTCGGGGTCAAAGCGCACCTCGCCGAGTTCCTCCCTGGCCCGATCGTCGTACGACGCCCCGGTGAGGATCCCGAATACACCTGGCACTGGCCTGAGCGCTCCATCGGCAAGATCCATTCCTTCCACGGGAATGTCGGGATGCACATCCGCGCCTATGCGTACATCCGTATGCACGGCGGGAGCGGACTCCGCCGAGTCAGCGAGGACGCTGTGCTGGCAGCCAACTATCTCCTGGCCCGTCTGCGCGATGTGTACGAGGTGCCGTACGACCGGACCTGCATGCACGAGTTCGTACTCTCTGCTGTGCACCAGAAGCGGCATGGTGTGCGAGCGATGGATATCGCCAAGCGCCTGCTCGATTTCGGTCTCCACCCACCGACGGTCGCCTTCCCCTTGATCGTCCAGGAAGCGCTGATGATCGAGCCCACCGAGACGGAGAGTCTGGAAACGCTCGACCGCTTCGTCGCGGCGATGCGGCAGATCGCCGAGGAAGTGGAGCGCGATCCAGAATTCGTGCGTCAGGCACCGCACCACACCTTTTACAAGCGATTGGACGATGTGCGTGCCAATCGGGAACTGGATCTGCGCTGGCAACCGGAGCGAGTGACTGCCGCCATCCCCTGAGGCCGCACAAGCTATACTTCCCTCGTCGGGTTCAGGGAACTGGAGGGAAAACCATGGACAAGAAAACGCTCATCGATGGACTGAACCAGGATCTGGCGGGTGAATTCCAGGCCATCATCATGTACATCCACTACGCTGCCGCAGCGACCGGTGTGGATCGCATCGAACTGGCTGAGTTTTTCCAGAAGGAGATCCAGGACGAGCTTCGTCATGCGCTGTTCCTGGCCAACAAGATCACTGCGCTCGGCGGCGAGCCGGTCGATGAGCTGCTGCCGGTACCCAGGGCGAACTCGAATCGGGAAATGATCGAACGGGTGCTGGAGGCAGAGGAACGTACCATCAAGAGTTACGTCGAGCGCATGAAGCAGGCCGAAGAGTTCGGCGACTACGGCCTAGCGAACGACCTCCAGGAGATCATCTCGGACGAGACGCGCCATAAGGAGGAGTGCGAGAAACTCCTCCGCGGCGTCGCTTGAGCGACGGCCGATCAGCTCGGCTGCCCAGGCTCGCCCAAGCCGACCGCTCGGCGGGCCTGGGCCAGTGCATCGCTCAACTTTTGCTGCTCGACTGCGAGCGTGAGGTCACCCCGCGTCCGCTCCAGCACGCCCCGCACCATGTCGGTCGTTCGCCGAAGACCGTTGGTCACTGCATCCGGATAGTCGACCTGCACCAGGACACCGTAGATTTCGTCCATCACAGCGAGCACCGTCTCAGCCCGCGCGAGATCACCCGCCCGGATGAGGTCGAGTATATGGCGGCGGAGCTCCCCGCATGCCTCGCCGAGCGCGTTCAAGTAGACCGCATCTTCGACCTGAAGCGTCTCCGGGCTGGGAATCGGCCGACCAGCCACCAGCGCGAGCGTCAGGCTCGCCTCCGCATATTCCTTGTGCGCATCTTGGACATAGCCGGACCAGTAGATCGCTGGGTAGTCGGCCAGATGAGCTGTCAGTGCTTCCTTGATCCGCCGCGCCTCTTCCAGTAGCGCCCCCGCTTCGGCGAACTCGCCCCGATGGACAGCCCGAACGGCATTGGCGCTCAAGCGGGTGATCTGGCGCGTTTCCGCCAGGGCGCGCTCCCGAGCACTGTTCAGAAGATCGAGTCGCGCGAGAACGCGTTCGGTGATTCGGACGATTGCCGTGGCATCCATTTCGCCTCCTCCATCATTCGTTTCCAACGAAGCATGAACGAAAGTCGCGGCTGCTCGGCGAGTAGCCTGCTCGGACAGGACCCTTACCCCTGCAACCATGCCGCAGCGCACACGCCCTGTCATCCTGTCTCGCCGATACCCACCGTTCCTGGCTGCCGCCTCGATCGCGGCACGCGGTGTGGTTTCCGATTGCGAGTGGATCGCTCGCTCGATTACCCCCGATCGTCGTGTAAGACGGGGTGCTCGACTGGGCCACAAGACCGTCCTCTCGGCGACCACACCCGCACTCTGGGCACTCGCGTCACTAGCCGTCGGCGCGAGGCACCGAAAGTGGGCGACCGGGCTGGACTGATTCCGAAGCGAGCCAACGCAGCGCGCTAACGAATACCGGGACGAAATCCGGAGCGCTCCCCGCTCGATCAGTCTAGCGGGCCACTGAACGCCAAGTCAGCTCCGCGGCGATCACTCCACGCTGTCGAACACACGCGCCGGGGCAGCCCCCTGACAGGCAGGAGACGATGCTTGACTGGGAAGATCCTGAGTCCTATGATGAGAGTGTCTCAAGCTCTGCTAGTTATCTCGATTTGCAGAATACTGTACCCGAGTAGGGTTCCATCGCAGGAGGCGACGGCATGACGGATGTGCTGCAGCCGGACCGGGTTCTCGATTGCAGCGGCTTGCTCTGCCCACTCCCAGTGATCCGGATGTCCAAGGCGATCAAGGAGATCGCTATCGGGCAGGTGCTCAAAGTGATCGCCACCGACCCGGGTGCGCCGGCAGACATGGAAGCGTGGGCTCGGCAGACCGGAAACGAACTCATCGATGCTCACGAGGAAAACGGGAAATACGTCTTCTTCTTCCGACGTGTCCGCTGAGGACGAGAGGAGGCAACGATGTCCCGTCGCGATCCGGAAGCGCCCCGGCGACTCGCGATCATCGCGAGCAAAGGAACGCTCGATTTTGCCTATCCGCCCTTCATCCTTGGTTCCACGGCAGCGGCGATGGGTTAGGAAGTCGCGATCTTCTTTACCTTGTACGGTCTTCCCTTGCTGCTGAGAAATTACGATCCCAAAGTCAGTCCGCTCGGCAATCCCGCCATGCCGCTCAAGATGCCGTTCGGTCCACCAGCACTCCGCCAGATCTCCTGGCCGATCGCCGTGCTCGTCGAGGCACTACCCGGCTTCTCGCACCTCGCGACGACGTTGATGCAGCAGACCTTCAAAGAAAAACGGGGTTCCCTCCTTGCTCGAGCTGCGGCAACTGTGCATCGATGCGGGCGTCAATCTCATCGCATGCCGGATGACTATGGACGTCTTCAGCTGCAAGAAGGTGGACTTCATCCCCGAGTGCACGGTCGGTGGTGCCGCGACCTTCTTAGAGTTCGCAGCTGATGCGGATGTCTCGCTCTTCATCTGAGACAGGGCGGAGGATACGGTAATGAGCGAGGAGACCAAAAAGATCTTGTATGTCCAGACCCACGGTGTGGACACGCCGGAACGCAGCGCCACCCCCTTCTTCTTAGCAGCGGCAGCTGCCGCCATGGAGATCGAAGCCGCGATCTACTTCACCATGAACGGCCCGACACTCCTCAAGAAGGGGGTCCCAGAAACCTTGGTGGTACCGAAAGCTGGGGGCGGCGGCGCCAAGCTCGAGCACTTCATCGATCAGGCACTCGATTTGGGCGTCAAACTCTACGTCTGCCAGCCATCGCTCGATCTGCACGGCCTGACGATGGACGACCTCATCGAGGGAGTGCAGATGATCGGCGGTGCGGCGTTCAACCTGATGGCGTTGGAGGCCGACGCAGTGGTGGTGTTCTGATGGGGGAGACTGCCGGCTACGCGATCGTCCAGAGTTGCATCCTGCCGCTCGACCTGTACTATCGAGTGGAATCGCACCAATGAGTACGGGTGGAAGCGGACGGATCGGTGCGGCTCGGCTACACCGATGTTGCCCAAACGGTCGCTGGTCGCATCCTTCAGGTGACCTTCCGTTCGACCGGGCGCCACCACGCGCGAGACGCCACGGTCGCAGTCGTGGAGAGTGCGAAGTGGCTCGGCGCCTACCGGACACCGATCGCCGGCGTACTGCTCGAGACCAATACTGCCCTGCTCGAGGATCCGGAGCTGGTCAACCGTAGTCCCTATCGTCGCGGTTGGCTGGTTCGGCTGGCCCCCGATGACCTCGCGCACGATCTCAGCGAACTCCTGAGTGGCCCAGCGGCGGTCGCCGCCTACGGTGCGTTCATGACGCGCCGCGGGCTCGATGACTGCGTTCATTGCGAGGGGTACGAACTGCCGTGACGCGGATCAGGCTCTTGACACATCTGATCTGCTCTGGTTGCGCGGAAGCGCTCGCGCTGGTGCAGCGCCTGGCTGCCGAAGAGTCGGAGATTCAGGTAGAAGTGATCACCCTGGCATCGGCCGCTGGTCGCACCGCAGCGCAGGAAGCAGGGGTCGTCGTGGTTCCGATGCTCCTGATCGACGGCGAGCGCCTCACTGGTGTCCCGACACTCGAGGAACTTCGCGCACGGGTGCAGCACGCTACCCGAACAGGAGGCTGACGATGAGCGTCGCGACCTGGAGCCCGACGAAAAGCGGGCAACGCTACGCTGACGTTCCGGAAGAACGCAAGCGGGAACTCTTCGAAGAAGTCAAGAGCGATCCCCGCTATCCGGATTTCCTCTATGGATGCTATGAATGCGGCATCTGCGTCTCCGCTTGCCCCTCGGCTCGCTTTTACGACTTCAGTCCTCGCGTCATCGCGCAAGCGCTCGCCCGCGAGGACGTCGAGCGCTTCTACGAAATCCTTATGGAAGACATCTGGAATTGCGCCCAGTGCCTTTGCTGCGTGCGCTGCCCGCGTGGCAACAATCCGGACGGTCTGGTCACCCTGATGCGCGAAGTTGCTGTCCGCCATGGGCTCGAGCGCGCTCAGCAGGCACTCCAAGGGTACAGCCGGGTCATCTACAAGATCATGCTCAAGGGGAATCAGGTTTCCCCCGACATGCTCCAGCCCGATTTCTTCCCCGATTGGGGACCATGGGTGCGCGAATTCAGCCGCCACATGACAGCCTGGCGGAAGGCGATTCCTGTCGACACGCTGTGCCACGTGACCGATGCCGCCTAGCCGACCGATGACAAGACTCTGCGCGAGCTCTACACCATCTGGTTCGAGACTGGAAACATGGAGATGATCCGCGAGGTCGACGAAGGTCTCTACGAACTCCTGGTCGAAATCATGGAAGAGGAACTGGAGGCAGAGGAATGAGCGAGTACATGCTTCCGCTCGTCGAGATTCGCGAGAAGAAGGCTCAACCAGTCAGTCCCAATCCGGCCGAAGCGCCCCGACCAGATCTCCGCGAGGAGTTGTTCGAGCTGGAGGCTCACGGGGAACTGATCGTGCAGCGGGTTCCCGAACCGTACGTCGAGGTGACGACCAAGTACGGACGCACGAAGAAGGTGCCGATCGATCATTTGTAGCACCACAAGTCGTGTGGTCAGTGCGGTCATATTCCAGGCTACACGACCTCCATTCTGTGGCTGACCCGACAGTTCGGGATCGACTACCTCGATTCCACCGACCAGACCTCCTGCACCGGCTGGAATTACTACGCCTCAGCGACTTCCAATGCGGTCGCCCAACTCCTGGTGATGTGCCGGAACTTCGCGGCCGCCGACGAGACCGGCTATTACCCGCTGATCCACTGCGGCACGAGTTATGGCCATTACAAGGAACTCCGCGAACAGTTGATGCATCACAAGGAACTGCGCGATCAAGTCCGTCGCGTACTCGACAAACTCGGTAAGCCCCTCGTCGTTCCCGAGGAGATCGTGCACTACAGCGAGTGGATGCACGTGATGCGCCAGCGGATCGCGGAGCGGCAAGTCATCGACATGCGCGGTATCACCGCCTGTGTCCATCCTGCATGCCACTACTACAAGATCGTGGCGGAAGACGCTATCTACGACCCGGATATCTACGGTGGGCAGCGAACGGCCACGGTGACCGCGCTGCTCCAGGCACTGGGCATCACGGTCGCCGATTGCTCCACGTGGTTCGACTGCCGCGGCTTCGGTTTCCGTCACATCCTCGTCCAGCGCGACTTCACTCGTTCCTTCGCCGTCCTGCGCAAGATCGAGGTGATGAAAGACGAAGCCAATCCGGACATGACGGTGACGCACGACACGGGGTGCGTCACGACGCTGGACAAAAGCCAGTTCGCCGCGCGAGCCCACCAGCGGCGCGTCGGTGTCCCGGTCTTAGCCGATTCGCAAGTGGCCGCCCTCGCCATGGGGGCGCATCCGTTCCGCGTGCTCCAGATGCATTGGCATTCGACGGACTGGCGACCGCTGCTCGAGAAGCTCGGTATCGACTGGGAGCGCTACTGGACCGAATTCGAAGAGGACTTGGCTGCGATCGAGCGCGGTGAGAAGCCGGGTCTGACCTGGCACGACGCTGAACAGCCGATCGTGACGCGGTGAGAGGGAAGCCGTGCAGGAGACGACTCGTCCCATTCTGGTCATCGGTGGCGGCCCCGGTGAGCTCGAGGCCGCCCGCACCGTTGCAGCGCTCGGTCATCCAGTGCTCCTCGTCGAGCGCCGAGGTCGACTGGGTGGCTCACCGGATGCCGAACGGTAGGCCAAGCAGACGCACGACTTTCGCGATGCCGAAGAGGCGATCGGCGAGCTCGTCGCCGCGGTCACCGATCACCCCCTCATCGAAGTGCTGACCCGGAGCGAGGTCACCGCCTGCGAGGGGGAGGCAGGCGATTTCCGAGTGACGGTGAGCACGCCCACTGGCAGCCGAGAGGCTCGAGTCAGCACGATCATCGTCGCCACCGGCTTCCAACACTTCGATCCGGGGCGCGAGACGCAACTGTACAACTACTACTCGTTCCCTGATGTCGTGACCTTGAGCGACATGGAGGCGATGCTCAAGGCCCACCAGGTCGTCCGCCCCTCCAATGGGCAACCCCCGCAACGAGTGGCCTTCATCCAGTGCGTCGGATCCCGCGACCGGCAGATCGGGAACGAGTTTTGCTCCAAAGTCTGCTGCGGTATCGCCTGCAAGCAAGCGCTCGAGATCAAGGAACAGCTGCCGGATGCCCGTGTCTTCATCTTCTACATCGACATGCGCATGTACGGCTACTGGGAGAACGAGCTGTACTGGCCGGCTCAGGAACGCTACAAGGTCAACTACGTCAAAGGGATCGTCAGCGAGATCCTGCCCAAGGGGGATCGCTTGCTGATCCGCGGGGAGGACACAACGATGGGTCGACCGATGGAGATCACGGTCGACCTGGTCGTCCTCTCCGTCGGTATGGAGCCGAGCAGCGGGACGCGGCAGATGGCCAAGTTGCTGGGCATCGCCCAGAACAAGTACGGCTACATCGAGGCCGGCGGACCCTCCAGTCTCGACCCGGTCGCGACTTCCCGACCAGGAATCTACGTCGTCGGTGCCGCGGCCCGACCAGCTGACCTGGACGATACCTTTGCTACTGCCGGTCTCGCTGCGGCGCGAGCGGTCGCGACGGCGCGCCAAGCCTTGGTCGGAACGTGATGACGCTCCGCGGACGCACGGGTGCTTCACCGGATACAGGAAGGAGCAGCGAGATGGCACTGCCAGCCAAGCGCAATCCCTTCGTCAGTTTCATGGCCAGCGGGGCCGGACGCCTCTTGCGGATCGTCGTCGGCATCGTCCTCATTCTGCTCGGCCTCCTGGTCGTCCAAGGGACGTGGGGCTGGGTTCTGGTCGCGATCGGCCTCGTGCCGCTGGCGGCCGGTGTCTTCGATTTCTACCTGCTCGGGCCCTTGCTCGGTGTCGGTTTCTGGGGCCGCGATATCCGCGGGCGCTAGGAGGCGACGATGGGTCAACCGCTGCGTCCCAGCCCTCTCATCACGCCCAAGACCGGCCCAGAGGACCCGGAACTGGCCGAGACGCTCCGGGAAGGGCTCGAGCAAGTATCACCGGACGATGTGCTCGCGATCGCCCGGGAACTGGCAGGGCGACGGCAGTATCTCGCACCGCTGGTCGAACGGATCGCCCGCGAAGTCGAACGAGGCGAGTTACGCGGGTGGGAAGAGCTGACCCGCGCTGTAACCGCGACGGCTCGCCAGGCGGAAACACTCGCGCAGCAGGCCGCTCGCGCACAGGCCTGCGCTGCCCTCCCGCTGCTCCTCCGCGAGGAACAGCCGGTCGAGCAGCGGCTCGACGAGTTCCTGGCCCGTTGCAGCGACCTGGATCGGCGATTGGCGTTGGAGTTGGCCATCGGCGTCCTTCACCTGCGAGCACCGGCCCGCTACTGGCTGTGGACCCGCTGGCTGTGGGACATCGAACACGGCACCGGTATCCTCCCGCTCCTCGCTTCCTCCACGCGAGCCTTGGAGGGACGCAGCGTCGGCGCTCAGTACCGCCAGTTGCGCCCGCTCGTCGCGATGGGCACGGAATTGGGCCGCAACAGCGGGCTGGTGGCTCATGACCTCGCGGACGATCCGGAACTCGGTCCTTTCGTCACCGACGCCTTTCTCGCGCTGGCCTACAGCGTCTGTCTCGACGGCATCACCAATTAGGGCCTGAGTCGGGAGTTCAATCGGCTCCTGCCGCCTCTCCCACAACTCGCGCGGCGCTTGCTGGGCCTCGGCCGAGCACGCGCTGTCCGCTCGTGAAAGGAGCTGACGGTGGATCCGAGCCTGGAAAAGGTGCAGGAAGTCTGGGAGCGAGAAACCGCGATCGTCGAAGGGGTCGATATTTCCGGTCCTTGGAACCGGATGTTCGGCCAACGCGTCATCTGGGACTATACCCCTGAGCTGATCGAAGAGATCGCTCGCTTGCCTGGTGGGGAATCGTTCGCCTGGTGCTACCAGTGCGGTAAGTGCGTCCCGGTCTGCCCGGTCGACGTGGTCGGTGATTATGGGCCACGCAAGCTGTACCGGCGGGTACCGACCGGGACCAACCTCCTCGATTCGCCCGACCTCTGGCTCTGCACCACGTGTGCCAACTGTCTCCGCGTCCGCCCCAAGCAGGTCGATATGATCCAGATCATGCCCGCGGCCCGCGAGCACGCCATGCTGAGTGGGCGCGTCATCCCCAGCGAACTCCAGGAGGCGCTCGAAAACACTGCCAAATACGGAAACCCGCTCGGGCAACCGGCCCGCAAGCGCGAAGCCTGGGTCAAGGACGCCGGCGTACCCGTGCCGATCTTGCACCAGATCCAGCGTCCGGTCGAGTGGCTGTGGTGGGTCGAGTGCTACCCCTCCTACCATCCGCGCGGGATCGACGCCTCGATCGCGTTGGCCCGCATCTTCCACGCGCTCGATCTCGATTTCGCCATCTTGGGTCGCGAGGAGAAGTGTGCCGGCGACTTGCAGCGACTGGCTGGTGAGCGGGGGCTGTTCAAGATGCTGGCCGAGGAGAACATCCGTACCCTTTCCAAGTACGAGTTTCAGCACATCGTCTTGACCGATCCGCATGCCCTCAATGCCTTCCGCAAGCACTATCCGAAGCTCGGCGGACAATACGACGTTTGGCACTACACGACGCTCCTCGCCCGCGAGCTCTCGCGCCTGCAGCCGCTCCTTGTTCGCCCGCTGCCCTACCGCGTCACCTTCCACGATCCCTGCTACCTCGGCCGTCACAACGGCGAATACGACGCACCACGGCAGTTGATCCAGGCGATTCCTGGCATCGAGTTCGTCGAGATGCTGCGTTGTCGCGAGAACTCCTACTGCTGCGGCGGCGGTGGGGGTGGCATGTGGCTGGACAGCTTCGCGGCTGGCCATCAGCGCCGGCGCCTTTCTGAGGAGCGCGTGCTCGAAGCGGTCAGCACCGGTGCCGACACCTTAGTCGTGTGCTGCCCGTACGAAGTCTCCCGCTTCGAGGATGCCGTGAAGTCGACCGGAAACGAGGGACGCTTGCGTGTCCGCGATATCGCTGAGCTTCTGGCCGAGGCGATGGGGATGATCGGGGAGGCAACAGCATGACGATCGCGGTGATCCTGGAGCAAGTGCCGGATGTGGTCGAGGAACTCGCTATCGCCCCCTCGGGGAACGAACTCGACCGCGACACCGTAACCTACGTGTTGAACGAGTACGACGACCACGCACTGGAAGAGGCGTTGCTGCTGGCCGAAGCCAGCGGCGACGAGGTGATCGCCGTCGGTATCGATACCACTGGGTAACTCGATCAAGCCCTGTACACGGCGCTCGCCAAGGGGGCCAAGCGCGCGATCAAACTGGTCGGTGATTTCGAAGAGACCTGGCTGAGTACCCGTGCGACAGCCGAGATCCTGGCACCGATCCTACGCGATCTGGCGCCGCGCCTCGTGCTGACCGGTGTGCAGGCACCGGACGATCTGGATGGGCAACTCGCACCGACACTCGCCGCACTGCTCGGCTGGCCACACGCCAGCGTGGTGATCGGCACTGAGTTCAGTGATGGCCGTCTCAGGGCTCGTAAGGAACTCTGGGGCGGAATGACCCTGCTGCTCGAACTAGAACCCCCCGCCATCCTCGGTATTCAAGCGGCTCGCCAGGCGCCACGCTACGTCCCGGTCAGCCGCGTCCGACAGGTGATGCGCGAGGCGACGATCGAGGAGATCGAAGTCGAACTCCCCACCCAACCGAGTGTCGCGGTCGAGCGCCTGCGTCTACCTGAGGAAGCCAGCCAAGCTGAGCTCCTGACCGGAAGCGCAGCGGAGATCGCCGAGCGCATGATCGAGCTGTTGCGCGCCCGCGGACTGCTGTGAGCGAGGAGGAGGACGATGGCCCAGCGGATCACCGTGCTCGTCGAACACCTCGACGGTGAACCGACCGATGTGACCTACGAACTGCTCGGTGTCGCGCGCCGCATCGCGGACGAGGACGGCGCGATGGTCGACGCAGTCTTGCTGGGGTCGGAGGTCAGGCAGCTTTCCGAGCGCCTGCCAGCCGACCGGGTGACGATCCTCGACCACCCTTCCCTCCGCTATCTCGCACCGGAGGCCGCAGCGCGGGCACTCGCTGCATTGCTGGCCGACGCTCCACCGAAGCTGACTCTCGTGCCGAACACGTCGCTCGGGATGGACATCGCTGCCTGGGTGGCGGCTCGTCTCGGCTGGCCGCTGGTCAGTTATTGCCGGGCACTGGCGTCACGCGACGGACAGTGGATCGCCACCGCCCAGCTTTTCGGCGGCAAGATCCTGGCGGATGTGGCGTTGGGCGACGAACCGGCGATCATCGGCGCGCTCGCCGGAGCCTTCTCGCAGGACGCCGCATCACCGGGTCCGCCAGGAACGATCGAGCAAGTGCCGGCACCGGCTGAACTCGAGCAGCTGCGTAGCCGCGTCATCGCGCTGGAACGACCGAAAGCAGCCGACGTCGACATCACGCGATCCGAAAAGATCGTAGCGGTGGGCCGCGGAATCGAGAGCAAGGACAACCTCGAGCTGGCCGAACAGCTCGCTCAGGCGCTCGGCGCCGTGCTGGCAGCCTCCCGCCCGCTGGTCGATGCCGGCTGGCTGCCGCGCTCGCGACAAGTCGGCAAATCTGGCCTAAAGGCCAAGCCGAAGCTCTACGTCGCGCTCGGGATCAGCGGCGCACCCGAGCATCTGGAAGGCATGAAGGATGCCGAGTTAATCATTGCCATCAACAAGGATCCCAAGGCGCCGATTTTCACCGTCGCCGACTACGGAGCAGTCGCCGACCTCTTCGAGGTCGCCGAGGCGCTGCTGGAGCGACTGGAGGGTTGATCCCGTGCTCAGTACACCGGAACGGATCGCGTTCCTTCTCCTGGCTCTCGTCTCGCTCCTGCTCATCGCGCACGGTGTCTCGCGCCTCGTGCGGGCCATCGGACGCGGACAGGGTCGGCCACGCTGGTCGCTCTTCGTGCGGCGCGTCGTCCCGGTCAGTCTCGACATCCTGCTGCAACGGCCGATCTTCCGAGCGCGTCCGTGGGTGAGCTTGCTGCATGCCGGGATTCTCTTCGCTTTCGTCTTCTACGGCCTAGTCAATATCCTCGATATCCTCGAGGGATTCACCGGCTTCACGACCCTGCATCGGGGCGGCATCGCCGGAGCCTACAATCTCGTCGCCGATCTCTTGAGCGTGGCAGCGCTCGTCGGCATGATCGTGCTCTCGTTCCGCCGCTTCGGCCTGCGACCTTTCCGCTTCAACGAGCGTGTCCTGCTCCTCCCGAGCGTTCGGTTCGGGATCGCGCGCGATTCGGCAATCGTGGGTGGATTCATCCTCTTGCACGTGGGCTCACGCTGGGTCGGGCAAGCTGTGCGCATCGCCGAAAGCGGGCACTCTGACTGGAGCCAGCCGACCGCCAGTCTGGTCGCTCGACTCTTCACCGGGTGGGAAGTCGAGACGCTCGCCCTGGCCAGCCACGTGACCTGGTGGCTCGCACTCGGACTGATCTTGGCTTTTCTGCCCTATTTCCCCTACTCGAAGCACATCCACCTGTTCATGGCTCCGCTCAACCTGATCTTGCGCGAGGAGCGTCCTCTGGGGCAGCTCGAGCCACCGGTCGCCCGCGACGGCCAGCTGGGCAGCGAACGGCTGGAACAGTTGCGCTGGTTCCAAATCCTCGATGCCTATGCCTGCATCATGTGCAACCGCTGCCAGGACGTCTGCCCGGCACATGGCACCGGGCGCGCACTCAGTCCTGCCGCACTGGAAATCAACAAGCGCTATTATCTGAACCGGAATTTGCGTGCCTTCGCTGGTGGGACGAGTTCGCCGTCCTTACTCGAGATCGCTACCTCCAAGGAAGCGGTCTGGGCTTGTACGACCTGCGCAGCGTGTGTCCGGATCTGTCCGGTCGGCAACCGCCCGATGCTCGATCTCATCGATATCCGGCGTGCCCTCGTCAACAAGGGAGATCCGCTCGACCCCAACCTGCAAGCAGCACTGGAGAGTCTCGGACGCTATGGCAACTCGTTCGGGAAACCAGCACGCCAACGCGCTCGCTGGGCCAAAGAACTTCCCTTCACCATCAAGGACGCACGCAAGGAGCCGGTCGAATACCTGTGGTTCGTCGGTGATTTCGCTTCCTTCGATCCGCGGATGCAGGAGAACACCAAGACAGTGGCGTGGCTCTTCCACACGGCCGGCCTGGACTTCGGCCTCCTGTACGAGGACGAGCGCAATGCCGGGAACGACGTGCGTCGCGTCGGCGAAGAAGGGCTGTTCGAGCTGCTCGTCGAGCAGAATTTGCGCGCGTTCGAGAAAGCGCAGTTCCGAGCGATCGTCACCACGGACCCGCACAGCTACAACGCGCTCAAGAACGAGTACGCTGCCTTCGGTTTCTCCGTACCGGTCTATCACTACACGGAAGTCCTCGCACAGCTCCTGGAAGATGGGCGATTGACCGTCCGGCAGCCGCTCGCGGCGGCAGTCACGTACCACGACCCCTGTTATCTCGGCCGCTACAACCGGATCACAGCAGCACCCCGCCGGATCTTGCGGGCACTCGGGGCAGAACTCCGCGAGATGCCGCGACACGGGGAAAACACGTACTGCTGTGGCGCGGGTGGTGGCCAAATCTGGATGGCCAGCGACGGCGAGGAGCGACCGAGCGAGCAGCGGATCCGCGAAGCAGTGCAGCTCGGTGAGGATCTCCGCTACTTCGTCGTCGCCTGCCCGAAGGACAAGGCTCTGTACAGTGACGCCGTCAAGACGACGGGCTACGAAGGGCGGCTCGTCGTCACCGACATCGCCCGGCTCGTGGCCAGCGCGGTTGGCTTTGAGGAAGCACCGGTGTTCGCCGCTACGGAGGAACGCTCGTGAGTGCAGGGTGCCCTGACCAGCTGGCCAGTGCATTCGCACAGCGCTTTCGCGTCCTGGCGCGGGCGCTGGATCGGCTCGACCGGCTGGAAGGGGAGCGTGCCTTCGTCGGTTGGCTGGATCAGCTCACCGAACAACCGCACGTTCTCCAGGATGCCAGCGAAGCACTCGTGCTCCAGGCACTGCGTGCAGCAAGCGACCCCATGAACTTGGCCCTGCTGCGTCACTTGTCGGTCGAGGAAGCCACCGGGCTGGCAGAACTCGCTGCGGAGCTCCCGCTCGAGCGGATCGCGCTCCACGTGCGCCTGGGCGAACTCGCGCAGGCGGGACTCGTGGCGCTGGAGCTGGAGCGCGAAGCAGCCAGGCTCACGGCGCTGGGGAATGCACTCCGGGACTGGCTGGACACACTGATCCGATGCACTCTGGGCCAGGTCGGCGCGTGGTTGGAACTGGTACGGAGCACGCAGTCGTGAGCATGCGCTGTCCGTATTGCGATTTCGCGGGTGACCGGCCGACAATCCACCTGCACCTGGCGGAGGCGCACGCCGACCGACTCACCTTCAGCTGGCACGAGCGCTCGGCTTACGCCATCGCGACGGTGCGCTGTCCGCTGTGCGGTGCGAGTTGGGATCAACCACCGCGCACGGCACGGCGCGATCCAGGCTTCCTGGACGAGTACGCCTACGATATTCGCCTGGTGTTGTTCGACCTACTCCTCCACCATATCCGCGGGGAACATGAAACGATAGGTGAGGCGAGAGATGGCTGAGGTACACGGCTGCTCGATCCCAGAGGATCGGTATTACTGGCCGGAAAAGCATGTGTGGGCCCGCCCCGAGCCGGATGGGACAGTGACGATCGGCATTACCGACGTCGCGCAACATCTCGCCAAGACGATCATCAGCGTGACACCACGTGGCGTGGGGCGCAAGGTCCAGCGCGGCAAGAGTGCCGGAACCTTAGAGAGCGGGAAGCGGGTCGGCCCAGTGACCTCACCGATTTCCGGCGAGATCGTTGCGGTCAACGACGCAGCGATTGCTGATCCCAAACTCCTCAATCAGGACCCGTACGGGGCCGGCTGGTTCGCCCGCCTGCGGCCGGATGACTGGGAAAACGAGTCGAAACTCTTGGTAACCGGTCCGGAGGCCGTCGAAGCCTACCGGAAGGTCTTGGAACAGGAAGGGATTTCCTGCTCGTGAGCTTTGCCGAAACGACTCGCGTCTATCGCGGCTGCGTCATCCCGCTCGACCTGCTCTACGATGTCGAGCGCGACGTCTGGGTGCGCCGAGAGGGAGAATTGGCTACGCTCGGAATGACCGATCCAGCCCAGACACGAGCAGGCAAACTGGTGGCCATTCGCTTCCGCCGACCCGGCACCATCGTCGAGCGCGGGCGTGCGCTGGCCACGATCGAGAGCGGGAAATGGGTCGGCCCCTTCCCGGCCCCCTTCCGCTGCGAACTCGTCGAGACGAACCAGGCAGCCTTCGAGCGCGACATCCTGATCGCCAACCCCGACCCCTACGGTGAAGGCTGGCTCGTGCGAGTCCGCCCGCTCGCCCCTGAGGAACTCGCTGAACTCGTCACCGGCGAGGAGGCGTTCACCCGCTATCGTGCGCGGATCGATGCGTTGGATCTCAACTGCTTCCGCTGTGCCGAGTGACTGGAAGGGGGAAACGATGCGTGTCCGCGTCGTCGATCTCGGTCTGGTCGATCCAATCCGCTCCCAGAGTGTCTACCACGCCGTCGGGTACACCTTCCGATCCGACACGCTACCGACCATCCTGCTCGTCTCACCAACCACCCCCTATGTGTCGATCGGCTTCCATCAGGATGCTGAGCGCGAGGTGGATCTCGACTACTGCCGGAGCGTGGGCCTCCCGGTCATCCGCCGCGAGGTGGGTGGGGGGCTGTGTATCTGGATCAGCACCAGGTTTTCACCCAGTGGATCTTTCCGCGCGAGCTGGTGCCGCTTCGCCTGGACGAGCGTTTCGCCTGGTACGTCCGCCCCTTAGTCGAAACCTACCATCATTGGGGAATCGAAGCGACGTGGCGACCGATCAACGATGTCCACGTACGGGGGCGGAAGATCGGCGGAACGGGTGCCGCGAGCATCGGGGAAGCCGAGATTCTCGTCGGCAGCTTGATGCTCGATTTCGACACACGGCAGATGGCGCGTGTGCTCAAGGTCGCCTCGGAGAAGATGCGCGACAAGGTGTTCGAGAGTCTCGAGGAGTACATGACCACCATGCATCGCGAACTCGGAACGTTCCCAGATCGCGACGCTGTCGTAGAGACCTATCTGGAATGCTGTGCGGCGGCACTCGGGGCAGAAATCGAGTTCGGCACGCTGACCTCGGAAGAAGAAGCGATGGCCGCTGAACTCGACGAGCGGTTCGCTTCCGAAGAGTGGTTGTACCAAAAGGGTGGGCTCCGCCAATCGGGAATCAAGATCCATGCCGATGTGCACTTGCACGAGGCAGCACTCAAGGTACCTGGCGGCCTCATCCGCGTGATCGTGCGGACGCACCGGGGCCGCATCGACGATATCAGCATCAGCGGTGACTTCACGCTCCTACCGGCACTGGGGTTGGCAGCCATCGAACAGGCTGTCCGCGGTCTCGCCCTGCGCCGCGAGGAGCTCACGGCCCGAGTTCGGGACGTCTATCGCGCACTCGGCTTGCAATCGCCAGGCGTTAGCCCGGACGACTTCGCCGCCGCGATCCTGCGTGCCGGGGAAAGCATGCGCTGAGCACGATAGCACCCTCGCCCTGGTCGGCTATCGATGAGCGGACCCGCAGGCCCTTCTCGTCGCCATGCCGGCAGATCCTCGCATTCTGTCGACTGAACACTCGGTGAGAGCTTTTTAGCCACCGGCTGACCAACCACTTGGCGATGATGTCTCCGCATACTGAGTGGAGCACAGCCCGGTGCGGCCAGTCTACCCGCGCACCTGCTCGAGGAGCTGATGTCACATCGACTGGCTGGCGAGAGGGATTCCCCACATGAACGATGGCCGCGAGCAGTCGCTCCATATCCGTTCGATGCGACGAGTCCGTCGCCTCCTGCCTCTTCTCCTCGCTTGCGCGCTCGTCACTGGTCTGTTCGGAGCACGACCACAGCCTGCGGCAGCAGCAAGCTGCGCGACGAGTGGCCCTTCCACCGGCACGTACCTCGTCACAGTCTGTCTGACTCAACCGGTGAGCGACGCACTCGTTTCCGGCGAGAGAACAGTACGGGCCGTACCTTCGATGTCCGCTTCGACGACATTATGCTCGACATCCAGCCGATCACAGGCTGACGACTAACCACGATGCGCCTCGTGTCTCGTCTCTGGTTTTCGTTCATCGCGCTTGTCCTCCTGGCCGCCTGCACCACCAGCCATGCGGCCACAATCACGCCGCACGCGACCGAAGCGATCACAACCACCTCTGCGACGCCAGCTTGACCAGTCATCCTGTGGGCAGTGGGAGATGCAGCGACGTGCCGATCGAAACAGGACGACGAGATCGCCGCATTCCTGGCGCAGCAACCAGGGATCATCGCCTTGCTCGGCGACGTCGCCTACGAGCGCGGGACACCGGAGGAGTTCGCTCGCTGCTTCGATCCACTTTATGGTCCGCTGAAGGATCGCCTGCGCCCGGCGGTCGGCAATCATGAATACAGCTCGCGCGCTGCTGGGCCGTACTTCGAGTACTTCGGCGCGCGGGCAGGCCTTCCCGGCCAGGGGTGGTACTCCTACGACCTAGGGGAATGGCACATCATCGTCCTGAACTCGAATTGCAAGCCGGTCGGTGGATGCGACGAGAAGTCGCCACAGTATCAGTGGCTGAAAGCGGACCTCACTACCCATCCAGCACGGTGCACGCTTGCGTACTGGCACCATCCGCGCTGGAGTTCGGGTGAGCACGGGAGCTTCGAGTCGATGCAGCCGATCTGGAGCCTCTTGGTCCGGTCCGGCGTCGACATCGTCCTCAGCGGGCACGACCATGACTACGAGCGTTTTCAGCCGCTCGACGCCGACGGCCACCCCGATCCTCGGCATGGGACGATGCAGTTCGTCGTCGGGACTGGTGGGCGCAGTCTCCGGCCGCTGGGCAACCCCCTTCCCACGAGCGCCATCGGGACTAGCACGACCTTTGGTGTGCTCCGGCTCGAACTCTACCCCGACCATTACTCGTGGGAGTTCGTTACGATCCCTGGAGCCAATTTCACCGATTCCGGAAGCGCTGCCTGCCACTGACCGGCGGAGATGGCAAAGAGACGGCTACTCTCTGGCCAGGGGATGACGCTGTCCTGCTCCACAGATGGTAGGACAAAGCGGGTATCGTTCGAAAGTCGAGCCGTGACGAAACCATGGAGGTCTCCAATGTATGCGACCTCTGTTGTCCGGGAAATGGACACCGCAACCAGAGCCATGACCCTGGAACGGGCGGTTAACGAGTTTTGGCCACAGCTCCGTGCGGCAGTAGGATTCCGCCATTTCTATCTCATTCAGCAATCCGATAGTCAGACACTCGGCATCATCCTATGGGATACTGCGGAACAGGCTGCTGCCTTCGCGGCTGTAACGGATGGCTGGCAGGCAACGATGCACAACCTCGGCCATCGCAGAATCGTGTCCGGCGGGGGCGACGTTCTCGAAATCGCGAAAGGTTGAAGAGTAGACGAACAGCACTGCCTGGTCTCACGAACGCCTTTCCTCAAGCACCTCGATCGAGTCGCCGGTGACTACGCCACACGAGAAAGGAGAGCGACGAATGTATGGAAGCGTCTTTCATTTGCATCTCAAGCCTGGTCAGAAGGCCGCCATACGTTAGCTTTTCGAACAATGGGACCGGGAACGAGCCCCCCGGGTACAGGGTTTTCATGCTGGCTATCTCTTTCAGCCTGATCGATCGAGCGACGAACTGATCGGTGTCGCGATCTTCGCGGACCGCGAGAGCTACCGCAAGAACGCTACCGACCCCAAGCAGGACGAATGGTATCGCTCGCTCCGCGCTCTCCTGACCGAGGATCCTCGCTGGGAGGACGGTGAGATCATCGAAGCTGCCGAGCGGACATAACCCGAGAACTGTCGCCCTTGCCACCTTCGCGATCCAGGGTCGACCCGGGATCGCGGCGCGTCATCGATGTTTCCCTCGCGAAGACTGAACCAACGTGGGACAGGCTTGGTTGAACCCGTCAGGGCCGTTACTCGGCACGACCTCGGCAGCGGAAGCAAGCGCCACAGGCGCCCGGTTACTCATCCTCTTCGGCTCGGATGAGCACGAGGCGACGGTCGAGCGAGCCACGCAGGCTCTCCGAGCGGCTGAACACTCGAGCGCTCCAGTGACACGAGAGAACCTGCTTTGCAGCTCATCCATGGTTGCACGATGCGAGCGGTTCGAAGTGAGGAACCGCCTTGTATCCCCTGAACCGGGCGAGCCGTTCGCTCACCCCGATCCGGCCGCACAGAGCTCGTGTCCGGGGCATCGAGGCTTCAGGGGCACCAGGGCTTTGCCAGCCGGTTCGATCGCGTACGAATCATGGGAAACAGCTGGTTCGCGTGTCGACAGGCGCCGGACGCTACCCGTGTTGCCGATCAGCTCGCCCGATAGCGCTCGCCGGATGCACGAGCTGATCGGCGAACTGACCCTCTGTCGCTCGCCTCATCGCGCAAGACTTCCGATGCCGTCCTCGCATCGCTCTCCGGTCCCTCACCACCGCGGGATACGATGATCGCTTTTCGACCACACCCCTATCTCTCCCCTTGGGTGAGCCACGGCAATCGAGCGCCACCACCCAGCGAAAGGAGCATGACCAGGAGCCCGTGCGACCAGCTTCGCCGCCTCCGCCTCCGGCTCTCTCTTCGGCATGGCAGTGATCCGCGCAGGGTCTGTCGCCCGACCCATCGCTCGGCGATTTATTCGGGGTGATCCCTCCGCTGACAGCGAGTCAGCGTGGATGCCGACAGACAGTAGTATCGGTGACATCGCGCCGCCCGTGTAACGGTGTTCCGCCATGTGACTGCTCCCTCAGGCGCAGCGGTGCACCTCCCACAGGGGGTATGCGATGACGAGACCAGACTATCGCAGCGAGCAGCCACCGGCACCAGCCTGAAACTCCCAGTCGCTGAGAGCACCAGCGTCGCAGCGCGTCGCCACTCCCCTCACCCCGCCCTCGACGACTGGAGAACACAACGACGAGACATGCTCGAGCGAGTCATCCCCGGCTCTTGCTGACGACCAGCCAACGAGTCCGGACAGCACCCGCACGAGAACACCCTGGGACCCCACGCTGACTCGCCAAAACGATTGCCGGCTGATCCGCCGCATCGGCCCACCGATTCGCCTCAGACGAGGCCGCCAGACGCAGAGCGAACAGGACCTCAAGAAACGAGTGGAGTGCCACATTGCCCGGTTTGTAGTGGAACAGATCTCGACTGAAAGACCTATCGAAGCCATTGTAGAAAAATTGGCGAGCATGTCATCGAGGCGTTGCGTAGTGCACCGTACATTCTACGTCCTTCGCCGCGCTACGCTCGACCTAGTCCAGCCTACCGCTGCGATGATGTCGCGGGGTAGAATGACGTCTCAAAACAATCCTCGACCATCGTTTGTGCATAAACCTAACCCTCCTTCGTGATGCTTCTCGCCGGCCGCGTGTCGCTGAGGGTTGTTGCTCGCGAACCTCTCGGCTGGACGAGCGTGACGAACGTACCCTGTAGTGCACTTGATTGCGTCCCGCATTGGCTTGACACGAGCGACAAATGATCGTATACTTTTATACAGTGCATCCGAAGACGATTTGCATCCAAAAGCCACGTGTGGAGAACGAATCGGACAGGGGACAAGCCAATGCGACTGCGGCGGATCCATCATGTTTGTCTGCGAGTCGCTGATCTCGATGAGGCGGCAGGTCGTTGGAGTATTCAATTCGGGTTGACGCTGTCCAAGCAAGAACCGGAGCGCGTACTCCTACGGTGCGGTTACGAGCCGTACAGTCTTGAGTTGATTCCGGGTCAACCGGGAGTCGACCATGTCGCCTACGAACTCGATCGGGATTGGTCACTCGAGACGACTGTAGCGTTTCTCGATGCCCACGATGTAGCTTTCGAACGGACTCCGGATGCGATCTTCCTTGCCGATGTGGAGAAAAATCGGATCGAGCTCGTGCCGTGGGCTCCTCGGGAACAACGCTACCCCGATGTCGCCCTCCGTACCACCGAACTCCCGGCTTTCCGGCCCCGGAAGCTAGGGCATGTGAACTATCTGACGGCGCGGCTTGCTGAACAAGTTTCTTTCTATACGAACATCCTGGGGATGCGTGTGACCGACTATCTCGGGGAAGAGGGTGTATGGCTCCACATCAATGCCGATCATCATGTGATGGCACTCGTCAACAAGGGGTACGCTCATATCCATCACTTTGCCTTCGAACTCGTCGATTGGGGAGAGATTCGTGTCGCACTTGACCACCTTGCTCAGCATGGGCGATGGATCGCTTGGGGACCACTCCGTCACGGTCTCGGCAGAAACCTGAGTGCCTACGTACGCATTCCTGAAGAAGAATGCTTCGTCGAAATCTACTGCGACATGGAGCAGCTCGAAGCGGATCACCAACCTCGCTACTGGCCTGATAACGCGCACTCTTCGAATGTCTGGGGCATCTTACCACCACGCTCCTATTTCCGCTTCGATCCTATTGCCGTCGAGTGGGAACGCGAGGGAAAGGAAGCGCTTGGCTATCCGCTGCCACCGCTCGGTGGGTCGACCATTCAGTCGACAGGGAGGACGGAGGCATGAGCGAAACGATGACCTCGATCGCCGCACGTACCGGCACCCAATATCTGGAAGGGCTGCGTGCGCGGAATCGAGAACTCTGGCTGGACGGTCAGTGCATTCGGAATCCCTTGGATCACCCACTCCTTGCGCCGGCGGCCCACAGCCTGGCGCGCGTCTATGATCTCCAACACGAGCATCCAGAACTCTTCCTGGCACCATCGCCGGACGACGGTCGGCTCGTCAACATCACGCACCTCATTCCACGCACTCGAGAAGATTTGGAAAGGCGGCGAAAGGCGTGCCAGATCGTGGCTGCCAGCACCGCGGGGATGATGGGCCGCACCCCCGATTATCTCAACGTCACATTCGCCTGTTTCGCCGGTCGTGCCGATGTCTGGGCTCGCCGTGGCAACGAGCGCGGAGCCGAGAATCTCATACGCTATCAGAAGCTCATTCGTGACAATGATCTTTGTCTAACTCATGCTTTGATCAATCCACAGGTCGATCGCTCTAAGCCTGAGGCAGAACAGGGCGGTGGGGTAGTCTCGCTCCATAAGGTCGGGGAAACGACCGATTCGATCATCGTCCGCGGTGCTCGCATGCTCGCAACTCTCGCTCCTTATGCCGATGAGATCGCAGTTTACCCGGGGTCAGATCTCCGACCTGGCGACACCAAATACGCACTCGCCTTCGCCATCCCGGTCGACACGCCCGGACTCCGCTTCATTTGTCGCGACAGTTTTACGAAATTACGCGACCGCTTCGACTACCCGCTGTCTAGTCGCTTCGATGAGATGGACGCGGTCGTCATCTTCGACGATGTGGAAGTTCCCAAGGATCGCGTCTTCCTCGACGGTGACACCATCGGCTACACCGAGGTGATCACGGAAACCGGCTGGCGCTCGCACATCATGCACCAGGCCTTCACGCGAGCGTACGTGAAGTTCTCCTTCGCATTCGGACTCGGTCACTTGCTTGCTGAGACGACCGGAGTGATCCGATTCGATCACATCCAGGAGAAGCTGGGTGAGCTGTGGACGATGGTCGAACTCACCCGCTCCGCCATCCTTGCCGCCGAAGCCGGGGCCTCACTCGACGAGGGCGGCGTTATGACACCGGATCAGCGGCCCTTCGTCGCCTTGCGCGCCACTCTACCCAAGTGGATGGCTCGCGCCAACGAGCTCTTGCAATTGATTGGTGGTGGTGGCTTCATGCTCACACCTGCCAGAAAGGATCTCACTGGTCCACGGGCGCAAGATATCCGTCGCTATCTCCAGGCAGCCAACTCCGATGCAGAGCAACGAATCCGCCTGTTTCGCCTTGCCTGGGACTTTGTCGGTTCTGATCTCGGTGGTCGGAGCGAACTGTATGAGCGGTTTTACCTTTCTGACCCATGGCGCATGACCGTGTTAGCCTATCAGATCGCCGACAAGGAATGGCCGACGAGCCTTGTCCGGACCATTTTGGAGGGAGTGTGACGAATGTTGCGCGGCTATTCCGTCCCGCGGAGCCCGGAAGGGCGGGCAGCTCTTGTTCCACCACCGCCGTGGCATTATGTGGGGGATTTCCTCGTCATCGAATATTGGGCCGACCCTGAGGAGGTGGCGGCTGTCCTCCCAAGAGGACTCGAGCCGTATCCGGATGATCCGGGTCGGTGTGCAGCGATCTTTGCGGATTGGCAATCCTGCTCCGCCGCTTATACGGAACTCACCGATCCAGTACGCTCGCAATACCGGGAATTCTTCCTCGTCGTGAATGCGTTGTACCGCGGTGACTTGGTGACGACGTGTCCATACATTTGGGTCGACAAGGACTTCGCGCTCGCGCGGGGCTGGATTCAGGGCTTTCCGAAAAAGCTCGGTGAGATTCACATGACACGCACTTATAACCTCCCAGTCGCCGCAGCAGCCCCCTTGCAGCCGGGAACGCGCCTCGGCGCCACTGCCTCCGCCTATGGGAGGCTCCTCGCTCACGCCACGATCATTCTTCGCGAGCCGACGAATGAGGGGCCGACGCACAATGCTCCGCCGCTTGTGAACGTGCGGCACTTCCCTCGACTCGCCCAAGGCTTTCAAGACCGGCCGGCTGTTCATGAACTGGTTCGCGCGCGCAGTCGGGATCGATTCATAGGTGACATCTGGCTCGGCCAGGCAACACTTCAGCTCTTTCCCTCGCCCTTTGAAGAGCATGACAAGCTGGCCCCGGTTCGAGTGGGGAAGGGATACCGGCTCACCTTCGCCTACACGGTCGACGATCTTGAGACCTTGGAGGAGATGCGATGACGGGACAGCGCGCAGCATTGCCGACGCACCGAGCGCTGCCGACCGCAGAGGAGCTCCGGCTGCGCACTGACCATTATGTTGGGGGGCGGTGGCTTGTCGCCAGCCAGCGCTTTGAGGTACGCTCCCCTATTCAGTGGAGTCATGTGCTCGCGACGGTCGTTCGTGGTGACGCCGCAACGGTCGATGCAGCTGTAGCCGCAGCGCGTGCTGCTTTCCCCGATTGGTCTCGTCGCACCCCAGACGAACGGGGGAAGCATCTTGACCGCCTAGCTGACCTCATCGAGGCCGAGGTGGAGCGGATCGCCCTCGTCGAGTGTGTGGATGTCGGCATGCTCTATCGCTCGATGCGTGAACGCCTCGTGTACCGTGCCGCAATGAACTACCGCTTCTATGCCCACGCAGCACGACAGCTCGAAGAACCAGTTTGGTCGACCAACGGCCTCTGGACACGAGTCGTGCGACAACCAGCAGGTCCAGCTGCCATCATCATCCCTTGGAACGCACCGTTCATGCTCGCTACTTGGAAGACAGCAGCAGCTCTTGCGGCAGGCTGCACTGTTGTTCTCAAGCCACCAGAGTGGGCACCTCTCTCGTGCTGCGTGCTCGCAGAACTGGTGGAAGCTGCCGGTTTCCCGCCAGGTGTGTTCAACATCGTTCACGGGTACGGTGATGAGGCAGGAGCCGCGCTTGTCGCCCATCCCGGCATCCGACGGATCAGCTTCACTGGTTCCACCGAGACCGGACGACTTATCGGAGCACAAGCAGGTCGTAACCTGGTTCCCTACACAGCCGAGCTCGGCGGCAAAAGTCCTTTCATCGTCTTCGCTGACACCGATCTCGACGCCGCTGCCCGCATGGCGGCAAACCAATACGATGATGCCGGGCAAATTTGCTTTGCGGGGACTCGCTTGCTCGTCGAAGAACCAATCGCCGAGCTGTTCCTTGAGCGATTCTATCAAGCGGTCGCTCGGCATGTGCTCGGTGATCCGCGCGTGCCTGAAACGACAATTGCGCCCCTGATTCATCCCGAGCACTTGGCACGTGTCGAAGGGTTCGTCGAGCGCGCGGTCCGTGATGGTGCCCGCATCCTGCTCGGTGGTCGCCGCGCTGTTGAGGTTGGAGACCTTTGGTATGAACCGACGCTGGTCGCTCCCCGCCACAACGAGCAGGAAATCGTCCAACGCGAAGTTTTCGGGCCGGTCTTGACTTTCCAGGTCTTCCGGACCGAGCACGAAGCGATCGAGCTTGCCAACTCGACCGCGTATGGTCTGGCAGCGGTGGTCTACACCAGCTCCGCCGAGCGGGCTGACCGTGTCGCCCGTCAACTGCGGGCGGGTACGGTCTGGGTGAACACCTGGGCCGCGCGTGATTTGCAGGCACCGTTCGGCGGGATCGGTGCCTCAGGCGTGGGCCGGGAAGGTGGCCAGTGGGGCATCGATTTCCACAGTGACCTGAAAGCCATTCAATGGCGAGAGGAGTGTCCTCGATGAGACAGGTGCATGCGAGACCGGTTATCAACCTAGAGGAAGATGCGTTCGCTGCGGGCATCCCGTTCGAGATCTTCGCATACCTGCGACGTGAAGCGCCTGTTTATTGGTACGAGTGGCCACATGGTCGTGGATACTGGTGTATCACGCGGTACCACGATATCGTCGCGATCCTCCGTGATCACGAGACATTCACATCGGAGTGGGGCGCGAATCTTGAAGACTGGGATCGTTTACAGGCAGTTTGCCGTCGCTCGATGCTCGAGACCGACCCACCCCGACACACGCAGCTGCGCAAGCTGGTGAGTGCGGCGTTCTCGCCACGGGCAGTGAGCGAGCTTGAGCCCCTGATCCGGTCGATCGTCGAGGAACTCGTCCAGCGCACCTTCGCCCGTGGTGGTTCCTTCGATGCCCTGAGTGATTTTGCCGCCCCCCTTCCGATCCGCGTAATCGCTCGCATGCTCGGTGTCCCAGAGGGAGACACCCCGTGGCTCGTGGAGGTCACCGATCGTTTGATGGGCAACACCGATCCTGAGCTTTCCTCGATCTCTCCCTACGATGAGACAAGTAACCAGTATTGCCTCTATCCATTTCGCCACCCAGCTGCGCTCGAGCTTTTTGAATACGGACATTGGCTCGCTGAACAGCGCCGGCAGCAGCCGAGCAATGATCTCGTTAGCAAGCTGGTGTTCGCGCAGATCGACGGCCGGCCCCTAACGACTGCTGAGTTCGACAACATGTTCCTCCTCCTAGTCGTGGCAGGCAACGAGACTACTCGACAGGCCATCGCCCATGGCCTTGTCGCCTTTGCCGATTTTCCGGATGAGGCACGTCGCCTGCAGGCCAATCCGGTACTCCTCCCCTCGGCCGTGGACGAGGTGCTTCGCTGGGCGACACCGGTCCTCCACTTCCGTCGAACAGCTCGCCGGGATACTGAGTTCGAGGGCCATCATATTGCCGCAGGTGATCGCGTCGTCGTCTGGTTTATTTCTGGGAATTTTGATGAAACGGTCTTTGCCGAGCCACATCAATTCCTGGTCGACCGATCACCCAACGACCATTTGACTTTCGGCCGAGCGGGCATTCACTTCTGTTTAGGAACCCATCTAGCCAAGGCCGAGTTGCGCATCGTCCTCGAGATGCTTCTGCCCTATCTCACGCGATACGAACTCGTCGAACGTCCTACGCGGATCCGCAGCAATTTCGCTAATGGCTTCAAGCGGTTACCTGTCAGAGTCATAGGGTGAACCGGACTGACGGGGGGTACGATGTCCGAACATGGTGACATTCAGCAGTACGTCCGACAGCTCAGCGACGCTGGCGTACGGTACGTTCGTTTGCTCTACGCAGATCTTCACGGTATCGCGCGCGGTAAGATCATCCCACTGGCCCAGCTTACTCACGTCGTCGAAGATGGAGCGGCCTTCGCCACCGGTATCATGTTTACTGACCTTCATCACCAATATTTAGGAGCGCCAGATCCAGGTATCCCGGATGTCCGTGCTATCCCGGACCTCGACACAGTCGTCGTGCCTTCTTGGAACACTTGCACTGCTTGGTGCCTCTGCTCCCTCTATCGCTACGCCAGCATGGACCCGTACGAACTCGATCCACGCGCGATCCTGACTTCTGTTATCGAGCGTTACCGTCAGCGGGGACTCAGGCCCATTCTTGGCCCCGAACTGGAATTTTACTTACTCGTTCCCACAAGTCAAGGAAACGGCTACCTCCGCTATTTTCATGCCCTTTCACCTGTGTATACCACCGGACCACTGAGCGATCCGAAAGGATTCGTAGGCACGCTCTTTGGGCGCGCCGAAGCACTCGGACTCCGGCCGAAGTCCGCGTTTTGTGAGTTCGGGCGCGGCCAGTACGAGGTAAACCTCGAGCACGGCCCGGCACTCGATGCCGCAGATCGCACCTTCCTCTACAAGACCCTCGTGAAAGAGACGGCGGCCGAGAACGGCTTCGTTGCGACCTTCATCGGTAAGCCGTGGAACGATGACGAAGGATCCGGTTTTCATCTTCATCTCTCCTGCACGGACAACAGTGGGCGGAACGCCTTCGCTGACCCAACCGAAGATGGTGGTCTGAGCGCGCTAGGCCGTCATTTCGTCGCGGGTGTGCTTAATCACATCCCTGGTGTTATGGCGTTCCTCAACCCCACAGTCAACGCTTACCGGCGTATCAATGCTCGAGGGCTCGTTCCTCGCTATGCTAATTGGGGTCTCGACAATCGCTTCACGCTGGTCCGCATTCCCCCAGAGCGGAACGAGGCAACACGGATCGAGATCCGAATCGGCGATGGGGCTGCAAACCCATACCTGGCATTCGCTGCTGTACTTGCAGCGGGGCTAGATGGCATCGAACATGAGCTGGAGCCACCGCCGTTGGTCGAAGGATTTCCAGACGACCTCCCAGAAGGCAAGCGCGGAGCACCCCTACCGACCGACCTCCACGAGGCCTGTGCTTCTCTCGCCTGTGACCGAGCGCTCGTGAGTCTGCTCGGGCAGCCAGTGATCGATGCGTACCTTCTGCTCAAGCGGTCAGAACTCGAGCGCTTCGCCCGCTGGGTGAGCGATTGGGAAGTCATGGAATACGTGCCGTGGCTGTGAGTGCGGAGAAAACACAGGAGGGGCGGTAGCAGATGGCTCGAGCCCGCATTTTGCTCAACGGGAAACCAGTTTGGGCAGATGTCGATGGTAACGACCTCTTCGTCGGTTCCCATCGGATTCCATTTGCCGAGGCGCAGTTTCTTCCACCGGTCGAAGTGCCATCGAAGATCATTGCGATCCATCTCAACTATCGCTCGCGGGTGGAAGAGTATGGGGCCCGGCTTCCCGATGCACCGTCATACTTTCTCAAACCACTGAACTCCCTTTCGGCCCACGGAGCGCCGGTTGTCCGTCCCAAAGGGTGCCGCTTTTTAAACTTCGAGGGCGAGATCGCGCTTGTCATCGGTAGACACTGCCGAGGAGTCAAGATCGCTGAAGCCGAGTCAGCAATCGGCGGGGTGACGATCGCGAATGACTGGGCACTGCATGATTTTCGGCATGCTGACCGTGGATCGATGCTTCGGGTCAAAGGACTCGATGGGTATTGTCCGCTCGGTCCAGTCATTGTTAAGCCGGACGAAATCGATTGGGATGAACTCACGCTGACTACGTATCGCAATGGCCAGATCGTCCAACAGGCACGCGTCCTCGATGATCTACTCTTTCCCTTTCCTTATCTCATCGCTGATCTCAGTCGCTTGATCACGCTCGAGCCTGGCGACGTGATCCTAACCGGTACACCAGCTAACTCCCGTCCCGTGGAACCGGGAGACGTGGTCGAAGTCGAGGTTCGGGGAATCGGCCGACTCCGCAACACCGTGGTGGAGGGAGAGGTTGATTTCGCAGTCGCTGGAATACAACCACGGGTGAGCTGGGAAACACTCCACGTCGCCCTCGCTATGCCTGAGGACGAGGCGAAACGGCAAGTCCAAGACTGATGGAGTTATAAAGGAGGGAGAGGACGATGGCAACTCACGCGTCGGCAAAACCAACACTCGGACCGCGCAATCTGAGCTTCATCCATGCAGTAGGGCAAACGCTGGCGATCGGGCCGATCTTTTCAGCGGGAGTTCTGATCGGCCTCGTCGGCACGGTCGCTGGCTTTTCCGCACCGCTTTCCATCCTGATCGGAAGCTTGGGCGCACTTGCTCTCGGCTATGTGGTCAGCCTCTTCGCCCAGACCTATACAGGAGCTGGTGCTGTGTACGAATATCTCGCTCGCAGCACAACGACCAGTCTCGGGGTGATCGCTGCCGGTATTTACTTCCTTGGCACACTCTTCACCGGTAGTGGAGGGATCTATCTTGCCATCGGCTTCTTCGGGTCGAATTTCCTTGCAGAGTATCTCAATCTCTCGCTCTCCCCATTTATCGTTGGGCTCTTGGCGCTCGTCCTCGTGTTTTTGCTCAACCACTATGGAGTGCGTATCACAATCAACGCCGTGATCACTTTCGCAATCCTCGCAGCTATCCCGTTTGTAATCCTGGCCGTGGCGATTGCCCTGCAGGGCGGAGCTGCGGGAAATACGCTCCGAACTTTCCTCCCGGTGAACGGTTGGGGAGCCACACTGTATGGAGTCCTTTATGCCGTCCTTTTGTTTGTGGGCTTTGAAGCAGCTGCTTCGATCTCCGAAGAGATGCACTCGCCAAAGTCGCATATTCCGATCGCTGTACTTCTGACGATCATGATTGGGACAGCTTTCTATGCGCTCATGGGTTATGCGTCCACGATCGGCTTCGGCGAGCAAGCTATCACTGCGGGAGCCTGGCAGAATGCTGCCAGTCCATTCCACGATCTTGCTACGCAATACGTCGGTAGCTGGTTGGCTCTGCTCGTCGACCTAGCCATCATCCTAGACATGCTTTCGCTGGCCTTGGCCTTCATGGTGACGACGGCTCGCGGCGTCTTTGCCCTGGCCCGCGACCGGCTGCTCCCCCGACCCTTCACCGCAATCTCTCGCCATCACACGCCACTCGCCGGTAATCTCGTCGTGGTAGCCTGGTCAATCTTCTTGCTGGCGCTCAGCTGGCTCTGGAATTGGCAAGGAACCAATCACCTGCCACCGATCATGCAATGGTTCTCCATAACGGCAACGACAGGCAGCTTTTTGGTGGAAATGATTTACCTACTTTTGGCTATTGCCGCAGTCCGGCTCATCATACGGCGGAACGGGGGCGGATTCGCCGCTTTCTGGCGTTGCGCAATCGTACTCGTTGGCGCACTCGTTCCGTTGCTTGCCTTCCGCGGTGCCTTGTGGCCGTTCCCGGCCTACCCGGATAGCCTCGGTGCGTGGTTAGCTCTGCTTTCTATACTTCTCGTCGGAGGATGGTATCTCGCGTTGCGGGCTATGCGCCCGGAGGCGATCGAGCGGGCGGCATTGCACGCTACTGAGCTATGATCGGGGCGAACCGACTGCATGGAGACAGATTCGATGCGCATCTATGACCTCCACGCACCAGATGGCGACTCGCTCGTTGACCACGTGTATCGAACGCTGCTGGAAGCACTCCTGACAGGTCAACTGCATCCTGGACAAGTATTGACACAGGAAGAGTTGGCAGCATTGGCCGGCGCCTCGCGGACGCCAGTTCGCGAGGCGCTCGTTCGCCTCGAGGCGGATGGATTGGTCACGGTCCGGGGTAGCCGCGGCATCCGGATCCGCGAGTTCACCGTCACCGACATGGAGCGGGCTTGGGAGGCGCGTCTCGCCATCGAGCCATTCGCTGCACGGCTCGCCGCTGGGCGTCGCGATCCACAAGCACTCGAGCAAATGGAACTAGCTATCTTTCGACAGCGACGCTGCTCATCCGATCTGACGAGGAGCCTCCTCGCTAACCGCGACTTTCACGTCGCAGCGGTCGCTGCTGCCCAGAACGAACACCTGCTTCGTTGTTCACGGCTTCTTTGGAACCTGCAGCTGGCCGCACCGATCTTTCGTGAGCAATACCGTAGTACTGAGGATGTTCTACGCTGGGCGGACGAGCACGAGGCGATATTTCACGCTATCGTTCACGGTAAGGCCGATGAGGCCGAGCAGCTGGCCCGCACACACCTGCTTGCGAACCGACTACCGGTCAAGGAATTCGAGCGAAGGGAGCTCGTGGGATGAGTCGACGCGTCGCCGTCTGCACCCTCGACAGTCTTCCAGAAGGCAGCTTCCGCGTGGTCGCGGTCGATGGGCACGAGATCCTCCTGGCTCGCCTCAATAACGACATTTATGCCGTCGATGCCGTCTGCACGCATGAGAGTGGACCGTTGGGAGAAGGCTACCTCGAGGGCGACGCCATCGTCTGCCCGATCCACTTCACCATGTTCTCCCTCCGTACTGGGCAAATTTTGGAGGGTCCAGCGACGCGTCCGTTACAGACGTATCCGGTGCACATCGAAGCGGATACCGTGTTCGTGACACTCCCAAGTGCTTGACAACTCGCCCTCGTTCGTAACGAGCCTCTCACGGTCTCGAGCACACGGAGTCAGCGCTTCCTGTGCCCTCGTGCACCGGTCGGGCAGACCAAGTTCGCGCCGGATCAAACCGATCTCTCTGAACCGCCCCACACCCACTCCGCACCAGGCTAGGCAGATGGAGCTCTAGGGTGAGAAATCTCATGCTGTCAGCGATACACGATCGCTCCGTTGGAACGATGGTCGGTCAGGCACCAGCGCTGCTGTGACCCCTAACCACCCCGTGCAGCGGTAGCGCAGTATGCCGAACCACTGGGAGAGCACGCATGACACGGAGACCAGGTTTCGTGTAGCACTCTATAGCCCCAACTTCCTGGGTGAGGTTCGTAGATCTGAGCAGTGATGCGGACGGTACCCAACGCAGCGTGTATCAGCGTGTATCCTGTGGAAATGGCATAACGTGGGCTTTGTCTCAGTAAGGAGGGATGAACCAGGTTGGTACGACTTGCTGAGCCTTCGCTCGAGCGTTCACACCGACAGGTTCCTATCCGCCCCTCGACCCTTCTTTTTTACTAGCTTCTCGTCCTACTCGTGATCAGTATCGCAGCAACCCTACGCCTCTGGTTCGTCCTCCGCAGCGATTTCCCACTCAATGACGGCGGTCTCTTCTGGACTATGGTCGACGATCTCCAGCGCGCTCGCTTTCGTCTCCCCAGTGTCACCTCGTATAACCATGCTCGTATTCCGTTCGCCTATCCACCATTCGGTCTCTATGTGGTCGCCCTGTTGGAAGCGTGCGGCATTCCCCGCCTCGAGCTCTTCCGATTCCTGCCGGTCTCGCTCACTCTTGCGAGCATCGCGGTCTTTGCGCTGTTCAGCCAGGCCGTGCTACGTTCCTACCGGAAGAGCGCAGCTGCGACACTCGCCTTTGCGCTCCTCCCGATGAGCTTCGCCTGGCAGATCATGGGCGGTGGCGTGACACGTGCCTTCGGCCAGTTTTTCTCTCTTCTCGCGCTCCTCTTCGGCTACCAACTGTATACCCGGCCCTCGCGTCGCGCCCTCGTCGGACTCGCCCTAGCGTGCGCCTTGACGGTACTCAGCCATCCGGAGGCAGCCTGGTTCGTCACCTACAGTCTGCCGTTGTTTTGGGCTTACTGCAGTCGCCGCCGGGAGACACTCGCTGCTTCGCTCCTGGCTGCGCTCGGAATGCTGCTCGTCGTAAGCCCCTGGTTGGTCACGATCCTCGTGCGTCACGGCGAGGCGGTCCTTCGCCTATTCCAGGATTCTGGTTGGTCCGTGACGGACGGCATTGGACGCCTGCTCCTCTGGGACGTCACACGAGAGCCGGTTTTCCCGATCCTGGGTATGCTGGCACTACTTGGGATTCCGGTCGCACTGCTTCACCGACAGTACCTTCTCCCGCTCTGGCTCTTCGTCATTCTAGTCGCCCAACCACGAGCATTCGACCAGCGTGCGGTGATCCCTCTCGCTCTTTTGGCCGGGATCGGGCTCGTCGATCTTGTCGTTCCACTCGTGCAACGTGCATCGGTTGCTCTCCTTGCTGCGATACGCCAACCCAGAAACCCTGTGAGGGAAAGGCTTGTCACAGGCACGGAACCTCGCCAGCTGGCAAATTCGCCGTGGTGGCTCGCACTCGTCCTCTTGCTGCTCGCCACGCAGTCGACTATCGCGACTGCTCGAGGATTTGCGCCACTTCTCACCGGGCTGACACCTGGTGACCGGGAAGCTATGGCGTGGGTCGCCACATCCACGCCGCCGTCAGCCCGCTTTTTGGTCCTCACAGGCGAGACCTGGTTCGGACAGGACCGTTTGGCTGAATGGTTCCCCGCTTTGACCGGACGCACGAATGTCGGCGTCGTTCAAGGCTCCGAGTGGCTGGGACAGTTCTCGCTCCGCATCGCGCAGGCGAAGACGCTTCAGCTCTGCAGCACGGCCGGTCGTCACTGCATCGAGAGCTGGGCACGCCTCACAGGGAACTCATTTGATTACGTCCATATCGCGCAGAGCCCGATCTGGGTCGGTGAATACCGCGTCGAGCGCTTCGGCGCGCTGATCGCAGAGCTGCTGCACGCACCGGACTATGAACTCGTCTATGCCGGTCCCGGTGCGATGATCTTTCGATGCGAGCATTCAGCGTCGTATCCGGGGGCAGCGGCATGAGGATCATAAAGTCTTCGAGCGATGGCCCGGCTCAGCGTGACCGGTAGCGCGAGTATAGGACGAGAGCGAGCGCCGGCAGGTAGAGAAAACTGACGACCCAGATCGGTGCGGTTGCCGGACTCGATCCCTCCCACGCATACTGTCCCGGACTCAATCGCCATCCCCAATACCCGATCCAACTCGCAATGGCCAGCATCGTCCCCTGCTGCCAGGTGCGGCACAGGAGCCACAGGGGAAGCTGATCGTAGAACCAGAGCCGCTGTGGCATGCAGGCTAGCGCCAACAGAAGACGCGCACCTGGATCGCGCCAGGCGAGAACCGCGAGGACAAGGAGCGCGCCCGGAAAGACGAAGAGCGGTACGGGGTAGCTCGGCTCGGAGCGCAGATTGTGCCACCAACCGAGCGACCAGGTCGGCAGCAGAGGAACCGTCAAAACGGCAAAGAGTGCGGCGCGCTTCCATCCTTCACGATTACCGTAAACAGCGAGCATCGGGAGCCCGATATTGGGCTTGGCGAGAGTCAGGAAAGCGAGTCCCGGTGCGAGCGCCGCTGCGACGATGAGCGGTGACCATTGCGCCACCGTTGCGGCCACATAGAAAGGGGCACTCAAGAACAAAGGCAGGAGATGCCATCACTCAGTACGCGCGATGACATAGGCGAGCGTACCGGCACTGAGCGCGAAGAAAGCCGTCCGTCCCGGCCATCCAGGCCGGGAGGAGTGCAAAAGGGAGAGCGATCACGACCGCGGGCATCGGATAGAGCAGCGGCGCATCGAACGGATAGGGGAAGATCGGGTGCAGTTCAGGATCGAGGTAGGGATCTCTTCCGGCGAGCCAAAGGCGTGCTGCCCGCCAAGCCCAGGTGAAATCCCCCGCGTACCCGCCACGTTCGAGGAGAGCGGCAACACTCACCAGGCCTGCGAGCATTCCGACGAGGGCTGCGAAGCGGACCGGTGAGTCGAGATGGAAACGTCGCCAGACGAGCCTGCTAAACTCCTCGAAGCGAACTCTCGAGAAGCCAGCGCCCGGGCTTCTGTGCTCCATGTTTCTCCCGTCCATTCTGCCGAAAGACTCCCACGCCACTCAGCCTCTCCGCCAGAAGTCCCCCGGGCGACGACACCAGCTGAGTCGGCGCGTCGACTCCGGCGCCCTGGAAAACGCTTCTTCGTTCGCGGCACGCCGCTCGTCAAGCACTGTCGCCCTCACCTGTTCTAGCGAGTGACGAGCTTCGCGAGCCAGATTCTTCGCTATCCCTGGAACAAGATTTCGGGGATCGACGACGAGTCGCGGACACATACCATGAAACCGGTCACGTACCATAGCACTCTCGGCGCCACCCCACATGATGGAGTTCCTCGCGCCCGGTTGGAAAGTCGCCTTTTCGTCATCGGATCGGGGGAATGCACCCTCCAGTCGCGACTGCCCATCGCCGCGTGTTCTCCGTATCGTCATGCATCGTCGCGACCGTGCCAGCAGCGAGAGAGCGATGAGATCGAGCTAGGGCTATCTCGGGGGAGTGGTCCCCTGCCAGTGCCTGCCGAAGAGAGGTACCCCGGCTCTGCGGGAACATCGACACGATATCGAAGACCTCGACGAATCAGGTTCGTCACCCCCCGCAACTACACGCGCCAACAGGCACCGAAGCACCCCGCGATCATCGGCCACCACGTGCCCGGTTCTCATGGATGTCTCTGATCGACCAGACCTCCTCGGAGCGGAAACGATCCGACACTAGTGATCGGCTGCTTCCCCAACCGGCGCAGCGAACTACCCCGCAGCGCCCTGACCATTCGACAACACCCCCTCTTCGATGAGGCCACCCATGGGTCGTCTTGGGCTGCCCCGTTTCCTCTCACCCACTCTTGCTCTGCGGCAGTCTGGTGACCGAGAGGATGATAGAGTACAAGTCCGGAATCGAAAGGTCCTGGGACACAGGGTCAGCGGCCGGACCTCGACCGGCTGAGGACAGCACACTCGGTTCCACCGATGTCGCACTGCTACCTCACTGGCCGAGTCTCGGTCAGCAGGGTTTTGTGTGCGAGCAGAGACGGCTCGGGTTCAGGCCGTGGCGGGTCTAGCGGCGGGGTGTCTCAGGTGGGACACCGAACACACTTTTGACCCCACTTTGACACTACGCGTTCCCTGTCGCACGACGAGGAGCTGCCCACCCCATGAGCGGTCGATTTGCCTGTCCTGGTGCGGTGCCGGAGGTGGGACTCGAACCCACACGGGGTCGCCCCCAGCGGTTTTTGAGACCGCCGCGTCTGCCGTTCCGCCACTCCGGCGTCACTCCTTGTAAGTATAACCGCTCGTTCTTCTGGGCGGCAGTGCGCACCCCCATGCGTACAGAGAGCCGACGGCATCGACGCAAGGGCTTCCGTGAGACGACGGTAACCGGTCGTTGGCCGGTCAACCATCACACGTCTGCGTAGCCTGTCCACCACCCGCTCGACCTCGTGGCTCGCCCAGCCGGCCACGGTTCTGCTCGTGTCCGTGGGGGCCAGATGAAGCACAACGCGCCACCAGCTGCGACCTCGCTTTGCCCATCATCGACACCGGCCCGTTCTCGCCTCCACAACCGTGCCTTTCCACTAGTCGACCACCGATCCCTGGGGTGCTGAGTTGCTGGCATCAGCACCCAAAATCTGAGCCGCTCGCATCGCGAGCCAGAGGGTCACCAGATCATCCAACCGGTCGACGCGTAATCCCGTCAGCATTTCCACCCGTCGCAAGCGATAGAGCAGTGTCTGGCGATGGATGCTCAACCGACGGGCCGTCTCGCTCCACGATCCGTTGCAGGCGAGGAAGGTGCGCAACGATGGCAGGAGTGCCGTGCCGTGGGTGGCGTCGTACGCTTGCACGGGAGCCACCACCCGCGCGACCAGTTCCTGAGCTGCTTCGAGCGAAAGGGGCCAGCCGAGCGCACCGCCACGCACCGCTGCATACCGCTGCAGGCCGCGCTCCCGCACATGCGCTGCCCAGCGAGCCTCGACCACAGCCACTGGTATCCGGCTGAGCGAGCGGATCGGATCGCTCCACCCGATCGCCCGATCGGTCGCGAGCGCCCGCATCACCTCGAGCGCATCCGACGAGTCAGGTAGCAGCACGAGAAAGTAACCATCCCGCCGGATGACGGCGTGGGGAACGAGCTGTCCCTCGAGCATGGTGTGCAGCTCCTCGAGCGTCACAGCGAGTTCTGGCACGGCAGCGATCGCATACGGTGGTTCGGGAAAGCCATGCTCGCGGAGCAAGAGCTCATGAGCGAGGTCCGGGTTCAGGCGCTGGTCGACGAGCTGAGCGAGCAGCTCACCCGCCAGGCGTCGCTGCCGCTCCCTTTCGACCGCCTTGCGTTCCAACGCGAGCGCAACGACCGTCGCCACATGCCGCAGGACGACGACATCGTGACCGCGTCGCCGATCCTTCGGCACAACGACTAGGAACGTTCGACCACGTGTCGGAACGGGCAACGCGATAGCCCCACTGGCGAGCTCGGGCAACTGCACCACGGCGGGGAGCTGCCCTTCTGGATAGCGCTCAACGGCGCGCCGCACCGCCCGCAGGAACTCCGGCTCGGGAACCGCCACTGGCAGGAGTTCCTGGCCGAGTACGAGGTCGAGGACGACGAGTCGGGCAGCCAGGATCCGCTCCAAGCGTCCCCGCAGTTCCGCGTCCTCGGCTGTCCCGTGCACGACGAGCCGCCCGACCTCATAGATCTGCACGGTGCGACGCAGGCGCTCATGTTCGTCGCCCAGATTGGCGTCAGCCACCACCCGAGAGACGGCGACAAACGGCACATCGTAGGCCGCGAGCAGAACCGGTACGGCAAGGCGATCAGCCGTCTCCAGCATGGCATCCGACAGGGCTGGGGCCCGCATCCCCTCGCAGATCATGAGCCCGCTCAGACGAGCCCGAGCGAGACGCTCGATGTACGCGACTTGCCCAGCCTCATCCCGGGGTATACCGATCCCGACGGTCATGACGAGTTCACCACCACTCAGCCAGACCGTTGGATCCTCCAGCTCGCAAACATGGGCCCAGGTGATCACCCGGTCGAGGCCAGCTGCACCCGCTACCAGGCGGGTCTTCAACTCTGGATGTTCGAGCAGCTCGCGCACCGTGATGCCCATAGCACCTCGCAATGCACCTGCCAACGCAATCGTCCGCTGAGCCCTTCGACGATATTCCTCACTGAAAGCCCGTGACGGTCTCGACCGCTCATCCCTGTGACTCGCATCACCCGGCCTGCACGGTTAAGGATACCGGACGGTTCGTTGCGATCGTCCAGGAAATCTCTGCCGCTTCGTGCAACTGTGGGATTACTCGACCTTCTCTCTCCACCTCACACTGGCTATGAAGCGACCAGAACCGTCAGGCGAGAACGACAGAGGCGGAACGACGACGAGCGAGAGGGGAGGCGAGCGTGTCCGAACGGGTAGAACACGGCGGAGACGTTACAGCAGGGGCGGAGACGCTGCTCCCTGCCTCGCGGGAACGAGTGTGGCAGTATCTCCTGGATATCCCGCGTTCCACGCGCTGCCTGCCTAGAGCCCACGACGTCGTCCAGGTCGGAGAGCGCACGTTTCGCGGGTCGGTGCGCTTTCGGGCTGGCTTCGTGCAGTTCGCCTTCGATGCCACCGTCGAGCTCACCGAGTTGATTCCCCCAGAGCGGATCCGCCTGACTGCCCTGGCGACTGATCCACTGACACGAGAAACGGTGACTGCTCATGCCGTCGCCGAACTTCGAGACGACGGCGAGCGAACGGCAATCCGCTACACGCTCACGGTCTCGAGTCCTGGGCTCTTCGGCAGTCTCGGCCGGCGCATGCTGGAAGAGGTGAATCGCCGGATGATCGACGCATTCTTCCGCTGTGTCGAACGGACCCTGCTCAGCGAACAGCCGGTCGAGACGCACGAGTGAACGAGAGTGCCTCGCGCAGCAGGGAAAGGAGCGAGCACATGAGCAACTACGACGTCGTGATCGTCGGCGGTTGAAATCTCGGTCTCTGGACCACCTACCACCTGGCCCAGCGAGGGGTACGTCGGATCCTGGTCTGCGAACGGTATTGGGCCGGGTACGGCGCCACTGTGCGCTCGGCTGGGATCATGCGGCAGCAAGGCGGTTCAGAAACCGCCGTGAAACTCGGGAAATGGTCGCGCGAGCTGTACCGAAAGCTGGGCCAGGAACTCGGGCTGGCTAAAGGCTTCCGCGAAGTCGGCTACTACGTCGTCGCCTCTCGTCCCATGGAAAAAGCGGTGTTCCAGCGCCTGGTAGAACTGCGAACTGCTCACGGCGTTCCGAACAAATGGTTGGATCCGGAGGATCTCGCTCGGCGCCTACCCTATGTCGACTGGAGCCGATCCGCCGGTGCGACTTACACACCCAACGATGGCTATGTCGAGCCAGCGATCATCGTTCGCAACATCGTCACGGCCGTGCGGGCAGCCGGCGTCGAGCTGCTCGAGCAGTGCGAGGTCCAGGGGATCGAGCCGCTCACCAGTGGTTATCGAGTCGAGACGTCGCGAGGCGTATTCGAGACGGAACGGGTGATCGATGCTGGCGGCCCACGCGGTGCCCGGCGGATCGCCGAGTTCGTGGGGATCGATGTACCGGTGGCTGCTTCCCGGCACATGGTGATCTCCTTCCTGGAGCGACCGCCCGACATGCCGGCGAACTTTCCGATGATGTTCGTTCTGGCTGCTGGCTTTTACCTACGCCCGGACGAGCAGGGAGTGCTCTTGGGGTTTTCGAATCCCTTGGAGCAAGCGGACCAGAGCGATCGCTACCTTCTGGAATTCGACTGGGACTACTTCGAGAAGCTCAAGCCGGAGTGGGAAGCGACCATCCCCAGCTTGGCAGGGAAGGCGATCGGTCGAGCTTGGACCGGATCGATCGATGACACACCGGATCAGCTTCCCATCATCGACGAGCCGCGCTTCGGCTTCTACGTGCTCGCCGCGGGTGGACATGGGATCATGTGGGGGCCGGCTCTCGGCATGAAGATGGCGGAATTGGTCACGGAGGAGCGCTTGAGCGATCTGGACCCGGAGGAAGTGCGCTTGCGGCGCTTTACGGAAGGTCGGATGGCCACCGACGCCATTCATCTCCCCTTCCCGCACTGAGCGCACGGTCGACTCTCCCCAAACCGACCGTCAGCGGGGGACAGCGTGGTCTGTCACGCTGTCCCCCGCTCGATTGGTCGAGGTGCTTCCGAAAACCGGTACCGTGCTCTCGATTGCCGGCTTCCCTCGGGCTGGTTCCACTGCGCGACGACGAGTGGTGCGGGCTGTCACCGATGGGGAGGAGCGCTCGCTGGGACGAGCCGGCTGTCGCCTGACGAGCGTGCCGGTAAAGCGCTTCTCAGCCATACCCCTGTTTGTCCTCGTGCATTTGTACGAAGCTTTTCGACAATCTTTCGACGCTCCGTGGATTGCCAGCAGGGACTCCAATCAGTATACGTAGTGACGGAAGCTTTCCTAGTCGTGGCAAAGACGAGAATGGATCCGTCGGTTTCGGCTTCGTGATCGATCGCGCGCAGCGGAGGTGAGTCGTGAAGGTCGAGAGCATCTCGCTCGTCCCTACTTTGCCGGGCCGCTACTACGTCGATCCGGCGATCTACGCGCGCGAACAGGAGCCGATTTTCGGCCGCCTCTGGACCTGCATTGGGCTCGCCCAGTCGTTGGCCGAGCCTGGCCAGTATCTCACCACCCAGCTCGCCGGTGAGCCCTTGCTGGTCATCCGCGGTCACGATGGCGAGTTGCGGGCCTTCCTGAACGTCTGCCGCCATCGCGGAGCGCGACTCTGCACCGAGTCCCGCGGATGTCTGGAATCGCGCGTGATCCAGTGCCCCTATCATGCCTGGAGTTATGCCCTCGATGGACGCCTGATCGGCGCACCGAACATGCGGGACGTGCCCGAGTTCTCCCCGGAGCGATATGGGCTCGTGCCCGTGCCGCTCGCAGTCTGGGAAGGGATGATCTGGGTCAACCTCTCGAACGACCCTCCGCCGGTCGAGTCGCAAATCGTGCCTCGGATCATCGAGCGACTGGGAGATCGTGCGATCTTCGATCGGTATGGGGTCGGCCAGCTCCGCATCGGGGCAACGCTGACCTACGATGTGCAAGCCAACTGGAAGCTCATCGTCGAGAACTTCATGGAGTGTTACCACTGTGCCGTCGTCCACCCGGAGCTGAGTCGGCTCGTCCCGAGCTTCCGCGCCGGTTACGCCTACCAGGAAGGGGTCGGGGCCACCTTCGCTGAGGGGGTCGAGACACTGACCCTGACTGGCAAGCGCACGCGCCCGCTGTTGCCTGGCCTGCGCCCCGAGGACGATCGCACCTACTATGGCATGGTCCTGGTACCCAACATCTTCGTCAACTTGCATCCGGACTACGTCCTCATTCATCGCTTGGAGCCGCTCGACGTCGGACGCACATTGGTGCACTGCGACTGGCTGTTCGATCCGGCTATCGTGGCCTCTCCGGATTTCGATCCCAGCGATGCGGTCGAGCTCTGGGATCTCGTCAACCGGCAGGACTGGGCGATGTGCGAGCGGTGCCAGCTGGGCGTCGGCTCGCGGGTCTATGCGGAAGGAGGCGTCTTCGCACCGATCGAAGCGCATATCCGCCATTTCAACGATTGGGTACTCACGCAACTCGGCGACGTCGCGACTGACTCATCGACTTGAGGCAGGCAGTCGAGCGAGAGGAAAGCGGTGAAAGGAGCGACGGGCGATGCCGTCCTACGATGTGCTGATCATCGGTGGTGGAAACCTCGGACTGTGGACAGCGTATTTTCTCGCAAAGCGCGGTCTCCATCGAATCGCCATTTGCGAGCGCTACTGGGCCGGGTTCGGTGCCACCACGCGCTCGGCCGGGATCGTGCGCCAGCAGGGCGGTTCAGAAACCGCCGTGAAACTCGGGAAATGGTCGCGCGAGCTCTATCAGGAATTGGGCCGCGAACTGGGACTCGGGAGCGGCTTCGTGGAAGTCGGTTACTACGTGCTCGCCTCGACACCGGAAGAACGAGCAGCCTTTCAGGAACTCGTGACCTTGCGCCAGCGCTGCGGGATCGAAAATACCTGGCTCGAGCCGAGCGAGCTCGCTCAGCGCCTTCCTTTCGTCAACTGGAGCCGCTATCTGGGCGCGACGTACACACCGAACGACGGCTTCGTCTACCCGCACATCGTGGCACGCAACATTACGCACGCCGTTCTCCGCGCCGGCGTCGCGCTCTTCGAGGAGTGCGAGGTCCAGGAGATCGAGCCGCTGGCCAGCGGCTACCGCGTGAGGACAACGCGGGGCACCTTCGAGGCCGAGCGCGTCGTCGATGCCGCCGGTCCACGCGGTGCTCGCCGGATCGGCGAACTGCTCGGCATCGACGTGCCAGTTTCGGCAGCTCGACACCAGATTGTGAGTTTCCCGACGAGGCCTGCCGACCTGCCGGCGAACTTCCCCATGCTCTTCGTGCTCGCCAAGGGATATTACCTGCGTCCCGACGAGCACGGTCTCCTCTTGGGAATGAGCAACCCGGCGGAACAGCCGGACCCGACCGATTGCTTCCTCCTGGAATTCGACTGGGACTATTTCGAACGACTCAGGCCCGACTGGGAAGCGACGATACCGGCACTCCGTGGCTTGCCGATCGGGCGCGCCTGGACCGGTTCGATCGATTACACGCCGGACCATCTTCCTATCATCGATGAGCCACGCTTCGGCTTCTACGTGTTGGCCGCGGGTGGACACGGCATGATGTGGGGACCAGCGCTCGGTATGAAGATGGCCGAACTGATCCTGGACGAGCGCGTGAGCGACCTTCCCGACGAGGAAATCCGGCTCAGCCGCTTCCAGGAACCTGGCAGGGTGCGCGATGCCATCGCGCTTCCTTTCCCGACCCGTTGAGAGCACTGTGCATGGCTCAGACGAGGAGGAGGTGTACCATGGCTGATCGGATCGATGCCCTGCTCCAGTTCCTGGCGCGCCAGCAGCGCCTCCGCCGCCGCGAGCTACTCGGTGGCCTCCTGGCAGCCGGCACGCTTGCTGCCTGCCGGCAGGCGGCCACTCCGACACCGACTCCGGCTCCAGCCGCGACACCGACGCCTGCTGCCCAGGCGCCGGCGGGTGAATTCGCGGTTCCTGGCTATGACGATCCCAACCGCTGGAAGGGCCGCAGTATCGTCGTCACCTCCTGGGGCGGCGCTCTGCAGGATGCCCTGCGCAAGACGATCTACCAGCCCTTCTCGCGTCTCACCGGCTGTCAGATCGTCGAAGATACGACCGACGAGGCCAAGCTGCGAACCATGGTCGAGTCCGGCACTGTCGAGTGGGACGTGGTCGATGTCGGGACCGAATCGGTCATCCCGATGGGTCGCCTCAACCTGCTGGAGCCACTCGACTACAGCAAGATCGATACGACCGATATCTTTCCGGAACTTGTGCTCGAACACGGCGTCGGTTACTTCTATTACTCGACGTGTCTCGCCTACCGGAAGGACAAGTTCCCGGACAAGCCGCCCCAGAGCTGGACCGATTGCTGGGATGTGCAAGGTTTCCCTGGGCCGCGTGCATTCCAGAAGTACATCCAGTGGGGACCGCTCGAGGCAGCCCTCCTGGCCGACGGCGTACCGATCGACCAACTCTACCCGCCGGATGTCGACCGCGCCTTCCGTGCACTCGACCGCCTCAAGCCACTCGTGACTGTCTGGTGGGAGGCGGGTGCCCAACCGGCTCAACTCCTCACCGATGGCGAGGTCTATCTCACCGATGCCTGGATCGCTCGCATCCAGTTCTTGATCGAGCAAGGTTCCACGGTCCTCGGTTACACGTGGAACCAGGGACGGCTCTCGAGCGACTCGCTGGTCATCCCGCGCGGTTCCAAGAATGTGGATGTCGCCCACGACTTCATCAACTTCGCCTTGCGTCCGGAGGTACAGCGGGCCTTCGCGCTGGCCTATCCGGACGGCCCAGCCAACAAGCGGGCGTTCGAAGCCCTACCCTCAGAACGCGTGGCTCTGTTGCCGAGCGCGCCACAGAACAAGGCGCTCCAGGTCTATCCGGACTATCAGTGGTGGGCCGATCACCTCGACGAGGTCGTCGAGCGCTTCAATAGCTGGATCGCTCGCTAGCACCATCGTCCAGCGCTGCAGGTACGCCGGACACCACCTGGCTTCGGTGTCCGGCGTACCGCTGGCCGGAACGGATCCACCTACGGGGTCGATACACCGCGTTTCCTCGGGTACAACGAGGGAGGAGAGATGCCTTCCGCTACTGGTGAGATGGGCTGAGTTCGAGAGCCGATCGGTCTCATAAGCCTGACACATGCATCCCTCCTGTCACCATACGCGGCGCGAATTGAGCGGGAGCACCGTTTCGCTATACTTTAGTCGAGCAGCAGCTTCGTTCCACCGAATCGATCGGATCGCCAACACGATGCCAGTAACGGCCAGTCAAAGGAAGTGACGCGCTCCCGATCATCCGTTCACGCGAACATGGTCAGGATCAGCTGCTCGAGCGTCTGACGGGACAATGATGATGCAGGCCGAACTCGAATCGTTCCGCTTCTGGTACCCCTGGCGAGCGCGCTACCGTGACTGCGACATGCAAGGGATCGTCTACTTCAGTGTCTATTTCGAGTACGTCGAGCAGGCGATCATGGAGTACTTTCGGCAAATCGGTGTCCCGATCGGCAAGACGATCCACGAGGGATCGTTCGACTGGGCGTTCGCGCATGCCGAGATCGACTATCGGGCGCCGGTCGCCTTCGATGACCTGGTTTCGATCGGGATCCGCATCCCGAAGCGTGGGCGATCCAGTTTCGAGGTGCACTTTGCAGTCGTCGACGCAGCGCGCGAGCGCGTCCTTGCTCACGGTCGTCTCGTGCTCGTTTGCTACGACAGCCGGTCTCGACGATCCTGCCCATTGCCCGATTTCGTCCGGGAAAAGATCGAGGCGTTCGAGGGTGCATGATGCACGAGCAGAGAACAGTGCAATCGGAGATGCTGGCCCCGCTGTTGCGACCGCGCAGTATCGTCGTCGTCGGCGCGAGCCCGCGGCGGCGCATGGCCCGGACTGTCCTCTCCAATTTGCGAACCTTCGGCTTTCGCGGCCCAGTGTGGGCACTGCATCCCAGTGGTGAGGCGGTCGAGGGGTTCCCCTGCTTCCGCACAGTCGAGGACCTCCCCGAAACGCCTGACTGCGCAGTAATCGCCCTCTCACCGGAAAATACCCTGCAGGCGTTTCGCGCACTCGCTGAGCGAGGAGTGCGGGCTGCGGTTCTACTCGGCTCCGGTTTCGCCGAGGCGGGTCCCTCAGGCTTGGGGATTCAGCAGGAAATCACCGCCATCGCCCGCGACCGCGGCATCGCCGTCTGTGGTCCCAATTGTCTCGGGTTGGTCACTCCGGACGCACGAGCAACCTTGACCGGCTATCACCTGCCAGGCGACCTGGCGACCGGTCCGGTCGCCGCGGTCGTGCAGAGCGGTTCCGTCTTTTGGTCATTGGCCCACAACACGCGGTCACTCCGCTTTCGCTACCTGGTCTCGAGCGGGAACGAAGCCGTCCTGACTGCGGCCGATTACTTCGCGGCCGCCTTGTCCGACCCCCACGTGCGTCTTCTCGTCGGCTTCCTCGAAGTCGTGCGCGATGGCGAGCGGTTCCTGGACGTGATCCAGGCCGCTCATGCGCGTTCTGTCCCGATCGTCCTGCTCAAGGTCGGTCGCTCGGAATTGGCCCGCGCGACGGTTCTGGCGCACACCGGCGCGATCGCTGGCTCGGACGCGATCTTCCGCGATATCATGCGCCAATACGGCGTGATCCTGGTCGAGACGCTCGACGAGCTGTACGACACGGCTGAATTTCTGCTCGCTGGGCGCTGGCCACGGAGCTTCCGCGTCGGCGTGGTGACCGATAGCGGAGGAGAGAAGGCGCTCATCGCGGACTGGGGAGAGCGGATCGGCCTCGAGTTCCCATCCTTGTCACCCAAAACTGCCGAACGACTGCGGACGGTTCTGGCTCCGTACGTCAAGCTCGAGAATCCGCTGGACGCCTGGGGTTCCGGCAACTTCGACGAAGTCTACCCGGCCACGTTGGCCGCCTTCGCCGAAGACCCGAACATCGAGACCATTGTCTTGGGAACCGACATGGTGCGGGAAACCGAGGAAGCGCACCTGTATGCCGAGGCGATGCTCGCTTTGCACGAGCGCACCGCGAAACCACTCGCTGTGGTCACCAATCAGGCAACGGGGCTCGCTTGCACGGAAGTGCAGCGCCTCCGCGCGGCCGGGATTCCCGTTTTGCAAGGAACCGAATACGGGTACCGCGCGATCGCTCATGCAGCGCGCTACAGCCAGTGGCGAGCCAGCGCACCGGACTCGCTCGCTCCACCGTCCTCCCTCGGGGAGATTCGCCAGGAGATCGAGCGCTGGCACCAGCGTGCCACGCGGTCAGCACACGATCAACCGGTGACGCTGACCGAGTACGAAGCGAAGCAGATCCTCGCACGTATCGGCTTGCCTATCCCGAGCGAACGCTGGGTGACCTGCCTGAAGGAAGCACTTGCGGCAGCCGACGAGATCGGGTTTCCGGTCGTGCTCAAGGCACAGGGGCCGAACTTGCTCCACAAGAGCGACTTCGGAGCGGTCCGGCTCGGTATCAGTGATCGCCAGGCGCTGATCGAAACATGGCAGGAGATGGTCGAGACCCTCGCGGCCACACCATCGCTGGAGGTCACCGGCTATCTGGTTCAACGACAAATTCCGCACGGGCTGGAGCTTCTCCTCGGATGCCTCCGCGATTCGACGTTCGGCATGGTGGTGAGTGTCGGTCTCGGCGGTGAGTTCGTGGAGATCTGGCGAGATGTCGTCTATCGCAGGGCCCCGGTCAGTCCAGAGGAGGCGGATCGGATGCTCAGCGAACTGCGGGGCGCAGCCCTGCTGGCTGGTCATCGACGGCTGGCTCCACGCGACCGCCGTGCGGCGGCCGAGGCCATCGCTCGTTTCAGCTGGTTCGCCGTGGCAGCGGCTGACCTGATCGAGGTCGCGGAAGTGAATCCGCTCATCGTGCTCGAGGAAGGACGAGGTGCGTGGGCAGTCGACAGTCTGATCGTTCTGCGCGCTCCGGAAAGGAGGAATAGGTGATGGATGGCGTCCGGTCAGAGGTTCTCGAGTTCGTCGAGGAGACCAAGCGCTACGTCTACGAGGAGCTGATGCCGCTCGAAGACGAGATCGAGCGGACAGACTACCTTCCCCCGGAGGTCATCGCCGATGTAGCCAAGCGTGGCTACTTCGGCATGACGATTCCCAAAGAGTACGGGGGTCTCGGCTTCAACCTGCTCGAAACGTGCATGGTCCTGGAGCAGATCCACAAGGCCCCTCTGGCTATCGGCTACGTGGTGGACCTCAACAACGGCATCGGCAGCCTGGCCATCCTGCATGGTGGAAGCGAAGAGCTGAAGCGCGAGTACTTGCCCCGCCTTGCACGTGGGGAGATCATCGGCGTTTTCGCGATGAGCGAGCCGCAGGTCGGGTCGGACGGCCAGGGCATCTCCACCCGCGCCGAGTGGCGTGACGGCTACTGGGTACTCAACGGCTTCAAGTACTGGATCACCTGGGCAGAGCGGGGCGATGTCTTCACAGTCGCCGCGGCAACCGATCCCGGCAAGGGTGCTCACGGCGGGATCAGCGTGTTTCTCGTTCCCAAAGGGACGCCCGGAATGCGGGTCGCGCGTCGACAGAAGATGATGGGCAACGCTGGCATCGACGAGAGCGTCCTCGTCTTCGAGGATTGCAAAATTCCAGCAGAAAACCTGTTGGGTGAACTCGGTTGGGGCTTCCGGCTGCTCATGCGCACGCTCGACGAAGGGCGCGTCAAGTGCTGCGCGCTCGCGATCGGCTATGCCGAGCGCGCCTGGGAACTCGCTATGGCCTATGTGAAGCGGCGGCAGGCCTTCGGTCAGCGGCTGGCTGACTTTCAGGGCATCCAATGGCAGCTCGCGGAAGCTGCGACGACGATCTGGCTCTCTCGCCTGGCCATGTACGAGGCAGCGCGCAAGATCGATCGCGGCGAGTTCGCCGCCAAGGAAGCAGCAATGGCCAAGCTCTACTCCACGGAAGCGTGCCAGCACGTCGTCGATACGGCAGTGCAACTCTTCGGTGCGCGCGGCTATTGCCGGGATTACCCGCTCGAGCGCATCTACCGCAACTATCGAAGTCTCCGCATGGTGGAAGGAACCAGCGAGATCCAGCGGCGCATCATCTGGAAGCAGATGTCGAAGCTCTACGATCCGGAGTGCGCACCAGATGAACAGACACGCGAACACGCGATCCGCGTCGAGCGCATGCTCGAGCGCGCGTTAGCAGTCGATCGCCCCTATCAGGATTGGGGCTTCCGGTATCTTGACGAGGTGGCAGCTGACGACTGAGAGCGTTCTCGCTCGCCGCGCGCTGTCGAGCGAATCGTCGCCGGATGGCACGGGAGGCGTGCATCGCTGATCGCGCCTCCCGTGTTCGCTGCTCTCACGGCCTGTTCAGATGACGACCCGGATCGCTCGGTAAGAGGATCGACGAGGACTCGCCACACGAACCGGGTCGGCGATCGTTCTACGGTGCGACGGTGCACGGCTGGCATCGATAAGTTCGCACGGCAGGAAGAGAGTGAGCCCACGTCACGGAGCAGGCACGCGCTCATGAGCGCGTCCCGTGACGCCTGCGCGGCCGGCGATTTCCGAGACAGTCGGTGTGGTAGTATGTTGCCGATGAACAGTTCGGCCGCGAAGGGGCAGAGCAGTATGGCATCCGATCTGCTCATCACCACCACGACGGCGATCGAGGGGCGACCGGTCAAAGAGTATCTGGGCGTGGTGACGGGGGAAGCTATCTTGGGAGCGAACATCTTTCGCGACATCTTCGCCAGTATCCGCGATATCGTCGGTGGTCGCTCCGGAGCCTACGAGAAGGAGCTGCGCAAGGCGCGCGAGATCGCCTTCCAGGAGATGGCCGAGGCAGCCCGCCAGCTCGGTGCCAACGCAGTGATCGGAGTCGATATCGACTACGAGACGATCGACATGGGCGGGAGCAACATGCTCATGGTCACCGTCTCGGGTACTGCAGTCCGGATCTAAAACCGGGCAAAGACGAGAGAAAAACGCCCGCCGTAGCGCTCTACCAGAGATGTCAGCCTGGAATCGGTCGCGCGCTGTGCTTCGATCCAGCCGACCGGCGCGGCACGGGATGGTTGGGAGCGACTGGTTTGCGTAAACCCACAGCGTTCACCGGTCATCCGATCTCTCTCCTGAGACCAGCGTTGCGGAGTCAGAGCGGGTATCTCGTGTCTCGCTCTCGTTGCACTCCTGAGCGTCCGACACGTTGGAGCAGCGCCGCTCTGCAGCAATGCTTCGCGACAGGCGCTCTCGAGTGCTCGGTCTGCACGCTACCCGGGTATCAGGACAGGACCACCGCACAACAGGGCTCGAGCGATTGACGCCTTCCCACATTGCCTGCTACAGTTGCCGGGTGCCGGTCGGTGGTCTGCACCGACCCCCTGCTGTTGCTGTCGATGGACTGTCGGACAAGCCGGAGGGTGGAGCGAGCAGAAGATGATCAAGCTGCGCCTACGCCGCATGGGGAAGAAGAGGCAGCCGCACTACCGGATCGTCGCGGCCGAGGCACGCTGGCCCCGCGATGGCCGGTTCATCGAGGTTATCGGGTATTACAACCCCCGCACCGATCCGTATACGCTCGAAGTGAATGTCGAGCGCGCGCGGTGGTGGCTCGAGCATGGGGCACAGCCGACGGATACGGTCCGTGCTCTCTTGGTTCGTGCCGGCGTCCTTCCACCGCGTCAGCAGAACGAGGCCAAGCGCGAAACTGCCGAAACCGCGCAGCCCGAGGCATGAGGAGCGTGAATCGTGCAGCGCCGCGACGGCCAACGACTACCCCAACGTCCGCCGCGCCGCGAGCGTCCACCGATCGACCCGGACCTGGCGACGAACCGGCTCGCGACGCTTGTCCGCTATATCGCGGGCCAGTTGGTCGATGATCCGGACGCCATCCAGGTGCGCGCCCGGCGTCGCGGCCGCGCGGTCATTCTCCGTCTCTCAGTGCCACACGACCAACTGGGCAAGGTGATCGGTCGGGAAGGAAAGATCGCCCGCGCGATCCGCACGATGCTCGGCATCGCCGCCGTGCGGCAAGGTGTCCACGCCAGCCTCACCATCGATGACCAGATCGACGCCCAACCGACAGCCACCAGCTGAGCGTCCAGCGTCTCCCGAGCGACTGTCGATCGGTCGGATCATCGGTGCGCATGGGGTGCGCGGCACCGTGAAACTGAAGATCTGGACCCATTTCCCTGAGCGCATTCCGCATCTCGAATACGTTTACCTGGGCGAGGAGTCGACACCGCGTCGGCTGCTCCGCGCTCGGGTGCAGGGTGATCTCGCTTTCCTCCAGCTGGAAGGTATCACGACGCGCAACGAAGCGGAGGCCATGCGCGGCGTCGTTGTCCGGATCGACCGCAGCCAAGCCGCCCCTCTGGGTGAGGACGAGTACTACCAGTTCGAGATTCTCGGGTTGCAGGTGGTGGACGAAGCAGGAAACGTGCTCGGACGCGTGATCGAGATCTTGGAGACCGGCGCGAACGACGTCTATGTCGTCCAGCGACCGGATGGAAGCGAACTCCTCCTTCCCGCCATCCGCTCGGTCATCCTCGCGGTCGACCTCGAGCAGCAACGCCTGGTCGTTCGCCCGCCGCGTTACTATGACGAGGAGTGACGACCTCGGCGCGCCTGCAGGACCCGCCAGACCTCTCCAGCAGGAACACCACTCGCCTGCAACAAGACCAAGAGATGGTAGAGGAGATCGGCTGCTTCCTGGGCGATCGCCTCGGGCTCGCCGTTCTTGGCGGCGACGATCACCTCAGCCGCTTCCTCGCCGATCTTCCGCGCGATGCGATCGACTCCGGCCTGGAGCAAGGCGCTGGTATAGGACCCCGGCTGTGGTTCGACTGCTCGTGCCGAGATGATGCTAGCGAGCTCGTCGAGGATCGTGGCGTTCACTAGATCCTGGGACGTGCCCACGAGCGGTTCCGTATCGAAACAGCTCGGTCGACCAGTATGGCACGTCGGGCCATGCGGGTGGACCCGCGCGAGAAGGGCGTCCCCATCGCAATCAGTGCGCAGCTCGACCAACTCCAGGACGTGCCCCGACGTCTCGCCCTTCATCCAGAGCCGCTGACGACTCCGACTCCAAAAGTGCACTCGCCCTGTCTCGACTGTCCGTCGCACCGCATCGGCATTCGCGTAGCCGACCATGCGGACCTGACCGGTCGTGGCATCCTGCACGATCAGCGGAACCAGCCCATCCGCGCCGAAGCGAATGGCACCCAGGAGCCGCGCGAGTGCGTCGTCGCTCATGCACCCTCCTAATCGGCCGGCGAGAGACTGGGCTCGGCAGTCGTTACGCCGCGCAGGGAACGGCCGACCGCCCGGGCAACGGCGGCCAGCTTGGGCATCACCGCAGCGAAGTTCTCCGGAGTGAGCGACTGGGCGCCATCGGAGAGCGCATGGTCCGGATTCGGATGCACCTCGACGATCAAGCCGTCAGCCCCAGCAGCGACAGCAGCCAACATCATGGCGGGAACCATGAACCAACGACCAGTGCCGTGGCTCGGATCGACGATGATCGGCAAATGACTGAGGTGCTTCACCGCTGGAACCGCGTTCAAGTCCAGCGTGTTGCGCGTGAAGGTCTCGAAGGTGCGGATACCGCGCTCACACAGGAGCACCTGCTCGTTCCCCTGCGCGACAATGTATTCAGCAGCCAAGAGCCATTCCTCGATCTGCACTGCCATTCCGCGCTTGAGGAGAACCGGCTTCTTGGCTCGTGCCACCGCCTCCAGCAAGAGATAGTTCTGGCAGTTGCGGGCACCGATCTGCAGCACGTCGGCGTACTCGGCCACGAGATCAACATGCTGGGCACTGAGTACCTCGGTGACGATCGGGAGCCCAGTTTCTTCGCGCGCCTTGGCCAGCAGTTTGAGTCCTTGCTCACCTAACCCGCGGAACTCGTAGGGGGAGGTGCGCGGCTTGAAGGCACCGCCGCGCAGCATGCTGGCGCCCACCGCCTTGACTGCTCGAGCCGTCTCGCGGATCTGTCGCTCATTTTCCACCGAGCAGGGGCCAGCAATGACCACGACCTCGTTTCCGCCGATCGTCACGTCGCGCACCTGGATCACGGTGTCCAGTGGGTAGAACTCGCGACTGACCAGCTTGTAGCGCTTGCTGACACGGATCACCTCCTCGACTCCCGGCAAGCGCTCGAGGGCCTCCTTGAGCGTATCCGGCAACGGTGATCCGACGACCCCGATCACCATCCGCTCGGCACCGGGAGCGAGCTTGGTTTGGAAACCGAACTCGGCGACCCGATCGATCACTGCCTGGATCTGCTGCTGGGTCGCACCTGGCTGCATGACGACGATCATTGCTCAGCCCCTCCCATTCCTCGGCGATCTTCGGTCAGTACAGTCAGGTCTTGTCCGAACTCGGGACGCAAAACACGGGCACCACGCAGATAGACATGCCGGATTTCGCGCGGCGACTTCTCGGTATTGACATGCATCAACACCCGCACCACCCCCATCGGCGCACCGAGAACGTCCATTTCGTGGGCGCAGAGCAACGGAACATGGATCCAGCCAAGTTCGCGTGCGGCGACGGCTGGAAAGGTTGCGGTGAGGTCGCGCGTCGTCGTGAAGATGATGCTCGCGATCTGGTCTGGCTCCACTCCATTAGCCTCGACGAGCGCGAGCAAGAGCTCGCGGGTCGCTTGGACGATCGCTTCCGCGGTGTTGGCCTCGACCGTCGTCGCCCCCCGGATCCCGCGACACTGGACCATCGTCGCTTACGACCCCTCCCCGACTGGTGCGACCGCATCCGCTCCTTGCCGCAACCAAGCGATGAATGACTCCGCCGCGGCAGCCTGTCCCTCCGGTGGCTCTCCAGCCAGGCGATCGAGCAGCGCACTCCCGACGACGACCGCATCGACCAGCCCACGTGCCTGACTCACGTGCTCCGGTCGCGAGATACCGAAACCGAGCGCGAGCGGGAGAGCGGTTACTGCTCGCACGCGCTGCAGGAAGGCTGGCAGATCGTCCGGCAGACGCTCACGCGCTCCGGTCACGCCGGTCAGCGAGACGCAGTAAACGAAGCCACTCGCACGATCGGCAACCTCGCGCAGATGTCGATCGGTGCTCGTCGGCGCCACCATAAAGATCAGGTCACGTCCGGCCGCCCGACAGAGGGCGTGGAGTTCGTCGCTTTCGTTCGGTGGAAGATCCGGCACGATCACGCCGTCGACGCCGACCTCGGCACACGCATGAACGAACCGCTCCAGACCATACTGGAGCAGTGGATTGAAGTATCCCATGAAGACGAGCGGAACGTCAACACCCTGCTCACGCAGCCGCGCTGCCGTCTCCAGGCAGAAGCGCACCGTCACCCCATTGGCCAGCGCGACATGGCTCGCCCGCTGGATCGTCACACCGTCCGCCAGCGGATCGGAAAAGGGAATCCCCAATTCCACTGCGCACGCTCCGCCACGCACCAGAGCAGGAACCAGTTCCAGCGTACTCTCCCACTGCGGATAGCCGATCGTGAGATAGGGGATGATCCCCAGTTGCCCTCGTGCACGCAACGCTGCGAAGGCGTCAGCGATCCGGCTTGTCCGTCGCATCACAGCGTCACCCCCAGCGCACTCGCGACCGTCCGCATATCCTTATCGCCTCGTCCGGAGAGATTGATTACGATGACCTGGTCGCGTGGCCGCTCCTTGGCCAACCGCACCGCCAGAGCGATCGCATGAGCCGATTCCAAGGCCGGGATGATTCCCTCTGTCCGGCAGAGCAGCTGAAACGCCGCGAGAGCCTCCGCATCGGTGATCGCGTGGTACTGCGCGCGACCCGTCACCTTGAGATAGGCATGCTCCGGCCCCACCCCCGGATAGTCGAGGCCAGCCGCGATACTGTGCGCTTCGACGATCTGCCCATCCTCGTCCTGCAACACGAACGACCGCGAGCCATGCAGCACGCCGACACGACCAGCCGTCAAGCTGGCCGCATGCCGTCCGGTCTCGATCCCTTCTCCAGCAGCTTCGGCACCGTGCAGTTCGACCGACTCGTCTTCCAGGAAGGCTGAAAAGATACCGATCGCGTTCGACCCCCCACCGACGCAGGCAACGACCGCGTCAGGCAAGCGTCCCACTGTGGCCAAAACCTGCTCGCGTGTTTCTTTCCCGATCACCGACTGGAAATCGCGCACGATCATCGGGTACGGGTGCATCCCAGCGACCGACCCCACGAGATAATAGGTGGTCCGCACGTTGGTGACCCAGTCGCGGATCGCCTCGTTCATCGCGTCCTTGAGCGTGCGGCTTCCCGAACTGACCGGTCGGACTTCTGCCCCCAGCAGCTTCATGCGGAAGACGTTCAGCGACTGACGCTGCACGTCGAGTTCGCCCATGTACACGACGCACTCGAGACCGAGATTGGCACAGACGGTCGCGGTCGCAACTCCATGCTGCCCAGCACCGGTCTCGGCAATCACGCGCGGCTTCCCCATGCGCTTGGCCAGGAGACCCTGGCCGACCGCGTTGTTGATCTTGTGTGCGCCGGTGTGCGCGAGGTCTTCCCGCTTGAGGAAGATGCGGGCACCTCCCACTGTCTCGGTCAGACTCGCAGCGTAATAGAGTGGCGTGGGGCGGCCGACGAAGTCGCGCAACAATCGCTCGAACTCGGCCTGGAAAGCAGGATCACGGCGGGCATCCTCGTACGCCGCGATCAGTTCCTCGATCGCTGGCAGGAGCGTCACTGGCGCATACATGCCCCCGAATTCCCCGAAGCGCCCACGCTCGTCGGGAAGCTGTCGTACTGGCTGGGTTCTGGTCGTCATCGCTTTCCTCCGATCCGTATCTCCGCCGGTCGATCGAGGGTCAGGAACGCGCGGCGCGCTGCCGCGACGAACGCCTGCATCAGCTGTGGGTCCTTGTGCCCGTCGCGCTCGATCCCGCTGGAAACATCCACACCCAGCGGCCGGACGAGTGCGATCGCTTCCGCTACTGTCTCTGGGCGCAATCCGCCAGCCAAGATGATCGGAAAGCGCGCAGCGAGTTCGGCTGCCAGCGTCCAGTCGACGATCTGGCCGGTCCCACCCAAGAGGGACGGATGATAGGCATCGAGCAGGATCGCGAGCGGGTTCCGTTCTCGACTGAAGTACGGCGCGATGCGGTCGCAAGCTGCCTCCAGGCTTTCGCCTGGCCGCAGCCGCATCGCTTTCAGGGCTGGCCAACCGAGCCGGGCGAGAACCTCTGGCGGCTCGTTCCCGTGGAGCTGGACGAGATCGAGCTCGAGCGCGCTCGCGATCATCGCGATCTCGTCGACGGGAGCATCGACGAAGAGTCCAACGATGCGCGGCGGATTCCGCGACTCCCGTACCGTTCGGCAGATGGCGCGAGCCTCTTCGAGCGAAACCCAACGCCGGCTCGGCGCGAAGACCAATCCGATGAGATCCGCGCCGGCCTCGATCGCTGCTCGTGCGTCCTCCGGCGTTCGCATACCGCAGAGTTTCACGAGCCCCGGCATCGGACCACCTCCACGCTCCCCAGTGCCTGCACGATCGCGCGACGATCCGGCGCCATCATCAACGCCTCACCGACCAGAATCGCATCGATACCAGCCCGCGCCAGCCGTTCGACATCAGCGACTGAATGGATGCCACTCTCGGCGACCACGACCCGATCGGCCGGAACGAGCGGCGCCAGCCGCTCGCTGACCGTCAGGTCGACCGTGAAGGTCCGGAGATCGCGGTTGTTGATCCCGATGACCCGGGCACCGGCTTCCACTGCGGTCGCCAACTCCGACTCGTCATGCACTTCGACGAGTGCCTCCATGCCCAATTCCCAGGTGACGCCGAGGAGCTCGGCGAGCTGCCAGCGATCGAGCACTGCGACGATCAGGAGGACGGCGTCTGCACCATAGGCCCGCGCCTCCACGATTTGATAGGGATCGAGCAGGAAATCCTTGCGCAGAACCGGTACGGGTCCCGGGCTGGCATGCGCCAGCCGTGCAACCACTGCGAGATCCTCGAGACTCCCGTGGAAAAAGGGTTCGTCAGTCAGCACCGAGAGAGCAGCGGCCCCACCCGCGAGATAGTCCATCGCGACCGCAGCAGCATCAGCCTCAGGAGCGAAGAGGCCACGCGAGGGGGAGCCGCGCTTGACTTCGGCGATGACGCTGACTCGATCAGCGCGCAAGGCCGGTACCAATGGGACCGGCAGCGCCTGCTCGTGGGCCTGTGCCCGGAGTGCACCCTCTAGTACCCGGCGGCGACGCTCAGCCAGGTCCGCACTCGTTCGCTCGACGATGCGGTCGAGGACGGTTCCCGTTCGTGTCACGAGGGCACCTCCGCCTCAGCCAGCGCGTTGGAGAGCACCTTCAGCCGCTCCAGGCGGTCCAGCGCGGCACCACTGTCGATCGCGTGACGAGCCAATCCCAATCCCTCGGCGAGCGACTGCGCCGCGTCCGCCGCAACGAGCGCGGCAGCCGCGTTGAGCAACACCACATCGCGTGCTGGGCCGCGCGCTCCCTCCAGGACAGCACGAACGATGCGCGCATTCTCTTCGGCAGTGCCGCCACGCAGCGCATCGCTGGGAACCCGCTCGAGCCCGAGCGACTCTGGCTCGAGCGTCCAACGTCGGACCTCGACTGTCCCGTTGCGCCGGACCTCGTACACCGTCGTCGGCGCGCCGAGGCTGATCTCGTCCAAACCATCCGCCGAGTGGACGACCAGCGCATGCTCGACATCCAGCAGGGCGAGAACCCGCGCCACCGTCTCCACGAGTTCAGGCATCGCGACTCCGAGAAGCTGGTAGCGCACGCGGGCTGGATTCGCGAGAGGGCCGAGCACGTTGAAGACCGTTCGAAAGCCGAGTTCTCGCCGCACCGGCGCCGCATGCCGCAGCGCGGGATGGAAACGCTGGGCGAACATGAAGCCGATCCCTGCCTCCTCGACACAGCGTGCCACCGCGCTCGGGTTCAGGTCGATCCGGACGCCCAGTGCCTCCAGGACGTCAGCCGATCCGGCTCGGCTGGACATCGCCCGGTTGCCATGCTTGGCGACCGGAACCCCCGCACCAGCAACGACGAAAGCAGTCGCCGTGGAGATGTTGAAGGTCCGCTTCCCGTCACCACCGGTCCCCACGACATCGATGACCGGCTGCGCAAGCTGGAGTTCCACCGGGATCATGTGGGCTCGCAGTCCTTTGACGAAGCCAGCGATCTCGGTTTCACGCTCGCCACGCATGCGGAGTGCGGTCACCAGCGCCGCGATCTGTGCTGGGGTAGCCGCCCCCGTCATGATGGCGCTCATCGCCTCCATCGCCTCGTCGATGTCCAGGATCTGACCTGCAACGACCTTCTGCAGCACCGATCCGATCATGCGGCACCCCCTTTCGAAGAGACGAGCTCGCGCTGGTGCGCGTCGACCTGGTGCAGAAAGGTGCGGAGCAGTTCTTTACCGACCGCCGTGAGAATCGATTCCGGGTGGAACTGCACTCCCACGACGAGCCCTGTCCGATCGCGTACTCCCATGATCACGCCATCCTCGCTGCGGGCTGTGACCACGAGGTCCTCCGGCAAGCTTTCCTCCTCCACCATGAGCGAGTGATAGCGGGTAGCCAGGAACGGGTTCGGCAAGCCAGCGAACACTCCCTGCCCGTCATGCGTGATCCAGCTCGTCTTGCCGTGCATGAGTCGGGGAGCCCGCACGATGCGCGCTCCGTAGGCTGCCCCGATCGCCTGGTGTCCGAGGCAGACACCGAGGATCGGCACGCGACCGCGAAAATGCTGGATGACCGGTACCGAGATCCCCGCCTCACGCGGTGTGCAGGGCCCCGGCGAGACGACGATGCCAGCAGGCGCGAGATCCTCGATCTCCTCGACGGTCACTGCATCGTTGCGGAACACTACGAGGTCGGCACCCAACTCAGCCAGATACTGAACCAGGTTGAAGGTAAACGAGTCGTAGTTATCGATCACGAGGATCATGCACGACCTCCTCGCTGTTCGATTTCCAATCGTTCGGCCTGCTCGATGGCGCGCACCAGCGCCCGCATCTTGTGATGGCATTCCTTGTGTTCGAATTCCGGCACGCTATCAGCGACGATCCCCGCTCCTGCTTGGAGAAAGGCCCGTCGGCCTCGCATCACGATCGTTCGGAGCGTAATCGCGGTATCCAAGTTGCCGCTGAAGTCGACGTAGCCGACGGCTCCCGCATAGGGACCGCGTTGTTCTGGTTCCAGTTCAGCGATGATCTCCATGGCGCGAACCTTCGGCGCACCGCTGACCGTTCCGGCCGGGAAACAGCTACGCAGCGCGTCGAGCGCGCTCAGGTCCTCGCGGAGCCGGCCAGCCACCTCGCTGACGAGGTGCATGACGTGACTGTACCGCTCGACGACCATGAGGCGGGGCACGTGCACTGTCCCGGGCTGAGCGACACGACCGATATCGTTGCGTGCCAGGTCGACGAGCATGATGTGCTCAGCACGCTCCTTTTCGTCGGCAGCGAGTTCTTCCGCTAATGCGGCATCTTCTCCCGATGTGCGACCTCGCCGTCGCGTCCCGGCGATCGGATGAGTGGAAAGCTCGCGACCATCGACTCGGACGAGCATTTCGGGAGACGCACCGATCAGCGCATCGTCACCGAGGCGCAAAAAGTACATGTATGGAGATGGATTGATCCGCCGGAGCGCTCGGTAGACCGTGAACGGATGGGCACCCGTCTCCAGTTCCTGGCGCTGGGAAAGGACCACCTGGATGACGTCGCCAGCCGCAATGTACTCCTTGGCTCGCTCGACCATCGCGACGTACTGAGCGGGCTCGACGTGCGGGCGAAGCCGAGCCTCGACCGATTCCGGGTCAACCGGCCCGGGACCGAACGGGATGACTGGTGGCCGGCGCAAGCGATCGACCAACCGCTCGATCCGTTCGACCGCGTCAGCGTATGCTTGGGCGAGCGATAGTCCCTCTTCCACATGCGCATGGCTAACCACGGCGATCGTATGCTCGAGATGATCGAAGACGAGCATCGAGTCGACGAGGAGGAAGACCGCTTCCGGCATTCCGAGCGTGTCGTGCGGTGCTGCGGGAACGCGCGGCTCGAAATAGCGAATGACCTCGTAACCGAGGTAGCCGACCGCCCCACCCAGGAAGCGCGGCATGCCCGGCAGGTGGACTGTCCGATAACGTGCGAGCAAGCGCTCGAGGAAGCGGAGCGGATCGCTGAAGGTCGTTACCTGCTCCGCCGTGGGAGGCTCATAATAGTCCGCACCGCCGAACGAGGCGAGGGCTGGTGCGGCGAAGGCCGTTCGGGTGCCGGTACGGCGCAGATGAGCGCAGCCGCGGTCGAGTTCGACGAGCAGAAACGGATCGGTCCCGATGAAGGAATAGCGAGCGAGACGCTCCCCACCTTCGACGCTTTCCAGGAGGAAAGCGTAGGGCTCGCAGGCCACCTTGAGGAACGCCGACACAGGTGTCTCCAAGTCAGCGTCGAGTTCGCGATAAATCGGGATCACTGTCGCTTCGCGCGCGAGGACTGCCACCTCTTCGAGTGAGGGGTGATAGCGGCGAGCTGGCGAGCGAAGAGCTGCATCCGTTCTCGTCATCGATTCGCCTCCGGTGGATGGATTCCCAAAGAAAAACCCTCCGTCCCATCAGGGACGGAGGGGTCAGGCTCCGCGGTGCCACCCTGGTTGGATGCCATCGAGAAGGCATCCCACCTCAACCGGTACGGGATCGCTGAACGATCCGATACCGAGCTCCGGATAACGGTGGAGCCTCCGGCGCCGCCTACTTGCCCGAGGCGTTCGGGGCGCGACTCCCGGATCCATTCCGTCCAGCCGTGAGCACCGGTCTCGCACCACCCACCGGCTCGCTGCGCCCCGTGCCGGACGTACTCGCTCCGTTCGTCGTCGTTACCGGTCTTGCGTTGTTCCTCCCGCTAGTATGCGGGAAGCACGTCGTGTCGTCAAGTGCCAAAAGGCAGCTCGGATCAGTCAGCGTGGCGAGTCCTCACGTTCACGCATTCCGGTTCCCGAACGAGAACACCTCCGACTCTTTGCGGTGACTCACCGCAAGCCGACAGGAGAGACCGCCGAGGCCCGACAAGTCGACACGCTGAGACCAGAAATCCCGTTCCCGGCAGCTGCGACGACCAACCGGAGCACAACGCATGATGCGCCTCCGCTACGGCTCGGCGCTGGACCGAACGCATGCATCGCCACGAATCAGAGGTTGCCGCGACGATTCCGACAAATCGCATGTTTTTTATCCTGTTCCAGACGAAGCAAGTGTCCGGGAATACCTGACCGACGCGAACAGGACCTTTTGGTCTCTCTCGAGAACGCAGTACTCGCCGTTATCGATCTTCGGGGTAACAACGAGCCACGGTATCTCGAAGGAGGATGGGAGTGGTCGGGTTCATCGCACGGTTCCGACTCGGCTACCAGATGGGACTGATGGTGCTGGTGTTCCTTACCGGGTTCATCCTCTCCAGCGCGGTCAGCATGTATGGTCTGCGACAAGTCATGGTGAACGGCCCGTTGTATCAGCAGATCGCCCGCGATCAGGAATTGATCGCCGATATCTTGCCACCGCCGGCCTACATTATTGATGCCTACGCCAATGTCCTCCAGCTCAAGTTGGCGATCGAGAACGGCGCGGACGAAAAAACGGTGCAGCGCCTCCTGGCCGAAAGCCAGAGAACGCGCCAGGACTATGAAGAGCGGCTCTCCTATTGGAGAGGCGTGCTGCCAAAAGGTGAGATCCGCCAGTCCTTGACCGAACAAGCAGCGGATCCTGCCCGCGAGTTCTTCGACATCCGCGATCGCCAGGTGATTCCCGCTCTCCTCGCCGGGGAGACAGCTCGTGCGGAGGAACTCATCTGGAACGAGCTTCGACCCCGTTTCGAGGCGCACCGCAGCGCAATCGACCGCACAGTCGAACTCGGGTACGCCTCGGTCAACAACTCGGAGCAGTCTGCCAAGGGTGTCGTCGCTCGAGTCAACGTTCTCGTCCCCGCTGTCAGTCTCATCAGCGCACTTTTGGCCACCCTCTTGGCCGCGCTCATGGCCCGCCTCTTGACCAAGCGCCTCGGACATGTGGCCAAGGCTCTCGACGAACTCACGACCCATGACATACCCGCCCTCGAGCGAGCGCTGGGTGCGCTCGCCCGCGGTGACCTGCGAGCGACCGTCTCGTTCAAAGTGCGGCCGAGCGAGCTGACTGGGCGAGACGAAGTAGCGACACTGATCGGAGCCTACAATCGTCTCCAGTCCGCTCTGGGTAATGTGGAACAGAGTTTTCGCACACTGGTCGAGGGCCTCCGCGACATGGTCACCAGCCTCAGAGACGCGGCTGCTCTGCTCAACGATGTCGGGGCTGACGTGCATCGGCGTGTCGAACAGACGACCGTCGCCATCCAGAGTGTGACCGGCGCTGCTGAAAGCGTCGCCCGCGGAAGTGCCGATCAAGCCAATGCACTCACCGGATTGCGTCAGTCTTTGACCGAACTGGCTCAGACCAGTGACGCGCTCGCCAAGGCCGCTGCTGACCAAGCACGGGTCGTGCACCAGGCATTCGAGTTGGCTTCCGAGATCAACCGGCAGAATCAGGAGGCGGCGCAAACCGCCCGCGCGGTCGGTCGACTCGCAACAGAACACGCACAGCAAGGACAGCGAGCGGTCGAGCGTACACTCAGCGCGATTACACGCGCCCAAGCCAAGAGCACCGAGGCGCAGAAGCGCGTGGACGAGATGGTCAAGCATGCACAATCGATCGATCAGGTGCTCACGATCGTTCGCTCCATCACCGAACAAACGAACCTGCTCGCACTCAACGCCGCGATCGAGGCAGCGCGAGCCGGGGAAGCAGGACGAGGATTCGCCGTGGTCGCTGAAGAAGTCCGGAAGCTCTCCGCCAATGCTGCCGAAAGCACGACGCATATCGCCGAACTGGTCCACCAGTTGCAGAACTCGGCAGCGTCTGCCGTGCAGGCAGCGACCGAAAGCCTCGAGACGATGACCGGAGTCGCTACCGAAACCAACAACACGGTCTCGGACCTCTTCGAATCCACCACCGAGGCAGCCCGCGAACTCGCGACGTTGAGCGAGCGTGCACTCACCCTGGCCGAGCAAGCCCTGAAGAGTGTCGAATATCTGCGTGCACAACTCGAGCAAGCCGCATCGACAGTCGAGGAGACGAGCGCTGGGACTGCCGAACTCGCGACTTCCGTGGCAACCATCAGTACCACCGCTTCCCAGCTTTCTGCGATCGGGGAAGAGAATGCCCAGGCAAGCGAGCACGCGAGCAACGCGATGGAAGAGATCAGCCACGAACTCTCAGAGGTGGCTCACAATGCGCAAGCCCTGTTCCAGCTCGCCCAGCAGCTGCTCCGAGAGACGGAGCGCTTCATCCTCGATCAGCCGGCTGCACACGCGCAAGCCGATTCCAGTCGGCGCCTGCTCCCAGTGGACTCCGTCCACTCCCTGGGCGACGGGCTTGCCCTTCCAGCGGCAGCGAGTCGTACCGGGCCGCTGATGCCTGCCCCCAGTCGGTGGACGGACGGTCATGGAGAGCCGTGATTGCGTCAGACGCCGTCACGCTCCATGTCCCTGGAGTCGCGCTCGGTCGAGGAGGCCGAGAAACTCACACCCGGACTCCGGAGTGTTGCCCTTCTGCTGCCAGACCGCGCTTAGCGCGTCCGAACCGCGCGAGCGAAGCCGACGATCCTCCCGGGCTTCGCTCGCGCGCAACCACACGCTCGTCGCGCTCACCTCCGCCTTCGATGACTTGACGATCGATCGTGATCCCCGAGGCAGAGACACGCTCAGAGCTTGAGTTCGGACTTGACACGCTGGACGTGCTGGAGCGTGCTCAAGGCCGCCGCTTCGATCTGCTCCAGCATCTGGCGCACGTACTCGTCAGTCTCGCTCATGATGCGCTGTTTCCGTTCCATAGCCTGGCGGAGCATCTCTTCACAGCGTGCGCGGGTCTCGTTCATGATCCCTTGCTCACTCATCAAGTACTGGGCACGCTCTTGCGCGGTGGCCAGGATCCGCTGGGCCTCGAGCTGCGCCTCCGCGATGATCTCCTGGCGGTCCTGCAAGACGCGTCTCGCTTGGCGGAGTTCACGGGGAAAGGCCTGTCGCAGGCTATAGACCAAATCCAAGAGCTCGTGCTCATCGATCATCAGGCTATTGCTGAACGGCATCCGCCGACTACGCTCGGCGAGCTCTTGCAAGCGCTCGAGGAGCTGATAGAGATCCGGAGCCGGCTCGGCAACCGAATAGCCACGCAGTTCATCCACCGACGCCATCGCCCTACTCCCGTACGAGTGTCCGGAACTTCTGCACCAGCGCCTCGGCCACGTGGTCGGGGACTAGGCCCGTCAAGTTCCCGCCGAGCTGCGCCACCTCCTTGATCATGCTCGAGCTGATGAAGGAGTACTGCGAACTCGTCATCAGGCACACGACATCCACGTCCGGCGCCAGATGACGGTACATGTGCGCCAGCGAGAACTCGTACTCGAAGTCGGAAACTGCCCGCAGCCCCCGAACGATCGCCCGTGCCCCGACGGCACGAGCGTAGTCTACCGCGAGCCCGCTGAAGACGTCAACGCGCACATTCGGCAAGTGACGCAATGCCTGTTCAGCCAAAAAACGACGCTCCTCGGCGCCGAAGAGGGGTTGCTTGGCTCGGCCCTCGTGGCCAGCATAGATGCCGACGATCAGAAAATCGAACAGCCGCGCCGCCCGCTGCACGACATCGACATGCCCGTTGGTGATCGGGTCGAACGTTCCCGGATAGAGCGCTCTATGGCTCACGGATCCCCCTCGTCTTCTGCTTCAGCTCGCTCACCTCGCCGAATGACGTAAATCGCCACGCAGCTGTCGCCATGACAGCGATCCCGGAGCTGCTCCAGGCCATCGAGCCGTTCGGGCATTGGTACGCGCGGCGAGTGGCCGACTACGAGGATGGTCCCATCCCGAACATGAGGGGACCGCGCGACAGCGAGCATCGTCTCGTGGATCGTCGGATCGGCATACGGAGGATCCATGATCACGAAATCGTAAGGCTCGCGGGGCGGCCGGCGCAGGAAGGCTTGAACAGTCGTGCAATGCACTGCCCCTCGATCAGCGAAGCCAGTCGCAGTCAGATTGTCGCGGATCACCGCGCAGGCTGGCGCGCTCCGGTCCACGAAGTCGACCCAGCGCGCACCGCGCGAGAGCGTTTCGATGCCGATCGCTCCACTCCCGGCATAGAGATCGAGCACCCGCTGCGAGCGGATGCCGAGCGAGTCCAGCATGCTGAACAGCGCCTCGCGGATCTTGTCCGCCATCGGGCGCGTGCGCAACCCGCGCGGGGCTTTGAGCCGACGCCCCCGGGCACTTCCGCCGATCACCCGCATGCTCGTCTCCCGTCAGCGCGACCCGCGCGTCCCATTCAAGCCGTCCTCGTCCCGCGGGTACGATCCGAAGATTTTCAGCTCAGCAGCCCTCTCGGCGACCCGCTCGAGGGCAGCCGCGATATGGGGATCCTTGCGATGCCCTTCGATGTCGACCAAAAAAACATATTCCCCCAGCACTGATTTCATCGGTCGACTCTCGACCTTGGTCATCTGAATGTTGGCGACGGCGAGTTCGTTCAAGACTTCGACCAAAGCACCCGGCACGTTGCGCTTGACCGTGAAGCACAAGGAGGTCCGATCGACACCGGTCGGCTCGGCATCCTGGTGAGCCAGGACGACGAACCGCGTGGCGTTGCTCTTCTGATCCTGGATATCGCGGGCCAGGACGACTGCCCCGTAAAGCTCGGCTGCCCGCAGCGTCCCGATGGCCGCACGGGAGCGGTCCTCGCTGCGCATGACCTCGGCGACGGCCGCAGCCGTGCTGAGCGCCGCCACTTGCTCCGCCTGCGGCAGACAACGCTCGAGGAAGCGCCGGCATTGGGCCAACGCCTGTGGATGAGAGAGCACGACGCGGATCTCCTCCAGCCGCGTACCCGGATGAGCGAGCAGGAAGTGCCGCACCGGCAAGATCAGTTCAGCACAGATCTTGAGGTCAGTCTCGTGGATGAGAAGATCGACCGTGGTGCTGACTGTTCCCTCCAAAGAGTTTTCGATGGGAAGGATGGCCCGGTCGGCCAATCCCGTCTCGACAGCCGAAACGAGGGCAGGCATGGAACTGAACGGGATCAGTTCCGCCGACTCCCGCTCCGCGTAGCGCAACGCTGCCTCTTCAGTGAAGGTTCCTGGTGGTCCCAGATAGGCGAGCCGCACGCCTCACGTCCTCCCGCTGCCTCGCTCGTCCCCGCCGGACAGGATACTCGATCAGCTGGTCCGCGCTCGCCGTCCGCTCAGGAGAAGCTCGCGTACTAGCTGCCGGGCTCCGCACTGCCGGCAGATCAAGACTGCTCCCTGCGACGTCTCCTCGACTGTCGCGCAGAGCGCGTAGAAACGACGCCGGCGCATGAGCGCAAGCGGGGCACTGCACTGTGGACAGGGAACGAGACGGCCGCGGAGACGCTCCGGCGGGAAAGGAAGCCCGAGTTCTTGCCAGTAATCGATCGGTTCTCTGCTCTCCACAGTGCCGGCGTCCTCCCCACCGATGATGGTACGTCGCGGAGTCGGGACGATGTGACGGGAAACGAGGGGAACTCGCGACTCACTGCGAGCGCCAGCCGAGAGCCAGCGCCTACCCCAGCATGCTCAGGCACCACAAAGCTGCGATTGGTATACTGAAAAACGAAAACGATGAGGCCACGAGGTCGTGCCGCCATGCGTGAAGAGTGGCGGCTTTTTGCCGCCATACCGGTTCCAGATGATGTGCGCCAGCGGGTCGCCGCGGCTATCGCGCATCTGCAAGCACGCGGGTACCGTGCCAAGTGGGTCGATCCGGAGGCAACGCACCTCACTGTCAAGTTCTTCGGATCGGTCGCGACGGATAGCCTGCCGGACCTCACGTGCGCGCTGCGTAAAAGCGTGACCGGTCTTGCCCGCTTCGAGCTCCAGGTGCATGGTGCGGGGGCGTTCCCACACCCACTGCGCCCGCGGGTCCTCTGGCTCGGCATCGATGGGGAGACGGCGCCGCTCGCTCGGCTCGTCGAGCAGGTCGAGCGTTCCGCTGGTTCCTTTGCTGAAAGGACCGACGAGCGGCCATTCCATCCGCATCTCACGCTTGCCCGCGTCCGGCCGGAGGACTTGGCGACGCTGCGTGCCCTGCCGCAGGAACTCGAGCGACTCGCTCGATTGCCGCCGCTCCCGTTCACCGTCGACCGGCTGACGTTGTATCGGAGCCAGCTCTTCCGTTCCGGGCCTCGCTACACCATCATCGAGGAGTTCCTGCTCCGATGAAGTCAGCAAGACACGTTGCGGTCTGCGGCCCGCACGAGGCGACACCGGAGGAACAGGCACTGGCCGAACGCCTGGGAGAACTCTTGGCCGTTTCTGGTCTGACGGTTGTCTGCGGCGGTCGCGGTGGTGTCATGGCGGCCGTGTGTCGGGGCGCCAAACGTAGAGGGGGCCAGACGATCGGTATCCTACCTGGCACCGATCCGTCAGACGCCAACGAATGGGTCGACCATCCGATCTGTACTGGTTTGGGTGAGGCACGCAACGTTGTCGTCGTCGCTTCCGGGCGCGTGGTCATCGCGGTCGGCGGCGGACTTGGTACGCTCTCCGAGATCGCATTGGCACTCAAGTTGGGGCGCCCAGTGATCGCCCTACGCTCCTGGCCGCTCGATGCCTCTCTACTCTCACGGGCTAGCGCCACGATCAGCGAGGTCGCCACACCAGAGGAAGCAGTCAGCCAGGTCCTCGCTGTCCTCAGCGTTCAACCCACCGGAGGAGCAAAGCTGTGACGACTCAGACGGTATCCGTACTCGACAAACTCGCCGAACTCGAGCGGCGCTTCGATGAGGTGGAGCGACAGCTCGCCGATCCGGACGTCGCCACCGATCCTCAGCGCGTGGCACAACTGGCACGCGAGCGAGCGGAACTCGAGGAGATCGTCGCGCTGTACCGCCAGCTCAAGGATATCGACCGGCAAGTCGCTCAAGCGGAAGAACTCCTGGAGGCCGAGGATCCCGATCTGGTGGAACTCGCTGCCGAGGAGATCGACCGGCTGCGCGAGTACCGCGAGACGATCTATCAGGAGCTGCGGCGTCGTCTCGTCCCGCACGATCCGAACGACGAGAAAGACGTCATCGTGGAAATCCGAGCGGGTACTGGAGGCGAAGAGGCTGCGCTCTTCGCGGCCGATCTTTTCCGCATGTATACCCGCTACGCGGAGCGACAGGGTTGGAAGGTGGAGGTGCTCTCCAGTAGCCCGACCGAACTCGGAGGTTTCAAGGAGATCATCTTCGAGGTGCGGGGCAAGGGGGCCTACAGCCACTTCAAGCACGAGAGCGGTGTCCACCGCGTTCAGCGCGTTCCGATCACCGAATCGTCCGGCCGCATCCATACCTCGACGGCGACCGTCGCCGTGCTTCCCGAAGTAGACGAGGTCGAAGTGCACATCGACGAAGACGACTTGCGCATCGAAGTCTTCCGTTCCAGTGGACACGGTGGACAGAGCGTCAATACGACCGACTCAGCCGTGCGGATCACGCATCTTCCGACTGGAATCGTCGTGAGCTGCCAAGACGAGCGGTCGCAGCTCAAGAATCGTCTCAAGGCGATGGCGGTCCTCCGGGCACGGCTCTACGAACTCCAGCGACGCAAGCTCGAAGAGGAGCGGACAGGGTTGCGCCGGCAGCAGGTCGGCACAGGTGAACGAGCGGAAAAGATCCGCACGTACAACTTCCCCCAAGACCGTGTGACCGATCATCGTCTCAAGCTGACGGTCAACAACCTGCCAGCCGTACTGGACGGCGAGATCGATATCTTCATTCAGGAACTGCAAGCGCTGGAAATGGCCGAACGCCTGCGAGCAGCTGGCATCGACTGAGCGGGCCCGTGCTCACGTTGCGCGACGTCTTGCGCCGAGCGACGGAGCGGCTGCGCCAGAGCGGCAGTCCCACGCCGCGGCTGGATGCCGAAGTGCTCCTCTGCCATGTGCTCGGCATCGACCGTGCCGAACTCTATCGCCGACTTCCGGAGCAGCCACCGGGTACGCTGGAGCGGTTTTGGGAACTCGTCGCCCGGCGGGAACGCGGCGAGCCGGTAGCCTACCTGACCGGCCATCGCGAGTTCTACGGCCTCGATTTTCTCGTCACACCGGAGACACTGATCCCCCGTCCAGAGACAGAGTTCCTCGTCACCTGGGCAGCCGAACGACTGCGCGCACGGCACGACGAGCCCCGCTGTGTCGACGTCGGAACTGGTTGCGGGGCAATCATCGTCTCGCTCGCCGTGACGCTGGGGAAGCAGCATCCAGCAGTGCTCGTTGGAAGCGACCGCTCGCTGGCAGCCCTCCAGGTGGCTCGCGCCAATCGCGAGCGACTGGCGCCCGGGCGCGTGCATCTCGTGTGTGGCGATCTCTTGAGCTGGTGTCGGGGACCGCTCGATTTGGTGGTCGCCAATCTCCCGTATCTTCGCCCAGACCAGTGGCACCCCGGTCTCGCTTGGGAACCCGCCGAAGCACTCTTCGCCCCGGACGAGGGATTCGGCTGGTATGCTCGCCTGCTCCCGCAAGTCGCCACGCTGCTGCGGTCCGGTGGTGGTTGCATCGTCGAGATCGATCCAGCACAAGCAGAGCGGGCGCTTTCGACAGCCCGCTCCCTCTTTCCACACGGAAGGATCGCGATACGACGCGACCTCGCTGGCTTGTCTCGCTACCTCACCATCGAGCTGCCCGATCCAACCTGATCGGGCAGCCTGCCGAGGCAGGGGCTACGCCTCGCGAGCCTCTTTGTAGAGTGTTCGGAGGCAGCGTGTGCAGATGCGCATACGCTTCGGGACACCGTTCAGGATGACCGTCACCCGCTGGACATTCGGCTTGAACTTCCGGTTCGTCTTCCGGTTGGAGTGGCTGACGTTATGGCCGAACATCGGCTTCTTGCCACAGAGTTCGCACATCGCCATGGTCGTCGCTCCGTCGCTCTTCTGCGAAGCCGCACTCGTTTTCCACCGAATGGCTAGCCTAGCACGTCGAGAGGACACGTGCAATCCGCGCGCTCTCTGCTGGCACCCGATTTTCCCTGGAACGCACTGCTCTCCAGCCCGTCAGGCTGGCGGATGGCTGCGGTATCTCGAAGACGGACCGTCCCGAGCGCGCACTCTATACTCACCGTGGGAGGAACGGGGAGCGGTGGCAGGAACGCGCATCGAGGTGTTACTCGATGGTGCCTTCATCGCCCAGCCACGGACCGGGAGCGGCCAGTACACGCTCGCGCTCTGGCGCGAACTGGCTCGAAACGATGATCCGGTCATGACCCTCGCGCTCCCAGCGCAGCCACCCGTGGACCTCGCTGACGCGGCACGGGCGCTGGTCCTCGTCCCACCCACTCGTTGGCCGAGTAAGGTGCGCAAGCTCTGGTGGGAGCAACGCGGCATCCCTCAACTCGCTCGCGCAGCCCAGCCGCGACTCGTGCACATCCCCTACTTCGCGGCACCGCTTCGCCTGTCGACTCCCTTCGTCGTCACCGTCCACGACGTCATCCCACTCGTTCTGCCGGAATATCGTGCCTCGTTGGCCATGCGCTTCTACACGGCGCTGATGCGCCGTACTGTGCGACGAGCACGACTCATCCTGACCGATTCCGAGTGGTCCCGGAAGGATATCGTTCGCGTGCTCGGCTATCCGGCCGAGCGGATCCGGGTGGTTCCCCTCGGGGTCGAGGAGCGTTTCGCACCAACTCCTGAATCGGACGCGACGCAGGCACTGGCTCAGGCATGGGGGATTACCGGGCCGGTGGTTCTCAATCTGGGTGGCTTCGATGTCCGGAAAAACCTCCCGCTCCTGGTCCGTGCCTTTGCCCGTGCCCTGCCCCGACTTCCCGCGGGCACTCGCCTGGTCATTCTGGGGCAGCCGCACAGCGCGAATCCGCGCCTCTACCCACCGCTGGCACCGCTCATTCGCGAACTCGGTTTGGAGCAGCATGTTCTCCTTCCTGGTCCGGTCAGCGAGGAGGAAAAGCTTCTCTGGTATCGACTGGCGAGCGTGTACGCGTACCCCTCTCGCTACGAGGGGTTCGGGCTGTCACCGCTCGAAGCGATGGCCTGTGGTACGCCGGTCATCGCGGCTCGCTGCACGAGCTTGCCAGAAGTTGTCGGAGAAGCTGGAATCCTGGTCGAACCGGAAGAGGACGCCTTCGCGGAGGCATTGGTGCGCGTCTTGCCCGATGCGGAACTCCGCTGCACGCTGCGCGAGCGGGGTCTCGCGCGTGCCAGAATGTTCAGCTGGCAACGGACAGCTGAGCAGACCCTCACGGTTTACCGCGAGGCGATCGCAGAGGCTGGTGGGAACGGCTTGCGAGCAGTGGTCGGAAAACCATGCGGATCCTGATGGTCTCGAAGGCCCTGGTCAACGGCATGTACCAGCGCAAGCTCGAGGAGTTAGCGCGCTTGCCCGGCGTCGAACTCCTCGCTGTCGTACCGCCAGCCTGGCACGAGAGTCGGGTCGGTGTCCTCCAGTTGGAACGACGCTTCGTCCAAGGCTATCAGCTCGTGGTCGAGCCGATGTGGTTCAACGGGCACCATCACATCCATCTCTATCCAGGCCTGGGTAAGCAGATCGCCCGCTTCCGCCCCGACATCCTGCATATCGATGAGGAGCCGTACAACCTGGTGACAGCGCACGCCGCCCTGCTCGGATGGCGCTACGGAGCCCGGATGCTCTTCTTTACCTGGCAAAATCTCTATCGTCGTTACCCCCCTCCGTTCTCCTGGTTCGAGCGGCTGAATTACCGGCTCGCCAGCATGGCGGTAGCAGGCAATCAGGAAGCTGCCGCAGTGCTCCGGCGCAAGGGATACCAGGGACCGCTCGCGGTCATCCCACAGTTCGGTGTCGATCCCGACCTCTTTCATCCTCTGTCAGTGCCGCGAGCTGACGTCCCCACGCTCGGGTTCGTCGGCCGGCTGGTGCCGGAAAAAGGAGCCGACCTGGTCATCCGGGCGCTGGCACGCTTGCCGGTCCGCGTCCAGCTGGAGATCGTCGGTGAGGGCACCGAGCGGACGCGGCTCGAGCTGCTCGCCGCGCAGCTCGGCGTGCGCGACCGCGTCATCTTCCGCGGGAGCGTGCCAGCCGCACTGATGCCGGAAGCGCTCAATCGCTTCGACCTGTTGGTCGTGCCCTCGCGAACGCGCCGCAACTGGAAGGAACAGTTCGGACGAGTGATCATTGAAGCGATGGCCTGTGGGGTGCCGGTCGTCGGCTCGTCCTCCGGCGAAATTCCGCACGTCATCGGCGACCCGAGCTTGATCTTCCCGGAGGACGACGTCGAGGCGCTGGCACGCCTGCTGGCCACCTTGCTCGTGAACCCGGAGCGATTACGCGAACTCGGGGAAGCAGGCCGGCGGCGTGTCCTCGCGCACTACACGCAGCGGCGCATCGCCGAGCAGTACTATGCGGTGTACCAAGCGATGCTGGCAGCACCACGTGCCCGGCACTCGACTGCCGAGAGGAGTTGAGGGACCGTGGGACGAAAAGAGCGACGCGAGCCGCGCCTGGCCGCACGATTGCTGGAACCTGGACCGGTCGTTCTGGTCACCACGCACTATCGGGCACAACCGAACGTGATGACCGCGGCATGGGTCATACCGCTGAGTCTCGAACCGCCGCGCATCGGGCTGGCCGTCCACCCCAGCCGCTTGACGCACGAATTCCTCACCAAGGGCGAATTCTTCGCCCTGAACATCGTGACGATCGAGTATCTACCTGCTCTCCACCTCTGCGGCCTTCTCTCCGGCCGCGACGCAGACAAATTCACCCGGGCACAGCTCCATCCGACCGATGCGCTCGAGACCGACGTTCCCGTGCTGGAGGAAGCGATCGCACAGATCGAATGCGGGCTCGCGGCGCGACTGAGCCTCGGCGACCACGATCTCTTCGTCGGCGAAGTTCTGGCCGTCGCAGCGGACAGCGAACTTTTCGGTGACCGTTGGCTCCACCTGGAAGAAGCCCCGCTCGCCCATCACGTCGGCGGAGAATGGTACGCCGCACTGGCTCGCGTCTATCGCGCGCGGCTACCCGACGAAGAGGAAACCGAAGCGGAGGATCACGAAGCGAGCGGCCGATAGATCTCCCCTGGTGGTAAGCGCAAGCCACTTCCGCTGCGCCGCACCAACTCGTCGACCGCTTTCCGCACTTTGGGCGTCACGACGCTGAGCGCTTCGGTCAGAACGACCCGCAGTCGCCCTGCATCGAGTGGCCGAGCAGCGACGAGTTCAGCCGCGATCTCGGCTGCACGGCCAGCGAGTTGCTCGGGAAGCACCTGCAACAGGCTGGTGACAGGACGCAGGACGTCACTCGGCAGCTCTGGCGCAACGACCAGCAGGTGACTCACGAACGGTTGCCCGGTCAGGACGAACCAGGCACGTCCCAGGTCGTGGGAGCGCTCACCGAGTGGGCCGAGCGCTGCCTCGTCCTCGTGGACCCGCAGAACCGGCAGCGCGTCTGCGCCTTGTTCGCCGTCCCAGGCTCGGATCCGCAGACCGAAGAACAGCTCGATGATGGCACGGGCCAACGCGCGACTGGCAGGTCGACAACCCTCGGACACGACGACCGCTTTGCCGATCCGATCAGGCCGATCCGGAGTCTCCAACGCCACGACACTGGCGTGCTGCGCAACGAGAGCCAAGTCGGTCGCGAGAGCGTAGGCTGGGACGAGCGCCAAGGCCTCGATCGTATCGAGGAGCGCCAGCCCTGGGAAACGCCGCAGGGTCATGGCGGTAAGATCGCGCTGTTGGCGGAGTTCCCAACCCATCTGCTCCAGCACTGGGCGGAGAAAGGGCGCGAGCACGCGCCCGAGAAGGCTCTCGTCGAGCCAGAAAACTGGCGGCGGCATCGCTGTCGTTCCTTTCAGCTCACGTCGGCGACGCTGCGTGTCCAGAGCGCACGGACCAACTCGGCCAAGGGAGCATGCTCGGGTGCAGAGAGCAGCGGATCCTGGCGCAAAAGATCCTCGGCAGTTCGGCGAGCGGCTTGGAGCGTGGACAGATCGGCCAGCGAGGCGAAGCGGAGATTGGGAAGACCGCTCTGGCGGGTCCCGAGGAACTCGCCTGGACCACGCAGCTCGAGGTCGATCTCGGCGAGCCGGAAACCATCGGTCGTGCTGGCGACCGCCTCCAAGCGCTGCCGCGCGGTCTCCGTGCTGGCATCGGAGACGAGCAGACAGTAGGACGGCGCGGAACCGCGACCGACGCGACCGCGGAACTGGTGCAACTGCGCGAGCCCGAAGCGCTCGGCTCCCTCGATCAGGATGACCGTCGCGTTGGGGATATCGATCCCGACTTCCACGACAGCGGTCGAAACGAGGATATGGAGCACACCGTCCCGGAAACGCGTCATCACGTCCTCTTTTTCCCGAGGGCTCATTCGGCCATGCAAGAGGCCGAGCCGCAAGTCGGGGAAGACTTCGCGCTGCAAACGCTCGTACTCGGCCGTGGCCGCGCGCGCCTCGATCGCCTCCGACTCCTCCACCAGTGGGCAAATGATGAAAGCCTGATGCCCCTTCTCGATTTCGCGACGAACGAACTCGTAGGCCTGCGTGCGCTTCCGTCCCGGTACGACGTAGGTCTTGACCGGCTGGCGCCCAGGCGGCAACTCGTCGATGATGGAAAGGTCGAGATCACCGTGCAGGACCAGTGCCAAGCTACGCGGAATCGGTGTGGCGGTCATCACCAGCACGTGGGGGTTCTCCCCTTTGCTCCGCAGTGTGTGGCGCTGCAGGACACCGAAACGGTGCTGCTCGTCGATCACAGCCAGCGCGAGCCGCCGGAACTGGACACGCTCCTCGAGGAGCGCGTGCGTCCCGACGATGATGCTGATCGTCCCGCTGGCGAGTCCTGCGAGGATCGATCCACGATCGCGCTCCGGCGTGCTTCCAGTGAGCAGCGCAACGAGTGGCCGTTCTCCGCCAGGCAAGCCATGGTAGAGACGGGTCAAGGTTCGAAAGTGCTGTTCGGCCAAGATCTCGGTCGGGGCCAGGATGGCTGCCTGATAGCCGGCACGGTGGACCAGCAAGGCTGCTGCCGCCGCGACCACCGTCTTACCGGAGCCGACATCACCCTGCAGGAGCCGACTCATCGGGTGCGGCTCGGCGAGATCCGCCAGGATTTCCTCGAGCGCGCGTCGCTGCGCTCCGGTCAGCTGGAACGGGAGGGACGCGAGGAACGTTTCCAGGAAGGCCCGGTCGATTGGGATCGCGATGCCCGCTTGGTCATGCCAGGCGAGTCGACGTTGAACGAGTCCGAGTTGCAAGACGAGGAACTCGTCGAAGGCCAAGCGGCGGCGAGCTCGCTCGGCTGCCGCGAGCGTCTCCGGATAGTGCAGCTGCTCGAGTGCCCAGGCGAGCGAGGGGAGCCGGTTCCGCTCCCGCAACGCGGGCGGCAGAGGGTCCTCGAGGCGCGGAAGCGCCAGGTCGAGCGCCGCCCGCGTCAGCTGGCGCACCTGGCGCTGATAGAGCCCCTGCGTGAGCGGGTAGACTGGAACGATGCGCCCGGCCTGGAGCAACTCGGCCTCGGCCGGCTCCCACTCCGGATTGCGGAAGCGGACGTACGGACCATGCCCCTCGAGCCGCCCGCTGACCGCGATCCGCTGCCCAACCTCCAGCTGCCGCGCGATATAGGGGTTGAACCAGATGACCGGGATAGTCCCCGTCTCGTCACGCAGCTGAACACTGACATAGCGGCGGCCGCCTGACGTCTCCCGTGTCTCGATCTGCACCGCCTCGCCGATGACGGAGCACGTCACCTCTTCACCGGGACGAATGAGGCGTCCGAGTCGACCGATCGGCACGACCTGGGTGTAATCGAGATAGCGGCGGGGTACGAGAAAGAGGAGATCGCGGATCGTCGTGACGCCGAGCGCTTCCAGTTGGCGAGCCCGCTGGCTGCCGACGCCGGGCAACACGGTCACCGGGTCATCGGGCTCCACCGCTCGGTCGACCCGAACCGGCGCGGTGCGTGCTGCTAGTCGCGCGCGAGCCGGCCGACGCGTCTGTTCAGCTGGTACGCTCGCCGAGCCGTCCAACACCGCCAGTGCTTTTTCGACGAGCTCAGCGCGGGCAGCCGGCGAGCGGTCGGCGTAACCGCGGAAGAGCGCCGCCAACTCCTGAAGTCGTGCCTTCTGGCTCGGGAACTCGGCCAGCCAGCCCAGAAGATTGCGTGCGACCAATCGTTCCAGTCCACCAGCGGCAGCGGTATCCTGAAATCCCTTGCGCTTCTCCAGTTCGAGGATGCGCCGGAGTAACTGGAAGGGATCCTGGCTCGTGCCGGTCGTCATCGATGCTGATTCCCTCTCTGCGGCATCGACCCCAGCACTCAAGTCAAGCCTTCCACCAGCGTGACGTCAAGGCGAGGGGCGTGCGCACGGCCGCGCTGCGGTTTCTCCGCTCGCTCGGTTCCTGCCACGACGAAGCCTGCGCCTTTCCCGCGGAAGTCGCACCGCTGAACCAGGCGTTACGGAGGCGACACCCCTCGGTGCCGAGCGTGGCGGGGATCGGGGAGAGCAGTCATTGCGCGTTTCCGCTTGACAGCCCCAGCAGCCTGCGGCAGGCTGGTACGCGGGTGAAACGTCTCGGATGGGAGGAACGGGCGATGGGCGAGATCCTACCGATCAGCGCAGGGATCCTCGTTGGGCTGATCTGCTGGCGTATCGCGTCGGTCCGGCTGCGCACGGCCGCGCTGGTCGTCCTGAGCGTCCTCTTCGGAGCATTGGCAAGCTTGCTCAATGGAGAACTGGCACTGAGCTGGGGCTTTCTCCTGATCGATATCCCGCTCGTCTTTCTCGTCGCGGTGGGTACGAGCTTGCTCGTCTCTCGGCTGGTGAGCGCGCGGCAGACGGCCCGGCGCTGAGCGATCACGCGATCGAAAGAGCGCCGTGCGGGCGAATCGCTCGCCGGCGCTCTCGCCGTGCGGGGAGGGAACGGTGGAAGAAGAGCGACGCTGGTCCTGGTGGCAGCGTGCGGTCATCTATCACATCTATCCGCGCTCGTTCGCCGATTCCAATGGTGACGGCGTGGGTGATCTCGAAGGGATCCGCCGCAAGCTCGATTACCTGACCTGGCTGGGTGTCGATGCTCTCTGGCTCTCACCTATCTTCCGTTCCCCGATGGCCGACTTTGGGTACGATATCAGTGACTATCTGGATGTCGATCCTACTTTCGGTACACTCGAAGACCTCGACCGGCTGATCGCCGATGCCCATGCCCGCGGGATCCGTGTCATCCTCGACTTCGTCCCCAATCACACCTCCGACCAGCATCCCTGGTTCATCGAGTCACGCAGTCATCGCGACAATCTGCACCGCGACTGGTACATCTGGGCCGATCCGGCTCCCGATGGCGGACCACCGAACAACTGGCGCAGTGTTTTTGGGGGTTCGGCCTGGAAATTCGACACGGCGACCGGACAGTACTATCTCCACACCTTCCTCGAGGAGCAGCCGGACTTGAACTGGCGCAACCCGGAGGTGCAGGCAGCGATGCTCGACGTCCTGCGCTTCTGGTTCGCGCGGGGGGTCGATGGCTTCCGACTGGATGCGATCTGGTTCCTGATCAAAGACGCTGAACTGCGCGACAATCCGGTCGACCCGGATTACACACCGGATCAACCTGCCTACCGGGAACGCTTGCCTGTCTACACCAGCGACCGGCCGGAGGTCCACGATATCCTGGCTCGCATGCGCCAGGTGGCCGACGCATTCGGAGAACGCCTGCTGATCGGCGAGATCTATCTCCCGATCGGTCGCTTGGTCACGTACTACGGATGTTGGCACCGTCGCGAGCTTCATCTCCCGTTCAATTTCCAGCTGATGCTGGTGCCCTGGGAAGCGCAACGAATCGCTGCCGCCATCGATACCTACGAGGCGTTGCTCGGTCCGGACGACTGGCCGAACTGGGTGCTGAGCAACCATGATCGCCCGCGCGTCGCCACACGCATCGGGGAGAAGCAGGCGCGGGTTGCCGCGCTGCTCCTCCTGACCCTACGCGGGACACCGACCATCTACTATGGGGACGAACTCGGCCTCGCCGACGTCCCTATTCCGCCGGGTCGTCGCCGCGATCCCCTGGAGCACACGATCGGTCCGGGAGCTGGACGTGACCCCTGCCGAACACCCATGCCTTGGGATACCAGCCCATATGCTGGCTTTTCTACGGTCGAACCCTGGCTTCCCCTCAACCCTGACTATCCGAAGAGGAACGTCGCAGTCCAGCGCGATGATCCGCGGTCGATGCTCTCGCTCTATCGCCAACTCCTGATCCTTCGTCGCGCCGAGCCAGCGCTGGCGATCGGGAGCTACCGCCCTGTCTCAGCGACCAGTGACCTCCTCGCCTACCTCCGCGAGGCAGCTGGTCGGCGCCTGCTGATCGTGCTCGACTTCGGCGGCCGCGAGCAAGTGTTCACGACGACGCGCTTCACCCTGCACGGACGGATCCTCCTCTCGACCCACCTGGACCGTGCGGGCGAGATGGTCTCCGGCAGCCTGCACCTGCGACCGAATGAGGGGTGTATCGTCGCGCTGGCGGCGCATTGAGCGAAACAGAATGAGGTATTCCTCGTTTTTCTCTGCGCGACCTCTTCGGCTCGGGTATCTCGGCGACCCGCTTCTCCTACGCGCGTGAAGACAATGTGTCCCAGCAGGCACGCGGGGGAGCAGGTGTCCCTGGCAAACCTCACCCAGTCCGAGGAAAGCGAAAGAGTGTCGATCAGTCACTGCCGCACGCAGTCTCGTGCAACGGAATCAGGGGAGACTGTTCGGCGAGCCCACAACGCCGTTCGGGGACAGCGCGTTCGGTCAGCACCTGATCGCGTGCTTGCGCGGGATGGAACCGTGGGTTATACTGCGGGCGCTCGTGGGGAGTAGCCTCCCAGCTGACTGCGCTGGGGCGCTCGGTCGTCAGCACAGGGAGCACCTTCGGCCGAGCGAGACCGAGAGGCGAGACCACGACGGGTCGGTCGATCCGTCTGGCTCGCCTTTCGGTCTCGTTTGAGACCGACTCGGCGAACCGAGCGGACAACAGGTGGAGGTGTGCAACGAATGGTCGACGTGCCGCTTTGGGGCTGGCTCGCTTTTCTCGCACTCATCCTCGGGCTCTTGACCCTCGACCTAGGCGTCTTCCATCGCAAGGCGCACGTGGTCGAGATGAAGGAAGCCGGGCTCTGGGTTGCCTTCTGGGTAAGCCTCTCGTTGCTATTTGGTGTCTTCCTCTGGTGGTGGGCTGGACACGAAGCTGGGCTCCAGTACTTCACCGGGTATCTCATCGAGTTGTCGCTCTCGGCCGACAACATGTTCGTCTTCGTCCTGATTTTCACGGCCTTCGCCGTTCCCGCGCAGTACCAGCATCGGGTGCTCTACTACGGCATCCTCGGTGCGCTGATCATGCGCGGCCTGATGATCCTCGGCGGTGCCTGGCTCATCAGCCAGTTTCACTGGATTCTGTACATTTTCGGCGCTTTCCTCGTCTTCACTGGCATTCGCATGCTGCTGGAGAAAGAAGAGCGTGAGGTCGACGTCGAGAACAATATCGCCATCCGGCTCGTTTCACGCTTCGCCCCGATCGTCCCGCGCTACTACGAGCAACGCTTCTCCGTACGCATCGACGGCAAGCGCTATGCAACGCCGCTGATCGTCGTGCTCGTGCTCGTCGAGATCACCGACCTCATGTTCGCCATCGACTCGATCCCAGCGATCTTCGCGGTGACGCGGGATCCCTTCATCGTCTTCTCCTCCAACGTCTTCGCCATTCTCGGCCTTCGCTCGATGTATTTCCTCTTGGCCGGCCTAGTGCGACGCTTGGCCTACTTGCGATACGGGTTGGCCTTCATCCTGAGCTACATCGGCGTCAAGATGCTGATTCAGGACTTCTACAAGATCCCGACGGCGCTGTCGCTGGGTATCGTGATCGTGACGCTCGCTATCAGCGTCATCGTGTCGCTCGTGCTCGCCGAGCGGCGAACAGTGCGACAGCCGGTCGAAGTACCGCCGCGCGACTGAATCGGCTCGCTTTGCTGCCCGGTTTCTGTCGAGGGGAGGGAATGCAACTGTGCCGACAGTGATCGTGCCGCTCGAGTACGACCGTACCAAGCCTCAACCGCATGGGGTGAGCGAACGCGTGCTTCCCTGGGCTCGCGCTCTGGCTGGTCGCCTCGAGTCCTCGCTCGTACTCGTCTCCGTCCTCGATGTTCCGGTGGGATTACGCTCGCTGCAGGAGCAGGAACTGCTGCGCGCGCTGCTCGAAGACTGGCGAGCCGAGTGCCGCCGCTACCTCGAGGAAATCGCAGGGACCTTCCCGAGTGGTCGTCCCGCCCGCATCCTCGTGGAAGAAGGTGATCCTGCCCTGGTCCTGACGCGGCTTGCGGCCGAGGTACCTGATCCACTCCTCGTGATGGCCGCGCATGCCCGGGCAGGCTGGCGCCGGCTGGTGCTCGGCTCGGTGACGGCTCAAGTGATCGGCAGTGGTGTGGCGCCGGTCTTCGTCGTCCCGGCTCACCTTCCACCGCCGGTCGAAGAACCGGTGCTCGACCGCGTCCTCGTCCCGCTCGATGGGTCTCGACTCGCCGAAGCGGCGCTCACTCTCCTGCCAGTGCTCGGTAAGAAAGGGTGGGAAGTTCTGCTCCTCCACGTCCGGGAGAGCCGCGCCCGGCGCATCGAGGCCGACGTGATCGGAGACGATCCAGAGGCGTATCTCCGTGAACTGGCTGATCGCCTGACGGCTCAGGGATACCGGACGCAGTGGCTCGTGGCCGACGGACGACCAGCGCAGGTGATCGTCGAAACCGCACGAGCCAGATCCGTCGACCTGATCGCCATGGTGACACACGGCTGGACCGGTCTCCGCGACGTGCTGATGGGCTCCACCGCCGAGCAGGTCTTGGCGCACGCCCCAGTTCCTGTTCTGGTGCGCCGACCGGTGCCGTTCAGTCCCGGAGGTGGTACGGGACCATCGTGATAACGAGATCACGAATTTGCGCGAGCGCTCGCCGCAGACGCCAAGCGGTCTGGGTGTGCAAGAGACGCTCCCACCAGTGGACAGGGACGAATTCCGGAATGATCACGGTGATGAGCGGTCCTCCCTTCTCGCGGTGAAGTTTCTCGATGACTGCCACCAGCGGCCCGAGCAACTCGCGGTAGGGTGAATCGACGATGACGAGGGGAATCGTCAAACCGGCCTCGCGCCAGCGCTGCTGGAGCGTCTGACCCGTTTCCGGCTCGGTAGCCACATGGACGGCAGTCACGTCTTCGGCAATCACCCGAGCATAGGCCAGCGCGGTCAGCGAAGCACGATTGAGCGAGGCGATCGGGACGATGGCCACGCTCCGGCGCGGGAGAAGTCGCAGCCGGTGACGCGCTTCCTCGCTCGAGATACGCAATTGCTCAGCAACAGAAACGTAATGTCGGTGGATCGCGAGCATCATCCCGATCAGGACTGGGATAAGGAGAATGACGATACAGGTTCCGTGGGTAAACTTGGTGACGATCACGATCACGGTCACGATGCCGGTCACGACAGCGCCGATGACATCGATGACGAGACTGTGCCATGGAACGCGACGCAGCTCCCCCTGCGCACTTCGCCACCAGTGAACGACCATACTGGTTTGGGAGAGCGTGAATGCCGTAAAAACGCCGACCGCGTACAGCGGGATGAGTGCTGCCACGCTGGCATGACGAGCGATTACCAGGAGAATCGTCAGCGCGCCGAGCGTCAGGATACCGGTGGAGAACGCGAGACGATCTCCCTGAAAGCGAAACTGGCGAGGCAGGAAGCGGTCGCGCGCGAGGAAGTAGCCCAGGCGCGGGAAATCAGCGAACGCCGTGTTCGCCGCCAGGAACAGGATCGATACGGTCACCGCCTGGACCACGTAGTAGAACGGCGAGCCATCGACCAGCGTGCGAGCGAGCTGGGACACGATCGTCTCGCGCTCGTTCGGGACCAGACGAAAGTGGTGGCTGAGCAACGTGATCCCGCTGAACAGGAAGCCGAGGATCAGCCCCATAGCCAGAAGCGTGGTCCGGGCGTTGTCGGCTTGCGGCTCTTTGAACGCCGGAACTCCATCAGCGATCGCCTCGACACCGGTCAGTGCCGTACTTCCGGAAGCAAAAGCGCGCAAGATGAGGAACAGCGTGAGTGGGCTACTCGGCCGCGGTACCTCCGTCTGGATCGGGTGCGGTTGGGGTCCGAGACCAGCCAGGGAGACCAGCCCGAGGAGGATCAGTGCGCCGATGCTGACGATGAAGGCATAGGTGGGAAGCATGAAGATAGTCGCGCTCTCGCGAACGCCACGCAAGTTGGCGACGGTGAGCAGAACGATAGCAGCGACAGCCAGCTCGACCCGGTACGGATAGAGCGAGGGGAAAGCCGAAGTCATCGCGGCGACACCTGCCGAAATACTGACCGCAACCGTGAGGACATAATCGCTCAGCAGGGCGCCAGCTGCCAGCGAGCCGGGTGCGATACCGAGATTGTCCTTGGTGGCGATGTATGTGCCACCCCCGTGCGGATAGGCGCGGATCGTTTGACGTTAGGAGAAGACGACGATCGCCAGGAGAAGAACGATCGCAAGTCCGATCGGCTGAACGAAGGCATAGGCCGCTGTTCGGGCTAGGACGAGAACACGCAAGATTTCTTCGGTCGCGTAGGCGGTCGAGGAAAGTGCGTCCGACGAGAAGACAGCCAGCGCTTTTGCCTTCCCGATCCGCTCGTGCGCTGCTTCGGCGGTGCGGAGCGGCCGACCGATCAGCGCGCGCCGCAGGCGTACCCATGTTTTGCCCCAGACGCTCGGTGGTTCCCCCAGTTCGGCTATAGAACGTCCAGGCTCGACTTCCCGAATCGGAAGGTCGCTCGAGGCGACGTACCGGATAAAGCGATCTCCTGGATGAGTACCGGGGATACTCGTGCTCTTGCGGCTCGATGAACTTGTCTCACCCGCTTCCATCGTCCAACCTCGGTGAGCAGTAGCCCGTCGCCCTGCTCCATACCGGTACTGGAGTATACGCCCCAACCAACGATCGGTGAGGAGAACCGAGCGAGCGGTGGTACCCTTAACCTGACTGAATGGTCGCACCTGCGGTGCGAGGTGATGCGATGCTTCTACCGCTGCTCCATACGTGCCCAACCTGTCCGAGCGTGCTCGGCATCACGCTCTATCCACCCTCGTTGCTCTTGATCGCCGTCCCGACCATCGTGTATACGCTCGCGCTCCGGCGGCTCGCGCAGCTAGGACGCCCAGTACCGACGAGTTGGGTCATCGCGTTTTACGCCGGCATGCTGAGTGCCCTCATTGCGCTAGCTGGGCCTCTCGATACCTGGAACGACGAACTCTTGACGATGCACATGGCTCAGCACCTCGTCCTCATCCAGGTCACCGCCCCCTTGCTCCTCCTCGGTCGCCCAGTCCAGGTCATCCTGCGGGCTCTGCCGCCACAGCGGGCCGGTCTCGTGACGCGCCTTCTCCTGCGGCCGATCTGGTCACGTCGCATTCTGGAGTTTCTCACTGGGCCGCTCGTCGCGACCGGTCTGTCCATCCTCGCCCTCGTCGTCTGGCACTTCCCGGCTCTCTACGAAGAAGCCGTGCTCCGCCAGTCCGTGCACGATCTCCAGCACGTGAGTTTCTTCGGGACGGCGCTCCTTTTCTGGTGGCCGATCATCGATCCGGTACCACGGCACCACCGGGTCAGCGGGCTGTGGGCGAGTCTCATGGTTTTCATCACCGCCGTTGCGAGCACCGTCATCGGAGCGATCCTCACGCTCGCCGATGAAGTACTCTACGAGCCGTACCAATACGCCGCCATGCCTTGGGGATTCACTCCGCTGGTCGACCAGCAGGTCGCTGGGCTCCTCATGTGGATCGGCGGCGGAACACTCTACCTGGTCATCATTCTCGTCCTCCTGGCCCGCTGGCTGCTGCGCGAGGAAGGACGCCGGATGGCGAGCGAGCCGGCTGGCTGAGACTCCTCAGCCACCACACGTCTGCCCCGCCGACTCGCTCTCGCAGGTGCACACCGGCTCGTCAGCTCGGTCGGCACAGCACACGCCCTGCTCGGCTCTCGCGGGGCGCGGCCATGGGCACGCCGGCCCGGCGATTTCGAGTGCCGGACGGAGGCGAGCTCGTTCAGGGCCACCAACGAGGAGAAGGGTCCGCTTGGCGACGGCAGTCGACTGATCGGTCTCCTTCTCCGTCACACCTGGCTCCGAACAGCACGCTTCGATTTTCTCCCCACCACACACGCCGGTGGCAGGAAGCCGCAGCTCGACGCGGCGCGCAGCCTCCCAGTCACCGGCCAGCGCCGCGACGATCGATCGGACCTGCTCATAGCCAGTCCGGAGGAGGAAGGTCGGCGCCCGCCCATAGCTCTTGTGTCCGACAACGAAGAAGTCGGGTTCTTGCGGATGGGTGAGTTCCTCGACCCCATGGGGCGGTACGGTTCCGCAGCTGTGGAGAGCAGGATCGATCGCTGGAGCGAGCGCGACCGGGGCCTCGACGACCATGTCGATCGCCAGCCGGAGTTCCCGAAGCAGTTCGAGATCCGGCCGATACCCTGTGGCGCAGACGATACGGTCAACTGGAGGCAGTGCTCGCTCGCCAGCGAAGACGACGATTTCCTGGCTCGTGCGCTCTAGGCGATCGACGAGGGTACCACGGTGGAGCACGATCCAATCGGCCTCGAGTGCACCTGCGAGACGCTGACCGAGGCGCCCTCGCTCTGGCAGCTCGTCCTGGAGGCTTCCCAGGCGACCAGCGAGCGAGCGGCGCCGGATCGCCCAGGGCACGACGGTGACTGGTTCCTGCTCAGCCAGACTGACAAGATCGAGAAGGGTTCCGAAGGCCGAGTATCCTGCGCCCACGACGAGCGTTCGTGCACCAGCATACCGCGCCCGATCGCGGCCAAGCACGTCCGGCATACCGTAGTCGATCGAATCCGTACACGCTCGCTCGCCGATCGCTGGCCAACCGCTCCCGCCGAGGGGATTGGGAATCGCTCCCGAGGCATCGAGGACAGCCCGGGCGAGGAGTTCCTGCTCACCGTTGGGTGTCATCACCCGGACGGCGAAGGGGCGGCCAGCTCGATCGTGCCCGGACAGCTTGTCACGCCCTAGGCGACCGATGGCAGTCACCCGATGCGAGAAGCGGAGAGCGGGCCGGATAAGTGGGTGTCTGGCCAGTGGTTCCAGAAAGCGAGCGATGAACTCGCCACCAGTCGGGTAGCTCTCGGGATCGGGCGAGGAGCACCCCTCGCTCGTCAGGAGGCTCACCGCGACCGGATCGAGATCGAAGTGCCAAGGAGAGAACATCCGCACATGACTCCAGCGACGGACCGACGTCGCGATGTCCGGACCAGCTTCGAGAACCAGAAACGGAAGTCCCCACTGCGCGAGGTGTGCAGCTGCCACCCACCCGATCGGTCCAGCACCGACCACCACAACGGGCAAGGTCTCCCGGACAACCATCCTCGCGCCTCCTTATACTCCATATACCGGAATGTCCGTCGCTCGAAATAGTCATCCGCGAATGACCGCTCCAGCGTGCGCCCCGCGTCCCGATCGAGAAAGAAGCAGCTTACCGAGTACCTCGCGATGCGCCGTCGGCCGCTGATCGGGTTCCCCCTCGTCGAACTCGCGAGACGACAAAACAGTCAACCAGCATGGATGGACTCGATCCACGAACGAGATCGATCTCGCTCCGCCGACGTGCACTGGTGGACGCAACACCAGTCCGCCGGCGATGCCCATTCGCCGATCTCCGGAGTGGAGACGAGACACCACACCGCGCTCCCGAGCCGGGCAGGTGCGAGCGATCGCGTCCGTCCAATTTTCCGTGTGGACGAGCGAGGATGCTCCTCGAGCCGCCTGGACCAGGTGAGCCTCGCGGCCTTGTATCGACGATCGTCGATACAAATGCGCCAAAATGCGGTATCCATTTCGACCGTCCCCCTCACGCCATGACCGGCCGGTGAATCGCTTCGCTGAGGCGCTCGAGCAAGAGACGGGCAAGTGGTGTCGCCTGATAACACGCCCACGTACCGCGTCGTTCGACCGTCGCCAGTCCTGCCTGCCGCAAGAGGCGCAGGTGATGAGAGACCGTCGGTTGGCCGACCGGCACCCGCTCAACGAGGTGACAGACACAGATCGGCTGGTTCTGCTCGACGAGCAACGTGAGAATCTCCAGGCGCGTCTCGTCGGCCAGCGCCCGGGCGAGCTGCGCCAGCTGTCGAGTCGGTAGCGCGTGTCCGACGCGGGATCGGTCGTCGATCGGGCAGCAATGATGGTCCATCGTCCACCCTCCAGTCCCTAAGGTAAGGCCAAAATCGATGAATGTCAATACAGGGTATCGTCTTCCGCCCCTGAGCACCCACTCGGCCGGTCAACAGTCGGCGGCGATGCTGCTGGCCGAAGAACCACCGCTCGCGAGCGCGACTCTCGTCGGCAAACCCGGGAGGCGCAGCCGGCCGACAGACGTACACTGCAGTCTTCCCGTTCCTTCAACCACAGAGCACGGTAGGCCTTGGCCTCCCGCTCGGTATTCGACTTCGTGGCCGACTGCTGTTTCCCCCTTGCTCGCTACCTTCCGAACCGTTAGGGTGCTGGAAGGAAACGGGAACTCACGGCTCGACGAGAAGGAGCGAACGATGCAGGCGTATCTGGTCACCAATGGCACCATTCTGACCATGGACCCGAGCCAGCCGCAGGTGGAAGCGTTCGGCGTCATCGGGGAGTGGATCGTCTCGGCCGGTTCGCTGGCCGAGGTGGAAGCAGCTTTGCCGCGCGGGGCGGGTCGGCTGGATCTGGCTGGCGCGACGTGCCTACCCGGCTTCAACGAAGCCCACAACCATATGCTCAATTTCGGTTTCGTGCTGGGGCAGGTCAACTGCCGCTATCCTGCGGTCCGTTCGATCGAGGAGATCGTTGCCCGCTTCGCCGAGCGTGCCGAAGGAACACCACCCGGCAGCTGGATCCGCGGGCGCGGTTACGACGACAACAAGTTGACCGAGCACCGCCACCCGACCCGCTGGGATCTCGATCGCGCCAGCACGGCGCACCCGCTCGTCCTCGTGCACAGCTCCGGACACATGCTCGTCGCCAACTCGCTGGCACTGCAACTGGCTGGTGTGAGCCGCGAGACGCCCGACCCGCCTGGCGGGCACATCGTGCGCGATGAGCACGGTGACCCGACTGGGCTCCTCCAGGAGAACGCGATGGAACTCATCGAGCGAGTCATTCCGGCACCAACGCTCGAGGATATGGTGGAAGCGCTCCGACGCTGCAACGATGCGTATGTCGCGGCCGGCATCACTTCGAGCCAGGATGCCGGGCTCGACGATCCCCAGCAGGTCGAAGCGTTCCAGCGGGCAGTCCAGCGAGGGGTACTTCGGCTCCGCACCTCCATCATGCTCCGGCACCAACTCCTACCCCACCTCCTCGGCTTGGGTATCAAGCAGGGATTCGGCAACCATCACCTCCGCATCGGCCCGGTCAAGCTCTTCGCCGATGGGAGCCTGATCGGGCGTACTGCGGCGGTGAGTCGACCCTTCCTCGCCGATCCTCGCCCAGACAACTGCGGGATCACCATCTGGTCTCAGGCGGAGTTGGACGAGTTGGTCTGGCAGGCACACGCCGCCGGCTTTCAAGTCGCCACGCACGCGATCGGCGACCGGGCGATCGAGATGGTGCTCGACGCCTACGAGCGTGCCCTCGCGCGGCTGCCTCGCCCGGACCACCGTCACCGCATCGAACACGGCGGCGTCTTGCGTCCCGACCTCATCGAGCGGATCGCCCGTCTCGGCGTTCTCGTCGTCAGCCAACCGATCTTCATCGCCGAATATGGCGATGGATTCATCCGCCACCTCGGCCTCGAACGGATCCAGCTCACCTATCCGTTCCGTAGCCTTCTGGATGCAGGCATCCGGCTCGTCTTCTCGACCGATTGCCCGGTTTCGGCCTACCAGCCCCTGCGCTGCATTCAGGCTGCGGTGCAGGAGCGAACCGCCAGCGGGCGCTCGTACGCGCTGGAAGAAGCGATCACCGTCGAGGAAGCACTGCCGCTCTATACGGTCAACGGCGCCTACGCGAGCTTCGAGGAGCACTGCAAGGGGATGCTCCGGCCCGGCATGTTGGCCGACTTCGTCGTGCTGGAGCGCGACCCGCGCCGCGTCGATCCCGAGGAACTGGCGGAGATCAGGGTACTGCGTACCGTCATCGGCGGCGAGACGGTCTACGAGGCGTAAGCGACCCCGCTCGTCAGGGTTCCTCGCGTCGAGCAGCAGCGTTCTGTTTTCTGACGCGGCACGCCGGTGTGCTGCGTCAGATCACATTCCCTTCCGTCACGCGTACCCGCTCGAGGAGTCCGGCGTCGGCCAGCTGCTGGCGCACTTCCTCAGGTGTGCGCAGCCGTCCCGGGAAGGCTTCGTCCTCGCTGAGCCGGATGACGAGACGAGCAGCCAGGCCCGCCGCCAGCTGGATGCTGCGCAAGGACACCTTGTCCAGCGTATCGGCCTCGGTATGACCCCAACCGCGCCCGCGCATCCCATCAGTCGCATCGCGGCTGCTCAGCGTGGCGTTCGGGATGCCGTGCAGCGCGAACGGGAAATGGTCGGAGTGGGCGTTCAACTCGTCACGGATGGTGAAGTCGTAGGGAAGCTGGCGGGCGAGAGACTGGAAATAGGGGACGAGCTCGGGCAGTCCGGAAAGCACCAGCCGCTCTAGCCCACCAGTGCCACGCCCAGCACCGTCCAGGTTGAGAACGAAGCGAAAACGCTCGCCGCGCGCCGCCCCTTGCGCGGCGTGATGATAGGCCCCGAGCAGGCCCAGTTCCTCCGCACCGAAGCAGATGATGCGTACTGTCCGCCGAAGCTGGCCGGCCAGCGGAGCGAGTGCCCGGCCGACTTCCAGCCCGACGACCGTCCCCGCGGCATCGTCACCGGCACCTTGGGCGATATCGTGCCCATCGTAATGCCCACCGACGAGCACGATCTCGTCCGGTCGCTCCCGGCCGGGAATCTCGCCGATGACATTGGCCGAGCGGGAGTCGTACGTCCGGTTCTCGGTCGCGATGCGGAGACGCAACGTTCCTCGCTCGGCCAACCGGCGCAGCAGCATCCCCGTCTCGTAACTCAGGCCGAGACCGGGAATCAGCGCCTCGCGATTGACCGCCCGCGTACCGTTTGGGTTCTGACCGGTGAGCGAGCCGGTGATGTGGAGTTGTCCGGGGTTTTGATTGATGAAGAGCACCGCAACCGCTCCGCGCTGGATCGCCCAATTGAACTTGTCCGTCCGGTGACTCTTGCGCTCGCCCGGGCGGTTCGTCTCGGCATCAGTGAGGACGATCTTGCCCGGAATCTCGCTCGCGCAGCGCTCGAAGTCGGGAAGCTCGCCTTCGCCGACATCGACGACCTCAGCCTCCAGTCGGGCACTCGGGCAGTACGGCATGGCGATCGCCGGGAGCTTACGCTCGAGCGGAGCAGTGACCCAAAGGTGACAGGGACCGCGCTCCCAGGTCGCCATCGGGAACTCCTCCAAGCGAACGTTCTGAAGTCCGTAGGCCCGCATCCGCTCGGCCAGGAACTCGGCCGCTCGCCGTTCGCGATCCGTCCCAGCGAAACGATGGCCGAGATCATCGCAGAGAAAGACGAGGTTGCGCCAGGCCTCGTCACTCGTCCAGATCTCACCGAGCACGATGCGATCGAACTCTCGCAAGTCTCGCGTCATTCCTCGCTTCCTTTCCACACGTTTCAAAACGTTTCGGCAGCAGCGCGCAGGAATTGCTTCACTCGCTGACGTGTCGGCAACGCCGGAATCGCCCCACGCCGCGTGCAAACGAGTGCCCCCACTGCATTAGCCAGACGCAGCGCCTGTTCGATGATCTCCTGCGACCACTCCCCACCGTGCTCGAGCAACCCGACCAGCAGTCCAGCCACGAAGCCGTCCCCAGCGCCGGTCGTATCGACCATCCGGACAGGAAAACCAGGTACGTGCCCTTCGCCGTAACGCGTCAGGTAGGCGCACCCGGCTGCACCGAGCGTCACGACGAGGAGGCGCAGTCGGTCGTGCCACAACCGGCGCGCGGAGGCGGGATCACTCGACCCGGTCAAAAAAGCCAGTTCCTCGCTACTCAACTTGACGATGTCAGCCTCCGCGAGTCCACGCAGCATCCCCTCGCGCGCAACCGTCGGCGAGGGCCACAGGGTAAGACGCAAGTTGGGATCATAGGAGACGAGCGCCCCGCTCGCTCGGGCTAGCGCGACCGCTTCCAAGGTCGCCGAGCGGGCCGGCTCATCGATAAGCGAGACGGAACCGAAGTGGACGATGCGGGTCGCACCAGCTACCGACCGCTCCACGTCCTCCGGTCGCCAGAGCATGTCGGCGCTCGGGTGGCGATAGAACAAAAAATCACGCTCGCCGTCAGCGCGGAGACTCACGAAAGCCAGTGCGGTTCGGGCGGCACTGCTGAAGCGTAACCCGCGCTTGTCCACACCGGCTCGGTGAAGCGTCTCGGCCAGAAAATGGCCGAAGTCGTCGTCACCGACCTGACCGAGAAAAGCAGCTCGCCGGCCGAGGCGCGCCACCCCGACCGCTACATTGGCCGGAGCGCCGCCGGCAGCGCGGCGGAAGGCCGGAGCATCGGCCAGCCGCACGCCGCGCCGCAAAGCGACGAAATCGACGAGGAGCTCACCGCAGGTCACGACATCGAACACGGTCCGGATTCCCCCGCTTCCCGAGCCGACCCATCGCCCGGCCGATCATGCCGGTGAGTCGGCCGAGCCGTCAAGTCTCGCCGCAAGCAGTGCACCGCCACACCGCGACAGCTGTCTGTCGTCGCTCGGGTCGGCAGGTTGGCTGGAACGGTGCCGATGCCACCCGGACCGATCGACACGCTGCGATCCAGGCCTGTCGTCGCGACATCCGTTGGCGGCACGAGCGCATCGCAGTCGGACTGCTCACCTTGCCGACCAGGCTACCGCTCCCGTATAGTGAGGGGAAACGGCCCACGAGTTGTGGGGAACCGAGCGAGAGGGAGCGAGAGGATGGCCAAGCCGGTAACAGTCAGCGACGAGACGTTCGAGCGCGAAGTCGTCCAGTCACCGGTACCAGTGCTCGTTGACTTCTGGGCACCCTGGTGCGGTCCTTGTCGGATGATCGCCCCCATCCTGGAGGAGATCGCCGAGGAGAAAGCGGGCAAGCTCAAGGTTGCCAAGATCAACGTCGACGAGAACATGCAGGTCGCGATGCAGCACGGCATCAGCAGCATTCCGACTCTCATCCTGTACAAGGGCGGCAAGCCCGTGGAGCGGATCATCGGCGCCATGCCCAAGCAGCGGCTCCTCCAGCAGATCGAGAAACACCTCTAGACTGGGACCAGCCACTTCCCTCCGACGCGACCGGGATTGTCCGGTCGCGTCAGCGTTTTCTCCGGAGCAACACGACTGCCAGCCCGGCCAGAAAGACGAGCAGCGCAAGACCAACCGTACGCACTGCCCGTTGCGGCGCGGTCACGAGCGGACCGGCCAGGCTCGCGAGGATCGCCGTGCTTCCCTCGAGGTAAGCCGAAAGCGGCACCGCCACGAGAGTCGTCCGTCGCCCGTCCACTGCCAGTGGCGGATAGGCGTAGCGATCACGCGCCAGATCGATAGTGACGACGGTGCTCGTCGCGTCAGGATAGTTCGGATCCGCTACCCAGACGAACGCTTCGTCGGCGTGTTCCTGGCAGAAGGCGTAAGGCACCACCGTGTGTCCTTGCCCGAGCAGAGCCTGGAGCAGATCGCGCCGCCAGGGGCGCGGGACGTTCAGGTCGAAGCAGCGCTCGCTCCAACCCTGCTCGAGGAGATCACCGACGAAGGCGCGGTACGCGCGGCGCGGGCTCGGCCAAAGGAACCACGGGAGCCCAGCGAGGAGCGCTCGGTCGCTCAACTGCCTTCCGTGCAGGACGAGTACCGTCTCGCGAAGGTCGTGCACGGCTGGCAGACGACCGAGTGCCCGAGCGAGCGCGGCCCGCGCCAGCCCGGTGCAGAGTCCGCCGCGGACGCCGCCATCTGCATCGCACTGGAGCTGGACAACCTCGCGATAGAGACCACGAAAGAACGCATGCGGGGCGATGGTGAGCCGGAACGTGCGCCGGAAGGTATCCCAGGACGGCTCGACCGGACCGAACTCGTCGATCCGGTTCGCCCAGGGCAAACGATCGCGCTGTGGATCGAAACGATTGCGCCCGCAGAAGCGAACCGGTAGCGCGAACACGGCCAAAGCTCGCTGCGTCTTGCCGGTGTGCTCGACCACCCGGAGCTCGACCGGGAAGGATGGCGGCCCTTCCGGGAAGACGAGCCAGCCACGCTGCTCGCCCTCCTGGATCGGCAAGGATCGCCAGTGCCGTGGAAGGTCGAGTTCGAGTGATGAGAACTCGGCTTCCGCGACTCCTTCGCTGATCACCAGAAGACAGAAGCGATCGGGGATCCAGCGGAAACGGTCGCTCCCATCGTTGGTGTAGCGGAGCGTGGCCAGCGACTCACCGCTCGGGGCGAGGAGCGTGAGGCTCAGCTGGCCTCGTCCACCGTCACCGCGGCTCGAGGACGCCACCCGAGCGCCTCCATCTCTCGGCGCAGGTCCTCCAGGTCAGCGAAGCGCCGATAGACCGACGCGAAGCGGATGTAAGCCACATCGTCCAGTTGCTTGAGTTCGCGGAGCACGATCTCGCCGATCAGCGTGCTCGGCACCTCGCTCGTCCCGAGCGACTGCAGTTCGCGCTCCACGGTCGCCACGATGCGGTCGGTCTCGTCCGGCGAGACCGGCCGCTTCTTGAGCGCGAGTCGCAACCCCTCCCGCAACTTGCCGACATCGAACGGCTCGCGCCGCCCATCACGCTTGACCACCATCAGCCAGATCGGCTCGACGCGCTCGTAGGTCGTGAAGCGGCGGCCACAGGCGATGCACTCGCGTCGACGACGGATGCTTTCCCCACCGTTGAGCTCGCGCGAGTCGATCACGCGGGCATCGCGCGCACCGCAGTACGGGCACTTCACCGCGTTCGCCTCTCCCTCTCAGCGCTCGCGGAGGAAGCGCAGGATCGACGGCTCGGCCCACTCGTCATCCGGCAGGATCGGTGTGCGCGGAGCACCGCTGCCTGCCGGCCGAACCGGCTCGGGTCGGAAGCGGCGCTCGGGAGTACGCGGCCGCCGCGCCGTACCGGTTCCGGTGAAGCCAGCAGCGATGAGTGTGATCGTCACGTCCCGTCCCATCGCATCGTCCGGTTCCGTCGTCCCAAAGATGATCTCCGCCTCGTCGTCGACCATGGTGCGGATGAGTTCGGCTGCCTCGCTCACCTCGGCCATGGTCAGGTCCGGCCCACCCGCGATGTTGTAGAGCACGCGCGTCGCACCCTCGATGCTCATCTCCAGGAGCGGGCTCTCGACGGCTGCGCGAGCGGCATCGACACAACGGTTCTCCCCTGACCCGCGACCGATCGCGATGAGCGCTGTGCCAGCATCGCGCAGGATCGACTTGACGTCGGCGAAGTCCAGGTTGATCAGGCCGGGCCGGGTGATCAAGTCGGTAATTCCCTGGATACCCTGGCGCAGCACGTCATCGGCGATCCGGAACGTCTCGGTCAGGGGTGTCTTAGGGTCCACCATCGAAACCAGTCTTTGGTTCGGGATAACGATCAAGGCATCGACGTGTTCCTTGAGGACGGCGATTCCCTCGTCCGCGATGCGGCGTCGCTTGGCGCCCTCGAAATCGAAAGGACGCGTGACCACCGCGACGGTCAGCGCGCCCGCCTCTCGTGCCAGCCGGGCGATGACTGGTGAGGCACCGGTACCAGTACCACCGCCCATCCCCGCCGCGATGAAGATCATATCCGCGCCGCGCACCAACTCAGCCAGGATCTCCGCACTCTCTTCAGCAGCGCGCTCGCCGATCTCCGGCCGACCACCCGCCCCGAGCCCCTTCGTGAGCTTGTCACCGATCCTGACCGTCACCGGAGCCAGCGACTTGAGGAGTGCTTGGGAATCGGTGTTGACGGCGATGAACTCGACCCCCTGCACTCCTGCCTCGATCATGCGATTGATCGCGTTCCCGCCACCGCCCCCAACGCCGATCACCTTGATCCGTGCGAACGAATACTCGAGGTCCTCGTGGTGATTCTCGAACATGGCCATCCCGCTCACCCTCCTCCGCGCTGACGCAGCCCCTCCGATCGATTCGCTCCAGCAGCCCACTCGAGAAAATCGGACACCCTCCCGACGAGCGAGGAAGTGACCACCTGCTCGCTGTGCCAGTCATCACCGTTCCAGTGTAGCATACCGCCACCACTTGTCATGGTGCGATCTGCCAGAGTACCGGACGATCGGGGTCGCGAAGATCGAGATGCAAGAATCTCCGCCCCTCAGCCAGCAGGGCATCGAGCACAGCCAACTGCTCGGCGAGCCGCTCGGCATCACCGAGCAGGATTCGCTCGCCCCCGACGAAAACCAGCACCAAACCGTCGCCGGGCCGATAGGCGAGTCCACCGAGCCGACCCGCATAGCGGCGCGTCACCTCGGCCAGCGCAGCCGCCACGCTTGGAGGAACACGCTGTCCTGGAACGAGAGACAGACTGCTCGCTACCTGGACGTGCGGCAAGCCGGGCAGGTCACCGGTGCCGATCACGCGGCCCTCGCCATCCACCAACCAGGTCCCGCTCTCGTTGGCCCACACGCTGGCGGGCACTCGCTCGACCACATCGATCACCACCGTGTCCGGATAGAAGGCCCGCACAGTCGCCTGTGCGATTGCCGGGTGGGAGACGATCCGCCGCGCGACGTCTTGTGTATCGATCAGGAAAACCGACCGACCGAGCACGCCGCTTTCGCGCGCCACCTCCTCGGCGAACGCCAACTGGTTCCCGCGCACCACCTCGGTGCGTACCTGATATTGGGGCCCCCCGAGGAAACCGACGAGCAGGACAGCACCAGCGACGACGAGCAACGCGGCCAGGAACTGGCCGGTCACGACGCCGCGGACAACCGCGCGCCGGGCGCGGCGCCGGCGACTCAACCGGAGAACGGCTGGGTCGCCTGAGCTCGTCGCCGCTGCTGCGCCTGGTGCCGCTCCAGGGCGAGCTCGATCAACCGCGTGATCAGATCCCGAAAGCACAGTCCCGATGCCTCCCAGAGCTTGGGATACATGGAGATCGCGGTGAACCCGGGTATCGTATTGACCTCGTTGATCAAAATCCGGCCAGTCGAGCGTTCCAGGAAGAAGTCCACGCGAGCCATTCCCGCACCGTCGATCACCCGAAACGCTTCCAACGCCATCCGTCGGACCCTTGCCGCCTGCTCCTCACTGATCGGTGCCGGAATGAGGAGCTGAGAGTGGGGGTCGATGTACTTCGCCTCGTAGTCGTAAAACTCGCGACTCGGGACGATCTCTCCCACGATCGAGGTAACCGGTTCCTCGTTGCCGAGGACGCTCACCTCCAGTTCCCGTGCATCGATCGCTTCTTCCGCGACGATGCGACGATCGTAACGGTTCGCCAACTCGATCGCGGCCAGAAGCTCCTCGCGCCTGCGCGCTTTGCTCACGCCGATACTGGAGCCGAGATTAGCCGGCTTGACGAAGCAGGGATAACCGAGTTCCCGTTCGATCCGCGCGAGGAGCGTCTGGCGCTGGTACTGCCACTCGTGCCAGGTGAAAGCGATCCAGCGAGCCTGCTCGAGTCCCACGCTCGCGAAGAGTCGCTTCGCCGTCGGCTTGTCCATGGCGACCGCCGAGGCGAGGACACCGCAACCGACGTAGGGGACGCCGGCCAACTCCAGGAGTCCCTGGATCGTCCCGTCCTCTCCGTACGGCCCGTGGAGCACCGGAAAGACGACATCGATCGCACCAGGCAGCGACTCCAGAAGGGCGAGCGCGCTCTCACCCGTTGTTGCCGGAGCGCTGCCCGCCCCACTGCTGACCAGTTCCAGCTCGAGCGGAAGACGGCTCGCTGTGGCCAACTCGCGCAGCGGATCGCCTCCGATTAGCCAGCGGCCCTCGCGCGTGATCCCGACTGGTACGATCTCGAAGCGCTCACGATCGATGTGACGCAGGATCGCTCGAGCCGAGCGCAAGGAGACATCGTGCTCACCCGACTGCCCGCCGAAAATGACTGCAACGCGGATTCTCCTGCCCATCCCTCACAACTCTCCGATGATCTCGATCTCCGGCTGGAGGACGATGCCGAACCGCTCAGCGACACGCTCCTGGACTGCCTCGATGAGGGCCAGCGCCTCGCGAGCCGTCGCTCCGCCCAGGTTGACGAAGAAGTTGGCGTGACGCTCGGAAACGGCCATCTGCCTGATCCGGAACCCTTTGAGCCCTGCCTGCTCGATCAGATACCCTGCATAAGTGCCGGGGGGGTTGGTGAAAACCGATCCCGCGCACGGGCCGGTCGGCTGGTGCATGCGCCGCCAACGAGCGTGCTCCTGAGCGATGGCCAAGAGCCGGGCCGGGTCGTCCCGCAGGAGCCGCAACCGCGCGCCCAGGACGACCAGACTCCGCGGCTGGGACAGCGCCTTGAGCGCGGTCATCCGATAGCGCGGCGCCAGCTGCTCACGGGTCCAGCGAACCAGCTGCCGTGACGGCAGGTCGTAGAGCTCGAGATCCACGATGACGTGCCCGATCTCACCGCCGTGCGCGCCAGCATTGTTGACCACCGCACCGCCGACGACACCGGGAAGGCCAGCCGCCCACTCCATCCCCGCGAGACCGTGTTCGCTCGCCCAGTGTCCGACCCAAGAGAGCGGCGCGGTCGCCGGAAGGGTGACGAGAACCGATCCGTCGTCTTGGGCCGCAGTCGCGAGTTCGCCGACGCTCTCGCCCGGCGTACGGAAGACGATGACCAACCCGCGAATCCCACCATCCCGCACCAGGAGATTGCTCCCCCCGCCGATGACGGTCACGGGCAGGCCCTCGCGTTCCGCCCAGATCAGGACGCTCTCCAGCGTTGCACGGTCGCTCGCCCGCACCAGGAAGTCGGCCGGTCCGCCGATCCGGAACGTCGTGTAGCGGGCTAAGGGCTCGCTCACCAAGACGCGCAGCGATCGCCCATCGACCGTCACCACTCGGCTGCGCTCAGCCCACGTCGGCATCGCCATGCCCCTCTCGCAGCCGGACAGCCGCTTTCCAGATGTCTCCCGCCCCGAGCACCAGGACCACGTCACCGGCCCGCATCGCGGCACCGACCGTCTCGGCAGCTACCACGGGATCAGGCACGGCGATGGCCGGAATGCGGCGGATCGCACTGGCCAGCGCCGCCGCATCGATGCCGGCCAGCGGTTGCTCGCGTGCCGCGTAAATCTCAGCGACGACGGCCAGATCGGCCTGTTCCAGCGAGTGCGCGAACTCGGTGAGAAAGCGCGCCGTACGGCTATAGGTGTGCGGCTGGAACACCGCCCAAAGGCGGGCCGCGGGAAAGCGTTCCCGCGCTGCGGCGATCGTCGCAGCGATCTCCCGCGGGTGGTGCGCATAGTCCAGGATCACGCGCACTCCATTCACGATGCCCACTTCTTCGAAGCGTCGCCCGACGCCATTGAAGTGCTCCAGCGCCCGCACTGCAACCACCAGTGGCACACCGACCTGGACAACAGCCGCCACCGCCGCGGCTGCGTTCAAACGATTGTGCTTGCCAGGAACAGCCAGCGCGAGCGGCCAGATCGCACCGCTCGGATCGCGCAGCGCGCCATCGGGCAGGACACGATAAGCAGCTTCGGCAGTTTCGCCGAAGGTCACCACACGATGGCCGCGTGTCAGGAGTTCGTCGGCCACCGCACAGGCGACCGGATCGTCGGCCGAAACGACGGCTGTCCCACCTGGACGCAAGCGAGTGAGGAAACGACGAAAGGCACGGGCGACGCTCGCACGGTCGGGGAACAGATCGGGGTGATCATGGTCGACGTTCAAGACGACAGCGATGTCCGGCTCGAGGAAAAGAAAGCTGTAGTCGTACTCGTCCGCCTCGACGACGAACAGATTCCCGCCGGGGAGCCGCGCGCTCGTCCCGCCGAGATCGCGCACCTCCGCTCCGATGGCGAACCCGGGGGTTAGCCCAGCCGCGTCGAGGGCGAGCGCGATCATGCCACAGGTGGTGCTCTTGCCGTGCGTCCCGGCGACTGCGATCGTCCGGTAGCTGGCTGCCAGCCAACCGAGCAGTGCGGCTCGCTTGACGATCGGAATGCGCTGGGCCGCGAAGGCGGCGACCTCGGGATGCTGGGCTCGCACCGCGCTGGTCACGACCAGCAGGCGCGCGTCCTGGGCGTGGCGCTCGTCATGACCCACAGCGACCGCGATGTCGCGGGCAACCAGGCGGTCGAGGACCGGTGACCAGGCAACGTCGCAGCCGGTGACGCGATAGCCTCGGTCAGCCAGGAGTTCGGCCAAGCCGCTCATCCCGGCACCACCGATGCCCAGAAAGTGGATGGGCAGGCCCGGCTGAAGGTGGTTCAGGTGCGCTGGCCATCTCATGGATGACGTCCTCCGGCTCGCGGCGCAACCCGACGTCGCCCGCGCCGGCCAAAGCGGCTCAATGAGACGGCCGGCGGAGCGTGCCGCGGACGCTCGCGTGGCGCAGCTGACGTCGGCGCCGGCCGCGGCAGCGTGACCCGCGAAATGTTGACCAGGATTCCTGCTGCCGCGAGCGATGTGATGAGCGAAGAGCCGCCATAGCTCACGAAGGGGAGTGGGATACCGGTGAATGGGAGTACCGAGCTGATCCCACCGGCATTGATCAGCGCTTGACTGACGAGCCAGCTGGTGATTCCCACCGCGAGGAGTCCCCCGAAACGATCGGGCGCCCGCCGCGCGATACTGAGTCCACGCCAGGCGAGAATCAAGAACAGGAGGAGCAGGACGAGACAACCGACGACACCGAGTTCCTCGCCGATGACGGCGAAAATGGCGTCGTTGTGGGCATGCGGCAGCCATTGGAACTTCTGCCGTCCCATCCCGAGCCCGACCCCGAACCAACCTCCGCTCCCGAAGGCCAGGCGAGCCTGGGCGATCTGCCAGCCGAGCGTGCGGAGAAGCCCGTTGGGATCGAACAGTTCCTGATCCGAGCTGAAGAGGATGAGAATGCGGTCCCGCCGGTAGGGAGCGCCGAAAGCCAGCACCGTCCCCGCCACCAGAGCGATACCACCCAGGAGCACGGTGTGGCGCAGCGTCGCACCTGCGGCGAAGAACATGGCCAGGCCGGTAAAGCCCAAGACGATAGCCGTTCCCAGATCCGGCTGCAGCATCGTCAAACCACCCAGGAGGCCGAGCAGCAACATGAAGGGAAGCACCCCGAGGTCGAAACGCCGGATCCGCTCCCCCTTGCTCGCCAACCAACTCGCCAGGTAAAGCACCAGGGCGAGTTTGGCCATCTCCGACGGCTGGAACGAGAGCGGTCCGAGCTCGATCCAGCGCTGGGCGCCCAAGCGCGTGTCACCGAAGCCAGGCAGGAGCACGAGCGTCATGAGCCCGAGCGCGCCGAGGAGAGCGAGGACAGCGAGTCGCCGCCAGATCCGGTAATCTAGTGCCGCCGTGACGAGCGCCGCGAGCGCCCCCAGCGCGAGCCAGATCGCGTGGCGCACCGCGTAACCGGGATCACTCCCGACGCTGGCACTGAAGACCATCACCATCCCGAAGGTGACGAGCCCCAGTAGAGTGAGGAGCAAGACCAGATCAGGCTCATGCGCCAGGCGACGCTCGCCCGGTACCGCGAGAGCGTCCATGACGCGACGAAGGCACCAGCGCATCAGTCACCTCCCCGCTCGCGAACGAGCTGCCGCACCGCTTCGCGGAACGATTCGCCTCGATGGAACTCGTCTCGGAACAGCCCGAAGCTGGCGCAGCCCGGCGAAAGGAGGACGACCGCACCCGGCTCAGCAAGTTCCGCTGCCCGGCGCACCGCCTCTTCCATCGACTGGTAGGGTCCCTCCACTCGCGAACCCACCGCTCGCAGTGCTGCCTGGTAATCGGGCGTCGCGGTGCCGTCTAGCAGCACGACCGCGCGCACCCGCCGCGCGACTGCCTCAGCCAACTCGGCGAGCGAAACTCCTTTGGCTGCCCCTCCACCGATGAGAACGACCGGCCGCTCCCGGAAGGTCGCCAATGCGGCTAAGACCGCAGCCGGCGCAGTCGCAGCCGAGTCGTTGACGAAGTCGACCGTGCCCAAACGCGCGACATGCTCCAAGCGATGCGGCACCGGCTCGGCTTCGCGCAACGCTGCCGCGACGTGCACGGGGCTGGCACCACGCAGCAGCGCTGCAGCGGCCGCGGCGAGCGCATTGCCGACCGCATGCTCCCCCATCAGGGGGAAGTCACTCCGGCGCAGCAGGTCCTGCTCTTCGCCTCCCCAGCGCCAGATCAAGCGATCGTCGCGCCAGAAAGCACCGTCGCTCACCCCGTCATCGCGCCCGAAGGGGACCACCTTCCCGCAGCCAGCATCCCGGCAGGCCCAAGCGACCGGATCGTCGCGGTTCACGACGAACCAATCGCCCGGCCGCTGGTGACGAGCGATCGCGCGCTTGGCGTCGATGTACGCCTCGAAGGAGGGATACCGATCGAGGTGATCGGGTGAGATCGAGGTGAGCACTGCGATATGGGGACTCAAGCCATGCTCGTCGAGCCCCTCCAGTTGCCAGCTCGAGAGTTCCAACACCACCGGCGTGTCCGGCTGGATTCCTGGCAAGGTTTCCAGCGCTGAGCGCCCCAGGTTCCCAGCCAGTACCGTGTCCGGTCGCCATTGCCGGAGAATAGCTGCGCAGAGCGTCGCGGTCGTCGTCTTGCCCTTGGTGCCGGTGACGCCGACGATCGGAGCCGGGCAGGCGCGAAAGAACAGCGTCATCTCCATCTCGATCCGCGCTCCGGCAGCACGGGCGAGAGCCAGCCAGGGAGACTCGCGCGGCACCGCCGGATTGCGCACCACGATCTCGGCTCGCTCGAAGTCCTCGCACCGGTGTTCCCCCAGGACGAGCCGTACCGGCAAGCCAGCGAGTGCGCGCAGGCTCGGCGCGAGTTGTTCGGCCGTGCGGAGGTCAGTGACCGTCACCTCCGCTCCCTGCTCGACCAGCCAGCGTGTGACGCCCAGACCACCCGAGCGTGTTCCCAACCCCATCACCAGGACAGCTTTACCGCGAAGGTCGAGCGGTGCGCGATCGCCCATCGCTCCCCCCATCGCTCACACCAGTGCGAGCGCGATGCCCAGGAGCCCGGCCATCATACTGATCAACCAAAAACGCATCGTGATCTGCGTCTCCGACCAGCCGATCAGTTCGAAGTGGTGGTGGAGCGGCGCCATGCGGAGGAGCCGCTTTCCCTTCGTCAGCTTGAAATAGGCGACCTGCAGAATGACCGAAAGCGCCTCCGCGACAAAGACGATCCCGATGACCGGCAGCAGAAGCCATTGACCAGTCATGAAGGCCGCGGTCGCCAGTGCTGCACCGAGAGCCAGGGATCCGGTATCCCCCATGAAGACCTGAGCCGGATGCGCGTTGTACCAGAGAAAACCCAAGATCGCGCCGACCATGGTGAAGCAGAACGTCACGACCTGGATCTGCCCCTGGAGGAACGCGATGATCCCGTAGGCGGTGAAGGCGACCGCCGCGGTTCCCCCCGCCAGCGTATCGAGCCCATCGGTCAGGTTCACGGCATTGGCTGTTCCGGCGATCGCGAGGACCGCGATCGGCAGGTACCAGAGACCGATCTCGAATTTGCCGAGGAACGGAATATAGATACTGCGCAGACCGAGCGGGAAATGCAGCACGAGCGCTGCAGCGAGCGAGAAAAGGAGCAGCCAGGCCATCTTGAAGCGTGCCGTCATCCCGCCGCGACCAGTGGTGACCAGACTCAACCCATCATCGATCGCACCAAGCACCGCGGTGCCGATCAGGACGCCGAGCGGCAAGAGCATGGACAGTCGCCCGGCCAGGTTGAAGAGGAGCGTCAACAGGATGACCGGCACCGTGATCATGAAGCCGCCCATGGTCGGTGTCCCCAGTTTGGTCAGATGGCCTTCCGGCCCTTCCAGCCGGATCTGCTTGCCGATCTTGTGCCGCCGCAACCAGGCAATGTACGGCTTGCCGATCGCGACCGTGATGACGAAGGCCACACCAGAGAGCGCGAGCGACAGCGCCAGGTTCTCTCCTGGGTCGCGCGGTAGGAGGCTGCGCGTCCGCAGGACTTCGAAAAGATCCATCACCGTCCCTGCTCCGTTTCGTGAGCGGCGCGCAGCGCCTCCACGATCTCCTCCATCCGCATCCCGCGCGCTCCCTTGATCAGCACGAAATCACCCGGCCGCAAGGTCTCCCGCAGGACAGCCACCAACTCGCGATGGTCATCGCTCGCCCAAACCCGTTCCGGCGCCAGACCTGCCTCGATCGCCGCTTCGGCGATCCAGCGTGCCCGCGGCCCCAGCGTGAACAACCGATCGACGACCGCAGCTGCCCGCCGCCCCACCATCCGGTGCCCTTCCTCCTCGTACCAGCCGAGTTCGTACATGTCACCGAAGACGGCGATCCGCCGCTGCACGGGAATTTCCGCCAGGAGCGAGAGCGCCGCCATGCAGGAAGCCGGGCTGGCATTGTAGGTGTCGTCGAGCAGGGTGGCTCCGTTGATACCAGGCACCGTGAGCAGGCGCACCTGAACACGTGGATCGTGGAAACCGGGAAGCATCTCCTCCAGCGTCAAGCCCAACTCGTAACCGACCGCGATCGCTGCCAGCGCATGATGGACACTGTGCTGGCCGAGCAGCGGCAACCGGACGCGGTTGCGCTCCCCGAAGGCGACGAGATCGAAGGAGATCCCATCCAACCCCCGACTTTCGATCTCCTCGGCGCGGACGTGGCAGTCGGGAGAGAGCCCGTAGAGGAGGACACGGGCTGGCGTTCGCTCAGCCATCAACCGTACCCGGAAATCGTCGCCGTTCAGGACGGCGACACCGTCCGCGGGAAGCGACTCGGGAAGCTCGGCGATGCTTTGGGCGATCCGTTCGATCGTCCCCATGCGGGCCAGGTGCGCATAGGAGACGTTGGTGACCACTCCGATCCGTGGCTCAGCCAACGCGCACAGTTCGCGCACTTCTCCCAGGCGGTAGGCCTCCCCGAACTCCAGCACGACGACATCGGTGTTCGGGTCGATCGTCAAGAGATCGAGCGCGATGCCGACATCGGTATTGAAACTCGCCCGACTCCGCACGACCTCAAAGCGCTGGGCCAGAACCGAAGCGATCGCCTCCTTGGTACTGGTCTTGCCCACGCTTCCGGTCACGGCAGCCACCGGGACGGCGAAGAGGCGCCGCCAGTAACTGGCCAGACGGAGCAGAGCGGCCAGGGTGTCATCCACCACGATCAACGGAATTCCCAGATTGGCCAACTCCTCAGCCCAGCGCGCCTCGACCAGTGCCCCCGCTGCACCCCGGCGCACCGCATCAGCGACGAAATCGTGCCCGTCGTGTCGCTCACCGCGCAGTGCGACGAAGAGATCACCCGGCTCGACCGTCCGCGAATCATGCCAGACGCGCCGGAAGAGCAGGTCAGGTGCCGCCGAGCCACGCAGCATGCCGGCCGTCCCGTCCAGGACATCACGCAGGCTGATCATGGCTGGCTCCCTCCGGATGGGGTGCTCGTCACCGGTTGGGATGGGGGGATCCCCTCCAGCAAGAGCAGCTGGCGAAACAGCTCGGCGAAGGCAGGGCCAGCGGCGCGCTCGCCCCAGGGCGAGCCCTTGGGCCGGTCGATCTTGACCAGCACGCAGTAGCGCGGGTCTTCCACCGGTCCGTAACCGACCACCGAGGCGATCGTCGCGCCTTCGCCGCGCTCGTATCCCTGCGGACCAGGTATCTCAGCCGTTCCCGTCTTGGCTGCGATCCGGTAGCCTGGAACCGCGAAGCGCCCAGCGTAGCTCTCCATCACCTCAGCGAGCATCGCGGTGAGCGTGCGTGCCGTCTCCTCGCTGATGACCCGTCGGACCGGCTGAGGCTGGACCACTTGGACACGATCCCCTCGGCGAATCTCCTGGACGACGTACGGTCGCATCAGCACACCACCATTGGCGATCGCCGCTACCGCCGTGACCAGCTGGAGCGGTGTCACCGCGATCCCTTGCCCGAACGAGGTCGTATAGAACGTCGTCAGTGACCAGCCTGGACTTCCTGGCAGATTGACGATCCCGCCGATCTCACCGGGTAGATCGACTCCGGTCGGCTGGCCGAACCCGAAGCGCTGGATTCCTTCCGCGAACCGCTCTGGCCCTAGCCGATCAGCGACTTCCATCGCCCCGACGTTACTCGAATGGATCAGCACCTCGGTCATCATTTCCGGGCCGAACACCTGGTGCAGCGCATTGAAGATCCGCGTCCCATCCGGCAACTCCCGGTATGCTCCACCGTCGACCACCGTCTCCAGCTGCACCACACCAGCGTCCAGGCCCAGCGCCAAGGTGATGACTTTGAAGGTCGAACCCGGCTCGTAGGCTGCTCCGATCGCCGGGTTCGCGAAGAGCGACGGGTCGGTCACTTCCCGGAACCGGTTGGGATCGAACGAAGGCCGGTTGGCCATCGCGAGGATGGCCCCGGTGCGTACGTCCATCACGATGATCGTCCCACCAGCCGCACGCTGGTCCTGGATCGTCCGTTCGAGGATCGACTCGGCCAGGTATTGCACAGCACTGTCGATGGTCAAAACGAGCGTCGCACCGTCCTGCGGTGGATTCCAGGAACTGGGCGCCAACGCGATGACGTTGCCAGCCAGATCACGCTCGCCGACCAGCTGGCCAGGTACACCGCCGACCACCGCATCGTACTGGGCTTCCAAACCGTAAGCGCCGCGATACTCCCAATTGACGAAGCCGAGGACCTGCGAGGCGAAGTCACCCATCGGATAGGCCCGCTTCGGCTCGGGGTCGAGCACGATCCCTGGCAGATCGAGCGCTCGGATCTGGGCGGAGACTGCCGGATCGAGCTGGCGCTGGAGCACCACCCACTCGCGACCTGGCTGGGTGAGCGCGGCCAGGATCTCCTCAGCCGGTCGCCCGATGAGGGGCGCGAGGAGCTGAGCTGTGCGTTGCGGCTCCTCGACCTCGCGCACGATCGCCGAGACACGATCGGCCGGCACGTCGGTCGCCAGCACTCGCCCACGCGCATCCAGGATCTCGCCGCGGTGAGCCGGTACGACGTCCTCGCGGAAGCGGAAGGCCTCGGCGCGCTGAGCGAGCACCGGCCCCTGGAGGACCGCGAAGGAGACGACCCGATAACCGATCCCACTCGCCAGGAGCACGAGCGCCGCGAAGATCAGTCGGAGTCGCCAGGTCGCGAGATCGCTCATGGTGTCGTCTCCGCCTCCGCATGACCGACCCCGAGCAGCGCGTCCTGCACCCGTTGCCACCAGGATCGCTCGCTCCTCGGTGGAGGAACCGGTGTCGGCAGGGGAGCCGGCCGCGCCAGACGGAGCGACTCCGCCTTGCGGAGCGGCACCATGCCGTACTCGCGCCGAGCGAGCTCCTCCACGCGGGCGAGCGACTGCTGCCGCGCCAGCTCGTAGCGGAGAGCAGCCACTTCCAGCGCTACCTGATCGCGATTCCGCTGGAGCCGCGTCAGCTCGTAGCCGAGCTCGACCACCCGGCTGGTTTGTTCCAGGTAGAGCAGGCACAGTCCGCCTATTGCCGCGACCAGGACCAGCAAGACGCCGAGCCAGGCACGACTGCGCCGTGGGGCTACTCGCCTTCCCACCGGCGTCGGCCGTACCGGTGCAGCAGCGCGATCGACCGGCTCAGCGACCATCGTGCGCTATCCGCTCGGCAGCCCGCAGCCGGGCACTCCGGCTGCGCGGGTTGCGTGCGATCTCCTCCGCACTCGGGCGCACCGGACGCGGCGTGAGGAGACGCAAGCGCGGCCGGTGCCCACAGATGCAGACCGGCGTGCCCGGCGGGCAGAGGCACGCCGCTGCCTCGCGCCGGAAGAACTGCTTGACGAGACGGTCTTCCAGCGAGTGGAAAGCGATCACCACCAGCCGCCCCCCGGGACGCAAAAGTTCCACCGCTTGCGCCAGCCCGGCAGCGAGCGCCTCGAGTTCCTGATTGACCGCGATGCGCAAGGCCTGGAAAACGCGCGTCGCGGGATGGATTCGCTCGCGCCGGCTACCGGCGACGCGAGCGACCAAAGCCGCGAGTTGGGTCGTCGTCTCGATCGGCTGGCGCGCGCGCTCGGCGACGATCGTCTGGGCAATGGCCCACGCCCGCGGCTCTTCCCCATACTGCCAGAAAAGTTCGGCCAGCTCCTCGGCTGACCACGTGTTGACGATGACGGCCGCTGGTTGACCGCTGGTGGGGTCGAAGCGCATGTCCAGCGGTCCGGACAGCTGAAAGGAAAAACCACGAGCTGGGTCGGCCAGTTGGTCGGAACTCAAGCCGAGATCGAAAAGGATGCCATCGACCGGAACGAATCCGTACGACTGGGCGAGACGCGCCAGATCGCGGAAGTTACCATGGCAGGGCAGGAGCCGTCCCGGGTAGCGCTCAGCCAGCGCGCGGGCACGAGCGACTGCAGCCGGGTCGGCATCGATGGCAAGCACCTGCCCGCTCGGTGCGCTGGCCTCCAGGATGGCGCGGCTGTGCCCACCACCGCCGAAGGTCGCATCGATGTAGCGGCCGCCATCGCGAGGAGCCAGAAAGGTCAGCGCAGCGCTCAGCAGGACCGGCTCGTGTGTGGTCGACAGTGGGTCTTCCAGCGCGAGTCGTGCGCGTTCGCTCATGCCCGGCCCGCCTCCTTTCTCAGATCAGCGTCGCCAGGCGTTGGGCGATCGACGGCCCCTCGGCAGCCAGGAGCTCGGCTTGCGCAGCCCAATTCTCCGGACTCCAGATCTCGACGTAGGAATGCACACCGACGACGATCGCTTCCCGCTCCAGGCCAGCGTACGCGCGGAGTTCGGGTGGCAGGAGGATGCGGCCTTGACGATCGAACTCGACCACCGTCGCCTCGGCAAAGACCATGCGTCGGAAGGCGCGGGCATCCGGATCGCTGATGGAGAGGGAGGAAACCTTCTCGGCGAGCGGCTGCCAGGAGTCCATCGGGTACAAGGTGAGGCACCGATCGATCCCGCGCGTCAGGACACCTTGGCCGCGGAAGGCTTCGCGAAACCGGGCGGGGATAGCCAACCGCCCCTTGTCGTCGATTGCATGGGTGAAACGGCCAAGGAACACCGCTCTGCCCTCGTTCGTCAGGCCTGCGGGGGAACAGTTACCCGGCACTTTTCCACAGGATCCCCCACTTATCCCCACCTTCCCCCACAGTTGTCCACAAGCATATGCACGGACACCCCACCGTGCAAGTATCTTCTGTCAACTCTGCACGGTGTCCGGACGGAGTGTACGGACGGATCGTCACCTGGCTGAACGCTGCCGGGAAAGCCCGATCGAGGCATCCAGCTCGTTGGGAGCCCTCTCCGCCCATCCCCGGTTCACCGCTCGACGTCCCGATGCCCCACTGTTGCGCAGACCAGCCGCACGGTGCGCCACGCTCGCGCATCAGCCGTGCTCCACGGCGCAACGCCCCTCTGCTCCGCGCTGCTCTGCTCCGCAATTCTGCCGACTGGCATCCGCCTGCCCGGCGAGCCAGCGACAACCGCTCACGGCTGTGGAGACAGGCCTCGTTGTGCGCGACGCTCCAGCGAACTCGACCGGCCCCTCGCTCCCGTCACCAGCAGGCTGCGCCAGGCTCCGCAAGGAGCGACTGGCCGAAATGGCCAGTCGCGCGGCGGGAAGCACGCGCCGCGAAAGGCTCCGACCAGCTGGCCGGCACTCGGGCAGCGCGATCCGTTCGCCGACGCACCAACCTACGACCGAGCGTTGCCCGGCGCCGTTCCGGACGAGCGACCATCCAGGACACGGCTCCACCACAACGACCCCGCTGCCACCCGGTGCGCTCGCAACACGTCGACCGCGACAGCATCGCTCGTTCGCTGGTCGAGGAGCACTCCTGTCGCGCCGGAAACGCTTGCTGCAACTCGCCATCTCGTGGATACTGCGGGCGGCAACGGAGGTGCATGACGATGATCGCTTGGCAACGCTCTCTTTACGAGGCGCTCGAACTGGCTGGTCGCGAGCGACGACCGGTCCTCGCCTACATCTGGAAAGAGGGGTGAAGAGGCTGCGCGCGGCTGGAAGCCGCGACCTTTGCCGATCCAACGGTCCAGGCAGCGATCGCTGAGCGATTCGTTCCGCTCTCGCTCGATCTCCTGCGCGATCCGCGGGACTGGATTCGCCCACTCGGAGTCATCTGGACCCCGACGATCCTCTTCCTCGACCGGCGCGGCGCTGTCCGTTACCAGAGTCCGGACTTTTTGCCAGCCGATCTCTTCCTCGACCTCCTCGACCTCGGCGAGGGGCGCGTGGCCTTGCACTGGGCGCGCTTGCGCGACGCCATCGCGCTCTTCCAGCGTGTCGCCACGCGACAGCCCTCCACTGTCTGGGCAGCTGAAGCCATCTATTGGTGGGGTGTCGCCGTCTACCTGGCGACGCGCTCTCGCGAACAGCTCGATGGAGTCTGGGAACACCTTCGTGTCCGCTTTCCCGAGAGTATCTGGACAGCCCGCACGCGCCACGCCTGAGCTGCACTCGGCTGGCCACGGTGACGCTTCCACCCAGGAGATCCGCGGATTGGTCGATGAGATCCTGCACACGCTCGATGACATGGTCGCTGAAGCGACTTCGGGCGTGCGCGAGGTCGAAGAAGGAGTCGCCCTGGTGAGCGAGGCAGAAGCCGCGCTGCACCGCCTCACCGAGAACGCACGGCAGATCGGTGACAAGATCAGTGCGATCGGACGAGCCAGCGAAGCGATGTCCCGAGCGAAGGACGAACTCGTCGGAGAACTGGAGCGTGTTGCGCAGGTCGTCGACGGGCATACGGCCGCGACCGAGGAAATCGCATCGACGCTCACCACCGTCACCCAGCAGGTGCGCGACGTCGCGACGGTGCGCCGGGATACCAGTGCGGCAGCCGAAGCACTCGCCTCGCTCGTCGAGCAACTGGGCGAAGAGGCCGAGCGCGTCCGCCTGACGGCCGCCTCGGTCCGCGCAAACGCCGCGCAACTGGCCAGCGTGGCCCGCGCGTTCCGCCCGCTCGAGGAGAGCACGGGGACGGAGTCGAGCGCGACACGACCAGTTGTCAGCGCCGCGCCTGCTGTCCTCGTTCGATGATTTCCGGGTGCTCAGCGGACCAGCGCTCGGCGAGCACCCGGGCCGTCTCCTTGTCGCCGGGAGCGAGCTGCCCCTCGATGACGAGATCACGCAAGTAATTTTTGACCTCGGCGATCCAGCGACCCGGTGGCAAGCCGAAGATCGCCATGAGTTCGTGCCCATCGAGCGGGCTCTTGATCTGCGCCAGCGCAGCTTCTTCCTCGAGTCGGCGAATGTGAGCGCGCAGGCGCTCGATCCGCGCCCGGGCCTCGCGGCGCCGCCAGGCGCGTGCGCTCGTCACGTCGGCCGCGACGAGATCGAGTAGGTCCTCCAGGAGATCGCCCGCCTCGACCATGAGACGACGCACCGCCGAGTCGGTCCACGTCTCGTCGTAAGCAGCCGGGCGCAGGTGCAGCTCGACCAGCTGGGCCACGCGCTCGATGAGCGCCTTCTCCTGGCGCAAGCGGCGCAGCACTTTGCGCGCCAGCCCCGCCCCCTTGAGCTCGTGCCCGAAGAAGTGCACCTCGCCCTGCTCGTCGATCGTCCGCGTCATCGGCTTGGCAGCGTCGTGGAGCAGGGCCGCCCATCGTACGGCGAGACGCGGCGGGCTTTGGCGAACCACTTGCAGCGTATGGCGCCAGATGTCCTTGTGCCGCCGATCTCCCGGGTCCTCGGCCAAGGGAACCAGCTCTGGCAGCACGACGGGCAAGAGCCCGGTCTGACGCATCAGCTCCAGCCCACGATCCGGTTCTGGCGCGACGAGCAGCCGGTTCAGCTCCAGCGCAATCCGCTCCACGCTGACTCGTCGGAGTTCGCTGGCCAGCTCCTGCATGGCCAAGCGCGTCTGCGCTTCGACTTCGAAACCGAGTTGCGCCGCAAAGCGGGCAGCACGCAGGATCCGAAGCGGATCCTCGCAGAACCGTTCGAAGGGGTCGCCCACCGCTCGCAAAAGCCGACGCTCCAGGTCGAGCTGCCCCCCATAGGGGTCGATGAGTTCACCGGTCACCGCATGCACGGCCATCGCGTTGACGGTGAAATCACGGCGTGCCAGATCCTCCAGGAGGCTGTCGCCGAAGCGAACGGCCGGGCGCCGGTCGAGCGTGGGATACCACTCTGTCCGATACGTCGTGATCTCGACCGTCACCCCAGCGAAGACGAGCCCGATCGTCCCGAACGCCTCCCCCACGGTATAGATGCTTTCCGCGCCCGCTTCCTCGCCGAGACACCTGGTCTCTTCCGGATGCGCCGACGTGGCGTAATCGAGATCGGTCACCGGACGACCGAGGAGGAGATCGCGTACGACACCACCGACGAGGTACAGCTCGTGCCCGGCAGCCGCGAACGAGCGAGCGAGGCGATCATTGATATCGTGGAGCGCTGGCGGAAGTCGCTCCAAGAGCGAACGATCCGGACGAGTTTCGACTGGCATGGTGCTCGGCTCGCTCATCGCTCCGCTCGTTCCCAGCACACCCGGTCATTGTACTCGAGCGCCTCCTCCCTATCCTCGCTAGGCTCCGCGGGAGCGTGCTGCACTGGGTCATGCCAGCAACGGGAAACCGGTGACGGACCACCGACGACCGGTGCTCGTCAGCAGTCGTGGAAACATGAACCGGCTCCGGAAAACACTCCCCTCTCGCACGCGTTGGAATCCCGCGTTTGTACTGGCAAAGTCGTGCCCCTTCTCGGCCGCGGAAATCGGTACCAATCGGTGACTCCCCAGCTGGCCTCACCCGCCGACACTCTTGGCTGAGGGTCACGCCGCTCACGTATACTGTCCGGTCGGTACCGACCCGGGACAAGGTGACGTGGAAGCTCTCCTGACGAAGACAATGCTGCTTCTGCGGCTCGATGCGAACGGGCGGGTCCTCGAGGCCAGCCCGAGTGACCTCGTGCCAGTCGGCACGCTGCTCAGTGACGCGGTGCTTCCCGGCGATCGCGCAGCCGTCGAGGCGATGCTCCAGGCTGCTTGTCGCGGTGAGCCAGCCTGGGGAGAAGTGACGCTCCAACGAGACAGCACGCTTCAGCGCTGCGACGCCGCCTGCATTCCCGGCGAGTTCGGGACGAGCAGTTGGCTGCTGCGCCCGCGAGCGCCCGCTGAAGATCCCCTCTTGGACGACGAGGCCGAACTCGAGAGGTGGCTGGGCCGCTTCCTGATCCACGAGATCGAGATCGGACTGCTCGTCTTCGACCACGCTGCGTTGCTCCGGTACCGGAACGCTCCCGCTGTCCGGCTCCTGACCGGCCAGGAGTCCGCATTGCCGCAAGGGATACCATTCGCAGTCGTCGAACAACTGCTTCTCGTGCAGTTCCCTGCTTCCAGCGCCGTTATCAGCGTAATCCGGGAAGCCCTGTTGCAGAGCCGTGCCCTCCACCAGGTGGAGCTGGAACGCCGCGACGGTGCGATTCTGGAACTGGACTACCTGCCGGTGCGCTCCGATGAGGCGACGGTCGCGCACGTCCTGCGGATGCGCGACATCACGGTCCGTCGGCGAGCCGAACGCCGGGCCGCTCTGGCCGAGCAGCGCTACCGCGACCTGGTCGAACTCGTGCCGGTCGTCGTCTACCGTGCAACAGCCGCTGATACCGCGGAGACCTCTTATGTGAGTCCCCAGATCGAGCGCCTGCTCGGGTATACGCCGGAGGAATGGCTGGCTGAACGCGGCATGTGGCGACGCCATCTCCATCCGGAGGACCGCCCCTGGATAACCGCAGCGATCGAGCGCGCAGTGCGAGAGGGCAGGGAGTTCTCGCTCGAGTACCGCATGGTTCGCCGCGACGGCTCGATCGTCTGGGTTCAGGATTGGGGGCGGGTCCGGACGGACGAGTCTGAGGGTACCTTCATCCACGGCGTCATGCTCGACATCACCGAGCGCAAGGAGGCCGAGCGGGCTCGAGCGGAAGTCGAGGCGCGATTGCGGGCGCTGGTCGAGACGATGCCCGCGGTCCTCTACGTCTGTGAGCCCGAACCGATCAGGCTCCCCGATGGGCTGCTCTACTATCCGTTCCGCTATCTCAACGACGAAGTCGCAGAGCTGACCGGTTACCCCGCGAGTCAGTTTCTGGCCGATCCGACGCTCTTCGCTCGGCTCATCCACCCGGATGACTGGGGACGATACGAGGCGGAGGCGCTCCGCACCGATGCGACCGGCGAGCTTTTCGAGAACGAATTCCGGATCATTCACCGGGACGGCACGATCCGCTGGGTCCGCGAGCGTGCAGTCCAGCTGCGCGATGCGACCGGGCAGCCGCTCGCCTGGCAAGGATTGCTCATCGACGTCACCGCCCAAAAGGAGACCGAGCGAGCGCTCCGCGAAGCAGAGGAACGCTACCGGACACTGGTCGAGCAACTGCCCGGGGTGGTGCTGATTCGACCGCTGTACCCCGACAAGGACGCGTTACACCAAAAGAACGCCTACCTCTACATGAGTCCAGCGATCGAGCAACTGACTGGTTTCAGACCAGAGGAGCTGACGCCACGACGCTACGTCGAACAGGTGCACCCGGACGATCGCGAGCGGATGTGGGCAGCAGTGAGCGCCGCCGATGCGACCGCCGCACCCATCGACATCGAATATCGATTCATCCGAAAAGATGGATCAGTGATCTGGCTTTGGGCGATTTCGCATGTAATTCGCGATGCCGCCGGGAGGCCCGCCTACCGTCAAGTGCTGCTCATGGATATCACGGCCCGCAAATTGGCCGAGCACGCGCTCCGCGAGGCGGAGGAACGCTACCGGACGCTCGTCGAACAGCTCCCGGCTGTCGTCTTTCTAGAGGGAGCGCAGCCCATCCATTACCCGGACGGCCGACTGGCTCGGCCGCTTCTCTATGTCAGCCCGCAAGTGGAGCAGCTCACCGGCTACCGGCCAGAGGAACACCAGCAGGATCGCACGCTCTGGGTCCAGGCGATCCATCCGGAAGATTATCCACGCGTCCGGCAGGAAACGCGGGAGGCATGGGCGACGGGTCGATTCCGGAGCGAGTTTCGGATCCTCCGTCGTGACCGTGAAGTCCGCTGGATCGAGAGCACCGCACGCCTCGTCCGCGACGATCAGGGGAAACCGCTCTACTGGCAGGGCGTCATGCTCGATGTCACCGAGCGGAAACAGGCCGAGCGAGCACTCCGCGAGGCAGAGGAACGTTACCGGACACTGGTCGAGCAGATCCCAGCGGCAGTGATCGTTACGTCAGCCGAGCCGGTCGTCCTGCCGGATGGTTCGCTCCATTACCCAGTGACTTTCCTCAGTCAGCGGATCGAGGAGGTAACGGGGTTCAGCCGCGAGGAGTTCCTGGCAACTCCCGGCCTCTGGTTCAGCCGCATGCACCCGGATGACCAGCCGCGCGTCTTCGCCGAAGCCGTGCGGACGGACGAAACCGGCGAACCGTTCGAGGCGACGTACCGGTTCCAGCGCAAGGATGGTCGCTGGGTTTGGCTGGAGAATCGCGCCGTCATGGTGCGGAATGCCGAGGGCAAGCCACTCTTCTGGCACGGACTCTTGATCGACGTGACCGAGCGCAAGCGCGCTGAGGAACTGCTCCTCGCCCAGACGACCCTGCTGCGCCTCATCGCGGAAGCGGCTCCCCTGAGCGAGATACTCGAACTCCTCTGCCACCTCGTCGAGCAGCAGGCTCCGGACCTCCGCTGCTCGGTCCTCCTGCTCGGGTCCGATGACCGACTCTATCACGGCGCGGCACCCAGCCTGCCTCCACGGTACCTCGCTGCGATCGACGGTCTCCCGATCGGCCCCCAGGCCGGCAGCTGCGGCACGGCTGCGTACCTCGATCGACCGATTTTCGTTGAGGATATCGCCAGCGATCCCCGTTGGGCCGACTATCGGGAGGCCGCGCTGGAAGCTGGCTTGCGGGCTTGCTGGTCCACGCCGATCCGCGGTACGAGCGGGAACGTGCTCGGAACGGTTGCTCTGTACGCCAGCGAGCCACGCGGCCCGCAGCCGAACGAGGAACGGCTGCTCGAGCTCGCCACGCAGCTCGCAGCGCTGGCGCTGGAACGCTGGCAGGAGTCGGAAGAACTCCGTCACCGCGCTTTCCACGATCCCTTGACCGGCTTACCCAACCGACTCCTGTTCCTCGACCGGCTGGAGCATGCCGTGGCTCGCGCCGATCGGGACGGTGGAGGCATCGCCGTCCTCTTTCTCGATCTGGACGACTTCAAGCGCGTGAACGATACCTGGGGGCACACGGTGGGGGACGCCGTGCTGCAGGAGGCCGCCGCTCGGTTGAGCCGGCAGGTGCGCGCCGGTGACTCGGTCGCCCGCTTCGCCGGCGACGAGTTCACGGTCCTCCTCGATGGTGTCACGGGAGAGCACGATGTTCGGGTCGTCACCGAACGCTTGCTCGCTGCTCTCGCATCCCCGATCCGGTGCGGCGAGCAGGAGATACGCATGGGTCTCTCGATCGGAGCAGCAGTGGCCACTGGCCGTCCGATGCCCGACAGTGGCGCGCTGCTGCTCAGTGCCGATCAAGCGCTCTATGCCGCCAAACGGCGCGGCAAAGGCTGCTACGAGATCGTGATCGCCCAACCCGGCAGTAGCCAAGCTGAACGCCGGTCCAGCTGAAGGAACGCGCGTGATGCCACCCGCGTTCGATCACCGGCTGGCAGGCGCGGTAACCTTCCCCGGAAGGAGGGGGTGCGCCCCACGCGAAGAGGTCCGACGCCGGGACCAGTGCCCGCTCGGCACGGTATCATGGTGGCCTCGGGGGGAGGACCGGTGGCCGGACAGACGGTTCGCCTGGTGACTATCGAACGGATCGCGGGCCAGGAGCTCTGGGTCCAACCAGCGAGCTTCCGTGACCTTCCCCAACTCGCCCAGCTCCAGCGTGCCTGCTTCGAGCTGCGCCAGGCGTACAGCCTGTGGGCCCTCGTCGTTCTCTGGCTCTGGCCTGGTGTTCGGGTGCTGGTCGCACGGATCGCGGACGAGATCGTCGGGTGCGTGGTCGGAGACCAGCGCGGCCGCCATGCGCGTGTCCTCAACCTCTGCGTGGCACCAGCTTGGCGACGGCGCGGGATCGGTGCGCTCCTGCTCGCCGCGCTGGAGCAGGAACTTGCGGCTGATCTCTACACCTTGATGGTCGAGGACAAGAACGGGCCAGCCCAGGCGCTCTACCGTCGCTTCGGCTACGTGCCGATCGCCGAGGTCCGCCACTACTACGGACGCAATCGCCACGGCGTCCTCATGCAGAAACGCCGTGGCGAACGCCCGCACTGGCGGTGAACGCGTCTACCAGCACCGCCCGCTGAGACACACCGTCCCCTGCCCGGGATTGTGGAGCAGGAGGACGATCCCCGCACCCCACACGACGATGAAGAGGAGCGCCAGGATTACCGCCGTGAGCACGATCGCTCGCCCACGGGGCGTCAGCGGTTCTGGCTGCATTCCGATGAATCCCATACCCTGCCCCTTTCTTCTCGGGCCGGATTGTAACGCGTTCGAGGCTCGCCAGCCTACGCTGGCAGTCGGCGAGCTGTTCTCCCTACCCGCGCTCGTCTCATGACTGGAGCACACCGTTGGCGCACGGTGGCGATCGGGAGGGAACGCCTTCCCCGTACCACTGCTCGCTCGCTTCGCCAGCTGGTCACACGCCGTGCCAAAGAGCAGCGATGCGGACTGAGACGAGCCTCATTCAGAGCACTCGGCCGCAGCGCGGGCAGAAGACTTTCGCATCGCTGATGTCGGCATGGCAATACGGGCAGCGATTGTCCACCGGGCGGGGTGCGGTCTCGGCCGCTGGTCGTGCGAGCACCGCTGTCTCCTGCTCGGCGATGTCATCGCGCCTGCTTCCACCGCTCTCCGGCGCCGCAGGCGCAACACGCAGCGGCCGCGTCGGTTCCTCCGCCGGACGGGCTGGCTCCGTCTTGTACACCACCTCCGGCTGGTGCCGGACGAAGGGAAGACGCGGCGGCAGGGGGCGAGTCGGCGTGTGCTGGAGCGCAAAATCCTGCTCGCGGCGGACCGGCTCGACCTCCTCTTCGACTGCGCGAGCGCCGAGCACGGCCGCGAGCACGATGAGCGGTAGCCCGAGGAGCGCACCAGCCAGCAACACCCACGGCATGCTCTCGCTCAAGAGGCGCGCCACGATCGCCTGCTCGAACAGTCCCGACGGCGCACCGCCCAGGAGATACAGCCGGATCGCCCGCAGCGCGAACCCGAGCACGAGCATCCCGTTGGCCAGCGCGATGACAGCACCGAGCAAACGCCCGAGCATTCCCGGCTGCGGCGTCAAGATCACCGAGCTCGCTCCGTAACCGATGAGGAAGGTGCAGGCGACGAGCGCCAGGACCGCAGCCAAAAAGCTCGCTGCCCCCTCGCCCAGTCCCGTGCGCTCAGCGAGATCCAGGCCCCACGGCTGCGCCCAGAACTCGCCCAGCGCGAAGCCGAGCAAAATTCCCAACGTCACCACGAGTTCCCGCGCCGCCCCACGCCAGAAGCCGACGGGGACGAAGAGCGCGAGTAACACGAGGAGCAAGACATCGAGAGCGAGATACAGGGTCACGGCACGTCACACCCGCCGACGAGCGACGACTCCGTGCCCAAGCCTACCATGCACCGCGCAGCGGTCAGCGTGGTAACTCGCGGAGCGCTGCCAGGCCATCGCGCAACAAACGGGCTGGGCGGAGTTCCCTCCCGAGTTCACGGAGGATCTCTCGATACTTCCGTGCCTTCGGAGTACTGTCGACCGTCAGGTAGTGGCGCACGGCGTGGGCGAGCGCCGCCGGAACGTCTTGCAGGAGGTACGGTCGAGCATGGAAGAACGGTGTGACATTGCGGATCAACTCCAGGTCCGGCAAGATGAAGCTCGCCTCGAGCTTCTCCCAGTACCGGCTGAGCGCCAGCGCGGAATAGTCACCGGTCTGGCGGGCCTCGAGAATAGTCTCGGCGGCCAGCTTGCCGGAGATCATCGCGAAGTTCGATCCCTCCCGGCTGAGCGGGTTGACGAAGCCAGCCGCGTCGCCCACGACCAGCGCCCCGTCCGTGAACAGCGTGGGGAGCGCGCGCCAACCACCTTCCGGGATCAGGTGCGCACTGTACTCGACGAGCTCAGCCCCCTCCAAAAGCGGTGCAATCGCCGGATGCTGCTTGAAGCGTTCCAGGAGATCACTGACGTTGACCTCGTACGCGATGAGATCGCTCAGCAGTGCTCCCGTCCCGATCGAAAGCGTCTCCCGGTTGGTATAGATGAAACCGTACCCGAGCAAACCGCCTGTTGCCGCGCCGAACGCCTCGATGGCGACCCCTTGGCCGGGCGGCACAGCGAAGCGGCGGTCGATCTCCTCCGCGGGCAACCGCAGCAGCTCTTTCGCGACGAGCGCTTGCTCCTCGGGGCGAGCGTCACGCGTCAGGCCAGCCTTCTGCGCGAGGAGCGAGTTCGCCCCATCAGCGATCACGACCACGTCCGCCACGAGATCCCCTTGCTCCCCGGCACGCACTCCCACGATGCGCCCGTCCTCCCAGAGGAGATCCTCGACCGTCACCTCGGTCGCGATCAGGGCACCGGCTGCCTCAGCCTGCTGGGCAAACCAGCGATCCCACTCGGCACGGAGAACACTGAATGCATTGTAGGGTGGCTGGCCGAAGACCGGCGTGCGGTAGCTCAAGCCGATCGCATCCTCGTCGGTCAGCAGCAGATACCGCTGCTCGACGATCGCCCTCTCGAGCGGTGCTTCCCGCCAGAATCCGGGAACCAGCTCCTCGGTCGGCTGGCGGTAGAGAATCCCGCCCATCACGTTCTTAGCTCCCGGATAGGCGCCGCGCTCGAGGACCACGACCTCCACCCCAGCTCGAGCGAGCGTCAACGCGGCAGCGACGCCCGCTGGGCCCGCTCCGACCACGATGACTTCGACGCGCTCCTGGCTCATGCACCGTTCCCTCGTCGTTCGCGGAGCCGAGCGATGAGACGCGGCACGATCTCGCTCCAGTCACCGATGAACACGAGATCGGCCATCTTGACCAACGGGGCATTGGGATCACGATTGATGACCACGATCGTCTCGCTCCCTTGCATCGCCACCGTATGCTGGACTGCGCCCGAGACCCCGACTCCGAGATACAGCTTGGGACGCACCTGTTTGCCGGTTTGACCGATCTGCTCGTAGTGCGGGCGCCAGCCGAGGTCGCTGACCGCTCGGGTGCAGCCGAGCGCCCCACCGAGGAGTTCCGCCAGTTCCGCCAGCTGCGCGAACCCCTCCGGCCCGCCGATTCCCCGGCCACCGACGACCACCACGGGCGCGCTTTCCAGATCGACCTGCCCACGCGGTTTGTCCACCATCCGCGTCACGCGTACCCGTTGCTGACGCTCCTCCAGTCCCACGACCAGTGGCTCGATCGTCGCACCCGCCTCGCCTGGCTCGGGTGGGCGGAACGCACCGGAGCGCACGGTCACGACCGCAGCGCGCTCGCGGCCCGCCCGCACGGTGGTGACCAGCTTGCTCTGATAGACCGGACGCGTGGCGACGAATGCCTCCGGCGTGACCTCCAGCGCGACGATATCGACCAGGTGAGGAACACGACGCTCGGCGGCGACCAGGGCAGCGGTGTCGCGTCCCAGTGTCGTGCCAGGCACGAGGACGAGCGCCGGTTCGACCTGCTCCCACGCCA